>Ga0208436_1005_pt1 | contig 638227 bp, 537 predicted proteins | sample RumMetMCoCulture_FD_188357 | JGI IMG/M metagenome (GOLD analysis project Ga0208436, IMG submission 188357) | Rumen microbial communities from New Zealand - Rumen Methanol Enrichment MEC1 Co-Culture (SPAdes) (version 2) | ecosystem: Host-associated > Mammals > Digestive system > Stomach > Rumen...
GCAGCAACTGCGGGCATGTCCACGTGGGGAAGAAGGCGCCGGCGGTCTGCCCGGTGTGCTCGCACCCGCAGGCGTACTTCGAGCTGGCCGACTGCAAGAACTACTGACCCGCTCGCTCGGATAATCATCGGAGAGGCCGTGCGTTGGGCGCCGTCTCCGCCATGCGGCCTCGCCTGCCGATGGTCCTCCCTCGCGATGTCCGTTGGGTTGAAATGGCGCGGGCTGCGTCGGGCTCGCGAAGCCGTACAGGAGGCGCTGTCTTCGCTCGGCCTTCTTGCCCATATCGGCTATTCCTTCGCGATGCCTGCCTGGAGGACATCGGCGTCGCCGCGCCGGGTTGATGCTTGCCGGATGGACTCCGTGGCAACAGGCCCCTCTTTCGCGCCAAGGTGCGGAAAGGGGCCTGTTGTTTCTTCGGCATAGTGACTTTTCCGCCGCCCGCCGCCTTTTCCATCCCGTACAAAAACAGGGCTGATTGATGGGGGCTGGAATATTTCTTTATATGGCAACCCGTTGTTGGGAATTCTCTTGGTGGAGTTCATTGCCAGTTCATCGCCAGTTGATGGTAAGTTCGTTGCTGATTGCTTGCACGTTCATTGCTAGTTCGTTACTGGCTGGTGGTAAGTTCATAACCGGTTGGCTGCTACGCCCTTTATGTCGGGATTGCGTCCTTTATGTCGGAGCCACCTGTCGCCTACGTCCTGCTTGCTGACTATTCTTTGCGTTCGTTTTCGGTAAAGCCATCACCCAGGCCTTCCGGCTTTTGTGATAGCTCCGCGATTTTCGATGGCTGATGGTTTCTATGGACTCTTTACGCTTGCTGCTCCGGCTTCTGCCGTTGATACCATTTTTTCTTCGGTTTCGGCGTGGCGTCTTGGATACCGAAGAACCGCATCGGGTTCGTCTGGGAAAAAGCGACGACCTGCTGGTCCGAAAACGGGGAAAGTTCAAAAATTCTGTAATAGTTTGTATAGGATTCAACCTTCAGTAGATTTACGGAGAAGTCAGAACCGAACATGGTCCGTTCCAGAAGCTTGTCCGCTACGTCAGGTTCTGAATCTTCGATGAAATGCAGAAGATGTTCATAGAAATCCGGAGTGGTGCCTGAAAAGGATACGTCGGCGTAAACGCCGGGATATTCCTTCATCAAATCGACAATCTCATAGAACCAACCCGATTCCGGCATCTTGCTTGCGACTGCGGAAATCAGCGACAGCGGGCGTTTGTTGCTGACAATGGAATATTGCTTTCCATAGTGGGCGAAATCTACTTTGATCGTGGGAAAGTTCTCGAACACTGGTTTCCATGTCGCAGGGGATGTATATTGCCAGGCCAACTTCGCAGACACGCCGCGAAACCCTTGGTCGTCACAATGAGAAATGATCGGGACATCGTTGTCCACGCAGAACTGATAGATTAATTTGACTTTTTCAAGTTCCTTGACATCCTCAGGCCACGGATTGGTACCCAGCGGCGGATATATCTTGACGCCATAGAAGCGTTTCCGCCGTTCCAACGTTGGTGAGATTGCCTCGGCGGGCGCGATTCTCCGGTGATCGGTCCGGATCAATTGGAGTAAATCCTCGATAAAGCCTATGTCATGGACCGCGGGGTTGATGCCCAGCATCGGGTAGAATTCAAACAGCCCTTCTTGGCGGTTGCTGTAATACCAATCAATGCCATCCACCGTATCCTTCGCATAACCGAGAATACGTTCCGGTTGTGCGCATGTATAATAAATCTTGTCCCATTCCTTCTGGTCTTGTGAGAAATCCATGACGAGGGGGCACATGGCCAGCTTGTCGTAGGTCCTGTTCCTGAAATGAAACTTGCCGTCCCGTATGTAGCTCTGCTCCGGATACGCAAGGTTTGCCTGTGAACGGTTCCTTTCGGCGGGTTGCTGGTAGCGCCCCATCAGATCATCCTCCATCATGGCGAAAATTTCACCGATAGGACGTTCAAACGCCGACAATGCGTTCATCAGCGTGTAGAGCATCTGCATTCCTTTCCTGTTGGAGGGGGTGAAGATATAGGACGGGGAAAGCGCGCCGCCCGTGATAAATTCGGGAAGGCCTCCTTCGATTGATTCTATGAAGCTGATGAAACTTGGATGGGCAAGCGTCATTGCATGAAAATGAGTATCGAAAAAATAGTCCATCGGAACCTCCACTGTATATATGATATCAGAATGTATTCCACTAGACCAGCATATTTAGTTTTTCGTACCGTTGTTGTATTGATTTTTGAAGGTTTCTCCGTTCGTCGCAAAGTTCCCGCAGCGGCATCGTCTTGAGCAACCAGAGGATCTTTTCCTTGCTTGCCAAGGCCCGGTACAGAAGCCTGTCCGCCGTCTGCCGGTCGAGTTGCAGGTCGTGCGCGAGAGAAAGATATTGTTTTCGACCGGAAAGAACGTTTGCGTAGTTGCATCCTGAAGAATCCGGCCGGCTATCCAGCGAGATCCTTAGACCATATGCCGGAGCGAGTTTCCGTTCCTTTCGCTTGCCATGCTCCAGCAACATGAGCTTTCTCGGATCACAGGCGGGGACGGAAAAAAGGAAAGAAAAGAGTGTTCTGACCAAATAGTCAACGGCATCCGCCCTCGGGTACGACGATCTCCTGAGAACATCGGTACCGTTACCCACGATGTCCGTCCGGTCATGATGGCTTGGCCAACGATACGTTTGGGCCAATGTCTCGATGTGAAGTGAATGGGTTTTCATGAAGGTCGCCTTTCTGTCGATGCGATGCATGATGAGGCCTTTTCGGTGTTCTCTGACTGGAACCAACGCCCCTTGAAGCGCAGGAACCCCGAAGGCGCGTGCAAGCAGCATGGTCATCCATTCGTTTTCGATTTGCCTGTTTGCCAGGGTTCTGTCCAGTGCCGCGGGAATCTTCAAAAGAAATCGAGCGCAAGAGGCGAAAGATGGTGCCAGCGTCCTGCTCTGGGGGTCCTGATGCAAAGATACCAGATACGATGAACTGGAGAACGGATATACATATTCTTCCCATTCCGGTACATACTGTATCATCGGCAATCTGTCTAAACCAAACAGAAGCTCACAACATTCCTTATGAGCGTCCTGAACTTGGTCTTGTCCATTGAGCCGCCGACCGCAGATTGAGCAAGACGCAAGTGGGGCTAGGACTATCGCCGTCTGTCGGCTGGTTGTCATTGAACTTCCGGACAGGCAGTGTTCGTCCCGTTTGTCGTACAAGGGTCTGCGGGAGGTTTAAACGAAAGCGTTCCGATGGTACGGCGGCCCAAATGAATAAGCAAGGCGAGTGAATCGGTGGCATTGCAATGATGCCTGTCCGCAAAATCCACAAGAGCCTTGCCTTTTGGCAGTAGTTCCGCAAAACAGGGAAATAGCGTCAATCCTTGATAAGCCGCTTCCCGCAACGGTAATGAATAACTCACTTCCTCGGCGAAAGGGGACGAGAGGTATGCCGCATCATACGTGAACATACATCCTTTTCGCGAACGTTGGAGAGTTCCTGCGAGAATTTCCTTCTGGAATACCTGGCAACAAGTTCTCATGTAGATTCCTATAGTCTGTAGATTATCTTTATATACCGATAGTGTATATTAAGCTATGCGGTTTGCAAGTTGAATATACGGTAATATATGATACGATAATCGACCTTTATATAAATGATAGGCGTTAATATAGAATTGTTGGATGAATTTTGCCGTATCGCTCAATCCCAATTTTCATATGTATGATGATGAATCGGCCTGAGGCCGGAGATTCCTTCGGAGGGCGGCGAAGGGGTGGGCCTTCCCCTGAAAATGAAAAAGCCGCCGCATCGCTCTCGCGCCTACGGTGGCTCGCCTTGCTTTTGTACGGGGCTACAGGCCTACAGCCCCATCTTCTGCTTCATTTTAGCCCAGGAATCTTTGAGCGTAACAGTCCGGTTAAAAACGGGATGTCCTGCGCTGTGGTCCTTGTCGTCCGGGCAGAAATATCCGTTGCGGATGAACTGCAAGTAGTCTCCGACCTTGGCGTCCCGCACTTCCGGCTCCACCTTGCAATGGTTCAGGATCACCAGCGACTCTTGGTTAAGGTCGTCAAGGTAATTGCCGGTGTCACCACCAGGATATTCCGTCTTGAACAACTTGTCATACAGACGTACTTCGCAGTCGACGGCATGCTCGGCGCTGACCCAGTGGCTGGTTCCCTTGACCTTCCTGCCGTCGGGTGTGGCGCCGCCCCTTGATTCAGGGTCATAGGTACAATGAACTTCGACGATATTCCCGTCGGCATCTTTCACAACGTTTTGCGCCGTAATATAATAGGCGTGCTTGAGACGGATTTCATTTCCTGGATACAACCGATGGTATCCCTTGGGAGGTTCTTCCATGAAGTCCTCCCGTTCGATATAGAGTTCTCTGGAAAAGGGGACTTCCCTGGTTCCCGCTGAAGGATCTTCTGGATTGTTGTCCGCCTGGATGTACTCGACTTTTCCTGCCGGGTAGTTGTCGATGACCACCTTCAGGGGGTCGAGGACGGCCATGACGCGCTTCGCCCTCTTGTTCAGGTCTTCCCGGACGCAGAATTCCATCAGGCTGTAGTCTACGACGCTTTCGACTTTCGCCACCCCGACGCGGGAGACGAAATCTCGCATTGATTCGGGCGAATAGCCGCGTCGTCGAATTCCGCTGATGGTCGGCATTCGGGGATCATCCCACCCGGAGACAATGCCGAGTTTGACCAGATTCAGCAGCTTGCGCTTGCTCATCACGCAGTAGTTGATGTTCAGGCGGGCGAACTCATACTGGTGCGGCGTATGGTCGATACCGTCGATACTGGTCGCCCAGTCATAAGCGGGCCTGTGGTCCTCGAATTCCAGCGTGCAGATGGAGTGGGTGATTCCTTCGATCGCGTCGCTGATCGGATGGGTGAAGTCGTACATCGGGTAGATGCACCACTTGTCCCCGGTGCGCGGGTGCGTGGCGAACTTGATGCGGTAGATGGCGGGGTCGCGGAGGTTGATGTTCGGACTGGCCATGTCGATTTTAGCGCGGAGTACATACGTTCCTTCGGCGTGCTTGCCCTGGCGCATTTCCTCGAACAAACGGAGATTGTCCTCGATGGAGCGATCCCTGTCGGGGCTGTTCTTGCCGGGGGTGGTGAGGGTTCCCCTGTATTCCTTCATCTGTTCTGGGCTGAGCCCGTCGACATAGGCCTTGCCTTCTTCGATGAGCCGCACGGCGATTTCGTAGAGCTGCTGGTAGTAGTCTGAAGCGTAGTATTCGTACTGACCCCAGTCAAAGCCAAGCCATTTGATGTCCTGCTTGATTGAGTCGATGTACTCCATGTCTTCTTTTTCTGGATTCGTGTCGTCGAGGCGAAGATGACAGCGCCCGCCGTATTTCTGCGCCAATCCGAAATTGATGCAGATCGACTTGATGTGTCCGATATGCAGGTAGCCGTTCGGTTCCGGCGGAAAGCGGGTGACAATCGTGCCGTCCGGAACGCGTCCGTTCGCCAAGTCATCCTCAATGATGCGTTCAAGGAAATTAAGCGGCGCTTTTTCCTTTCCGGGCTCCTCGTTGTTGTACAGCTCTTCCATGGGTTCCTTCCTTTGTCCTTCCATAGGGACTTGAGTAAAGATATCGCATAGTATCACAAGGATGATGGTTGTAAAAGTCCTTCGGCAATTGTCACGATGCCAGTCGTATCCGTTTCAGCGGCTATTCAACCTGTCGGTTTATCGGTGTCCGATAGTTCGTTTATCAGAAAAAAATGAAAAAACGTTCAGACCGGTCGCTAAGATACTGCAAATTTTTTGGATTCATGCAATACTGGCGGCGATTCGTTACAAAACTTCCGATTTACTAAAAGGAAACTCCCCAATGTCTATCTCTTCGATGAAATTTGTCGGTGACCTACGCAAGGAATTTGCCGGTTACAATGCGGTGTCCCTCTCCAAAGATTTGATGGCGGGTCTGACCGTTGCCGCCGTCGCGTTGCCGCTGGCCCTGGCTTTCGGCGTTAGTTCCGGCGCCGATGCCGCCGCAGGACTGATCACCGCCATCATAGCTGGTCTGCTGATTGGTGCGTTGTCAGGAGCTTCCTATCAGATTTCAGGCCCTACAGGGGCCATGACGGCGATTCTTGCGGGTCTTGCCGCCAGGCATGGGCTGCAAGGTGTTTTCATAGCCGGTTTCCTGAGCGGTTGTGTTCTTCTGGTCGCGGGAATCCTCAGGGTAGGGGCTTTGGTCTCCTTTATCCCCGGGCCGGTGATTACCGGTTTTACCAGCGGTATCGCCGTCATCATCGCCCTCGGACAGATTGATAATTTTTTCGGGACGGTTTCGATAGGGGAGAACGCTCTCCAGAAACTGGCGTCGTATGGCGAACTGGGATTTCATCCGTCATTGTACGCCATCCTGTTCGGTGTCCTAGTGATTGGCGTAATGCTGATCTGGCCGAAGAAATGGAACGCAAGGTTTCCTTCGTCGCTGGTCGGAATCATTGTGGCGCTTGTGGTCCAGCTTGTTGGAAATTTTCCCGTAGAGGAGGTCGGCGCCATTCCCAGGACGTTGTTGCCTGAAGCCCGCTTGACGTTCAGCCTGATTCCTTGGGCGCGGCTGGGGGAGTTCGCCGCCCCTGCGATCAGCATCGCCGCACTGGGCATGGTGGAGAGCCTGCTATGTGGAGCGTCCGCTGGAAAAATGAAGGATGAAAAGCTTGACGCAGGACGTGAGTTGGTCGCCCAAGGCATCGGCAACATGGTCATTCCTTTCTTCGGTGGCGTTCCTGCGACCGCGGCCATAGCCCGTACCAGCGTAGCGATAAAAAGCGGCGGGCGTACCCGCTTGACCAGCGTTTTCCACTCCGTCGGCCTGCTTTGCTCGATGTTCTTTCTCGGTCCGGTCATGAGCAGGATTCCGCTAGCCGCGCTTGCGGGCGTGTTGATCGTCACGGCTTGGAGAATGAATGAATGGGCCGCCATCCGGCAGATTTTCAATCGCCGTATCAAGACTTCAATTGCACAGTTTTTGGTAACGATGCTCGCTACGGTTATGTTTGACCTGACTTCGGCGATTCTTATTGGCATTGGGCTATCGATGCTGCTGTTCGTAGTCCGTAGCAGGGATGTTCGCATTGAGGTCGTCGAGCCTACGTTGTCCATGGATGACAAACGGACGCGGGTGGTGTATATCGATGGTGCGCTGTTTTTTGCCACTCAAGACAAGTTGCCGTCGTTGGTTGACGATTTGATTATGAAAGGATGTCGCCGCATCGTGTTTTCGTTGCGAGGCGTTCCAAGCATCGACCATTCGGAGGTGTCGGAGATAACCGCCATTGTCAGACAATGCCAGGCGAAAGGGGTGGATGTGCTGTTCGCTGGCCTGCAGCCGCCGGTTCAACGGATGTTCGAGCGTTTGTCTCTTGATGAATTGGTCGGGAAAAATCAGTTCTACAGCAGCGCGGTGGTGGCATTGGAGGTCTTGGGTGCGTCGTCCGCGACGGACGGCGCCGAACAGGGCTTGCCTTCCGGACGGTAGGCTATTGATCTGAATTCCATCGTAATCTTCCTACCGCTTCCATTTCCCGCCAGCAAGCCGAACGATACGGAGCCTTTCGATGAGGGGAGCGAGAAGCTGCGGGCAAGTCTCCAGTCGGTTCCATCGGTTGAATATTGCGCCGTAAGTGTTTCCCCTGTGCGGAGAAGCTTCCATGCGATGTCCTTTGGACTATCTCCGCTTGTGCCGTCGTTCTCCGTCTCCCGCCCCGTAGTTGCGATGGGGAATTCAACCAAGTCGGCATGACCGTGTATCGCGGTGCAGGAAGAGAGTAGCGTTTCTCCCTCGGCGGTTCTGTTCGCCGACGCCCAGAACCAGTCGTTTGAATCCTGGTAGACGACTAGCCCGCATCTGGCTCCTTCCTGAGCGATCCGCGTTGAAAAGGAGAATGTGAAATCCTCGTCGCTGACGGCGAGCATGCGCAATGTCTTTTGGGGCGTTTCATCAAGCAATGTGCCGTCGGGTACCGGCAGTTCAATGGAGGTCGAGGTGCGCTTGCATCCTTTCGGCAATTCCATCCAGCGGAGTTCTTTCATGATCGCTTTCATATCCGTACTGTAGCATGGCGGGGCGGGGTTGGGATAGGGGCGGCGCTGGGATGCATGCTGATGGAAGCGTAAACGTATATACGTATATGTTTGTTATAATCGTATATACCCTTCTTCTCCATCGCCCGGACAGTCGGGCCTTCATGAATGAATGGCGGGCGACTCGTCAAGCCCCTGTGCTTTAAGTGTGCGATGGTCGATACGGCAGGCGAGACCTTTTTCTTCAAACTTGGCGCTGACCATTACCGCCCATTGCCCACGCCGGAAGTCCGGCGTTTCCGGCCTGCCCCAATCGATAGTGGGGACGGCATTGAATTTCTCTTTGCCGTCAGCGTCACGGATGCGATTTCCACCTTCGTCAAGCTCATGTACTCGCCGCTGCTTCATGCCCCGTCTGCCCGTTTCCTCCATAGGACGAATAGGACAAAGGAAATGAAAGTGGGGATTCGGGATTCCGTCTTCGCGGTCTGAGTCGTGCATGGCGAAGTCCGCTATCATGCCGCGATTGACGAAATGCTTTTGAAGAAACTCCCTTGCCGGTGAGAGGTTTTCTTCCTCGGTCAGTTCGTTTTGCAGAGTGATGTCGAAGCTGTACGAGAGCTGCGCCTCCGGGTGCTTCTCCACCTTTTCTACGGCGTTCCAGAGCGTTTGCCGGTCATGGTATTCATCGGGAACAAAGTCCGGCAGGGGTTTCTTGAGCTTTATGCTTTCTTTTGCCACGAAGAAGTTCCTGACGATATCATTGTATCCATGCGGAGAGAATGCTATCATATGTGTGGAGGACGCATCGCAAGAAGGAGACATACGGTGAAATCACCCAAGGAACATTCATTGGAACGGCGGTTCCTCGCATTGTTTGAATCCGGTTCTACCAGCGCGAAGCTGGCGAAGGCGTTGACCGACGATGTCGAGATACAGGCCGTACAGGACTATGGCAACAGCGTGTCCATCAAGCGGATGGGGTTCAACGACCATGGCCCGGTGCATATGCGGCAGGTCGCCTACAACGCGACGGTCATGCTGGACCTGCTGCGTCAGGCCGGAGTCCATACCTGTCTTGAACAGGAGGGAACCGGCACCTACGACGATAGCCTGTGCGCAGTCGTACTTGCTTCGTTCCTCCATGACCTCGGCATGACGATTGGTCGGCAGGACCACGAACTGCTGAGCTGCGTCCTCGCCCAGCCGATCATAGACCGTATTCTTCTGGGTGTATTGCCCGACGACCTTCACCGGCGTGTCGTCATCCGTTCGCTGGCGCTGGAAGGGATTTTCGGGCATATGGCCACGCGGCGGATACATTCCCTTGAGGCGGGCTTGATCCTGGTCGCGGACGGCTGCGACATGGAGAAAGGCCGTGCCCGAATCCCCATGGCGCTGAGTACCGCGCCGAAGACCGGCGACATCCACAAGTATTCAGCCAATTCAATCGAGAACGTCTCGATTGACGCGGGGGAGAACCGCCCCATCAAGATCAGTGTGGAGATGTCCAGCGACGTGGGCCTGTTCCAGATCGAGGAAGTGCTGCTTCCAAAAATCAACATGAGTCCGGTGAAACCGTACATAGAACTACACGCCCATGTCACCGGCCAGGAGCCGAAACAATATCTATAGCGTGTATCAAGGGGGAATGCAGGATGATCGGTGTGATAGGGGAGTCGTTGATTGACTTTATCGGGATGAAGGACGATGCCGGGAGGGAGCTGTTTGATTCCCATGTCGGGGGCTGTGGTCTGAACGCAGCTACCGCGATAGGGAGGCTTGGCGGTTCTGTCATGTTCTTCGGAGGCGTTTCCTCAGATATGTTCGGCAAGCGCATCGTCCATCATCTGGTCGAAAACCAAGTGATGTTCGACCCCGACCTCTGCAACCTGCCGTTTCCGTCAACCCTTGGCTTCGCCAGCCTTGATGAACACGGCAGCGCTTCCTATGCGTTCTATAGCAAAAGTTCCGCTTCGGTAACGGTGACGGCCGAACAGCTTTCCGCCGCGCTTTCCGTCAATACCGACATCCGCATCGTCCATATCGGCTCAATCAGTCTCGCCGTCCGCCCCGCCTGCGATGCGATTCTTGATTCGGTCGCGTTCATGGATCCCCATCCGGTCATATTCTTCGACCCGAACGTCCGTCCGTCGATCATCGAGGACTTTCCCGCATATCGCGCAAGATTTTTCCAGGCTGCGAAAATGTCCGACATCATCAAGTTGAGCGAAGAAGACCTCGCCGCCCTCTATGACGAACTTTCCATCAAGGACGCGCTCTCCGCTTTGCGGCATGAGGTGGACGCGCATATCGTCCTGACGCGGGGGGCGGATGGAGCTACCTGGTTTACGAACGATGGCCTCCGGGTGGATTGCCCGGTCGTTCCGATGCCTGTGGTGGATACCGTAGGCGCAGGGGATACTTTTAGCGGTGCGTTGCTGCACTATCTGCAAGCGAACGGATGGCTGGGAGCCGATGGCACCCTGCCTCGGCTCGCCGCGCTTTCTCCTGAGACTATCGCCGACATGCTTCGTTTCGCCTCCTCCGCGGCGGCCATTACCTGTTCGCGACCGGGTTGCGACCCGCCGATGTTTGACGAAGTGAAGGAACTGTACGAAGGTCTGTGATGTTTTCACCATGGATGGTTGCCTTTCATGAGGGTTTCGGGGTATTCCATAGGGGTATGTCCGCTTTTGGTTCTGCCTTTCATCTGAAACGACATCCCGGTTTTCACCTTGGCCCTCCGCTGGCCGTGTGTTTCTGTGTCCTCCTGCTGTGCAGTTCCTGTTCCCGAAGCAAGAACTTGGAATTTTCGCGGACTGACCTGATGCTCGGCACCGTCTGCCGGATTACGATACAGGCTTCGCCGTCGGAACGGCTCGACGGAGAGGCCGTATTGGATGCCGCTTTCAGCAGGCTTTCTGACGTTGAGCATAGGATCAGCCGTCTGCTGCCGGACAGTGAGCTGTCCTTGGTCAACGCTCAGGCGGGGGGCGCCCCCGTCGTCGTATCGGAAGATACGTTCGACATCATCAGTACGGCGTTCGATTATGCGAAGATGACCGACGGCGCATTCAATCCTGCGATTGGACCGCTGGTGTCGTTGTGGGGCATCAATACGGAGTCTGCGAAAGTCCCGACGGAGCAGGAGATTGCCCAGGCGCTCCCCCTGCTTGATTGGCGTTCGGTGGAGCTGGATGAATCCGTCCGTTCCGTATTTCTCCCCATGAAGGGGATGTCCCTGGACTTGGGGGGGATCGGCAAAGGCTATGCCGCCGATGAGGTGGGAGCGGTACTTCGGGAGATGGGGGTTTCCAGCGCGCTCATCAACTTGGGCGGCAATATTCTGGTGATTGGGACGAGGATGGACGGACAACCGTGGCGTATCGGGCTGCAAGACCCCGCCGACGAACGTGGGATATATTTCCTGACGCTCTCCTTGGCTGACGGTACGATTGTCACCAGCGGACCGTATGAACGCTTTTTCGAGAAGGATGGCATTATATACCATCATATCCTCGATTCTGCGACGGGGCGTCCCGCCGCTACGCATATTGAAAGTGTGACCATGACAGGGGCAAGTTCTACCTCCGCCGACGCTTTGTCTACGGCGGTCTTTGTCCTAGGATTGGATCGGAGCGTCGCGTTGCTTGAGGAATTGCCCGGCATGGACGCCGTATTTTTGATGGATGATGGTACGATTCATATGACCGATACCCTGCGGGATGATTCTTCTCGATGGAGGACCGCTACCGAGCGATATCAGGTCGTGTCGTTGGAATGCCCGCTTGAAGATGTACTGAAAGAGTGAAGCGTTGTCCTGAGGTGACAGCTTTCCGTTATTGTGATAGGTTGTAAAGAATCTAGGAACGCAACGCCATGAAGCAACTGAGCTTTGAAAATTCTCCCTCGATACAAGCCCCGTCGTTGACGAGGCAATTGCTGGTCGTAGCCATCCCCATCGTAGCCACCAACCTGTTGCAGACCCTCTATAACATGGTCGATACGTGGTTTCTGGGGCGTCTTGGGGCGGAAGCCCTATCCGCGCCGTCAATCACGATGAACATCTCAAATTTCCTGATTGTGTTCGGGACGGGGTTCTCCATCGCGGGTACCACGTTGATCAGCCAGACCTACGGGGCGGACCGCAACAATCGGGAACGGATCGATTTTCTTGCGAGCCAGGTGTTCCTGATCAATCTGGTCATGTCGCTCGTGGTCGTCGTGCTTGGGACGGTGCTGACCGGACCCCTTTGTTCGTTGTTGAAAGTTCCCGCAGGACTGACATATGAGTATACGTACGACTACATGTCGATTACCTTCCTCGGCATGCCCTTCATGTTCGTTGACATGATCTTGCGCGGTACCCTGCAAGGGATGGGAAATTCCGTCACTCCGCTGATTGTGCAGACCTTTGCGGTGCTGCTGAATGTCGTGCTTGACCCGATTTTTATCTTCGGCCTGGGGCCGGTTCCCGCCATGGGCGTGGCAGGCGCCGCCATCGCGACGAACATAGCCCGGTTCGTCTCCTTCTCGTTCGGGATGTATATCCTGTTGTCGGGGGTCAAGGGGCTGAAGGTCAGGGCGAAGTATCTCAAGCCCGATCCCGGTTGCTACAGCCTGATCTTCCGCATCGGGTTTCCCGCGGCGATCGGGCAGGCGTTCAGTTCGTTGGGTTTCGCCGTGATCCAGGGTGTCGTCAACGGCTTCGGCCCCGCGGTCATCGCCGCGTTCGGCGTCGGCAACAAGATTACCTCGCTGTTCAATATGCCGGCCCAAGGAATCAGCCAGGGCGTGGCCGTGGTCAGCGGACGCAAGCTGGGGGAGAACAAGCCTAAGGAGGCGGAAAAGGTCGTCCGTATCGGCTTGCTGATCATCGGCGTGTTCATTACGTTGGGGATGGGGTACTGCTTTTTCTTCGGTCATACGCTGATGCGGTTCTTCGTCGATGACCCCGCCGTCATAGCCTACGGGGTGCAGTTCTTCCATGTCGTTACCGTCAGCGTGGCGTTCTTTGCCCTGTTCACCGTCATTTGCGGCGCATTCCAGGGCGGCGGTGTGACACGTCCGGTGATGATCTTCAATATCGTCAGGCTGTGGGGCATCAGAGTTCCGTTCTCCTATCTCTTGCCGCTTGCGTTTGGACTGGGGCCGCTGGGCATCTGGATTGCCATGTTCATGTCGAACTTCATCGTCTCAATCTGGGCTTTCCTGCTGTTCGGTACCGGCAAGTGGAAGCAACGCATCGACATGTCGAGGGTCGGGGTGTCCGCCAGACAAACTGGTGCCGCGAAACCGGCTTCAGTGGCAGCCGTGAATCAACCTTGCCGGATCGAAGATGTTTCCGTCAGGGGAAATACGTCTGAAAATGTTTTTCCGGAAAGATGAAGCCATACTTGCCGTTTTGTGCGTACTCTCTTGGTGGGTGAGGGTACGCCGTCTTGCCTGCATGGGGTGGGTGCCGCCGGTACTGTGACGAGCTGTCGCACAAACCGATAATCATTGTGTCGTAATCACAGTTCTTGTTCGCGACAGTTTCCGTTCGGTCGTATATTACTTGTCTAGCTTTCGTGGAGTGTGTACACTATATGTCGAGTATTTCCAGAGGAGGAGCGCGATGGTACGACACGGAAGAGGGCGCAACGGAATTTTGAAGGTTCTCCTGATTGTTCTGGTGGTGGTTCTCGCCGTCGTCATCTCCGTCCTGCTGTTCAAGTGGACGAAGGCCATCGAATCCCGTAGCAGGGAAAAGGAGCTGCGCCGCGCATTGGCGGAGGTCCTTGATCAGGGCGGGGAAATGGGATTGTTGGAGATGGCGGGCGTTCCCGTCAGCAATATCTTCTATGGCGATAGCGGCGTGACGCTTTTTCAGGGTGATGAAGCTTCCTGGCGGTTCAGCGCCGATGAGTTGCAGAATATTTCAATCTATGACAAGTGCAACCGGAGCGTGGTCCATATCACGACCATCAGCGAAGGTTCCGTCAGTTCCTTCCTCGATGTATTGCCCGAGCAGGGGACCGGCAGCGGCGTCGTGCTGTCCAAGGACGGCTATCTGCTGACCAACGCCCATGTCGTGAACGGGGCCGCGTCACTGACCGTGCGCCTCTATGATGAAACGACCTACGACGCTATCTTGATTGGTACCGACGAAGAGAATGACCTTGCGGTAATCAAGATCCAGCCGGACGCGGCGACCCCGCTGACGCCGATCAAGTTTGGAACATCGGCGGACTTGCAAGTCGGACAGAAGGTCGTGGCCATCGGCAACCCGTTCGGATACGACCGTACCATGACGGTCGGCGTTGTCAGCGGTCTTGGGCGGCCTGTACGTTCCGACAACGGGAAGGTCATCATGGGGATGATTCAGACCGACGCCGCCATCAACCCCGGAAACTCCGGAGGTCCGTTGCTCAACAGTCGCGGCGAAATGATCGGAATCAATACTTCAATCTATTCGACCAGTGGAAGTTCCATGGGAATCAGCTTCGCGATTCCCGTAGATACCGCCATCGCCATCATCCCCGACCTAATCAAGTTCGGAAAAGTCTCACGCGGGTGGCTTGATGTCGTTCCCGTACAGCTTTCGGCGCAAATCGTTGAATACGCCAAGCTTCCCGTTGACAAGGGAATCTTAGTCAGTCAGGTAGTCTCCGGCGGCAAGGCGGACAAGAGCGGCTTGCGTGGCGGTACGGAGCGTGTGCGGTACGGCAACAGCGTCATCTATCTTGGTGGGGACATCATCGTGGGTATCAACGACCAGCCGGTAGCGGAGTACAATGATCTGTATGCCGCGTTGCTGTCGACCAGACCCGGCGACAAGGTCAAGGTCACCGTCAACCGCGGTGGTACGGAACGGACGCTTCAGGTGGAGCTTGTCGAACGGACGTCCGAGAATGTGGGATGGATCGTCCGCTAGCTATTGCCGTTCCGTCATAATATCGCTACTATGGAAGTACTTGTCATTTGTTAACTATCAGTATGCCATCGTGGCTGTCGCCCGATGCCGTGAAGGATTGTCCGTATGGCTGAAGATGCTCATGTTTCCCATGTCGACGCCTCTTGGGGCGGCGAAGTCGTCACCAATGTTCATGACAACGCAAAAGGGGAGTTCGTGCCGTTCAAGGTCGAGGCTCCGTACGAGCCGGCTGGCGATCAGCGGCAGGCGATAGACAAGCTTGCCGATGGCATTGCCAATGGGTATGGCCGGCAGACGCTCAAGGGTGTGACCGGCAGCGGCAAGACCTATACGATGGCCAAGATCATCGAGAAAGTGCAGCGTCCGACGTTGATCCTTTCCCACAACAAGACCCTTGCGGCCCAGCTCTACAGGGAGTTCAAGTCGTTCTTTCCCCACAACGCCGTTGAATATTTCGTTTCGACGTACGATTACTACCAGCCGGAGGCCTATGTTCCCGGCAAGGACCTCTATATCGAGAAAGACGCCGATATCAACGATGAGATCGACCGGATGCGACTATCCGCTTCGTTCTCGCTGATGGAGCGCCGCGATGTCATCGTCGTAGCCACCGTCTCCTGCATCTTCGGCTTGGGGAATCCCGTTTCGTTGAGGGACATGGTACATACGTTCTCCGTCGGACAGCGGTTCAACCACCACGGTGACCTGGAGCAACTGGTCCGCATGCAGTACGAGCGGAACGACATGATTCTCAAACGAGGCTGTTTCCGTGTCCGTGGGGATGTTCTTGAGATTTGTCCATCCTACTTGGAGAACGCGGTTCGAATCAGCGTTGACTGGGATGAAATCGCGTCGATCCAATGGTTCGACCCGCTGACCGGAGAGAAACAGGAGAGTGTCGATTCATTCACCCTCTATCCCGCCAAGCAGTTCGTCATGCCTCCCGACGAGGTCAGGGCGGCCATCGGGCGCATTCGTTCCGAGATGGATGACCAGTACGCCTATTTCGTCAATTCCGGCCGCCCGCTGGAGGCGGAACGGATCAAGACCCGGACTGAGTATGACCTAGAGATGTTGCAGGAAATCGGGCATTGCTCCGGCATTGAGAACTATTCCCGCCAGTTGAGCAATCGCAAGCCCGGCGAACGTCCCGCCGTTCTGCTGGACTATTTTCCGCCAGATTTCCTGACGTTCATTGACGAATCCCATGTGACGCTCCCACAGGTCGGGGCGATGTACGAAGGCGACCGTTCCCGTAAGGTGAACCTTGTCAACTATGGATTCCGGCTTCCATCCGCGCTGGACAACCGTCCGTTGAAGTTCAACGAGTTCACCGAGGTCGTTGGCCAGCGGATTTTCGTATCCGCTACGCCTGGCCCCATGGAGCGGAAGGAGAGCGTCCAGACGGTAGAGCAGTTGATACGCCCCACCGGGCTGCTCGATCCTGAAGTGATCGTCAGGCCGACGGAAGGGCAAATGGAGGACCTGTATGGTGAAATCCGTACCTGTGTATCCAAGAAGCAGCGCGTACTCGTCACGACCTTGACGAAGAAGATGGCGGAGGATTTGTCCGCCTATCTCGCCAACCTCGGCCTGAAGGTCAGATATCTCCATTCGGAGATTGAGACGATTGAACGTGTCGAGATACTTCGCGACCTCCGTCTGGGCGAATATGATATCTTGGTCGGCATCAACCTATTGCGTGAGGGCCTTGACCTCCCGGAAGTCGCGCTTGTCGCGATTCTCGACGCAGACAAAATAGGTTTCCTCCGTTCCACGACTTCCTTGGTGCAGACGATTGGTCGTGCGGCGCGTAACGCCGAAGGTCGTGTCATCATGTACGCCGACAGGGAGAGCGACGCCATGAGGGAGGCGATTGAGGAAACCCGGCGTCGCCGTGCGATCCAGATGGCGTACAACCAAGAGCATGGTATCACTCCGAAGACCATCGTCAAGGCGGTTCAGGACTTGATTCAGCGTGAAAAAGAGAATACCGAGGAGCTTCAGAAGGAAGACATCGCAGTCCGTAAGAGCGGCTACAACCTTCTGGTCGCTTCCGACCGCAAGAAATACATCAAGGATCTGGAGAAAGAGATGCTTGAATGCGCCAAAAACCTTGCATTCGAGCGTGCGGCTGTCCTGCGCGATGAAATAGAGGCCGTCAAGAACATGCGGCTGGGGTAAAGGGCTGGAATAAAGGCTGCGATATCGGGCGACGGCTTTTTCCTGCACTGGCGGTGGCTGTTATTTTCGTCTCCATCTGGGGTCTTCGCCGTGATACGTCTTGCCATCGCAAGCCCAGCTCCAAGGATCGAATCCATCTTCGCGAACTGGAAAGAGCGGTTCTTCGCCGCATAGCGTGGAACGGAGCGCGTTCTGTTCCTTGGTTCGGAGGGCATGGTGATGCCGGCGCTTGTCCCATTTTGTGACTCCCGCCCTGCTTCCGCAAACGGTTATCGAACCATAAGGCTGTTTTCTGCTGTGGCTCATCGCATCCTCCTTGTCCCTAGTCTAGTCTACCATCTTCCTATGTTTTGACAAGGAGTGTATCACGATATCTGTCCGATACCAGCCCCAGAACCCTAGGCAAAATCCATTGAGCGGGTATTTCGCGAAGGAATAGAATAGGCAGGCCCCTCTATGACCACCTTCATAGCGTGGCTGTCCGCCTTTTGGTGTGGAGTCTAGAACGTGAACAGCACGAGGTCGTACAGTCCACGGATAATCTGGGGAGTCTGTAGTTTGCGTTGTGATACGGTCAATAAATTGCTTGCGTATGCGAACAGTCCGTCAAGTGTCAATGTTTTTCCCTGTGCGGCGGAGGAATTCATTGAAAATGAACTTATTTTATTGTATATGAACTTGCCTGCGTAAACGCCGTCCGTTGTTTCGCCAACCCGGAAAAGGCTGGTGGCTCCCAGCCCTGTCAGCAGCCCTTGTGTAAAGAAGCCATGTTTGCCGTTTCCAGGCTCATAGGATTTCAGTGAAGAACTGGTCGCTGAAACAACGAACAGATTCTGTTGCTGTTCGGCTGTCGCATTGCTGAACAATAGCGCGAAGGTTTCATTCCATGATTGAGTATTGTCTTGTGTATTGATAGTGGAACCATCTTCTGGAATAAAATTACCGCTGAAGCAGCTGTCTAGAATCAGAAGCTTCTTACCGGGGATCGCATGTAGTTTTTGGAATAGTTCCTCGGCAGTCAGCAGTATCTCCGATTTGATGCTGGTTCCATCCCAGATGTCCCCCTCTACGGGATCCGTTGTCGCCGTAACCAACGCTCCAGTCGCATCGTTGCCATGACCGCTATAGTAAATGATGGTAAGATCTTTTGAGTCGGCCGTTTCGGCGAGATGTTGCAATTGGTCGATGATATGTTGCTTGCTCGGATATGTCGCTTGGTTGATGGTCTCTTGCGTTCGGCTTTGCCCACGTTGAATCATTCTGATGATGTCTCCCGCGGCCATCGCGTCTCTGTTGGTCGCCGCAGCCGCAGCCAATTCAAATGCGTCGGCAATAGCATTCGCATCCCCGACGGTTCCAAACAAGTAACTTTTTGTGTTGACCTTGCAATTGGAATAATCAATCCCGATCGACAGCATCCGCATCGTTCCCTGTTCCGGCTTCGGGGTGGTCAGCTCGCAGGATACCAGCGCGGCGCACAGACAGGCGCAGACGAGTACGGCGGACAGAAGGAAGACGTTTCGTTTCTTCATCACCATGCCTCCTGTTCTTCCGGCTGGCTGGAAGCGGAGAATGTATCGTAGTTCCACTTGACCCCGACGCCGACCTGCACGCCGAGGATATCATTGCGGATCTGCATTCGCACTGGGACGACCACTGAAAGCCAGTTGTGGGCTGCGATCCGGAATCGCACGGTGGGGGCTACGAGAATATCCATCGCCGCGAATGCCTGATGGACAGGAGCATTGAAACAATACAGCCCCGCGCCGCCGAACTGCATGCCGAACACGTCGGTGCATTGGACATGGAACGTCACCGCCGGTCCGACCGACCAGAACGGCCGGTAGAACGTATCGCCCCAGTATATCGACCGGGAGGTATACCGTAGCCAAAGCTCGCCGCTGAGCGTCAGACGCCCGAACCTGAACGACAATGGCGCAAGGTCGAGCTGGGTATTCATCTGGCTCCTCATTGGAAGCTTTTCCTGTTCCCTCAAGGAGTCTGAGATTGGTATCGCGCCATAATATGAAGCGGTAAGCGTCACGCCCGGATTCCAGGCTATCTCACCGGACTCCTTTGCCGCGGCAAGCGGTGATAATCCAACCACGTAGAGCAGTAGCAAGGAGACCATGAATGTGCGACGGTTTGAAATATTCCACCTCATGTCGCACCAATATAGCACAGAAATTGACGGCCTGTCCTTGTTTAAAAATGAAAAACACACAAGTTTCATGAGTACCTCCACCTATACCAGATGAAAAAGTACCCGTTTTGATTCAGCGCATACGAATGTTGTTGCTGGCATGAGTGTTTTTCTTCCATTCAGCAGGGGGATGATTAATTTTCCGCCGTCCGGGGCGTCCCGCTATCGGGCGATAACGCCGTCCACGTACTCAACGAGGTCTGACAGCCTGACTCCGAGCGTCACCTGCCGGTGTTTCGGCTCCTTGACGGTACTGGCGATGATGTTCAACCCCTCCCATTCGCATTCCAGCAGATAACGCGAGCCTTGGTATTCGCAGTCTATGATCGATGCATCGTTGAACCGGAGATGGGGGAGGAATTCAGGGAATGCGAGCGACGGCTCGTCATGGACCAGAACTTTCTCAGGACGGAAGAATATCTGATGCTGGCCGCTGAATTGCTTGTATACGAACGCCGCGGTTCCCGCCTCCGCCGAAATAAGCGTCTTTGGGATGATGTCATACGGAAGGACCGTACCGTCACCCATGAAGGAGGCGGCGAACAAGGTCGCCGGAGCGTGGTAGACCTGTTGCGGCGTATCCAGCTGTTCCGTAGACCCGTCGTGCATCACGAGGATTCTGTCGCTGAGCGAGAGAGCTTCCTCTTGGTCATGGGTGACATATATCGTGGTGATACCCGTCTCATCATGGATTCTGCGGATTTCTTTGCGCAAGTGCTTGCGAAGCTGTGCGTCCAATGCTGACAGCGGTTCGTCCAGCAACAGTAGCCGAGGATTGGATGCGAGCGCCCTCGCCAATGCTACGCGCTGTCGCTCCCCGCCTGATAAGTCGCCCGTCCTGCGTTTCTGATACCCCTCCAGGCCGACAAGACTGAGCAAGGAGGCGACTTTCTGGATGCGGTCTTTCTTCGGCGCCTTCTGAAGCTTGAGCGAATAGGCGATGTTCTGGGCTACGTTCAAATGGGGGAACAGTGCGTAGTCTTGGAATACAAGACCGATGTTCCGTTCCCATACCGGCTTGGCCGTGATGTCTTCATCCCCCAACCAGATGGAACCGGAGTCAGGTTCCATCAGACCGCTGAGCAACTGCAATGTGGTGCTTTTCCCGCATCCTGAAGGCCCTATGATGGAAACCATTTCTCCTTGCATCACGGAGAAATCAAGGTGTAATTTGAATTCGGGATAGGACGCTTCGACATTCTTGCAGGCGAGCCAAGGCATTCCGTCGGTTTGTTGCGTCTCTTTCCTGATAGTAATCGAATAGCTGTCCGGTCGCGAATTATCTTTCATGGTTGTTCCTCTTGAGCAATTCCCCGGCTATGAATGCGATGGTACAGACGAGGATCAATATAGTGCCTAATGCACAGGCGCCCTGATAGTTATAGGAGTTGATCAGGCGATACATGACCAATGGTATGGTTGTCAACCGACTGTCCGCGAGCGTCAGCGTGGCGTTGATTTCCCCCATGGAGATGGCGAAGGCGAACATGCCGCCGGTAATCAGCGCCGTTTTCAACAACGGGACTTCAATCGACCAGAAGGTTTTCGCTGGCGTCGCCCCAAGAGTCATAGCCGCCTGGCTATAGCTCAGCGGAATCTTCCTGTATTCCGGCAATACCGTCCTCAGGACAAACGGCGTAGCGATTACCATATGGGCTAGAACCACCATGACAAAACCCATTTCGCGGCCTCCCAGATGCGAGGCAATCAGATAATATCCGAGACCGATGATTACTGAGCTGACCGCCATCGGCAGCATCACCAGCAATTCCATCATCATTCCTGAAAAGGTGTTTTTCCGACGAATCGCCGCGGCTACGGTCAGGGCGATGGGAATTGTCGCCAGTGCCACAACAGCGCCGATGACCACGCTATGCAGCACTGCTTCCAACGCTACTCCCATATGGCCGGTGGCGTCGCTGAAGCCGAGCAACTGCCTATACCATTTCAACGAGAATTGTTCTCCGGAAGTCCTGGTTGCGGGGGCCATGAAGGAACGGGCCACGATGCTTGCCAATGGAGCCAGTACGAATACCGCCGCGGCGAGCGCATAGACCGTCGCGACAATCCTGCCCACCGCGGTAGCCGGCCTTCGGGCCAATTTCTGCCGTCCGGTTGAAAAAGCCTCCTGCCTCGCCATTGATCGCTGGGTATAGGAATACCAGATCAGCAGCAGGCTCGTAACGAAGATCGAGAAGATGCTCAGCGCAGCCGCACCCCCCATATCCATTGTCATGCGAGCCCTGCGATAGATTTCGACTTCAAGCGTTGTAAACTTCGGCCCCCCTCCCAGCACGAGGATGATGGCGAAGCTTGTGAAACAAAACAAGAATATCAAGCTCGCCGCTGAGATGATTGCCGGCATCAGCCGTGGCAGCGTGATGGACCAGAACACCTTGCCTCGTTTTGCTCCCAACGTCGTCGCCGCTTGTTCACAGTGGTTGTCCATGTGTTCCCAGAAAGAGGATACAAGGTTCAGGGCGATGGGGAAGTTGTAGAAGGCATGGGCGACAATGACGGCGCTAAACGAATACAGAAACTTGATCGGCGGTTCCTGCAACCCGAACAACGCCATCAAGGTCCGGTTGAGCAGGCCGTTGTTGCCATAGAAAATGACAAAGCCGAGGACCACGAGAATTGTGGGGAGTACGAACGGAATGGTACAGATCGCCCTGATTATTTTCTTGCCATGAAATTGGTAGGTCGCCATCAGATATGCACCAGGCAAACCAATCAACAGTGACACCAATGTGCTGATCGCCGCCTGCACCAAGGTGAACGCCATGATCCGCATTGTATAGGGGCTGGTGACTGCCTCTACAATCGCTTTTGCCGAAAAATCTCCTTCGGCGTCTAGGAACGCTCTTGAAAGGGTCGAGACAAGGGGTAGGAGAAACAGCAGCACCAACAGGACAAGCCCTGGAATCGGTATGGTCCGATAGAACCTGCTCCGGTCGAGGATATCTACATGTCTCATCGTTTCCTCAGCTTTCCTCATAACCTTTCCTGAGCCGGGTCTCGCTCGAATGCCGGGGCCGGTCTTGACAGGCCGGCCTTCCGGCGGAAGCTCCCGGCTACTTGCTCATTGTCATCGTCCATTCAGTAAGCCATCTATCGAGATTTTTTTCAATAGCTTCATAGGACAACATCAAGGTCTTCTCCGGTTTCGGCGCCCAGTCGAACGCCTCGGGCAATATTACCGTACTATTGGCTGGGTACATCGTATTGGTTGTGGCTACGGTCAGTTGTGCGTCGCTCAACAGAAAATCGATGAACTGTCTCGCCGCGTCCTTGTTTTTGGAGCTAGCGAGGATTCCCGCGCTTTCGATGGTCGCGCTATGCCCCGCATCAAAATCGAGGGCCTGATATCGGGTCGTGTCCTCCCACATCACATGATAGACGGGGCTGGTGGTGTAGCTGATTACTAGCGGGGCTTCGCCTTCGGTGAACAATCCATAGGCGGAACTCCAGCCGTCGGCTATCGTCAGCACATTGTCCTTCATCGCCTGCCACCATGACAAGTAGCCGTCTTCACCATAGGTTTCAATAGTCCACAGCAACAGTCCCAGTCCGACCGAAGATGTTCGGGGATCGATCAGAATCACTTTGCCTTTGTATTTCGGGTTTGTCAGGTCATCGAGGGATTTCGGCGCCTCAGCGGGAGCGATCTTTTCCGTATCATAGACGAACGCGAAGTTGCCATAGTCGAAGGGAAGCAGCCGTTTGCTGTCATCAAACTGTATGAACTGCGGGATATTCACGAGCATCGGGCTGTCGTATGCTTCAAACAGGCCGCTGGACAATGCCTTCGCAGCCATGTCGTCGCTGATGCCCACCACCACGTCGGCAACGGGTCTGTCTTTCTCCATGACTGCACGCTGGAGCATTTCGACTCCGCTTCCGGCGGATACCGGATTCACCTTGATTCCCGTCTTTTCCTCAAATTGCGGGATGATGATTGGTCCCGGCCCCCAATCGCCGGTGAAAGAATCATAGGCGTATACCGTAAGTGTCTGTTGATCTTCGGCCGCTTTCGCGTCTTCCTTGCTCCCTTGTGCGTAGACGGCCGTCGTACAGATTAGTATGGCCAGAACTACACAGAAGAAACGATGCTTGTTCATAAGCACCTCCTGTTTTGTATTCTGCCATGGGGATGATATTCTTTGAGATGTGGTTCGTGTCTTCCTCCGCTGGTATTATCCAGATCAGGTCAACGGGTGTAATCTCAGGCCTTGTTTTGGGCCACCCCAGGACAAAGCCAGACTAGCGTGATTCCCCCCTCCTGTCAACCCTGCCCGGAGAATGTGCGTATGACTGCGTGGTTTCACCAGGACCGTACTGCCGCACAATTTCCGTTCTTTGGTTGGCATACTGAAGCCTCTGCAAAACATAAATTATCTATCGATTGCGTCCTTTATGTCGGAGCTACCTGTCGTCTACGTCCTTTATCTATCGATTACGTCCTTTATGTCGGGATTACGTCCTGCATGTTGTTGCTACGTCCTTTATGATGGGATTGCGTCCTTTATGTCGGAGCTACCTGTCGTCTACGTCCTTTATCTATCGTCTACGTCCTTTATCTATCGTCTACGTCCTTTATGACGGGATTGCGTCCTGCATGTTGAGCCTGTGGGTATATGACAAAGTTTGTCAGTACCCCAAAACAAGGTATGGTAGGTATGGACACCCGCAATTATGACATCGATGACCCCAAGGAGGTACGGCGCAAGACAAAGCCGAAAAATAAGGGCATGGATACATCGCTCAGACAATACGGGGATAGAGGTAACGCCACGGTATGGATATGGTGGATATTGTGAATCCCACCTGGATAGCGTTACGGTCAAAACCCCTAGCACGATACGAGGACCGTCAGGTGCGAAGAAGAAAAGGGCGATGCGGAATGAACTGGTTGACCGCCTCACTGACCTGCTGTACGATAACCATATGATTACAGCGGTAAGTTCCCAGACAATGAGCCAGATTGACTCCTTCGCCCAGCGAGATTATGCGATTCCCAGTATCGCGCTAATGGAGCAGGCTGGTCTGCGGGCTTGGAACCATATTGCTACGAATTTGACCGGTAAGGAACATAACCTCGTATTCGTCGCGGGTGGCGGCAACAACGGAGGAGATGCGTTGGTCATGGCCCGACAGGCGTTCAACGATGGTTGGAAAAACTGTACCTGCGTGCTGTGCGGTTCTCATCTGTCACCAGCCTGCATTACCCAACGGAGTATCTGTAGAAACCTCGGACTTGCAGTCATCGATATTTCCGCCGGACAGCCCGTACCGACGCTATCCAGTGGCCCGCAACTGGACTTGGCTAAGCAAGCCATCGACGCGGCCGACCTGATCGTGGACGGGATTGCGGGGACGGGATTGCGGGGACCGTTGTCCGGCATCGCCGCCCAGCTTGTCGCCGTATTGAATGAACGGGCCGTCCAAGGGGTGCCGATTGTCTCCGTGGACGTGCCCTCCGGCGCCGGAGATGATGTTTCCGTCACCGCACCGGTCGTGAGGGCCTGCGCGACGGTCGCGATGGGCTTGCCCAAGGCGATTTGTTATCATCCTGTGATTCGTGCCTGTAGTGGGGACATCATCACAGTCAATCCATCCTTTCCGCCGCAATTGCTTGAAAAAGCTTTTCCCATGGTACGGATTGCCACTTATGAAGATTGCGTCCCACGGGAGATGAAGCCGACCGATTACAAGAACACCCGGGGGCATGTCGCCATTTTGGGAGGGAGCGCGGGCTATACCGGTGCGCCTCGGTTGTCCGCCCGAGCCGCCTTTCATGCCCGTTGCGGATTGGTCACGTTGTTCGCCGATAGGGAATCCTATCCGATTCTGGCGACTGAAAATCCCTCAGTAATCGTGCGTCAGCTCCCCGAAACAACCGTTTCGGTTCAGGGACGGGCCATCCCCGAACTTGCGGTTCAGGAATTGAAGGAGTATCAGGCGATCCTCGCAGGGCCGGGGTGGGGCGCTGGCCGCGAAGAACTCCTGAGGGCGTTGTTCGATTCCAGAACACCGTTGGTACTCGATGCCGATGGTATCGGAGCCTATGCCGTATTGGTCAAGCAGGATCCTCTGGCCTTGAAAGGTCATGGGCCGCTTCTGTTGACACCACACCCCGGAGAGCTGCGGGTCATTGCCCAGGCTGTTTTGGGAGACGCAGCTGCACAGGCCATCGGCCGGACCGACACCCCTGCAATGTACCTTTCATTGCTCCAGGAACTTTCCAGAAGGACGGAGGCCGTCGTACTCGCCAAAAGCCACGTGAACTGGATCGTCGGAAGCGAGCCTTGGCAAGCCGCTGCACCCAGGGCCGTCATAGTAGACAGCATGACCTGTGAACTAGGTGTCGCTGGAAGCGGCGATGTGCTGGCAGGCGTCTGCGCCGCCATGCTTGGACAGAACCCGGCATCGCCGTTTCAAGCCGCCATCAACGGTGCGTTGATCCACCTTGAAGCCGGAAAGCTCGCGATAAAAAAACAAGGCTGGTTCAGTAGCGAAGAGCTGGTTGAGCAAATCGGTCTTGCTATCGGAAGCCGAACCTGCCGGATGGAAAAAGCCCCATTGCGGACAGGTGGCCTCTCATGATGCAGGTCTATTTCCTCGGCATTGTATATCTTCTTCTCGGGGCCGGGATGCTGTTGGTCGATTATTACGGTGGGCGATTGCTGTTGTTGATCCGTCTTCGCAGTACCTTCCGTTCCAGTCGGGTCTGTCGGTTGCTGATTGTTGTCGGCGGCTTCCTATTGGTCATACTGACGCTGCTGTTTCCTGTTCCGCCTGGGCCTCGGATTCTCGGAGATCTGATTCCCGCGATGAATATTTTTGCATTGTGGATTTGGTTTGTTTCCCAAGCTATCGCCATTTCCAGAAAACGCAAGGATGATTCCTCCGCAGAAGGGGAGGAGCATCCGGCACGGAATCGGGAAGACGACATGCTGCATTATACAAGTTCACTGATCGAGACGAACAAGCGGAATTTCGGGTTGGTGACGCTAGTCGTCGCTTGTCTGCATTTTCTTGTTCCGATGTTCGTATTGTTGTGATGATGGATGATGAAAACTCACGGAGCGGGGGATTGAACGTGGAACAACTGCAAGAACGTATCACCACGGCAGGTGTATTGTACATGAATGGCAAGGTTTTTGTGGCGCGTCGTATCGAGGGCGGTTCCATCGGTGGCCTGTGGGAATTCCCCGGAGGCAAAAACCGTTGGGGAGAAACCTCCGCAGATACTTTGAAGAGGGAATATCATGAGGAATTTGGCTTCGACATAGAAGTAGGGGAAAGGTTCCATTCCCACGATTTCATCAACAAGTGTACACTCTATCATCTACAAGCCTATTGGATTGCCTGTAAGGATACGTCATCACCCCGACTGAGCGTCCATACCGAATGTCGTTGGGCTACGCCGGACGAGCTGATCGCATTGCCGTTCGCCCCTTCCGACCAGGAAATCCTTGCGAGTCTGCTCAAGGAACTGCCGTGCAGGGAAGGTGACTGTCTGTACTGAGAAAGAAAAGAAATAGCCTGGATACAAAAACAAGGCCGTGGCATTTCGCGCCACGACCTTGTTTTTGTTATACAGTAAGGATGTCTACATCACCGTTCCGTTGGCAATGATTGCGTTCTTGTTGATGACGATAATCCCGTCATGGATCGAATACATCTCAAAGTCGCCTTCCTTGCGGGGGATATCGTCGATACCGATGCGGCAGCCGTCTCCGATGCGGGCGTTCTGGTCTATGATCGCCTTGCGGATGATCGTTCCCTTGCCGATGCCGATGTTCGGGATTCCCTTCTTGACGTTCTCCACCTTTTCCTCATCCGTCTCATAATGGGATGCGCCCATACAATATACACCATCCAAGCTCGCCCCGGATTCAATCAATGTGCGGACGCCGATGATTGAGTTCACGATATATGCGTTCGTGATGATCGACCCCTCCGATGCCAACGAACAACTGATATTGCAGAAATTGACCTTTGTCGCGGGCAGGTGGCGGCGGTGGGTGTAGATCGGCATCTCCTCATCATAGAAATTGAACGCAGGATTGATCGAGGCGAGGTCCAAGTTCGTTTCGTAGAACGCCTTGATGGTTCCAATGTCCTCCCAGAAACCATCGAACAGGAACGTGCTGACCTTGCGTGTCTTGATAACGTCTGGAATGATTTCCTTGCCAAAATCGGTCTTGTCGTTGTTCAGGACCTCTTCCATCGATTTCGCGTTGAAGATATAGATGCCCATGCTGGCCAGATAGTCATTGGACTGGTCCACATGCCTACCAAGTGCGTCCATCATCAGTTTCTCAGGAACCATATAGTCCCGGATGTCGGCGTCGTCGGAAGGTTTTTCATAGAACTTGGTGATATACCCGTTTTCATCTGCTCCGATGATGCCCAGGCCGGTAGCCTGCTGGCGACTGATCGGCTTGGCCGCGATGGTCAGCTCCGCGCCGCTTTCGACATGTTTCTTCAACATTTCCTCGAAGTCCATCCTATACAGCTGGTCGCCGCTGAGGATGATGTAGTAGTCGGCCTGCTGGTCGTGGAAGTGCTTGAGGTTCTTGCGGACGGCATCCGCGGTGCCTTGATACCAAGTCTCGCTGTGGTAGGTCTGTTCGGCGGCGAGTATTTCTACAAAACCGTTGGAAAAGGTGTCAAAAACATATGTATTGGAGATGTGGTTATGCAAAGAAGCTGAGTTGAACTGGGTAAGTATGTAAATCTTCAGAATTCCGCTGTTGATACAGTTGGAGATAGGTATGTCGACCAAGCGGTATTTTCCTGCGAAAGGCACCGCTGGTTTTGATCGATCCATCGTAAGGGGATACAATCTTGTTCCTTTACCACCTCCCAGTACAATCGCAATTGCTTTCTGTTTGTTCTTACCCATGTTCATCACCCCTTTTTGGTCATGTTTTTATATATGTCGAGATAGGCTTTCGCCGATCGTGTCCAAGTGAAATCGCTTTTCATCGCACGCTTTCTGATTGTCGCAAGCTCGTCAAAACCCTTGTCCCACCAATGCATGGCCCTGCGCATGCTGGCGACGATGGCCGCTCCGGAAGCGTCATCGAACAGTATGCCGGTTCCGTTGTCGGGATCGTCTCCCAAATCGATGATGGAATCAGCCAGGCCACCGGTACGTCGGGCTATCGGCAGCGTTCCATATCTCAGCGAATAGAGCTGGTTGAGGCCGCAGGGTTCATAGCGGCTGGGCATCAGGAAGAAATCCGACGCAGCCTCGACCCTGTGCGCCGCCCGGTCGCTGAAGATAATATTCACCGAGAGGTTGCTATGGACGTCCCCAAGAATCTGGAGCTTCTCTTCCATCCGTTTGTCGCCGGTGCCGATGATCAACATCTGCAACGGCATTTCTTCAAGAAGTATCTCCAACGCGCATGGAGAACCCTCCAGCAGTTCGTTGAAACCTTTCTGCTCCGCGATTCTGCTGATCATGCTGACAAGGGGGACGTTGGGATTTACGGGGAGTCCGAACTCCTGCTGCACCGCCGCCTTCAGTTCTGCTTTGCCATTTTGGTCATCGGCGGTGAAATGCTCGTTGAAATGGATGTCCGTCGCGGGATTCCATTCCTTATAATCGATTCCGTTGATGATTCCATACAGGTTGTCTTTCTTTGCCTGAAGCAGGCTGTGGAGACCGCAGCCATATTCCGGTTGCTGTATCTCTTTCGCATATGTAGGGCTTACCGTGGTCACCACATCGGCGAACTCAATACCCGTCTTGAGCATGTTCACCCGTTTGCGCGGGCCTTCGCCGACGAACATCCGCTGGTCCGGCGGTACGTCCGCCATCAGGACGTCAAGTCTGGGAAAATCGCCCTGATAGGCGAGGTTGTGGATGGTGAACATGGTCTTCGTCTTCGCGAAAGCGGGACTTTCGTCGGTCTTGACCAGATAGGGGACGAACCCCGCGGTCCAGTCATGGCAGTGGATGACGTCGGGCATCCACTTGAGCGCCTTGCAAAACGGATGGATCAGCTTCGACTGCAACAGGAACCGGACGAAATTATCTCCGTAAGGAGTGAACGACGTATCCCCGTAAATGCCTTTTCGATCCGTGTACCAAGAATGGCATGCGACATAGAAGCGCACTTGTCCAAGGCGTTGTTCACGAATCTCAACGATTTCGATGGAGCCGTGCAGCGCGACCTCAAGGGTGCGGACGGGAGCGCTGAAACCTGACAAGTCCATGCTTCCATAACCAGGAAGAAGAACCCTGACATCAGCGCCACTACCTGCCAATGCGTCCGAAAGAGCGCCTACTACGTCGGCCAGTCCCCCTGATTTCGCAAACGGAACGGCTTCGCTGGATACCATCAGAATCTTCATACTTCAATTACACCACTACTGCAAGTGAAACGTCAAGGTAAATGTTGTTCGCAGGCCATGAAAATGCGGTATTTCATGGAATACACATTGTTTTCCGGCGCATATTCCCAGCGGATGAAGATTATTCTGAAGACGTTTCCTGATATGCTTGAACAATAACACGGCAGGCTCTCCGAGCATCGCCAATCCTCTGCGCCGCCCGCCTGGCAACTAGCCTTTTTCTTGAAGAACGCATATTTTTTGGTTATAGTACAGACTATACCACTGCAAAGAGATTGTACGTAGTCAGGATTTCTACCATTGAGGGTGATTTCGGAGTTTTCTATGTCTTGGAATTATGATGCCTCTATTCTTTCGATGGTTATTGTCGTGATATTGTTGCTGGATGTCTACGCCAACAGCATGCGTTCCTACGTTTTGACGAACCCGATTTTCAGGTGGCTCGCATGGCTTTCCCTGCTTGGCGGGCTGGCGGATTTTCTGGTTTCCGTTTCGAGCCGTTTTGCAGGTATCGCATCCGGATGGTTGGTTTCAGCCTGCCATGTTTTCTACTTCCTCTGTTTTCCGTTGCTTGGGTTGTTCTGGTTCTATTATTGTGTTTCCATCACGGTCGCTCGAACGAAGCTTTCACGCGGCTTGCTGTTTTCAGCCCTTTTCGTATACAGCGTCTACGCCGTAGCCGTACTGGCTTCGCCATGGAACGGCTTTGTCTTTACCGTCGGGGCGTCCGGCTTGTACCGGCGGGGGGCGGGATATGTTATGTTTATCGCATTGGGATATCTCTGCGTTCTCGCCACGATTGTGGTCATCGCAAGGAATTTCAAGTCGATGGACAGGAAAAAGCTCCTTATGGTATCCATCTACCCTGTGGTTGCGAGCTTGTCCCTGCTGCTCCAGATGGTTTTCCCGCATCATGCCTGGCTTTCTTCCGGTTACTGTCTCTTGCTGGTATATATGTGCTTGAACGTTAGGAACTATAGGTTGTTGCATGATTCCATCACAGGAGTCGCAAACCGTAGTGCATTCATGACCAAGCTGGACCAGAAACTCAAAAAGGGCGCGGATGGGACGGTCTGTCTGTTCTCGCTGGATAATTTCAAATTCTTCAACCAAAAGTTCGGACAGGAAAACGGTGACCTGTTGCTCAAGCAGATTGCTTTGTATCTCTCAGGAATCACTCCCTCGCATTGTGTATACCGGTATGGGGGAGATCAGTTCGTGTGCATCATGAGTGGTGGACGACGTTCTTCCAGGTGTGATGATTTCATTCGCACTGTCCAATGTCGGTTCTCTTCCCCGTGGCGTATCGAACCGACCGTCCATGACGGGCATGCGGGCATCGGGGCGGATATTTCTGCTTTGGGTTCCATAGTGAGCGCATTGTCCTGCTGCGCCGTGACAGTCGAGTTCTCGCAACAGGCGAAATCGGTCTCAGAAGTAACCAGCGCACTTGATTTTGCATTGTTTGAAGCGAAAAGCAGGGGAAAATCGCAGGTTCTCGCGTATGACTATTCTCTGGTAGGAAAACGTAGGCGGCGAAATGATATCCTTGTCGCTTTGGGCAAGGCGATGGCTGACGACAGTTTTGAGCTGTATTATCAACCGATTATCGAGACTGCTTCGGGATATATGCTGTCCGCTGAAGTCCTGCTACGGCTGAACGATCCTGTCCTTGGCTGGATATCCCCGTCGGAATTGATTCCGATAGCGGAGGAGAACGGCTTGATTGTTGACCTGACCTACAGAATCATCAGTCGGGTGTGCCGGATGTGGAAGGCTCTTGGGGGCATGACAGGACATCTTGACCGGATTACGGTCAATCTTTCCAGCGTACATTTTCTTCAGGGGGACATAGGTAACAGGATTCTTGAAACGATAGCCCAGAATGATGGGGACCCCCACCATATCAAGTTTGAAGTGACGGAAAACGCCGCCATAAATTCCTATAGTACGATTCGCAATGTCATGGAGCAGCTGACGCAAAAGGGAATAAGCTTTGCCTTGGACAATTTCGGCAAAGGGTATTCTTCCCTGAACTATCTGCTTGAGCTTCCGTTTTCCGTCGTGAAGCTCGACCGCTCAATTATCTGGCAGGGCGACCGTCATGCGGATTTGTTGGATTCGGTAGTGCATCTGCTCCGAAGGCTGAACAAGAAGGTCATCGCTGAAGGAGTTGAGAACGCGAATCAGTTCGACATGGTTAACAAGCTGGGAATCGAGCATGTGCAGGGTTTTTTCTATTGTAGTCCTGTTTCCGAGGCGGAGTTCATCGAACTCGTACATGAGGATACGGGGGCTGACTACCGTTTCGCTCCGTATCGTCAACGGGGAGATGACAAAGTCGACGCCACTGTGTAGAAAATAGAAAACCGTTTTATTTCTCTGTGCCTTGTCTTGACACCTTAGGAGTGTTTTCAGGCGATGTCCAGCTGGTGATGTATCAGGAATTGTTCATTCGCTTTTTGGCGGGAATTGAGGTATTCTGTGTGTGGATGGTGTGACTGACGATGCGCTGGTCATCAGCCGAAATATCGCGAAGGAGCTGAAACATGAGCATGAAGGAACCGGCTATCATTTCTGGTTTGCGTACTGGAAATGATGAAGATACAGTAATGAAAAGTCTACAGAGGATTGCGGTGCTCATTGACGCCGACAATACCCAGTTGTCGAAATTGGATGCGGTTATCGCAGTGCTGTCCGCATATGGGAGGATCGCGGTCAAGAAGGCCTACGGGAATTGGAAGCGATCGGGACTGAAGAACTGGGAGAACGAAGTGAAGCATCTTGCGATCAAGACCATTCAGCAGTTCGACTATGTTTCTGGAAAGAATACCACTGATATCGTCATGACGATAGATGCGATGGACTTGTTGCATACGAATATCTATGATGCGTTCGCATTGGTGTCCAGCGACAGTGATTTCACACCGTTGGCGATTCGGCTCCGTGAATCAGGCGCCTACATTTTGGGGGTGGGGGAGAAAAAAACTCCCGAAGCGTTCAGAAACGCTTGCGATGAATTCATTTTGCTGGAGCATATCAGCGACACTTCCTCTGATGCCGAACCCGCCGATGCGCCCGCGCTCCCCGTTCAGGAGATTCCCATACAGGACGATATTCCCGCGGTGGAAGAACCCCCGCGGGGGATGATTCCTGCGCAAGCGGATGACGCGGATATCGACAAAATCCACAGCCTGTTGAGAATCGCTTCCGACAAATACCAGGATGCCGATGGCTTTGTGAATATTTCTGCGGCAGGAACCTATATCAAGCGGGTTCTGCCCGATTTCACCCCCCTGACCTACGGCTATGCGAAGCTTCCCAAGCTGGTAGCCGCTTTTCCTGAAAGATATCAGATGAAAAAGTATAAGGGAAAGGGTAGGGCCAATATCATTGCGTATAGATGTCTGGACGCCGAAGATCAGATATAGAGAACGATGTTCGAAAATGAAAGGGTGGGCGAAAAGAGACCGGCTTTCCACCGTGGAATGATGAAATTCACCCACGGGGGAAAGTTCTGTCACGATACCCTTCCATAGCAATGGCGGCGTTATTATTTGTAGGCTTTGCCAGCAAGCTCGTCGATGTATTCACTCGCGCAGTGCGCCGCGACAGCTCCATCAGCCGCTGCCGTAACAATCTGCCGGAACGGGGTGTTTCTGACATCTCCCGCTGCGAAGAGGCCAGGGACGCTCGTCTCCATTCTGTCATTGGTTACAATATAGCCGGTATCGTCTTTTTCTACATCAGGGACCAAAGCCGTCTGTGGGAGCATTCCCACGAACACGAATACAGCGTCGAATTCTTCGGTATGGACCTCGCCAGTGGCGAGATTGCCGAGGACCACCCGCTGGACTTTTGTTCCGTCTCCCTCAATGCTGGTCGCCGTATGCTGAAGCCGGACATCCACATGAGGATCCTTCATGACCCGTTCCGCGATTTCCTGTTGCGCCCTGAACCTGTCCCTGCGGTGAATCAACGTCACCTTGTCGGATAGCTTCGCCAGATACAATGCTTCGGAACAAGCGCTGTCTCCGCCGCCTACGACCAGGATTTTCTTGTTGCGAAAAAACGGTCCATCACAGGTAGCACAGTAGGAAACTCCTTTTCCTGTATATTCTTCTTCGCCGGGAATCCCGAGGAACCTGTGTTTCGCTCCAGTGCAGATGATTGCCGCTGGTGCGCTATAATCCCCAGTGGTCGTCTGCACGATGAACCTGTCACCATCCTTGGTCAGTGTCTGCACCGTGGCGTACAGCAGTTCAGCGCCAAAGCGTTCAGCTTGCTCCTGGAACTGCATTCCCAGTTCATATCCGCTCACTACTTTATTTACGCCCGGATAATTTTCAATGGCATCGATGACCAAAGTCTGCCCTCCAGGAGCCATTTCTTCAATCATCGTGGTCCTGCGGGCGGCACGCGCACCATATTGCGCGGCTGCAAGTCCGGCCGGGCCGGCGCCGATTATTAGGATGTCTCTTTCTTCCATAAACTCCCCTCCTCGGAAAACTGCCGTATTACTGCGTCATGCCCGACAGGCCGTACTTATCGTACTGTCCTGTCTCACTGTCCTTGTCCTCCGGCAGTTTTCCTTCGGATAATGCTTCTCGGGCGACTGCCGTATTACTGCGTCATGCTCGACGGGCCGTACTTATCGTACTGTCCTGTCTCACTGTCCTTGTCCTCCGGCAGTTTTCCTTCGGATAATGCTTCTCGGGCGACTGCCGTATTACTGCGTCATGCCCGACAGGCCGTACTTGCTCGACAGCACAAACACACATGCCTTCCAGTTTCTTCATCGTCCATGTGAATCGCGCTTATTTCCCTTGGCGGAATTTTTCCTCCAGGGCGATTTCTGCGTCGCTCTTGCGGATATATACAGGTCCTTCCCCGATATCATCCGCGCCTTTTTGCTCCAGCTGCAACCTGCCCAGTTGAATCAGCGATTCACCAAGATCTCTTTTTTGTAATGTATCGATGGAAAAGCGAATCGTCAAACCTACGTCTTGCGCGGCCTTTGCGAGCAGGGGGGTGAACTTTTGGGCGTCAGGGCCGGTGACAAGCACAGAGTCGTTGCCATCCAGAAGTTCCACAAGTTCCGCCGGATCACAGTCCATGTCGGGGGCGAGCCGTTCACCATGCTTGAATATCGTACTGTAGTATCGATGTTTCTTCGCATCGATGACCGGCACGACCGCCCCGTCAAACCATTTGACGGGTTCCTGCATGGTCTGCAAGGTGGATACCGATACCAGCGGCTTGCCGCCGCCTAGGGCTATGCCCTTGCAGGCGGCCATGGCGATACGGAGACCTGTGAATGAACCAGGCCCCTTTGTGCAGACCAGCAGGTCGATGTCCGCCAGGACAAGGCCCGCTCGCCCGCAAATCGCCATCATCTCTGGAACGAGGTTTTCTGAATGTTTCAGCCCTGCGTCCAAGGTCCGGGACTCGAACTGCGTGTCGGTTTCAAGCGCGAGATGCATGACCTCGGTGGAAGTATCTACCGCAAGGATGTTCATAGTTCAATCCCCTCCACATCAATGACTCTAGTCTGGTCCGGCAGAATCTCCAGTTCGATGTAGACCGTATCGTCGGGAAGCATCGATTCGATTTTTTCGCTCCATTCTACCAGTGCCACACCGTCACTGTACAGCATCTCCTCTCCTCCGATCATCTCGAATTCTTCTGTACCGGAGATGCGATAAAGATCCATATGATACATCGGCATCGTGCCTTCATATTCCTGGACCAACGTGAAGGTCGGGCTTACAATCGCTTCTGTAATGCCCAATGCCTCCGCGACGCCCTTCGCTATGACGGTTTTTCCTGCGCCAAGGCTGCCCCGTAATGAAATGACCGTACCTGGCTTGCAGACGCTTCCCAGCCGGCGGCCGAGCGCAAGGGTATCCGCGACGCTTTTGCTTTCAAACTTCATCACTGCACCTCTGAATGGTCTCCATGGTCATGGTGGGCGTCCCCGCAGTCACAGCCATGCTCATGATGCTCATGGCCATGGTCTGTATCCGCGAGGTCGTTTGAGTCAACCAATTCTTCGACGATAATATCGGAGAGCTTGTCTCCAGTGCTTTGTTCATAGTCCTTCATTAACTGTTTGACCCCAGGGTCCCGCTCATCACAAGCCCTCGCCCGCTCAAGCAGCTCCCTCGCTTGGTCGTATTCCTCATCACGCAGATGGAGAAAAGCGAGATTCGTCAGTATTTTCACGTTTTCAGGATCCAGGTCCAGCGCGATGTCGAGATAGCTTTTCGCCAGTTCGCGATTCCCGACTTCAAGCGTGCAGATGGCCAGCTCGTTGTAGATGTCGCTGCTGGTTTCCCCCAGCTCAAGACATTTCATAAACGCTTCCTGACCTTGTTGGTATTCTTCCCGACGACGATGCGCCCAGCCAGTGAGGAACCATGCGTTCCAGACCCTTGGATTCTCTTTGATGAAATCATGTAACAATTCCAGGGCCTTGTCCTCGTTGCCCATCTGGATTTCATCGTATGCCTGCATGATGATCCGGTTGTCGTCGAGCTTTTCCTTGACATCACCCATCATATTGGCGATTTGCTTCCGTCGCGGACTGTCCGGGGCGAGTTCAAGATACCGTTCAAGATAGTCCCGGGCGATTTCCATGTTCCCCTGATAGAGGTTGAATGTTCCTATTTCAGCCAGCAAGTCCGTATCGTCAGGAAATTGTTTGAGTCCGTCGGATAGGATTCTCAACAGTTTTTCCTGATAGTAGTCCGCCTCTTCCTGTTTTCCTTCAGCCTCTAGCGCGGCAGCGCGTTCACCATAGATCACCGCGAGGTTGATAAAGGTGGATGGCTCCGGCGACAGGTGGTTGATGGCGAGAAACAATTCCTCGGAAAAATCATAGTCCTTGCTCTTCGCTTTGGCTATGGCCGCGAGGTTCAGTTCCTTGGGTGCGTCGGGCTGTAGCGCGAGGGCGAAATCCCTGTAGTAGGGGAAGTCCTTGTGGTCGGGTTCCCATGCGATGACCTCCAGCAGGCCGGCCATGATCATTTCAATGCCTATTTCATCGGATGATTCTATGGTCGTCCGCCCAGGTCTGAGCTGGAGGGGAATCTGGCGGGAAGGGTCCACCATGAAACCATTGATTTCCTGTCGCATCGTTTCCGGCAGGGTGATGTATACGATATCTTCCATCTGGTGGCAGTTGTTCTGACCACAGCCGCCGCCCTGTTCATGTTGATGATTTTTTGCCATGGATATTCCTGTAGTAAAAAAGCCCGCGGTGCCGGTACCGAAGTAATGCTCTTGAACCGTAGGTCCAAGGGGGGTACTAGTTTGCTGGACATTCTGTTCCTGAAAACCGGAAAACCGGCAGGATCAATGCAATCCGGCTATACCGTACCCCATATGTGTAAGTTGAGCCAAGAGACCGTGTCTCCGGGCGAACACCGCAGGCGGTTTGATTGATGCTAGTTCCTATATACATGCTACCATGGACGGCGGGTGTTGGAAAAGGGGATTCTCCCAATTCCGTCCCGGCATCGCATAAAAAAGGTTGCTGCCACAGCCTTTTGGACTATCACAGCAACCTTCTGTTACCGGACCGTACGTCTCAAAGCGGAGGCAGATCACCGAGATCGTCGAGAGAATCCAAGGCGTCGTCAGCCAGTTCAGGTTCTTCGTCCAATTCGATTTCATCGATCGTGACTCCATCCTGGGTCGTATAGCTTTCAGCTTCTTCAAGCTCCTGCGCCGATAGCGTATCGAAGAGATCGACGTCATCGAGGCCTTCGATGCCAGACAGAGTGTCAAGGGCGCTAGCAATGCTTTCCTCAACGATCTTGTTGCTCTGGGTGAAGCTTTCTACATATTCTTCAAGCTCCGCGTTGTGGGTCTTCACCAAATCGAATTTTTCCTGAAGAGCGGCTTTTTCCTTCCTCAGCATTTCGATCAGGAAGGCGGCCTTCTTGATTCGCAGTTCCAACAGCTGCATGCTATCCAGTGTCGACATCGCTATTCCTCCTCGCCTGGAAAATGTCTATTGATTCATAGTCATTACGATATTCAGATAGAGACATATTACCTTGCTCAGGTTTCATGGGCAAGAGAAATCGCCCATTATTCCATCGCATTCTATATTTTATGTCTGTTTCAGATACTGAAAGTATAGATAATTCAATATCGCCCAATGCCGGATTATCAATCGACCCTACCGCAAGGGTAGGGTCGACGTTGAAAAACAAAAAGGATTGGCTTAGTTGGCCAAGACTCCCTTGACCTGGGAAACCAGGGTGGAGAAAGTCGCCTTGTCCTCGATAGCCATATTGGAAAGAGCCTTGCGGTTGATCTCAATGTTGGCGAGCTTCAGGCCGTGCATGAACTGGGAGTAATTAAGCCCCTCAGCCTGTACAGCGGCGCTGATTCTTGCAATCCAGAGCTTGCGGAAATCACGCTTGCGCTCTTTCCTGCCCCGGTAAGCATACTGGCCAGCCTTCGCCACTGCGTCTTTTGCGACGCGGTTGTTCGTGCTTCTGCGGCCATAATAGCCTTTCGCCTGCTCAAGAATCTTCTTCCTTCTATCCTTGTGTTTGGTTCCGTCTACTGCTCTTGGCATATTCTCACCCTACCTTATGCGTATGGAAGCAAGACTTTGACTTTCTTTGCTTCTACGTCGCTGAGGATGCCAGAAGCGCGGAGATCTCTCTTGCGCTTGCTGCTCTTCTTGGTGAGAATATGGCGCAGGCCCTGCTTCTTATAGCGAACCTTGCCAGTCCCGGTGACCCTGTACCGCTTCGCGGCGGCCTTTCTTGTTTTCATCTTTGGCATGATAACCTCTTTGCGCCCTCAAGGAACAAGAACCCCTGGAGCTGCTATGTTCAACATCCCGTACGGGATACTGTTCGCCTTATTGTTTCTTTACGGGGGCGCTCTTTGTCGGGCTGACGATGATGGACATCATCTTGCCTTCCATGGACGCTCCCTTGTCAAGGTTGAAACCTACACCATTTTCAGTGAGGATTTCAAGTATCTTGTCCAGGACGACCTTGCCTAGCTCGGTATGCGCAAGTTCGCGGCCCCGGAAACGGATGCTTATCTTGACCTTGTTTCCTTCCGCGAGGAAATCAGAGATGAACTTGGACTTGGTTTCGAGGTCGTGCTTCTCAATCTTGGGCTGCATCCTGATTTCTTTGACCTTGATGACAGTCTGGTTCTTCTTCGCATCCCTGATGCGCTTTTCCTGCTCATATCGGTACTTGCCGAAATCAAGAACCTTACAGACCGGCGGCTCCGCGTTTGGTGATACCTCTACAAGGTCCAATCCCGCTTCTTCCGCAAGCTGTACGGCGTCGTAAACGCTCATGACTCCCCGCTGCGTACCATCTGCGTCGATGACGAACACTTCTCTAGCACGGATCTGTCTATTGATCCTCAAATCCTTCGTAGCCAATCGATCTCCTCGTTTTTTTTTGGAAAAAACCACAATAAAAGAATATGCAGACTTCACAAGCCTCAGTTTGAGAATATATCACGAAGCCATATGCGTGTCAAAGTCCATGGCATGTGTATTCGACGGAAAATCGATATTATTGCATGAATGGCGTACCTACGGAGATAATGAACACTTTTTTATAAAAATGATGGAAAAAAAGAGAAAAGTTCTGTCAGAAGCCTTGTTCTTTATTTACAGGAAAATCATTTTTGTATAGATTGGTCAACGGTAAATATTGTCCTATGGTGATATTCGCCCGTTGCCTCCGTAGTGGGGACGCATTCTTGATGATACACTGAAGCAGTTCAGTACAAGATAAAGAACTAGATATAGACAGACAATGGAGAATCTCATGAAAAATTCATTCCAGAAAAAAGGTATGCTCGTCTGTGCCTGCGTGTTCATGGTGTCGCTGGCGCTTATGACAGGATGCTCTGATACCAGCAATCAGAAAAGCATAACAATCATGTTGCCTGGTTCGGAAGGGTCAGGACGAACCGTCCTTCCTCCTTCCGGAGATTATGAAGCTCTCCCTAAGATATATACAATCATCGTCGAGGGGGGCGGTACTACCCAGTCTTTGGATGTCTTGCCTGACGCGGGTACCGCTACGTTCAACGTCTTGTTGGGAACGTACACGGTAAAAGTCACTGGATATGATACCTTGGATAAACAGCTTGCCATCATGTACGGTGAGCAGGGGATTTCCGTGACGGCCAATGGCAACAATACTTTTGAGGTCGCGCTGGATGTCATTTCCACTGGTGATGTGAAGGGGCGTGTGACCGTTCTTCTTGACTGGTCGGCTACCGGAAAAACTGTTGATAAGGTTACGCTTGTCGATGCAAGGACTTGGGAACCTGTTGCTGACCAGACCGTTGGCGCCGGTAGCGATACGGTTCGTTTTTCCCAGCCGGTTCCTGTGACCGATGGTCGGATGATGCAGTTCTATTTGTGGAATGGCGATCGTCTTATGGGAACGTCGATCATGGAGTTGTATCGTGTTGTCGCGGGCCAGACTTCTTACGCTTCGTCTCAGAAATACAACAAGGAAACAGGTGAACTGGCGTTGGGTCAGTATGAGATCAAGACCTTCCCCAATGCGGTGCCTGTCTACGATGTTGCGATTGATTACGATCTGAATGATTATTCGACGTTGGATTTGACTTGGAAAGTACCCTCGTCCTATTCAAAGATAGAAATTAAATTCTACAAGACCTCTGATGGAATCGCTTCGGTAGAGCCTATTGAAATTACCAAGGAGAATATGACTGGCTTCTTGAAAGAGGGCTCTTCAGATACATATCATTATTCATTCCCATCTTTAGTCAGCAAGGTTGAGTACACAGCTTCCATCGTTACGTATCAAGCCCGGGGGTATATCGCTGAACCTGTGGTTGTCAGCAAGAGTACTCCTGTCGCGGCTACTGGCGTTGCGATTCAGGCCGTTCCCGCAGATGCATTATCCGCGTTCTCGGTCTACAGCTCTTACCAGCTTGTCCCTGTCCTGACGCCTGAGGATGCGACGGATATGGGATTTGTCTGGTCTGTAGACGATGAAAGTGTTTTGACTGTCAATAATGGGTTCGTCTATGGCGTTTCCGCAGGGAAATCCAAGGTCGCTGTAACGTCGTTGAACAGTAATAGAACGGCGAGCCTTGATTTTGTCGTTCGGTTGGCTACTCCCGGCAATGTCATGGCTGAAGCCGTCGCTGAAGGTATCTCGGTATCCTGGGGACATGTCGATGGAGCGGAAAAATATGAAATCTGGCGTTCTGTTGACGGGGCTTTCTCTGAAAAACTGACGGAAGCGTTGCCGACGGACACTGCATATCTGGATACATCCATCTGGACTGGAAAGAGTTATTCATATGCCGTCAAGGCTGTCGGAACAGCTTCTGGCGTGGTGGTTGACAGCCTTGTGAGTAGCTATACATCTGCCGTTACTCCCGCGGAACCCACGTTGACGATTGTCCTGCCGACTGGAACAACTGATATTGCGGCGGCTTTTACTGGTATATCGGAGGGCGTTTCCTATGTGCTGGGTGAATCGGGGGTCACTGTTGAAATAGCTGAAATCGAAGGTGTAAGTGATTATGCCTGGTATTTGAATGCGGAAAAGATCGATATTGCCGATGGCGCGTCCCCAAGACGTGTGACAGTCACCGCTTCGACTCCTGGTTTGTCGCGGGAAACCATTGGCGCGGCCCAGGACTTGATGCTGGTTGTTGCAAAGGATGGTGAACAGTTCTCCGCTACAATTCGATTCTATGTCGTAAACAATCCTGTGACCAGCGTTGCGTTCAGTTCCGCTAATGGTACGTTGGTAGCCACGGACAGCCCCGTAAAGCTGTCCGCTTCCGTCATACCTTCCAACGCAGATGTCAAGGATCTGGTCTGGACCAGCCTTGATGAAGATGTCGCGACAGTTTCTTTGGATGGGACCGTGACCGCGTTGAAAGAGGGGACTGCGACAATTAGAGCCACCGCCGGAGCTGATTCCCGCTATTATGCGGATTGCGAAGTTACCTGCTATGTCCCGCTGACTCATGAGACTTTCTTGAATTATGTGAATGGGTTCTTGAAGACTCAGCTGCAAGCGGCTGATACGCAGTTTGGTGGCGACTGGTGGCAGCCATCGGGTGCGAAGTATAGCAATTCAGATGAAACTGTAACGGTAAACGCATCTTCAAAAACTTCTCAGAATGATGGAACGACAAAATTCCTGAACTATGTTCCCGCTACGGAATTTGGACATTGGATACTGTCTAGTGATGATATATACACTCATGCCGCCAATGGTGGCGGCGCCGGATATTTAGGAACTGATCCCTTGCAATATGTCGGTTCTCAAAACAAAGGTACCATTACCGTTACCCTGCCATACAACCAAGGAACGGGTTCGGTCAAATACAATTCTGTTGTAGTCAATGGTACTCGGTCCGGTTCGTATGATGTGACGCTCAATGGGGGCGCTCGCAATATCGTTGATTCTGATGCCGTTACAAAGTGCTTTTAATGGGAATAGGTAGGAGCGAGATGATAAAGCGTTTTGCCAAATTACAACTCGGAAGTCTGTTCCTTCTGCTATTGTTCCTCCTCTCCGGCTGCCAGGACACCAGCGACCTGACCTTCAGGGCGGTGGTGAAGGGGCGGTTGCCCGGTGGCATGAACTCCAGGACCGTAATGCCCCAGGAGGGGTATGCGGCACCTGGATACTATGTCGCCACGTTGACGTCGAAAGTCGGTTCAAAGACCTATTCCGGGGCGACTTCGGATATTTCCGGGGGTATCGTAGTCGACGGTATTTCCGCGGGTTCCTACACGTTGAAAGTCGATGGCTACGCCAGCGAAGCAGACCGGACATGGATGATGACGGGTTCCATCACTGCTGATATCTATTATAGTACGACCATGGAATTTACCGTTCCGATCGATGTCATCTCCTCCGGCGACGGGCTTACCAGTACTGTCGCAATCGACATCGACTGGTCCGGTACAAGCAAGCGGATCGATACCGTCGAGCTATATGTTTCCGATTCTCCCGATAGCAGTACGCTTGAAACATGGACGAAGGTCGCCACGCAGGAGATTGAATTCGTCGATTCCAATCCTGGCCGCATGTCGTTCAGCCAGCAGGTTCCTGTCAGCCCGGAGAAATTCATGAAGTTCCTGTACTACGAGAACGGGCGGTGCATCGGATATTCTGAACCTGAACTTGCTCATTTCTATTCCGGACAGGTGGCGACCACCAGCGTTCCATCCCGATATGTCTACGACGATGCGAACAATCCGTTCCGTCTGGCCTTGAATATCACTGACATCAATCTTTCATATGGCGATGATGATGCGTCGCTCGTCCTGTCCTGGGTGAATCCCTATGTATATGACAAAATAGTCATTACTCATTGGCAAACCGCACAGGAAGCTGACAAGGCGACGCTGGAGATTAATAAGGATGCCGTGTCTCAATATCTGGACACCGACTCCCAGCGGATGCGTGTAGCTTTTACCGACTTGGAAAAAGAGACTGAATATACCTTTGAAATCTATGTGGTTCATAGTACGGGACAGCATTCAGAACATGCGTTCAAGAGTCTTGCCACCGCGACGCTCGTAAAGACGATCACGCTGAAAAATTCCCTCAGCCTTGATGAACAGAAACATTTTACTCCGGGAATGTCTTGTACTGTTTCGGCGGAATATTCACCCTCCGACGCAACGCTTGGCGATGGTTTCATCTGGAAGTCCAGCGATACCGCCATCGCCACCGTTGAGGCCCTCGATGCGACTCAGGCGAAAGTGACCGCGGTAGGTCCGGGGAAAGCCACTATCACCTGTACCGCGCCTGTCGGTACTGTGAAGTCCATGGAGAATGTCCTTGTATCCTTCAACAGTCCGACGGGATTGACAGTTGAGCAGGTAGAAAAAGGTGTTTCTCTTACATGGCAGGACAATAATTCCGGTATCAGCGGATACAGAGTCTATCGCAGTAAGGATTCTGGTAGTTTTGTACAGATCGCCGAGGTCGCCGCCGGGACAAAAGCATATTCGGATACTCTCATGCAGTCTGGTGGTTCTTATAGCTATAAGGTCGCCGCATACGGTACGATTGACGAAGTTGAATGTGAGAGCCTGTCGGAAGCTTCGGCGGTTGTAGCGATCAAGAATCCGACGATTTCCATCGTATTGCCGGAAGCGCCTTCCGACATCAGCGCTGTGTTCAGCCAGTATAGCGGTACGACGTTCTTCGCCGATGAAGAACTTGTTATAGAACTGACTGCGCCGATTGCCAACGCGAGCCACTATCGCTGGTATCTCAACGGTACGCAACTGGTCGCGGGAGACTATGCCGCGGTGAAATCCATCATCATCAGCAAGAATACCAATGGTATCAACCTGACGCAGGTCGCCCCGATGCAGGATCTCATGCTGGTCGTGACGGTCGGTGACATGGATTTCTCCAGTACCCTGCGCGTCTATATGGTGGACAAGGAGCAGATTGTCGATGTCTCTGAAATTCAGTTGTCTGCGCCAGCCAGAATCACATATGGCGAACCTCGGAATGTAGCCGCGACTATTTTGCCGACCGACGCCACCGTCAAGAATCTGACATGGAGCAGCAGCGATGAGTCTGTCGCTTCCGTCGATAGGGAAGGGCTGGTGACCGTCCACAAGTCAGGCTCTGTTCGGATTACCGCCACTAGCGAAGTTTCCAACGTCTCCGCCACGACCGGGGAGATTGAGTGCTATGTGCCGGTCGCGTCGGTGGAGATTCAGACTCCTGTACGCGATTATGTCTTTGTAGATGGGTTCAAGGGCTACAAACAGATACAGTTGTCTGCGGATGTCGTTTCTATGGCAGGTGTTTCCATTGCGGCGACAAATACTGCCATCATGTGGGAAAGCTCTGATACCGCAATCGCTCAGATTGATTCTACTGGAATCGTGACGGCGGTCGGCGATGGCTCCGTAACCATTACTGTACGTAGTGACGAGGACCATTCAATCACAGCTGCCATCGATATTGTTTCTGCCGTTGGACAGCTTGCCAAAAACGGAACGAGTGTTACTTCAAAATCTGAAGTAACTACTACTGGCGCTGCGGGTAATGGAAATGACTATACGTTCTCGATTTCATATCCTTCTCTGGATGTAACCAAACTCGGTTATACACATGCGTGGACGCTGGCGGATGGATTCAATGAAGATGGTTCGACCAAGGGGGAGGATTCTGATAGAGGATCGGCTGGTATCCGTCTTCGGCTAACAGGTGAATTGACTAACACTTCCGTGAATCTCAACCGCCAGGCGAATGCCGGGAAACCATATTTGGTTGCAAAACTTCTCGATGCCGATGGTGATGTAGTGATGCAGACTTGGTGTCGAGTTGTTCCATAACGGTTTTCTGGTTTTGTAGATAACTCGTTTTTTTTACAAAAGTTTTGACAGATACAATGACCGCCGCGCCATCTTCGGAGCGGCGGTCATTTTTATGGCATCGGTCTGACGATAGGGGTTTTACTACCTACAACGTAGCGATCTCTTGTTCGGAAAGCCCCGTATAACGACTGATGCTTCCGATAGGCACGACATCCAGCTTCATCTCTTTTGCAGAATCTTTTGGTAAGTTCAAATTATGGCATTTTCTTTGTGCTGCCCACCACGCTTTCGCTTTAATATCATAAAAACAGACACCTTTTCCACACCAAGAAGTTGAATCTCCTTGTATTAGAAAACCATTTTTCAATACTGCATTCGCAAATTTCTTGGTTGTTCCATGACACAGGTCTCTATAAGACTCGTGATAGTCCATTCTCGGTTCATCCGAATTGAATTTTTTTACTAGATGTAAAACACGACAGTAACCTCATTATAGTGGTAGAAACATTCCCGTCAATCGAAACACATTCTTTGGTACCATTTTTGTCGTGGCAACTGGTCGATCCTCAATGACTGGAATCATTGAGCGGCGTTGTCTCCGGCTGTTCCGGTATTGTCACCGGCTGTTCCGTCTCCGGCACTCTGGCTTGCCATGGCCTTCCTCATCTCTCTGGCGGCTATTTCTTCCCTGATCAGCTTGTAGCAGACGGAGGTCGTCGGTACGGCGAACACCATCCCGGCCAAGCCCCCCAGGCCTCCGCCGACCATCACCGCGGCGAAAACCCAGATCGCCGGGAGTCCGACGGACGAACCCACGACACGGGGATAGATCAGGTTCCCCTCGATTTGTTGGAGGATAATGAGATAGATGACGAACCCGAGCGCCGTCAGCGGGTTGACCATGGCGATCATGAACGCGCCCACGCCCGCGCCGAGGAACGCGCCGACAATTGGAATCAACGCCGTCACGCCGACGAGGGCGCCTATCATCACCGCATACGGCATCCTGAAAATCAGCATCCCAATGGCGCACAGCGTACCGAGAATGACCGCTTCCGTACATTGTCCAACGACGAACTTCGCGAAGGTCTGATACGTGGTCGATGCGATATGCATGAAACGTCTCTCGGCCTTGACCGAAATGAACGCCTCAAACAGACGTGAAAACTGGCGGGTCAGTTTTTCTTTGCTCGTCAGGATATAGAGGGCGAAAACCAACGCCATGAAGAAATTGATGATGCCGCTGATCCCGCTGGTGATGATCGCCACGGTATTGCTGATCAACTTCGGCGTCCAACCTTGAAGCTTCACAAGCAGGCTGCTTTGCAGGTTGTTGATGTCGATTCCCCGCTCGTGCAGGAATTCCGCCAGTTGTGGATGCTTGCCGCTATTTTCCGCCCACCAGACATCGAATTTGTCGAACGCAGTAGACAATGAATCGACAAGGACCTTTCCGCCCTTGATCAATTCTGGAACGACGAGGTTGATGATGAGGTATAAGAGCGCGACGATAATCACGATGGACAGCAGGATGCTGACCGGTCGCTTGATTTTCTGCATCCAGGGTTTCTTACATGTACCGAACAGCTTTTCCAGCAGGCTCATCGGAATATTCAGGACGAAAGCGATACAACATCCCAAGAACAGAGGGAAAAAGATGGACAGGAAATGTTTCGCCACGCCGATTACGGTGGAGAAGTTCTGTAGCGTACTGTAGAGCAGAATCAATGCGGCCCCGATGCCCGCCACTTTCCAAAGATGCCTGTACCTGTCCGTCATGCCGTACCTCACTAGGCCCTATGATACCTGCCGCATCGGTTTGTGGCAACTGGCGACACACACCAGTCCGTTGCCGTCTTGCCTGGACGAGCGTATGGGAATACGTACGGGAACGGCAACGCCCCGCCATGAGTAACCAAGAGGTACACGATACGGATAGATGGATGCGCGTGCGGGAAAGGCGGGACATAGGAGAGACCGTAGGAAAGACATAAGCAGGACGTAGAACGTACAGAAGACAGGCACATATGGGCGGCATAAACTGGAGCTGCAAGAGCCCCACGGGAGTCCTACATGGGCCCTACAGGAGACATGCGGCATACATATGTGCGGAAGCCGTAGGCAAGAGGGCAAAAAGAGACCGACGCAAAACAGCGTCGGTCTCTGGAATCGTATTCGTCTGTCAGCCGGTTCAGGCCTGGCCCGCGGAACCGAGAACGTCCTTGTTCTTGTGCATGTACATCTCTTTGAGAGCGTCTCTGGCAGGGCCGAGGTACTTTCTGGGGTCGAACCAATCGGGATGCTCATCAAAGACGCGGCGGATCGTGCCGGTCATGGCAAGACGGCCGTCGCTGTCGATGTTGATCTTGCAGACGGCGCTCTTGGCCGCCTGACGGAGCTGGTCCTCGGGAATGCCGACGCTGTCTTTCAGATGTCCGCCATGCTCGTTGATCATCTTTACATATTCCTGAGGAACGGAAGAAGAACCGTGGAGCACGATGGGGAAGCCGGGAAGCTGCTTTTCAATCTCGGCGAGAATGTCGAAGCGGAGCGGAGGCGGAATCAGGATGCCGTCCGCGTTGCGGGTGCACTGCGCCGGGGTGAACTTGTTCGCGCCATGGCTGGTCCCGATAGAAATCGCCAGAGAGTCAACGCCGGTCTTGGACACGAAATCGATGACCTCGGAAGGCTGGGTGTAGTGTGACTTCTCCGCGACGACATCATCCTCGATGCCGGCGAGAACGCCAAGCTCGCCTTCAACGGTCACATCATGCTTGTGCGCGTATTCGACTACCTTCTTGGTGACTGCGATGTTCTCATCGTAGGGGAGGTGGGAACCGTCGATCATGACGGATGAGAATCCGTTGTCGATGCATTCCTTGCAGGTTTCAAAACTGTCGCCGTGGTCGAGATGCAGCACGATGGGAATTTCATAGCCGAGTTCCTTGGCATATTCCGTCGCGCCGCGAGCCATGTTGCGCAGCAGGTTGATGTTCGCATAGTCGCGGGCGCCCTTGGACACCTGGAGGATTACGGGGGATTTTGTTTCGACGCAGGCCTGAATAATGGCCTGGAGCTGTTCCATGTTGTTGAAGTTGTATGCGGGGATGGCATAGCCGCCCTTGACAGCCTTGGCAAACATGTCTCTGGTATTGACCAGTCCGAGTTCTTTGTAGGAAGTCATGACTTGCTCCTTGTGTGGTGTATCGTATCGCTATAAATTTACCCAAATAACGGTATGGTGGTCAACAGAGTCGCGTCATATTGACCAAGGAAAAGACCGCTGGTAGAGTTGTTGCCATGAGTAGAACACCGCGCTGGCAACTTGTCGTCACCCTTATCGCCCTGGTATGCCTCGCGGCCACGGTTTCTGCCGTCTGCCTGTGGCTGGACAATGCCCGTCCCCTGGTCTTGTTCCTTCAGGACCGTACCTACGCTGAAATCAACTGGCCCCATACCCGGAGGTCATTGGTCAGCACCGTGCGCAAGGCTGGATATTCCTGTGTCGCCGTCACCTATGACGATGAATCCATCGGTACTCCGGAACGCCTGCTCTCCGCGACACAGGAACTGATTTTGGAACACGGGCCGGATATCGTACTCTTCGCTCCATTGATTTCTTCGGCGCTGGATTTTTCGGGGAGCGCCTATGATCAGTTCATGCGGACCGATGGCGTTCCGCCATTGCTCTGCGGTATTGGGGGGGCTCTCGATGGGGAGGGACTGTTCGATGTCGTATTTGTCCCGTCCGCTGGCGCTGGTTGGGACTCCGCCGCTCGAGCGTTGGCGGAAAACGATGGGGCGACACCGCTGATGACCTCTTTGCTCTACACCAGGGGAGACGACGGCGGTGAAGCCGCTTTGACCTGTTTCCAGGAAGCTTTTCCCGATAACCGGCTTTTGGTAGAGGCTCAGGACGATAGTTCAGGAACTCGGTGGGCGGCTTCCGTACTCAACGACCTGTCCCAATATTCCGTCATGCAGGTCGCCACACCTTCGGTAGAGAGGTTTGACGCTTTCTTCGTTGAAGAAGGCGCGGGGCTTTCATGGACCGTTGACGCCCGGTTTTCTCCCATCGTTCCTGACAATGCCTTGGCCGGTATCGTCGCAGATGACCTCGGCGTTACCGTCGCCCCGTTGTTCGCGGATGATTCCCCGGTGGATTTGCCTACGATGATGCATCGCGGCCTGGCATTGCCCTTGCCGCTGGTCCGGATGTACCAGCCTGCGAAAACAGGGTGGAGAAGTTTGTTCTGATCCGAGCCGCAAGATCCTCGACCGGCGTCTGCAATATCTCCGCGGCCTTGTCGTAGATGCAGGGCATCCGTTGCGGGGTGTTCGCTGTCCCCCGCAGAGGTTCGGGCGACAGATATGGACTGTCCGTCTCCAACAGCAGCCTGTCCTGCGGAATATGCTTCAGCACCTCTCGCAGCCCGTCGTTCCGTTTGTAGGTGACAGGCCCTGCGAACGAGATGTAGAATCCATGTGCAAGCGCAAGGTCCGCGAGCCGTTGGGTCCCTGAGAAGCAATGGAGAATGCCACCCCGTTTCGGTGGATGTCGGTTGATGATATCTCCAGTCCTGGTATCAGCCTCCCTGTTGTGGATGATGATCGGCAAGTTCATCGTGTCGGCCATTTCTATCTGCCTGATGAACAGCTCCTCCTGGAGTCGCTGCGTACCGTAGCGCCAATAGTCGTCCAGGCCGATTTCTCCGATGCAATGCACCTCATGCAGCCCGACGCACTGGGCAAGTTCCCGCAACTGATGGTCGATCGGCGGCTTGCCTTCCTCCACACCCCACGGGCCGATTCCCGCGGAAAGCTTCAGTTGCGGAAAACTGTCGAGCAACGGAGCCCTCAGCGGAAGATCATCGGCGTCCACGCCGACATCGATTCCTCCGGCGAAGCCATTTTCAAAAAGATTGCGAAGCAGACATTCGACGTCGATTCCTTTCCGCCGCATGGCCTGTGTATGGAAATGTGTATCCATCAACCCTTCCAGCGGGGTCGTGGTTTCTGGTTGTTGTTTCATGGTATGGATGATGATACGGAAAACCCTCTCCGCATGCAATCCTGGCGGAGGTTTCCGTCCATGCCCGGCTTTACAGCCTCCCGTTGTTTGTGGTAGTACGGAACGGGAGGGTTCACATGTCCATTGAAGCGGTGCGAACATATCTCGCCGGATTCGGCAAGGATAAGGATATCAAGGAATTTCTAGTTTCCAGCGCAACGGTCGAACTGGCCGCCCAAGCCGTTGGTGTAGAGCCGGCGAGAATAGCCAAGACGCTTTCGTTCGTGAACGGCGACAGTTGTCTGCTGATTGTTACGGCAGGCGACGCACGAATCTATAATGGTGCGTTCAAACATGAATTCGGCATGAAGGCTACGATGCTCCCCGCTGACCGGGCTTTTGAGCTGACCGGGCATGCCGTCGGGGGCGTCTGCCCGTTCGCGCTCAAGACTTCCGGCATACTGGTTGTCCTCGATGTCTCGCTACGACGCTTCGGGACGGTGTTCCCCGCCTGTGGTTCAAGCAACAGCGCCATAGAACTTACCTGCGACGAACTGTTCACGCTGAGCGGCGCCGACCGCTGGGTCGATGTCTGCAAGGACTGGCTCCGGCCTGATTCTTCTCAAACCATATAAGGAACCATCATGGAAACACCCTCTATCGGCAAACTGATGTATCTTGCGGCGGTCGAATTAATTTCGTCCCGCTATCCTTGTGGCTGGGGCGGCGCCGCCGTCCTGCGTACCGCCGACGATACCTATCTGACCAGCGTCGCGATTGAGACCGCCAACGGCGGAGCGGGGCTGTGCATCGAGACCGGCGCGATCTGCGAAGCCCACAAGTTCAACGTGCGGGTCACCCACAGCCTGTGTCTGGTGCGTGACGATGAACACAGTCCGTTCAAGATTCTGACCCCCTGCGGAATCTGCCAGGAACGTCTGCGGTTCTGGGGGACAGAGGTTCTTTGTGCAGTTTCGACACAGGATGGAACGTTACGTTTCGTACCCTTGGGTGAACTCCAGCCGTTCCATTGGTCCGCTGCATATCCCGCGGAGGAGCTTGAACACTTCACTGGCGCGAAATAGTCTGGGGCATGCTCACCTTTACAAAAGAGAACCGTGCCGTCGGCCTTCTGGCCGTCCGACACGGTTTTTCTGTAATTTGCGGGGCTGGACACCCTGACGCTACCTATGGCAATGCCGTGGCGGCGATAGATGTCCAGACGGTCTCCTTCATCTCGCAGGAGACTTTTCATCGTCACTCTCCGTAGGTATAGTCCATGCAGTAGGCGAAGCCTTGCGCGGGGATGCTTCTGGTCATCGTTCCCCTATGGTAGAGGCTGATATGGCTTCCGACGGGAAGGTCGAAGATGTCTAGGTTGATGACGGTTGCGCTGTCGAACAAGTAGATTTCCTCCTGTTCGCTCGCAAGATTTTTCACTAGGATTGACCCGCTCTTGAAATCCTTGTCGTCGAACATCTTGCCGAGGTATATGACGTCCGCCGTCACAACCGCGGGGCTTGGCAGTACCTTGACGCTCTGTGCGGAGGCCTGTGGCGGCAGACTCGCCGCCATGGCCGGGCCATAGGTCATTTCCACATAGTCGCCGACCTTGACGGCGGAAACGTCTCCGTTCGTATCCGGGCCGAGGATGAACCTGATTTCCGGCTGTCCGTATCCGATGCCGGGAAGCGGAGCTTGGACGAGTACCGCTGTATTTCCATTCGTGCCGCTTTCCGAACGTTCAATCACCACGCCGCGGTAAACGAAGGTGTTTTCACCAACCAGTACGGGTTTGCTTATGCCGGATGTCTGTTTGCCGATGGTCGCCGTGGCCTGGGCCGTCGCCGTGGTTTGTTGTCGTGCCATCGGCGTAGCCGGTGCCGTCTCCTGTATGCTGGTCGTTTGGCTTTCCGTTTCCGTGTGTGCGGTGGCGGGGGACGCCGGTGTGGTAGTGGGGAAGGTAGCGGCCTGTGTCTCATCGGCCTGTGAAGTGAAGGTCACGGTCGGCCTTGAGGTTCCTCCCATGACGGAGGTCGTCCCGCTAGTGGGAGAGGCTAAGTTAAGCGTGCTGGCATTGTTCATGTCGATAATCCACTGGATGGAATCTGCGGTGGCCCGCGGCGGGATGCTTCTGGTCATGATCCCATTGAAGGCGATTCTTACATAGTCGCCTTGTTTCAGGTTCGCGAGCGGTACGGGGGCTGTCGTCTGGTCATGGGTCCTGAACAGTGCGGAATCTCCGTCAATGCCGGTGACAAGCAGTTCATAGTTGTAGCCCTCTTCCATGGGCCGTATATATTCAATCTGCCCTCGATATGATTCGGACGGCAATTCCTTCGCTCCATGGGCGGACAGCGAGCCAGCCCCGATAATCACCGCCAGTACCGCCGTCAGTACCACCACCGTCTGTTTCCTTTGCATGCGAGGTTCTCCTTGTCATTTTCTATGATTTTTATGTTTTGATTTCAATTGTTGGACAAAAGGTACGAATGAGCCGTGCTTGTCGTCAACCGCAACGCAACAAGCCGCGAACGCTTGTTCATGAACCTCTGGTATCCCGATGCCATATGTATAACCGCCGGGTGTACAGTAGGTTTCACATCATCCCTGGCTCTTTCTTTTTTTCTTCAAGCTTGCTATACTCGCAACGATTGCGCCCCAGTAGCCCAATGGCAGAGGCAGAGGACTTAAAATCCTTCCAGTATGGGTTCAAATCCCATCTGGGGCATCCTTTGACAACAAGTTGATACTATTCAATAGTTCTAAAACCTGCAAACAAAACGCTGGATATGGGTTTTTTCTCATTTGTTAAGGGTATGCAATTGTATCAAGGAGAAAATGAAGACTCTGGTGAGATTAAAAATCAAAAAAAGCCATACCCCTCCCTAAAAGGCCGTACTCCCTCCTGTTTGAAGTTGCACTCCTTCTGTGCCACTCATGAAATCCATCTTTAACCCCGGACTTGATCAGAAAAACAAGTGGATATTCAAAATGTAATTTTTAGGATAGACTATTACACGTGAGTCATGTTTCTGATGAGAAAGAGAGTGGACCGATTTGCCCTGATGCTAAGTCTAAGGTTGTTTTATTTTTATGCTACAAGGATAAACGAATGGCAAAAGTGATTTCTATAGTCTGTCCTATTAGCTATTATTTTTATGAGGATTCATTTTTTTCACGAAATAATTGAGCAAATGCTTTTTGTAAAAGTAAGATTCAAGTTTTATGCCCGCTTTGAGACAATGTGCAATGGAATCATCTACTATCATCGATTCTCTCTTTGTATGATGGACAAATTCGAAGCATTGGAACTCCTATGGCAAAAGCAACATATATTTGCAGTCTTGCTTTTGTTGTGATTCAAGTAATGGAGGTGTAGAAGTGAGTGTAACTGAGGATAGAGATAAAAAAGTACGTGTGGAACTTGAGAGCTGGTATAATAAAGCTCAAGACCCTAATATTATTATTGATGATTCAGAATACAAGATTCCCTTGGAAATTCTGTTTTCAACTTCCGTATGGGGGTTCAGAGAGATTCTCCTTGTAGTTGTTGTTGGAATGAAACTGTACAGTGGATTCCGGGCATCGACCAGATTATATGACTGTAACCCTCGGGCGATTTTCGAAGGCCCAATAAAAGAGTTCCTTTGCGAAAAGAATATTCCCCACAGAAAGTCTGGGCCACTAAATATTGCAAAGGCAACCGTTGGATTAAATAAAACGTGGGCTGCACAAAGACGGCCGTCTGACGTTGCGGAAGAAGTGGTAAATATAATTAATTACCTTGAATCTTCAAAAGGAAATGCGTGGCAGAAAGAGGAAAATGTTGGAATATCCTTAATGCGGAAATTCATTGAATGTTCTAGCCGTTTGGCTTTTTTAACTGTCTCAATTGAGCCTGCAGCAGATCCGGATTTCCTGTACAAACTTTGCAAGGCAATGATTGATACAGTACCAGATGCGGGAAACACGCCACAAAAAATTGCGGCTTTTTTGCTGAAAAATTATCATCAATATTTGAATACAAGAGTAGTCGTTACAGGAGAAGAAGACGGGGCCTCAGTAACAAGTACCACAAGTAAGAAGCCTGGTGATGTAAATGAAGAATCAACTGATGGACGGATATTCAAAGTATATGAAATAACGGTGAAACCTTTTAATTTACCGCGGATTCGAGATTCTCAAGACTGCATTGCAATTTATAACCAAAGACACCAAGATGCTGATGTGCATGAAGTTGTTGTCATTTGTCGTCGGTCTGACTGTCCTGAGGGCATGAAAAGGAGTGGCCTCCATGGCTATCTTGGTTCATACATCTATGGTGCAGTCCAGTATTATTTCTGGGATGTTTATGAATGGATTGCAAACATGTTTCAGAGAATGACTTCTAAAGGCCGTATGGCATTTTATAAAGATTTCAATGATTACGTTAATGAGGTCAACACATCGGAGGCCGTTAAAAAAATATGGAAGCTTCTTCATAGCAACGGGGGAAGATAGTCAAGGTGAAGGCAATTCATAATGATTCCTTCCCTGTAAACGTCTGTAAAGTCTTCCTACTTGTTGATGTTATGCTCTTCGAGATATTGAACAACAGCAAGGGCTACTGCCTCCGCTAATTTACAAGGAACAGCATTTCCTATCTGAGTATAAATCCTTCCCTTGTTACCACAGAAAATATAGTTATCCGGGAAGGTCTGGATTTTGGCTGCTTCTTTTATTGTTATTCTTCTTAATCTAGATGGAGCTTCTTTGAAGATCGGCTTGATTTTTCCGTTCTGTAATCCTTGATGATACTCAACAACCCAATCGCTTTCGGTTTCTCCAAAAAGGTACTCTTCATCAACAATTGGGGTTTTATTTCCTCCCATTGATGCGGGAAGGGTATTCGCATACCCATCAACATTAATGGGGCGACCTTGACCATTGAAATACATTCCTGCATATGGCGATTTTCTCATAATTGGATTTGTCGCAAATGTGATTTTGGCCGTACACGTCTTGGGGTTGGATATTGAACCAGCCCGCCCTAGTGGTTGAAGAAGATTCCTGATAGATGGGGCTATACTCTTTTGTCGTTCGATTAATTCTTTCATATTGTATTCAAAAAAGAGATCAGAATTACCCCAGATTCCAATAAAGAAGACACGTTCTCTTTTTTGCGATACCCCATATTCGGTTGCATTAAGAATAAAAGGAACACACGTGTAACCCATAGCATTGACCCGCTCAAAGTATTTTCTCCTAATGGGTTCCCATTTCCCCAAAATTCCTAAAGCTTTGACGTTTTCCATGACAAAAGCTTTTGGTTGCAACATCTCAACAACATCAAGAAAAGTGAAAGTCAATTTGCTCCTATTATCATCAGGAGACATCTTCCCTGCGACTGAAAAACCTTGGCAGGGCGGACCTCCAAATACAAGATCGATACCTTTATATTTGGCTATCTCATCAAATGATTTGTAAATATCTTTGTTCAGCATTGTACAAGCCGGGTGGTTCGCTTTATAGGTATCTGCAGCTTCTTTAAGGAGTTCATTGGCAAAAACGATTTTAACGCCTGCATTTTCAAATCCAACATCCATACCGCCTGCACCAGAGAAGAGAGAAACTGCTTTTATTTGCACGATTTTTCCTCATTAACTTTTAGGATAAGTGATTCATCCTCTGAATTAAGATAAATATCGAATTTGGTTTTTCCTTTTTTTGCATTTAAATTTGTCATAATTGCCTTTGGAAGACGAATCCTCATATCACCTTGTAATACATAGGTGTCAAGGTAGACATTCTGCCCATTCATTATTGTATTCTCCTTATTTTTACGGAATAAATATAGACTATTTTTAGACTAAAATCAACCTGAAAACAGCCTTATCATCTAAATGATATCGATGAAAATGTCCAGATATAAGAAAAACTCCGACCGTAGGACTTTGTAAGTCGATGGTTGACTTCTATTTTGGGGAATGGTCAGGAAAAACATATTCACAACAAAGATTGTTCAGAAGTCATGTGCAATCTTTTGTTTGTGTTTCTGGTTATCCTGACATGTGATCGAATTCACGTCATCGCAAACTAGGAGGTCACTTCATCTTATTCGCTGACTTGAGATGCTGTTTGGAGCTATTGAAAAGCAGGTAAGCTTTTCCAGTCCAAGCGCATCGCTGTAATGGTTTTGTCTGGACCGTTATCCTCTTTGATTTCAATTGTTGCAAACAACTGTCACAGTTCAGCATAAATCCGCCATTCGGGAAATTGGTCAGCTTGTTGGGAGGACTTTCTGTCTACTGATTATTATGATCTACTATCGCCGCCTTTTCAAGCGTTGGACATTGTATGAGACAAGTTCACCATCATTGAAGGGGCTGACGCCAAGTGCTTCCAATCAGTCGTCACTGACAAGGCGAATAGTCACGGGTTCAGTCATTGTCGTCCTTGGAGCTTTCTATCTGTCCGATGATGTTGGCGTCGGTCTTCAGCGGAATGATCTTGCGGATGAACGGCTGGACGCCGAAGAATGTCTTCTCGAAATCTGCCTCGCTTTCTTTGAGCGCCGCCTGCCACGCAGCGCCGAAGCCAGGCGAATTGATCGTCAGCCGGTCGGCCGCCTGCTGATAGACATGGAGCCTGGTGACTTCTTTCCTGCCCGGTTTCTGGGCATAGGTCCTGAGGCTGATCCGCAGGTTCTCGTTCTGTTGCTTGAGATCCGCGACCTCGGTCTTGAGCTTGGAGAGCCCTTCGCTCTCCAGGTCCATCCTGTCCGTGATCATCGCCTTGAGCCTGGCGATCTCCTTCTGGGAATCCTTCGATTCCTTCTGGCGTTTTGCGGTGAGCCAAATGGCTATGATTATGGCAACGGCGAGTCCAATACCCAATCCGATAAGCAGCTGCTGCATGGTGTGTCCCCCTGCGAACGAGTTTACAAGCTAAAATACACTATACCATAGCCAAAGGCAATCGGACAACAGGAATGAAAACAACAGGAATTTGCTTGAGGTGCATAGAAAAAGGCCGGTATCAGCCGGCCTTTCCCGATACTGTATCGTAAAAGTAATCAGGAGAAACGTCTTTCCACTGCCTCCACGGAGTTTTCGATGGGGGCGGGGATCGAAACCCTCCCGTCGAAGACCGCCATGTCCTTGAACCCCGTGCCTGTGAGCAATGCGCAGACTGAAACATTCTCGCCAAAACGTTCTTTGAGCATTTCGCTATCCTTGCGAAGCCCCGCCCAAGCGCAAGCCGCCGCCGGTTCTACGAATATGCCGGCCTCGCGGGTCAGCTCCAGCTGTGCGTCGAGGATTTCTTCGTCGGTGACTTCCGTCGCCCAGCCTTCGCTCTCCTTGATATAGCGAACCGCCATGCGCCCATTCGCCGGGCTTGCGACCGAAATGCTGTCCGCCCTGGTCGTCGCCGCGTCGAGCGCAGAATAGTCGCCGGTTCGCCAAGCATGGCTGATTGCGTTGCTGCCTGTACTTTGCGCACAGACGATATGCGGCAGCCGGTCGATCAGCCCCGCTTCCTTCAAGTCATAGAACCCCTTGAACACACCGGCATAGATACAGCCGTCTCCAACCGGAACGTACATGACGTCGGGAGCCTTTCGTCCAAGCTGTTCGAACAGTTCAATGGATATGCTCTTCTTGCCCTCGATCGTCATCGGGTTGTAGGCGGTGTTCCTGTTGATTCCCCCAAAGCGTTCGGTATAGGCGATTGAAAGTGCGAAGGCATCGTCATACGTTCCCTTGACGGGGACGACGGTAGCGCCGTACAGCACGCTCTGCATCAGCTTGTTGACAGGGGCGGTCGAGGGGACGAATAGGATGATTTCAAGTCCATATGCCGCTCCTGCGCAGGACATCGCCGCCCCTGCGTTGCCGGTGGATGCCAGCGCGATCCTGTTTTCGCCATGGGCGATCGCCTGAGCCGCGACCAGTTGGCTCGCCCGGTCCTTGAATGAACCGGAGGGGAGCGCGTTGTCCAGCTTGCACAGGACGTTGTTTAGCCCGTATTTCTTTGCTAGGCGGGCAGGCCGTGCTATTGGTGTATTTCCTACTGGATATACTTCCTTATTCGGAACTGTATACGGAAAAAAATCGTACATAGTTACATGTTCTTTCGTTGCGATCCGGGCAAGGTCTTCTTTGTTCAGCCTAACAATCAGGTTTCCCTTCTGAAATTTCCCCGGCTCATTGAGCCGACTGCATTCGGGACATTGATACATGACCTCGTCGGTCTGGAACTCTCCGCCACAATCACTGCAAACATAGGTAAAACGCATACATGCCTCATTCGGTCACTGATTGACCTGATGGTTCTGAAGACTCAGATACAAAGAAAGGGCTGCCCGCTCGTCCGTTCGATGTCGCGACAGCCCTTTCCTTTCGTCCGTCCGCCTATTTGACTAGGCCGACTTCCTTGTTGAACGCTTCGATGAGTTCATCGATTTTCGCCGCCATGGCCGGCAGTTGCTTCCAGTAGCTGCGGTCGTACCACTGTGCGTTGATCTCATCATAGGTCTTGCCCTGCTGCTCGACCCACGTATAGTACTTGAGGTTGTGGATCCGCAGCCGGTCATAGTACCCAAGCTCCAGCGCATTGTCGATGCCTTGATGGAGCAATGCCGCGGCGTGGACGCGCGCGGCTTCCATCAGGTCGAACTTGCCCTGTCGCTCTTCGAGTTCCGCGAGGCGGGACTTGTACATGACGGAGCTGTCAGTGAGGATGGTGAATACCACGTCATCTTCATCCATCTCATAGTATTTCGCCATCTTGATTGCGCTGAGCATGTTGCCGATGCCACTGATGCCGAACAGCTGGAGATTCTCGATGTCATGTTCGCTGATTCCGATCTGCTTGAGATATTGAATACCGGCCGGTTCATTGAAGAGCCGGTAGATGTCCATGCAGTCCTGGTCGTCGATGGAACAGATCATGTCGGTGTTCTTTACGTTGTGGATCCAAGGTACGTGCTTGTCTCCGATGCCCTCGATGCGATGCCCGCCGAAACCATTGCGAAGGAGCGTGGGGCACTGCAAGGCTTCGCCGGCGGCGATTTTGATATGGGGGTAGACGTCTTTGAGATGATCTCCTGCCGCCAGTGTTCCGCCACTACCGGTGGAAGATGCGTAACCTCGGACATTTTCAGGTTTTACGCCGAGCTTGTTCAGGACTTCGATCATGGCGCCGCCGGTTACGGTATAGTGCCACAGATAATTTTCAAACTGCTCGAACTGGTTGAAGATGACGATATGCTTGCCGCGTTCGGCGTCAAGCTCGTGGCATTTGTCGAAGATCTCCTTGACGTTCGATTCACAGCCGGGAGTGGCGATGATTTCTCCCGCCACGGTTTTCAACCAGTTGAAACGCTCCTGGCTCATGTCCTCTGGAAGTATCGCGATGGACTTGCAGCCGAGCAAGGCGCTGTTGTAGGCGCCACCACGGCAGTAGTTGCCGGTGGAGGGCCAGACGGCCTGCTGTTCAACGGCGTCAAAATTGCCAGTAACGAGCGCAGGAGCGAGGCAGGCATATGTCGCGCCGACCTTGTGGACGCCGCATGGGAACCATTTGCCGGCCAATGCAAGGATTCTGGCCTTCGTTCCGGTAATGGAACGGGGGATCTCGATGTAGTTGACGCCGCCGAATTTACCGCCTTTCTCGACCGGTTCGTTATGCCAGGTGATACGGAACAGGTTCACGGGGTTGACATCCCACAGACCGGTTTTGGCAAGCTTGTCTTTGATTTGGGCGGGAACGGTAGACGGATCGACCATCTGTTTGAAAGTCGGCAGTACGATGCCGCGCTCTCTACAGCGCTCGATGTTCTTTTTCCGGACTTCCGGGTGCATGCTTAGATTAATCAACATGAATGTGCCTCCATTGCGAACAATGACAATCGCAGGATCAGGATACGGAAACGACCGAACCATATAACCACAGTTTGTCGTTTCAACACGATCAGTATTATCTGCAATTGTAAAATTGTAAAGAGGAAAATACGCTAAAATGAGTTTTTGTATTTTAAAATTGCGTAATTCATCATTTATATAGATATTAATTGAATGTTTTTGCATTCTGTCCATTTGGATGACAATTTTGTATCCTGTCGTTTGCATGCTTTTCAGGCCTCCGCATGCATCGGATTGCTCCCGCCGTCCCTGGCGGCGCCTTGCCTGTTGCGCCAGTGGAAGGTGCGCTGGGGATGGTGGGGAACGGCCGGCATGCCGTCGAGACAGGCCGCGTTCTGTTGCCCGGTCCGTCCTGTTCCCCGTCGTGTGGCCATATGCGGATGAATTTTGATGTCGTCACCGGCTGTCAGGGCACTATTCATAGAGTGCGGGCATGTGCTGTCCTCCACCTTCCTGATATCCGCTGGAACGACGGAATGTCCTGTTCAGGAGGCTTCTCCTTCCGGATTATACCGAAAGTTTCCACTGGAAGAAAGTTGCTGATTCGGCGAGCGTTATTAGCATTGAAAATTTGGATAAAAAAACTACTTATGCACAAAAATGATAACCCCTTCCAGACGGGAGATTGAAACGCGGGCTTTCCGGTTTTGAGCTGGTTTTGGGCCGTTTTTCCCGGGGCTACTCCGAAGGCAATGCGATTCTGCCGTTCCCGCTGCGGATGAGCATGCCCGTGGCAAGACCCTCGTTCAATGCTTCATCGAGAATCGCCCTGACGCTCGCCCCTTTCCGTTGATACCCCAAAAGCTGTGCGGCCTTGGCGAAAAGTGCGTTCTTCGGAATGAACCTCATGTCGCATTGTTCCAAGGCGTCCACGAGCGCGTAGACCACTTCGCAGACGGGAATCTGGTAGCTGTAGCGTTTGCAGTCTTCATCGCAATATCTGTAGCCGGTGTAGCCGAAGGCGTATCGGCCGCTCCTCGACCCTGCGTCCCGCTGCCAGTAGACAGTCCCTTCCGCCTGTGTCGTCGTCGGAAAATTCATTCCGGCGAGCAACGCCTCGAATTTCTCCCGAAGCCGACGTCCGAGCTGTTGCATCCCATACGAATTGATCAGCCGTTTCGCGAGTACCGCCTGCATGACCGGCCCTTCAGCATCCACGATGGTCTCGATGCGGGCGCGGATATCATCGTCCAGCTCTCCGCCAATGAATTGTTCTGGAGTAATGGGGACGGTTTCAAGGACCGTCTCAGTGTAGTTCATGCGTTTCATGTCCATACCTATCCACCCTACAAGGATTTGCTACAAGTATACGACTGTGTTGCACGCATACCAAGCCTTTTTTTGCGTTTTGTCGGTTTTTCCAATATGGCCCTGCATAAGTCCGTTCATTCCGTCCGCGGGTTCAACCCATGCTTTCCATGGCTGAAGAATGAATATAAGCCGTTGAAGTCCAGATGGGTGTAAGATGATTTGAATTAGTTAGGTTTACCGAACTTTTTTGATTGAGTTTTGCGGTATTCATTTTTGTTTATATGATGAATTGCTGTAAGTAATACTATTGAAACATATGGAATGCTTGAGAATGTACTGCCCTGTTTTTTTGTGTAATGGATAAAATTGTTGCAAACTGTTGCAAAAATAGTTGACTTCTGACGATTCTCCTTTACAATGAAGGTGAGGTTCGCCAGTATACCCGGAAGAGTGCGTTCATGGGTTTCGGCGGTCTCCTCGTGCCCGTGCGGGGCGCGAACCACTGCTTCATCCAAGGAGTGAGTATGGGTGACATCATGCGTCCTGTTCCGTTCCAGGAACTCATCAATCGAATCGTATCGGAATATCGTAACCATGGATCGATCTTCGGCATCGACGAGGCGCAGTTCTACAAGGACAAGGGCAAGCATAGCGTCAAGGTGTTCGGGCAGAGTTGCTCGACTCCCTGCGGCCCGGCTGCGGGTCCCCACACCCAGCTCGCCCAGAATATCATCAGCGCATATTTGGTCGGCGGCAGGTTCATGGAGCTCAAGACCGTCCAGAAGATGGACACCCTTGAAATAGACAAGCCCTGTATAGACGCGCGCGACGAGGGCTATAACGTCGAGTGGTCCACAGAGTATACGTTGCCCAAGGCGTGGGACGAATACATCAAGGCGTGGATCATCCTCCATGTATTGGAAGCGGCGATGAACGGCGGCAAGTTCGAAAAGCCTTCCTTTATCTTCAATATGAGCGTCGGCTACGACCTCGACGGCATCAAGACCGAGAAGATGCAGGCATATATCGATTCCATGATCGACGCCAGGAAGAACCCGAAGTTCGCGGAATACCTCGGACAGATGGAGGCTTTGATCGAGGAGGGGCTGTTCGAGGGGACTCCTTGGGATGGGGTGGAGAAGAAGCTCAAGGGCGTCACGTCCAGGATCAGCGCCAACATCAGTCCTTCCGTCACTATCAGTACGATGCATGGTTGTCCGCCGCACGAGATCGAGGCGATCTGCACCTACATGCTGACTGAAAAGAAACTCGACACGTTCGTCAAGCTCAACCCGACCTTGCTCGGTTACGATGCTGTCCGTGATATCCTCAATGTGCTGGGGTATGACTATATCGGCTTGAAGCGGGAAAGCTTCGAGCATGACTTGCAGTATCCCGACGCCGTCGCCATGCTGCACCGGCTGGTGGACCTCGCCAAGAAAGAGGGCCGGGGTTTTGGAGTCAAGCTTACCAACACGCTTGGTTCCATCAACGACCAGGGCGTCCTGCCTGGGGCGGAGATGTACATGTCAGGCCGGGCGTTGTTTCCAATCAGTACCAACGTCGCCGCTCTCCTTTCCAAGGAGTTCGGCGGTAATCTTCCCGTTTCCTACAGCGGCGGAGCGAATGCGTTCACCATCGCCGATATTTTTGAGACTGGCATACGGCCAATCACGCTGGCCACCGACATGCTCAAGCCCGGTGGGTATCCCCGGATGAAGCAGCTCGTTGAAATCCTGGAAAAGACATCCGCTTGGAAAATGGAGAAAGTCGATGTCGCCAAGATTGAGGCTCTGGCGCTCAAGGCCCGGACGAACCCGCCGACGCAGAAGGAGTTCCGGGGCGTCGACAAGGCGAAGGTCGGGGAGGAGCTGCCGTTGACCGACTGCTATGTCGCCCCATGCGTGGAGGCTTGCCCGATCCATCAGGATATCCCTGAATACGTCCACTTGGTCGGCGAAGGCAAGTACGCCGAGGCTCTGGCCGTTATCTACGACAAGAACGCGCTGCCCAACATCACCGGCCATATCTGCGACCATCAGTGCCAGTACCATTGTACCCGCCTCGACTATGAAGGCGCCGTACAGATCCGGGAGATGAAGAAAATCGCCGTCGAGAACGGCTATGCCGATTTCCTCCGCCAGTGGGAAGCTCCCGGAGACCCCGCGGAGGTCAGGGCCGCGGTCGTCGGGGCCGGTCCCGCTGGACTGTCCGCTGCGTATTTCCTTGCCCGCGCAGGGTTCGATGTTTCGGTGTTCGAGCGCGAGGAGAACGCCGGAGGCGTCGTCCGCAACGTGATTCCCGGATTCAGGATTCCCCAGGCGGCGATTGAGGCCGACGTCGCGTTCATCAAGGCTCATGGCGTCAAGTTCAACTTTGGCGTCGGGCATGAGTCCGTGACGGTAGACGCTCTCCATAAGGCGGGGTTCGATTACCTGTTCTATGCAGTCGGTAGTGAAAAGGATAATGAAATTCCTTTGGAAGGCGATCGCGGCAGGGTTCTCGAAGCTCTTGGTTTCCTCGGAGCCTACCGCAAGGATCCCGCGTTGGTCACGCTCGGACGGGAGGTCGTGATCGTCGGCGGAGGCAATACCGCCATGGATGGCGCCCGCGCCGCGAAGCGTGTCCCCGGCGTGGAGAAAGTAACCGTCGTCTATCGTCGCACCGAAAAAGAGATGCCGGCGGACCGGGAGGAATATGAACTGGCGCTGGGCGAAGGAATTGAGTTCATTTTCCTTGCGAACCCCGAAGCCTATGCCGCCGATGGTACGCTGACGATTCGCAAGATGGCTCTAGGCGAGCCGGACGCGTCAGGACGGCGCCGTCCGGTGGCGACGGATGAAACCTTCCCGTTGCACGCCGATTCCATGATTACCGCTATCGGCGAACATCCCGATTCCCAGGCGCTGAGCTGGTATGGCGTGCCCGTGACGGCGAAGGGGTGGCCCGATGTCGATTCCGAGACTAAGGAGACGAAGGTTGAGGGCGTCTATGCGATAGGCGACGCCCAAAGCGGCCCGTCCACCGTCGTCCGTTGCATCGCCAGCGCCCGCGCCGCGGTAGAGGCCGCCATCGACAAAGTGCTCGACTCTGAGGACGATGAGGATGCCGGGGACGACGATGCCTGTGACTGCGGTTGCGACCATGAGCATGGACATGACCATGCTCATGAATGCCATTGCCATGAACATGATGATGCTTGCGACTGTGGCTGTCACCATGACGAGGATGGGGATGACGAGGATGATTCCGATGGAGAGGATATCGAAGCGCTGACCAAGGCGGAGAATGAGTTTTTCGCGGAAGTCCGGTCCAAGAAGGAACGGATTCTCTGTTCCTCCTGCAAATCGCGTGACAAGGAGTTCGCCTCCACCGAAGCCAAGCGTTGCGTGGAGTGTTCCTACTTGTGCAACAAGTGCGTGGAAGTCTGTCCGAACCGGGCGAACGTCGCCGTCGATATGCGCAACAGCGGGATGTTCGACGATCCGTTCCAGATTCTCCATCTCGACGCCTACTGCAATGAGTGCGGCAATTGCGCTACGTTCTGCCCATGGGAGGGAGGTCCGTACCTGAAGAAGCTGACGCTGTTCAGCCGGATGGACGACTTCGAGAATTCCAAGAACCAGGGCTTCTATGTGGAAGGCGACCAAGTGACGATTCGTTTCAATGGAAAGATCAATGTTTGCTCGATGGACGGCAACGGCAACCTGCTCGGTGAAATTCCCAGCGAAGAGGTCGGGGCGATTATCGAGGAAGTGTTCAATTCCTACAGCTACCTGCTTGGAAGCGTAGACGAGTAGACCAAGACCGGATCTCCGGCGGACATATCCGCCGGAGATTCCCGGACAGGAGGGAAAGACGGATGTCTACCATAGTGATCAAGAATGTGCGGATCATGCAGACGATGCCCCCGTTCCAGGTTGAAGAAGGGCTGGATGTCGTTGTCCAGGATGACATCATCAAAGCTGTCGGCAAAGGGGCCGCCAACGGCGTACAAGCCGACAAGGTTCTCGACGGTACCGGACGTACGGTGATCCCCGGCAATGTCTGCGGACATCACCATTACTATTCGGGCCTTTCGCGCGGCATGCTGATTAGCGCCGGACCACAGACCGATTTCATCCAGGTGTTGAAGGAATGGTGGTGGAGGCTGGACCGGGGGCTGGATGAAGAGGCCTGCTACTATTCCAGTCTGATTTGCTCGCTGGATGCTATCGCGGCCGGTACGACCTGTTGCATCGACCATCACGCCAGCCCATCCTATATCAAGGGCTCCTTGGGGACGATCGCCAAGGGAATGAGGGAAGTCGGCGTGAGGGGGATGACCTGTTACGAAGTGACCGACCGCAACCGAGGCATGGCTGAAGTCGAGGAAGGGGTGCGGGAGAATGTCGAGTTCGCGAAGAGCGTAGACGCTGAACGGGCCCATGGCGGTCAGCCGTTGGTTGAAGCGATGATCGGAGGACATGCTCCGTTCACGATTCCCGACGAAGGACTGGCCTTGATGAAGACCGCCTGCGACGAAACCCGTCGCGGCATGCATCTCCATGTGGCCGAAGACAAGTACGATGTAGTCTGGTCCCATCACATGCACAACATGGACATCGTGGACCGGCTGGACAAATACGGCCTGCTTTCTGACAAGACGCTATTGGTCCATGGCCTGTGGTTGAACCACCACGAGGCCGAGGCAATCAACGAGCGTGGTTGCTTTTTCGCCCACAACGGCCGAAGCAACATGAACAACCACGTCGGCTATTGTCGGGAGCTGAGGAATATCAAGAATCTGATCATCGGAACCGACGGTTGCGGCGGCAACATGTTCGAGGAACTGAAGATCGCGTTCTTCAAGCATAAGGATGAAGGCGGTCCTTGGTGGCCGGGGGACTATCTCACTGCGTTGACCAGAGGTAACAAGCTGATCGAGAAATACTTTGAGGGCAGCTATGGGCGGGTAGCCCCTGGATACAAGGCAGACCTTGCGATTCTGGACTATCGTAATCCGACTCCGATGGTCGCTGACAACTGTGCGGGGCATTTCGTCTGGGGCATGAGTTCCAACTGCGTGGAGAGCGTGCTGGTCAATGGCAAGCTGGTCATGGAGAACCGGACCTTCCCCGGACTGGATGTCCAGGACATCTATGCGCAGGCGGCCAAGGTCGCGCAGCGGGTATGGAAGGTCGTTGACAAAATCGCTCCATAACGTATGTTTTCCGTGGTTTTTCCAAGGGCTTGCGCCTGATGGAACATGTAGATGGACGTCATGGCTCGCCTGTGTTCGGTTTGAATGGCTGGCGGACATGAATCGATGGCATGATTACAAAAGTGGGGCGGCAGGTTTTTCCTCCCCAGAAGGAAGTGTATATGAGCATTCAGGAACAGATCAGGGCGAAAGCGGCTGAATATCGCGACTATACCGCGAAGAATCTTTCCAAGCTGGTGCAGACCAAGAGCTACAGCAGTCAGGAAGAGGATGTATGCCGGTTGCTGGTGACGTTGTGCCAGGAGGCTGGTTTCGACGAAGTCTATATCGACGGTTTGGGCAGTGTGATCGGACGTGTTGGAAACGGTCCCAAGAAACTGGCCTTCGACGCCCATATCGACACGGTGGAAGTCGGCAACATGGCCAACTGGAATTTTGATCCGTTCAGCGGTGAGATCAAGGACGGAAAGGTCTGGGGGCGTGGTTCCAGCGACCAGAAGGGCGGCGCTGCTTCCATGATCACCGCCGGACGCATTCTCAAGGAACTCGGCTATGCCGGTGAATACACCGTCTATTTCACATTCACCGTCATGGAAGAGGATTGCGACGGCATGTGCTGGAAGTACTTGATCGAGGAAGAAGGGTTCAAGCCCGACTTGATCGTCTCCACCGAGCCGACCAGTTGCCGCCTGTATCGCGGACATCGCGGCCGTATGGAAATCAGGATCATCCTCCGCGGTGTCTCCTGCCATGGTTCCGCTCCTGAACGCGGCGTGAGCGCAGCCTACAAGGCCGCCCGCGCGGCTTTGGCCATCGAGCGGCTCAATGCCGACTTGCAGCCGGACGAGGATAACTTCCTCGGCAAGGGGACCATCACCGTCAGCCAGATGGACGTGAAGGGACCTTCCCAGTGCGCCGTCGCCGACTATGCGATGATCTACTGTGACCGTCGCCTCACATGGGGCGAGGACGCCGATCTTGCGATCCGGCAGGTTCGTGAATACGTCTCCAAGGCGACCGGTGACGCTCCTGATTCCTTCGTAGTGGAGATGCCCGACTATGAGAAAGTCGGCTGGACCAAGAAGCCCTATTCTCAGGAACTCTACTTCCCGACTTGGAAGCTGCCCGCCGATCATCCGCTGGTGTGCGCTGGCGTCGAGGACCACAAGGCCCTGTTCGGCAAGGCTCCCGTCGTAGACAAGTGGACGTTCTCCACGAACCTCGTAGCCACTACCGGACGCCACAAGATTCCTGCCATCGGGTTCGGCCCTGGCGATGAAGCCCAGGCTCATGCTCCGAACGAGATCAACCGGGTTGACGACCTGGAGATCTGCGCTGCGTTCTATGCCATGTTGCCGTACTCCCTGGAGAAGAAGTAACCATAGGTTTTTCATCTGAAAAGGTGTATATTTGACTATGGGGGAGCCGTGGTGCCTTGGGGTGCTGCGGCTTCCCGTGTGAATGAAAGCCATTATACTTTTATTTGAATGATGGCATCTCGCCCCGTTCTGATCGGGGGGTAGGAGGAATCGCAGTATGGCATGTAAACCGATAGGCGATCCTGTGCGCAGGGTGGACGCCGTATCGAAGGCCGACGGTTCTCAGATGTATCTGGCGGACTATCAGTTCGACGATATGCTCTACAGCCGCATGGTCCGTTCCAGCATACCGAGAGGAATCATCAGGAAGATCGATCTTCCACAATTGCCGGAAGGGTATACTTTCGTCACCTACAAGGATATTCCCGACGGGGGACGTAATGAACTGGTGATGATCCAGAAGGATTGGAAGTGCTTTGCCGAGAACGATGTTCGGTATGTCGGTGAAACGATAGGACTGCTTGTCGGGCCGGACCGCGACGTTCTGGCCGATCTTCTTGAACAGATTTCCATCGACTACGAGGAACGGGAAGCGGCGATCACCATTCAGGAGGGACTCGACTGCAAGGGCGGCCCGTTCGTTGGCGACGACAACCTGTTCTGCCAGTTGCGGTGTGACAAGGGTGAACCCATAGAAGAGGTCTTCAAGCGGGCCGATAGGATTGTCGAGGACGAGATAGTCACTGGTTTCCAGGAGCATGTCTATCTGGAGACGATGGGTGCCTGCTGTATTCCAGAAGGCGACCATTATGTGATCTATGCTTCCGCCCAATGTCCATTTTATATCCGTAAGTCCGTCTGCGGTCTGCTCGGCCTGACCCCGGACAAGATCGTGGTTCGGCAGACCACCACCGGCGGCGCGTTCGGCGGCAAAGAGAATTTCCCCGATGTCCTGTGCGGGGCGGTATTGCTCGCTGCGTACAAGACTGGCAAGCCGGTCCAGTTGGTGTTTGACCGCGAAGAGGACATCCAGTTCTCCGTCAAGCGGCATCCCAGCCGCACCCGGTTCAAGACCGCCCTGGACAAGGACGGCAATATCCTGGGTATGGATATCGACGTCGTGTACAACGTCGGAGGGTACCTGAGCAGCTCTTTCGTCGTGCTTCAGCGCGGAGTATTCCATGCCACCGGTTGTTATGACATTCCCAATACCCGCGTCAAGGGGAGGGGAGTCGCGACCAACACCTTTCCCAGCGATGCGTTCCGCGGTTTCGGAGCGCCTCAGACCATCTTCGCGATGGAAAGCCACATGTGCCATCTCGCGAAGCTCGTCGGCAAGGATCCTTTGGAGTACAAGACTCCGTATTTCCTCAAGCAGGGGTCGGTCACCGTTACCAATGGACATATCGTAGAGCGGGTGATGATTCCTGAGATGATCGAGCAGATTTGTACGGCGAGCGACTACTGGCGTAAGGCCAAGGAATATGAACCTGGTTGCGGCAAGGGCATCGGTATAGCCTTTTACAACCATGGCGGCGCATTCACCGGCAATGGCGAGCAGGCTATCATCAAGGCTCACACCCGGTTGCACAAGCATGCCGACGGCATGGTCGATATCCTGGTCGGCAGTACCGAAATGGGGCAGGGCTTGCAGACCGCCCTATGTAAGATTGCGGCGGCGGTGCTTGAAATTCCCCTCGAACGGGTTCGTTATGACAATCCTGATACTTCCGCCGTAGTGGATAGTGGGCCGACGGCGGCGAGCCGTTCCACGATGATCGTGGGAAAGCTTGTGGAGCGGGCGGCCCGGGAGATGAAGGAGAAGTGGGACGATGCCCCCGATTTCTGCACTGAGGTTGAATATGAGCATCCTGAGGGGCATCCCTGGGATCAGGCTACTTTCCAGGGCGACGCCTACCTCGGCTATGGCTGGGGGGCGTGCGTTGTCGAAGTTGAGATCGATCCGCTGACCGCGGAGGTCGAGACGAAGGGCATCTGGAGTTCCCATGATGTCGGTGTGGCGATTGATGAGTTGGTTGTCCACGGTCAGGTCAACGGCGGTATCCTGCAAAGCCTCGGCTATGCCTCGATGGAGAAGCTGGAAAACCGCAATGGTCATTTCCGACAGACTTCGATGAGCGACTATGTTATTCCGACGTCGATGGATTTTCCGTCGCAGGAATGGTTCTTGGTGGACAACCCGTACGAATGGGGACCTTTTGGGGCGAAGGGCATGGGCGAGTTGGTGTTCAATGGAGCTTCCGCCGCGTTCATAGACGCAGTAAGCCGGGCCATTGATCGCAAGATCTGCGAGATTCCTATCCCGCCGGAGACTATCACGGAGTTGATGCTGCATGGAACGAAAAATTGACTTCATATTGAACGGAAACAAGGTTTCCGTCACTACGGATCCGATCAGAAGGTTGATCGATGTCCTGAGGGATGACTTGGGAATGACCGGATGCAAGGAAGGCTGCGGGGAAGGCGAGTGCGGTGCCTGTTCCGTCCTGAAGGACGGACGGATGGTCACTACCTGCCTGATTCCCGTCGGCGCAGCATCCGGTTGCTCGATCATGACTATCGAGGGTCTGCGGGAGACAGAGCGGGGCAAATGCCTGATCTCGGCGTTTGCCGACGGTGGGGCCGTGCAATGTGGTTTTTGCATCCCCGGCATGGTCATCGCCGCAGAGAACCTGCTTTCATCCAATCCCCACCCGACGGAACAGGATGTCAGGATGGGCATATCCGGAAACATCTGCCGCTGTACCGGATACGATCTGATCGTACGGAGCATCATGCTTGCGGCTGAAAGGGGGAACGGTCTATGGTAGAATCCACGACCTATGTACCGACCTCGTTGGCAGAGGCGCTGAAGATTCGTAAAGAAACCGGAGCGAGGCCGTTGGCCGGCGGCACCGATTTGATGGTCGCGTACCGCAGGGGTATCGGAGTCAAGGCCCGTTTCCCTTGGCCCATCATGATCATCAGCCGGCTTCAGGAGCTCCAGGGCATATCGACCGGTTCCGACGGTTCCTGCGTAATCGGCGCGGGAACTACCGCCGCAGAAATCGCCGGTAGTCCGCTCGTCCCTTGGCATGTCCGGCAGGCCGCGGGCAGGATGGGGGCTATCAGCCTGAGGAACCTCGCCACGATCGGTGGCAATATCGGGAACGCTTCCCCGAAGGGCGACCTTCCATGTCCGTTGATCCTTCTCGACGCCCAGGTTGAACTGGCGTCGGCCGGCGGGACGCGCCGGATGCCGCTCGATGAATTCATCGTAGGTTCGAAGAAGACTTTGTTGGGCGATGACGAGCTGATTACCAAGGTTATCATTCCGGCGCCGGCGCGGCCGTTCAGCTACGTCTGGTACCGCAAGATAGGGACTCGCAGGGCGAATGCGATCAGCAAACTTTCCCTGTGCGCCGCCATGACGCTCGATGCCGAAGGAAAAATCATAGATTTCCGTGCCGCTTCCGGTGCGGCCGGGCCGAAGATCGCCCGTAGCCGTGCCTTGGAGAGGACGTTGATTGGTTTATCTTTGCCAGAGATGAGGAAACAGACATCCGAGTTTTTGGATGGCTATAACGGAATCATTTCGCCGCATGCCATGCCAGAATATCGTAGGGTTTCTACTAGGAGGATGCTTGAGCACTTCCTGCATGCGGTGGTTGAAAGGCCGGCAGACTGTATAATTGAGTAGGCGCGTCCGCGGCCTGTGGCGACGATTCGCCGTAATGGTGGTTGAAAGCGGCATGGGGCGCGAGATGCAACGACGCGTCTGCGATAAGCGAGGTGTGCTTATGAACAATGCGCCAGTACTGTTGAAAGACATTTTCTGTCTCCTTACCAGCCCCGACAAACCGCAGCTGCGGGGCGCTGACTTGTTAATGCGGGATGGAAAGGTTTTCCGCATAGCTCCTGACGGCGGGCTGGACGCTCCCGACGGGGCGCGTGTCATAGATTGTTCAAATCATGTAGTGGTTCCCGGTTTCGTGAACACCCATCATCATTTCTACCAAACGTTGACTCGCAACCATCCGGCTGTGCAGGATGCCAAGCTGTTCGACTGGCTGACCTTCCTGTACGATGTATGGAAATATATTGATGATGAAGCCGTCTACTATTCTTCCGCTTTGGCCATGGCCGAGCTGCTGAAAACCGGCTGTACCTGCACGACCGACCATCATTATCTGTATCCTAGGGGCTTCAAGGGCGACTTGATGGGTTTGCAGTTCCACGCCGCCGACAAGCTTGGCATGCGTTTCAGTCCCACCCGTGGGTCCATGAGCCTCTCCCGCAAGGACGGCGGGCTACCCCCCGACAGCGTTGTCCAGGACGAAGACACGATTCTCGCTGATAGCGAACGATGTATCCGTCAGTATCATGACTCTGATCCCATGGCGATGCATAAGATTGTGCTGGCCCCATGCAGCCCGTTCAGTGTGACCAGGAGCTGCATGCTGGAGAGCGCCCGGCTGGCTCGTCGATATGGAGTCCGCCTGCATACCCATTTGTGCGAGACGTATGACGAGGAGGATACTTGCAGGAGAATGTACGGTATCCGGCCTGTGGAGCTGATGCAGGAGTGCGAGTTGATCGGCCCCGATGTATTCTATGCCCATGGTATTCATTTCAACGATGAGGAACTGAAGATTCTCAAGGAAACGGGTTCCCACATCGCCCACTGCCCGTCGAGCAACATGCGTCTCGGCAGCGGCATCTGCCGGGTCAAGGAAATGCTGGAGCTTGGCATCAATGTCGGCATCGCCGTCGACGGCAGCGCCTCGAACGATTCTTCCGACATGCTCGGGGAGCTTCGCAACACCCTGCTGTTGCAGCGAGTCAAGTATGGCGCTGACGCACTGACGGCGATGCAAGTGTTCCGGATGGCCAGTGAAAACGGGGCGAAGATGCTCAATTTCGGCAATGTTGGAAAGCTGGAAGAGGGCTGGGCGGCCGATGCGGCAATTTTTGATGTCTCATCTATCCCGTACGCCGGTTCTCATTCCGATCCTGTGGCGAGCCTGCTGTTCTGCGGGTGCGACCACAATACGGATTATACGATCGTCAATGGCAAGGTCGTCGTGGACCATCGCCGCTTGGTCGGTCTCGATGAAGAGGAACTTGCGTCAAAGGCCAACGCCATCAGCGCGATGCTCCATGATAAAGCTGCACGACAGGAGGCGGTATGATAAAGTCATTCTATGTCGCGGAGGACGCGAAAGACGCGCTCCGCCGCAAGCGCGAGCTGGACGGTAGAGGGATGTTCCTTGCCGGCGGTACGGAAATCAATCGTCTCGGTTCTTCCTTTCAGGCCGAGAAGGTGATCAGCATCCGGCATATCGGTTGCGACAGGATTGAGGAAGTCAACGGAGCCGTCCGTATCGGTAGTTGTGCAACGTTTCAGCAGCTGATTGATTCTCCCATTGTCCCGTGCTGGTTGAAAGATGCCGCGAAGTACTGCAATTCCCGTACAAAGCGCAATATGGCGACTGTCGGCGGCAACCTTGCCATCGGCAGGGATGATTCTTATCTGATGCCTGCTCTGCTTGCCGCGAAGGCTCGGCTGTTGACCGCGGGGCTTACCGAAGAGGGCGTCTATACCGAGGATGAACTTCCGATTCGTGAATATCATGCTTTTCAGGATCATTTTTCAGGGACGTTGATACTTGCCATCGTGCTGAACAAGCCTGATCGTTTCATCGCGACGAAACGGTTCAGCCGGACCGCACAGAGCCATGCCGCGGTTACGGTCGGTTTTGGCGCAGGTCGGGATGAAGCTGGCAATCCTTCCGACGTGCGTATTTTCGCCGCGGTGAAGGGAAGTGGCATCCAACGGTTCTCCGATATTGAGAACTCGATTGAAGGAGACGCCTACAACAGTCCTGACGATGTCCAGTTCGCTGTATCGTCAATGACGAAGGCGGAGGACGATTTGGCGGGTTCCGCCGCCTACAAACGGTATATCGCCGGGGTTGCCGTATCCGATTTGTATCGGTTGTTCCTGGATTCGACGGGAGGTGCGAAATGAAAATCAAATGCGTGATTAACGGATGTGCGAAGGAATTTGATTTCAATCCCGTCCTCAGTCTTCGTGAACTGTTGGTTTCCGACGGGCATTTCTGTGTGCGCGACAGCGACAACGGCGAAGGGTTCGCCGGTAGCGATACGGTTTTGGTCGATGGCGTACCCGTTTATGCGAACCTGATGCTCGCCGGTGAGGCGGACGGCTGTGAAATCCGTACTCCCGACGGTCTTGCCGATGGCCGCAGGCTGAGCGCCGTGCAGCAGGCCATGGTGGACGCCGGTATCGTGCAGAGCGCCTACAACGCCCCCGCGGCGGCTTTGTTGCTTACTTGGTTGCTTGAAAACAAGCCTGACCCTTCCAAAGATGAGATCAAGGATGCGTTGAGCGGCATTTTTATTCGTGACGCTGGCTACGAGCATTACTATCTTGCCGTCAAGCTCGCCCGAGAAAAAATCGCCAGTGGGGCCTACACCAGCGAGATCGCCCCTGAATTCCGGGATGAGCTCGCCGTGGTCGGCAAGGTCAAGCCGAAGGTGGACGGTCGTCAGCTCGTCGCCGGTTGGAAAAGTTTTGTCGAGGATCGCGTGGAGCCGGGCGCCTGTGCGCTGGTCTTGCTCCGTTCCCCCTATGCCCACGCCTATATCACCAGCATCGATGTCTCCAAAGCTGAGAAGATGCCCGGTGTCATCGCCATCATTACCTGTGAAAATTGTCCTGATGTATTCTACATGCAGGCGGGGCAGGGCAATCCCGAACCTTCTCCGCATGACCGGCGGTTGTTCAATCGCAAGGTCCGGCATGTCGGGGATCGCGTCGCCGCCATTGTCGCCGAGACCGAAGCCCAGGCGGTCGCCGCCCGCGATAGGATCAAGGTCAAGTACGAAGTGCTGAAGCCTGTGTTTACCGTCGAGGAGGCGATGGCTCCCGACGCTCCGCTGGTACACAATGGTGTCGTTGAATACCGTGCCGGCGCTCCCGCCGACCTGGACGAGTATAACAAGACCGCCGACCCCCGGGACGGCAAGGTAATCTACCAGTTCCCGTTGCATGGGGATATCCGTCGCAATATCGCCGCTGCGGCCCATGGGCATATCGGAGATGTCGACGCAGGTTTCTCCGAAGCCGATGTTGTGATCGAGCGAACCTATCAGACGTCCCAGGTTCAGTGTACGCCGTTGGAACCGCATGTCTGTTATGCCAAGATGGACAATGATCGGCTGGTGATTCATGCCTCGACCCAGGTTCCCTGGCACTTGCGCCGTATTGTGGCGTGGGTCTGCCAGATTCCTGAGAACAAGATCCATGTGATCAAGGAGAAGGTCGGCGGGGGCTATGGGTCAAAACAGGATATACTGGTCGAGGATCTTGTCGGCTACGCCACTTGGATTACTGGTCGTCCGATCTACTACCGCAATACCCGCGAGGAGGAGTTCATCGCCAACAGCACCCGGCATCCGATGCGTGTCACGGTCAAGATGGGCGGCAAGAAGGACGGTAGCATTACCGCGATCTACATGGATGTCCGCGCCAATACCGGTCCGTACGGCAACCACTGCCTGACGGTGCCTATGAACGCCTGTTCCAAGACGTTGCCGCTGATCAAATGCGACAACATGAAGTTCGACGTCATCACCTACTATACCAATATTCCGCCGACGGGCGCCTACCAAGGTTATGGAGCGCCGAAAGGCACGTTCGGGCTGATGATGTGCATGGCAGAGCTGGCTGAGAAGCTTGGTGTCGACTACTATGAAATGGCCAGAAAGAACCGCGTCGAAGAGGGTTATATGCTTGAGATTCTCAAGGGTCTTGGCGAGGGGCGTGCGGGAACCGTCGTTCCCGTGGGTAGTTGTGGTCTCGGAGAAGCTTTGTCCAAGGGCGCCAAGATGATTGATTGGGGCAGAAAAGAGGTTTCGGACGATCCTGACTGGAAGATTGGCAAGGGGTTTGCGATGATCCAGCAGGGTTCCGGCCTGCCGGGTCTCGACCATGCCAACTGCGATGTAAAACTATTGACGGACGGTACGTTCATGATTCACTCCGGCGGGGCGGATCTTGGAACCGGTCTTGATACAATCAGCGTCAAGATGGTGGCCGAGGTCATGTGCGTGGACATGAACCGCGTGTCCATCCTCTCCGGCGATACCGACAACTGTAATTTCGATACCGGCGCCTATGCGTCAAGCGGAACGTACTTCTCCGGCAACGCCAGCCTGAAGGCCGCGCTGAACCTTAAGGAGAATCTGCTTGATGAGGCCGCCCATCAGATGGGGGAGGATGTCCACGACTTGGATGTCCGCTATCCCGGAGAGGTCTATTCCAAGACCTCCGGAAAGGTGTTGGAATATGCGAAGCTGTCCCATGACGCTTTGACAGGTACGGGCCGTGGCCAGGTGACGGGCAAGGCGTCGTTCACAACGAACGATTCTGCGATTCCCTACGGTGCGCATTTCGCCCAGGTCGCGGTCAATGTCCGTACCGGCGAGGTCAAGGTCCAGAAGTTCTATGCGTTGCAGGATGCCGGTACGCCGATCAACCCTGAGCTTGCGTTGTGTCAGATGTATGGCGCGGCCCTCAAATCGATTGGCCATTCGTTGTATGAGGGGATGACGCTGGATGCCGGCGGCAAGTGCCTCAACCCGAACTTCACCGACTACGGAGTTCCGATGATCAGTGAGATGCCGGATGACTTCAAGGCTGTTCTGATCGATATCAACGACGCCTACGGTCCGTTCGGCGCCAAGTCGATTTCCGAAATCGCCACCAACGGAGCCGCTCCCGCCATCGGGATAGCGATTCATGACGCGGTCGGCGTCTGGATCCGGAGTTGGCCGTTCACTCCTGAGAAAATCCTCCGGGAGCTGGGTCGGATCTGATCCGTACATTTTCAACCGGGGCCTCCGGCGATGTTCGCCGGAGGCCTTGTGTTCCTGTGACGCTTTGTTCTATGCCTGCGCCATTTTGCGCCTGTCGGTCGGCTAAGGTTGCGTCCGTTGTTTCGGTGAATCTGTATACCGCCTATCTGAACGATAATCCACAAGTTTTCTTGCGCGACTAAAGTTTTCCTCATTGGGGGGTTGGTATACTGTATACTTGTATTCTCAATACGGAGGATTGTTGTATGGATAAGGAAAAGCTGTCTTTACTTTATCAAAGAATACTTAACGGCAAGGATTCCAATATCAAGTTGCGAAACCTGAATAAAATCAAGGAGATTCCTCTTATGCCCTGTATTTCCTGCACCAACCAGTGCATTTTGGGTTGTGCCGGTCATACATGCGCAAATGGATGTTCTGGGCTTTCTTGTTCACAGGGATGTTCCGGTACGCAGTGTTCCGCCAGTATGGGAAGTATCGGAGTTGGATAATAGAAAGCGCATCTACTGTGTGCCTTGGGCTTTTTTTTCCGTACATGTCCCAAGGAGCTGTTGATGGACGTAATGATATAGGCCGGTCCTGGAATGTATTGCCGGGACTTTTCTGAAAACACCGGAAATGGTGTTTTTAACAAGGCTTTCGGATACAGAAAGAGCTGCGGCAAGTTCTTTGTTTGTGGCGTTGCCTTTACTGCAGAAGAACTCCGACATGACCAGTATCTCGAAAACGCTGAAAGAGTTAGCTTCTGGTGTTTGCGAGAGACGCTTTTTCACTGAGGCTGTATCGAGATCGCTGAAATCCTCAAGCCCGACGGGCATCGATTCCTGTGCGTTTTTCAAGGAAAAGAGCTTTTCAAAAGAATTTTTTCCACCCATGGCTATTATCATTATGATGTATATGAGCAAGGACCCGAAATCTACCTCCCGACGTAGAATATAAGTTCTCCAGAACGAAATGAACAAAAACAGGAATATTTCGATGATATAGAACATGCTGCGTTTGGGAAAATCATAGCTGACATACAAAATGCCACCTACGACTAGCAACCCTAGATCGAATGGGCCGAAATTGTTTGTACTGTATACTAGCAGAAAATCGGCGGTTGCATAAGAAAGACAGAACACAACCTGTCCAAACCGTATCCATTTTGAATCAGGGTAACAAAGAAACAGACTGAAAAATAGGAAAATGCTTCCGCTCAAGACAAAACGTAAATAGTCCTGTCGAAAGTTTCCCGCTGTATAGTCACGTAAGGTGGGCATAAGCATCAGGAACGACAAGAGAATCAGCAGGAACCCCATGCGCTGTTGCAACCAGAAATACCGACTGTGTTTTTTTTCATGTCCATCCATGGAATAAGTATGTGACATTTCCATGCTGTATGCAACGTAATGAAGTCCAAAAAACTTTTTTCTATCCGAAAGTCTGCGCAAAAGGAAAAAAGTCACATTGTATCGTGGAGACGGATGATGAATGCTAATGATAGCTGGCGCTGATGTTTTAGTTGATTCAAGGAGGAACTTGTATGGATTATTCACCGAAAACTATATATCTTTTTCATCCCTCTTTGCGATTTAGGAAAGAATCGCATCGATGCATGCTCTATGAGATTGATGACTTTTTCCATACTGCGGACAAGCTTTCCGTAATATCTCCGACCGAAGTCATTCTGCTCATGTTGTTCGATGGAACCAGAACTTATGCCACCGCGGAAAAAGATTTCAGATACCTGTATGATATTCGGGATACATGTAGTTTTTCCATTGGCAGGGCTTTAAATAATCTTGAACATCGGACACGCATATCTCCGTTGATCGTACCAATAGAACAACTTTCACAGCATGAAATCCATGAAACTGTCAGTCGATATCCAAACCCAGAGGAATTTCTCATCAAAGAATCGGAATTGAAACTTGACTATAACGATTTACGGATATCTGGGCCTCTTTCGGTCAACTACAATGTAATGACACAATGTGGTTTTTCCTGCAAATACTGTTATCATCCATTAATTCTAATACAAGAATTGATATCACTTGAAAGACTTTCCGACCTGTTCGTTGAACTAAAGAATCTCGGTTGTGAAAGCGTTTTGCTTACTGGCGGAGATCCGATGCTACGGCCCGATATTGATGAAATTATGCGGATGTTACATATTTCTGGTCTATTTTATACGCTGTCCACAAAAAGCATCTTGGAGAAAAAACGATTACAATGGCTATACGACGAAGCTGGTCTGGATCGAATGCAGTTAAGTCTGGATTCTTGTGATTCTGCAGTAGTGTCTCGGCTCATTGGGGTGGATCACGGATATCTGTCGAGATTTACGCAGATGGTCAAGGATATGCAGGAAATCGGCATGGATATCCGTTTGAAGGCGGTACTGACTTCATATAATGCGGATGGAATAGGGGATTTTCTTTCCTATGCCGAGGGGTTAGGAATACGCCATGTGCAGATAGTGGGTTATGGTCGTAGCGGTACCCGACATTCCGATTCTTTGTTCCCATCTGCTGACCAAGCGGCAAAAGCTTCGGAAATAGTAGCCAAATGGAAGTTGATGCATCCTGAAATGGGGATCGTCGGAGGAGAATATGGAGCGACATATGACGAGCCGATTGAACTGGACGATATCCCTGACTTGGATATGTTTGCGAAACGGACGATATGTAATGCGGGCAGGTTCTCTATGACATTATTGCCAAACGGTGAAGTATATATCTGTGAACATTTGCCATATGATAAAAAGTTCGTAATTGGAGATATTCGTACACAAAGTCTTACAGACTGGTGGAATGGGGAACAGCTACAACAATGGCTGTCCCCACCCGTTAGAAGTTTTTTTCCTGAGGGCTCACCTTGTCGGCATTGTGAAGAAAAATTTTATTCTATCTGCCATACGAGGTATAGTCGTTGTCTCCGGTTCATACGAGAATTGACTGGACGTGTCGATGGTCCTGATATTCATTGTCCTCGTTCCCTCTTTCCTCGAACAAGATCAACATAAAGTGAGGTAGCGACATGGTTACTGAAAAAGTTAAGCAAATGATTGAACGGTTGTGCCCTTGTTCCAAAGATATTTTTGTTATGGATATCGGTGTGGAACAATCGGCAGTGGAAAATTGTAATCCAAATTGTTCAAATTCTGAATGTTCTTCTCAATGTATTTCGTGTTCTATCTCTGCATCTATAGCAGATTTGTGCGATCCTTCCTGTTTTTTTGCGTGTCCAGTAGGAGGGAGTACCCGAGGAGCGAAAAGGAGGGAGTTTTGAATATTGAGAAACTCAGGCAAGTTGTGAAAGTTTCTTCGTTTTCTGAAACTAAAAAACCGTATCAATTCGAAAGACTTGTCATAGCTTGTTCTACATGTAGCGATGAATGTATCAATTGTACTGACAAGTGTTCCGAAGGTTGTTCTTCGGGAAGTTGTTCTGGGGGATGTTTTGCATGCCCTTCTCGCTGTTCCGTCGGGTGCAGTCCTGGTTCGACGGGATGACAGGTTCTTAAAAGATTTTATGCGTATGCCAAGAGAGAATATGAGGGTGTGGTATGAATATTAGGAAAATACATAAATCTATCGTGATGTCGGCTGTGCAAGGTCAATTTCCCCCAAATTTTCCTTCACCATATTGTCTGCATTGTACATCTTCCTGTGCTAATGGTTGCTCATCCGGAGGGTGTTCCAGTGGTTGTTCAGCCGTCGGTTGTTCTAGCGGTTGTGCAAATAATAGTTGTAGCGATATGTGTCCTAGTGAAAATACTGCAAAATGAATGTTTAGTGATTAAAAAGGAGATGGCGTCCATGGATGTAAAGAAATTAAAAAATTATGCTGAATTGGTATCCGGAGATCAGCCATATGGACAGGATATGCTCATAACCTCTCGATGCTTGATTCACTGTACATCAGGGTGTCCTGCAGGATGCGCCTCTGGTGCGAGTGGCTGTAGTTCAGGTTGTTCTGGGGTGAGCTGTGCCTCTGGTTGTCCAGGCAGTAATTGTTCCTCAATGTGTACTCATGGTTGTGCGTTAAGTGATGCGATAGTCATCGGCAAATGAGCCTCAGCGATTCTTGTATGTGGCCTTTCTCAATATCCTGCTCTCCAACATGGAGATAAGGCCAACATTGAGTCTCTTTCTATTACATGAAATTGATGAGGGAACATATAATGAGTGAGAGGGGCAAGTTTCATCGAAAAGCGTTCCGATGGGGTGGGCGGTTCATGCGATGTTATTTTCCTTTCATCGCAGGACTGTCCGTCTTATCATTGTTTATTGGCTTCTTAGGAACTTTAGAACCTGTATATACAGGATGGATCATTGATGCGTTGACAATGAAAGACTCACGCAAATTTTTTTGTCTACTCATTGCGCTATCCTGCATACAGATTGGAATCATGTGCATGTCTTTGCTGAACACTTGGCTTAACATGCGATTTCACCGAGACCTCACTGTAGAGACTGAAAGCAGATTGTTTTCGCAAATCCTGAAAAGCCCGGCTTCGACCGGTATCGAAAACCAGGGGAATCTCATGAACCTGTTTCTTTCCGATCTCTCTACCATGACTGGGATATATACATCGCTTCTGCCATCTGTCTTTGTATCAATTTGTACGCTTACAGTAATTTGTGTACGTTTGTACATGATACACAGAATGCTTCTTGTTTTGACATTGTTCTTTTCTCTTGTTCCGTTGCTGCTCGCCCATCACTTTGGGCTAAAGCAAGCAGAAATCCATCGACAGGAACAGATTGCGTCAGATGCTTATGTCGGATTCCTTGAAGAAACGTTGCCATCCCTGAGAGAGCTTCAATCTGCATTTTCCCAGCAATTGTTTATCGGTCGATTAGGTCAGGTTCTTGGAAATTTATTCGGTTTTATCAAGAAAAACACCATAGTCTCTCTCAAAGCGTCAACTAGCTTTTTTTTGTGTAACTATTTGACGAGCATATCTTTGTTGCTTGTTGTCGGTTTCTCGGTACTGAACGAAGATACATCTATCGGTACTTTGGTGGCCGCGATTCTGTATTCCCAACAGATTCGAACAATTATCCGAAGCTTTGGTGAGAGGTACCAGGAATTATTATCGCATCAGATATCGACGCAACGATTAATGTCTATGTTCGTGACATGTTCTGATCATATTCGCAATATATATGTTGAAAGTCAGATACCTTCTGAAAGCGTTTCTCTGTTTATCGACGACTTGTCGTTCAGCTATTCCTGCGACAAGCACGTGTTTCGTCATTTCAGTTTCCGTTTTTCTTGTCCAGGACTGTATGTTGTGAAAGGACGCAATGGAACAGGAAAAACAACGCTTCTCAATATCTTATGGAGATGGATACCCCCCACCGCTGTCATGAACGGAACAGTGAATTTTATTGGTTGTAAACGAACGGAAGTTGTTTATGCGCCCCAGTCCCCCACGGTTTTCTCCTTGTCCGTGGCAGATAACCTTTTGCTAGGTATGACAATGGATGAAAAATTTCTGTGGACCGTTCTAGATGCTGTCGGATTGTCTGAAATTGTCAGAGCTTTACCGCATGGTCTAAATACTATTCTTAAAGAAGATGGAATAGTATTGTCAAAAGGACAATGCCAAAGACTTATTCTGGCACGATGCATCATACAAAAACCAAAAATTCTTCTTTTGGATGAAATTGAAACTGCCATTGACAGGGAAAACGAGATTGCAATTTACAATTTGTTATCTACGATTTCCACAAATATGTTGGTGATACTTGCGACTCACCGCGATTCATTTGATTCACTGGCTTCCGAAGTGATTGCCCTCGACGAATGACACGAAAGTGCGACAATCGCCATCTTCTCATCTACCGTTGTTTTTTTATGGCAAGCCGATTTCAACATATATTTATTTGCAACAAAACGCAACAAATTTTGTGGACAATCCTATATGCTTGTGATAGTATCTATTTGAGTGAGAATCCTGTGAGACCGCATTTATCGTAAAAACCGGAGGATATGAGGATTATGAAAGACAACGCTACTATCAAGAAGATGATTGAAGAGCTCAAGACGCTCAAGACCCAAGACATGTATCTGAATGATTTCTTCCACACATGGAAGGAGTCGGATGATGAAATCGCCGCCGTATTCCAGGTCGCTGAAATCCTTCGTGCCATGAGGGAGAACAATATCTCCACCAAGGTTTTTGATAGCGGTCTGGGGATTTCCGTATTCCGCGACAATTCCACCCGTACTCGGTTCAGCTTCGCCAGCGCCTGCAACCTGCTTGGCCTTGAAGTACAGGACCTCGACGAGAAGCTGAGTCAGATCGCCCATGGTGAAACCGTTCGCGAAACCGCCAATATGATTTCTTTCATGGCCGATGTCATCGGCATCCGTGACGACATGTATATTGGTAAGGGCCATACCTACATGAAGACTGTCGCCAACGCCGTCCAGGAAGGTTATGATGACGGAGTACTCGAACAGCGCCCGACTTTGGTCAACTTGCAGTGCGATATCGACCATCCGACCCAGTCCATGGCCGACCTGCTGTGGGTCATCAACTATTTCGGCGGAGTGGAGAACCTCAAGGGCAAGAAAGTCGCCATGACCTGGGCTTACAGCCCCTCTTACGGCAAGCCGCTTTCAGTGCCTCAGGGTGTTATCGGTCTGTTCACCCGTTTCGGCATGGACGTCGTGCTCGCCCATCCGGAAGGATATAACGTCATGCCTGAGATTGAGGACGTCGCCGCTGAGAACGCAAAGAAATCCGGTGGTTCCTACAAACGTGTGAACAGCATGGAAGAAGCGTTCAAGGATGCTGACATCGTATATCCGAAGAGCTGGGCGCCGTTCGCCGTCATGGAAGAGCGGACCAAGCTGGTTGAGGAAGGCAAGTTCGATGATCTCAAGGAATTGGAGAAACGCTGCCTGTCGAATAACGCCAAGTTCAAGGACTGGACCTGCACCGAGGACCTCATGAAGACCACCAAGGACGGCAAGGCGTTGTACATGCACTGCCTGCCAGCCGACATCTCCGGTGTTTCTTGCAAGGAAGGTGAAGTTGAAGCCAGCGTCTTCGACCGTTATTTGGTTCCCCTGTACAAGGAAGCTAGCTACAAGCCGTATATCATCGCCGCGATGATTTTCTTGGCCAAGTTCCAGAATCCTTCCTCCAAACTGGCGGAATTGCTCGAAGACGCTAAGAAGAGAATCAAATAGTACTGTTTTGTAGTACTTCTTTTCAGAATTTTCATCGGACTGCCGTAGCTTGTGCTACGGCAGTTTCGTTATGCTGATGAGTCCGTCGGCCTGTTTTTGACCTGAGACAAACGGGCGTCTATGTTTTCCATTTCTAGTACACCCGTCATTGACTGTCATTGACTACTTGGGCGAATAATCGTTGCTGGCCCTTTCCGATTTCAAGGGAAAAAGAAACCGGCCGTCATGTCCAGATAATTCCGTCCGCCGTATTCACCGTACCTTTCCAGCACGGCGACTTTGAACTCCTCTGAATTCCCGGAACGGTTCGCGATCTCCTTCAACGCTTCAAGGTATTGGATTTTCGTCTCCACATCCTTGAGGTCTTCCGGAGTATAATGCGAGGTCAGCACAAGTGTGTAGCCTTTTGACAGATACCCTTTCAGCTGAGCGATAATGGCATCCGCATGCTCTTCGCCCGCGACGATGGAATGGCAGTCGTGTCCAAGCATATGGGTGTAGACGGCGTTGATTTCTGGTATTTCAATATCAAAAGCTTCATGAGTCCCGTCTATAATGAACCTGACGCCCCCGATCGTTACGGCCCCCTCGTCGATATAATCGGTCACGGTGTGTATCGTATTGTCAAAGACTTCTCCGAACATACCGGTGAAATTGCCGATCAACGCCTTTCCCCCGCCGGCATGCCCGTATTCGTCGGCATTCCTGGTTGCATACTTGCGGACCTGAGGAAGGAACGTCCCTCCCGCCATATGATATGCCAACAGCATGCCGTCGATTTGAAGCTTCCGATCCGATAGATACGTTTCCAGTTCGCTGTTGTTGTCGAAGAAGCAGGGGGATTCTATGATCACCGCCTTGCCGTTTTTTTCCACGATGAATACCTCGTCGGAAATGAAATCGTTTGTTTTGTAGCTGTGCAGCTTGATGTCGTCAAAATCGTAGACGTTCATCTCACCCTTTGCGAGGGGGATTTTCTGGAAGGAAGTCTTGTTCATGATAATGCTCCTTTGAAATCTTTGTGTTGTAATTATTATGATTACAACTAGTGGTATACCATTGACTGGTTGTAATGTCAATAGTTACAATTAAGATTGTCGAAAAAAGTTCTCAATCGTTCACTTGTTCTCTGCGATGGATATAAGATGGATATAAGAGGAGAGGGGGGCGGACGGAGCTTCCCTTGATAGTTCTCCATTGATCCAGATTGGAGAAAGACGGAGACTTTTTCAAAAACGCACCGATAGCCAGGCGATATAGCTGATACGATATCCATGATACACAATAAGGGCCCGGTTTCCGTATAGTACAGAAACCGGGCCCGACGATCACCTTTTCGAAATTACCGTTTTAAATCTACCGTCCGTTGAGCCGCACGGCTCCTGGAACTGGAACTACGGTAACTAAAAACGATGGATCCGAAGCGGACTTGGCTGTAACGACAGGTATTCAGATCAACGGACAACGCCTTATGCCGACGACTCGCTCCGCAAACCGACGAACTCTATCGTTTACCAATAGCACATGCCGTATCTGGCCATGTGAAAAACATCTTCAAGAATGGAGAATGTCATTCCGAAAAGTGCCAGACCGAAAATAAAGAATACAGCGCAGGCCACCAGCCCAATGATGCTGAGGATCAGACCCGCTTGGGCCATGCCATCGTTCCTATCGGCTTTCCGAGCCCAATTACCCTGTAGTACGCCGATGATTGCGAGGACGATGCCGGCGAAGGCTCCGATTCCCGTAGAGGCTGCGAACAAAGACAGTATACCAAGCGTCAAGGCGACGACAGGGTTTCCCGCATGAGGCTTGCGTGTGACCACCGGCCGCGGTTCTGCTTGAGCCTGATAGTAGTTCTGAGAATTGCTTGCCTCATAGTACTGATTGTTCTGTGTGTTCTCATTCTCTTCCATGTTGTTACACCTCCGGCGCTTGGGAAATATCGAAAACAATCCAAGCGCCATAATCGAAATATATTCATGTCCATGCCCATCGGCAAGACAATTTTTTTCATACAAACCGGGCGTTGTGCAAAACCTTGTTGAAATTGCTGACATATGCTTGCGGTCGAGCGTATTGCAGTTCTCCCTCATATGGGACGCATTGTGATTTACGTCCGTTTTAGACGGGCACTGACTCGTTTTATAAAAAAAGAGAACGCCGTGCAGCTTCAAAGGCTTTGACGGCGCCCTCTTCTTTGGAAATTCAGATAACGAATCCGATGCTTACCCGATAATGATCTTCAACAGGAACAAAACTGCGATGATGATCGTCATCGGAGTAATCTGCTTCGCCTTGCCGGTGCAGAGCTTCAGGATGATCCAGGACAGAATTCCGAACATGATGCCGTCGGCGATGGAATATGCCAGCGGCATGAAGATGATGCACAGGAAAGCCGGGATACTTTCAGTGTAATCTTCAAAGTTGATGTTCTTTACCGGGGAAATCATGAACAGACCTACGAGGATCAGTGTCGGAGCCGTCGCCGCGCTCGGGATGGAAAGGAACAGCGGGGACAGGAACAGGGACACCAGGAACAGGATCGCCACGACAAGGGCGGTCAGTCCGGTGCGGCCACCTTCTGCGACGCCGGAAGAACTTTCGACGAATGTAGTGACAGTGGAGGTTCCGAGGATCGCTCCGACAGTCGTACCGATGGCGTCTGCGAACAAGGCTTCCTTGCAGTTGGGGATGGACCCGTCTTCCTGTATCATATTGGCCTTGGTGGCACATCCGATCAGCGTTCCTACTGTATCGAACATATCCACGAATAGGAATGTGAACATGACGATCAGGAAGTCAAGAGACAGAATATTGTGGAACTCAAACTGCCAGAAGGTAGGCGCCAGGGAAGGAGGTACATAATTGCCGCCTGCGTAGGTGGTGACACCAAACGGAATGCCGATGATTGTGGTTGCGATGATACCAATCAACAAAGCGCCACGAACCTTGTACGCCAGCAGAATACCAGTAATGACCAGACCGATTACGGCTACTAAGGGTGCGCCCTTGGTAATATCTCCCAATCCGACAAGAGTCGAACCGTCGATGATGATCCCTGCGTTCTGCAAGCCAATGAAGGCGATGAACAGGCCGATGCCTACGGAAATAGCGTTCTTGAGGTTCGCAGGAATACTGTTGACGATAGCTTCACGGATGTTGAAGATCGTCAGGATGATGAAGATGATACCTTCAACGAATACCGCGGTCAACGCGAACTGCCAACTATAGCCCATGCCAAGTACGACGGTATAGGCCAGGAACGCATTGAGACCCATGCCTGGAGCTAGCGCGAACGGAAGGTTCGCCATGAAAGCCATGACCAGGGTCGCGATAGCGGAGGACAACGCAGTTGCGGTAAAAACCGCACCCATGTCCATACCTGCGTCTGAAAGAATGAGCGGGTTGACGATCAATATGTACGCCATGGTAAGGAATGTCGTCAGTCCAGCGATCAATTCTGTTTTCAGAGAGGTATTCCTTTCAGAAAGCTTGAATAGTTTTTCCATGCTATTCACTCCTTGTGTTGATTGATAACGATATCTTAGCGCAGTTTTAATGGCAAGTACAGTAAAATCGTACAAATGTTGCATTGTGTTGCACTGATATTCACCATATTGTAGGTAATTTGTCTGTTTATGTGCATTGAAAACAGAAACTCTGGACTACGCAAATTAAATATCATATCAGATTGAATCGCTATGCGAGTGTTAATTTTTTTGATATTACGGATTCATATAAGTTAATATTTTGCAAATAATTATGTTCAAACGACATTGCAGATTGCACCCTATTTTCACCGGCTCTATACTGACTGTGAACCGGATCGGGGACGCCATGACCGACAAAGCGGGGCATGGCGAACCATTCAAAAAAAATTGGGGAGAAGCCCGAACGCCTTCATCGCGGGACTGGCGTACGAAGGCCGGGCGAAGGAGTGGTTGTGAAAGACTTCTTTGAGCTGAGGTCGAAGGATACGAACGTGAGGCGTGAGATCGTAGCTGGTTTTACGACATTCTTCACGATGGCGTATATCATCTTCGTGAATCCTGATATGCTGTCACTGACTGGTATGAGCTGGGGTGGAGTGTTTTTTGCCACCTGTCTGTCCGCGACCGTAGGGACGCTGATCATGGCTCTGTTCGCCAATGTCCCCTATGCCGTTGCGCCGGGCATGGGGCTAAACGCCATTTTTACCTATACGGTATGCCTTGGCGCGGGATTCAATTGGCAGGAAGCTCTTGCCATGGTGTTCATCTGCGGTGTGATCAACATTCTCATCACCGTGACGAAGCTCCGCAAGGCGATTGTCAAATCCATCCCAATGGGGCTTCAGAATGCCATCGGTGGAGCCATCGGGCTGTTCATCGCTTATCTGGGGATGAACAACGCCGGACTGATTACCTATGGGGCTACTCCGGGCATGGCCGCCTTCAACACTCCTTCCGTAATCCTTTCTCTGATTGGTCTGTTCATCATGATTGTCCTGATGGTGCTGAAGGTGAAAGGCGCTATTCTGATTGGAATCGCCGCCGCTACGGTCATCGGCATTCCGATGGGGGTGACTGTATTACCCCGGAGCATCATGTCCAGCGGAGAGACCGTCCAGGGATTCCGTGACGTTGCATTTAGTTTCTTCGGTAGATCCGGTTTCGGTTCTCTATTCTCTCATGCGTCACAGATTCCGTTCGTGCTGATCACAATCTTCAGCATGAGTTTGGCGGATACCTTTGATTCCATAGGTACCTTTATCGGTACCGGTCGGAAGAGCCATATTTTTGATGAAGAGGACGAAAAGGCCCTTGAAGGTTCCGGGTTCAAAAGCCGGCTGGACAAAGCGTTGGTCGCTGACAGTTTCGCTACGAGCATAGGCGCCTGCCTGGGAACCAGCAACGCCACCACCTATGTCGAAAGTGCGGCGGGAATCGCAGCCGGCGGTCGGACCGGCCTGACCAGTCTGACGACCGCGGTCTTGTTCCTGCTGTGCCTGCCGTTCGCCGGATTGTTCGGCATGGTTCCCGGTGCCGCTACTGCGCCGGCGCTGATTGTCGTCGGCATCCTGATGGCTGAACCGTTCGCTGAGATTGACTGGAAAAATTTCGAGGAGGCCGTGCCGGCGTTCTTTACCGTGGCCGTCATGAGTTTTACCTATGGTATCACCAATGGTATCGCGGCGGGTTTCATCATGTATTGCGTTGTCAAGCTATGTACGGGGAAGTGGAAGGAAATCCACCCGATCATTGCCGTGGCGTCAATATTGTTCATTATAGATTTTGTGATGAAAGCAGTAGGGGCTTGAATGGTCTATTGATTGATGATGGGGCGCCGCTTGGGCTTTTGCAGGGCGGCGTCCCTTTGCGCATATAGGTACAGGTTCTGCATTGCTTATCATATGTATGCAGTTTTATGTTATATTTTTGAGGTTTACCGCAGTAAAAAATGGATTTTTTTACTTGTCCGTGGCTTTTAGTCATGATAGACTGTATAGCGGTTCCTTGGTGGTCTAGGCAAAAGAAATGTGTTTCCAATCCAGGGGATGATTTTGTGGACGGTTTACGGACATTGCCGCCGGGCACGCCTCACTGGTGTTGTCTCAGAAGCGGCTTCCTTTGTATGGCGCATGACGTGGGATGCGATTGGCGCGCCACGTACCGTCTGCATGATTAGGATGGATGAATGCCATCGCAATGGTGCATGGGCCGACAAGGAGGCTTATCGTGAATGGTCGCAAGCAACTCAAGCGTTTGATCGATGTCGCCGCGGGACGGGCCGCCGCTGATCTCTTGATTCGAAACTGCCGTATCATCGATGTGTTCAACAAGGAGATTTTTGACGGTGACGTATTGGTCAGCGACGGCAGGATCGCCGGTTTTGGAAAAGAAGGGTTTCCAGATGCGGCGGCTACTGTGGATGCGCAGGGGCGTTATCTTGTACCGGGTTTCATAGACAGTCACGTACATATAGAATCTTCCCATTGCAGCCCCGGTGAGTTCGCCCGGTTGGTAGTCCCCTGTGGAACGACGACCGTAGTCGCCGACCCTCATGAGATTTGCAATGTCTGTGGGATTGATGGACTCGACTATATGCTGGAAGCTTCAGAAGGGCTTCCGCTCCAGATATTCATGATGATACCCTCCTGTGTGCCGGCCACGCCATTTGAAAACGCAGGTGCGACGCTTCTGGCCGATTCCATCGCGACGCGCATCGACCATCCCCGTATCCTAGGTCTTGGCGAGCTGATGGATTATTTTGGGGTTATCAATGCCGATGATGCTATCCTCGACAAGCTGATAGTCGCCCGTGGGGCTGGCAAGTCTGTGGACGGGCATAGCCCTGCAATTACAGGAACCGATCTGGATGCCTATAGCGCCAGCGGGGTGCGGACCGATCATGAATGTGACACTCCTGAAGAACTGCATGAACGGGTGCGCCGTGGCATGTACGTGCTGCTTCGCCAGGGTTCCGCTTGTCGCAATGTGCTGAACCTGCTTGGCGGCGTGACCTCCGACAACGAACGGAGGTGCCTGTTCTGTACCGATGACCGCCAGCCCAAGAGCATCCTGGAAGAAGGCCATATCGACAATAACGTCAGGCTGGCCGTCGGTGGGGGGCTGGATCCTCTGTCCGCGATCAGAATAGCCACGATAAATTCCGCCGAGTGCTTCGGACTCCGCGACCGGGGAGCCATCGCTCCCGGTTATCGGGCTGATTTCTCTCTGGTTGATGATCTTGAGAAATTCCATATGCATCAGGTTTTCATTGGAGGACGACTAGTCGCTGAGGAAGGCTCATACTTGTTTAAGAACCCCCATGTTGAGCCGAAGAATGTCAGTGGGCGTATGCGAGTCGCGGATTTCTCCGTCGAGAAGCTTCGATTGTCACTTGAATCGCCCCATGTTCATACGATTGACATTATTCCCGGTGGGGTCGTTACTGCGCTGGGCGAAGCTCATGTCGCCCTGTCATCCAGTGGAGAGTGGCTGCCTGATCCTGCGCAGGACATCGCCAAGCTGGCCGTTGTTGAACGTCATCATGGCACCGGCAACGTTGGTGTCGCATTGATTCGCGATTACGGTATCAAGGGCGGTGCGATAGCCATGAGTATCGCCCACGATTCGCATAATATCATTGTGGTCGGAGACTGTGACTCCGATATGGTTCTCGCCGTTGAAGAATTGGTTCGCCTCGGCGGCGGTGTCACGATAGTCAAGGCCGGCAAGGTGCTTGATTCCCTGCCGTTGCCGATTGCGGGCCTCATGACCGATGAAACCGGTGTCTATGTAGACAAGATGCTGACAACCATGCATACGCTCGCATTGAATGAACTGCATGTGAATCCTGCGATTGATCCGTTTATGACGCTCTGTTTCATGGCCCTGCCGGTAATCCCCGCCGTCAAGTTGACTGATGTCGGACTGTTCGATGTCACTCAGTTCAAGTTCATTCCGCTCGAAATGGAATAGGCGCATAGCCTGACGTCCCGTACATGCCGTGAGATTCAGTTCCCACGGTATCTTTTGCGATTCCATATCACCTGCAAGCCAATGCGGTTTGTGAATGACGACATGCGGTTTTGCTAAACTTGGCCAGTGGTTCGAGCAAACACCAAGTGAACACCGGTTGAGCCTGGGGCGAACACTGAGCAGGCACTGAGCGAACCTTACCCCCTATACACGAGCATCTTGCCATCGTGGGATAGCGTCGTCATGGGCGTGTCATACAATGAAGTCAGCAGCTCTGAAGTCATCGTTTTAGCCAGTGGTCCTGCGGCGAGGAGCCTGCCGGATTTCAGCATCGCAACATGGGTGGCGGCTTCCGCGGCCATGGACGGATCATGAGTGGTGAAGAACAGCGTCATGCCCTGTTCATGAAGTTTGCCGAGTATCTTCAGGACCTTCGCCGTGTTGGCGGGGTCCAGCGCGCTCGTCGGTTCGTCAAGTAGCATAAGCTTTGGCCGTTGGGCGACTGCCCGTGCCAGCAACAGTAGCTGATGCTCGCCGCCGGACAGGCTTGTCACCAAGCGACCTGAAAAAGCGGTGAGGCCGACTTGTCGCAACGCATCACCGGCGATATCGATGTCTTCGGCGCGAGGTTGCGCCATATCGCCGAGGTACGGAGCCCTGCCGAACAGGATATAGTCAAGCACTGTAAAAGCGAAGTTGGAATTTTCATCCTGGGGAACCAACGACACCATCCGTCCGATTTCCTTGCGCCTATAGGAATCCAGAGGCTTGCCGAACAACAGGACATCACCTTGCATCGGTGCTTTCCATGTCAACAAAATATCCATTAGCGTTGATTTGCCCGCTCCATTTGGACCAAGCAACGCCATGGAGCACCCTTGGGGAATTTCAAGATTGAAGGCGTCAAGCGCTGGCTCCGGAGCATTCGGATAGCAATAGGAGATGTTGGAGATCGTACAGGCGTTGTTCATAGGCCAGCTCCATGCTGTTTCTGGACAAGTATGGCAATGAATATTACTGCCCCGATAATGCTCGTCAGCAAGCCTAACGGGATTTCTCCTGCGAGAAGCGTCCTTCCAATTGTGTCGCAGAGAAGCAGGAACACCGCGCCCATGAGGATTGAACCGGGCAGCGCGTGGCGGCTGTCCGCACCGAAAAGCCTCCTCGCCAAGTGGGGGATGATCAAACCGATCCATCCCACCAGCCCTGTGACGGAAATGACGACGGTGGTTCCGACTGTCGCAACGAACAGGAGCAACAGCTTGTCCCTATTGGGGGAAAGTCCGACCGAATGGGCCGTGCGGTCGTTGAGCGACAAGACGTTCAACCGCCAGCGATAGCAGATTAGTATGACCAGGGCGACTGCAACTACAGGGAGTACAGACAACGTGTTGGACCAGGTGCTGTTCCATAGCCCCCCCATCATCCAGAACGTGATGTCTTGCAAATCTCGGGTAGGGTCGGCGACCAGCTTGAGCATCGCCAAGCCCGATGAAAATATCGCGGAAACTGCTATGCCGGCCAGGACGAGCCGCAACAGCCAGCCTCCAAAACGGAAGTTCCGTGCGAGGAAGTATGAGAGAAACAATGCCAGCAGACCAAAACTGGTCGCGCTGATCTGGACCAGCGTTGTCGAATATCCCGCGACAATGATCACTAGCGCGGCCCCGAACGCGGCGCCCTGCGATACGCCGAGGAACCCTGGTTCGACGAGGGGATTTGAAAACAACATCTGGAACACAAATCCTGATCCCGCGAGAATCGCCCCCGCCAATACTGCGAGGATGATGCGGGGAAGCCGTACATTGACGATGATATTCCTCATCAACGGGTCGTTAAGGATGGCCGATGGAGGCGTCAGGCCTGCCTTTGGATACCTGCCTATCAGTAGCGTAACCAACGACAGCACCACGAGCAGGATGCCGAACGCAAGAAGCAACAATCGATTGCGCCTGATTTGCGAGAGGTACTGTTCTCCTGTGGTGGATGCTGGAATATTCATTGCGAAACAGTATAACTATTGGAAGAGTGTCTGTCGAGGGCATACGAGAATATGGTTCGTGGTCGATGTTCAGAGAAAAAAAATATGTCAAAACACTCATTTGCCGCTGGTATCTCCGGAATGGGCTGAATGTACTCTTGTTCTCTCTATTTCGGTGTAGACGCTGATGAGCCGTCCATAAGGAAGCGGATATTTTTATGCCGGATATTGCCCCGCATGCTTCAATTTGCCAAGTTTGTCGATGCTTCTTTCCATTCCTGTCGTGATTTGTTCTTGAATTTCATCTAGCATTCGCTTGTCATGGAGGACGGCATAATCAATTATTGCTTTATGGTGATTATAAAAACGTTCTGAAAAAGGTTTATGGTAATCTTCTGTGAGGTTGATTTCCAGAAGTGTGCGGATAACAGGGACCAGTGAACACCATGCTCTGAGAATGGGGCGATTGCCAGCGGATTTCATCAACGCCTGATGAAATTGCATGTCAATGTCTATGCTGTAGCTATTGGGATCTGAGAGGAAATCCGGGTTGGATTCCCGTTTGTTGTATTGATCAAGAACTTCAAGCATCGGCAGGTAGGAGACGTCATCACGGGAAAGAATGATATTGGCCGCCTGCGTCTCCAACATCCCGCGCAACGCATATGTATCACGAATAATCTTTTCATCTATGCCAACTACGATGCATCCGCCTGAATCAAGGAATTCCACAAGGCCTTCGTTCGACAAATCCTGCATGGCTGTACGGATCGTCCCTCGGCTGGTGTTGTATGTGGAGGCCAACTCGGTTTCAAGAAGACGGGACCCTTGCTGGTATCTGCCAATGATGATATCTCGCTGAAGCTGGTTGAGGACTGCTTTTGCTATTGAGTCTTTGCCAATCATCGCACGAGAGTAATTGGTTTTCATGCTACATATCTCCTTGGTTGAAACATAGAATACCATGGTTAAAAAAAATAGTCAAATGTCAACATTTTATTCATATATGCTGCCCATTAAATATAATTGTTAACATTAATATAAAAATGTTGACAAAATAAAAATGCGGCGTTATACATATTGCATGCAAGCGAGTGAAAAGGAGCGGCATATGGAAAAAATAATCTTAGCGGAGAGCCTTGGACCTTTTGTACATGAGATATTCGTTAAAGCGGGAGTACCAGAAGAAAGGGCGACTGTACTTGCGAATTGTCTTGTTGAAGCGGATTTGAACGGAATATCAAGTCATGGCGTAATTAGGGTTCCTGTATATGTCCGGAGAATACTTCAGGGACTGACGGAAACAAAAGCCGTTATCACCCCGATTGAGGATTTCCCCGCTTCAGCGTTACTTGATGGTAAAAACGTCATTGGGCAGGTCGCTGGGGAAGAAGCGATGAGAATCGCAATCCAAAAAGCGCGGACAGTCGGAATCGCCTGTGTAGGTCTACGGGGAACAAACCATTTTGGAACTTGCGGCCATTATTCAGAAATGGCTGCGAAAAGCAATATGATAGGTTTTTCTTTTGTCAATACTACTCCGCTTGTCGCAGTCTACGGCGGAACAAGAAAGGCGGTGGGCAATAATCCTCTTTCTATCGCAATTCCTGCGAAGGAGCATTTTCCGATAATCCTTGACATGGCGTGTAGCGTCGCGCAGGGGAAAATAGAGATTCTCAAGAAGAAAGGGTTGGATATACCAAGTGGCTGGGCGGTAGATGAAGAAGGAAATCCAACGACAGATCCTGACAAGGCGCTAAAAGGCGTCCTGCTTCCAATAGCCGGTCCGAAAGGATCTGGCCTTGCGATCGCCATCGATATTCTCTGCGGCATTCTTACGGGTTCAGGCGTTGGAAATGAGATTCGGCATCTCAACGATCCCGAGCCACAAAATCTCGGAGCATTTTTCATCGCGATAGATATAGCGAAATTTACCAATGTAGATATGTTCTTGGGACGAGTGGATCATTATGTCGATTGCCTCAAAGGTTCTGCGCGTGAAGGCGAACATATCTTGATGCCGGGAGAGGAATGTTTTATCAACCATGGAGAACGCTTGATAACGGGAATCCCATTTCCGTCCGCCGTACTCGACGACCTGAATGAAGTAGCCGCCCAGCTCGGAATGACCGATAGAATCTGAGGTAGGCGAAATGAAAAAAATGGTCTTGTTAAGTCGTTTGTTTGATGCCGGGATGGATGTTCTTGAGGGGAAGGTCAGCGTAGAAGAATGTTTCTGCGATAATCCATATGACGTGATGGCTGTTTTGCAAAAAGCCGATGGCGTGCTGATTGGAAATCAGCGGTTTGGAGCCGACATAATCAATGCCTGTCCGAATCTTGGACTGATTGCAAAACAGGGTAGTGGAGTTGACAATATTGATCTTGCGGCGGCAACGAAGAAAGGAATTCCTGTCGTCATCAGTCCAGGAGCGAATGCCCAGGCGGTTGCGGAGCATGTCATGATGTTGATTCTCTGCGCCAGCAGAAATCTGATTCGGTACGACAAGGCTACTCGAAATGGTGATTTCGCCATTAGGTCAAGCTGTGCGGAACGGGGGCTTCATGGGAAAAGAATCGGACTTGTCGGATATGGAAAGATAGGACAGGCTGTATGCGCATATGCCAACGCGTTTGGAATGCAACCGATTGTATTTGACCCTTATCTTTCGGGACAGGACGGACAATTGTTTTCCCGTTGCGATACTTTGGATGATCTTTTGACTGCCTGCGATGTTGTTTCAATTCACGTTCCTCTGACAAATGAAACGAGGGGGATGGTTGGCGAAAAGGAACTTGCGGCAATGAAAAGTGGATCGATTCTCATCAACTGTTCACGAGGTGGAATAGTTGATGAAGCAGCCTTGTACCAAGCATTGAAATCAGGCCATCTACATGGTGCGGGGCTTGATGTCCATAGTAACGAACCTTGTTCGTCCGATAATCCGCTTTTCTCGTTGGACAATATTGTCGTAACCCCACATTCCGCCGCACTGACAAAAGAATCGGCGGATACGATGAGTATGTTGACGGCTGAGGGTATCTTGGCTGTTTTTGAAGGAAGGAAATGGACTCAGGTGGCCAATCCTGAAGTCCTGTAGCATGAAGGAGATGATTCATATGGAAGAGCAATTTGCGTTGAACAAGAAAATATTTGAACGATTGAATAATGGAGAAACCCTCATTGGGACCCATGTTACCTGCAATGATCCGCTTTTGACCGAAATCATTGGAAACGCGGGGTTCGATTATCTCTGGATAGATACTGAGCATACATATATTGAAAAAACCATGCTGATCAATCATCTTATCGCGGCCAGAGCCTGTCAGATTCCTGCGTTCGTGCGAATTCCATGGAACGACCAGGTCCTTGCCAAGCCCGTGCTCGACATGGGGGCGGATGGTCTGATTTTTCCCATGATTAGGACCGCGGAGGATGCTGAATACGCCTGTAAGTCCTGTATGTATCCCCCTTATGGTGTCAGAGGATTTGGGCCGAGGAGATCCACTCAATTCGGAAAATACAATACTACCGACTATATCAAAGAAAAACACAGGGATATTGTGAAACTGATTCAAATTGAAACGCGTGAGGCGGTAGACAATATCGACAAAATAGCGAGTATTCCAGATGTCGGTATTATTGTCATAGGTCCTATGGATCTGTCCGGAGCGTATGGAAAGCTTGCCCAGACCAAAGATCCTGAGATACAGGATGTTTACCGTTATGTCGCGGAAAGAGGTCGGGCGGCGGGAAAGCCAGTCCTTGTTTCGACTGGCGGCTACGATCTGGAGAATATCCGATTTTGGGCATCAATCGGTGTCAACATGATTACCATCGGAAACGAACCCGGATATATTAACGATGGTTTGAAGAAAACGCTTGCCAATTTCAAGACTGTTATGGAAGAATTCACAGTTTCTAACTAGTCGAGAGGAGTATGTATGAAAAAGACGAAGGATTTAGTCACTGGTATCATGGTGTTCCTTGTCGCTTTCCTGTATATCATCAATGCATTTTCAGTAAAGGTATTCACTGGAATCGGGGCGACAACCATTAATTCGAGGACGATTCCACTTATCTTTGGATTTTGCCTGGTGCTGCTCAGCGTATTACTTGTCGTCCGGGCGGTAAGGAGCCAAGAACAAAGCGGTTCTGGCACTACTTCCACTTTTGGTGAAAAAGCAAGTTATGCATCTTTGAGATTCAAGTATGCGGTACCCGTGACATTTGTACTTCTGATACTGTATGTCTTCTTGCTCAAGCGCGCTGGCTTTGTTCCCATGACCATCGCTTATTTGTCCCTTCAGATTTTACTACTGTATCCGGAAGGAAAGAAGCGATATTGGCTGGTAGCGGCTGTTTCTATAGTTTTTTCTTTCCTGGTTTATGCCTTGTTCGTCTATTGCCTTAACGTCCCGCTTCCATCTGGCATTATGCCGTTTTAAGGAGGACTGCTATGTTTCTTAGTGGTTTTATTTCCGTATTTGGCAATCTATTAACGATTCTGTTGATTTTTCTAGGAGTGGGAGTCGGCATAGTCTTCGGTGCAATACCTGGACTGACCGCCACTATGGCCGTAGTGATGTTTCTTCCACTGACATATACATTGTCACCAATCATGGCGATTTCCTTGTTGATGGGTTTGTACATTGGCGGTACTTCGGGTGGACTGATTTCCGCAATTCTCCTGAATATTCCCGGTACGCCGTCCTCTGTAGCGACGTGCTTCGATGGAAGACCCATGGCGCTCAAAGGGGAGGCTCCCAAAGCTCTTGGATTGGGAATATTCTTTTCATTTTTGGGAACCATTTTCGGTTTGATTTTGATGATGCTCATTGCGCCCCTGCTTGCGAAGGTCGCGATTATGTTTGGTCCGTTTGAATATTGCGCTCTTGCGATTTTTTCCTTGTCACTGGTTGTGATGCTCACTGGAAAAGATATTGTCAGAGGTCTGATGTCGGCTTTGATTGGAATGATGCTCGCGACGGTCGGGCTCGCTCCAATCGATTCCGCCAAGCGTTTTACATTTGGAAATCCACAGCTTAATTCAGGTTTTCAGCTGCTCGCGTTACTTATCGGATTGTATGCGATCAGTGAGATTCTTAATGTCGCTGAGGACTTGAATAAGGAACAACCCCAGGTGTACGAGGGGAGAATCAAAATCAAAGGATTGGGTTTTTCCATCAAGGAATTCGCCGGTCAGATTAAAAACTTTCTTTACAGTGCGATTATTGGAGCCGCCATTGGGATTCTCCCGGGAATCGGCGGTGGTACGGCGGGAATGCTTTCCTATACTTTTGTAAAAAACCGTTCCAAATACCCAGAGAAATTTGGAACGGGTGTGATTGACGGAATCGTAGCATCTGAAACATCAAACAATGCCTGCATCGGAGGAGCGATGATTCCACTCCTCACATTGGGCATTCCTGGAGATGGAACGACAGCGGTTCTGCTGGGTGCTTTGATGGTTCATAATGTTGCCGCAGGGCCATTGATTTTTCAGAAAAATGGAGCTGTCGTATATGCGATCTATGCGGCGATGTTGGTCGCCAGTATCGCGATGTTGATTTTTGAGTTTGTAGGGATGAGGGGATTCATCCACGTATTGAAGATTCCTAAGCACTTTCTGCTGCCTGTCGTCATAACACTCTGTTTTGTCGGTGCGTTTGGAAGCTCGAACAGGATGTTTGATGTGTATTGCGCCCTTGGTTTTGGCATCATGAGTTATTTGATGAAAAAGGGGGGGCTTCCATTTCCTCCTGTGATCTTGGGATTCATTCTTGAGCCGTTGTTCGAATCGAATCTAAGACGGGTTTCGCAATATTTGTCCATTGATACAATGAGCTGGCTGTCTCATCCGATCGCGATTGTGTTCATGGTGATTACTATAGTTCTTTTAGTGGTCAATGTCAGGAAAATCAATGCCTCTAGAAGGATTGAAGATAAGAAAGATTAACGAAAAAAGGAGAAGGATATGAGAAAGAAATCATTGATATTTCTCATGGTGCTTGTTGCGGTCGCAGTCTTCGTCGGTTGCGATGCAAAGGATAAGGATAGCGCTTCTGCGGCTGCTTCAACAACTCAGAAGACGTCGTCAAGCGCACGAAAGGAAAGCGTATGGCCGGTGAAACCTATCAACATTGTCATTACTTCCAGTGCTGGCGGCGATGGTGACTATCTGACGAGACTGCTCAGTGTTCCTTTGGAGAAGGAGCTAGGACAGACGCTGGTCATTACGAATCTCGCCGGTGGAAATGGATCGATCGGAATGGATGAACTCATGAACACCGATCCCAATGGCTATACGTTTTTCGTAAACAATACATGCGCTTTGTCCGCAAACGAGGCGAATGGGCTTGTTGATTATGACTACACGGTATCCGCTCCAGTTGGCGTGTTCGCAAAGCATAGTGGAGAAATGATTTGGGTTCGGTCTGATTCTCCCTATCAGACCATGGAGGATTTGGTTGATGCGACAAAAGCCAATCCGGGGAAGGTCAAGCTCGGTGTGAGCATGGGGGGGTCGGTTTATGCCGCCGCTTTGATGCTTCAAAGGGCAGGGGCGCAGTTTTCGCTTGTTGATGCGAGCGATGGGTCGGAAAGAATCATAGCGCTTCTTGGAAAGCAGGTGGATTGTTGTATCGCTGGATATGGGATTGGAAAGGAATATATCGAAAGTGGAGATCTTCGTCCGTTGTGTACTTTGATGGGCTCGCGTTCAGCAGCTTTGCCTGATGTACCGACTGCTGTTGAAGCAGGGGTTCCCGGTCTTGTCGTCAACAACTTGTTCTTATTGTTGGCGCCAAAAGGCACTGATGTCGCGATCATCGAAAAGTTCAATGATGCGATTCTGAAAGTTATAAATGAAAACAAGGACTATGCCGCCAGCGTAACCAAATACAGCGGGCAGGACGCTTATGCGCTCAATGTCTCGGATACTGTGGAAGTCCTTAATGCGACTCGCGATCAGTTTATGTCGATTAGTGATTTGCTGAGAAAGTAGCGACTGGTGGCATATGAAACGGGGGCTCCAGTATACAAGGAGCCCCCGTTTCATATGAGGGTTGGTGCCTCCTGCCGTAGTCAGTTCGCGGTGACTGAGGTTCTGTATGCGCCAAGAAGCGTATCGATGATCGCCTCATCCTCCACGTTGTAAAAATCCCGATAAAAGGATGCGATCTCCCGCTCCATGTCGAATTGTGGGAATAATCGAGGGTGGAGGTCGTGCGCCAACCATTGGAGGCTGAGTATCCAGCGGCTATCTGGCTGGGTGTAGCTCACGTAGTCCGCGGGAGTCGCCCTTGCCTGATGGGACTGGACCGCCTTGAGTTCTGCCCAACTCGGGTCGGAATAGATTTGCTTCAGGAACTTGTCCGCGGGAGTCTTGTAGCTGACGATATATACATAGTCAGGATTCCACGTCGCGATTTGCTCAAACGAGACCTTTGTCCATGTTTTTGAGGCGGAGCCCGAGCCTTTCCATACCGGAATACCACCCGCGGCTTCAACCATGGCGGTCTGGATCCATGAATCGGGACAAACTTCGAAAGCGGCAATTCCGTCAGTTACGCTGAATTGCAGGACCAGGACGGTCGGCCTGTCGTTTTCCGTCAGCGTTTCCGTCATTTGCCTGACATTTTCTTTCCGCCTGTCATACAGGGTGATGACTTCTTGGGCCCTCGCTTCGTTCCCGAGAAGCTTGCCCAATTGCAGCAGCTCCTCGTTCCATGCCTCCGCGGATTCCAAGTCCATGGTGAAGCTAGGGATGCCCAGTTGATCAAGTTTTTTTGCTGTGCCCTCGAAGTTGGAAGTCTTCATCAGCACCAGATCAGGATCATAGCTGGCGATTTCCTCCGCGCTGGCGTTTTGGGGAATCCTTTTACTATCCTTGAGTTGCGGTACGATCAAGCTGTAGAAGTCCCCGAGTCCTTGATCCGTCCTGCTCAGAGCCTGCATGATTTCTTTTGCTTCCGGGAACAGAAAAAAAGCGTCGGCCGGCATGATCGCCGCCTTGCCTGCGACAATGACCTTCCGTGGTGGACGTTGCAGGGATGTAGTTCTTCCGTTCGCATCCACCGCGCTGATGGGTGCCTGTGTTTGTTGTTCCGCGACGGCTTGGCTGGACAGCGGGGTGGCGATGACGAGCATCGCCAGAACAAGGACAATGCCGATTCTCGTAAAATGATTCATATAGGACTCCTGGGGCTGATTATTTATTCCGTTCCCGCCGGCCGCGTCCTCATGGCGGCCCGCGCAGTTTTGGTAGAGTGCTTTTGTTGCATTCGGTTGCATTCTACCATTGTATTTTCAAAAATAGAATAACTATGAATAAAAAAAGTTTTGTCGGTATCGTGACGCTGGATTCTGTTCAGACGACATATCCGGTCAATAGCCGTATCGTCCCGACAATGTCTTTATTTTGACGATTGCCAATGCGTGCGTAGGTCCACGATTTCTGATACGGGGTGTCGTTCGCGTCGCCTGTAGCTGTAAAAAGCGGAGAAGGTCGTCCGCTACAGCATGGGGTTTCAAGCAACCGCTGGAAAGGACCATTGGAAAAGGCTTCGATACACTTTACTACACTGCGTTTTCCCGATAATCTGTATAGCGACAACGAAAAGAGGTAATCCGATGGAATATGGTACATTGGTTGAAGATATCGCCCGCTTGAGAAAGTCGTTCCGAACACTCTCCACTTCGTCCGCCGCGATACGGAATGCGCTGTTGCTACGTATTGCGCAAGGGTTGGAAAATGACAAGGCCACGCTGTTTGAGGCAAACCAGGCCGACATGCGGGCCGCGCAGGAAGCGGGTGAAAAGACGCCGTTGCTCAAACGTCTGAAATTCGATGAGGACAAACTCGCCGGTGTCTGCGAGGGGATTCGGCAGGTAAGCCGGCTGGCCGACCCAATCAACGCAGTGACCCAGCGTCGGTTGCTGGATAATGGGTTCCTGCTTGAACAGGTCACATTTCCCATCGGGGTGATCGGTATGATTTTTGAAGCCCGTCCTGATGCGTTGGTACAGATTGTTTCATTATGCTTGAAAAGCGGCAACGGTATCATTCTCAAGGGCGGCAAGGAGGCGGTTTTGACGAACCGCGCTTTGGTAGCCTCGATTCGCACATCCTGTGAAGGTTCTCCCCTTGGCAGCGACTGGCTGATCTTGCTGGAAAGCCATGATGATGTCAATGCGATGCTTGCCATGGACAAGGACATCGATCTGCTGATTCCTCGTGGCACCAATGCGTTCGTCAGATATGTGATGGATCATACCAAGATTCCCGTACTGGGGCATGCTGACGGTATCTGCGCCATGTACATCGACAAGAGCGCCGATCTCGATATGGCGCTGAAGTGCGCCGTTGATTCCAAAATCCAGTATCCGGCCGCCTGCAATGCGCTGGAGACGCTGTTGGTTCACGCCGATGTCGCGCAAGCGCTGTTGCCGAAGCTCGCCCAGGCCATGGCGGAGAACGGCGTCGTCCTGAAGGGCGATGAACGTGTGCGCGGTTACATCGACTGTGAGGTCGCGACGGAGGATGATTTCCATACGGAATTTCTTTCGCTGACGCTGGCGGTCAAGATCGTCGATTCCTATGGAGCCGCGGTAGACCATATCGCAGCCCACGGTTCTCATCATACCGACTGCGTCATTACCGAGGATGTCCATACTGCGCAACGTTTTCTGCGTGATGTCGATTCCGCTGATGTATTCTGGAACTGCAGCACCCGTTTCTCCGACGGGTTCCGTTTCGGGTTGGGGGCTGAAGTCGGAATCAGCACTGGTAAAATTCACGCCAGAGGTCCTGTCGGGCTGGCTGGTCTGATGAGCAGCAAGTGGCTGTTGAGGGGGCATGGCGAGACTGTGGCTGAATATTCAGGTCCCCATGCGAAGAAATACCTTCATGAAGAGCTTTCGACTGGCGGCGTCAGCCTCGCCGGTGTATTCGAGGAGTAGCCATGTCCGTGGAAAAACATCAGCAGTATTCCTCCATCAGCGCTTCCATTGATGCTTCCGTGCCCGTTCCCGCTGTCGTTCCGGCAAGTCTGCCCAAGAGCGGTTCCTGTACGCTTTCCCATAAAAGCGCCGACGCTGCGTCCTGTGCCGACGCGGATGATGTTTCCAAGAAAAGTACCGATGTTGTTTCCGGCACAAGTGCAAACGCTACTTCCGCAGATACCTGTTGCGCTCATCGCCTGTCCGTTGGGCCGAGGGATTTCTCCAAGGTCCGTAAGCTGGTGCTGAAGGTCGGTACAAATCTGCTTTCGGGTGAGAATGGCATCGACGAAGCCTGTATCGACCGGATTGTCACCCAGATTGCGACGCTAATGCGGCGGGGATATCAGGTGCTGTTGGTCAGTTCCGGAGCCATCGGCATGGGGGCCAAGGAACTTGGCTACAAGACTGCGATCAAGCAGGTCGCCATGCGTCAGGCTTGCGCCGCGATTGGCCAGCCGATTCTGATGTACAGTTATCGGGAGGCCTTCAAACGGCATGGAATCATCTGTTCCCAGGTGCTGCTGACTCGCAAGGACTTGAACAACCGCCGTACCTATGTGAACCTCCGCAATTCCGTGGAGACGTTGCTTGAGCTTGGCGTCGTCCCGATTTTCAATGAGAACGATACGGTCAGCACCGCCGAGATTGGTTCCGCGTTCGGCGACAACGACCGCATGAGCGCCATGGTCGCCAGTAAAATCGACGCTGACCTGCTGATTATCCTGACCGACATAGACGGCGTATATACGGGCAATCCCAAGACTTGTCCCGATGCTAGGCTTCTGCCTGAGATTCAACGTCTGGACGAGACTATCTATTCCTATGCGGGGGGGGCCGGCAGCACGTTCTCTACCGGCGGCATGAAGACGAAGCTGCTTGCGGCTAAAATCGCCGCCGTTGCTGGATGCGGTTCCATCATTGCCAGCGGGTATGAGCCTGATGCATTGATTCGGCTGGTCGAAGGTGAGCCGATGGGGACGTTCATCCATCCGTTGAAACGGCTATCGCAACGGGCGCGTTGGATTCTGAACAACTCCCATCTGGGAAGCATCACGGTTGATGACGGTGCCGTTTGCGCTCTGCGTTCCCATAAAAGCCTGTTGCCCAGCGGCATGGTTTCGGTCGACGGTGTATTCGGGGAAGGTGACGTGGTACAGGTCAAGGATCTGAACGGCAAGGTTTTCGCAAAGGCCGCCCCGTATTTCAATAGCACGGATTTGTCGAAGCTGGTAGGGTGCAAGAGCGGTGACATCGTCAAGAAAGTGGGGAAGGGGCATAAGGAGATGGTTTTCAGACCGGAGGATTTGGTGTTTGTAGACGATGCAGAGTAACTATCGGATCTACCACAGGAAACAGGATCTCGGCAAACGCATCAGCCAGTTGCATCGGGAGGAACAGTTGGCGATTGGTATCCTTGATGTCGGCACGACGCAGGAGTTGGAAAACAGTATCGCTTGGTATGTGGAAAACATGAACTGCTGCTTGCATGTCATCACCCAAGACGATCGTATTCAGGTTCAGGAAATGCAGGAAGCGTGGCCGGAGATTACATGGCTTGTCTTTTCTTCTGTTACTACATTAGGCGAGCGACTTAACGCTTTGGCCGATGAATGCTATACAACCTATTTCATGGTGGTCCGGAGCGACCAGGAAATGCTTCGTTTTGAAGGAACTGTACTGATGCCGATGATGTCACGTCCCGACCATCCGGCTGTGATAGCCCCGGTGCTTTCCAATATGCTTGGTGAACTGATTCCGTCTGTTCGTGCGCCGCACCTTCACGGCAAAGACCTCGATCCGATTTCTTTCATGCCGGGTTCTCACAATACCGCGACGCTCTATCCATTCCTTGGCTTGGGGATTTACGACAGGGCCTTGTTCCAGCGTCTTCGGGGCTATGATGAGCAGATTATCAGCAATTACTGGCAGTGTCTTGACTTCGGTGCCAGATGCTGGCTCTATGGGTATCAGATTCTGACGGTTCACACGCTGGCGCTTGGATTCCCTGGCCGTCAATCGGTGATAGAGGATCGTTCGGAGCAGCCTGGGGTGGAACGTTGTTATACCAAGCTGCTGTCCGTGCAGCAGATCGGAGGAAAGAATTTCGTCCATAAATGGCGACGGCATATGGATAAAGCCCTGTTGAACGATGAAGTCCGCAAACGGATGTCCGTATTGTTCAAAACTGATTTCTTTACGCTGATCAAGACCTGGAAGTCTCCTGAGGGGGACGCATGAGCCGATTGTTCCGCATATTTTTTCCGCTGACCGTTTTGGTATCCTGCTTTCTGTTTCCCCTAGGAGCCACCGATACAAGCCGTGCGAATACCGTAGGACCGTTCGCCATGCCCGTTGGTACGGTGGTTCTGGACGCCGGACATGGCGGCCATGACCCCGGTACCTCCGCCACTTGGCCGTTTTCCGGCCCGATGGACGAGAAAGATATCACCCTCGACCTTGTCAAGCGCATTAAAGGAATCCTCTCGATTGAGGCTCCTGCGCTGAATGTGGTTCTTACTCGGAGCGACGATACCTATGTCAGCTTGCAGGGGCGTTGTGATATTGCGGTTGCCACCGAACCAACTATCGGCACCAGCGCCATTTTTGTATCAATTCATGTCAATTCTGCGCAAACGACTACTGCTGGCGGCTTTGAGTTCTTGATCAAACCCCAGTCCCGGATAGTTCAGATACTTGGTTCCGATTCCCCCGCTTCCGCCGCCGCCCGTTTCGCCCGGTATTCAAACTCTGAGTTGTCCCGTCAGCTCAACCAGCAGAACCTTCTGCTCGGACAAGCAATGGAACAGGCGCTTTGCGCGGCCTTTCCCAAAACCCGAAACAGGGGGATCAAGGAGACCGACATCTACGTCCTGAACAATAGCCGCATGCCCGCCGTACTTGTCGAAGTCGGATTCATCTCCAACGAAACCGACGCCCGCAATCTTGCGTCACCCTCGTGGCGGCAGGAAATGGCTCGGGCTATCGCCAGCGCCATTCTCACTTTTTAATACGTCACGTTAACGCTACCGCCTGCGGCGGGTGGCAATCAGCAGACTCATTTTTAGTTTTTTGAGGTCATGCGAGAGACTGACCTTGTAGATGTGTGGATTGATTTGTCGCTTGTAGCTCTTGTGGAATCCTTTCAGACTGGCCGCCGCATACGTTTGAACGTCTTTGAGCGAGGGACTGTCGCCGACGCGCTTGCCATCCATCATCTTGCAGGAGAGCAGGGGAACACAGGACGAGTATTCACCCGCATGCATCACGAAGAAATCAGCCTCCGCAAAGGGATGGTAGAAGGTATAGTCCTGGTCATTGGATAGACGCTCATTGTCCAGCGTGATTAGATCCGCCAGTGCTCCGTTTTCGTTGTCGAAGAACCGCCAGACCTGTTTGACATCGGGGTTCGTCGTTTTCTCGAAACTATTGGAAATCTTCATGGTGGGGATGAAAATGCCGTTGGCGTTGCACTTTGCGCACAGCTTGTAGACACCGTTCAGGGAACTTTGCGTACCGCCCGTAACCAGATGGGTGCCGATGCCCCAGCTGTCGATGGGGACCTGGTCGTGGACCAGTGTCTGGATGATTTCTTCCGTCAGGTCGTTGGACACACATATCTTGGCGTCGGTCAGACCTGCGTCGTCAAGCCTTTTGCGGATGACCCGCGGCAGGTAGCTCAAATCACCGCTGTCGATGCGCACTCCGATGCTCTTGCCTTCTTTTTTCATTTCAAGGCCTACGACGATGGCGTTTTCGATTCCCGAACCAAGGGTGTCGTAGGTGTCGATCAGCAAGACCGCGTTATCAGGATAGAGTCGGGCAAATTCGCGGAATGCTTCAAGTTCGCTGTCGAAGGACATGATCCAGCTATGAGCCATGGTCCCCGCCACGGGAATGCCGAACCGTTTGCCGGCGAGAGTGTTGCTGGTGGAGACCGTCCCTCCGATGAAGGATGCGCGGGATGCCGACAACGCGCCATTTTCGCCTTGCGCCCGGCGCAGTCCGAACTCCATGATCTTGCCGCCGTTGGATGCGAGGACCATGCGGGAGGCCTTTGTCGCTATCAGCGTCTGGAAATTCACTGTGTTGAGCAACAGCCCTTCAATCAATTGGGCGTCGATCAGCGTTGTGTGGACGCGGACCAGCGGCTCGCCGGGGAACACGACCGTCCCTTCATCCATTGCATAAATCGCTCCGCTGAACCGATAGCTGCGCAGGAAGTCAAGAAACGCCGGATCAAATTGCCCCAGAGCATCTAGGTATGCGATATCCTCCGTCGAAAAGGAAAGCCCTTCAAGCTTGTCGATCAGTTCATTAAGCCCCGCGAAGATGGCATACCCGCCATTGAATGGATTGTTCCGGTAAAACATGTCGAAAACGACCTGAGGGTTGTGCCCGCTCAAGAAGTATCCCTGCATCATGGACAGTTCATAGAAATCGGTAGTCAACGCTGAAACGGTCATGTGGCCGCTCCTTTCCCCGTCGGGGGGACAATGATCTTGCCCCGGACAGAATCCGGGACAGCGTAAGCAAGAAACCATCCGCACCCTATCATGATAGGATGGAACCCAGTTCTTGCATATGAAAAAAACATCTCAAGCCCTGACCTCGCACTGATCCTTCTGGCTTTGAAACTCCGTCCGATATCTGCGCCGGCATCAGTCCTTCATTCGACGCCAGCGCAGCGTCTTGCGCAAACTCCACACCCGACACCAGCAGGCCCTACCAGTTATTGAGCGTTGACGCCACGACAACTCCAGTCCCTGGCCGATAACCCCTCGCCGGTCCACCACTGTTCCCTTGCTGTTTCGTACCGCCATTATGGAGATGACGCTTCGCTTCGCATGACTGGCAGAAGCTAGCGGGCGATGCGATCCATCCCCATGTACGGAACCAGCTTGGCGGGGATCTTGATCGAACCGTCGGCTTGCTGATGATTCTCCAGAATCGCCACCATGGCACGGGAGACAGCGACCGCGGTGCCGTTGAGCATGTGGACGAACTGAACCTTGCCGTCCTCATCCCTGTATCTGATGCCAAGGCTTCTCGCCTGATAGTCGGTACAGTTGCTGGTGCTGGTCACTTCGCCATATTCGCCTTCATCGCCGCGACCCGGCATCCATGCCTCGATGTCGAACTTGCGGTATGCCGGGGCGCCGAGATCGCCGGTACAGGTGTCCACCACCCGGTAGGCGAGGTCAAGCCCCTGGAAGATTTCTTCTTCAATAGCGAGCAGGTGCTCGTGGAATTCATCTGACTGTCCTGGCTCGCAGAGGATGAACATCTCCAGCTTGGAGAACTGATGCACCCTGTACAGCCCCTTGGAATACTGTCCGGCTCCACCCGCTTCGCGGCGGAAACAGTGGGAGAGCCCCGTCATCTTGATCGGGAGCTGGCTCTTGTCGAGAATCTGGTTGCTATAATAGCCGCCCAGCGTGATCTCCGCGGTTCCGACAAGGCAAGTATCCGTACCCTCGATGGTGTAGATGTTGCTTTCCGCACCCCTGGGATTGAAACCGATGCCGTTGAGGATTTCCTCCTTGGCGATATCCGGGGTGATGAACGGCATAAAGCCGTGCTTGATTACGATGTCCATCGCATAACGCTCCAACGCCAGTTGGAGCAGCACCGCCTCGTTCTTTACATAGTAGAACTTCGGGCCTGAAACCCGTGTCGCCGTGTCGAAGTCCAGCAAATCGAGCTTTTCACCAATTTGTACATGGTCTAGCGGCTTGAAATCGAACTTGGGCGGTTCTCCCCGGAACTTGACCGCGAGGCTGTCCTTGTCTTCCTTGCCGACCGGTGCGCTGGGGTGGGCGTAGTTGGGAATCGTGCGCCCCTTCTGCTGGTACTCTTTTTCCAGCTCAGCCAACTCCGCCTCTTTCTGTGCGATGAGTTCCTTGATCGTCTTGCCCTCGGCAATCAACGTCTGGCGAGCCTCAGGGTCGAGCTTGCCTTTCATCTTCTGTGCGTTCTCGTTGCGCTTCGCACGAAGCCCCTCGGTTTCCTGCATCAACGCAGAACGGCGGTCCTGCAATGCGATGATCTCATCCACCGACACATTCATGCATCTGTCGGTGATGTTTTTCGCTATCTCGTCCCTTCTGGCTTTCAGTTCTCGTAAATCAATCATGTCCGTATCCTATCCGTACTCACGGCACGTTCAATGTCGTTGTTTCAGGTTTCCCACCCGTCTGCTATGATGCTCCAAAGCCCCGTGTCTTTGCAAGCCTTGCCGCCGCCGTTTCAGTGTTTTCTCGCGGCTTCTTCCATTGCCCTCGATTTTTGCGCCGCCGCCGACACCGCTTCCATCACCGTAGCGTCGAATCCTCCCTCGGCCAACGCCTTCATGCCTTGGATCGTCGTTCCGCCTGCGGAGCAGACCATCGTCGCGAGGTCGATAGCCCCTTTGCCGGTCTCCCGCTGCAATGCGGCGGCGCTGACGCAGGTGTCCCTGGCGATGGCCAACGCGGTAGGATAGGGGATTCCCTCGTCAACACCGCCCATGGCCAGGGCATGGAAAAACTGGAAGGCATAGGCGATCGCCGAGCCGCTGATTCCGATGAACGCCGGGAAATCTTTTTCCGCAAGGGGAAACGCGCTGCCGCAGGAGCGGGCGACCACGAAAGCTTCTTCAACGAACGCCCTGTCCGCGCCCTGCGCCGGAGCGACTGCGGTGACGGCCTTGCCGACCGTGGCGGCGATATTCGGCATAAAGCGGACGACCTGGTCCGTATCCAGCTCTTTCTGGAGAATCTCCAACGGTACGCCGGCGGCGATTGATATCCACTGGCGGTTCTTCGAGCCGGCCTTGCGGAATTCTCCATACAGCGTCGGCAACGCCTGCGGCTTGACCGCGATCAGAAGGATGTCATTGTCCTGTATCAGTTGTTGAAGTCCGGAGGCTACTGACGCCGGAATTGTCTTCGCAAGGCTTTGCGCCTTTTCGCCGTCGCTGTCGTGGACCATCACCTTCCAATCCGGCAGCTTTGAAAGAGCGGTGGCAATCGCTCCCCCCATGTTGCCGCATCCGATGAATCCGATTCTTGTCATATTCATGCCTCCGTTACGAAAATCTTACATGAATTATATAGCGAAGCCCTGTTTAAGGCTATGTCCAGAAGCTTTTTTTGTCGTCCCACCCAATATTTCTAGCCGTTTTGGGGTGATGAAAGCATCCCGGTTTCCCTCAGCCCTGGAAAATTCTGTTGGCGCATGTACTCGTAAGTGGCGATTGCAACGCTGTTGGAGAGGTTCAGCGAACGGGCTTCGGCACGCATCGGGATCCGGAGCGTTCGCTCTTCATGCGCCAGCAGAAAGGCTTCGTCAATTCCCGTGGACTCACGTCCGAATACTAGCCAGACGTCTTGTGGGTAGATGACTTCATGATAGGAGTGGCGGGCTTTCTTTGTAAAGAAGTAAAGGTTTTCGTCGCCATGCCGTTCCATGAACACAGCCACGGACTCATGTTCGATAACCTTGACGAGCGGCCAGTAGTCAAGCCCCGCTCGCTTGAGGTGTTTTTCATCGAGGCTGTACCCCAGTGGATGCACGAGGTGCAGCTCCGCTCCGACCGCGGCGCATGTCCGTGCGATATTGCCGGTGTTTTGGGGGATTTCCGGTTCAAAAAGTACAATGTGCAACATGATGGTAATCTATCATCAACCGTCGCATTTGGTAAATGCCGCCGTATCCCTCCTGTCCTGCCAGTGGCACAACGACACGTTGTCAATAATGCTGCGGGGACTACAAATCGCGATGACGAAGGTCTGAACGATAATCGCCTTTGCCCTTTTTGTGGGGGCGGAACCAATCAATGGCCAACCACTCGGCGACTGGCGGCCGACTGGCGACCGACTGCTGACCGACTGCTGACCGACTGCTGAACAACTGCTGAACAACTGCTGAACAACTGCTGAACAACTGCTGAACAACTGCTGAACAACTGCTGAACAACTGCTGAACAACTGCTGAACAACTGCTGAACAACTGCTGAACAACTGCTGAACAACCCGAACCCACCGGGGCTGGCAGGGTGTGGACTCTCGTCATGACCAGGTTCAGAGTGAACACCGGTTGAACACTAATCGAGCCCGGAGCGAACACTGGGTGAACTTCAGGTAACTGTTTACTCACGATAGAACAGGGTGCAGTGGGTATGGGGCGAAGTTCTATCGGATTGGGTGTCGGATAATGGTCTTTTGTTTCGCCGGATCTCCTTTCCGCGGGTCAGAAAGGTAGATTTCGTGGTGGAACCGCTGAGGGGTGAAGTCGAGCGCATACCCGTTGTCTATGGCGAAGAAGTCCATCAGGCGGATTGTGGCGGGTTCATCATCATATGGACCAAGATGCAGGCATTGGACGCATAAGCCTTCATGGTACGGGAAGTATTCAACTGCGGAAAAGTTCTGTTTCTTTTTGTGCGTTGCCTCAGCGATGGCCCAGTCGAAGTCCTGTTTTGTCACGAAGTCGGGCAGCCGGATCATGGATATCCAATGAAACGTCTCTTTATGGGAATAATCAACGCCAGCGATGTCCGGCTGCCACCACAAGCCTTCCAACGGAGGAACTACGTATTCAAAATAACCATTGATCTTGTACGCACCCTTGTAGCTCATCTTGATGGTGAAGGCGATTGCGTAGAGCAGGCCGACCGAACGTTTGTATGCGCCTTCTTCTTCGTTTGGGTCGCCGGTTCCCTTGACGGCTATATAGGTCATCGGGGGAATCTCGATGATGCCGGGCTTGCTGGGCGGCTGGTAGTATCCCTTATATTCTTTTTTGTAGTCGAATACCATGTACTTGTTCTCCTTTCCGTCGATATATACCGACTTGCCGACAGTATATCATGTGAACTGGACAAGGTATGTCAGGTTTGGGATGACTTTGATACAAATTTTCCGGAACATTAATGTGTCTGGACGTCTTTGGACAAGTTGATGGCCTGGTCGGTGGTGATCTTCGCCAATAATGGCGTACATCGTGGCGGATTTCACCAACAGGTGGTTTTTGTTGCGGCAAGCGGAGTCTTTCGTCTGTGTGATGATTGTCTCGGGGCGGTCAACGAGTGGCGGTATGCTGTTGGCATGGAACTATTTTATTATATCTCATTGGGGTGATGAACTTACCAGCAATGGGTGATGAACTTACCAGCAACTCAATTGTGAAAAAAGTAGATAACAAATTATTTGATAACGAGATATTTAAGTTTTACAAAATAGAGTTCGTTTTTCTGATGGCGGTACGCATGAACAAGAAGTATCTGCAATTGGCATGGAAGTTGCTGAAATGAATGCGAATATTTTTTGAAGGGGCGGGGGTTGTCTCATAGGTGGCTTTCAGATAGGCTAGGAGAACCCTATACGCCATTGGTAGTATCAGGAGGAAAAGATGGATTTTTTCGAATTGTTGAAGGCTGTGCTGTTGGGTATCGTACAGGGAATCACCGAATGGTTGCCCGTCAGTTCTACAGGACATATGATTTTGCTGGATGAATTGTTGCCGTTGCAGGTTTCGCCGGCGTTCAAGGAATTGTTTTTTGTCGTAGTGCAATTGGGGTCGATTCTGGCTGTGCTGGTGCTGTATTTTCATAAGCTCAACCCTTTTTCTTTGACCAAGACTGGCGGGGAACGAAAGCAAACTTGGCTGCTTTGGGCGAAAGTGCTGGTCGCCTCGATTCCTGTTGGTGTTGTAGGGATTTTGTTTGACGACTGGATTAGCGAAACCTTTTTCCGTTGGCAGGTGATTGTTGCGGCCCTTGCGTTGTACGGGGTGTTGTATATTGTGCTGGAAAAGCGACGGGAGGGACGGGTTCCCCGCGTCGCGACGCTAGAGGATTTAAGCTGGAAGGATGCGTTTGGAATCGGATTGTTCCAGATGCTGGCGGTCGTCCCGGGAACCAGCCGTTCCGGTTCTACGATATTGGGTGGTATTATCCTTGGCGTGGATCGAGCCGTCGCCGCGGAATTCTCCTTTTTCCTGGCGTTGCCCGCGATGGCCGGAGCGTCGCTGATCAAGATTGTCAAAATCGGCCTTGGTTTCAGCGCACTGGAATGGACCGTACTGGCGATTGGTTGTCTGACTGCGTTCATGGTGTCGCTGATCGCGATCAAGTTCCTTGTCGGCTATGTTCGTAGACATGATTTCAGCGTCTTCGGTTGGTATCGTATCGCCTTGGCTGTCGTCGTGACGGTCTTTTTCCTGGCTACCGGACACTAAGGTTTAAATTTTTGGTGTAGGACTCAGATTTGAGATGTGCGTGTGGAGTAATGTCGGTGCGGTATCGTTGACAGGGGATTTTCCCCAGCGTCCAGCCATCATCTCATAAAATGGGCGGCGTCAGAAGTGAGCTTTGCTGTTTTTGAGCAACGCCCCTTCCCATATGGATAGGGGCGTCTGGTTCACTGATGATAATGGGCTGGCTGTAATCGTTGAAAGACTTTCTTATTCCCCAAGATATGCCTTGCGGAATATTTCTTCGCCAATTCCTCTAATGGCGACGGCATAGTTTCCGTATCGGTTCTTTTCCTGTTCCGCTTGCAGCAACGCCACTGCGTTTTCCGCTGTTTCCGACGCATAATTGCAGAAAACGCCGAACATCTCCATCATGTCCTCACCCTGTATGTATTGCTTGATTCTGCTAAGCAGCTTGTCTCTGTCCTGACCTTCCTCCGTGACATCTTCTGCGAGACGGGCGATGAGATGTTCGACTTGGGCGGGTGTCGGACCGTCATCATCGTACTTCCGAATTTTCAGACAATATGACAGGAAGGCTACGCATTCCCACAGTAGCGGCGTAAATACCACGTATTGTTTCGTGGGGTCGCCCTGTCCAAGTTGGATCCTTTTGAATGTGTCCCGTTCGATGTATGCGCGGGCAAGCGTCGTCGCGCAGGCGGCAAGGAATGCTGAGAGTTCTGGGTATGACATTTTCATGACACTACCTCCGATCGGAGTCCGATGGCCTGTCTTTCTGGAGACGGCCTGCCAGAACCGGCAGCGGCAAGGCCGTTTTCCTCTGTTGCGTTTTGGCCGGACTCTCTTTTGATTGTCCACCAGATTCTTGCCGAATGCAACCGGACTTTCAATGTTTCGAAACAGTATCAAGAAATTTGCGTGGGATATGCAGGGAAGGGACGTGCTGAATGGTGAAAAATCAGTTTGGTGGAAAACAATAGCCTGATGTTTTTGCCGCAGGATGCAAGGCTGTTGGCATTCATGATATATGGGGAGGTATGGTTCATATTTGAATTATATGGATGCCGGATCGAACCGTGAATGTGTGCGCTTATCGAAAAGATGGCGGTCTAAAAGTATGATGCAAAAAAGCTATGTCTTTGTTTTGTCCGTTTTTATTTGAAAACAGTAATATGCGAAAGTGAAATTCCTTGCAATTCGTTTGCTTGTATTTCGAAATGGTTTCGATATGCCATGAAAAATAAATTGTTGCTTTACCATAATTTAATGGTACAATGCAAATATCAGATGTGTCTGCAAGCGCCAATCGCGTTTGGGGGAGAGAATTTGACGTAGTTGCGGCATCACAAGATATGTACATGGGCTGTCATGTCTGTCATCCGGTTGCTTCTTCAATGGCTTTTTCGTACAAGCGGTCTTGGTGTTGTGTAGACCATCAGGATGTAGAGTGGGAAATTCCACAAAAGGAGAGAAGAAGATGAAAAAGTACCTGACATGCCTTATCGTTCTTATCTTGTTGTGCGGACTGTTGCCAGTATTCGCGCAAGGTTCCAAAGATGCCGGGACCGACAAGGTAGTATTGACCATGGGGTCTTGGCGTACAGATGACGTCGAGCAGATGAACAACCTGTTGGCACAGTACAAGAAGGTCGCGCCGAACGTAGAGATTCAGTTCAAGCCGACGAACCCGCCTGACTACAATGCCACGTTGCGGTTGCAGTTGGACAGCAAGACCGGTCCTGATTTGATGTACGCCCGTTCCTATACCGCCGGTCAGGAATTGTTCAACGCCGGTTATTTCTATGATTGCAGTGCGATCCCCGGGCTGATGCAGAATTTCACTTCCGCCAACCTAGCCCCCTGGCAGATGCCGGACGGAAAGATGTTCGCAGTTCCGTTCGCCGCGGTGTCCCATGCGGTATATTATAATAAGGATGTATTCAAGAAGGAAGGTCTGTCGGTTCCCCAGACTTGGGAAGAGTTCCTACAGGTATGCTCTACCTTGAAGAAAAAGGGGTATACGCCGCTGGCCAATGGTGTGGCCGACGAGTGGGATATCCTGGAATGCTTCTTCTTCGGGCTACTGCCCAACTATATCGGCGGTTCTGACGCCCGCGTGCAGTATGAAAACGGGTCGAAGAAGCTGAACGACGTTCAGTTCATAGCCGCCTATCAGGCCATGGCTGATGTCGCCCCGTATTGCCCGAACGGTTTTGGTTCCGTGACCTACAACGACAGCCAAGTGTTGTTCAATACCCAGAAGGCCGTCATGTTCGTCGATGGTTCATGGACTGCCGGCGTATATGCCGACGCTTCGTTCGACTGGGGGCTTTTTGCGATTCCCGCACCAGCGGGACGCGCCACGTTGATCTGTTTCCATCCCGACATGGCGATTACGATGAACACCGCTACCGCACATCAGGAAGAGGCCAAGGCGTTCCTCGCCTGGCTCTGCACGAAGGAAGGTGCCACGACCGCTTCGCAGAACCTTCCCGTAGGGTATTTCCCCATGATCAATTTCGAGATCACCCTTGAGGATGCCCATGCAAATGAATTCCTGGCCCTGAACGCCGGTAAGGATACCGACGCCCGCTTCGTATGGCCGGCCCTGATGGAGCTGTATGCTCCGATGAATCAGGCCGTGATCAAGGTGATGAAGGGCGAGATGTCTGCGAAACAGGCCGCCGATTCTGTCGCCGCGTTGATGAAATAGTGTAGTCCCTGCAATACGTTGGGTTGCCGGAGACTGCCTCCGGCAACCGTTCTATACCTTTTCACGGCTTTCTAAATACCGTATCGTAAGGAGTCCTGCATGATTGACAAAAGGCTTCTGCGTAGCAACAGACGCCAGGGCGCGGAACCATCGGCCCGGTATTGGTTGCTGTACCTCGTTCCCGGTATTGTCTTTTATGTTCTGTTCATGGCGTATCCTCTGGTGGATTCGCTGCGGCTCAGTTTCTTTACCGGGAACACCGCCACGACCCGGACGTTCATCGGGTTCGGCAATTTCGTCAGGCTGTTCACAGATCCTGAGCTTTCCGCCCGGTACCGGGGTGCGTTCGGGCATACCTGCTATTTTTTTGTGGTTCACATGTTGGTTCAGAACTGCCTGGGCATCCTGTTTGCCGTGATACTGACCAACGCCAACATGAAGGGGCGTTCGTTCTACCAGACGATCATATTCATTCCTACGACCTTCGCGGTATTAGTGACTGGCTATCTCTGGAAGCTGATGCTCAATCCTGTATGGTGCGGGGATATCCTGGCGAAGGTCGGTTTGGGCGTCCTTGTCCGTCCTTGGCTGGGTGATTCCAGTACCGCCCTGACCTGCGTCGCGCTTGTATCCTGCTGGCAGTGGATGGGTATTCCGACGATGATGTTCGTAGCCGCGCTTCGGAATGTCCCTGAGGATTGCTTGGAGGTCGCGTCGATAGAGGGGGCGAACGCCTGGCAGACATTCTGGAAGATCAAGCTTCCTTTGATCAAGCCGGTGGTGGGCATGATCGCCATTTTGACGTTCGTCAACAACTTCAACGCCTTTGATATCGTGTTCGCCATGGAGAACGTCAATGGTGCGCCGGGATATTCGACCGACTTGATTGGTACGTTGTTCTATCGTACCGGCATCGCAGGTCAGCATCCGATTGGTATTCCTGATACGGGGATGGGCGCGACGATAGCCACCATCACCTTCATTGTGCTTGCAATCGGGGTCATTCCGACGTTGCGCACGACGCAGGGGAGGGAGTAAGCCATGGCCAGTTCATTGAAACGGAAGAACCGCCATGTCGGTTCACATGTCGTGATGTGCGTCTGGTGCCTGATCGTCCTGTTCCCCCTGTGGGTGCTGGTCATCAATTCGTTCAAGACTAGGTTGACCATCTATACCAACCCATTCTGGATTCCTGAGAAATGGAATTTCGCCAACTATGTCACCGTCTTGCGCGACGGGGACTTCCTGCTCTATTTCAAGAACAGCCTCGTTGTGGTCGTCCTGTCGCTTCTGCTGGTGCTGGTCGTTTCCGCCTTGGGAAGTTATGCCTTGGCAAACTGGAAGGGCAGGTGGTCGCATGCGGTGTTCCTGTTCATGATCGCCGGTATGATGCTTCCGATCAAGATAGCGTCCATCAAGCTGCTGGAGCTGATGCGGGGGCTGGGGTTGCTGAACACGATCTGGTCGTTGATCCCCATCTATGTGGCGATGGGGATTCCTATTGGCGTCTTTATCCTGACCGAGTTTATTAGGGAAGTTCCCCGCGAGCTTACCGAGGCGGGGATTATCGACGGGGCGGGACGGCTTAGGGTGTTCGTCATGATTATCGTGCCGTTGCTCCGGCCTGCGTTGGCGACTGTGGCGATCTACAATCTGGTGCCTTTCTGGAACGACTTGTGGTTTCCGTTGATTTTCATCAATGAGGAGCGTTCCAAGACCTTGTTGCTTGGCGTAACCCGTCTGTTCGGTCAGTATCAGACTGACTGGTCGAAGGTTCTCGCGGTACTGACGCTGTCGGCTGTGCCGGTGCTGGTCCTGTACCTTGCCATGTCCAAACAGTTCATCAAGGGTGTGACCGCCGGAGCGGTGAAGGGGTGAGTTTTTCGTATGGTAGGTACGGTGTCGTATCCAATGTTCAGAAAATGAGGGCGGTCAGGATGGGCCGCCTTCGTTGTATGCTGGGTTTGTGTATTGCCTCTTTTTCCGGCGAATTGCAACGGTTGGACGGACGCTATTATATTCGCGGATTTATTTTCCACGCCTCCTACACCCCAGGTCTAGAACTTTGTTGACACCCCGTTTCTATCTATTTCTTGACATTACGCCATCCTTGCCGCAATGGGAAGGGTGGCTGTCGCTATGGTAGAATGTCCGAAATACCAAAACCGTTCAGTGCTGAGGATTCGCTTGCAACTTACGGCATTCTCATGGAAGGGGTTGTTGACAACCCCGGGTTGTTCAGAACCACAGGGGCTGGCGTAATGAAAGGGGATGCTTTGGTTCATGTAGCTCCTCCTCCATCTCTTAGTCCATCACAAGTTCAGGATTTTCTGAGCTGGGTAAAGTGTTCGGAGTATCATTTGCTTATCAAGAGCGTGGTATTTCATTACGAGTCTGAATATGTCCGCCCTCATCGTGCAGTTGTTCTTCCTAAATAAACCTGATGGAGAGTGTACGTATCCTTATGTTGAATTTTTGGCAAAGCACCTTGACAGATTCTATGGGTTTTCAGTATTGTTTTATATAGACCGACCGTCGGTCTATATAAAGGTGGCGGCAGTCATCCCCTGAACCCAGCGGGGACTGTCGCAAGGAGCATGGAATGAGGGTAGTGAAGGAGCGTGACGAACGCAGGAACGAGATTCTTGATACGGCGTCCCGGTTGTTCGCGGCGAAAGGATATGCGAAGAGTACCGTCAACGACATTCTTGACGCCATAGGGATTGCCAAGGGGACGTTCTATTATTACTTCAAGTCGAAGGAGGACGTGCTGGACGGTATCATTGACCGTGTGACGGAGCGTGTCATGTCCAAAGCGGAAGCTATCGCGTCGGACATGAGCCTGTCGCCCGACCAGCAGTTGTTCCAGATTTTCCTTGCCCTGCGGGTACGGGATAGTGTCGCCGATGGGTTGCTTGAGGAACTGCACAAGCCGGAGAATGCGCTGATGCATCAGAAATCTCTGAATTCGATGATTGAGCAAGTCACCCCCGTGCTTGTCGAGGTGGTTGAGCGGGGCAATGGAGAGGGGCTGTTCCATGCGGAATTTCCACGGCAGTACATGCAATGCTTTCTGACAATTATCACGACAGTATTGGATGAAGGGATTGCCCCGATGCCGGTTGAGGAACGACAGGAGATGTTCCGGGCCGTCATTTCCCTGCTCGGCAAGATGCTGGGCATTCCCTACGAGCCGCTTTGGCGGCTTGTGCAGCGGAATTGGCGTTGACGGCGGTACGGATATGAAAAAATTCCTGACCATCTGGGCTGGAGAGCTGGTGTCGAACATCGGTAGCGGGATGACGGCCTTCGCCCTTTCCGTCTACGTGCTACAGCTGACAGGAAGCGTTACCTGGGTATCGGTGGTGACGATGCTCGCCTACCTTCCCACGATTCTGCTCAGTCCGATTGGAGGGCTTCTCGCGGATCGGTTCGACCGGCGGCTGATGATGATTTGCGGCGACCTGTTCTCCGCGCTGGGGCTTGTGTATATCTTGGTCAGCATCAAGACCGGCCATGGAGGGCTTGCTCCGATTCTCGTCGGGGTTGTTGTCAATTCAGTGTTCATTTCCCTGCTCGACCCCTCCTACAAGGCGACTGTGACCGACCTGCTGACCTCCGAGGAATATGCGAAGGCGAGCGGTCTGGTCCAGATAGCGTCGAACGCCAAGTATCTGGTTTCACCGGCTCTCGCCGGACTGCTTCTTGGAATTGCCGATATCAGCGTGATCCTCATGATAGACATCTGCACCATATTCGTGACGGTATTCGCGGTTATGAGCGTCAGAAAGAGCATCGCGGCCGTCAAACCTAAAAGCGATACGTTCCATTTCATCGCAGAGATGAAAGAGGGCTTGCGGACTATCACTTCGAACAAGGGCGTACTGCTGCTTGTCGTACTCATGGCATTCATGTGCTTTTTCATCGGGTTCATTCAGACGCTGATGATTCCGATGGTCCTGCCGCTCAGCGATACCCGGACGGTCGGAATCTTTGAATCGGTCAGCGCCGTAGGGATGCTGGCGGGGAGCGTCGCAATCGGAATTCGGGGAATCAAACGGCATCATGCGAAAATCCTTGTCGTCGCGCTGGTCTTTTGCGGCGGGTTCATGGCCCTGACCGGTTGCAGTACGAACCTGCTGTTCATTCTTGTGGCTTGCGTGCTGTTCTTCGCTACGCTTCCGTTCGTAAATACTTGCGCCGATGTGTTGATACGTGTGAGTATTCCGAATGAAACGCAGGGGCGGGCCTGGGGCATGATCAGTCTTCTGACGCAGATTGGCTACGTAGCCGTCTACGCAAGTTGCGGCGTTCTCGCCGACCATATGTTTGAACCGATGCTCCAAAAAAATGGCGCTCTCGCCCAAAGCGTGGGGAGGATTATCGGAACGGGGGCGGGGCGGGGGATCGGATTCATGCTGATGCTCGCGGGACTGGCTATGGTGGTGGTCGCCTTCGCCCTTGGCAACTGCGCCAGCATCCAGGCCATTGAGGTCAGGGACCGATGAACCTGAACATGCGGATGCTCCGAAACGATTTCCGGAGGAATCGAGGGATCAACCTCTCCCTGCTGCTGTTCATGGCGCTGGCGACCGGACTTGTCGTTGCGTCGTCCGTCGTCGTGACGCAGTTGTTTACGTCCATGACGGAGATGTACCGTATCGCGGCGCCCCCGCATTTTCTCCAAATGCATATCGGACCATTGAACCAACGCGATATCGACGATTTCAACGCGGGATACCCCGGCCTTGTCGCAGCCCAGACTGTGCCGATGATTGATGTTCATGGCGAAGATCTAACGGTAATAGGCTCCGGGCCGAACGCCGGGAATGTTTTTGATTTATCCGATTGTCGGCTCGATATCGGTTTGGTACGACAGAATTCTGAGCGAGACTTGCTTTTGGATGCCGACCGCAGGCCCGTTGCGTTGGCAGCGGGGGAAATCGGCGTTCCGGTAATCCTGCTGGACGCCTATGATGTCGCCATCGGTGATACGGTGATATTGGAGCGGGATGGTGTGCGCCGGACATTCACAGTGGCTGAATTCGTCCACGACGCCCAGATGAATTCAACGCTCTGCTCATCGACAAGGCTGTTGCTCAGCGACGCAGATTTTCTGGAACTTGTCGGCGGCATCGGGGAGACCGAATATCTGGTAGAGGCCTATTTCACCGATACCTCGCTCGCCCTCGGCTACCGGACGGCCTATGAAAACGCAGGCTTGCCCCAGAACGGACAGGCTGTGACCTATACCATGATTTTCCTGCTCAGCGCATTTACCGACATCATGCTTGCGATAGTGTTCCTGACGGTAAGTCTTCTGCTGGTGCTGGTCGCGTTGCTGTGCATCAAATATACGTTGCTGGCCTCTTTGGAAGAAGAAGTCGGGGAAATCGGGACGATGAAGGCGATCGGTCTCTCCGACAGGGATATCGGCGGTCTGTATCGCGGAAAAATCCATCTGCTCGTCTTGATCGGAATCTGCTTGGGATACATTGTCGCCTTGCTGTTGTCCGACATAGTCATACGTCATGTGGCGGTTACATTCGGCAATCAGCCGATGTCCCCGCTGACTGTCAGCGTACCGCTTCTGGTCTGCGTCCTGCTGTTCCTGATTGCCGACCGCCATTGTGGGAAGGCGTTGAAACGCCTGCGTCGCCTGACGGTCGTGGACGCGCTGGTGACGGGCAAGGGGTTCGATGGAGAACGGCGTGGAAAGAACTGTGTCAGGGACGGGCTGTCCGCAGTGAAACATCTGCCCGTCGGCCTGGCCGTCAGTTTGCGCGAGGTATGCCTGAATGCACGGAGTTTCGCTATCGTATTTTCTGTAACGCTGATTGTCTCGATCATCCTGATCGTTCCCATGAACCTGTTGCACACCATGGGGGCGAAGGAGTTCGTCTCCTACATGGGCAGTCCGTCGTGCGATTTGCTGGTGGAGCTTGAACCTGGAGCGGAGCTTGGGCTGCGATACAGTACTGTGCGCGCCTTGCTTGCGGAAGCGTCTCCGGCTACGACCGTCGAGGAATTTAAACGTGTCCGCGTCTCGACCGAAACCACGGCGGGGCGTGCGGTCGTCGTACATGTCGATTGCGGTCCGTCCGCAGGCAACGAACTGCGCTATCTTGTTGGAAACGCCCCAAGGTCGGAGGAGGCTATCGCCTTGTCCGCGCTGAACGCCGATGCGCTTGGCGTTTCCGTCGGGGAACAGCTTCACCTGTGGTGGGAGAACCACGACAAGGTATTTGTGGTTTCGGGCATCTATCAGGATGTGACCAGCGGAGGATATACTGCGAAATCCCTCTATGGCTTTGAACCTGCTCCGGCGGAAAAATACAGCTTCGCCGTCAAACTTCCAAAGTCCGCGGATCCAAAGGCGACTGCTGACCGGTGGAGGGCCGTTCTTGGCGGCGGCTATACGATAGAGCCGATGGAGGAATTTCTGGAACAGACGCTGGGGGGTGTGACGCGTCAGGTGCGGTCGGCGGTTTTCGTCGCGGTCGCGGTAGGGCTGTGCGTTTCCGCGTTGATCATCCTTCTGTTCATGAAGCTGCGGCTTGCCAAGGATGTCTCACAGATATCGATACTCAAAGCCGTCGGTTTCTCCAATTCCGACATCAGGCGACAGTATCTCTACAAGGTCGGCCTTGTTTCTCTGGCGGGGGTGCTGTGCGGTTCGTTGTTTGCCAATCTGCTTGGAGACAATCTCGCGAGCGTCGTTTTCGCTTCTATGAACCTTGGTATATCGAAGATAGCATTCATCGTAAACCCATGGACGGCGTTTCTCCTGCTGCCCTCCCTGTTGTTCGCAGTATCTCTGTCCGCCACTTGGCTATGTACCGGGCAGGTCAAGGGGCATCATGTCGTTTCACTCATCAACGAATAAGGACTAATTATGAAAGCAGTACTCCAATCAACAGCTCTTCGCAAGAATTTTGATGGCATTGAAGTTCTCAAAGGTATCGATTTCTCTATGGACGATGATGAATTCGTCGCAGTCATGGGTCAGTCGGGATCGGGGAAATCTACATTGCTATACAACCTCAGCGGAATGGACAGGCCAAGTTCCGGGGCAATTCTTTTCGACGGCGAGGATATCTCCCTCTATGATGATGAGCGGATGAGCGCGTTGCGCCTTGACAAAATGGGCTTTGTCTTCCAGCAGTCGTTCCTGCTGCGCACGCTTTCTGTACGGGACAATATCATTCTTCCTGGGTTCAAGGCCCATAAGTCTCCGCGTGAGCAGGTCAACGCATATGCTTCGGCGCTGATGGACAGGATGGGGATCTCCAGCATCGCCGACCATGATATCAAGAAGGTTTCGGGAGGTCAGCTCCAGCGTGCCGCTATCTGCCGGGCGTTGATCAACCGCCCCCTGCTTCTGTTTGGCGATGAGCCGACTGGCGCGCTGAATTCCTCCATGACACAGGAAATCCTCGATATCCTGAACGAAGTGAACGAAGCGGGGACCGCAATCCTGCTGGTAACGCATGATGCGAAGGTCGCGGCCAGGGCGGGCCGGGTCGTTTTCCTGGCGGACGGCAGGGTTGTTGATGAACTCCTGCTTGGCAAGTATCGCGGAGAATTCCGTACCGATAGGGAGGAACGGACGTTCAAGTGGCTGGAAAAACAGGGGTTCTGAATGGCATGGACTTGCTACCATTGCCCCGCCGCCTTTCACCCTGGCTGCAATCGGCAGGAACTCCAAGGTTGTATCGCCGCCTTTGCTTCGGTCCTAGTACCAGCTGATTGTCAGCGATTGCAGTGTTCACTGCGCCGGCTGAAGTGAAAATGAGGCCAGTCCACCGCCTTTTTTCGTTGTTGTAAGCCATAGTCCGAGATTGACTGCTTTAATATCCCCGTTGTCAAGGATCATGGCGTAGGAATCATTTCCCCGAGGTTCGTCCATGGCTACGATGGTAACCCAATGCCATTCATCCAAACCCGGTTCTTTTCCGATGTCAAGCGTCAAAAATGCTACGGGGATGTCCTGTTGGAGATGCGTTTTGAGGAAATCCACCACCGCGGCAAGTTCTACGTGTGCCATGGGACCGATGTCCAGTTTGTCCAGAACTCCTCGATAACCATGGGCAGCAAGAAGACTGGGAACTCCTTTGAGCAGTAGGTCGGTCGTGGGAATTCCATGTATCGTAGGCGTTACATGTTTCCAGACTTCTTCCATTCTGGCTTGGTAGGTCGCTTTTGCCATGGGACGGGTTGCATCCGGTTCGTTCTTTCTGGTCTGGTAGATGAATATATTGGTGACGGTAGTAGGCCCGCACCCGGACAGTCGCTGCCACTTTGTATGGAACCATTTCTGGTCGCCCCCCATGAATGTTTTTCCGTTTGTGAAATCCGCTACTGTGAATGCTTCAATATCGCGGAGCCGGTATGTCATTTTTTCATAGTTCATCATGTAATGGCCTTCTCATGGAAATATACATAAAAAAGAGTTTTTATTCTCCCCTTGTACGTAAAAATGAACCAAATGCTGTTTGAATTTTGCATATCCAAGAGAAAATGCAAGTTTCGGCATTGCCGAAGTCTCAGAAGTTCTGCCAATGCCGTGCATATCCTCCCCGCCGCCAACATTGTCAGGTAGGCTACACCCTGCTGGCGGAACTATCGCCTCTCCTGTTGTTTCCACGGTCTTTTCCCAATGGTATTTCCTCTATCCGTTGGAAAATGAAACTTCCTCGAACAGAAAAAAGGTGCATTACCACTGTGCAAATTGCCAGACATGTGCAGTTGGTCATTGTCGGTGGCTGAAAGTCAACTTCTACAAGAGGGAGGGAGTCCCGGCAACGCCGGAACTCCCTCGGACAATAAGAGAAGAAACTGTATCCGCTCGTATGAAGGGTAGGCGTTCCTTCTGAGCATCGCTATCGACTATAAGATATAGCCGATACAGCCATAAATCGTTAGACATTCAATCAATATGTGTCTGGATATTTGACACAATGATCCAAATGTCTATTTTTCCATTTTCAAACGGTTCCACATAATATCGACAAATCGCTGACGAACTGTCGACATGGCATCGAACTGTATTCGCCGAATGGCTGTCGTATATAGGTCCGTTTGAAGCGATTATCGGGTTCTGACACTTTGTCGCGGATGTTCTTTCCATATTTCATCCGCCTTGACCGCCCAGGCTGTAGCTTTCTCGTTACATTTGCCGGCAAGCGCATGGACATCTTCAGGGTTCTGCAAATCCGTTGATTTCGCTCCGGAAATATCGACCATCTCCGGCAACCGAGTCGGATTGTCCAGCAGGGGACAGGGTCTGAGCATGTTGTCATTGAACGGCTGATTCCTGTGGTACGCCATGAATAACGGTGACTGGTATGCCTCAAGCAATGTCTTGTCCTTGATGTTGCTGTCAGAATAGTGGATGAACGCACAAGGTTCGATGTCGCCATTCGCATTGATATGGAGATAGTAACGTCCTCCGGCGATACAGCCACCGACATACTCCCCGTCGTTCCAGAAGTCCAATGTAAACAACGGTTTTGTTTTGCGGTATTCCCGTACCTTGTCGTACATGAACGCCCTCTGTTCGGCTGTAACCATCAGCTCCGGCACCGCATCCGCACCGACCGGCATATAGGTGAAGAACCATGCGAATTTCGCCCCTTTCGCAATCATGTCGTCGAAATACGCCTCACTCCCAATGACATCATAGTTTTTGCTGGTATAACAACAGGAAATGCCGAACGGAAGCTTATGGGACTTGAGTATATCCATCGCTTTGATGATTGCGGCGTAGGTTCCTTTGCCACGCCGGGAGTCCGTGGCTTCTTCAAAACCTTCCACGCTGATTGCCGGAATGAAATTACCCACCTCCAGCATTTGTTCCGCGAACTTGTCATCAATCAACGTTGCGTTGGTAAAGGAAAGAAACATGCAGTCGGGATGTTTTTTGCACATGGCGATGATATCGTTCTTGCGTACCAACGGCTCTCCGCCGCTGTAAATGTACATGAACGTACCCATTTCCTTTCCTTGTTTGATGATAGAATCCCATTGCTCCATGCTTAGGTTAAGTTTGTTTCCATATTCTGCGGCCCAACAGCCAGTACAATGAAGATTGCAGGCGGAAGTCGGATCCATCAGAATCGCCCAAGGAATGCTACAGCCGTACTTTTCCCTATACTCTTTCTGCCGTTTCATACCGATAATCGTCGCATTGATGATGAAGTTTTCGAACATCGTTCGTCTGACCTTCGGATCTACATCCGTCCACAAACTGCGGATCAACGTTCCCCAGTTGCTGCCGGGCTTTTGCATTTCCCTGCGGATCATCTCGATTTTTTTTGCCTGGGTGTGTTCTCGGTCATACTTGTCCAGCCAGTTCAGAATTTTGGGGATGTTCTCATCGGGATTATTGTCCAACCAGCCGATGGCCTTCTTCAACCCCCAGCTTTTTACAAGTTCACCATACGTCTTGTCCATGATACATCACTCCTCTCTTGTCATCTGGTATCTAAAGTATACAGACGGTTTTTTATTTGAATACTAGACATTGAAGTTCCAATGCCCAATTTTTAAACATAATCTGTGGAATGTAATAATAATTGCGCTAATGATATCTTAGATAGGTTGATTTGCCACTTGGAGATAGTTTGCAACGGCCAAATGCATTGTTGTTTTTGTTAGTATGGAAATCATCTCATTGAGCAGATATCGCGGGTTCTTTTGTGGCTGCGGACTGAGTGCCTTGCCAGATAATAGTATCCGGCCGATTGACAATGGACTGTCAGAGGCACTGGTGGGATGGAAGGGGATATGAACGTTCCATCAAGTTGCGATCAATGAGCAATGAACGTACCATCAACTAGCGATCAATGAGCAATGAACTCCGTGGAGAAAAATGTAAATAACATTTTATTAAATAAAGAGATATTACGATTTTACGAAGTTTGGCGTATTTTTACGGCAGAAAGGATGCAAAGGGGAGACGGTTCAGAACGCTTCAATGCCTTACGTCTCCACGACTGCCGCTTCCGTTCCGGTAATACCGACCGATGGTGTTTCTTGGTCATTCTACCGTTATAATCCGCTTAAGCCCGGCGGGGTCGGCGAGCGCCCTTTTGCGGAAGACTACGCCTCCGAGCAGCATCAGTGCCGCCCCTGAACCGATCATCAGCCATTGGACCGGTATCTTGTCCGCCAACGGGCCGTAGACCAGCATGCTTGCCGGCGCCACCAGATTGCTGATGATGCTCCAAAGTGAAAACACCCGTCCGAGGTACTGCTGCTCGACCACCTCCTGGATCAGTACGGTGGAGGCCGTTCCCATCAACGGCATGAACAAGCCTGCGATGAGCATCATTGACAAATAGAATGGAAAACTAGTGGCGAATCCCATCAATGCGAAGGTAAGTCCGAACCACACTGCGCCGAACGCCATCGTCGTGAACCGATTCTTCCAGCCTCCCCAGATAGAGACGGACACGCCGCCGATCAGGGTTCCGACCGACCAAGCCAATTCATTCGCCGTCAGATACCACACCTCAGAACCGAATGTACGTTCGACCAGCAACGGGGTCAGGAAAATAGCGGGGGACATCAACAGGATGTAAAAGGCGAAAAACAATAATTCCGCTGAGACTACTTTATGCCCTTTCGCATACAGTATCCCTTGCTTCAGATCCTGCCAGAGCGTCAGTTTTGTCGCAATCCGCTCATGAGTCTTAATCCGTAGCGCAAGCATGATGACGATGGCGAATGCCGCCGTGACCACATCGACGAGCAACGACCAGTTGAACCCCATCACCGTAAGAATCAGGCCTCCGACCGCCGGAGATACCAGCGTGATCATTGAGTTGAGCGTGCTGTTGATTCCATTGAATCTGGTCAGTTTCTCCTGCGGGACTATCTGGGGAAGGATCGCCTGTACAGCCGGGGTCTGTACCCCTTGTCCCGCCGACCTGACGCACAGGACGAAGTAGATCATCCACAACGATTGATAGCCGTTGAAGAGAAACCCGGCGAGAACCAGCGTCGCGACCGCGATGAACAAATCCGCGCCGACAATCAGCGCTTTGCGGTTGTAGCGGTCCGCCCATACTCCGCCGAACAAGGAGACGACCATATGCGGCAGGCAGGTACATAGAACCGAGATCATCATGACTTTTCCGGATGAAGTCCGTAGCGTCAGCTGCCATGTGATGGAATAGCTGACGATCATGGAGCCGAACAGAGAAATCGTTTGGCTTGCAAGAAAAAAGATGGCCGTAGGCAACCATCGTCTTTTGTATTGGATATGTTCTACTTGATTCAAGTTTTTTTCTCCGATTCCTGTTGGAGAACGACGAAACGCTTCCGAAACAAAACGAAGGAAGCGATTGAAATTGCATCGCCGACAGGAAAGATACATCCGTCTCCACGACGTGGCATTGACGGATACTACCGGCGGAACGCCGGTACGGACACTGTTGAGCATGAGGCCGCTAGTCGCGGCGAATTAAAACAATGGAACTACACATGTTCATTCCTTTTGGGGAGAATAGTATGGATAGCAAAGCATGAAACAACAGATACCGTCAAGTGCAGTGCCTGGTTGGACTTGGAAATTCTGATTTCAGGGAGGAAGCATCCAGTTTCGTATTGGCGGTATCTCGTAAGGGGGAGGAACTTTGACGATTAGCACGGTGCTGTGAATCGCAGACTGCATTCAAGAAGGATCCTCTACAGTATCGGCTGGAGACATTTCCTTGCCGGGGCGGTGTTGCTGCGGCTGATTGTATTTGTTGACGCCGGGGACATACCCGTCCATGTTCGTCGCTTTAAGGATTTCCCGGCCCTTGCTGTTGAGCCTGAGTACGACCTTCTCGATCTCCCGCTTCTTTTTGTTCGCGTCCTCGAACAGTTCTTCCTGCATCGGAACGTCGCCCTTGTACGTCTGGTACAACCCGACGCCGAGCAACCGGACCGGGACGCCTTGCTTCCATTTCGACGACAGCAACTCCTTGGAAATCTCGTAGACCTGTTCCGCGCTGTAGAGCGGGGTGGTCGGCGTCCGTTGTACGCTGATCGTCGTAAAGTCGCTGAACCGGAGCTTGATGCCCACAGTCCTGCCCATCACCTGCTCGTCCAGTGACCTGAACATGACCTCGTGGCTCATCTGAAGAAGGCATTGCGAGAGGATGTCTTCGTCGGAGACATCGACGGGGAAAGTCTGTTCACTGCTGATGGAGTGGCTTTTCGCTTCTCCCGCGTGCATGCCTGGATCGATGCCGCGGCATACCTTGTACAAATATTCCCCCTGGGCCTGTCCAAAATTCCGTTGCAACGTCTCCATGGAATATTCTCGCAACTGCGCAGCGGTGCCGATATGGTATTTCGCCAAAGCGTCGAGGGTGCTTTTGCCGATTCCCCAGAGCTTTTTGAGTCCGATGGCATCGATGAACTCAATCTCCCGCCCCGGGGAAATCCTGCATAGTCCGTCCGGCTTTCGATAGTCGCTGGCCAGCTTCGCGATGAACCTGGAGGGACCGATTCCGACCGAAATCGTCAATTGCGTTTCATCCTTTATCCGTTGCTTCAATACCCTCGCGGCATCCCTGGGAAGTCCGTACAGCCGACGGGTTCCCGTCATGTCGAGAAACGCTTCGTCGATGGAGACTTGGGTGATGTCGGGACTGAATTCCTCGAAGATCTTCATGATTTGATGGCTGACCTTGCTGTACAGGGACATATGTCCGGGTACTACGATGGCATGAGGACATAGCCGCAGGGCTTGAGCCATCGGCATGGCGGAATGCACACCGTATTTCCTTGCTTCATAGGAACAGGTCGAAGCGACGCTCCTTGGGCCCGTCCCGCCGACGATCAGGCACTTGCCGCGGTATTCCGGATGCTCACGTTGTTCAACGGAGGCGAAGAACGCATCCATATCAACATGGAAGAATACAGGTTCAAGTTCCATCTGTCAGTCCGCGCCTCCGTCGCCTTATTATAGCGTATGTTTCATTGTTTCAGTTCGTTTATATCTTTTGATAGCCTCTTCAATGACAACTTGTAGCATTGTGGGCATGTCATAGTTTTCTGGTGCTATCAATCGAGGATAGTGGCTTGTCGAAGTCATCCCCGGCAGCGTATTGATTTCGTTGAGCAAGATTCGTTCTCCATGCAATGCGGACGGAACATCGTTGATATTCTGGATGATGAAAAAATCTACTCTCGCATATCCATTCGCGCCAATAGCCTTGAACGCCAGCTTGGCGTAATGACGAATCATCTGAGCGTCTTCTTCAGAAATCGGCGCAGGAATCCGCATGGTCGCCGGCTGGTCGTCCCCGTATTTTTGCGCATAGGAGAGGAAGCCCGCTTCGGCGTGCCTCGGATCGTGGACCATCCCCGGCCCACCGACGACCAGCCCTTCGTCGGGCGTCTCCAGTACGGCGCATTCAACTTCCTGCATCGGCGCTACCAGTGTTTCCAGTAGTACGGAATCACAGACCTCCGCCGCCGTCGCGATTGCTTCCAGCAGCTTGTCCACCGATGTGCCGCCATCGCTGTTTTCCTGCTCTTGGCCCAGGTGGTCGAGGATTGTCACCCCGACTGAGGAACCGCCGGCTTCCGGTTTGACGACGATTGAATTTCCCAGAGTTTCCATGACCGTCGCCTGGAACATCTCCTGACGGGTGGTGGACAACGGATGGTCTGTCTCTTTGCGGTCGATGAACGAAGCGATGAACTGGGGAAGGTCGGCGTCATCATCATCCGCCAGCCATGAAAGCTCGTCCCTCGTCAGAAGGATGGACGGCACGACGGGGATTCCCGCAGTTGCGAACAGCCGTTTCGCGACTTCCTTATGCATTCCGAAGGTACTGCTTGGAGCGTCGCATCCCACGCAGGGAAGGTGGGCGAGGTCGCAGAGACTTTGCAGCCTGCCGTCTTCTCCCTCCGTACCATGAGCGACCGGCAGTACGGCGTCTATGTTCAATTTCATATGGCCGTTCCAGAGTCCTTCGCCCGGCTTGATGTAGATACCGTCCCGTTCCTTCGGGACGATAGGGCCGGGCAGGGCGTCGGTGGTCAGCGATGGATCTTGCAAATGCCAGGTTCCATCCTTTGCGATACCGATGCAGGTAATTCCGTACCCCGCCGCCGTCAATGCGCGAAAGACGCTTTTCGCGGAGTTGACCGAAACCTCATGTTCCGTCGAACGTCCTCCGTAAACCAAAGCGATGTTCATCATAGAAAGCAACTCTCCTTGCACGCCGTAAGTCTGGCGATTTCACGTTCTATCGTTCGCGTCTCGTTCCATGGAACTTTCCGTTCCTGTTCATATTCCATGCTCTGTTCATGTCCTTTGCCAAGGAACAGCACAATATCACCCTCTCTGGCATCCCTCAACGCTTGCGCTATGGCTTCCGTTCTGTCAGGAATCAGGTGTATTTGCCTGCGGCGGGCAAGTTCCGCAGGAATCCCGGAGGCGATTTCCTCAAGTATCGCCATGGGACGTTCGTTCCGCGGGTCTTCGTCAGTGATGTAGAGGCTGTCGCACCAGCGGGCCGCCTCCTTGCCCATCGGGGCGCGCTTGCTCGGATCCCGTTCGCCCGCCGCTCCGAAGACTGCGATCAGCCGTGCCTGCGGCGCCAGCTTCCGTACTTCGGAAAACAACTGGTAGAATGCATCGGCGGTATGGGCGAAATCGACGACGATGGTGAATCCCAACACGTTCGGTACCAGGTTGAACCGTCCTGAAACGAGCTTGATATCGCGCAAGAACGGAATCAGTTCCTCCACGGGTCTTTGTGCTATGAAACTTGCCGCGAGCAAGGCTTCCAGAGCGTTTTTCAGAAAAAAGGCCGGCCCCATCGGGAACCGGTAGAGTGTTTCTCGGTCTCCCCGCCAAGCCGGACCTGACAACTGGAAGTTGCATTCGTCCAGCGTCGCGTCGGCGACTGTCGCCGTCAGGTCGGGGATAGTGGGTTGTGCGTTCAGTTCTCCATGTACTGTCCCCGAAGATGCTTCTCCTGTAGTCACCGCACATGTCAGGATTGCCCCCGCGTGCGTCCCCGCGTTCCTGATTTGTCGCGCATAGGCGTTGTCCGCGGGAAATACCAGCAGGGAGTCGTCCGACAGACGACGGGCGAGATTGAGTTTCGCATCGACGTATGCTTCGATGCTCTTATGGAATTCAAGGTGTTCACTAGTGACGCTGGTATAGACCGCGCAATGGTACGTAAGCCCGGCGAGCCTGTCGTATTCGTCGCTCAGCGCATGGCTGGTCGCCTCCAGAATGACTGTCTTGATACCATTGTCCCTGCATCTGGCGAGAAACGCCTGGATCTCAAAGGATTCCGGGGTGCTTTGCCTGTATGGGCTTGGCTCATGGGTTGAGCCGTCATCCATGGATACCGTTCCCAAGAGCCCGGCGCGGATGCCGCAGGCATGCAAGAGCTGCCAAAGAAAATCGCAGGTGCTGCTTTTGCCGTCAGTGCCGGTTACGCCGACGAGCCGCAGGTCATGGGCCGGAAAATCAAACCATGCGGCGGAGAACAACGCGAACATCCTCCGCGGGTGGCCGGTGATCAGATATTGCACGTCTGGATGCAGGGTTTGCGGCTCGTTTTCACAGATGATGAGTTTCGCGCCTTTCGTTATGGCTTCGTCGATATACAGCGAGCCGTCGGTGTGGATTCCTCCAAAGGCGAAGTAGGCGCAGCGTTCCGTACAAGTCCTGGAATCGTAGGAAAGGGTTGTGAGGACGCAATCAAGCGGGCCCGCCGGAAACCGGTCTGGAATCAATCGGTCCGAAGGGGTAGCGAGCAGGGTGCAAAGTTCCGATAACCGTCTCATGCGGTTATGGTAGCAAGAATCGGTGAAGCGTGCAATGCGGATGTATGATGAATGGCTTTAAAATAACCGCCCCGTATCGAGGAGCCGGATGCCCTTGCATGAGAGCCCGCTATTTCTTCATCATCACCCCAAAACGGGATAGCCGTTGAAAAACTTTTTTGATATGCTTGCGCTTGGGTGTATATTGTAGGAGTGATTGAAGCATGAGTGAAAGAAACATAACATACAAGCCTGCGGGTGTCTGCGCGAGCAGAATCTCAATAATGGTCGATGAGAACGGCATCGTGACCTCCATTGAATTCGTCGGGGGGTGCGACGGCAACCACAAGGGCCTTGTGTCGATGTGTATCGGACGCCCCGCGGCGGAAGTCCGGGAAAAGCTTGCGGGTATAACCTGCGGATTCCGCTCCACTTCCTGCCCCGACCAACTGGCCAAAGCGATAGGCAAGCTCCTCGCATGACGCATGGAACTGTCCGATAGAGAGGTTTTAATGAGCGATAGGCGGGTACGACATCTTGGATTTCTGGTTCTCGCGGCCTTGCTGGCATCTGTCTCCGTCGTCTTGTCCGCGACCCCAGTCGAGTCCCGTGATATCCGCGCTCGGGGCATGGGGGCGGTGGGTGTCTCCCTGTCGGGAGCCCATTCTGCGATGTTTGCCAATCCCGCCGCGTTGTATTTCCGCGGCAAGGAGCATGATACCAGCTTCTACGTTTCAACGGGCTATGGAGACAACATCGTGCCATTCGCCGTCCAGACCGGTCAGCCCTGCGCCTTTTTGCAAAAACCGGTGCTCGGACTTGATCTTTCCTTCGCGGGACGGAACTTGGCGTTGACGATCAAGCTTGACAACCAGTTGGAGAATAGGACTCCCGGAGTTTCCTCCGCCATGTACAACGCATATTACTACTCGCTCATCCAGATAGACCTTGCCTTCGGGTACCGCAATTTCGGTATCGGCGCGTTCTTGCGGGGAGGAAACCGCTCTGTGCGTGAGAATATTGTCATTTCCGGCAATAATTCCTTCCTTGACTACCTGACCCAGTCTCTGTTCGAACGATACTCCGCGGTCGAGGGGTCTGAATTCTTCAATATCGGCCTTGGATTGCAGCTCAACTACGATTGGGTGAGCATGGGGGTCTGTACGGAGACTCTCGTCATGGCACGTGGCGCTGAATCGGTCGTTTTTTCCGGCAACGGCATTTTTTCGACCCTCACCTGCGGGATTTCATTCAGGACGCCGACATATACACGCGACAATCAGCTGAGTATGGTCGTACTTGAAAGCGCCTGCGATTTCTATCATTTGGGTGATGATGAGACCAGGGCCGTCCACATCGGCGCGGAACTGATGTTCCAGTTGCTTCCCAGCTGGTCCGTCAGCCTCCGTACCGGCTACGTCGAGACAAAGCCGAAATTGACGCAGATGTTTACGTTCGTCGCGGACAACGTGCGGCAGACCTTCGGGCTTGGAGCCGCGTTGGACAAGTTCAACGTAGATTTCGTCTGTGAAGTTCCCGTCCGTTGGTACCTCGGCACTGAATCGCCGACGGATTCCATCCTCTGTTCATTCTCGGTAAGTTTTACAGTCTGATTTTACCGGTAGACATTTTATTTCCAGACTGCCATTTCAAGACCTTGACATTGGTTTCTCTCCCCATTATAGTCATACGGTAGTGTTTTAGAACAAGCAAGGAGTTACTTATGGCCAAGGCACATAGAGGTACCGGAATCCGGAACGAGAAGAATCATGGTCGTGGGGATTGTCCCGTTTGCAAGCGCACCGCGATCAAGGTTCTCTACGAGAACGAGATTGAAGGTGAAAAGAAAATGGTTTGCAAGCAGTGCAACGCCAAGATCAAACACGCATAATACGTGTTCTAGCCTGCTAGGGAAAAGAAAAGGACTGTCGCTGGACAGTCTTTTTTATTGGACATGAAACGGGGCTGCGCCTCGAACTGAAAAACAGTTCGTGCGACAGCCCCATTTTTTCAGCGGGTTCACCGCTCGCTATTGAAGCGAACTAGGAATCTTGATCAGCCGGTCGGGGTTCTTCGCGTCCTGGCGGAACAGAACCGACGTGAACCCGATCATTGCCACGACTTCCGCGGAGGTAGCCGTCGCAAGCTGATCCGACAAGGGGCGAACCGCATCCTTGAAGCCCTGAAACTTGACCTTGACCAACTCATGGTGATCCAAGGCGTCGTTCAGGGCCGCGACGATATTCTCGGTCACGCCGCCCTTGCCGACCATTACAATCGGGCGGAGGTCATGAGCCTGCGCCCGGAGAAAACTTCGTACTCTACTATTCATACCAACGTATCTTACTTGTCCTTGTACTGTTGTGCAACTACAAAGCGCTTGATTTTCTTGGTACTTGTCATTTCCATCGGCTCACTGACGACAGTTACCTTGGATATCTTCTTATATGCTTGCAATTCCTTGTTGACCTCTTCAATGATTTCATTCATGCGGGCCTGAATCGCCTTGGCTGCGTCAACTGCGTCGGGGTTTTCCTTGGCCACTTCTGAACGATACTTTTCAGCGGGATAGATCAAGGCGCGGATGCCCTCGCTCCTGGTCTTCGCATCTACGACATAGCCGATCACGCAGATCTGGTCGATTTCATTGTACAGCTGGAAGTGGTCTTCGATTTCTTCTGGGAATACGTTCTTGCCGCCTTCCGTGACAATGACGTTTTTCGCACGACCTGTCAGATACAGGTAGTTATTTGAATCTAGATGGCCGACATCTCCGGTATTGAGCCAACCGTCGGCATCCAGCACTTCCGCCGTCGCCTCGGGATTGTTGTAGTACCCCTGCATTACCATGGAGCCACGTACATATGCGATACCGTTGCCGTCGGAATCGGGATTGACGATCTTCATCTCTACGCCGGGGATGATTTTTCCAACGGAGGTTTCGATATATGCGTCAATCGGATTGAGGTTGATGATCGGGCTGGTCTCGGTCAGGCCGTATCCTTGGACGAAATCGATGCCCAGTTCGTTGAACATCTTGAATGTGGACGCAGGAAGCGGTCCGCCGCCACAGATGCAGATGCGATTGTTCTCCAAGGAGAGGTTTTTCAGCAGAAAACCGAACATCTTCTTGCCTGGATTGACCTTGAAGACCTTCTTTATGAAACCGGAAATTCCCATCAAGCCACGGATCAGCCCGTAGACGAGGATTCCCTTTTTCCGCACGCCTTCCATCAGGGCCGCGATCATCTTGTTGAAAAGCATCGGAACGGCGAGGAACATGGTTACTTGACCTTCTCGCAACTCTTTCAGGACTTGGCTGATTACGAGCTTCTTGCCGAACACGATTCCCGCGCCGACGCTGATAGCCTCAATAAAGACGGCCAGCATGGTGTACGCATGGTGAATCGGAAGAATCGCATAGAATGTGTCGGTGCTGAAGATGTTCATGTTGCCCTGCGCCTGATAACAGTCGCTGACAAGGTTCTTATGGGTGAGCATGACTCCTTTCGGCGTTCCTGTCGTGCCGCTGGTGAACAGAATGGCGGCAAGGTCGTTTTCAGACGCCTTCGTTCGGGGCAGTTCCTCAGAAATCTGATGGTCAAGGATATAGTTCCCGCCATTGGGTTCGAGACAGATCTTTTCCTTCAGCCCGACGGAACCGTTGGTATCCACTCGGTTGATTCTGTCCGCGTCGATAAACAGTCTGGAGACGCCTGCGAACGACATCAATTTTTCCAGTTCATCGTCATGGAGGGAAATGTCAAGGGGGACGATGGTCGCCCCCGCGAACAGGACGGCGAGATACGCGATCGCCCATTCAGGACTGTTCTTGCCACTGACCGCGATCTTGTCGCCTGCGGTCACTCCCTGAGAAAGAAGGTAGTTCGCGACGCCCTTGATCGTTGACAATGCCTCTGTATAGGTAAACTGCAACGGCTTGGGGACGAATGCGCGGAAACACATGTTTTCCGGGTATCTCTTGCAGGTTATCTCGAACATCTCGGGAACGGTCGGCCATTCTCCGTCAAAATATTTTCCCTTGTATTCGGCTAGGAATCTCCAAGGCATTTCATCACGCTTTTTCTTGCCCATAGGTACGGCGCTCCTTCTCTATCATCTTCGGCTGAATTAGTACAATCCTCGTTTAAAACCAGATAATCCAGACGCTTTTTCTTATCTACTATATTTCGGTGGTGAAAAAAATTCAAGGCTTATTAGATACAAAAAATCAAAATCCGTCAACATGTCAGTAACATTTTTTCGCATCGACCAAAAGGCTACCATCCCGCTTGCCGCCGGACAAACGAATGCAATTTCCAGGCCTTTGGAATTTCAACTGGTTGCTGACGATGTGTCCGACTGATTCGATTCCAAAGTATTTTTCAAAATTACTTGCATGACCGTCCGTTTTCCCCTCATTTTCGTTGACCAAAACGAATGCCTATACTACAGTAACGCCCGAGGTAGTCCAAGATGCAGTTCAATACATTCGCCGATGTGGTGGCTTTCATGGAAAGCTTCAACAATCTGGAAAAGAAAGGTACCGACCACTACACGACCAGGACGTATCGGTTGGACAGAATGTTCAAGTTGCTTGGACATCTGGGGAATCCTGAACGGGATTTCAAGACGATACATGTGGCCGGTTCAAAGGGAAAAGGTTCGACGGCGAGCTTCCTTGCCGCCGGGCTTCAGGCGCTCGGATATAAGACCGGGCTATATCTTTCTCCTCATTTGGTGGACTATCGGGAGCGTTTTACGCTGTGTGGAACTTTTTTCGATGATGATACCCTGGTCAGCGCCGGCTGCGAGCTCGCACAGCGTTTATCAGATTTCCGTTTCAGCGACCAATGGGGGGAGATCGCCCCAACTACATTCGAACTCTATACTTGTTACGCGTTCCTGCTGTTTTCCCGGACAGGCTGCCAATGGGCGGTGATAGAAACTGGATTGGGAGGTCGGCTGGACGCCACGAACACGATACTCCCTGTAGCGTCGGTCCTTTGTCCAATAGAATTGGAACATACGGCGATCCTTGGCGACACCATAGCGAAAATAGCGCTGGAAAAAGCGAAGATCATCAAACCGGGGGTTCCCTGTTTCATCGCGAAGCAAAATCCAGACGCCAGAGAAGTCTTCCTCCAGGAAGCGGTTAGCCAGCATAGCAAGGCATACTTCCTTGATGAAGAAACGACGGACATCAACGGCATGACGACAGCCTTGGGCCAGCGGGTCGATATCCGGTGGGCCGATGGGACGGATACTGCGCTGACGCTGGACATGCTGGGGGAAGTACAAGCGGACAACTGCGCGCTTGCGTTGCTCACGTTGCAAAAACTGGGATTGTACAGGCATTGCGTTACTGAACCGGCGATGGAACGGAACTGGCTTCCCGGCAGGATGCAGAGGCTTGACGCATCAAGGCCGCTCTACCTTGACGGCGCTCACACAGTTCAGAGCCTGAGGCATTTGTTTCGCAGTTTCGGCGAACTGTATGGGCGTGAGGGCAATACGGTCATCTATGGCGCCCTGCATGACAAGGATCATCTCCACATGGTGCAGGAAGTCCTTTGCCAATTCGACAATATCATCATTTCCACGCCCGGAACTTATAAGGCAAGCGATATCGGAAAGCTCTATGAGTTGTTCCAGGAGCAGGCGAGGCTTTTGAATCGGCGGAAAGACATACGTCTGATTCCCTCCGCTAACGATGCCTTGCGGCAGGCTTTGGACAGGACTCCACAGGGGAAAGCCGTACTTGCATGTGGTTCCTTCTATCTTGCAGGCGAGATAAAAAAAGCATACGATGGTCTGCAAGAGGACCATGCGGGTACTGGTGCTTGAGGTTCCCCGTCTTCATTAGTTTTTCGACATGGACATCGTAAGGGCGGTCTTTTTTGCGGTTTGAGCATGCTCGCGAAGAGTGTCCCCGTGAATGGAGCGAGGCGAAACAAGTCGTGTCGTCGTCACGCCTCTGGCAAATTACGCCATGATACAATGCAAAGCGGCGGATGGATGCCTGTCGCATGATCCGATGAGGTGACATCGGCGTGGGCATAGAGCCCGGGAAGTACATAGTAGTTAGAAGGAGAAGTGGAAGTTGCTGGGAAAGACGAACGGAAGCGGTGCTGCGGGTACAGTTCTGTGAGGATGACGCCGGATACTTTCTTTTCTCCGAAAAGTTTTTGAAATAAATTGACGTGGATGCAAGGAACGGCCAAACGAGCATGTTTGCAATATGTGCGTGATGGAGTGACGCTGTAGGCCCGTCAAGATATGAGAAGGAGTCGTTATGTCGTTGAACTGGCGTGAAATCTCACTCATCCTCTCCGAACTTCCCCTGGAAGGCAGCACGATACAGAAGGCCACGCAGAATACTTTCCATGCGGTGACTTGGGATTTGTACCGGCCGGATAGCGGACGCTGGAGACTGTATACGGAAATAGGCACGCCACAGAGCAGGTTGCACGCAGTCACTTCGTTGGTTGCGCCGGCGCAACGGCAGAAGACGCCGAAACTTCAGAGATTCATACAGTTTTCGAGGGCGAACCTTGAAGGTGCGAAAATCATCAGGGTGTTCCAGTTTCCGGGAGAAAGGCTGGTGTGCCTGTATTTGGACAACCATGGCAAGGCGCTGAAACTCTATGTCAGGCTCTATAGCGGAGCGCAGGCAAACATTATCGTCACAGACGCCGATGACATCATCCTTGATCTGCTGATGCGCAGGCCTGGCCGGGATGAAACGAGTGGAAAACGGTTGGAGTTACCGGCAATCCGGAAAGATTCCGAACTGGTGAATGACAAGTTTCAAGTCAGAACAAGAACAAACGACAGCTTCAATCAGCAGATTGAGCAAGAATATGGCATCGAATCGAGTGTAATGACTATCGGGCAGCTTAGGGTTCGCGTGGAACAGCTGCGGGACCGGGAGTTGCGGAAGCTTGAAACGACAGCCAGATCCCTCGCCCGGAAACGAGATGAGAACGCCGGTTATGAAAGTTATAGGGAAACCGGAGATTTGCTCTCCGCTTCCATCCATCTACTCAAACCACATTCAGAATGGGTCTCTGTCCCGGACTGGACAAAGGAGGGGGCCGTCGCGACTATCGCATTGGATCCGAAGCTTTCCCCTTCGGAAAACGTAGCGGCGTATTATAATCGTTACCAAAAAGCGAAGGGGACGTGGGAAAACGCCTGCGTGGAATATGAAGGTGCGGTCAGGCATCTTGAGCAGGAGAAAGAAAAATTCGAGCAGGCGCTTTGCGACAGCGGGGACGTCGCAAAAGACATCCTCCGGCTACAAAAAATGCTCCAGCAGAACGCGCCTGTCCAGGAGACCGGCAAGGGGAGGACCCCGGGGCTTGCCTGCACTAGCGGGCAATTTACGATCCTTGTGGGGAGAAATGCGAAAGAGAACGACGAGCTGCTTCGACACTACGTACGGGGGAACGACTACTGGATGCATACGAGGGATTGTCCGGGAGGCTATGTGTTCATCAAATACCTCAAAGATAAAAGCGTACCGCTCGACGTGCTGCTGGATGCGGCGAATCTCGCGCTGGTATTTTCAAAAGCAAAGAACGCGGGGAAAGCGGACCTGTATTATACGCAAGTCAAATATCTGAGGCGGGCGAAAGACGGCAAGACTGGCCTGGTTCTTCCTACACAAGAAAAAAATCTTGCCATTCAGCTAGACGAGAAGCGTCTGGCGAGATTACTTTCTGGAGAAGACGATGCAATTACGAAACCCTGAACACCACGACATTTTCTATCCATCGGATTCACAAGTAGCGACGGCTCTCTGTGATCCACAAGAAAAACACAAAGACGATCTTCCGGTAAATTGTCTTGCGGCGGGACTTCCCGCTGCTTTGCTCGTACCTCATGCGGCATGGCAATGGATATTGCCGCAGCTGCGGCAGGCACTGGCGACAGCCTCCGGCCTAAGTCCGAAGCGGATCGTACTGCTGGCGCCATTGCACCAGCAAGTGGTGCTCCATGACATGCCGAATATCGCCTTCATGCCTTCGCAGGATGGCGCAATGACTCCGACCGGGATAGTGCGATTCGCCGTCCATGACAGAGAATCGTTGCTGAAGGATTATGATGGAGTCGTCGATATCCAGGACGGTTATTTCACTGAAGAGCCGGGGGTGGAGGTCCTCTATCCATTGCTTGCGATGCGTTTTCCACAGACTCCAGTACTTCCCATACTGGCCGCGGGAGGATGTTCATCCGCCCAGTGCAAGAGTCTCTCAGCGCTTTTGCGAAACCTGTTGCAATCGGAGCGGGAGACATTGTTTATCATCACCGCGAACATGAGTGATGAAACGACGCGGCAGAAGGCATGGGAACAGGCGAAAAAACTACAGGATTTGTTGGGGCTTGGACAGTCGCTTCTTGAGGCGAAGGCCCAGGGCGCAATCAGTAGTTGCGGTCTGCAATGGCTGGACGCTTTGGAACGTCTGCCTTGGCAATCATCAGGTTGGATGATGCTCTCTGCAACCAATGACGGTGAAAAATTCTACAACGAGGTTCCATTGCAGGACATTGCCACGGATGATAAACGGCATGTTGTCTGGCACGGGGTCGCCTTGCATCGATGATGGCGCATCTAGAATAAAGGAGTATTCGGACAATGATACAGCAACAGGATATCCAGCGACGTACAGTCGAAGGAAGAAGACTGACCTACATCGCGATTGGGGATGCCGCGGGGGAGTTGCCCCGCTATATGCTTCAAGGCCGCAAGGAACCTGGATATATCGTCAAGGGGAATTCCTTGGAGCCTTGGTATTGGGAGAGCTTTTCCGAACAGGGCGGCGTCCGGTACGTTTATTTCCCCGCGATGGAGATATCCCCGATAGACAGCCTCCGTACTTCCTTGAGAGACCGAGCGTTGCCGTTGGTCCAGGAGTTGGCCGAAGCGATTCAGAAGTTGCCGAAGGACTTCCTGAAACTGAACAACGGCGTCCTTCCCATCTGGCGGATATATTTCATCCAAGGCGGAGGGATCCTGTTTTTCCCCGAATTTCTTTCAGATATCATTGCCGCCACTGGCGATGACAATGACAGATATGATTCTATCAACGGATGGATACGGCATGGACTGGAGGCGTCCTTTACCTTGTGCGACCAAATGACGCAGTTCCTATACTTTGCTGCTACTGGCAAGGTTCCGTACCATAGTCCCGTTGTACGGGAAACCAAATTCAGGGTATTGCCGTTGGTTACTTCAGCTCCCGTCCTGGCTCCGACGCTTGATTCAGCGACCCGCCGATGGATTGACGCCGCGCTGACGCTCTCCAACAATGATCAGAAAAAGGCGACCGGCAACAAGTCTCCGGCCGAGGGGCTTCAATGGTGGCTTTCACAGACCGCCGCCCTCCAATGGAAGCTCCCCGCCTTGCCCGGCGTCCTCGACGCGGACATCATGGCGAGACTACAGGCCGACTCAGCCTGTAGCGCATATCTGGCCGCTCAGGCAAAAAAGGCGGCGCGCAGGATATTCTGGAGAAAGAAGGGCTGGATAGTAGCTCTGTGCGTCGTAATCGTCGCCGGGGTGTCCGCGTTCGCCGGCTCGCAGATTAAGCGGGCATTGACGCCGCCATATACGGCGGGCATGACTCCTGAACAGGTAATCACAGAATATTACACGGGACAAAACGAACTGGATATACAGAAGCTGGAAGCGAGTTTGTCGGGAAAAGCGAAAAGCCCGGTGTCCATGGAGGTCTCGAACCTGTTCGTGACACGGCAGATGCGGATCGCCTATGAAGGCATCAACGCTTTGATTCCTGCACCGGACTGGAACGATCAGGGGCGTCCGGCCATCCCCGACTATGCATTCATCTATGGGGTCGATGACATCATTGTGCAACAGACGGGGCAAAATACTTGGGTCGCAACTTCCGTCCTCTACTCACCGTATGACTACGAAGATCTCCGCCCTGCGGATGATGAAGACACTTTGGAGCTTCCTGCCTCGGAAAGCAAGACCATGACGGTCCACCTATATGAGCAGACACAGGAATTCACCCTTGAACTCAACAAGAAAGGCTGGTGGGAGATTACCCATATCGGAGACCTCTACTATACGCCGGCAGGTACGTTGACCGTGGAGCTTTATACGCAGGAACGTGCCGGCGGGCTAGGAATGAGCCAAGGCGGCTCCATTCTATAGTTTTCTCCATATGGCGGCGAAACAGAACATCAATTTTCGAGATATGAGTCGAGCAGGCGACGGATGCCGTCTTCATCTTCGGGATGCATCCACTGGACATCGGCGAAGCTCTTGAAAAATGTATTTTGTCGTTTTGCGTAGAGCCTGCTGTTGCGCACGATTTGATCCGCGATGCCTTCAAGAGACAACTCCCCGTTTTTCATTGCGCGGAAAAATTCTTGATATCCTATTCCTTGCATCCCAGGCCAAGATTCCTGAGCCCCCAGGCGAACGAGGCTACGTATTTCGTCAAGCAGCCCTTGTTCAAACATCAGGCTGACGCGCCGTGCTATACGTAGCTTTAATTCTTCAAAATCCCGTTGCAGACCAATGATCAATGGTTGCATGCCGTTGCGGGGAACCTTCGGCAAGGCATAGGAGGACAGCGGTTTCCCCGCGCCCTCGTAGACTTCCAGCGCACGGGTGATACGATAAGCGTCGGAAGGATGTATGCGTGTCGCACTGATTGGATCTACCTTGGACAGTAGTTCAAAGCACCAAGCCAAGCCATGCTCCTCCAGCTGCTTGGAAACTTGTTCGCGAATTATGGGATTGGATGCGGGAGCGTCGCTGAGTCCGTACAGGAAATGCTTGAAATAATACGCAGTCCCTCCACTGATTACAGGTATCTTTCCCTGTGACGCGATATCCGCGCACGCTTCGTCAGCGAGGCGAATGAAATCTCCCACGGAAAACTGCTCCCAAGGGTCATAGATGTCTACAAGATAGTGGGGCAGGGCGGCGCGAATCTCAGGAGACGGCTTCGCCGACCCAATGTCCAGGTGCCTGTATACCTGCATTGAATCGGCGTTTACCACCGAGAAAGCTGTACTGAACAAATGAAAAAGAAGTTCGGTTTTACCCACTCCGGTAGGACCGAACAAAAATACAACCCGTTGCTGAACAGCGGGTCGCGAAATGTCAGTCCTTGTTGTCAAAGGTGTACTCGATTTCGTCATTCAAGACTCTTTCAAGCACCGTAGAGACGATCTTGCCATTGTTTTCTTCAATTTCACGACCGCCACCATTGGGGCTGCTCAGAATGGTAGCCTCCTTAATAGCGACACAGGTCATTTCATAGATATTGGTCTGCTTGTCGATAAGTGTGTCCAAAGGAATGCTCAAAGTGTATTCTCCTTCCGCCGGAACGGTATTGATATGCGTATACAATGCAAGAAACTACTATAAAGAATTTCTGAGTGTTTGTATAGTCCTGCCCCGCCGGTCTTCGCACTGAATTGCGGATGAACCGTCTGAACTCGTTTTCATGGAACGTCAAGTCACGCAGGTTCTTTCGCACCGCGTCTAACAGCTTCATTGACAATCATTCGGGCGATATCCTCCGGTGTACGCCCGTCGGTCTCGATCACCAGGTCGGCGATAGAGGTGTTCTCGTTGTCGATGCCATAGATTCTCTTATATCGTTGCGAGTCGTGCTGATCCCGTTTGACGGTCTGGTCCAGGCGTTCCTCGAAAGTACCGCCCTCACGCTTGTGGATACGCCGGGCGCGTTCTTCGCTGGAAGCGGTTAGATAGACTTTCAGGTCCGCCTTGTCAAGCATCCAGATCGCCAGGCGCGACCCCAACACGCAGTTCTCCCGCTCCATGGCCATGGAAACTTGCCGGGAATCGAGTTCCCTGTCGATTGAATCGTCCTGTTCCGCCATGCGGCAGAACTCCCAGAAATCAATTCCGCGTTCCTGCGCCATGTTGCGGAACGTAAAGTTGACCATGGGGTACCCAAGCATGTGGGAAACCAACGTTGTGACGGTAGTGTTTCCGCAACCGCTTTTACCAGAAATCGCGATACGCATACGGCTCGATGCTCCCTATTCAATGTTCCGGATTTGTTCCCGGATATTTTCCAGACTGTCTTTCATGGCGACGACTTGCAGATTGATTTCGACCATCTGGCTTTTGCTGCCGATGGTGTTGATCTCCCGGTTCATCTCCTGGCAGAGGAAATCCATACGCTTTCCGACCGGTTCATCAAGCTTCAGAAGCTTGTCGAACTCCACCAGATGGGTACTGAGCCGCACAAGTTCCTCGTTGACGGAATACTTGACCAGCATGACCGCGACTTCTTGAAGGAACCGACCTTCATCATAGCCTTGGGCTCCAAGCATCTCCTCAAAACGGGAACGGAGATTGTTCTTGACCATGGTCTCTAGCTCGTCGGCATGATTTTTCACCACGTCGAGCCCCGCGGACAACCTGTCCGCCATGCGCCGCAAGTCCCCCCGGGTAGCTTCGCCTTCTCTTGTCTTGCTGGAACAGAGCTGTTCCAACGCCCTGCCCAGCGCTTCAAACAGGGGTCGGCGATAGATTTCGGAGTCGTTCTGGCGCAGACTGGTAAGGACGCCTTCGGCCTGGATAAAATCAGACATATCATACGGTAGGTTCTTGCCGCCGATTACTTTGGCGATCTCATCGAACGCTGTTTTGTAGCGGAGAACAGCTTGGTCATCAACCATGACCTGCATGTCGCTGGAAAGCTGCTTGACCCGTATCGACACCTCCACGTGTCCGCGGCTGGCCACTTTCTTTACCTGCTCATCAATCTCAATCTCAAACGGTGACAGATAATATGGAATATTATGGACGATATCGAGGAAGCGGTTGTTGTAGGACTTCACTTCGACAGCGAGCTGGAACTGCTCATTCTGAATTTCATGAGTGCCATAACCTGTCATGCTTTTCATACACATATACTCCAATCAAGATTCATTCGGTCTGTTTTCATCGCGAAGCCGCGCCACGGACCAAGACAGCGCCCTGTTGTTACCGGCCCCCATGGTAATACACAAATCGTCCCGTTGCAACCAGCCTGACAAAATCTTCGCCGCCTGTCCGTCGTTTTCCGCATAGATGACGGACTGCACCTTCGTCCTGGCAGATCTCAACATCCTCCGGCTGATCGCGTCGGCAAGATCCTTTGCGATATCGCCGTCCTGCGAGATATCTTTTCTCGCAGACGCATAGGTGGACTGGACGACAACCCTGTCGGCTTGGCTCAACGCCGAGACGAAATCGTTGAAATACGCCTTGCTCCGACTCGCTGTGTGGGGAGAAAAGGCGACGACGACAGGTCTGCCGGGAAATCGCAACCGCAATGATGCGATTGTGGCGGATATCTCCGTGGGATGATGGGCGTAATCGTCAATATAGGTCACTCCATCGCTCTCCAGCAGTACCTCGCATCTCCCGATGCACCCCTTGAAATCAACGAGATCCCCAAGCATGTCACCCATGACCGTCGCAAGAATTTCATCACAAATCAGTGAATCCTCTTTCAGAAAAAGGCGGGGGTCGGGTCGGTCGAGCAGAATACAGGAGGCCAGCAACGCCGCTCCCACGATATCGTCCGTCAATTCCCGGCCGAACAACGGGCTGTAGAAGCATTTGCCCGCCAGCAACGAGATTTCAAAACTGGACATTCCTCGCGGTACGACGCCGCACCACAGGGAACTGGCGTTCCTGATTCCAAACGGCCCATGCTCATGATAGCCGTAAGTCACCACCATCAAATCCGGGCGGTGCATCTTCGCCCATCCCGCGAGTTCTCTAGCGCCAGGATCATCGAAACAACAAATCAAAAAACCTCTTTGCGCCAACTGGGACACGAATTGCTGGAACGATCGCTTTACTGTTTGCAGATTTGGAAAATAGTCTGGATGGTCATGTTCGACGGTAGTCACCAGCGCGCCCCGGATGGCATATGAGAGAAAATGATCCTGATATTCACAGGCTTCCAGCAATCCCACCTCGTCGCCCTGCCACACTCCGGCGGTCTGCGGATGTCCGTCGGCGCTTTGCGCCGCGGCACCATACAATGCGAAAAATGGAAACGCCTTCCTGTTCGGTCGGGACAACAGCCATGCCGCACAACCTGTCGTCGTTGTCTTTCCATGAGTTCCCGCCACCGCATAGCAGGTACATTCACGTGACATTCTGGCTAACATCTGCGGATAGCTGAGCGTATCGATTCGTTTTCGTTTTGCTTCCGCCAAGACAGGGCAGGATTCGTCTTTCCATGCACTGGAATGCACCACCAGGGCGACATCTCGCGGCAACAGGGAGGCGTGGAATCCGACATCCCAAGAAATGGACGCTTCGGCCAGCAGTGCGTCGGTGGCAAATACTTCGGAAGTATCGCATCCTCCGACCACCGCCCCCGCATGAGACAGCAGGATGGCAAGGGAAGCCATGCCGGTCCCTTTGATTCCGACCAGATATATCCGTTTGCCTTGCAAGTCCATCTCCGACCTCCAGAGACCATCAGTGTACCATAATGGTACGGCCTGTGAAAGCGTCTCCGGCCCAAGGATGCGTGACGGGTGCTCGCCGGTCGTTTTCCGGAAACCGGAACCATCCGTTTCGCACAACGGCTCAAGATGTTTTTGAAATGGCCTTTCACACGTCCGTGGAATGTAGCAGGATTTTTCCTTGTTGGCCGATTTTGACCATGATGCAGTTTTAATACGGGAGGGAGGAGGGCCCGATGTTTTCTTTTTGATTAGCTTGGTTTTCCTGGCTGTCGGTTATGCCGTCTACGGAAGGATAGCTGAAAAAGCGTTCAATCCTGACGATAGGCCCACTCCGGCTATCGCGATGGAGGACAAAGTTGATTATTCTGGACTATCGTTATTTTGCTCTATTATTTTCTAGCTACGTTACTTCCGATAGACAAGCCTATCGGCAAGCTCTATCCGCTGTTCGGGGTGGTCCTGGTATTGATGGCCGTTATGGTGGGTTCGGCGATAATCGTCAAGCCGCAGTACATCATACCGGAGATTCAGTTTCGGAATTTTCACCCGGATAATCTTGAAATCTTTCCTTTTATGTTCGTTACCGTCGCCCGTGGCGCGATTTCCGGTTTTCACGCCACACAGAGCCCGATGATCGCAAAATGCATAACGGGCGAGAGGCGGGGACGGAAAGTTTTCTACGGTGCGATGATCTGTGAAGCCGTGATCGCCCTGATCTGGGCGGCGGGAGTGACCTATTACGGAAGCACGAAAGGTCTTCAGTCCATGATTTCAAGTCTCGGACAAAGCAGTGTCGTATATGACATCTCGACAGGTCTTCTGGGGATACTGGGCGGAGCGCTCGCCGTAGTCGGCGTAGTGGTCTGCCCGATAACGTCCGGTGATACCGCATTCAGGAGCGCAAGGCTTATCCTGTCAGAATGGACGGAACTGGATCAGAAAATGATCAGGAACAGGCTAATCGTCACGATCCCTCTGCTTGTAGCGGGTTCTCTGCTGACACAGATGGACTTTAACGCGCTTTGGCGGTACTTCTCATGGACCAATTAGACTCTGGCGATGATCAGCCTATGGATTTCCACCAGCTATCTGGTTAAACAGGGGAAGGGGCTATGGCCGTTGATCACGGCCATTCCCGCTTCCTTCATGACCTCCGTCAGCGTAACCTATATCCTCATGGCGCCGGAGAGGTTCCGGCTTGGCGGCGCGGTCGCCTATTGGGCCGGGCTGGTTGCCGCGGCAGGACTCTTCGTCTATTATCTGATTTGGTCGAGGCGCGCGGCGAATACCGATTCCCTCGCGAAGGCCTGATGGATCCAGACATGAAACGGGACTGCCGTACAAGCTGTCTTGCAGTTTGGGGGACAGTCCCGTTATCAGGTTCCATCCATGGCCGTCAATAACCGCCGCCCCGCGCCCGTTCCTCCTCCGACAGCGCCCCTTTGTAGAAATAGAAGCCCAAAGCCTCCAGCCGGGTCTGCAAGGCCGGTATCCTGCGCCTGAAACTGTCGAAGTCCCTGCGCTCCTTTGGCGTCCACAAGCCCTCGGCCAACGCCGACAGGCGGGGGAAATACATGTATTCGGCTTGCTTGGATGAACAGACCTTCTCGGTCCAGAGGTTGCCTTGTCCGCCGATTACCATCTTCGCCTGGTTCACGTCCATTCCGTCCGCGACGGGATCCGTCTCATAGGAGGCCCTGACCGTCGCGACACTGATATAACCTGGTTCTTCGGGGCTGTCCAGGTGCTTGTGGTCGAGATAGCAACCCGCCGTAGACGGACACATGATTACTTGATGCCCTAGGGAACTGGCCTTGGCCCCGCCTTCCATGCCGCGCCAGGACATGACGATCACGTCTTTCGGAAGCCCCAGCGTTTCCGTTCCGTCCAGCACCTCGTCCCAGCCGATTGCACGGCGTCCATATTTGTTCACGAGCTTGGCGACCTGCACCGTCATCCAGCTTTGCAGCTCATCCGCCGACCTGAGCCCTTCCTCCAGCATCCGCCTGCGGCATTTCGGGCATTCCTTCCATCGGGCGCGGGGGCATTCATCTCCGCCGATATGGATATAGGGTGACGGGAACAGTTCTGCCACCGTCTTGAATACGGCGTCCAGGACGGCCAGCACCTTGTCGTTGCCGACGCACATCACGTCGTCGAAAATACCCCAGCGCGCCTCGACCTGGTACGGGCCGCCGGTACAGCCCAATTCAGGATATGCCGCCAACAGGGCTGAGGCGTGGCCGGGCGTCTCGATTTCTGGCACGACCATGACGTGCCGTCGCGTCGCATAGGCGACTACATCCTTGATCTGTTCCGCGGTGTAATAGTCCCCGTAGGTCGTGTCCCATGTCTGCTTGAGCTTTGTCCGGTATGCGCCGACGGCGGTAAGCTGCGGGTATTCCGGCACGGGGATGCGCCATCCCTGGTCGTCCACAAGATGCCAGTGGAACCTGTTGAGATGGTGCAGGCTCGCGGCGTCGATCATCTTCTTGATAAAGGCGACGGTAAAGAAATGCCGGGAACAGTCGAGCATGAAGCCTCGCCATGAAAAACGGGGCTGGTCGACGCAGGTGAAGCAGGGGACGTCCCCTCCCGTGGTGAGCAGCAGCTGCCTGATCGTCTGGAGCCCCCACCAGACGCCGTCGCTGTCCTTCGCTTCGATCACGACGGACCGCGGGGTCGCTTCAATGCTATAGGCTTCCGCCGCGCAGTCCGAAGTTGCGTCAAGCACCAGAGTGATGCTGTCCTGCCGATATCGCGTGCCTCGGTCGTCCTTGGAAGACTCATCCAAGGGATGAACGGGCAAGGGGCGGTCATAGCCAAGGATTCTCGCATATTCCCGTGCGGCTAAGGTTGCCTCGTCTGATAATGAATCGGAATATATTATACCGATATCGGAATTAAAACTAAATATTCCATTAGTATCAATTATCTGCGCTGGCGCTGGTATCAGTTGCTCGCTGGCTTTTATGGTTGTCAGGGGTCGTATATTCATACATTCGGCATAACATGGGGGCGGTCGGTTGTCAAGGCGAATGATGTATGGGCGGAAGGGGAGTCAAAGAAGGGTGGGGCGCCCTGGACGGCCCTGATGCACAGGGCCGAGCGACGGATACCGGGCCGAACGTAGGATATAGGGGTTGCCGCATGGGGCTTGTCGGTGCGAAACCGATGCGAACATGGGAAAGGGGCGCTGGATGGCGGTCGGTGATGGCCGTCTTGGTCATAGCGTGGAAGGACCTTCCCCGATGGGACGTCGATGGGCAGGAACTATGCCGGGAAGGTAAAAAAAAGATTTTGTTGACAGGGGGCGCCGTGCATGGTAGCCTTTGTTTGTACAGAGGACAAACAAACTTCTGAAAGGAGCGCTTCAAGTCTTTCGACTGGTAAAATGTAGCATGGCATATGAGAATTAACAACAATAATTTCCAGAAGAACGCGAATACATCCTTGGTCGCCCAGCGCATCTGGCGTACCCCTGGCATCAGCAGGGTCGACATCGCAAGGGAGCTGTGCCTGTATCGTTCCACCGTGACGAACATCATTTCCTCCTTGATCGAGAACAAGGTCGTATATGAGGGCGAGGAAGGCAACGGCATGGCGCGTGGCGGACGCAAGCCGATCATCCTCCGGCTGAATGAAAAGTTTGGCTGCGTCGTCGGCTTTGACATCCAGCCCTCGCATTACCGCGTCGTGATACTCGACATAACGGGCGAAATGCTTTGGGAAGGCACGGGAATGATTCCCGACGTCCATTTCGACGGTATCATCGATTTTCTCATGGACATCGCCCTGGCGGAGGTCGCCCGGATAGCTATTCCGCTGCTTGGCGTCTGCATCGGTATCCCGGGCATCGTGGACAGCGACAGGGGGGTCATCAAATACGCCGAGCCGTTCAAGGTGGCCGACTATGACCTGTATTCATATTTCACAAAACGCTATGACACGGCGGTGCTGGTTGAAAACGACGCGAATTGCTGCGCTTGGCTGGAGATGACATTGAACCGTCAGGTGAATCTCGGTGATTTCATCTGCCTGATAGGCGATTTTCATGAAGGAAACTATACGTTCGAAGATCGTAGCGGCATCGGTATTGGCATCGGGCTTTCAATTGGAGGCAGGGTGTACCATGGCAGTCACGCCGCCGCGGGTGAGTTCTGTTCCCTGTCCTGGCGCAGGGAGTGCCCGGGGCAGACCGGATTGCCCGATGACCTGCTGATCAAGTCCGCCCGCGACGAAGCCGCCTGGCGTGTCTGGCTGCACGACCTGTTCTCGTCGTTGGTTCCTGTGATTTCCGTCATGGACCCGAGATTCGTGTTCATCCATGGGTGTCCGTTCGCCGATGAACGGAAGATCCGCAAGGAACTGGATGAGCTGGTCCCCCAGTTCCTCGCCGTATTGGACAAGGTCGGGTGCCAGCTGGTGTTCAATGCGCAGGATGAGGCCGTCGTCGCGAAAGGCGCCGCGATGATGTTCTTGCAGAAGCTGTTCGCGGTGCCTGAATTGTCTGAAATGGATTCACGATGTCATTTCGACTGGGACGATGTCATCCGGCAGGCCTCGTCGAAGAAAAGGTCGTACCGAAAGAGTTTCTAGCGCAAAGGAGGGGTCGCATGTCGATTGTCAAGAGAGAATACGGCGGGAAAAGGTCCGCAGCCCTGCTCAAGAAGGGGCGTGGCGTCACTTCCCGGAGAGAGCAGGTATTGTCCTATTGGGTCCTGGTGCTCCCCGGTTTCCTCGTCTATGTGGCTGTCATGGCGTTTCCGACTGTTTTTTCCATTTTCCTGAGCCTGAGCAACTACAAGGGCGGAAAGCTGTTCGGAGGGCCCGGTACAGTCAGCGTCGTCGGGTTCGGCAACTACGTCAAGATGTTCCATGACGAGTATTTCTATCTTGCGTTGAAGAACAACATGTATATTGTGCTTGTTTCGGTATTCGGGCAGATCCCCCTGGGGTTCTTCATGGCCTATATCCTGTTTCGGGGGATGGTCCGCGGCAAGGATTTCTTCCAGACGATGATCTATCTTCCCTGCGTCATCTCGACCGTCGTCATCGGCATCCTGTGGAAGGCTTTCTTCGCTCCGACCGGGGCCTTTACCGATCTTGTGCGGATATTCAATCCGATGTACGAGGCGGGGCTTTCGAGCCATCCTATGATCAAGGTCCTGTTCGTCATCCTGTGGATGTATACCGGGACGTACCTGATCATCTTCATGGCCAATTTGCAGAAGATCGACGTTTCAGTCATCGAAGCCGCGAAAATCGATGGCGCGAGTGAAATGCAGGCCCTGCGGTACATCATCCTTCCCGCGCTGAGCGGCGTCATCGTCACTTCCGCGATTCTGGCGATCAGCGGTTCGCTGAAGAGTTTCGACCTGATCTACGTCATGACCGCCGGCGGCCCGGCGAACAGGACGAGCGTCCTGTCCTTGTACATGTATGATAAGGCGTTCAAGGGCGCTCCGAACTATCCGATGGCCAATGCCATCTCCACTGTCATGGTCATCATCAGCTTCCTGCTGATCGGGTTGACCAAAATGGCCGAAAAGAAGTTCGGGGGGAGGGAATAGCATGGCGGATATCAAAGACAACAGAAGCGCCGGCGCCCGCTTCGGGCTGGTGATCACCTATACTATCCTGGGTATCTTCACGGTACTCGCCATCTATCCGTTGATCTGGCTGTTGATCAACTCTTTCAAGACCACGCAGGAGTTCCAGCTGAACAAGCTCGGTTTCCCGGGAGCCGTCGAGGGATACAAATGGACTACAGTCAACTATACCGACGCCTGGACGAGGGGCAAGTTCCCGATTCTGATCCTCAACAGCGTAATCTATACCGGCGTCACGACCATCGTCGTCATCGTCTTCTCGTTCATGGGAAGCTTCGCGTTCGCGAAAATCAAGAACCGGGCGACGCCTCTGGTCCATGGTTCGTTCGTGATCGGCCTGTTGCTGACATTGCAGTCCATCATGGTTCCCCTGTACCTCATGGTCAACTGGGTGGGGCTGTACAACACCAGGCTCGGCGTTTTGATCCCGTACATTGGCATCGGCATGCCGATGGGCATCTATCTTGGGACGGAGTATATCAAAAGCATCCCGGACGCGCTGGTCGAAAGCGCGCGCATAGATGGCGCGACCTATATGAAGATATTCCGCAGCATCATCGCCCCGATGGCCGCTCCTGTCGCGACGACGCTGGCGATTCTGACGGTCACCGGTACTTGGAACGAATTCATGCTGATCAACATCCTGACGTCCAGCGACAAGATCAAGTCCCTGCCTGTCGGTGTGCAGAAGTTCGCCGGCGCGCTTGCCACCGACTATGGCAAGCAGTTCGCCGCGCTGGTCATCGGTCTGATACCCATGCTTGCATTCTATCTTGTCTTTAGAAAAGAGATTACAAAGGGTGTCGCGGCGGGTGCTGTGAAGGGTTGACGATTGGTTTGCTGAAACCGTCCGGGATTCGTCCTGGACGGGAAGCCTCGCCGCCGTCGCCCAGTGGACGCCGTGGTCCCGCGTACGGACTGCGTGTCCTTTATTCCTGCCCGGCCCTGTTTCAGCGTCTTCCTTTCGTCCATGGCGTGCCTGTGAATCGTCCTGAAATGTTTTGTAGTCTTTTGGAAAATCCGCTTTTGAACGTGGCGCGGATCCTGGCTCAGGTCCTAGTCGCAACTGGGGAGAAAAACAGGTGAAAAAAAGTTTGACAGCGCAGTATAAGCATGATAGCATTGGTTTGTACAAAGTATGAACTAATTCAGTGAGAGGGGGTTGTTCTGGTCTTTCTTGCCGGTGAGGGAAGGAGGAAGTCGATTCGACACCACTGCATGCAGGGGATGCATGTTACGGTACATACTGAGTTTGGTAAGTCATTAGGAGGTAAAAATGACTGGACTGAAGAAAATTTCCATCGTAGCCCTAGCGCTTCTTATGGTGGCTTCCATGGCGTTCGCGCAGGGCGCTAAGGAAGCGGCGGCATCTGGCCAGACAGAACTGACCGTTCTGTATTACATCGATATGTCCGCTCCGAACAGCGCTGATGAGATCGAGATGGTCTGGGATCGCTTCTCGGCTGAAAACCCCGATATCAAGGTCGTGAGAGAAGATTTGTTCAATGAACCGTTCCACCAGAAGACAGAAGCCTATGTAGCTTCCGGCAATCTTCCCGATGTCGTCTACATGTGGCCGGGCGGACGCTCCACCAGCTTGCAGACCACCCATTCCGTAAAGGACCTGATGCCTTTCCTGGAGAAGGACGGCTTGGTGAATTCCTACGCTCCCGCGGCCCTCGGCCCTCAGGCGGCAGGTTACCTCGCAGAACTGCCCAACGGCATCACTTCTTCCCACATGATGTTCGCGAATACGAAAGTCCTGAAGGCCAACGGCCTTTCAATGCCGAATACGATGGATGATCTGATCGCGATGGTTCCCGTCTTGAAGGCGAAGGGCATCGAGGTCGTCGGCATGGACAACATGGACAGCTGGGTCATGCAGTCCTGCCTGTTCTCCCTGGTCGTCGGCCGCATGGGCGGCGCCGACTGGTATGACAAGCTCGCCGCCGGCGAGATCAACTTCACGGATCCTTGGTTCGTCGATTCTCTCGCCGTTATCGACCAGCTCTACAGGACCGGCGTCATCAACCCCAATACGCTGAACTCCGCTTATGGTAATGGCCGTGGTGACTTCGCCGCAGGAAAGGCCGCGTTCTTCATCGACGGCGACTGGGCGTGCGCAAACTTCCAGACCGACGCATCAACCGGCATGGCGCTGATTCCGCCCGCCGCGCAGGAAAGCGACATTGAATTGATCGTATTCCCCGCCATTTCCGGTGAAGTAACGCACAATACCACCAGTGGCGTCGTCGGCACCGGCTTCGGCATGAGCGCCAGCATTCCCGCCGGGTCCGCCAAGGAAGACGCAGCCTGGAGACTGATCAAGTTCTTGCAGGGTGAATATGTACAGACCTATCGTCTGACCACTGGTTCTTCCTTCCCGTCCAATCTGAACGTCAATGTCGACAAGGTCATCAAGGACAATAATCTCGAACCGCTGGTAGGCAAGAGAGCCGTTTTCTATACCAAATATGGTACCACTCCCGTTATCGACGGCGTGTTGCACTCCGATGTCTTCAACGTGATCAACGTCGGCTTGCAGGAAATCGGCCTTGGCACCAAGACTCCCGCCGCTGTCGCCGCGGAAGTGCAGAAGGCTTGGGTAGCGTTCAACAAGGCTAACTAATAGCTGGATTTGCCTCATAGCACTCCTCTTGGGGCCCGGTGCGTTGCACCGGGCTCTTTCTGTCTATGATTTTTGCCAGTTGAGTCCCCTGTCCGGTTGCGGACATGATTGGCAAAGCGCCCTGCTCCAGCGCCCCGACATTCCCGCTAGGTATCCACCATGCGCCAACAGCGGGAGATGACTGACCGCCGCCATGATGCCCGTTCGGCGATTCAAGGCAGGACGTAATCCCGTCCTAAAGGACGTAGCAACAACATGCAGGACGTAATCGATAGGACCGGCAGTTGCCGGTCCTATCCTGAATTTTGTGTAAAAGGCTGTTCACTAAAAGACTCCCGGCCCCCTGCCGTGAAACAGGATTGAAAACTGGTTGCCCTCCCGCCCCCACGGCTACAGGGGTATCGTCCACTTGCGCACGATGTAGTCCGCAACGCAAGGTACATGATCTTGTATATGCCATCATCGCTGGAGAATGTCGAACGGTCCTTGGTCACCTTGCGCAGCGAGTCTGCCATGTGGATTTCCGCTCGTCCGTCCAGTACCCGTTTGAGATAGCGTGATATATGTGTCTGGGTGTTGGAGCTGTCGGACAGAATGTGATATGTTTGTCCAGAAATAACACGTGGAGTGGCTGATGGAAATCCCAGAGCGAACACTCAGCAATCCCAGAGCGGACTTTACCGAACTCCTCACAGGCCGCCGAGCCGTATCGATTACAATAGGCCGTATCGTTAGAATTCTCCGGCGTGCCGTCTGGCCGTTGTGGCGGCCTGTTCCATGATCACCGCGGGATCGTTGCCTTCGATATCCAGCCCCTCCGCTGAGGTGAACTGACAGCGGGGGATTCCGTACATCATCGCCATGGCGCGGATCGCCGGTGTGGCCATCTCCATGGCGTTCATCCCCGAACAAAAATCGTAGCAACCGCCGCTTGTGGTGATATAGGCGAGCGCGGAGGCCCTGCACAATCCTATCTGGCCCGTTGCGTCATACCCGAATGTAACGTCCTGTACACAGACATGCTCAAAGTATATCTTGAGCATGGCGGGGAAGCTGCAATCCCAGAACGGCGCGACGATAATGATTTTGTCCGCGGCGGCGAACTGTCTCGCGAGGGCAAACATCGGGACATTGAATTCTTTTTTCGTTATATGTTCGACCCTGGCGTTCACTTCGGCAATACCGTAGGGATGCAGATCCCTGTCTCGTAGAACCACCCGTTCAACGGTGGTCCCCGGATGCAAGAGCGTGTATTCATTCAGGAACTCGCGCCCCAGCGTCGCCGAACGCGATTCAGGGGCTGGACGGGTGCAACTGTCGATGTAGAGGAGAGTTTCCATATTGGTCAGTCCTTTTGTCATTGTTGTCGCTTCAGCTTCAGATTGAAGCAGTCAGACGGCGGCGCACGAATCCCTCCCCGGATTCATTCGAGTGGTTGGGGATTCCAACACGACCGTTCGGCCTAGTGTCCGCTTGTATACAGATCGAATATCTTGAGGTTTCCTTTGAACCGTTCCAATGTGCATGGTTCCTTCACCTTGAACAAGACCTGCTTTTGCGCAGTCGGGCGGATATCGAAGAAGTTGTCGCTGAACCGTCCTTTGATATCACCCGCATCGAGAGAAACCCAGAAGGCCGGAGCCTTGCATCCCAAAGTCACCGAGAAACCTCCCTGCGCCTCAGTCACCTGGACCTCGAACTGTGGCGGACAGATGCCGCAACGTTTCGGAAGGTCGAGCAACAATGTGTTCTCTACATATCTGTCCGTTGTTCTTAGCTTGAGGTAGATGAACGCCTCGTTGATCGGCGCGCCGATCTCCCGTTTCGAGATGGTGCAGATATGGGTTGAACTCTGAGGGGGGACCGACAGATGGTAGACCTGTTTCGGCAACTTGTCTCCATTGAAGCGACTTGTCTTGATTGAGAACTTTGCGTCGTCGTATTGCTGTGTCGTATCGTTGACGACATAGACTTCAATCTTGTCATCCTTCATATAGGCGATTGGAGTCAATGGATCGAAAAAACGGCGTGCCGCATAATGGAGGAGCTTCCATTTTCCCGTATAGTCAATGGATGACCAGGAGGCGACGGGCCAATTGTCGTCCAGTTGCCAATATAGAGCCCCCATGCAGTAGGGACGGAGTGTCCGCCAATATTCAATCGCCGTCCGCATCGCCAGCGCCTGTTGCGCCTGCGAGAGATAGAGCATCTGCTCAAAGGAAGTCGGGAATCTGAAATAGCGGGAGAAATTTTCTATGATGATGGAATTCCCCCGCTCATTCTTCTGATGATGCTCCATGACCGGGCTCGTCAGGTTGAGCTGTCCGTCAGGGGCGTAGGTTTCGACCGTCGAGAGGGAGGGGAAGGATTGATAGCCGAACTCGCTGACGAACCGAGGTTTGATGTCGTAATAGGCTTCAAAGGGTTTCCCCTCGTGCCATACCGACCAGTAGTGCATGTCGCCGCGGCCATCGTTGTGCCAGTTGTCGGAGAAATCGTTCGGGCCTGCGGACGGACTGCTCGGCCACCAGGTACGCGCCGGATCCAACTGCTTGACCAGCCTTCCCACGATCCCTTCGTTCAGACGGTCATAGTCGATCAAGTACCGGTCCCTGTTCGCCTTGGATTCCTCGTACCAGTTGATGGCCCCCAGGTCTTCGTTGTTGCCGCACCAAAGAGCCAGCGACGCATGGTCATGAAGCCGTCTGACCTGGTATGCGATCTCCTCTTCCACGTTGGAGAGGAACTCAGGGGTGGCCGGGTACATGGAGCAACTGAACATGCAGTCTTGCCAGACCAGCAGGCCCTTTTCATCGCATAGTTCATAGAACCAATCCTTTTCATACAGTCCGCCGCCCCAGACGCGAAGCATGTTCATGTTCGCATCGACACAATCCTGCAACAACTGGTTGTAACGACTTTTTGTCAACCGAGACGGCAATGCGTCAAATGGAATCCAGTTCGCGCCTTTTGCGAAGATATCCCGGCCATTGACGCGGAACGTCATCGATTTCCCGCCGTTATCGTCCTCGGTTGTCTTGACTTCGACGTTTCTGAAGCCAATCCGTTTCTCCACGATCTGTTCCCCGATGTGCAGTACCATTGGATACAAGTGCTGCCGGCCTTGTCCCGCTGGCCACCAGCACTCGACTTCCTTGCAGACGCAATGGAGATCAAACTCGTTCATACCTGCTTTGATTCTGACATTACGGGTTTCGCCACCATCCTTCAAGTTGATGGAACAAGGGAGCGTCCCTCCTTTCCATGCATCGTAGCGGATAGTTGCGTTGACATGCCAACCGCCGCCTCGTCGTCGTGTTGTGTCGGTGGTGACGCTGCATATCCTGCCTGCGGGCAGGAAATCGATTTTGATTTGGTCGTAGACGCCCATGGACATGATGCACGGCCCCCAGTCCCATCCGCTATGGCATTGCGTCTTGCGGACGAGGTTCCTGTGGGGCGAGCTGACTGGGTATACGGAATAGGGAATCGGGTAGGGCAGCTTTTGGGCCTCATCTAGCGCTGCCTTTTCCGCACTGGTGAACCGTAGCTCCATGGAGTTTGTTCCGGCGACAAGCAGGCTCGTGACATCGAACGTCCATTCTCGGAACTGGTTGAAACACCGTCCCGCCACGGCTCCGTTGACGAGGACGTCGATGATCGTGTCAGCCATGCTCAGAATCAATACCGCCCGTCCGCAGGAAAGTCGGTCCGGGGTGACTTCAAAACTCCTCGTCAAGGTCCAGTCGGTTTTCCCTACCCATTGGACGTCCAGCTCGCAAGTATCGTAGTACGGATCGGGAATCAGCTGCTGCTCAAGCAACGCTGTATGTATATCTCCGGGAAGCTTGCAGGGAATCGACTGATGCTGAGAAAAATATCGCGTCGATTGTACGATTTCCTGCGGGTTCCGCGGGAAAAGTCTCCATTCACCGGATAGGGGGAGTGTCTGCGTCATACCAATAGCTCCTTTTGGACAGGTCTTGTGGCCGATGAGTTCATGATCGGATCTCTCGGTGGATGTACAAGCCCTGCCAGTATACCATAAACCACCGGGAGTTGAATGAAAAATATGGCTGTCGCTACCAGGTTTTACGCCTTCTTCGCATTGGCTTTCTGAAACGCTTCCAGACTTTGGTCGTTGCCGGCTACGACAAGCTGGTCCCCTTGATGCAAAACCGTCTGCGGGGTGATATTGCCGTCAGCCCTTTCCTCATGGATCAGGGCGATGACATTGATGCCATATCTCTTGCGAAAATCACATTCAAGAATGGACCTGCCGTCGAAACCAGGCGCGACTTCGACCTCAATGATGGCGAAATCATCACACAGGGAGAGAAAGTCAAGCGTCATCTTGCTGGAAAGAGATTTTGCGAGCCGCACGCCCATCTCTTCTTCGGGATAGATTACTTGCGCGCCGATTTTTTCCAGGATTCTGCCGTGGTCGTCGCTGATTGCCTTGCTGATCACACGTGGAACACCAAGGTCGATGGCGTTGAGCGTCGCCAGGAGGTTGCTTTCCACATCCTTGCCGATACATACCACCACCGTATTGCATTCAGCGATGCCCGCCTCCTGTAGGGTATCTCTGTTGACCTGGTTGATCTGGTACAGATGGGAGACCAGGTCCTTTAGCGATTGTAGCTTTGCGCCGTCGATGTCGAGCGCGATGACTTCTTTGCCCGCTTTCACCAGTTCGCTGGCCAGCGTGAAACCGAAACGACCTATTCCGATGATTCCAAACAGGTTCGGATCTGTATACGTTGTCTTTCCCATGCCCTCAAACACTCCTTCCGGTTGGTTCTGGAGGCGGACGTTTTCACATTCACTTCCATTTCAACGCCCCAGTCCATCGCGGGGTGCTTGCGTCTCCAACCGATTATCCGATCAATTTATCCAATCAATATCTTTTCCTCGATATAGGACAACTGTTGCTCCTTGAACCTGACGCTACTGGCGATTGTCAGCGGGCCGAGCCTGCCGATGAACATCATCAGCATGAGCAGGATTTTGCTTCCCGATTGCAAATCGGGCGTAACACCGCAGGACAGCCCGACCGTAGCGAACGCCGACACCGACTCGAACAGCAGATAGGAAAGGGGAAAGCGCTCACCTTCAATCATGCACAGTCCCAGCGTTCCGACCATGACCACCGAGAACGCCATCGTCGTGACCACAAGCGCTTTCATAATGCTTTCCATCGTAATCCTGCGTTGGAACGCAGTCGGCTGACGTCGGATCGAGACACTGCGCACCATGGCCAGCAATGTGAACAATGTCGTCGTCTTGATGCCGCCGCCGGTAGAACCGGGAGACGCTCCAATGAACATGAGCATGATCATGACCAGGAGTCCTGCTGTTCCGAGAGCGGTCATGTCAACAGTATTGAAGCCCGCGGTTCGGGCCGATACGCTCTGGAAAAACGCCTCCAACGGCGTAAGCCCGCTGGTGAACATGAACAGGACCATGCCGGCCACGATCAAGGACGCGGTCGTACTCAGGACGATTTTCGTATGCATGGTGAACTTTTTCCAATGGCATTTCATCAGCACGTCCCGATATACAAAAAAACCCAGCCCCCCCAGGACTATCAGGATGGCGATTGTGCAGTTCAGCACGATGTCCGTATTGTAGCCGGTCAGGCTGGTGAAGTTTCCCAACAAATCGAAGCCCGCGTTGTTGAAAGCCGAAACAGCGTGAAACAGGCTCATTCCGATGGCTGGCCACGGCTCATAGGTTTTTGAAAAGACGGTGTAGAGGGCTACCGCACCGACCAGTTCTATCGTCGTCGCTCCAATCGCAACCATCTTGACCAGACCGATCAGCCCCCGTCCGGTTTCCGCATTGAGGGCTTCCTTGATCAATGAACGTTGGCTGGCTCCGATGGTCTTGCCGAAAAGGACGAGGAAGAATATCGCGATGCTGGCGAATCCCAGCCCGCCAAGCTGGATGAGGATCGCGATGGCCGTGCGCCCCGCCGGATTGAAGGTCACCGCGACATCTACTGGAACCAGGCCCGTCACACAGACCGCGCTGGTGGATACGAACAGCGCGTCCAGCCAGGATACCCGGACTCCCGGATTGTGTGTAAAGGGAGTGGCGAGAACTATACCGCCGATCAGGATAATCAGCAGAAATCCGAGAATCAGCCTTCTCCCCGGCCTGCTGATCCGTTCTTTCTGTTTTGCCATAACGAAATCTACTATACTATCAAAGCCTCATGAAAGGCAAATCCAGCCGGTACAGGTCACCGTTTCTTAACGATTCCTATGCTTCTGCATGTGCTCAATTCCTGTTTTGGGTTGGGATTTGCGTCAACATGTTCCACGAAGCGCAGACTATCGAACCAGTTCCGTTTTTATCACATGATCGCCACATAAAAAAGCTTCCAATCTCTGTGAAGTAGTGGTACAATCACTGTACGAACTAACTGGGAGGGTTCCCGCTTATCGAAAACGTTGGCCGGTTGTTCGTCCGTCGATGTGGGGGATCTGTTTTCGGAGGCTGGATATAGATCTATATTTTTTTAGGTTTTGTAGCTTGTTTTGTACCGGCCATTCCATGGATGATCAACTTCTGGCGGTCTCATTCATGCTGACCTGTAGCTGCGGTAATCTATCTCCGGACGGCTCGATTCTTGGTAATGCTGCCCAGTGATACCGTGACTTCCGATGGATGGACTGGTGCAATGAACCTGAATTGTGGTGTTGGGGTCTGGAGCTTGGAGAATTGTCCGCTGGTCCTCAAGTGGTTGAAACTCAGGACCGGACTCGCAGGGGATTGTTTTTATGGTGGTTCCTTGCCGGACAGGCGGCTACGGTTCGCGGCATCCGGTTTTCAAGGAGCCGGCTTGCGGATAGGGGCGCGATGGATTGACTTGTGGGCAAGCGTTGGTCTGCAACGGTCTGGCCATGGAAAATTTGTCCGCTTCAGTTCTGTGATGATGGAAATTCATGCATGACGATAGGGGAATATACATATGCGATATGGATACTTTGACAATGAAGCCAGGGAATATGTGATTGACAGGGTCGATGTACCTGTGTCATGGACGAACTATCTTGGTACGGAAAGCACGGGGACTGTGATTTCCCAGAATGCTGGCGGCTACATGTTCCATGAGTCTCCTGAAAACCATAGGATTACCCGTTTTCGCGCCAACGGCGTCCCCTTGGACCGTCCTGGACATTATGTGTACCTGCGGGACAATGCGGACGGGGACTATTGGTCCGTTTCCTGGCAACCCGTTGGAAAACCGTTGGACAAGGCGAAATACATCTGCCGGCATGGACTTGCCTATTCGACATTCATCTGCGACTACGACGACATCCATGCGGAACAGACGCTGTTCATTCCCAGGGGGGAGTCCATGGAGCTATGGGACATCACCCTGAGAAATACCGGAGATGCGCGGAAGGATATCAGCCTGTTCCCGTATTGTGAGTTCTCGTTCAATATCATTGAGATAGACAACCAGAATTTTCAGATGAGCATGTACTGCTCGGGGTCAAGCTATGCCGATGGAGTAATCGAGGTTGACAATTTCTACAACCCGTCGATGTACCACTATTTTACGGCGAACTTCACTCCTGACGGGTATGACTGTCTGCGCGATGGTTTTATCGGAAGCTACCGGAGCGAAACGAATCCCGTCGGTGTCGAGCGCGGAGAGTTGTCCGGCAGTAGCGAACTAGGGAACAATCATTGCGGGGCGTTGTACAAGCGTATCGTCCTCAATCCTGGCGAAACGGTACGTGTCGCCGTCATGCTCGGGGTAGGCGACCGCGCGACAGGACAGGCCGTCCGGACGAAGTACGCCAATCCTGCCGCAATCGATGCCGCATTCGCCGCCTTGAAGGAGTACTGGAGGGATAAGTACGAGCGGTTGCAGATACGCACTCCGAACGGGGCCATGGATACGATGATCAACACTTGGAACCTCTACCAATCGGAAACGAACGTCGTATTCTCCCGCTTCTCGTCATTTATCGAAGTCGGTGGCCGTACCGGTCTGGGGTACCGCGATACCGCTCAGGACGCGATGTGCGTCCCCCATACCAATCCCGGCGCATGCCGTCGCCGTCTGGTCGAACTTTGCCGGGGGCTGACCGGCATGGGTTACGGTCTGCATCTGTTCGAGCCGAGCGTATTCGACCCCGGGAAGCCGAAGGCGCCAGCTTTCAAATCCCCTACGGTCAAGCCCGAACCCAAGCTGTCCGACGTGGTGCATGGTCTTGAGGATACCTGTTCGGACGACGCCTTGTGGCTTGTGCCGGCAATCTGTGAATATGTCAAGGAGACGGGTGAGTTCTCGTTCGTGGATGAAATCGTCACCTACGCCGACGGTGGTGAAGGCTCGATCTATGAGCATATGCGCCGCATTCTCGATTTCTCGACGGAGCAGGTCGGCGCCACCGGCATCTGCAAGGGGTTGCGCGCCGATTGGAACGATTGCCTGAACCTTGGAGGAGGGGAGTCCGCCATGGTTTCGTTCCTCCACTATTGGGCGCTTCGGAACTTCATCGAACTCGCTCAGTATTATGGCCGGGATGATGACGCCGACCGGTATGAGAAAGTCGCCGAAAAGGTCCGCGAGGCATGCGAGACGGTTCTGTGGGACAAGGAATGGTATATCCGCGGCATTACGAAGAACGGTGTGAAAATCGGTACGAGCGAGGATGCTGAAGGAAAGGTCCATCTGGAATCCAACGCCTGGGCGGTGGTTTCCGGCGTAGCGCAGGGCGAGCGGGCCAGCAAGGCCATGGATGCGATAGACACATATCTCTATTCTGATTGGGGCATCCACCTCAATGCGCCGTCCTATGGTACGCCGAACGACGACATAGGCTTTATTACCCGCGTCTACAAGGGAATCAAGGAGAACGGTGCCATTTTCAGCCACCCGAATCCTTGGGCATGGGTCGGGGACGCCCTGCTCGGCAACGGCGACCGCGCCATGAAGTTCTACAACGCGCTTTGTCCCGCCAATCAGAACGACAAGATTGAAATCCGTCAGTCGGAGCCCTACACCTACTGCCAGTTCGTCATGGGGCGCGACCATACCGCTTTTGGCAGGGCGCGGCATCCTTGGCTGACCGGTTCCGCCGGATGGGCTTATTTCGCCACGACGCACTATCTGCTCGGTGTCCGTCCCGACTACGACACGCTGGAGATCGACCCTTGCATTCCCTCTTCCTGGGATGGATTCTCCATCTCCCGTATCTGGCGTGGCGCTCAGTACCGAATTACGGTGACAAACCCCGACCATGTGCAGAAGGGAGTGAAAGGGATTCGGCTGAACGGCGAACCTGTGCATGTCATTCCCAGTATGGAGACTGGGAGCTTCAATGTCATCGATGTGGTGATGGGTACTTGAGCAAGGCTTTCGTTCTTTGTATGGTTGTTCATGCCTTGCATGAATTTTTCCATTTCCTGCAAGGCTTGATGGAGGTGGTGTCGATGGCGGATTGGAATTCTGAGCAATACCTGCTTTTCAAGCGGCAACGGACCCAGCCTGTGATCGATCTGGCGCAACGTGTCAGGATGGTTTGCTTTCCCAAGAATATCGTTGACCTGGGCTGTGGCCCTGGCAACAGCACGGAGGTGTTGCGAAGCCTGTTCCCCGATGCCGACATCCTTGGTATCGACACCTCCACGAATATGATCGAAAAGGCCCGCGCCAGCTATCCCGACCTTCGCTTCCAAGTCCGCGACCTCAACGCCCTCGACTGTCGCCACGACTTGCTGTTTTCCAACGCCTGCCTGCAATGGCTGCCCGACCATGGCGTCCTGTTGCCCTCGCTGATGGACCGGCTCAATGATGGCGGGTTCCTTGCGGTGCAGATACCGATGAATGGTGGCGAACCTCTTTTTCAGATCATCAGGGATGTCGTTTCACAATCGGCTTGGGATTTCAGCAAGGTCAGTTTTGAAACGAACGGTTCCTTGGAACCTGATGCGTATTTTGATATCCTATCGGGTTGCTCCAGTGCCTTTGAGCTTTGGGAGACGACCTATTACCACAATATGCCTTCGCATGACGCTCTGCTGGAATGGGTCAAGGGCGCCCGTCTCCGCCCCTACTTGGACGTGCTCGATGAGTACGACTCCAAACTGTTCCAGGAGGAAATCCTTGCGCGTGTCCGCCGGACGTATCCGGTAATGCGCAACGGCGAGGTAGTCCTTCGATTCCGAAGGTTCTTCTTTTTGGCTCGGAAATAAGGCCTTTCAATCCTTCTTGCACCCGACTCTTTTTTATTTGCCTCTTCAGCCAAAAAGGGGACTGATGTTCTATAAATTGAATATTTTGTTATGATGTAGTTAGTTGCTGGCTTATTTCGCGATGGAGTTGCTGGTAACTTCATTACCCTTTGCTGGTGGTTTCATCGCTACTTGCTGGTGGCTTGATATTTCCCCCAAAAACATCCGCTCCCATGGACTCTCTCCCCGACTTGTGCCAGAATGTTGACGTTCTATTTTGGAAACATCATCCGTCGCTTGGCGTCATTCAACGACGAAGGCGTCTGACGCAATAGAAAAAAACTCTGAACGGCCACTGGTACTTCCAGCTTTATCCAAAATGGTACGAAGGATGCGGAATTTGAAATGACCTTCACGCTTGTTCTGATTGTTGTGAACACTCTGTTCTGGATTTCCTTGCATTTCGTGGTGGCCGCGCTGGTCACTACGGCGGTTCCACAGCGGCTGCGGATGCGGTGGTTTGACTACCACCGATGTTTTTTTCAGGTGTCGGAGCGGGAAATGGCGTTCTATAAGCGAATCGGTTTGCCCAGATGGAAGGACCGGCTCCCCCAATACAACAAGGACTTTGACAAACGCCACCTGCGGAAAAACATGTCCCCCGATTATATACGTACATTCCTATTCATGACCTGCCAGGCCGAAGTCGTTCACTATAGCATTGCGGTCACTGGCTATCTGTCCTTGCTTTTTTGTCTGCTATGCGATGATCCTCTGTCCAATATCCCGCTGTTCTTTGGTATCGCGACATTCATTGGAGCATGTAATATTCCATTTTCAATGATTCAGCGATACAATAGATATCGATTTTCCGATGTACTGGCGATGATGGAATCACGGGGGCGGGGGGCGCAAATCGGCGGGGGCGGATTCTTCAACGATGCCGCCGCTGGTTCTGTTTTGTAGAGTAAAGAGCAATGGTAAACCATACCGTTATGGCATCAATTGTGGAACAATGAAATAGGGACGATTAGGTACAAGTTTATTTGGATGAATAACTTGTATTGGATTTTGTTGTTTCCGTGGCTGGTTTTTAAAGGGGTGGATATGAAGCAATTCGAGGTGAGTTTGGGGCAGTATGAGCCGACTGCTCTGTATGGCGTGTGGATGGAATCCAACGACCGTTCGATATCACGTGACATTGCCAGATTGTCAAAACGGTATTATGTCGTTTCCGGCAAACGCGCAAGTTCCGTCCTTCCATTCTATGTGCTGTCAAAAGACTATGACCAGAGTACGGGTCGCTTCAAGCTGTTCATCGGTAGCGATGCGCCAGCCGCAGGCTTGGACAAGTTCATCATCCCAAAGGGGCGGCGTGCGAAAATATCAGTCGGACCGAAGTTTGGATTTTTGTGGGGACCGTCTATCGGAGAGGCAAAACGGTTCTTTTACACAAAATGGCTTCCTGCCTGTGGATTATCCGCGTTGAACATGGAATACGAGCTGCATACGGAGAAAAGTCTTGGTGCGAATGCGATTGTGGAGCTTTTGTTTGTTGTTGAAACCTGAAGGTGAACCGGTGGGGGAGATGCATTGTTGAAGGAACGGAAGGAGGTGTCTGTGAATGAACGGCTGTATGAATTCGATGCGGTGATACGGAAAGTTCCCGAACTTGACGGCGCATACATAGAATTTCCGTTTGATGTCCGCACCGAATTTGGAACGGGAAGAGTGAAAGTCCATGTGACGTTCGACGGGGTGGAATATGACGGCAGCCTGGTACGCATGGGTACTCCCTGCCATATCCTGGGTGTACGGAAGGATATCCGCGCTGCAATAGGAAAACAGCCGGGAGATTCCGTACATGTCATTGTCCGTGAACGCGAATAGGCCGGCCAATTACCTGACTGGCGGCAGAATCATCGGTTCCTTCCTGTTGCTGGGACTGAACCCCCTGTCCCTGCCGTTCTTCATCGTGTATGCCCTCTGCGGCGTTACGGATGTGCTTGACGGGACAGTTGCCAGACATACTGGAGGCGCCACGAAGTTCGGGGCCGCGCTGGACAGCGTGGCTGATTTCATCTTCGTCGTGGTGATGTTTGTGATATTCCTACCGCTTTTTCCGTGGAAGCTCTGGATGCTTCTATGGGTAGCCGCAATCGCGGTACTGCGATTCCTGTCGCTCGCGGTGGGATATGTGAAATACCATGAGCTTGCGTTTCTCCACACCTATGCGAACAAGGTCACCGGAGGCGTGATGTTCCTCCTGCCGTTTTTCTATCTTCTTGTCGGACTGGATCTTGCCGCATCGGTCGTCTGCGTTGGCGCTACGTTATCGGCGGTGGAGGAGCTGGTGATCACAGTGCGTTCGGAAAAACTGGACAGAGATGTGCGGGGTGTGTGCCTTGGTCATCGCAACCAATCGAACAAAGCGACCTGACTTTAATGCCACCCTCATCTGATACGAAATCCCCGAACAATTTGTTTTTGAAACAACCGTTCGGGGATCTTGAAAAATGGATATATGAGCCAGTCAGCAGACTTGGCGTGTAGATTTGGTGCTATTCATCTTCCTTTGCTGATTTTGCATAGGAAAGAGCTTTCACCGCATTGTCGAATTTCTGAAACTTGCCGTTCTTCAAGCGAATTACGACGGATGTCTTCTGATTGCCGCTCACTTGAACGATGTATTCCGTCGCTTCAAATTTTGTCTTGAAGTATTTGATGACCTTGTCGCTGCCCTGACGTTTCACAGCCCAACCTTTGCCTGCGACGAAAGAAAGGGTATGGACATCCTTTACTTCTTTTTTTACTTTCTCTTCGGCGGGGGCGGGTTCTGAGCCTTTTACACCCGGTTTTGGAGCGGCCTCGGGAACAGCTTTCGAAGTCGTTTTCGCCGACACCGTTTCAGGCTCTTTTACAGAAGTTTTTTTCTGTACTTTTTCTTCATTTTTTGCCGGAGCTTTCGTTAGTGCCGGTGCTTTTTGTTTTGCCATGATATCTCCTTTGGATTCTCTATGATGAAATGTAGTGCGGTTCAATGAAATTGTCAGTACAATGGGCCGTTGATATTAGAAAAAAAAGTGCAAAATAATCGCTGTATGTGTAACATTTTTTTGATAAGTCCACACAGGAAACGGAAAATCGGCTGTCCTTGATGTTTGTATTCAAGGTGATATCGATTGCCTAGAAGTACATATGCATCATCGGTATCTGCATGAGGAGTTAAAAAAAGCCATCCCAGTCAGTTTTCTTGGGATGGCGTGGTGAACCGTTGGAATTCCTGATGCCAGCGCAATATCGCTCATGGGAATGTACCTTGCGGAACTTGCTTGGGTGATTTTCCCATAAGGTCGGTCTTACTTGTCCTGTTGCTCCAATGCTAGCGTAACGGTTGTCAGGTCGCAGACTTCGGTCGGACCGTAGTACTGGATTGCGCCTGGGTAGGTGAAGCAGGTATCGCGGGCCCATTCATCGCGATGAGCGGCGAAGTAGGCGAACGGAGCGCCGTCAAGTTCGACGAGAGCCTTCTTGATAACCGGCTTTTGCTCGCCATGGCGCTGCTCCATATTCATCATCATGGTGATGGGAATGCCGCCTGCTTTCCATTCCGCCGCAGGCTTGTGCAACCTGGTGACGGAGGAGATGTATCCGGACAGGCCGCCGGCAATCAACATGAAGGCGTTGTAGCCGAGGCTGTAGCAATAATCCGCGTCGAAGTTGGATGGGAACGCGCAACGGCCTTCGTAGCCGAAGAAGTGGTTGAGTCCGCTGAACTTGCCGACATATGCGCCGGCCTTCTTCATCTCAGCAAGACGATTGCCGACCATCTCGATCAACAGCTTGTCGGTCTCGATGCGGGAAACCTGGACGTTGCCATGCGGATCGCGATCCATCAGCAGCTGCTTCTGGATTCCTTCCGGCAGAACGGTGAACACATCGGCGGACGCCTTGGTCAGATGTGCGACGATGAACTTGCTCTGTGCCTCGAAATCCGCAAGCTTGGCATAAGCCTTCTCTTCCGTGGCAAGGAGATCGTTCAGTTCTTCGATCAGAGCCTTGACTTCGGGGATGAACTCGACCAGCCCTTCGGGAATCAATATGACGCCGAAATTCTTGCCGTCGGCCGCCCGTAGCGCGATGGCGTCGGCCACCTGCTGCACGACTTCAGTCAGGGAAGTCTTGTGAGCCTCGACCTCTTCGCTGATCAGGCAGATGTTCGGCTGTGTCTGCAATGCGCATTCAAGTGCGATGTGACTGGCGCTACGTCCCATGAGCTTGATGAAGTGCCAGTATTTCTTGGCGCTGTTCGCATCGCGCTCGATGTTTCCAATCAGCTCGCTATAGGTTTTAGTCGCGGTATCGAAACCAAAAGAAATTTCGATGGACTCATTCTTCAAATCGCCATCAATGGTCTTCGGGCATCCGATAACCTGAATCCCTGACTTCTTGCGAAGGAAATACTCAGCGAGTACCGCCGCATTGGTGTTGGAATCATCCCCGCCAATAATGACGATCGCGGAAATCCCATGCTTCTTGCAGGTTTTCTCGCAGACTGCGAACTGCTCCTCGGTCTCCAGCTTCGTGCGTCCGCTGCCAATAATGTCGAATCCGCCGGTATTGCGGTATTCCGCGAGAAAATCAGCGGTAATCTCGACATACTTGTCATCGAGGATGCCACTGGGGCCGCCCTTGAAGCCAATCAGCTTGTTTTCGGGATTCGCCGCCTTCAATGCGTCGAACAGGCCGCTTACGACATTATGTCCGCCAGGAGCCTGTCCTCCAGAAAGAATCACACCGACATTGCGTTTCGTACCGATGGTCTCGTTCTTTCCTTTTTCAAAAGAAATCTTCGGCAACCCATACGTATGGGGGAACAATGCCTTGATCGTCTCCCGGTCGGATACCGGAGCAGTCGCGTCGCCGGCTACCGGCACGATAGTGTCGATGGCTTCCCTCAGGATGGCCGGCAGTTTTGGGTCGTACTTGTAACGTGCGATTTGTAGGGGTGAATACTTCATTTCCTAATACTCCTTTCTCGGATATCATGCGTCCGACTGCGTTGTCCTCGCAAGGCCGTACCGGGGTACTGTCCTTGTTCGACGGCCTTGTCCGCCGCATGCTCTCCTTCGAACTTGCTTCCTGATATCATGCGTCCGACTGCGTTGTCCTCGCAAGGCCGTACCGGGGTACTGTCCTTGTTCGACGGCCTTGTCCGTCGCATGCTCTCCTTCGAACTTGTTTCCTGATATCATGCGTCCGACTGCGTTGTCCTCGCAAGGCCGTACCGGAGTACCGCCCTTGTTCGACGGCCTTGTCTGCCGCATGCTCTCCTTCGAACTTGCTTCCTGATATCATGCGTCCGACTGCGTTGTCCTCGCAAGGCCGTACCGGAGTACCGCCCTTGTTCGACGGCCTTGTCCGCCGCATGCTCTCCTTCGAACTTGCTTCCTGATATCATGCGTCCGACTGCGTTGTCCTCGCAAGGCCGTACCGGAGTACCGCCCTTGTTCGACGGCCCTGTCCGCCGCATGCTCTCCTTCAAACTTGTCACGGATACCATACACCCCGCTTCCACTCTTTTTGCAAGGCGTGACGACACCGCTCATTTGATATTTTTTTCTTGATATCCCAGACTGTAGAATTTTTTTTCAGGTATTGCAAGGGGAGTAACGCTGTTTGTAATGGTATCATTCAGGATATGGGGCAAACAACCCATATGATAGGAGCCAAAGTAGTCCGACGATGATATCCTGAATCCCGCATATAGCGCAAGCTTTTTTGCAGAACACTCTTTTTCATACGGAAAAACGGTGATTGACTCCTGCGGCACTCCATCGTACTCTGGTTGATGTCGATATCCGCGGCATGTCCGCGATCAAGGGGATGACCGATGCGTAACCAGCTTCCGATGAACTATCAGTGGCTGTTCAGCCGTAACGAATGTGCCGACTGGACCGAACGTGAATTTGATGACACCGGATGGGAGACCGTCGATATACCCCATGCGAATACGTTGCTTCCTCGGCATTATTTCGACGACCAGGCCTGTTGTTTCGTTTCCTGCTATCGCAAATGTCTGACCATCCCCGCTGAATGGGAAGGCTTGTGCATCTTCCTGCATTTTGAAGCCGTATCATCCTCCGCCCGAATATTTGCCGATGGCAGATTCGTAGGAAAACATGAAGGTGGATATACCCCGTTCGATGTTGACCTGACGGATTTTGTACAGGCGGGAAGCGCTTCGCTTGTCGCAGTCGTGGTGGATTCTTCGGAGCAGCCTGAAATTCCGCCTTTTGGCGGCGCCATGGACTATCTGGCCTATGGCGGCATATATCGTCAGGTGTCGCTGGTCGCCGTGCCATCCATCCGGTTGTCAAAATTGAGAATCCGGACTCCTGAGCCGCTTCGCACGCCCAAAAGGGTAGACGTGTCAGCGCTTATTGAAAGTCGCGGCACTGGAGGGGCGGTTCTGGATTGGGCGCGTTACAGGCTGGAACTGAATATCTCCGAGTTGTCCGGTAACGTCCTTGCCGTTGTATCCGCTCCACCGATGGAGGACGGAACCATTGGGCTGGGGTGTGCCGTTGATGGAGCCGCCCTGTGGAACTTGGAAGAACCCACGTTGTACCGGGCGACGCTTCATCTGTTTGAGGGCAATACGGAAATAGATTGCCTGTCCTCCCGCTTCGGATTCCGCGACATACGGTTTTCTTCCGACGGGTTTTATCTAAATGGGACGCTTCGGAAGCTGAAAGGGCTCAACCGGCATCAGTGCTTTCCTTATATCGGCTATGCTGCGCCCGATTCCCTACAGAGGACCGACGCGGAGTTGTTGAAACGGGAACTGGCGGTAGATGTCGTCCGCACCAGCCATTATCCTCAGGCACCGGCGTTCCTGGACCGATGCGACGAGCTGGGCCTGCTGGTGCTGACGGAAATCGCCGGATGGCAGCATGTCGGTTCGGGCGGGCATTGGCGGGAGTTATGCCTGCAAAACGTGCGGGAACTGATTGAACGTGACTGGAACCATCCTTCGATCATTACCTGGGGGGTGAGGATTAATGAAAGCCCCGACGACCATGAGCTGTATTCCCGTACCACCGCATTGGCTCGTTCCCTCGATCCGTCCCGGCCTACCAGTGGCATCAGGAATTTCGCCGGGAGCGAACTGCTGGAGGACATCTACACCTACAATGATTTCATCCACAGGGGGGACAACGTAGCCCTGGATAATCCCCGCAAGGTTTCCAGGTCCGATACCGCCCCTTATCTGGTCACGGAGCATAATGGACACATGTTTCCGACCAAGCGTACTGATAGCGAACGCCATCGGACCGAGCATGCGCTGCGGCATGCCAGAGTTCTTGACGCCATGTACGGCGACGGCAGGATTTGCGGTGCGATAGGGTGGTGCATGTCCGACTATAATACCCATGGCAATTTCGGAAGCGGCGATCAGGTCTGCTATCATGGAGTCTGCGATATGTTCCGTATCCCCAAGCTTGCCGCTTGGGTCTATGCATCGCAGGACGATGGTCGGCCTGTCATGGCGGTCTCATCCACAATGGACATAGGGGATCATCCCGCGGGGAACCTGGGGACTATCGCGGTGTTCACAAACTGCGACCGGGTGGATCTCTGGCTCGATGGCGTTCTGGTCGGTAGTCATTATCCTTCCCGAGACCGCTTTCCTTATCTGCCGCATCCTCCTGTATTGATCGATGATTTCATCGGCGACAGACTTGACGCGGAGGCTGGATTCTCCGTCAAGGATCGTGGTCGTCTCAAACGGATTCTGCTCAAGGCGTCCGAGGTCGGCTTCAATCTTCCGTTGGGGGACAAGTTGCGGATGCTCTGGCTGCTGGTGAAGTATCATATGAAACTCAGCGATGGAGTAGAGCTGTTTTCCAAGTATGTCGGAGGATGGGGAAGCGGTCGCCGAGTCTGGCGGTTTGAAGGTGTCCTGAATGGAACGGTAGCCTGTGTCAGCGAATTCGGTGGTTCTTCCGTTCCGATGCTACAAGCCCAGCCCACAAAGACGGAACTTCATCTGGGGGATACCTACGACATGGCGGAGATCAAGCTGACCGCCGTGCTTCCTGGAAACGACCTGCCGCTACCGTATGCGAATGAGCCTGTACAGGTTTCAACGTCGGGAGCTATCGCTTTGGCCAGCCCCGATTTGACGGTGCTTGAAGGCGGCGGCTGCGGCGTCTATGTGCGCACCATAGGGATGCCCGGTTCCGGTCGAGTCGATATCCATAGTTCGCTAGGGGACATCGCGGTCGATTTTATGGTATTGTAGGAAATCATGGTTGATGTAGTTGCCCCTGCCGAATCTGTTTCAGATGTGTTGCTCTGGATTGACGGAGATTCCTGTCCCAGAAATCTCCGTGCGATTCTATTGCGGGCGATTGTTCGCACTGGTATCCGCGCTACGTTCGTCGCCGACCGGCCGTTGCCCGACGTCGTTCAGGCGATGGCCGACCATACCGCCGCACTTCGTCGTCAGGTAAAGACTCTTTTTTCCGCTTCCGGCGTTTCCGAAGTATCCGATGTTCTCCATGGTGTCAATGGTTCTGGAGCACGAACTCTTCTGAATATATCAGACATTCCTCAGGACGCCGATGTCACTGACGGGTTCTCCGCCTCCTGTAGCGTCGATGATTCGAGTTCGCCCATTCCGACCTCGGAGATGACCGTCCGCGCATCTGCCGGCCATGCTGGGGGCGACTCAGCGAATGTTCCGGTTGCGGAGACGATTGTCCGCGCACCCTCCGTGCCTATTCCGCCGATTAACAATATTCGTGCGGTACGGACTCCGATCGCCATGGTGGTGGTGAATACGGGAACGGACAGCGCCGACGACTATATTGTTGAGCATGCCGTAGCCCGGACGCTTGCGGTAACGCATGATGTTCCCCTTGCCGCCCGCTTGGTCGAGAAGGAGCTGGTCGTTTTGGATGACCGGGGCGGGTGCTTTACCACCGAGAATATGGGGGAGCGGCTTTCCTTGCGTAATGCAATGACCGAATTTCGTGAAATGGGCATCTATGCCGAACGGAGCCGCGGGATAGGGGTTGTCGAAACCAAGGCTTTTGCCGATGCGCTGGACAGGCAGCTGGTTGAACTGCTGCGCCGTTTTCCCGATGGGCAGGTGGCGTTGCACCCGGAGCGGATGCTTGCCCGTTGATATTGTTTCAACGTCTCGAAACGTAGCCATTGAATCACCAGCGGGGTTTTTTCATCTGAATAGGGGAGATGAAAAAACGTATCGCAATTTTCACCCGGCATCCGTCCGCACCCGAAGTCGGATGTATCGCGGAAAAAATGTCATTGTTTTCGGCTGGCCCTGTGGTCGTGCTGTCTCCTTCCGAGCTCAATGCCAGTGACCTTGAATTTGATTTGTTGTTTGCAATTTCAGGCAACTTGTCCTTGTTGCTGCGTCTAGAGGGGTGTTTTGCACACGACGTCAGCGGCAATGTGCCTCTTGAAAGTACCTTCGGTTCCGACGGAAACTGTCCACAAGGCTTTGGCGTCCGTCCAGCCCCGGACTTTCCCGGCGGACCTCCCTGTGGCATCGCTGGCGGTACGGGGTGTGCCAATATCGGGAGGGCTGTCGGAAAACCTCCGGCATATATTCCTGCCGCGATATGTAGGCGATTGCTTGTCCTGGTGCCGCCGGAACGATATCAACTGGTCAGAAGCGTTTTGCTTCCTTCTTCTTTTGTTTCAGAACATCTGGAAGAGTTGCTGGAACAGGGAATTCAGCATCTGCGGCGAAACCACTGTGGGGAGTCCGTTCCTGAGTACGCTGCGTCCGCAGACGATCTGGGGGTGGCATTGTCGAAACGTGAAAGGGAGATTCTTTCCCTGCTGGTCAATGGCCTTACCAACAAGGAAGTCGCATGGAAACTCGGCATATCCGTCGGTACCCTTGCCGCCCATCGTCGAAATCTCTACCGCAAGACAAGGCTTTCTACGTTGAGCCAATTGGTGATTTGGGGATTGCTCCATGGGGTAGGCGTGTAGGCGGGTAGGCGTGTAGGCGGGTAGGCGGGTAGGCGGGTAGGCGGGTAGGCGGGTAGGCGGGTAGGCGGGTAGCGGATTTTCCCGTTCATCGGTCGTATCCCATCATTGGGAAGAGCCGAAAAGCATGTATGCCTTATTATCTGTCCATGTCTTGCCGCGCCTGATATGCTGGATTTTTTTTGATTCCCCCTATTGCTGATGGCAACGGTATTCTGAACATACGCCGGATGCGCATCAGATACAGGACCGGTGTCTAGCTTGTCGCTTCCATACATGTCAAACCATGCTATCAGGATACTCCCGCTGGTTCGCTCCGTTTCTTGCCGGACGTAGCAGTTTCTTATATGTCATGTCGATTCCATAGGCTCCCAGAGGAGCGGTGAGCAAGATGGACAACACTGCCACCGTCAATACGATATGTCCGCACGAAAGCCCCATCGCAAGAGGGAGAGACCCTATCGCGGCTTGGACTGTCGCCTTGGGTGTGTAGGCGATCATGCAGAACAGTCGTTCCTTCTTCTCCATCCGCGTCCCGACGAGGGAACCTCCGACACCGGCCATACGGAATGCCAAGGCTCCGAATATGACGAGGAGCGCGGCTAGTCCGGCCGCCTTCACATATGCTGGATCTACTGTAGCACCGACTAGGACGAACAATAGAATTTCCGCTCCCGACCAGATGGCCGAAAAACTCAATGAGAGTTCATGAGCTTGTTTTGGTTCTTTTTTCGCTACGAGGATGCTCATTGACATTGTGGCCAGCAGTCCTGAGACTGGAACAACGCCGGCGAGGAAGTGTTCGGCTGCCATCATCAGGAATGCGACGGAAAGATGAATCAATGTCTTGTACGGGGCGGTCAGCTTTGTACGCCCGTACAGACATGCCAGTGCCATCCCCGCAAGACAACCGAGCAGGATTCCGCAGACAATGGATATCGGAATGGACATGAACATGAACGGGGAGAACTTTCCCGTAGCGGCCAGACCGGTGAATGCGGTGAACAGCACGAGTACAAACACATCGTCGACCGAAGCCGCGGCCATGATCATCTGAGGGATTCCCTGTTTCGAGCCATATCCTTTGTTGATGAGTCCCAGCATCCGCGGGACGACTACCGCCGGGGACACCGCCGCGACTACCGTACCAAGTATGGCGGACTCCAGTGGAGCAAGCCCCAGCAAAGATGGTGCGATAAGGACGCAACCGGCAATTTCGCATGTCGCGGGAACAAAGCACAGCAGCATCGCCGGTCCGCCCACCTGTTTCAATTCCTCCAGGTCGAGCGCCAGACCCGCTCGCGTCAGAATTACGGCCAGTGCAAAACGTCTCAAGTCGGCGGCGATATCCAGCGTCGAGGCATCAAGTAGGTTCAGAAGGTAGGGGCCTATGAGGATTCCCGCGAAAATCATGCCAATCAAACTTGGCGACCGAAGCTTCGAGACAAGCATGCCGAACGATATGCCTGCAAGGAAAATGATTGAAAGGCTGAAAAGCATAGAAACTCCTGAATTACAGGAGCTGCTGCAATACGGGACTCCTGCGTAGTATTCGCAGAAGTCATCAGCATATAGCGGTTCTGGCGAATGCCATGGGAGAACTTCATTCCCGACAGATATACCGTAACTATATGTGAACGACATCAGGTTGTCAACGTTGCTTTTGTCGTTTTCTGGTGGCATGTAGGATTGTACATTAAAGCTTTGATTACTAAAAAAACAAAAAAAGGTATATTTAAATTATATTCGGTAGTATGCTATTCCAAACTTTATATAGGTAAAAGTCTTTTTTTTCAAACTTTTAGTTATCGGCGCCGGCTGGAGCATATAAGGAATAAACATGGAATGGTTGCATTATAAGCAGATTGACTTTTTCGATTACAACAAGATGATTGTAAAACGAATGTCCATGTTTATGGTATTGCAAGAACTCTTCCTGTTGATATCGATGGCTACAGTATTTCTTGACAACATAGCGCGTTATTCATACAACATCATCTGCTATATCATTACTCTTGCAGTTGCTTTGGCGAGTCTCGCGTTGACACTGGCTTATGACAGGAAAAAAATTTCACAAAATGTCTTGCTGTGCTTTCACTTCCTGTTTTTGTTGTATATGACAAGCTATGGAATATTCATCAGCTGGTTGGATTTTTCTAGAGGCGGCCAAGTGTCGGTATATCTTTGCGTGGTGCTTTGCCTGACCGTGTTCTTTATCTATAGCGTTCCCTTTGTCATCATCTTTAATATTGTTTCCTGCGCGGCTTTTTTGGCCGTCTTGAAAAATACCGATTACATCGGTCTCGGATTTATCATGAATATCTCGTTCTTTACCTTTTTCTCTATCGTAGGTTCTCTTGTGAAAACGAATATCTATGTCAAGGAACGGGAAGGAGCTGCGAAACTTCAATACTTGTCCTATCATGACAACCTGACCACGCTCCTGAACAGGAACGCCCTCCATTCTTATTATCAGGGGATGGTAGGAAAAACGTCCTTCGTCATGTTGATAGATATTGATGACTTCAAGAAAATCAATGATGGTTATGGGCATTTGCAGGGAGACAAGATTCTCCAGAAGGTCGCTTCCGCCTTTCTAGATGTGTTTCCAGCCGATTCTGTTTTTCGTTTCGGTGGCGATGAATTTTTGATTCTTGCAACGGAAGTAAACGACGGGTGGAAAGAGAAACTGATACAAACGCTGAACGGGGAACCGCTCATCTCCGGCGCTTACTGTACATGCCCGATACCAAAGGACAGCGATGAACTATTCAGTTCCCTTGACGCGGCTCTCTATTCCGTCAAAAACAACGGCAAGAATGATCTGATATCGGTTTCGTATGTTTAGTCGTCCATGGTGAATCCATTCTAGGCAGTGAAACTGATTTTGCCCTATAGTCTTTTGGCGACATGAAGGTATAAAAAAACCGCTGGATTTTTCCAGCGGCTGATTGTTCGCGTCTAGAACTCTGCCTGACGGACCGCCCGTGGGAACGGAATGACGTCCCGGATGTTCTGCATCCCGGTCACATACCTGACGGCCCGCTCAAAACCAAGGCCGAAGCCGGCGTGGGGGACGCTGCCGAATCTGCGCAGGTCGAGGTACCACCAGTAGTCGGCGGGGTCGAGCTTCAGTTCGTGCAGCCGGTCCATCAACACGTCAAGGCGGGCTTCACGTTCGCTTCCGCCGATAATCTCTCCCAAGCGGGGAGCCAGCACGTCCATGCCGCGTACCGTCTTGCCGTCATCGTTCAGCTTCATATAGAAGGCCTTGATCTCCTTCGGGTAGTCGGTGACGATCACGGGACTGTGGCAGATCTGTTCGGTGAGGAACTTCTCATGTTCGCTTTGCAGGTCGCATCCCCAATAGGCGGGATACTCGAACTTGTCGTTGAATTTTTCCAGTTCCTTGACCGCGTCCGTATAGGTCATGTGGGCGAACGGCGTCTCGACTACATGCTGCAACGTCTCCAACACGCCCTTTTCAACGAAGTTGGAGAAGAACTCCATGTCTTCCTGGTTCTTGACCAGGACCTGCTTGAAGATGTATTTGAGGAAATCCTCAGCCACCTCCATGTCGCCGCCCAGATCGCAGAACGCCATCTCCGGTTCGATCATCCAGAATTCGGCCAAGTGCCTGGTCGTATTGGAGTTCTCGGCGCGGAACGTCGGCCCGAAGGTGTAGATGTTCTTCAGCGCCATGGCGTAGGTTTCCCCTTCAAGCTGGCCGCTCACCGTCAGCCCGGCCCGCTTGCCGAAGAAGTCCTTGTTGTAGTCGACCTTGCCCTCCGGTGTCTTCGGTACGTTGTTCAGGTCAAGTGTCGTGACTTGGAACATTTCTCCGGCGCCTTCGCAGTCGCTGGTGGTGATCAGCGGCGTGTTCACATAATAGAAGCCCCGTTCCTGAAAGAACTGGTGTACGGCGTAGGCCATGGTGTTCCTGACGCGGGCTACCGCGCCAATGATGTTCGTCCTTGGCCGAAGGTGGGCGATTTCTCGCAGATACTCGATGGTGTGACGCTTTTTTTGGAGCGGGTAGGTATCTGCCGGAGCTTCACCGACAAGCACGACCTCCTGCGCGGCCATCTCGACGGCCTGGTTGCCTCCGGCGGACGCGACGATCGGCCCGCGACAGAGAACTGACGCTCCTGTAGTGATTTTCGCAAGCGTCGCTTCATCCGTGTACATTGCTTTGTCGATGACAACCTGCAACCCCTTGAGGCATGAGCCGTCGTTCAGCTCAAGGAAGCAGACAGTCTTGCTGTCGCGCTTTGTACGCACCCAGCCTTCCGCCGTGACCACTTCCGGTCCCGGAGCTTTCTTGAGTAATTCGGTAATGCGTTCTTTCATAGGAATGCTCCTTGTCGTCTCTTGCGGCCCCAACGGACCTTGCCGCCTAAAATACGGCTATTGAGTAATGGACGTAATTATTTCCACTTTCCAATGGAGAGTCAATATGAACCAAGTCATGGGCCGCGTCATTATGCAGGAGTCATGCAGGAAGCCGTGAGTCATTTCATCACTAATACAGAAAACGTAAATTTGTCAAAAAAATTTATTTTTCCGGTGCCACCATGTTGACATGGGAACATGATTGGGGGTGTACTTGTGGCAACTATTCTTAATATATTGTTAACATAGGGGAAAGAGAAGAAATGAATGGTATTTTGATGATGGTCATCGCCATTGTCGTCCTGGGCGCGGCATACCTGCTGTATGGACGTTGGCTGGCCAAGAAATGGGGTGTCGATCCGTCCCGCAAGACTCCGGCTTATGAGATGGAGGATGATGTCGATTATATCCCCACCTCCCGGCAGGTGGTGTTCGGACACCAGTTCGCGTCAATCGCGGGAGCCGGTCCCATCAACGGGCCGATTCAGGCCGCTATCTTCGGATGGGTGCCTGTGTTGCTGTGGATTTTGGTCGGCGGCGTGTTCTTCGGAGCGGTACAGGACTTTGGCTCCATCTTCGCGTCGGTTCGCAACAAGGGCCGCAGCATCGGCTATATCATAGAACTGTATGTCGGCAAGATCGGCAAACGCCTGTTCCTGCTGTTTGTGTGGTTGTTCTCGATTCTGGTCATCGCCGCGTTCGCCGATATCGTTGCGAAAAGTTTCGGCGTTACCGGTCTGGATGAGGCAAAGGCGTTGGCCAACGGTCAGGTAGCCTCGACTTCCATGTTGTTCATCGCCGTCGCAGTCGCGTTCGGGTTCTTCCTCAAGCACGTGAAGATCAGCGCATGGCTGAATACTACGATTGCAATCGTCCTGCTTGTCGCCTGTATCGCGCTCGGCATGTTGTTCCCGATGTTCCTCAGCACCAAGCTCTGGCTCTATCTGGTGTTCGTCTATATTCTGATCGCTTCGGTCACTCCCGTCTGGGCGTTGCTCCAGCCTCGTGACTATCTGAACAGCTATCTGCTTATTTTGATGATGGTCGGCGCCGTCGCCGGTATCTTCGTCGCCAATCCCACCATCGAGCTGAACGCTTTCAACGGCTTCCTCGTCAACGGTCAGGCGATGTTCCCGATCCTGTTCGTCACCATTGCCTGTGGCGCCGTTTCAGGCTTCCATTCTCTGGTCGCGTCGGGAACCGCTTCCAAGCAGATCCGCAACGAGAAGGACATGCTTCCCGTCGCGTATGGCGCCATGCTGGTGGAGTCCTTGCTCGCCGTCATCGCCTTGATCGCCGTCGGCGCGGTAGCGAAGGGCGGGGTGATTCCTTCCGGTACGCCGCAGGTGATATTCTCCAGCGCCGTCGCCGGCTTCCTTGGTGGACTGGGTATCCCGGAGGCCGCTTCGTTCACCATCATCTCCCTTGCGGTCTCCGCTTTCGCCTTGACCAGCTTGGATTCCGTCGCTCGTGTCGGACGCCTGTCGTTCCAGGAGTTGTTCATGGATTCCGGTACCGACGAGGACAACATGCCCGCCTGGCAGAAGGTCCTGACCAACAAGTATTTCGCGACGGTCATCACCTTGGTGTTCGGCTATCTGCTCTCCACCAACGGCTACCAGAACATCTGGGCGCTATTCGGTTCCGCAAACCAGTTGCTGTCCGCTTTGGCCCTTTGCGCGCTTGCCGTGTTCCTCAAGAAAACCCAAAAGCAGGGTGCGATGCTCTATATCCCGATGTTCTTCATGCTGGCCGTCACGCTGACCGCATTGGCGCAGATCATTATCAGGATCATTGCGAAAATCGGCACCAACGCTTTCAAGTTCGCATCAGACGGTATGCAGATCATTTTCGCCGTGCTGCTTGTCGGTCTGGCAATCGTTGTCATGATCGCTTGCTTCAAGAAGCTGTTCGGTAAGGAAGACAAGGATTCCACTATCGCGGCTTGAACTCCTTTTGTGTGATGATGATTGAGGCATCGTCCTGATAGTCGATGCCGTTGATATCGACATGCCATCGTCTTCTGCTCCTGCTTATGCAGGCTGGACGATGGCCTTTTTTTGTTCCTGTGGAAATGGATGGCAGCTATGCAGGACGTAATCCCGACATACAGGACGTAGACGACAGGTAGCTCCGACATACAGGACGTAATCCTGACATACAGGACGTAGCAACAACATACAGGACGTAGCAACAACATACAGGACGTAGCAACAACATACAGGACGTAGCAACAACATGCAGGACGTAGACGACAGGTAGCTCCGACATACAGGACGTAATCCCGTCCTAAAGGACGTAGACGACAGATAAAGGACGTAAGACGTAATCGATAGGTAACTCGCCATCATTAACTTTTGTGATGAAGGTAAGTTTGAAGTGGTTGTCGTCGGGATGTTTTGAATTCCGGTTATAGCCTGTACTTGCCCCCCTCTTTTTTTAAGATTCGCTGGATGGCGTATTTGCCTGTCGAGGCTGCGCCAGGAAGACCTCCCGGCGGATTGATCCATTGTCCGGCAAGCACCACGTTATCCAATCCGTCGATCCAGGCCGACGGGTAGGGATTTTTTGCACTGCGTTTTGTGATGGTGAAAGCCTGATTGTATCCTTTGTAGGCATTGCAATACCGGTGGTAGGTAACTGGCGTCCATGTATCGAGAATTGTCAGTTTGCCCCTGTAGTCGGGAAAACGGTCTTCAAGATGTCGCAATATGTCCTCCGCCAGTTCTCGCTTGCGGGTGTTGTAGGCCACCTTGTCCTTGTGCAGGTTGTTCCAATAGTCGTAAGCCTGATCGTTTAGCCCCCACATGACCTGTAGGATTTGTTTGCCGGCGGGAGCGAAGGTCGGCTCGTAGGCGAAATTCTTGACGGTCATCCTGTCGGAGAACCAAGGCTCGGAAGCTATGCCGGAAGTCTCCATCATGATTTCCCCCTGCAATGCGTCGATGGGGGAATCGACTGCGAACGCAACCTGGAACATGCCGTAGATTTTATAGGCGTCGGGAGAATCGTACATGGAACGCATCAAATCGCCCATGTAGGAATGATCCAGCAACTGGCCGAAAGTAAAATCCGCGTCGCAGGCGGGGATGATGTAGTCCGCCGTTATCTCCCGACCGTCTTCCAATAAGATGCTGGTTGCATGTCCTTGTCCGTCAAGAAGGATTTTTGAGACAGGCGTTCCTGTGTGCATCCTTCCGCCAAGCTGTTCAAAACGTCTCTGCATGCGCATCGCCAGGGCGCGGGAACCTCCTCTGGGAACGCCGCCGTCACCGCCGACAAAGTTGCCGTACGCCATCGGGAACGACGAACCCTGCGAATCCTTGGGGCAGAAGTCGGAAATCAGACAGCGAATCAGTGGGTGCTTGAAGCGGTTCATCAGATCTTGGGTGTCCGTTCCTGCGAAATCCTTGAACAACTTCAGGGTGTTCTTCATTGTAAACGCCAACTTGATTCCATCTATCGGAGTCATCAGTTCGGGCGGGGTAGACACAGGGATGGTGACATGTTCCGCAAGCCTGACGTATTGCATCAGCCGGCGGATTTGCGGACCATCTTCCGGCGAAAGTTCCAGAAGCTCCCTCTCCGTCCTGTCCACATCTTTCCATAAAGTTGCATGTTGCCCGTTCAGCTCGGAGGTGTACATCCTGTCCGACTGAATAATCTCCACGTCTGGTCCGACAGCGCCGACGTTTTCCCATATCTCGTACAACGAAGTTCCCGGTGTCGTTCCCATCATCCAATGGATGCAATTGTCGATATGATAACCTTTACGATCCCAACCGGTGCATTCTCCACCGCCGATATCGTTTTTTTCATATAGTTCGGTGATGAATCCCGCTTTCCGTGCATAGATGCCCGCCGTAAGTCCCGCTATACCGCCGCCAATGACAACGATTTTTTTTGAAGCAACCATCGCTTCGCTCCTTTATGGTCGTATGCAAGATTTGTATTACTTGTATAACAAATTATACTTAGTATCCATGTTGATTGTCAATCTGTATAAATAGTCTCCGATTGGGCTGGTTGTCGTCACCCGAAAGAATGAAAAATCCTCAAGGTACGGATGATTAAGCAGCCACCAAGCAGACAGCAAGCAGTTGTCAAGCAGTCACCAAGCAGTCACCAAGCAGTCACCAAGCAAATTGCTAAACACACACTCAGAGCTAGTTCAGCATGTCCACTTGACAAAGAGCGTTGACCTCTGTATTTTATTTTTACAGATTTACAATAAATGAAATATTGTCAAAATAAAATATGCATACCATAGGAGTCCTGTTGAACCATGTACCAGACGATTCCCCAGATGTTTGAAGAAATCGCACAGAAATATCCCGATATGGACGCACAGATGTCCAAAGATGCCAAAGGCGCATTCCATGCCACCACGTATCGTCAGTTGCAGGGGCGGGTACGGGCGATGGCCGCGGCCCTTGATTCCCTCGGCCTTGAGAAACGGGAGAACGTCGGGCTGATCAGCGATAACCGGGGCCAATGGCTGGTCGCTGACCTCGCTGTGCTTTCCCTCGGTGCGATAGACGTACCCCGCGGGCGGGACGCCATGCCCTATGAGCTTTCCTTTATCCTCGGGTATACCGAAAGCAGGTACTGTTTCGTGGAAAATGAAGAACAGCTTCTGAAAATTCTTGATTTGAAGCCCCAGCTTCCAGCCTTGCGACATCTGATTGTCATGGACGAATCCATCATCACAAATACCTTGGAAACGACCTACGGCGTGACCATCCACCGGTTTTCGGAGTTGCTTGATATCGGCGTCAGGCTGTTGGCTGATGAGACGATGGCACGAAAGCTTCAACTTCGCCTGCGGGAAGGTTCCTCCGAGGATACCGCCACATTGATTTTTACCAGTGGAACGACGGGCGATCCGAAAGGGGTGATGCTCTGCCATAGGAATTTCATTCACCAGCTGAACCAACTTCCAGAAATCGTGGAGTTCAAGCCGGGGCAACGATGGCTTTCCGTATTGCCTGTCTGGCATTCCTTTGAGAGAATCCTCCAATACCTGATCTTGTCCCAAGCTTCGACGATTGCCTACTCGAAACCGATTGGCAAGATTCTTCTGACCGACCTCCAGCGAATAAATCCGTCGTTCATGGGTTCAGTCCCCCGTATCTGGGAAACCGTGAAGGCAGGGGTATACCAGACAATCAAGTCGAAGGGGAGGCTTCAGCAGAAGATGTTCGACTTTTTCGTGGGCCTCGCCATGGCAAAAACCAAGTACTGCGACATGCTCCATGGACGTGTCGCCACATTCAGGAAACGCAGCCGTATTCTGGATGTGTGCCGCTCCCTGCTGCCGCTTGCTGTATTGACTCCATTGTGGCATCTGGGGGACAAGCTCGCATTTCGGCAGATCAAGGCGAAGCTGGGGGCGAACTTCATCGCAGGCGTCAGTGGCGGAGGTTCACTGTCCGCGCCCGTCGATACGTTTTTCAAGGCGATCGGGATTTCCCTGTTGGATGGGTATGGGCTGACGGAATCCGCGCCTGTCGTCGCGGTGCGCGCATATCGACGCCAGGTGTCGGCGACGGTGCGGCCATTGGGCGGGACCGAAGTCAGGATCGTCGATGAACAAGGCAGGGATGTGGCGCCTGGGGCGAAGGGGGTGGTGATGGTTCGCGGGCCGCAGGTCATGCAGGGCTATTACAAGCGTCCCGACTTGACCGAGCGGGTGATGGACCAGGACGGCTGGCTCGATACCGGCGACCTCGGCATGTGGACCTATGACGGCGATTTCTCCATTTGCGGGCGTGCGAAGGACACAATCGTCCTTTCGGGCGGGGAGAACCTGGAACCGGTACCGATAGAAGCGCGCCTGTGCGAGAGCGAATACATCGAACAGGCGGTCGTCGTGGGCCAGGACAAGAAGTATCTAGGCGCACTGATTGTGCTTGCGTCCAAAATGGTGGAGCACTATCTCAAAGAGCATCAGATTCCGTACATCAACCGGGGGCATCTAGAGGATATTCCTGAGGTCAAGGCGTTGGTCAACCGAGAAATTCAAAGTGCCGTTTCAAACAAACATGGTTTCAAGAGCTTTGAACAGGTCAACAAATTCATCATCATCGACCATTCCTTTGAAGTTGGCAGGGAGTTGAGCGCAAAGCAGGAGATCAAACGACACAAAATCCATGAAATCTACAAGGAGGAAATTGAGTCTATGTACGCCTGATGGACGGGCCGTTCATCTGCATCATGTCCGGCAAAGAGTTCGGAATATCATTGGGCATCATAGAAAATGGCTATAATGATAGTGAAAAATTACTATTACTGACATTCGCCCTGTGATTTGTCAAAATAAAACCTTGCTTTTTCTGATGAATTTTCATACCATCTGTATAGGGGAAGGAAAGATATTGCCTTCCCCTTAGTTTAGCCAAGGCGGTTGTGCTTCATCATGGTTCAGATCATCGGTACGAAAAAGTGTCAGGAGACTCGAAAGGCTTTACGCAATTGCGACGAGCGTTCCTTAGAATATCAGTTCGTAGACTTGGCTCAACGAGGTTTGTCCGAGGGAGAATGGGACAACCTGTTCACGGCTTTTTCCGCTGAAGAGTTGATTGATACCGAGGGTGCCTACTATCGGAAGGAAGGCTATGCATGGAGAGACTTTGATCCGAAAGAAGAACTTAGGGCGCATTGGCAGTTGTTGAAGACTCCCGTCCTGCGTAGCAAGGGTAGATGCGCCGTCGGCTGCGATCTTGCGTTTCTCCAACGGTACGGGGCGAAATCATGATCCGGTACGCTGTTCTTGGCAGCGGTTCATGTGGAAACGGCTATGTGTTCTATGATGGGGTCAACTCGGTTCTGGTGGACTGCGGTTTTTCATTGAGGGAGCTGTGCCGCCGTTTGGAGGATGCCTCCATACCGTTTGAATCAGTCCGGGCGCTGTTTTTGACCCACCTGCATCCCGACCATGGGTGTGGGGCGGGGGTGTTCGCCCGCAGGACGGGGCTTCCCGTAATCATGAGCCGCAAGGCGTTCGAGACCGAGACAACCGTCTGTGCGAAGCTGAACATTCCGCCGTCTTCGCTGGTGACGGTGGAGCCGGGCGAGGTAGTCGAATATGGTCCGTTTTCGTTGAGCGGGTTCTGCACGACCCACGACAGCGCCGGTTCCATGGGGTGGAGCGTCAACGCAGCGGGGCATGAGCTACTGATCCTGACCGATTCAGGTACCTACGACGAGACGATGGTCCACTTCGGGGAGCATGCCGAGGTGTTGTTTTTGGAGGCGAACTATGACGAGCGGATGCTACGTACCGGTCCGTATCCCTATTACCTTCAGAAAAGGATCGCCGGGGACTGGGGGCATCTGTCCAACGACCAGGCCTTTGAGTTCCTGCGGCGTTGTCGGATCATTGAATCGATTGAAGTTGCTGAATCTTCGGATGATGGCATGTCCCTGTTTGCCGGAGACCGGATGGATGGGTGCGGCGATCGGAAAGTGTATTTCATCCATTTGTCGGCGCAAAACAACGACCCCGCCTTGGTAGCCCGCGAAGCTGGACGGTATATCTGGCATGGCGGCTTCACTGTCTGCGAACGGGGGCGAGCCTATAGAGGAGAGCTGGCGTGATGCCGGTTCGTTGGAGTGTTTCATGAGCAAGAACAAGAATGCCGGGGAAAAAAAGAAGAAACCGCCCAAACCTGGTAAAGTCAAACGGGTCGATGGTCTTAAAATGAAGAAAGTGGACAAGTTTACCATGCGCGCCGTGGTTGATTGTACCGCGAGGAACTATACGAAAAAACTTGCTCTCAAAATTTATGGTGTCGATGACAGCGCAATCACCTATGGTCGTTTGAAAACCATGGTCGATTCCATTTCCTGCTATTTGCTGGAGCAGGGTTTCCAATCCGGGGACAAGATCGCAATTCTGGGTGAAAGCTGCCCGGGCTGGCTTTTGGCTTATCTGGGTATCACCTGTTGCAAGGGTGTCGCCGTGCCGATTCTGCCCGATTTTTCCGCGAAGGAGGTCATGCAGATACTGACCCACTCCGGAGCGAAGGGCATAGTGGTGAACGGCCGGCATTTCGAGAAGTGCCTGCCGTTTGCCGCTGATGGTTCCAAAGTGCTGATCCGCATGGAGGATTTGTTCCATATCCCTGGCCCGATCAGCGCTCAGATTACCGATGCCGCACAGTTTTCCAATGCTCCCGGGCGTGATACGACCCGGCTGAAGCCGACCAAGAAGCAGCTAGTGGCTTTGGTGGAACGAGAACCTGCCGAGGAAGACCTCGCCAGCCTGATTTATACGAGCGGCACGACGGGGAACCCCAAAGGGGTCATGCTCACCCACAGGAACATCGTCTGGAACGCCGATGTCTCTACCGACATGTATGTGAAGATTCGTCCTGGCGACCGGGTGCTTTCCATCCTCCCGATGAGCCATGTGTACGAGTTTACCATTGGACAGATTCTTGTGTTGCTCTGTGGCGTGGAGATTCACTACCTTGGCAAGACTCCCGCTCCCAGCGTGTTGTTGCCAGCCATGAAAAAGGTTCGTCCGCACATCATGCTGAGCGTCCCGCTGTTGATTGAGAAGGTATACCGCAGCGCAGTCCTTCCCAAGCTGAGGGACAATCCCCGGTTGAAGAGCTGGCTGAAATGGGGCGTGACCAGGCGGATGATCAGCCGTATCATCGGTCGTAAGCTGAAGATGACTTTCGGCGCAAGGCTCAAGTTCTTCGGTATCGGCGGCGCGCCTTTGGACGGGGAGGTCGAGAAGTTCCTCTACGAGGCCGGTTTCCCGTATGCCATCGGCTACGGTCTGACCGAGACGGCGCCGTTGCTGGCCGGCTGCGGGCCGAAGAACCAGCATGTAGGCTTTATCGGCAAAATCGTGCCTCATGTGACCCTTCGCCTCGCCAACAAGGATTCCGGAACCGGGGTGGGGGAGATCGAGGTGAAAGGGCCGAACGTCATGCTCGGCTACTATGGCAATGAATCGCTGACCAAGGAAGCCTTTACCGATGACGGGTATTTCCGTACCGGAGACCTGGGAATGCTGGACAAGAAGGGCCGTCTGGCGATCAAGGGCCGTACCAAGACTATGATCTTGGGGCCCGGCGGCGAGAATATCTACCCCGAGCTGATTGAATCGGTCATCAACAACCAGTCGTTCGTCCAGGAGAGTCTGGTCGTTCCCGACGAGGGCGGCCTGCTGGCAATGGTTAAGCTCGACCTTGAAAGTTTCGCTGAGAAGATGTCGCTGAACATCAACGACGCGAAGGCGGAAGCTGCGAAATACATCGCCAAGCTGCGCGAGGAAGTGAACAAGGAACTGAGTGCGTCAAGTCGGTTGAGCGATGTGGAGTTGCAGGAAGAGCCGTTCCAACGGACTCCGACCCAGAAGATCAAGCGTTTTCTGTATGACGCCACCCGGCGGAAGGACAAGGAGAAAGATACGGAAAAAGCTGACGCTGATTCCGATACTGGTTCGACCGAGACCAACGTCAAGCCTTCCGAAAGGGACGGAAAGGAACGGAAAGAATAATACGGAAGGCTTGCGTCTCTCGTACGTCTCTCGTGCAACGGGTTGGTGGCTCTTGTCACCAACCCTCTGTATGTTTATCCAGATAAGCCGTTGACCTCCGGCCATAGACTGCAACTCACACTTTTTGCCGCTACCGCATTCCATCATTCCCCGGCGATCCTGCGGAGAATGCGACCAGTCATCATCTTCCGAGCCGACATCAATCTTTTATTGCATTTTGTGTGATTAGACTATAGAATTGCTAGTAAGCATGATAAATTGACTGTGAGTGATTGCGCTGTTTAGTGTTGAAAGCTTGTATTCGCATAGGAAGGCGAGCGATAGCATAGATGTTGGATTGTGTTGCCATGCGATTCTGAGAATTCATGTTCGTATGAGAAGTCACGTGGGGATATCGCCGGATATGAAAAACACCCTCGGCATCTTGGAATACTGGCGTCCGCACGAGGATGCCAGCTGTTGGGGCCGGGGTGTGAAAGCTTTGTTTCGCTGGAATATTTTGTTTGTGTCTTTGTGAATGACGGTGACCTGGAGGTCGCCGTCAATGTATGGGAGGCTGGGGCGTGGATAGGTGTTCTCAGGGTCGGGTCTGTGACAACATCCTTGACGCGGCCATCGACTGCATCGTTGGCTCTGGTGTGGATACTGTCCAAATTACACAGATAGCTGCTGGAGCTGGAATTTCTACGCGAACGCTCAATCGTTATTATCCAGAGAAAAATGGCCTGTTGTCCGAAGCCGCCTCCAAGTTTTTGTGGAAAACCTACACAACCATCATCGAAGAATATGAAAAGGTCGACAAGACGGGCACAACCGGATTGGAACGGCTCCTGCTGTTCCTGAAGTTGTGGAAAGACTACTACCGGACGGATGCGGTGGAAGCCATGATGTTCATCGACATGAAAATGTCCCGCGTCCGGCACGGTATGAAAAAGTACTCTTGGACGGTGCCGGGCGGTGACAGAATCAAGGAAATCGTCATCGACGCATTGGAACGTGGCAAACAGGACGGTTCAATCCGTGACGGCATTGATTCTTCCCGGGCCTCCGCTTTGGTCACCGCGACTTACAACGGGGTCATACAGCGGAAAATGTGCCTCTCCTGTTCCGCCAGCCCGCAAGAGGCTGGAAACGGGCTGCTCGATATTTTTAACGACTATATCGATATGCTTGTGGTGTATGTACGCAGTTGATTTTTTATGTATGTCTTGTGGCAGACACAAGAATCAATCGAGTCGAAATGGGTACGGTGAGATACCATGGAGGATTTGTTCATGACAAAAGTACAATGGAAGCCAGTTTCCAGAATCCTATGCGGGCTCTTGTGTGTGCTTCTTTTCTTTTCCTCCATGATGCCGCTTTTTGCAATGGACACCGACAAAACGCTCAAAGTCGCCTTCTATCCATTGGACGGCTTTTTTGAATATGACTCTGGTGGAAAAGAAACTGGATACGGTGTGGAACTTTTGGAAAAAATCAGCGAATACACAGGAATTCATTTTGAATACGTACCGGCTGACACATGGGAGCGGACCCGGGCCATGCTCCTTTCCGGCGAGGCGGATATCAGATTGCCGGGAACAATGCCGTCAGTCCCCTCTACAGTCCTTGGATATACGAATGAAAGCGTGATGGATACCTATCATGCCATCTTGACGCTGAAAAGCAGAGACGACCTCTATTACAAGGATTACGAAAACTTCACCTCGCTGAAAATAGCCATGACACAGGGACTGTACGCCACTACCAAAGTGCGTGAATATCTGGACGGGATACATATTACGGAGGACAACCTCAAGTTTTACAACGGTTATGCCCTGTGCCGGCAGGCGCTTGAAGATGGGGAAGTGGATGCTATCATTTCAAATATCATGGACATGAACGACGAGTTGAAGGTTCTTGCCCGCTTCTATTCCGCGTCCAACTACATTTCCATGACAATCGGCGACCCGTACCTCAAAACGCTGGATACCGCCCTCAATGAAATCAAGATGGATTCTCCCTCCCTGTTGCCGCAGCTGTATCAAAAGTATTATCCAGAACGAACCGTGACGCCATATACGCGGGAAGAGGCCGAATATGTAAAAAACGCCGGAGTGTTGCGAGTAGGACAACTCGGCGGCGCGGAACCTCTGTCGTATCTTGATGCCGAGACCAGAGAACCCGCTGGCATGTTTGTTGATCTGTGTGACCTCATCGCCGAAAAAAGCGGACTTGAGTTTCAGTATGAAGTCGTCCCGGCTGGCGTGCGCGGTGTGGATTGGTTGCGGGAGACTGGAGGCGAACTGGTTTCAGGAGTCATGTATTCCGATTTGAGCAATCCGTCCTCGGAACTGGCGCACACCGATACTGCGTTTCAGACTTCAATCGTAGTGGTGGGACGGGAAGGTGAGAACTTTGCCCCCAATCATACCATGACGGTGGCGTTGCCTGTCGGGTTTATCGGTGGACAGGCTTCCATCGTGTCGATGTACCCGAATGCTTTGGTGCAGGTCTATAACTCCAACGAGGAATGTCTGGACGCTATTTTGGCGGGCGAAGCCGACATCCTGTTGCAAAACTTGTACGTCGTCAGAAATGCATTGCAAAGTCCTCGATTCGATTCGTTGGAAATTTTTCCGGTCTATCAGGTGGAAGAGTGCATGAAGCTGGTGACGCTTGGCGGTGAAGACCCTGTCTTGGTGGCTGTGCTGAACAAAGCCATCAGCGCCATTACCGATGAAGAGCTGAATGATATCATCGTAGCCCACACCATTGCAAAACCATATCACATCACTTGGCGGGACACCTTCTACAAGTTCCGGCTGCCCATCAGAATAATCGGTCTGCTGTTCTGTGTCGTGCTGGGTCTGTGTACCTTCATTCTTGTTATCCGGCATAGAAATGTAAAACGCATCCAGGCGAAGAACATCCAGCTCGGCGAGGCCTATGAGCAGGCGCGGGTCGCCTCCCAGGCGAAAAGTGATTTCCTGGCGCGGATGAGCCACGACATACGGACGCCCATGAACGCCATCATCGGACTTACGACGCTCACCATGGATCATGCTGAAGAACCGGAGACGGTCAAGGAGAATCTTGACAAAGTGGCCCTGTCGTCGCGGCTGTTGCTTTCCATCATCAACGATGTGCTGGATATGTCCGCGATTGAAAACGGCAAGCTGAAGATCGCCCATGCGCCTTTTGATTTCAAACAGCTTGTTTCGTCTATTACGGCTATACACTACGCTCAATGTCAGGCGAAACACATCGATTTCCATGTCTGGCTCGTCAATTCCGTCGATGAATGGCTTGTCGGTGATCAGCTCAGGTTGAACCAGGTGCTTATGAACCTGTTGTCGAATGCCATCAAATTTACTTCCAGCGGTTGGGTCCGCCTGACCATTGAACAGCGGGTATTGAAGCAGGGGAGGCTGTTCCTGCATTTCACCGTGTCCGATACGGGGTGCGGCATGGACGACGAGATGCTTTCGAGACTGTGGCAGCCCTTTGAACAGGAAAGCGCGCATACCGCCCAAGAGTATGGCGGCAGCGGTCTGGGGCTTTCCATAGTGAAGAACCTTGTGACGATGATGGGTGGGGCTGTCGCTGTACAGAGCAAGAAGGGAGAGGGGACGGTCTTTTCCGTGGATTTGCCTTTCGACCGGACGACCCGAAGCGAGCTGGGCAATCCCGTGGAATTGAAAAAGTTCCGAGTCCTTGTAGTCGATGATGACGCGGAACGGGTGTCGTATGTATCCACCGTATTAGAACGCATCGGTGTCCCGTATGCCAGCGCTTCATCCTGTGACAAGGCGTTGAAGATCATGGACGAAGCTCGGGGTGGGCGCGATCCGTACAATGTCTGCATCACTGACTGGAAGACATCTGGTCTTGACGGTCTTGAAGTTGCCAGGCGCGTCCGCGCGGAGTATGGCCGGGACTCAGTGGTGATCATCGTAGCGGCCTACGACCATTCCGAAGTGGAGGAACTTGCCAGGGCTGCCGGCGCCGATTGTTTTGTCTCCAAGCCGCTGTTCCAGTCCACGCTCTTTGATATGCTCATGTCGTTGTCTCATGGCGGTATTGCGAATCAGGACGACCGGCAGACGGAATTCGATTTCACCGGACGCAGGGTGTTGTTGGCTGAGGACAATGACATGAACCTGCTTGTAGGCGTCGGCCTGTTGAAAAAGGCGAACATCATTTGTGAAACCGCCGTGAACGGTAAGATCGCTCTCGATATGTTCCTGGCTTCGGAACCTGGACATTACGACGCCATACTCATGGATATCCAGATGCCTGTGATGGACGGATACCGTGCTACGGAAGCGATTCGTCGTTCATCGCATCCAGAGGCCCAGACCATCCCCATCTTGGCCATGACGGCCAACGCCTTCACCGAGGATATCGCCATGGTCCTGCAAAGCGGTATGAACGACCATGTGGTGAAGCCCATAGACTTGGACATCCTTCTGACTGCTTTGAATAGGGCGTTCCATACAACAAAGAGGTTATCGGTATGAATAGCATGAAATTACGGCAAGCCGGCATAGACTATGAAGCGGGTGTAAGACGTTTTCTTGGTGACAAAGAGTTGTATGAAACTGTGCTCACGGCGTTCTTGGCGGATACTGCTATGGAACGGGCGTTGTCTGCGTTCGCTCGCCATGACCGTGCGTCCCTGTTTGCCAGCGCACATGAATTGAAGGGCTCCAGCGGAAACGCCGATATGACCGATGTATATGCAACTTCCTGCGCACTCGTGTCGCTGCTTCGTGATGCTACCAGTACGGATGATGAGATAGCGGACAGTTTCATGCGGTTGAAAGAAGCGTATGTCAATGCGATGGATGGCATACGTGAAGCATCGGAGGACAGATAATGTCGAGACTAGGCACCAAGCCAACCATCCTGATTGTTGATGATTCGTATGTCAACAGGGTGTTGCTCAAGAAAATATTTTCGGACGAATACCATGTGGAACAGGCTGAAAACGGTATACAGGCTCTAGAGCTTTTGCGAAAGTTGCCGGATGTCGCCGTGGTGGTGCTGGATATCCTGATGCCTGAACTGGACGGCTACGGCGTATTGTCCGCCATGCGGGAGGATCATCGGCTGAAAGATATCCCCGTGGTAGTCGATACGGGAAACGATGATGTGGAAAACCAATTGAAAGCACTGGACTATGGTGCGATAGATGTCCTGATAAAACCCTTCAACCCGCAGATCGCATTGCATCGTATCCGCAATATCATTCTTCGCCGTGAAGCCGACAAGCAGGCTGAACATAGCAGGATGCTTGAACAATTGCTGCGGCAAGCCGAAATCGACGAAAAGACGGGAATCTACAACAAGCATGCCTTTTGCCGACGGACCAGCGAGCTGCTATGTGCCAATCCTGATCGTGAATATGTTTTGCTGCGTTGGGATGTGGACCGTTTCAAGGTGTTCAACGATATATTTGGCGTCGCCGCCGGAGATGAATTTCTTGCCAGGATTGGTGAGGAATATAGAAAGACCATGCATTCCGGTATGTCGTATGGACATTGGGAAGCAGACCATTTCGTGTCTTGCATGCCCAAGGACCAATTTGAAAGTGAACATGTCGGAGAACTGATCGCCCAGCTTGTCTCGAAGTTCCATGCAGATTTTGAATTCGTAGTCCGGCTTGGCGTATATGAAGTGGGCGATCCGAAGCTGGACGTGGCGCTGATGTGCGACCGCGCCTTGCTGGCGCTCCGTTCCATCAAGAACAGTTATGGGACAAGGGTCGCCTATTACGACGAGTCCATGCGCGCAGCGTTGATGGATGAACAGGAAATCATCAACGAGATGGACCGTGCGTTGGAGCAGGGGCAATTCGTCGTGTACCTGCAACCGCAATACAACTACGCGACGAACACGCTTCATGGCGCGGAAGCCCTTGTGCGCTGGAAGCATCCCGAAAAAGGATTGATCCCCCCTGTGAAGTTCATAGGGATTTTTGAACGCAACGGCTTTATCTGCAAAGTGGATGAATATGTCTGGGAGCAGGTTTGCCAGCAACAACGGAAATGGCTGGACGCTGGAATTCCAGTAGTTCCCGTTTCCGTCAATATTTCTCGATACGACATCTACAATCCCCATCTGTGCGGGATCATTGAAGGGTTGGTGCGGAAGTATAGTCTCTCCCCCTCTTTGTTGCGGTTGGAAATCACCGAATCGGCGTATATGGAAAATGCGGAACAGCTGATTAGAACGGTGAAAACGCTCCAGGCGGCAGGGTTTTCTGTGGAGATGGATGATTTCGGCAGCGGTTATTCTTCGTTGAACACGTTGAAGACCGTTCCTGTCGACAAGCTCAAGCTGGATATGAAATTCCTTGAAGTCAGTCCTGAGGACACAAGAGGCGGCAGTATCCTGACCTCCGTAATCCGCATGGCCAATTGGATCAAGCTGCCGGTTATCGCGGAGGGCGTGGAGACGTTGGAACAGGCGGAATACCTAAAAAGCGTAGGGTGTCTGCACATGCAGGGGTATTATTTTGCCCGACCTATGCCGATCCCTGATTTTGAAACTCTCCTGAACGCAAGGCCGCTCCAAGGGGAGTCTGAAGGTCCCGTTGCGAAAGTTCCCCGGAATTCCATCAATTTCCTATCCTCCGCTTCGCAGGACACCCTCCTGTTCAACAGTTTTGTGGGAGGGGCCGCTATCATTGAATATGACGGATGCGACGTAGAAGCGCTCCGTCTGAACGACAAGTTCTTTGAAGTGCTCGGAACTACCCGGGAAGCGTACGCCGGAAAACAGCTTCACATGCTGGATCGGTTCGATAACAAGAACCGGAACTTGTTCCTTGCCGCCGTTCATGAGGCGATCTCTACTGGTGATGAAAGTAGCCGTGAAATATGCTCCCTGCCGTTGAATGAGCAGGATGGTTGGATATGGACGAGGGCGAGGATGCGTCTGTTGGACCGGAATGGGAGTCGTTACCTCCTGTATCTCGCGGTGGAGAACATCACCGAGCTGATACGGCTGACTGAACATCTTACTACGGTCATGGACAGCGTGCCGGGTGGAATCCTTGATTTTGAAGTGACCGATGATATTAGTATTGTTTATTTCAATGATATTGCCGCTACCATGTTCGGTTATAGCAGGGATGAGTATGAACGGCTGTATGCGAGGACGCCCCTGGCTGTCGCGCATCCGGAAGATCTGCCGTCGCTTCGGTTGAAGGTATCGGAGGTGCTTCAGGGAAAAGAACAGGTGCTGGACGCGTCCTACCGGCACAGATGCGCCGATGACGGTTGGCGTTGGGTCCATCTGTCAGGACGTGTCGTGCGCAGAGGATGCGACCGGATTTTCGCCAGCGGCATCCTGATGGATATCGATGATCAGGTCAGTAAGGAGCAGGTCGCGAAAGCACAAGCCGAAGACCTGGAGTGGCAGCGGCTCTCCGTACAGGTACTGTACGATACGATTCCCTGTGGTATCATGCAGTTTTCCGTGGCGGCCGACGGAAAAGACACTGCCAGACTGATTGGTTTCAACGATACCGCTTGGAAAATCTACAGATATGAAAGCCGTATGCAGTATGTGGAGGCTGTCCATGACACCTGCAAGCTCAAGGATGTCTATCCTGATGATTTGCCGATCATTCGCGAGTGTATTTCCACTGTATGCCAGACCGAGCCTGGAAAACGAATCGACTGCGACCATAGAATCATTTGCCACGATGGAAGCGTCCGCTGGGTGCGTGCCTTGTTCCAGAAAATGCGGTATTCCAGCGGCGAAGAAACGATACAGGCGGTCTTTACCGATATCACCGAGCGAAAGCAGGAAGATTCACGGCAGCTGAGCAACGCATTGTTCGGCGTGTATGACGAAGTGTTTGAGTTCGACATGGAGCAGGATGTTTGCGTCATGCGCTCCGCGAAACGGAGCGATGATCCGCGTATTGGCCGGTTTGGCTCTTTTCATAAACACCTTGAGACTTTGTGCGAGAAATATGCGGTCGTCGATGACCGGCAACGCATACGTGAATTCTATGATAGTATCGGGCATAAGACGGACCGTGTGCCTGAAACGCTGGAATATCGATATGTTTCGGTCACTGGCGAGGAGCGTTGGGCGATGTCCACGGTACTGTACCTCAGCGGCTCTTCCTATCTGACCTGCAACCGTGACATTACGGATCAGAAGAATGCGCAGAGTCTTATTAAAGAGAACGAGATACTTCAGGCGTTGATCAAGGAACGTAAGAAAGAAGATGAGCAGAATCGTATCTTTATCGAAAGTACTGGAATACTCGTATATGACTATGACCTGGCTTCCGATACGCTGAAGATTCAGCGCAAGGATACGGAGCAAGGCGTTGTTGAGGAGACCACGGAGCATTATGTCGCCACGATCGCTGAAAATCCAGCCATCAGCGTAGGGGATCGTAAGCGTATGCGTGATATTTTTCATGAGGCGTCCAAAGCGTCCGGTTGCTGGACCACCGAATATCGTTCCAATCGCTTCAATGGTGAATTCGGGCTCTGTCACGCCCAGATCGCCTCTATCGCGGACAAAGCCGGGAATGTCTACCGCATCATCGGTCAAGTCAGCCAGATATCGGAGAGCTTGCGGCAGGAACTGTCGGCGCAGCTCGTGGAAATTACCGGTTCCGACTATGGTGATCTAGCGTATGAACATTCCATCGTCGACGAAGTGATACGGATTCTGGAGTTTGCTTCCGATTTTCGTTCAGCCGTTCAGAAAGTCCTTGCCGTTGTCGGGCGTCAGTTCAGTGTCAGTAGGGCATACATCATTGAAGAACAGGGGGATGGGATACATTGTTCAAATACGTTCGAATGGTGCGATACGGGAATCGTCCCGGAAATCGACAACCTTCAGGACTATGAATACCCGGAAGGGATGCGGAACAAGTATATCGAGATGTTCGACCAGAACGGTATCCTGGCTTGCTCCGATATTTCTGCGATGACGGAATGGATGCGGGGGGTATTGGCTCCCCAGGGTATCAAGGCCATCGTCCAGTGCGCTATCATGGATGCCGGAGTGTTCCGTGGGTATGTAGGCTTTGATGAGTGCCGGGAGACAAGGAACTGGACTATCAGGCAAATCCATACGCTTCAGGTTGTAGCGAAACTTCTGGGAGCGTTTCTGTTCGCCAACCGTAGCAAGCAGGAATTCTGTCTCACCGCGGAACTGGAGCGGACAATTGGTGAAAGTCCCGCATATGTCTATATCGTAGATCCTGATACATATGAAGTCCTATACGGCAACGATTCCGTCATTGGTGTGACGGGAAAGCCGATGGTAGGGGACACCTGCTACCGTGCTTTCATGAATCAGGACGCCATGTGCGACGTTTGTCCCATCAAGCTGCTTCATTCCAATAGCTTCCCGGTTCCGATGAAAATCAGCAGGGACGGCAGAAACTTCATCATGCAGGCCTCGCCGTTCCTGTGGCGGGGGAAAAAGGTCATCCTCATTTCCGGTACGGATTCTTCCAGTTTCTTGGAAGATCCCGAAAACGCCCGGCATGAAGAATATCTTCAGGATTTGGAGCGCTACAACCGCACCTTGTTTGGCCTGTACGATGAAATCTTTGAATTCGACTATTATAACGGCACTTTTCTGTTGCTTTCATCCAAATATCCTGATGCGTGCGCCAGCGGAGTCCCTGAAGAATTGCAAACCGCGATTGAAAAATGGTCCGCCCATTTCGTCAAGGACGAGGACAGGAAGGCCCTTGCCGATTTCCTTGACCTGCGGAATATCCGCGATGTGTTCTTGAAGCACGATGTCCCGATTCTTGAATATATGTTTTTATCACCAGATGGTTCGCGGCATTCCTGTCGTAGCACGCTTCTCCAAATGGATTCGTGGCGTTACCTATGTTGCAACAAGGACGTTACGGAGCAAAAACAGGCGGAAGAGCTGCAAAAGAAAATATTGTTGCTCCAGACGCAGACCGAGGCGCAGGACCGTTACCGTATCGTCGTAGAACAGACCGGCATGGCGGTCATTGAGATGAATCATGAAACCGGCGAGTTTTCCTATTCCGAAGCATATGGGAAATATGAGACCAGTCGTCGTAGCCAGGAAGCGATGATGTCTAATTCCGGCGACCGGCAGTTGGTATATCCCGATGATCAGGTCGAACTGCAACGGTTCTTTGATGCAAAGAACCGTGGGGCCTCCCACGCCGAGGCGGTGTTGCGTATCAAGATGACCGATGGTTCCTACCGCTGGACGAGAATGGCGGGAACCTATATCCGCGATGGGCGGGGAAAGTTGTTGCGTACCATTGGTACATTTTTGGATGTCGATGAGGAAGTCCGTTCCAAAAAGGCTCTGGAACAGCTTTCCGAACGCATGCATCGTATTATAGCCAACATTCCTACTGGCGTGGCGATTTACGAGATCGGCGAACACATCCTGCCGATTTTCGCCAGCGAAAAAACCTGCGCTATGTTCGGATTCACAAAGGAAGAATATGATCTGCGCATCGCCAATGGGAAACCAATCAATTTCATGCCGACCTCCGATTCCCTGCCTCCAGATGGTTTGAACAAGATGATGTCCGGCCAACCTCTTGTCGTTCAGAAGCTCCATGTACAGAGAAAAGACGGCAGTTGGTTCTGGTTGCGGGCTTTCTGTAGCATAGGAAAGAGCCAAAGCGATACTCCGCTGTGCTATGCCGTACTGGCTGATATTTCCGATGAAGTCGCAATGGAACAGAAGTTCATGTGGCAAATGGAGAAGTACAAGATACTCAGTGAGTCCGTGGATATCATTACATTTGATTATTCTCCGCAGGATGATGTTATGCGGGTATCATTATTGCTGCCAAATAAAGGTTTTACGGAAGAAGTGCGATCCCATTATCTGAAAACGATCGACACATATGAACGTATTTCCAGTGCGTGCCGAGGCAAATTGGCCGCCGTGCTACGTAGCGCATTGCGGACCGGCAAAAATGGCACCTATGATTTTGAGGGGGACTATTATCAGACTGGTATGCGCTGGTATCGTGCGAAATATGTCAGTCTTTCCGACGAATCAGGGCGATGCTACCGCGTCATTGGTCGTCTCGATGATATCAATGACATCATCATCAAGCAGAACCAGCTGCGCATGGCTGCGCAATTGGACGAAGTATCTGGAATCTATAACAAAAACTACGCTATTTTCGCCATTGCGACCGCTCTGCGGGAAAAGAAAACCGATAGCGTCGATGCAGTTTTGTTCCTGGACATAGACAATTTCAAGGCGATCAATGATACGTTTGGACATCTGGAGGCGGATGGGATTCTCCGTCAGATTGGAATAATCCTTCAAGGGATGTTCCGCAAAGACGATATTGTCGCACGTTTTGGCGGGGATGAGTTCATCGTCTACATGAGATCCGCGGGAGATGTCGAAACTGTTACGGCGAAGGCGAAAGCGATCATCCTGGCGATTCACGAAATAGCGATGGGAGAGGCAAGGTCTGTATGTTGTAGCATCGGCATTACGAACGTAGTAGGGGAGGGAATCAGCTACAACGAAGTGCTGAAACGTGCGGACATGGCGTTGTACGAAGCGAAGAAAAATGGCAAGAACCAGTATGCGGTCTTGGATTGGCGGGTCTGAAGGAAGAACTGATATGAAAAGAAAGGTTTGCCACTGTTTGTTGCTTCAGTTCATTGTGCTTTTGCTGTCGTACATTTTTCCCTTGTCCGCATCCGCGACAATTCCTGCTTCTGCCCCGATGCCCTCGCTTGCGTCGGTGGATACGGCTATGCCGATCCCTGCCTCCACCTCGATGTCCGCGACAGTACCGACAGATGCGACTGTGCCAGCAGATGCGACTATGCCAGCAGATGCGACTGTGCCAGCAGATGCGACTATACCGACAGATGCGACTATGCCGACAGATGCGACTGTGCCAGCAGATGCGACTGTGCCAGCAGATGCGACTGTGCCAGCAGATGCGACTGTGCCAGCAGATGCGACTGTGCCAGCAGATGCGACTATACCGACAGATGCGACTATACCGACAGATGCGACTATGCCGACAGATGCGACTATGCCAGCAGATGCGACTGTGCCAGCAGATGCGACTGTGCTGCTGCTCGCTCCTGTGCCTGTTTCTGCTGTGGCGTTGGCTACCTCGTCTGCTCAGAATATGGAAAATACGCAGGAATCCATGCAGGAGGAACCACAACTTGTCCGCGTAGGAGTTTTTGAGAGCAACGGATTTATCGCCCTTGACGCAAACGATGAGGCAACGGGCTATGGCGCAAAATTCATGAACTTGTTGGCGCAATATGCCCATGTACGATATGAGTACGTCAGAATGACATGGAATGAATGTCTACAGGCTCTTTTGTCTGGAGAAATTGACATTGTGATGGACGCTCGTAAAACGGTGGAACGAGATGAGTTCTATGAATTCTCCGTCCAATGCATCGGTCAGATTCAAGGGGCGATTTTCATACCCAAGGAAATGGAGGACATATATTTCAACGACTATGAGGCGATGAGCAAGCTCCGCATAGGCTTTGAAGTTGGCGCACAGAATAAATGGTTGTATGAGGCATTTGCTCAGGAGCATGGCTTTTCGGCGTTTACTATGGAATACCCATCCTTTTCCGATTTGCGCCTTGCGTTGCAGCGCGGAGAGATAGATGCTTTTGGAAGCGATGCCCACATGTATACCGACGACCTGAAAGTCATTTCCATCTACAATACCGACCCGAATTACATCATGGCTCGAAAGAATTCTGATCTCATGCATCGTTTGAATCTTGCCATTGAAGAAATGTATATACGAAATCCTGAGATGATTGCCGAACAATACGGATATCTTGCCGCACGCCAAGTCTACGGGACGATTCTGCTGACTCGCGAAGAGGCCCTCTACATTGAACAGCATCCCGTGATACGTGTCGGGACGTATACCGACCGAAAGCCTGCATCTTGGTATGACGAAGAAACAGGGACATTCAAGGGCATCGCAATCGACATGATGGAACAGCTTTCGAAGAACACTGGTTTGCGTTTTGAATATGTACCGGTCGATGAAGGGGTTCCCGCTGTGACCATGTTGCAACAGGATATCATTGATCTCGCCATGCCCACGGTCTCTAAGGAATATTACAACGGTGAAATTCCCGTCCGTATCACCAACCCTCTGTATACGTTGTCGGTCGCTATGGCTTTCAAGGATGAAAGTAGGTTGTCGGCAGGGAAAAGTTTCTCTGTCGCAGTTGCGAAATCAAATGAAGGTGTCCGAGAAATGCTAGATGTCTATTTCGACGATTTGAAGTTTTTGCGGTGCGATACGACACAGGATTGCATTGACGCAGTGAGGGCCGGTGCCGTCGATGCTTATGGCAATGCGATGTATGAACTGGAATATCGTTTGAAAAATCCGAGAAACGATGATCTCCGGATCGCTTATTCCTATACTTGCCCCATCGACTATTGCATTTCCATGCGACAGGACGCCCCCGATGAACTTTTCAACATACTCAATAGTGGAATCTCGTTGATTTCTCAAAAAGAAAAAGACCGTATCATCCGATATCACAGTACCTTTTTGCAATACGACAGGAATTTCACCGATCGGCTGTATGAAAATCGCTACCTACTCCTTGTTGTTCTTGCAGTGTTCGTTTGTCTTGCTGTCGGATGGCTGTTGTATTTTATGATGCAGAAACGCACGCTTGCCGCGATTGAACGTAAAAGTGATGAGGCTCGTCGTGCCGCTGAAGACGCAAAGCGGGCTAATGCCGCGAAATCTGATTTCCTCGCCCGTATGAGCCATGATATGAGAACCCCGATGAACGGCATACTCGGGCTTGCCGAGCTGTCGAAAGATATGGAAATGTCCGAACAAGCAAGGGCAACAGTCGGCAAGATTTCAAGCGAGGGGCGATTCTTGCTGAGTCTGATTAATGATACCCTGGACATGAGTAAAATTGAAAGCGACAAACTCAAACTCAATATGCAGGTCGTCGATTCTCGTATCGTAGTGGATGAAACGCTTACGTTGGTCGAAGCATACGCCAAGGAACGAAGCGTGACCTGTTCTGTCGTACAACGGAATTTAGGTGTTGGTCTTGTCCGGATGGACAAGCTGAGAGTCCAGCAAATCATCATGAACATCATGTCCAACGCAGTGAAATTCTCTCCCGCGGGTGGAACCGTGGAACTGGATGTGGAATGTTACGACAGGCAGGAAAATATCTCCCGCGACAGGTTCGTGATTATCGACCATGGTATCGGAATCAGCCCGGAATTCCTTCCCCGGATATTCAACCCTTTTGAACAGGAACGAAGTTCCTTTGCCGCCGGAGGACGCGAGGGTAACGGACTGGGCATGGCGATCGCGAAGCATCTTGTGGATCTGATGCACGGTCGGATTGAAATCGAAAGTACTCCCGGTGTCGGGACGACTGTCACTGTATATCTTGATTTTGAAAGATGTTTTGGCGAAGTCGCTTCCGGGACTACTCAATCCTCGCAGTGTGATATTCCGCCTGGGACCAATATCCTGTTGTGCGAGGACAACCAGATAAACACTCTTGTAGCCCAGGGGCTTCTGGAAAAGGTCAGTTGTGTCGTTACCTGCGCTCAAAATGGACTGGAAGGTCTGGAAAAATTCAAGTCTTCCGTTCCAGGCTGTTACAAAGCTATTCTCATGGATGTCCGCATGCCTGTCCTAGATGGCGTGCAGGCTACGCGAGCGATTCGGGCGCTCGACCGACCAGATGCGAAAACCGTTCCAATCCTTGCCTTGACCGCAAACGCCTATGCGGAAGATATCCAGGTCTGCCTGTCCGCTGGAATGAACGCACATGTCGCCAAGCCGATTGAGCCTTCGCAGCTGTTTGAAGTCTTGAGCCGATTGTTGCGACAAAATGCCTGACCGTCGTTCTGATGGCTCCTTGGCGATCCAAGGCAGGACGCAATCCCGACATAAAGGACGCAGGCGACAGGTAGCTCCGACATAAAGGACGTAATCCCGACATAAAGGACGTAGCAACAACATGCAGGACGTAATCCCGACATACAGGACGTAGCAACAACATAAAGGACGTAATCCCGTCATAAAGGACGTAGCAACAACATAAAGGACGTAATCCCGACATAAAGGACGTAGGCGACAGGTAGCTCCGACATACAGGACGTAGCAACAACATACAGGACGTACCAACAGCAAGCGGGAGCAGAACAAGCTCGTTCGACTCCTGAAGTGACAGCCGTTAGGGGGCGAGTGTCTGGTTTGTATACTTATTTTCTACGTAATAGCCGTTATCCTTTGTGGCTGAACCGTAAACTTTTGGAACAGCCCCTTGTCGCCCGGCGAAGCTTCATGGTATAAGACTCAGTATCTGAGGCAACCATTATGCAGAATGTAGATGTACGGATCAAACAAATTGATCCACTAGTAACTCCGGCTACTTTGGCGGAGAAATATCCTGTGTCCGAGGAAGTGAGCGAAAGCATCGCCGCTTCTCGCAAGACTGTCAACTCGATTATCAAAGGTGAAGATCCCCGCCTGCTGGCCATTGTCGGTCCTTGTTCGATTCATGATCACAATGGAGCGATAGATTACGCCCGTCGCCTGAAGGAACTCTCCGATGCGGTCAAGGACGAGATGTTCGTGGTCATGCGGACATACTTTGAGAAGCCCCGTACGATTCTTGGGTGGAAGGGGTTCATTCTTGACCCCAAGATGGACGGTTCATATGATATCGGATTGGGATTGGAGCAGGCCCGTTCCCTGTTGCTAGAGATTACCAGTCTTGGGCTTCCCGTTGGTTGTGAAGTGCTGGATCCCTTCGTCCCTCAGTATATCGACGAACTGATGAGCTGGTCCTCCATCGGCGCACGGACGACGGAGAGCCAGACCCACCGCAACCTGGCCAGCGGACTTTCTGTTGCGGTGGGCTTCAAGAATAGCACGAGCGGAGATTTGACCAACGCCATCAACGCAGTCAAGTCTGCGGCCAGCCCGGCCTCTTTCATCGGTATCGACAAGGAAGGCCATAATGTCATTTTGCGTACTACGGGCAATGACTGTTGCCATTTGATTCTTAGGGGTGGCGACCAGGCACCGAATTATTACGAGGACGATGTAGAACTCGCTCGGCAGAAAATGAAGGACGCGGGGTTGCTGCCATCAATCATCATCGATTGCAGTCATGGCAATTCCCGCAAGAATCCTGAACGGCAGAAGCGCGTTCTCCGTTCGGTAATCGACCAACGAATCTGGGGCGAATCCGCCATCCGCGGTTTCATGCTGGAAAGTAACCTGTTCGCGGGAAACCAGCGGATACCGGAAGACCCCAAGTCGCTTCGGTACGGCGTTTCCGTCACCGATGCCTGTATCGGCTGGGACGATACGGAGAAGACGATGCTCAATGCATGCGAATTGTTGCGTCGCGCACGCCTGGATGCGGGAATGCACAATCCGCTGTGACGTGGTGTGCGACTATCGATAGACTGTCGCTGTTCTGTGACTGAGGGCCGGTAGCAAGGAGGTTGTGATATGGCAGTGCCGAAAGTACTTGTCGTATTTGCGGAAGGCTTTGAAGAAATCGAAGGTTTTGCACCTGTGGATTTGCTTAAGCGCGCCGGCGCCGAAGTCGTTACCGCCGGTGTCGGTACGCGGGAAATCTCCGGGTCGCATGGAATCCGCATTGTCTGTGACATGGAAATTTCACAGGCAGCTTTTGATTATGACTGCGTCATCTGCCCCGGAGGGATGCCTGGCTCCGTAAACCTTGCGCACAGCTGGGAGGTGATGCAACGCCTTGTACAGGTGGCCGGGCATGGCGTCGTGTGCGCAATCTGCGCCGCTCCCGCCGTCGTCTTTGGACCAGCCGGATTGCTGGATGGCCGAAAAGCGGTCTGCTATCCCGGCCAGGAGGCGGCCTGTCCCGCCGTCCGGTTCGGTACTGAACGGGTCATGGTCGACGGCAACGTCATTACTGCCCGAGGTGCCGGTTGTGCCGTCGAGTTTTCCTTGGCCATCATCGAAAAGCTGTTGGGCAAGGCTAAGGCTGACAAGGTGTCCGCCGACATCATCTGGAAATAAGTGTCTTGAACTGACGGGGAAACGATTTGTTTCCTCTTTTTTTATACTTTGTGATAGGGAAGGAACGCATGGCTAGGATTGGGTTTGACAACGAGAAGTATCTGGAAGAACAGAAGCATTTTATCCTGGAACGAATGCAGCGGTGCGACGGGAAACTGTACCTTGAATGCGGCGGTAAGTTGCTGTACGACTATCATGCCTCGCGTGTTTTGCCCGGATTCGACCCCAACGTCAAGATGCGTGTGTTCCAGTCCTTCAAGGATCAGATTGATGTCATTATCTGTATTCATGCAGGTGATATCGAACGGCGCAAGATGAGAAGCGATTTCGGCATTACCTACGATACTGACGTGTTCAAGATGATTGACGACTTCGCTTCATGGGGAATCGCCGTCAGCAGGGTGGTCATCACTCGTTTCGATGGTGAGCCTGCGGTCCTGCAGTTCAAGGATCGTCTCGAACGCCGGGGAATCACCGTCTATACCCATATGGCGACCAGAGGCTATCCTAATGATGTGGACCTGATCGTCAGTGACGAAGGCTACGGCGCGAATCCCTATATCGAGACGGAACGCCCCGTCGTAATCGTTACCGCTCCTGGGCCTGGCAGTGGCAAACTCGCCACCTGTTTGTCGCAGATGTACCATGACTACCGGGCAGGGCGCCATAGCGGCTATGCGAAATTTGAAACCTTTCCCATCTGGAACCTGCCAATCGACCATCCTGTGAATATCGCTTATGAAGCTGCTACGGCGGATATCGGGGATATCAACCTGATTGACCATTTTCATCTCTCCGCCTACGGAATCCCGGCTGTGAACTATTCCCGGGATCTGGAGGCGTATCCGTTGCTCAAGCGTATCCTGGAGAAAATCACCGGCAAGGACTGTGTCTATAAGTCCCCTACCGATATGGGCGTAAATCGCTGTGGCTTCGGTATCGTCGATGACGCTGTGGTTCGTGATGCCGCGAATCAGGAGATTATCCGTCGTTATTTCCGTGCGGTATGTGAATACGCCCAAGGCATCGGCGCCTTGGAGACGGTCAATCGTTCAAAAGCGATCATGGAGACCGCTCGGCTTTCCACGGCGATGCGCCCCTGCGTGCCTGCTTCCGAAGAAGCGTTGGCATTTGCCATCGAGAACAAGAAGGGGAACAACGGCATTACCTGTGCCGCAGCTCTAGAGCTGCCAGACGGTACGATCGTCACCGCTTGGAACTCTTCGTTGATGCATGCTTCCTCCGCTTTGGTGCTGAACGCACTGAAACGGCTCGCCCAGATTCCACAGCCCATCGACCTGATTCCTAAAGCGATCATCAATTCAATCACGACGATGAAACGCGATGTCCTTCGTGGTCGTGGAGTAAGCCTGAACCTCGACGAAATGCTGATCTGCCTCGCCATGAGCGCCACCATCAATCCGACCGCTCAGGCCGCTTTGGAGAAGCTGCCGCAGTTACGTGGTTGCGAGGCTCATATGACGCATATCCCCAGCGCTGGCGATTCTACTGGCCTCCGCAAGCTGGGTATCAACGTGACCAGTGAGCCGAAGTTCCCGACTAGCAACCTCTACAATCCGGCGTAGGCGTACGACATTCTTTGCAAATCGCGCTATCAGAAGACAGACCGTCAATCATGCGTACAGCGATTCGATGGTCTGTTTTTATATCTTGATGGTTGAAGGGGCCAGTACATCTGCGTCTATGTCCCTCTCTGGTTCATGTTGAAAAGATCTTTTCAAGTAAATTTTGATTGACAAAGGGTAAAAATGATGTATGATTAACTTGTAAGTTGTCAGACAACATACAAATTAATGGGGTGTACAAATGTTTTTTGAAGGAATCGACATATATACAGGGCAGGTTGAACGGATAGAAGTCATAGACGGGCAGATTGCTCGTATAGAAGAAAAAGGGCGAGGAAGAATTGATTCTGGGCTGCCATATTTGAGTAGAAGCTTTATCGATATGCAGGTGAATGGATATCGAGGTGTCGATTACAGTGGAGAAAATCTCTCCTTGGAACAGATACGTACACTTGTGTCTGATCTTGCAGCCTCCGGTACGTGTCGGCACGTACCAACGATCATTACGAATAGCGAACAGCGGATTGAAAAGAATCTTAGAATGATTTCTCGGGCTGTAGCCTCGGATTCTGCCATTGCGAATGCGATTGTTGGCGTTCACATTGAAGGGCCGTTTATTTCCGAAGAGGATGGACCGCGTGGTGCGCATGATAGGAAATATATACGGGATCCCAATATCGAGGAACTGAAACGCTGGCAATCCGCCGCTGGTGGATTGGTGAAACTCGTGACGATCGCTCCTGAGAGACAAGGCGCAACGGAGTTTATCAGATATGCAAGTGAAATGGGTGTCGTTGTTGCGATTGGACATTGTGCACCGGACGCTGGGCAAATTAAAGCTGCGATTGCCGCAGGGGCAAGACTCTGTACGCATCTTGGGAACGGTAGCCATGCCCGGTTGCCTCGGTTGCGAAATTACATATGGGAACAGCTTGCGGAGGATTCTTTATCCGCGGGAATCATCGCGGATGGTTTTCATCTGCCGTCCAGCGTATTGAAGACTTTTCTGAGAACGAAAGGATATGACCGGCTGATATTGGTAAGCGATGTTGCTTTGTTGGGGGGCAATGCCCCTGGAGTCTTCAAATGGGGGGATATTGACGTAGAAGTTTTCGCTGACGGACATCTTGGCTTGGCTGGAACTGAATTGTTGGCGGGAGCTGGACATCTGCTTGACTGGGACATTCCCGTATTTATGAAGGCTACAGGGGCTTCATTATTGGATGCAATCAGGCTTGTAACGGTAAATCCTTCCAGGATACTGGGACTTGCTAGGGTTGAAGGAGGATTCAAGGAAGGAGAAAAGGCTGATATAATAAGTTTTTTTGCCGATGGTGCACAACTTCGGGTACAATCGTACTGTTACGCTACACATGAAAGGAGACCAGAACGTGATCAGTCTTGAAGACTCAATGAGTAAGATAAATCATGACAACGTATCAGATGCGGTTGTACAGAACCTTAAGAACTATATCCTGGACAATGACATGACGACTGGAGACAAGTTGCCAACGGAGACGGAGCTGGCTCAAGTACTGGGTATTAGCCGGGCATCCATTCGTGAAGCGATGAAAACTCTTGAAGGGACAGGAGTTATCCATACGATTCATGGCAAGGGCCGGTTTATTAGGGATTTCAATTTTGAACAGATGGTAGATAATCTTTCATACAACCTAAAAGTTCATTTTAAGGATTTTCAGGATGTCGTTCAGGTGAGAATGGCCCTTGAAGCTTACTTCCTTCCTTCAGCCGCGTTGTCGTTTACTTCCCAGGACATAGAGGAGCTTGAATGTATCCTGGATGAACTGGAACGGGATATACGAGAGGGAAAGCCTGATAGAGAGCTTGTAGTTACCCATACGATGTTTCATAGGCGGCTATATCAGGCATTCAACAATAAGTTGCTCGACAGCTTGATTTCGATGTTTTCGACCTTCCAAAGGTTACTGACGACTATGGATCAATGCAAGACAAGCAACAACGAGGTGTTCCTTACCAAGCATAGGGAGCTTATGGATAGTCTGAAATCAAAGGATACTGAAAAGGTATTGGAATGCTTGAAGAAGCATTTTACTGATTTCGACCAATTGGGACTTAAGTAGCCTTAAAAAAACAATTTATTGCCACATTGGAAAATAGGAGGACAAGTATGAAGAAGGTGTTTGTCATGCTTATGGTTGCTGTACTCTGTTGTAGTACTGCTTTCGCTCAGGGTGGTCAGGAAAAGAAAACCATGACGCTCAAACTTGGACATATTCGTGATACGGAACATCCGACACATAAAGGTGCGGAACTGTTTGCGAAGCTGGTGGAGGAGCGTACTGATGGACGTATCAAGGTGAATGTCTATGCAAACAGTCAGCTTGGCGGAATCCAGGAGATGTTCACCCAGATCAAGTCAGGAGATCTTGACATGGTATATGGCGGCATCAACACTTTAGCGTTCATTTCCGGAGGTGAAGCTCTAGAAATCACTGCGATTCCGTTTTTGTATAGGAACTATGACCATATGAGGACTTGCTTGCTTTCTGATGAGTTCGCTTCGGCACTCGCAGGTGCAGAAAAGGCCACTGGGCTAAAAATCCTCAATATTACCGGTGATACCGCACCGCGAGGTCTGACTGCGAATAAAAAGATTACCGTCCCCGGTGACTTCAAAGGATTGAAGATCAGGACCGCGGCCAGTGATACCGTTGTGAGGACGATGCAAAAATTGGGCGCTCTTCCCCAGCAAATCGCCCTTGCCGATCTTTGGATGGCTTTGAAGACCAATGTCGTGGACGCTCAGGAAAATGGTGCGATTACCGTTATGAACAACAGTTTCTTTGAGGTGCAGTCCTATTATATGCAGACCGACTATATTCGAGATATCGAATGCTTCTATATCTCTCCCGTCCTGTACAACAAGCTGTCCGATGCGGATCAGGCAACCATATATGAGGCTTCGGAAGAGGCTGGTAAACTGGTTACCGAATTGACCCACCAGCAATTGGACACAGTCTATGATACGCTTGGCGAGCATATGACCGTCGTGACAGAGCCTGAACTTCGTCTTGATCTCTTCCGTCAGGAGCTGGATGGTCTTTTTAATGATTGGGATGGCGTCCGTTGGCCCAAGGGCATGCTTGAGATTTTCAAGAACATGTAGCCTCGATTTAGCTCTCCTCCTGCGGCACGTGTACGAAGGTGTCCGCGGGAAAGGGAGCTATAATAGGAATCCATATGATTATTATTCTGTTTGTCATCATGTTCACCCTCATAGGGGTAGGGATGAGCATCTGGGTTTCAATGGGGCTGAGCGGCTTGCTCTACGTCCTGATCCGTGGCGATGTTTCCCTACGACTTGTCGCATCACAGATGGTCAATGGGGTATCTGCCGACACGTTGTTGGCCATACCGTTTTTCATCCTTGCCGGGAATCTCATGGGGTCGTCCGGCATTACAAACAAACTGCTGAAATTCTCTAACTTTTTTGTAGGAAAGTACCGTGCAGGACTTGCCTATGTATCGATTGTGACCAGTGTGTTTTTGGCGGGAGTTTCTGGCTCCGCAGTGTCGGACGCGAGTTCAACCTCGGCTGTATTGCATCCAATTATGAAGGGACGGGGGTATGATGATGCCTACGGTGCGTCAATCAATGCAAGTTCCGCAGTGATAGGGCCGATTATTCCTCCTAGCATCCCGATGGTGAATGTAGGAATCATTAGTGGTATCTCTATTGGAAAACTGTTTCTCGGTGGATATATCCCTGGAATGCTCATGGCATTGGGCCTATGGATTCTAGTGACGATTGTCGCAAAGAAACGGAATTATCCCGCTGCCCATGTCGAGCGTTCATGGAAGATATTCTGGAGTCTGGTGAAGGAAACTTGGCTTGCGTTGCTCGCCCCGGTAATCATTATCATCGGTGTCGTTTCCGGGCTTGTCACCATCACGGAGGTCGCTGTATTGGCCAATGCCTACATCCTGCTTATATCCGTGTTTGTATACAAATCGATTAATCTGAAAAACTTTTTTGAAACAGTCAAAAACACCGCGGTCTTCTGTTGCTCTATCATGATGATTTTCGCGGCGGTAGGTTTGTTTCAATATATCGTCTCTTCTGAACAGCTTGGACAACAACTGATGAATCTGATTCTCGATCTCCATATGACGAAAACTGGATTTCTGATGTTCTGTACCGTATTCTTTCTGTTCATGGGGTGTATTATCGATGCGGTTCCCGTAATCTTGATTTTCTTTCCTGTATTGCTTCCCATCGCCATTCAGCTGGGTGTAGATCCCGTTCATTTTGGTGTCATCACTGTTTTGAACCTGATGATCGGCCTGATTACCCCACCTGTCGGTGCATTGTTGTTCATTGAAACCAAAATTGCGAAAATTGACATCAACATACTGATCAAGGAAATCTGGCCCCACATCATAGTTTTAGTCGGTGTATTGTTGCTGATTACCTTTGTTCCATGGTTCGTGACGTTCTTGCCGAACCTGCTGTTCAGCTAGGAGGCGGATGATGTATTCAAAGATATGCAGGAAGACCGCGGACATTCTGGCCATTATTACAGGTTCCTTGTTGATCGGCGTTCTCTCGTTGTCGATGCTCAATATTTTGCTCAGGAACGTATTTGCCGTATCATGGCTGATCATCGATGTCATTATCAAGTTAATGTTCGTCTGGATGATTTTTATTGGGGCTACGGTCGTCTATTTCCATCTTGACCACCTGAAAATGGATTTCTTCAGCCGTAAGTTTTCGAAAAGAGCAAAGAAACTATTGGAATTGATCAGCGCGCTCTTTAGCTTGGGATTGTTCGGTGTAATGGGTGTCTATGGGGTCAACGTAATGATGATTCGAATGACAATTCCGTTTGAATCCTATAAAGCGATACCGACAGGCTACCTTTACCTTTCGGTACCGGTATGCGCTGTTATCATGATTCTTTTCACGATCGACCATCTGTTTCGCCTGTTCAAATACGGTACCGTCGATGAACCTGTGTTGGTTTCTGAAGAGGAGTTGCATAGGCTGGAGAAGGAAGTCGAGAAAGGAATTGAAGAATTGAAAACTATGGAGACAGAAAGTGGTGATGCATATGACAAAAGAAATTAGACAATACTATGATACCGTTGCTGGTGTCTATGCACGAATAGCGTCGGAAAATCCCAAGATGGAACCGGCCGCGCAGATCATTGCGGAGAATATCGTAAAAGGGAACCTGATTCATGTCATTGGTCCGGGAGGACATTCCAACATGGCGGCGGAGGAGGTCCTCTGGCGTGCCGGTGGTCTTGCGCCTATCAATGCGATTTTGGACGCAGGTACGAATTTGATTCATGGGGCGAAGCGTTCCAACATCATAGAGCGTACATCCGGATATGCCGTGAAAGTTTTTGATAGCTATCGGATCGGACTTGTTCCTGGGGAAGTGATTGTCATCGTCAATGCTTATGGCATCAACTCAATGACTATTGAGTCAGTGCTGGAGGCGAAGAAACGGGGGATGGTCTCCATAGCGATCAGTTCAACTGGATTTGCAGAGAACGTGCCACAGGGGCATCCCGCCAGACATTGTTCCGGTAAGAATCTATATCAGGAGGCTGATTATTTCATCAACACATTCATGCCCTATGGGGACGCCGTAGTCGATATAGACAACGTCGCGCAGAAAACCGGTCCGATTTCGACGTTGTGCAATGTATTCGCGATCAATCTTCTCATGATTAGCGTAGTGGGAAAACTGAGTGAAATGGGAATCGATCCTCCGTTGTGGATGAGTGCGAATTTACCTGGAGGCGATGAGAAGAACAAGGTTCTCGAAGAGATGTATTTCCCTCGGGTCAAGCATCTATAGACGATATGAAAAGGGGAGGCGATTTGAGCCTGTTGAATAATACGATGAATGATTCCAGAGATTTGAAGTTCGACAAACTGTCCGTAAGGATTTTTGATACATCGGAAGCCATGGGAAACGGAGCGGCGGATTCCATTGCAAAAGATATCCGTAGGATTGCGACGGAAAAAGGGTTCGTGCGAATGATGTTCGCCGCAGCCCCATCTCAGGATACGACCTTGCGGGCGTTGACGGGAATGTCCGATATCCCATGGGACAAGGTCGTTGCATTCCACATGGATGAATATGTTGGAATTAGTGAGACACGTCCTCAGTCTTTTAGAAACTATTTGTACAAACATGTGTTTTCATTGATAGGTTGTTCTTCCGTTCATTACATCGAAGGTGACGCTCCTGATACGGCTTTGGAGGTGGAACGGTATGAGCGGCTGCTCCGTGAAGCTCCCCTTGATATCGTTGTCCTGGGTATTGGTGAGAACGGGCACATTGCGTTCAACGATCCTCCCGAGGCGGATTTTGATGATTTCCGGTATGTCCGTATTGTGAAGTTAAGTGAGAAGTCAAGGATACAGCAAGTCCACGACGGATGTTTTGAAGAGCTCTGTGAAGTACCTCGTGATGCGATTACCGTTACGATTCCTGCGTTCCGGTCCGCTAAGATCTTGCACTGTGTAGTTCCGAATTCTCGGAAGGCCCGAGCTGTCAAACAGGCTCTCGTTGGCCCTGTGGACGCGAGCTGTCCTGCGTCTATCCTCCGGACTCATTCCGATGCCACGTTGTTTCTTGATAGCGGCAGTTTTTCACTGATGGAATCGTCCAGCACCTAACATGTTGCCGCGAGTGTATCCGATGTGGGGTTTGTGTTGAGCCGCTTAGCACCAAGCCGCCCCTGAACTAAAAAAAAGGAGTGTCACACTGATTGTGCGGACACTCCTTTTTTTGTATCAAGCGTTTTGTTTATTTCGCATGGGCGATGATCTTCGCCAGCTCCGGCTTCTTTTCCAGGTTGGCGACCAGGCCACGGGCGCGCGCTTTGTTCTGATAGCCCTTGTCCTCGAAGGTGTAGTGGAAGTTGGTATGGACATCGTATGTGCCATTCATCAATGCGAAGGCGTCTTCAGTGATGACCAGTTCCTCGTCGGTGGGAATGACGAAAATCTTGACTGGTGAATCGTCTGCGCTGATCTCCAACTCCGCGTTGCGGCAGTGGGCGAGGTCATTCTTTTTGCAGTCGAGCTTGATGCCGAAATTATCAAGGCCTCCACAGGCCCCCTCTCGGATATGCTCTCCCATCTCTCCGACACCGGCGGTGAACACGACCGCGTCGACACGGCCGAGCAAGGCGGCATAGGCTCCGATATATTTTCTGATACGGTGGCATTCCATGTCGATGCCTAACTTGGCTTTTTCATCACCTTCAAGTGCCGCCTGATGTACATCGCGCCGGTCGCTCTTGCCGCAGATGCCGATCAGGCCGCTCTTTTTGTTGAGCATGGTGTCCATCTCGGAAGGCGTCATCCCAGTATGATTCATGATATAGGGGAGGATCGCGGGATCCAGGTCACCGGAGCGGCTGCCCATCACCAGACCTTCAAGGGGGGTGAGCCCCATGGAAGTATCGACGCAGACGCCATTCTTTACCGCGCAGACGGAAGCGCCATTGCCGATATGGCAGATGATGACGTTGGTATCCTTGTTTTCCTTGCCGAGCAACACCGCGGCGCGTTTTGCGCAATACAGATGGCTGGTTCCATGGAATCCGTACCTGCGGACATTGTATTTGGTGTACCATTCGTAGGGAACTGCGTACATGAACGCTTCTGGCGGCATTGTCTGGTGCCATGCCGTATCCATGACGATTGCGTGGGGAATATTCGGCATGACCTTGCGGGCCGCTTCGATACCCATGATATTGGCCGGCATATGAAGTGGGCCAAGCGGGATGATTCCCTTAAGATCTTCAACTACTTGATCAGTTACCAGCGTTGACTTCTTGAACAGTTCGCCTCCATGCAGTACCCGATGTCCGACGGCACCGATTTGCGACAGGTCGTCAATGACTCCGTATTCCTTGTCCAGCAGCAGACTGATGATTAGCTCGATGGCTTCCTTGTGGGTAGGGGAAGAGAACTTGGTGGCGTACTGGGGCTTGCCGACAGCGTTATGCTCGATTGTCGAATACTCCAAGCCGATGCGCTCTACTACACCGACAGCCAGGACATCCTTGTTGTCCCAGTCGTATACCTGGTATTTTGCGGATGAACTACCACAATTCAGAGTCAGAATAACCATGAAATACACTCCTCGATTCTTGGTTTATCAGAATAAAAATTAAATTTTGGTATTAATGATATGCGTCAAAAATTGTCGCATGAATTGAAGAAAAAAGCAACGGGAGAAGACTATGGATTCGTTCATCTCGCATGTATTTCCTGGCTCACTGTGTTTTTTTCTGTATCGTTCATTCCAGTTTTTCTTATTGCGGGAAAATACTGAGAAACTTGCTCTGAACGTGGGTTTCTTGAGGTCTTTGAATCACCAGCCGGGTTTTTTCATCTGATATGGTATGAAGTACCAACCAGATTTGCCAAATTCCAGTCTGCGTATCCTGTTTCTTCTCCTGATATTCTTGTGGCTGGACACCTTTCTTTCAGGTTCCTCCAAGGCCCTTTCATCAGGGTCTTCATCGTGGCGTCCCGTTTCCCTGCTTACGACAGGGTTCTGCCAAGATGGGGGAAAACGATGGATTCGAACCGACTTGCGTTCTTTGCATGCAACCGCCGCGTGCATGTTTGAGGGCGATGTCTCGATTCATCATTCCCTGGACCTGCCCGGCGGCGACGTATCGCCAGCGGGGATATCCAGCCCTGTCGTGCGCTTTGCGGGTAAGCTGACATTTTTAGATGGGCTACAGGTTCAGATTGGATGGCTACGACCCCGAAACCTTGCGTATGACCTGTTTCACCCCATGCGACTGTCCGCCGTCGCCGATGGCATCCCCCTTGGAGGCGATTTCTTCAGTTTCCCTACGGCGACTACATCACAACATATATTTCCTGGGATCGCATTAGAGTATTCTGCCGACTCCAAGTGGTTGGGAGCCATGACATTCGGCGTAGCGACGGGCTTTCCTTGCTGGACGGGGGAAAAACCGATGCTTTCCATGATGCTTATGGAATCGCAGCCCTCGGCAATCAGAATTTCCATCGGTCTGTTGTTCGTCCACAACACGGAGGGGTTGTCCTCGGGCGAGGCTCCGACGGTCGCATCGCCATCCATTGAATGGTCCGCCGTACATCCTTTTCTTGCATTTGTGGCGTTGGGCAAGGTCGAATCCAGTCCTGTGCCATTCATGGGTTTTGCCATCCGGTCCGGCGTCTCTTTCAGGATGGGGTTTGATCGTTCCCTCGGCTATGGCGCGACCAGCGGCTGGTTTGTTACTGCGAAACGCCGGGAGACTGAGATCGAAGCGTATTGGAAGCACGACGCAGGTGGATTCCAGTTGACCTCGCCAGTCGGTCCGCAACAACGGCCAATTCAACTGTCGCGGTTGGTTTTGCGTTACTGTGCATCATGGTTCCTTGTGGAATGCCAGTATGATGACACCCTGTACCAGCCCCCGGTGCATGGAGGTTCGCGGCAACGTCGAAAAGCTACGGGCGATATATCATTCTCAATATTGAGCAAGGCTGCTTCATATAAGGTGTTCGTCAAAGATGCTGCGACATGGTTTCCAGATGGAAGGCGGAGCGGAATCCGTACCCTTGGGATCAACCTGAAAAACACTGTCCGGGGAGTGTCGTGCATACTGACGGGCGAAGTCGCATGGTTACGCGGCGGCGGAAACCTGCCGGAGTTGTTCGGAGGGTATAAGCTCCTGCTGGATGTCGGTATCGCCCGCATCTCGTGGAGTGCGGACGCATTCTTCGTCTCCTTGAAGTTGCGCGAATCGTTGCGCAACGGCAGCCTGACTTGTTCCATCGATACGAAAAGACGTTTTTCTCTTTCGTTTTCACTATCGTTGTGACTGTTGCGTTTCGATACATAGTCCTCTCGCGACATGAGAATTTTAAGCCGTGTCGTTTTCTATTGATGTTGGTTCATGGCATATATTTTTGTGATGTTACGGAATAAATGATTTGGCGGACGCTGTTTTTATCTGAGGGATGGTCTGATGTCATTGAAATAATATGAAGACTTTCTGTAATATGGAAAATGCGCCGAATCAGACAAAGGAACAAGCTTCAATGAAGAATAAAAATAAAAGTATGGTTGCGACGTTTCATGCGTTGTTGGCCGCAGTGTTCTATTCCCTGAACACCCCGTTGTCAAAGGTGTTGTTAAACGATGTGCCGCCGACTTATATGGCGGCGTTTTTGTACCTGGGCGCAGGGGGTGGTGTCGGTCTGATGTATTTATTCCATTGGAAGAATGAGGATAAAGATGAACGACTCGGGAAAAGCGATCTGCCGTATGCTTTTGGAATGATAACGTTGGATATACTGGCGCCAATTTTTCTCATGGTGGGCATAAATATCGGTTCCGCTTCAAATGCATCATTGCTTGGGAATTTTGAAATTGTGGCGACAGCAGTGATAGCATTGCTGTTTTTCAAGGAGGCTGTATCAAGCAGGCTATGGATAGCGATAGGGTTTATTACACTCTCCAGCATCATTCTATCTTTTGAAGGCGGCACTAGCTTTGAGTTTTCATATGGTTCTCTTTTTGTGCTTATGGCCACGATCTGCTGGGGTCTTGAAAACAACTGTACGAGAAGCATATCGGATAAGAGTACTTATCAGATTGTAACATTGAAGGGCGTATTGTCTGGTAGCGGTTCATTTGTCGTAGCGTCTACGCTGGGAGAGAAACTGCCTGAATTGAGATTTATCATATATGCGTCGCTACTGGGTTTTGTCGCATATGGCCTGAGCATTTTCATGTATGTCAGGGCGCAACGCAATCTAGGGGCTGCGAAGACAAGCGCCTATTATGCGTTCGCTCCATTTATCGGCGCTTTTCTGTCTTTTGTTTTAAATGGAGAACATCTAACGCTGATTTACATGGTCGCGCTCTCTTTTATGGTTGTCGGCACAGTATTTGTCGTGCTTGATACAATGGTCAAGCACCATGCGCATCTGCATGTTCATTCTGTTGAACATACCCATGGCGGTGTTGCTCATACGCATGTAATTATGCACAGCCATGGACATAACCATATCGTGGGGGCTGAAAAACATGAACATCGTCATAAAGATTATGGACCGAGTGAAGAGCATATGACCGCCCATGCCAACCCGTAGGCGCATTATGTTTCCGTGATATTTCAAGGAAATTGATTGCCTCGTAGCTTGAATTCTTCTTGTAGCCGAAGAATTGAAGTGTTCAACCCATCAGCTTGGTTGGAAATCTTCTTCTCTCCAATCTCCGATCAATTTGATTTCGCGTTGGAGGTCAATGCCGGTAGCTTCCAGCACCGTGCGTCTGGCGATCTCCGCCAATCGCCAGATATCCAAACTGGTCGCCTTGTGTTCTGGATTTAAAAAGAAATTTGCATGAGCGACGCTGATTTGCGCTCCTCCATACCGACGGCCCTTGAGTCCGCGTTCCTCTATGAGTTTGCCTGCGAACAGTCCTTCTTTCGGATTCTTGAACATGCTTCCAGCCGATGGATAGTCATATTGCCCCGTCTGCCTTCTTTTTGTTTTTGCCTGTTCCTTGCGAAGCCTCGCTTCGGCGGTCTGGTTCGTCGGCGCCAGCCTAAAGCCCGCTTCAAAAATGACCAAATCGTCCCTATCTGAAAAAGGAGAGTGCCTGTAGGAGAACAGATCTGTAGTCGCTTCCATTCTATGGAGGTTTCCGTCCAGCGTCAGATAGTCGATGTATTCCAATGACTGGCTGATCTGTAGTCCCGGTACTCCTGCATTGCCCGCGATTGCACCGCCGACCGTCCCCGGTATGCCCCCCAGCCGCTCCATCCCCGCAAGTCCGTTCTCAATTGCAAAATTGATTGCCTTGTCTAACGATAAGCCGCATCGGCTACAGAGAAGTTCACCCCGTACATGGCAACTGGTAAGCTTGCGGGTGAACAACACCATTCCCCGGATACCCCGGTCGCTGACTAGGACATTCGAACCGCCGCCAAGGATAGTGAGCGGCAGTTGCCGTTGTCGCACGAATTCTAGCGTTTCCCTAAGTTCTTGCAATGAAGTCGGAGTGGCCGTGTAATCCGCCGTACCGCCACATTTAAAGGTTGTATGTTCGGCAATGGATTCGTTTTGTGTAATCAGGTTCTCATATGATGATTGTTCGTCCATATTGGTCGTCCTTATTTGAATATCCATTTTGTTATTGATGATGATGTTGTTGGAGTGCACGACTCTCCCGTTGTAAGGAGTGTCTGAAATAGGCAAGTCGGGCCGGCTTGTCAAAGCCAGCATTGATTTTTTCACCGGTATTGCTTATTGTTGTATCCATACGGGTATATTATCCCGTTTTGCTGGCTCAGACAACAAACATCTGTGCTGGCTGAAGGAGCCCAAAATCATGTCAGTTTTTTTGTACAACACGATGTCCCGCAGTGTCGAACCGTTCAAGCCTATTTCTGATGAACATGTAACGATGTACTGTTGCGGGCCGACCGTGTACAACTACGCCCATATTGGAAACCTTCGCACCTATATCTTTGAAGATGTGCTTAAGCGTACTCTGCTTCATGCGGGTTACAAGGTAAAGCATGTCATGAACATCACCGACGTCGGCCACCTGACTGGAGACGGTGACGACGGCGAAGACAAGATGGAGAAAAGCGCGCGGGAATCAGGCAAAAGCGTCTGGGATATCGCGTGTTTCTATACCGAAGCGTTTTTCAAGGACTTTGATGCCCTTCACAATATTCGTCCTGACATCATCTGTAAAGCGACTGACCACATTTCCGACATGATCGCATTGATCAAGCGTTTGGAAGTCGGCGGACATACGTACATCGCCGGAGGAAACGTCTACTTCAGTATCGACACCTTCCCCGACTACGGCAAACTGGCTCGCCTGGATTTGAACGAACTCCGCAGTGGTGCGCGCATTGACGTGGACGACAACAAGCGCAATCCCAAGGATTTCGTCCTGTGGTTCACCAACAGCAAGTTCGGAGAGCAGGCGATGATGTGGGATTCACCATGGGGAAGGGGGTATCCCGGCTGGCATGTCGAATGCTCCGCCATGAGCATGAAATATCTCGGTGAGCATTTCGACATCCATTGCGGAGGGATCGACGCGATTCCCGTCCATCATACCAATGAAATAGCGCAGAGCGAAGCCGCGACTGGCCATACGTGGGTCAACTATTGGTTGCATGGAGAATTCCTGTTGAACGACACGGGTAAGATGAGCAAAAGCTCCGGTGAGTTCCTTACCTTGCCTGTTATAATCGGCAAGGGCTATGAGCCTGTGGACTATCGGTATTTCATTCTCGGTGGACACTATCGTTCTCAGCTCAGGTTCTCGTGGCAGGCTTTGGACACCGCCAGGACCAGCCGCAAGAACCTGTTCGATCGTATCGCTTCCCTCAAGGCTGAGACGGCGCCTGCCAGTGAACTTGGCGCCGTTGCGTCAAAATGGGCAGCTTTGTTCGACGAGCATCTGTTCAATGACTTGAACGCACCCCGCGGCCTCGCCGACCTTTGGGGAGTGTTGAAGGACGATGCTGTTCCTGCGGCTGAAAAGCTTGCCGCCGCTTATGGCATGGATGCCGTCCTGGGGTTCGGGCTGGAAACTGTGCGGGCCAGGAAACAGGAAGATGAACTGGTCGACGATCCCCAGGCATTGGCGTTGGTGGAGCAGCGCGCAGTAGCTAAAAAAGCACGCGACTTCAAGCTCGCCGATGAAATCAGAGCCAAGCTGGATACCTTGGGGTATATTGTAAAAGACACACCTACAGGGACTACGCTTGTAAAAAAGATGTAACCAACATCAAGGTTTGTTGTTAAGGATTATGGAAATCAAAAGTAGCGACGAGCAGACATTTCGGCAAGTCTATGAGGATGTATTTCCTATTGTGATGAAAGTTGCGTACCATGTGACTTTCAACATTGATGTAGCCGAGGATATCTGCCAGGAAGCGTTCATCAGGTTCTATGACAAGGGCATGGAGTTCGCTTCCGAGGATGACGCCAAGTATTGGCTGATCCGGGTGACGAAGAATCTCGCCATCAACCATGTGAAACGCAAGATGCGGGAGCAGGGGATGGTGGACAAGATCAAGAAGATGCCGGCTCCTGGTTCATATAAAGACGGTGGGGATGAGCTGGTATTCAAGGAGACTCGGGCGTTGGTGCGTGAGGCCGTTGAAAAGCTACCGGAGAAGTTCCGGTCTGTCATCGTACTGAAAGAGTACGCTGATATGGATTACAAACAGATCGGCAAGGTTCTCCAGATTTCTGAAAGCAACGTGAAGGTCAGAGTGCATCGGGCCCGTAAGATGATGGAGTCGATGCTAGACCGGGAGGAAGTGAATGTGCCTTGATGACCAGATACTCAACACCTATCTTGACGGTGAACTGGCGGAGCCGTGGAAGACCCAGGTAGAGGAGCATCTCAGCTATTGTCCGGCTTGTAAAGCCCGGTTTGAACAATTGCGGAAGCTCCATGAGGTCATCGCGGGAGCTGTTCTCACCGATGAAGAGATTGCTCCGCATCAGGCGAAGGTTCTTTCTTTCATTGAACACAACTATCTGGACAAGCATAAGAAAGTGAGTTTCTTTCGCCGTAAGCTAAAAGTCGGTATTCCAACGATCATCACCGCCGCCGCGGCGTTCGTGGTTGTGTTTATCGGCGCATTTGTCCTGTTCGGGACCAATGGACAGCAGACCGCGGAGATCATCCCCGGCATGACGATGACCGTGGATAGCGCGAACATCATGCAGGTCCGCGCATCGGACAACATCGCCGCGTCCCGTACTTTGGACAGTTATTCCCTTGAGGAGATCCTCAAGTATCTTGACGGAAAAGGATATGATGTAGATGTTCGGCTGAAGGGCATCACACCGTTGGACCAGGATCCTTCCGTAAATCAGGATTCCTTGGGGGATATCGCTAATGAGCCTGTACTTTGATCTGCAAAAACGGAGACAGGAGCAATGACATGAAATCCGGCGCTGAAAACGCCGGATTTTTTTGATCCAAGGGGAAGCCTGCGACCGTCGGTACCGGCAGTTTAAAAAGCCGATCCCAAGCTTTATCATCACCAAAGAAAATCCTGGATTTCCGATATATAGCTTCCCGTGGACAAACTCCATGGGTTAGGGTAGAGTCTGAGGGAACAAAATTCACTCTAGGAACGGGTAATGAAGAAAATCCTATTTGTCGCTTCTGAATGCGTGCCGTTCGTCAAGACGGGCGGGCTGGCCGATGTCGTAGGCAGTTTGCCCAAAAGCATAGACAAACGACAGTTCGACGTACGTGTCATCATTCCGAACTATCATGCCATCAAGGAAGAATACCGCAGTCAGCAACGGGTGCTATACTATTTTCAAATGGACGATAGAGTGTATGTTGGCGTCCATGAACTTGTACTCGATGGGATCACCTACTATTTTATTGACAATGAACGGTATTTCGGCGGTCTTGTGCCGTACTATGACATGTTTCAGGATCTGGAACGGTTCGCATTCTTTTCCAAAGCGGTGCTGTCCAGTCTCCCGCTGATTGATTTCAGGCCGGACATCATCCATTGCCATGATTGGCAAGCCTCGCTGGTGCCCGTCTATCTGAACACCGTTTTCCAAGGCGATCCGTTTTTCCGTGGCATCCGCACGGTGATGACAATCCACAACATCCGCTTCCAGGGGACGTGGGATGTCGGTCATATCAGATGGGTTTCCGGCCTGCCCGACGAATGTTTCATGCCGGGGCGTCTGGTGAGTCCGTTCCAGGATCGCTCGGTGGAGTTCTCCAGTTGGAACTGTAGCATGCTTCGGGGCGGTATCGTGTATTCGGACTATGTCACTACTGTCAGCCGGACCTATGCTCAGGAGATTCAGACGATGAATTTCGGAGATGGTCTGGACGATATCCTCCGGTGGCGAAGCGACCGATTGATCGGAATCGTGAACGGAATCGACTACGATGTCTGGAACCCCATGACGGACGGACTGCTCGCCACCCGCTATTCTGCCGGAGACGTCGTAAAAAAGAAAGTCGAAGACAAGCTGGCTTTGCAACAGGAACTTGGCATGGGACGGAACGGCGATGTCTTTACATTGGGGATCGTGTCCCGTCTGACCGACCAAAAGGGATTGGACCTCATCGACCAGATTATGGATCTGATCTGCCAGAAGGGGATCAATCTTGTCGTCTTGGGAACCGGTGACGGTCATTACGAGAACATGTTCCGGTATTATCAAGGCAAATATCCCGGTCGCGTGTCGGCGCAGATCTACTATTCCGAATCGCTCGCCCATAGAATCTACGCGGGTGTCGACGCATTGCTGATTCCGTCTGCCTTCGAGCCTTGCGGCCTTACCCAGTTGATTTCCCTCCGTTACGGTACTGTCCCCATAGTCCATGAGATTGGCGGCTTGAAGGATACCGTGGAACCCTACAATGAGTACGAGGACAAGGGGACCGGTTTTTCGTTCGCCGGTTATAGTTCTTGGGAGCTGATGGATCGCATCAACCACGCCCACTACATCTTCCAGCGATGCCCTGAATCCTGGCACCGTCTTCAGGTGCGTGGCATGGAACAGGACAATTCGTGGAAAAACTCCAGCGAAGAATACCAACGGATGTATGGCTGGATGTAATTTCGTTTGCTTGAGCGTCTTGCTTCAAAAACAAACCGTCACTTGAAAGACTCAGATATATCATTATCTGGTATGTTGTTATTTCTGTTTTCTTATATAGGGCCGGTGGCATGTTGGTCGCTAGCTGATGGTGAGTTCATTTCTATCCGGTAGCATCGATGAAGTTGGGGCTGCTTCGGTTATAATCATAAGATAAAGTCCTGTTCGTTCCATGGAAGCCCCGTCTGACTACCGGAAAAACAGTCGGTGAGCCTGTTTTGAGGAATTGCGCGGAACGTAACTAACACCCGCTTCCTGCTTGCTGTGGAGACTGCATGTTTATCCAAACGACATAATCCCATCGCTTTGGGTGTACCATAAATATCAGGCTTCACCGCCACTTGGTGGATTGTCTTAACAATGCATTTCTGCTACCATGAATCCACTATTTTTTGCTGCCAGGAGGCGTGCCAATGAAGGCTGTGGAACTGGAGAAGTCCTATAATCCAAAGGACTTTGAAGACCGGATTTACGAAGAGTGGAAGAAGAGCGGACTGTTCGGACCCCAAGAAGGGGAAGGCAAACCGTTTACGATTGTAATGCCTCCACCGAATGTAACCGGTATCCTCCACATGGGGCATGCCCTGAACAATTCTTTGCAGGATATCGTGATCCGCTATTGGCGGATGAACGGCCGCCCGACGCTCTGGGTGCCGGGGACGGATCATGCGGGAATCGCCACGCAGAATGTCGTTGAACGCCAGCTTGCCAAAGAAGGCCTGCGCCGTCAGGATCTCGGACGTGAGAAGTTCGTCGAACGGACTTGGAAGGTGAAGGAGAAGCACCACGACATCATTGCGAAGCAGCTTGAAAAGATCGGTTCTTCCTGCGACTGGGAGCACGAACGCTTTACCATGGACGAAGGGTTGAGCCGCGCCGTCCGTGAATCGTTCGTAACCCTGTATGAACGTGGACTGATTTACAAGGGCAACTATCTGGTCAACTATTGCCCCAAGTGCGGGACGGCCCTTGCTGATGATGAAGTTGAATACAAGGAGTTGCCCGGCAAGCTCTATGATGTCCGTTATCCTTATAGCGATGGTTCTGGCTATATCACAGTCGCCACGACCCGTCCTGAAACGATGTTCGGGGACGTCGCCGTCGCCGTCCATCCCGATGACGAGCGGTACAAGGATGTCGTCGGCAAGCTGCTCGACCTCCCGCTGACCGACCGGAAGATCCCCATCATCGCCGATAGCTTCGTTGAGATGGAGTTCGGTACCGGCATGGTCAAGATTACGCCCGCCCATGACCCCAACGACTGGGAATGCGGCAAGCGCCATGACCTGGCAACCATCAACATCCTCAATCCAGACGGGACGCTGAACGACAATGTCCCGGAGAAATACAGGAACCTGCCGGCGGTCGATGCACGCAAGCTGGTCGTAGCCGACTTGAAGGAACATGGGTATTTGGTCAAGGAGACCGACCACAACCACGAGGTCGGCCACTGCTACCGTTGCGGTACCGTCATCGAGCCTTATCTTTCCGAACAGTGGTTCGTCCGTATGAAAGGAATGGCTGACAAGGCCCTCGACGCATGGAAGAAGGGGGAGATAGTCTTCTATCCCCGCCGTTGGGAGAATACCTATTCCCACTGGTTGGAGAATATCCGTGACTGGTGCATCAGTCGCCAACTCTGGTGGGGACACCGTATCCCCGTCTGGTATTGCGATGACTGCGGGGAAATGATGGTCTCGCGTGAGGATCCATCCAAGTGTTGTAGATGCGGAAGCTCGCACATCCATCAGGACACTGACGTACTGGATACATGGTTCTCGTCCTGGCTCTGGCCGTTCAGTACCCTCGGTTGGCCGGACAAGACGCCGGATCTTGAGAAATTCTTCCCAACCTCCACGTTGATTACCGCGTATGACATTATCTTCTTCTGGGTGTCCAGGATGATTATGGCGTCGTTGGAGTTCATGGGGGAAGTGCCGTTCCGCGACATCTATATCACCGGGCTGGTCCGCGACAGGCAGGGGCGCAAAATGTCCAAGTCCCTTGGCAACGGAATCGACCCGCTCGATGTCGTCGATATCTATGGCGCCGACGCCATGAAGTTCACCCTCTGTTATCTTGCCGCGCAGGGGCAGGACGTGCTCATCGATATGGATTCCTTCAAAATGGGTTCGCGTTTCGCTAACAAGACATGGAATGCCGCCCGGTTCCTGCTGATGAATCTTGAGGGGCGTGAATTAGTCGACCTGAAGACCGTAGAGCTTGGAACCATGGACAGGTGGATATATCATGAACTGAATGAGGCCGCGGCCAAAGTATCCGCCGCCATGGCGAACTATCGGTTCAACGATGCCGCCCAGGCAGTATATGATTTCTTCTGGAATGATTTCTGCGACTGGTATGTCGAGGCGGTGAAGCATTCTTTGTACAGCGATGATCCTGCGGAGAAGGATAGGGCCATCTCCATCCTCCTTGACCTGCTGGCCGAATCCATGAGGCTGATGCATCCGTTCCTTTCGTTCATTACGGAGGAAATCTATGAGAAACTGCCGAATGTTGGTGACCAGTTGATTGTCTCGACCTATCCGCAATGGATGGAAAACAGAGCCTATCCGGAAGAAGCCGCTGTTGTCGGGGCGATGCAGGCCGCGGTTCGCGCGGTTCGAAATCTTCGGGGCGAGCTACAGATCGGCCCTGAGAAGAAGATTCATGTCGTCGTCCGACCCGATGATGGTTTTGCGGCGACCGGGTTCTTTGCGGAGCGTAAGGATTTGCTGGCGGGCTTTATCAACGCCGGCGAGCTCGTGATCGACGCGGCGCATTCCGTTGATGTGTCCGGCGCCGTTCCTGTGGCTGGACCTGGGTTTGAATGCTTCGTATTCGTCAAGGAGGCGATTGACATCAATCATGAGATTGAACGTCTGGAGGCGGATTTGACGAAGGCCCGGCAAAGCTTGGACGGGGTGTTGAAGAAGCTTTCCAATGAAAAGTTCGTCGTAAACGCAAAGCCGGAGGCCGTTGAGAAAGAACGCTCCAAACAGGCTGAGTTTGAAGAGAAGCTGGAGAAGGGCGAGAAACATCTTGGGGTGCTTCGTTCGTTCCTATAGCGTTACGTTAAAAAAACAACTATCGGCCGTCGGAATATTCTTTGAAGAGGATGTCCGGCGGCTTTTTTGTTGCTTGGGCATGGCGGGTGCTGTGTTTTCTTTCTTATCCATAAAAACTCAACATTATCAAACATTTTGTTTATTTTCTTCCAAGATTATATTATATTTCACAATGTATGAGAAAATCGACGGGCAGGTTGGGTGTAATGAAAAGTAACAAGCTTGATAGAAGGGTTCAGTATACAAGGATGATTCTACGCCAAAGTTTGCTGGAACTGATGAAGGAGCGGTCAATCAACAAGATCACCGTGACGGATATCTGCGAATTGGCGGAAGTGAACCGAGGGACTTTCTATGCGCATTATTCTGACCCGTACGATCTCTTGCACCAGATAGAGAAGGAGCTGTACAGCGATATCATCCAATCCTTGGAACGGTCCTTGAAATCGGACTCAATCCAAGTGCTGCTCCAGGAAATATTCCAGTCCATCGAAAAGAACGGGGACCTTTGCAAGATTCTGTTCAGTGAATATGGAGACAAGGAGTTCATCAGGGAACTGCTCTGCATTGTCCATGACAAATGCATGGACGAGTGGCAGCAAGTCGCCAAGCACGTCGACAGGAGCCAGCTCGAATGGCTGTATACCTTTACTGCGAATGGCAGCGTCGGCATCATTCAGGCTTGGGTGCAGGGAGGGATGAAGGAAAGCCCCACGGACATCGCGCAATTCATCTACAAGATAAGCAGTCTGGGGCTCCAGGTCGTCATGTAGGCGTCTCTTGTCGCCGTCAGTCCATAGCGGATTCTACTTTGAATAAAAAAACCGGGTTGAGAACCCAACCCGATTAATGTAGTTCGCCAGAATGCACAACTTATTCAGCGGTTTTTTCTTCCTGGATTTCCTTTCTTCTGTCTTTGCAAAGCTTGGCAATTTCACCCAAAGCCTTTCGAGCTCTAGCTGCAGAAGCCTTTACACCTTTTTCGGTGAACTTTGCGTTTTCGGCGATGTAAGTTTCATACTGTGCTACGATCTGCTCATGAATAGTCATGCGAGCCTCCTAAATAGTTCTTACTGATTATAGTAACATTTTCATCATAAAACGCAAGAAAAAAGTAAGAAATATGCGAAATTAATGCTGATTTTACAGTTTTCTACTGGAAGAAGGCTGGAAAATTTAGATTGTCCGCCCCTTCCAACTGAACCCTTTCTTCGTAAATGTCCTGAACAATCCGTGGATGTACATCCCGCAAATCCAGAAAAACGTGACGCAACCCGTCAATGCGACGCTGACCGGATATCCATGGAACAGGGCCATGACCGCCCATATCCCATACAGCAGCACCGTCCCGATAGTCGTCAGGATGGCTGGAACGACAAAGCCGACATATCCCATGGCACCGGCTATGATGCATGCCGTCATGGCGGCTGGCGCAAGTCCACAACATAGAAGCACCACTACCGCGAGCATGATCAACGGGAAGAGCTTCATCGGGACGACGCCGACGATACTGCGTTCTATGCCTCCGAACGCCTCCTTTGTCGTCGCGTACATGGTGCAGGAGACCGCGCTGGATGCATCGACCAGGAGCTGCCGGTGTCCCTGTTTGACAAGTTCCCTCGCAAGATGCACATCGTCGGTAATCGTATTCCGAAAACGGGTGAACCCTTGGATATCCTCTAGGGCGGAACGCTTGATGAACAGGTACTGTCCGATCGCCATTGCGAAAATTGATTTGGGATAGGAACGTTGCAGTGCGAGAGGCACGAAGAGAACGGTATTGAACAGCATCGCCGAGATAATACTGCCGACACCCCAGCTCGGGCAGATTTCTCTGGGATATCCCGAAACCAGCGCCGCATTGTTTTTGGTGGCGACGCTATAGCCGAAAGCCACGCTTTGTTGGGCATGCACTGTATCCGCATCTGTGAAAAGGAGATATTCACCCTTGGCGTTTTCAAGCAATTGCTGCATGGCGAACAATTTGCCTTTCCAGCCGGAGGGGAGCGGTTGTCCTTTGATACCATGTACCCTTGGATCCTCCAAGGCATGGGTTTGTATGACATCCCAAGTTCTGTCCGTCGAATTGTCGTCAAGGACCAATATCTCGATATTGCGATAAGCCTGCTTTTGAAGCGACTCGATGCAGGCGGGAAGATTCGATTCTTCATTCCTTGCCGGGATAAGAATCGAAATCAACGGGCCGTTATCCGTCAGCTTATGTGGAATCTGTTTGCTGAGGACGTGTACATTTGAAATGGAAAGCAACAGCGCGTAGATGCCTATGGCGAAGATCAGTATACTGTAGGCTACAATCCACGACATGTAAGCTCCTTTTTACTTTCGAAGCCCAGCGAGAGCTTCATCAATCTGACTGTCTCCTGTATATAGCTGTGTCGCTACCTCCAGATACTGAATCGCCCGTTCGTCCATGCCAAGCTTCTTGCAGGCCATGCCGATGCCTGAATAGACGGAGAACATATCCCAGGGCGCCATTTGACCCTGGGCCGTCTCCATGAGTTCCAGGAACATCATGAGCGCCCTTTTCGTATCCCCTCCGCCAATGGCGGGAGCGTAGAGCAATCTGTTCGCCATCATCACCTTGACCGTGATTTCCTCCGGATATAGTTCCCATGCCTTGTCCGTCAGCTTGGTGGAATTCAACCCCTTTGAAATATTCATGGAGCTGATCAGGTACCAGATGGAATCGATGTCGGCCTCTTGAGTCAGCGCCATGGATTCAGGAACCCCTAGCGCCGTGGCTTTTTCAAGAATGGCATTCGCCTCTTTGAGCAAGTTTTTTGCGTCATTATTGCGTTTCGGGCGAATTTCGGTATAGTAGCGGGCCAGAATCGTATTCGCTTTTGAATGCATCATCAACTGGTTCACTTCTTGGAGGTCGGAAGCTGGTAAGGAATCGAGCACCGCCTGATAGCTCTGGTCCACCTTGTCGACCGGTTCCGCGTTCTTGACGTCCGCGACGAAATGCACAAAAGGTGTGTAATGGTTCAGAAAGGCCCACTGATCAGTCATGGATGTCGCCGCAAAAAGCGTCATCGGAAGAAAGGCCAACAGGAGTACCACCAGGAAAATCCCTTTTCCATGGATGTCAGGCTTTGTATTGTTCATGATTCTCATATTCCCCAATTATCTCATCTATAGGATGTGCGCGTTGTATTTGCTACTATACAACAGTTTCTGGTTAATAAACACTTAATTGTTGATTTGTTCATTAACTCTTCTGATAAGATACCCTTTTTTCACAGGTTTGTCAGTTGAAAGATAGCATGTCTTTCCATGGTCGATCTGCCCGACTGGTTCAAGATATTCATTGAGAGGGATGTACGTCTCATCGGCGACGCACGATACGTCAGGACCGATATATTCAAGCCGCTGTCCCGTCCGTATCTGGTTGCGGATGTCCAAGGCGAACGTCCCCGGCCTCGCTTCTTCTCCGACGATGCCGAGGAACAGGTAGTCCCTGATATACCCCGGAGTCGCCGCGAAGTCTATTTCTCCGCCGATCCTTGCTTCTGGCGCGATATCGCTGGCGGACTTGGCCGACATGGCCGACGTGGGTGCCGAAGCGCCTGGTGCTGACGGAATGTCCGTGGATTGAACCGCTTCATTGGCCGATGCGGTTGGCGAAGCCCCTGCCGCCGCTGTGATGCCTGAACAAGGCGTCGCGGCATCTGCGTCGTCCATTTCAGGATCGACCGGGCCATGGCCGAAGAAGAATCCCGTGGAATATTCCCTGTGGCTGATATTGAACAGTTCGTCCCGGAATTCCTTCCACTGGTCTGAGCCTGGAAGCCCTTCCAGCGCGTCCAACGCCTTGCGGTATGCCCGCGTTACAATCGCTACATAGTAGAGCGATTTCATGCGGCCTTCGATTTTCAAAGAATCGACACCGGCGTCCCGAAGCTCTGCGAGGTGGTCGATCATGCATAGGTCTTTTGAAGAAAGAATCGTGGTAAAACCGTCCTGCTCGCTGATAGGGTAGTAGGTTCCCGGCCGTTCAGCTTCTTCCAAGGCCAGGGATTCGCTGCCGAGGATGCTTTCGTCCAACAACTTGTCCAGACGTTCGCTACCCATCAACCGATAATTCCACCGGCAGGTATGGGCGCAATCCCCTTGGTTGCCGCTCCTGCCGGTCAGATGACTGGAAAGCAGGCACCGTCCGGAATAGGCCATGCACATCGCTCCATGGACGAACGCCTCCAGCTCCAGTTCCGGTATCGCGTCTTTGATCCGCCTGATATCGTCAAGCGGGGTTTCCCGTCCCAGCACGATCCGGGAGAAACCCAGGTCATGGTAGACCTTCGCCGCGGTAGCGTTGATACAGCTCGCCTGGGTGGAAAGATGCAGCTCCTTGTCAGGAAAGGCTTCTTTGAGAACCGTCGCCGCGCCCATGTCCGTGACGATGAATGCGTCAAACGGCCATTGCGCGATCAACGGCAGCTGTTCCTTCAGATGAACGATGTCATCTTCATGGAACAGAACGTTGACCGCGCAATACAGTCTGCGGTCGGGCTTCCCCTCCCGCCGCTTCAAAGCGGAAAGCCCCTCCCATTGCCGGTCCGAGAAATTTCCCGCGTTGGCGCGCATCGAGAAATTCTTGAGCCCCATGTAGACGGCGTCGGCACCATAGTCAAACGCAGTCACAAGCTTTTCATACGTCCCGGCGGGGGAGAGCAGTTCCATCATATCAATCCTTCTGTTGGGCGAGTACAGCCGCCACGGCCTCCGCCACCGCCTTCGCGATAGCCGAGTTCTGTCGGTTGGCTTCTTCTTGTACTCTCTGCTCCGCTTTCTGTCTAGCCTCCTGCACGTCCATATCGGCAAGATGGGGCATTTTATCGTTCGGGAAAGCATAGGAGAGCACTTGTTCCATGTCTCCCACCAGATGGAACTCGATTCCTTCCTTGAGATTGGCGTCCAACTTGTCCAGGTCCCGCTTGTTGAATCGCGGAACGAGAATCGTTTTGACCATGTTCCGTTTCGCGGCGAGGACCTTTTCTTTCAGACCGCCGATCGGCATGACCTTTCCCTTGAGCGACAGCTCCCCGGTCATGGCCAGGTCAGGGGCGATCGTCTGACCCGTCACCAGCGAATACAGCGCACAGGTCATGGTGACGCCCGCCGATGGACCGTCCTTCGGAGTGGCGCCTTCCGGTATATGGAGGTGGATGCCGTTCTTGTCGTACCAGGACATGTCTATGCCATGGCGCGGGCTCGCCGCCTTGAGCCACGTATACGCGATGTTCGCAGACTCCTGCATCACCTCGCCAAGCTGACCGGTGAGCTTCAGCTCGCCCTTGCCCGGTATCTCCTGGGCCTCGATCACGAGAGTGTCCCCGCCCATGCTGGTCCAGGCCAGTCCCACAGCCATGCCCGGCCTGTCGGCGCGGAGGATTTCATCCTCATGGAAAATCGGCTGCCCCAGATATTTGACGACGCGCTCGCCGTCCATGGAAATAGGGAGCTTCAGCTGGTCTTCAGGAGTCTCCTCGATCTCAAGGGCCACCTTGCGGTGTATCTTGTCCAGCGCCTTCTCGTAGTTGCGTACGCCGGCTTCCCTGGCGTATTCGTCAGCGATCTTGCGGAGGATCGCGGAGGTGTACTTGACTTCCTTGGTCGTCAGACCGTGTTTCTTCATGCTCTTCGGCACAAGGTATTTCTTGCCTATGGCCAGCTTCTCGTCGGAAGTGTATCCCGCCAGCTGGATGACCTCCATGCGGTCGAGCAACGGGGTGGGGATCGTGTCCAGCGAGTTCGCCGTAACGATGAACAGGATCTCGGACAGGTCGAACGGAAGATCGAGGTAGTGGTCTCTGAAGGTGCCGTTCTGCTCCGGGTCGAGGACCTCCAGCAACGCCGAAGCGGGGTCGCCTTGATAGGAGACTCCCATCTTGTCGATCTCATCGATCAGAAATACCGGATTCTTCGCCTTTACCGTCTTCAGCCCCTGGATGATCTTGCCGGGCATCGCCCCGATATAGGTCCTGCGGTGACCCTTGATCTCGGCCTCGTCACGCATGCCGCCGACGGAGAACCTGTAGTACTCCTTCTTCAACGCGCGGGCGATCGACACCCCGACCGAAGTTTTTCCTACTCCGGGAGGTCCGACCAGACATATGATGGAACCCTTCGTATCCTGCTTTTTCTTGCGGACGGCAAGGAACTCCAGAATCCTGTCCTTGACGTCCTTCATCCCGTAATGGTCCCGTTCCAGGATTTTCCGGGCGCTCTCGATGGAGAAATCCTCCGGCTTCGGTTCCTTCCATGGCAATGCGGTGACCGTTTCCAGATATGTCCGGCTGATGGAATATTCCGGGCTGTTCGGGTCGAGCAACTGGAACTTCTCCAGCTCGCTATAGACGGCTTCCTTCGCCTCTCCTTCAAGGGGGAGCGTCTCGATCTTCTTCTTGAGCTTTTCGTAAGTGCTGGTCTTGGGGTCGGTCGTCATTCCCAGCTCTATCTGGATCGCCTTGAGTTCTTCGCGGAGGAAATACTCGCGCTGGTTCTTTTCCAGCTTCTGGTTGATGCGCGCCTGTATCTTGGCCTGCATGCTCGCCAGCTTCTGTTCCTTCTTGATGAACACGAGGACCTTCTCGATCCGTTCCCTGACATTCAGCGTTTCAAGGATATTCTGCTGTTGTTCCCGTTCCACGTTGAGGATACTGGCGATGAAATCAGCCAGCTTTCCCGGATGGTCTATGTTGACCATGTTCAGACGCATTTCTTCGGTGAACAGCTGATTGCCCTTCGACAGCTCCTTCATCTCGCTGATCAGCTGCCGGGTCCACGCCCGCAGCTCGGTGGGCCGGTCCTCGACGTCGTCCAGATACTCGACTTCCGCGACAAGATACGGCCCGCTCGGATAGAACTGACGCACCTTGAAGCGTTTGAGCGTCGAGATGAAGATGTTGATGCCGCCGTCCGGCAGCTTGATCTTCTTGATGACCTTCGCCACCGTCCCTACGGTATGCAAATTGTCCGGATCATATTCCGATCCGTTTATATCGGCCTTCGTCAGTAACAGCCCGATGTTCCCGCCATGGTTGATCGCCTGTCCTACGATATCGATATCCTCTTGGTCCGTGACCATGAGAGGCGTAAATAATCCCGGAAATACAGGATTGCCGGTGATCGGCAGAATGAACAGATTATTGGGAAGCAGCTGCTCAATAGGCATCAGTTCCTTTTCTGGCATGAGATACCCTCCAATGCAAGTATTGTTTTTTATCACGTCCGTCCATGTCGGACGCGGCGATAATGAAGCTATCTTCCATAATGTAATCAAAGTTCGTCCGATAGGGAAGGTATCGCTGTGGAAGTTTTTCATTGGAACAGAGGAAAATTCCTACCGTCATTCCTTCGGTTTTATCCAATGGCCTGAAATTCCTGATTCTTTTCCTTGACTTTTCAAGAACTCATGGAATGATGATTGGAAGAATCCGTCGGCGGGGCGTATCATATGTCCGCTTTGGTAGTCGTTTGAATGAGAGGTCGCAGTATAATGACGGGATGGAAAGCAAGGGGCTGTCTGGTCACTCTGGCGGTACTGTCGTGCATGACGCCGGTTTGGGCTTGCATGACGCTGGTCGTCGGCAAGGATGTATCCCCGACCGGACATGTGCTGGTCGCCCACAACGAGGACATCGGGGGCCGGACCATGGTGGAGCATGGGTGGGTCGAGCCGAAGGTCTGGCCGGACGGATATCTGCTTCCGGCGGAACCCGGACGTGCCGCGATCCCACAGATCGGTGAGACTTTCGGTTTCTATTGGATCCAGGCCAAGTCCGCAACCGGCGGGCATTCCAATGCCGATGGCTTCTTGAACGAGAACGGCGTACTGGTAGTCAGCAACAGCTGCGCTGATTCCAAAGTCATGGTATTTGACGATTCCCGACTTACCGACGGCGGCGTCGAATACAACCTGCGTCGCATCGTCGCGGAACGCGCAACCAGCGCACGCAATGCCGTGGATATCATCATCGGCATGGTGAATGCCTATGGCTATGCGCCTTCCGGACGTACCTATACGGTGGCCGACAAGGATGAAGCCTGGCAGGTCCAGATCGCCAGCGGCAAGCTGTATGTCGCCGTTCGCTGTCCCTCGGATGAAGTCGTTGTGATTCCCAACCACTACACCGTCCATAAACTCTCCGATTTCGCCCCGCAGGACATCATCTATTCAGAGAATCTGATTCCCTACGCGACGGACTGGTGGTTCTATGATCCTGAAACCGACGGCGAGCTTGACTTCGCAAAAGCCTATCAAGATGATTTCACCTGGAAATCGGCTGAGAACGTCCACCGCCACGCCCGCGCCATGTCGATCCTCCAGGGCCGTGCCTGGACGGAGGATTCCTATCCCTTTTCCGTGAAGCCCCGGGGCAAGGTCTCCGTCGACACGCTCAAGCAGATACTGCGCGACCACTACGAGGGTACGTTCAACGATCCTGCGTGGGGCAGGGCCGCCGTACCCGGCGGCGCCCCCCACGACACGGCAATCCGGCGCATCTGTACGGGTACGACCATCGAGAGCGTCGTCTGCCAGTTCTCCGATGTTCCCGCGCTGACTACGCTCTGGTCGGCGTTCGGCCGGCCATGCGAGCTGCCCTATGTGCCGTTGCATCCGCTGACGGGCCGGTTGCCCCGGGAGATTGACCAGATGGAGGATTCCTCGCTGGAACTGGAATGTCATTTGCTTCCTGACTATGCGCTGGTCGCCCACGAGGATAGCGGCTGGCAGCGGTTCAGGGACTTCGGAAACCGAATGGAGATGGTGTATGAGCAGAACATCTTCGCGCTCAGCCGCCTGCTGTGGAGCATGGAATGCGGCATGGCCGACTCCAACGCTACGGCGGTGGAGCGTGCCTCTGCGCTTTTCCAAGCGGGACGCGGGACGGAAGCCATTGCGCTGCTGGCGACCTTCGACCAAATTCAGACAAACAGGGCTTTGGCGGTTATTACCGATTTCTCTAGGAATTTCAATGAAGCGCCCGCCTACTGCATCGGCGGCATCAGCCTTTCAAATCCCGCATCGACGTTCTATGTGACGTTTGACCCGCCAGCGGGGGAGAGGCCGATGGAGGAATCCATGAAATTCGGCCTTGGCTCCCTCGACATCCGGTTGCAGTACGCCTCACCGATGCCCGGTTCGCTCCGGTGTGTCGGCGATGGGCGCTGGCAGGTGGCGTTCAGTCCATCGGTTCTGATGAACCGGATATACGCGCCCGGTCTGTTCGACTTTTTTCTGGGTGGACGAACTACGTCGGGCAACTCCTTCGTATCTCAGCTGCTGGTGAGGCTCGTCCAGTAGCGGGGGAGCCGCTAGCGAATACGGCTGGAGTAACGCCGCCATTGGTTCTTCATGCCGGATGAGAACTGCGTTCTTGCAAGGTCGGACCTAGGAACTTGGACTTCGGGGACGGACTGGGGAGCTATACGGTCATCGGGTGACGGCCTTTTTGTTCCTGGCCTTTCTTTCCGCCTCCCACATAAGATTCTCCTCGACCCTGAAACGGACGATCCTCTCGACTAGCTCGTATGGGATGGGGCGGGAGATAGGGAACTGTATGGCTCCCTTCGATGTCTTGTATCCAGTCAGTTCGCCCAGAAAATGCTCTACGCCGCTCGCGCCAGGATAAAATCCGACATGATGCTTGCCCATGGCGAAGTGGACGAGGTTGCCGAACAGGTAGAACGTGGGCATCCGCCAGCTGATTTTCTCGGTTGCTTCTGGAGCAGCCTGCCGTATGGTTTGGCGCAATCGTTGCAGGCGTTCTTGTATGTCTTGGGGAAATAATTCAATATATCCGTCTATCGTCGTATAATTTGATATTGCTTCGTCCATGATGTTTTCCATCCATCGACTGGATGATGAAACGGTACACAAAAACCGCCAGCTGGACAAGACTTTCCCTGATGCTTTCTGTTTTCCCGGTTTGTACCAAATCTCTTGATAAAATTTGTTGCAATTTGTTGCGTTCATGGTATGATGGGGGTGCCGGACAGCGAAGGACAAGCTGTCGGCGCATATCTTTATCAATCATGTGAAGCGCCCGAGAATGGGCCGGGAGAAGTCTATGGACAGCAAACTGATTGTCATTGCGATCGGGGGAAACTCGCTTATCGAAGATTCGCGTCATGTCACGGTATCAGCTCAGTACGAAGCCGCCCGCAAGACCGCGGCCCATATCGTCAAACTAGTTCAGGCCGGGCACCGGGTGGTTATCGCCCATGGAAACGGGCCGCAGGTCGGATATATCCTGCTTCGCGCCGAATTCTCCCGTTCCATCCTCCATACCGTTCCGTTGGACAGTTGTGTGGCGGATACTCAGGGAGCAATCGGGTACAACCTGCAAATGGCGCTGGACAATGAATTTACGAAAGTAGGGCTTCAGCCGCAGGTCGCGACCGTCGTCACGCAGGTCGAAGTATCCGACTCCGACCCGTCATTCCAGAAGCCGACGAAGCCGATTGGTTCCTTCATGACAAAGGAGGATGCGCAATACCATGTCGATCATGACGGCTGGAACGTGGTGGAGGACGCCGGGCGTGGCTACCGTCGTGTAGTCGCCAGCCCGAAGCCAGTATCCATCATAGAGCTTGGTACGGTAAAGACGCTTCTTGACAACAACATCATCGTCATTGCAGGCGGTGGCGGCGGCATTCCCGTGGTGCGCAAGCCGGACGGGATGCTCGAGGGCCGGGAGGCTGTCATCGACAAGGATCTTGCCGCGGCTCTGATGGCGAAGCGGCTCAACGCCGACCTGTTCGTCATTTCGACCGCCGTCGAGAAGGTCTGCCTCAACTACGGGAAGCCTGACCAGAAGGCGTTGGATACCATTACCACTGAAGAAGCGAAACAATATGTCAAGGAAGGCCATTTCGCCCCCGGCAGCATGCTGCCGAAGGTGCAGGCGATCATCGATTTCGTGGAATCGACCGGCAATATGGGCTTGATCACCGATCCTGAACATATCTACGGCGCGCTCTACGAGGGCAAGGGGACGAAGATCGTACGGTGAGCAAAACGCTGAAAGCATTCTTTTCCGACCACCATGGCGCTATCGTCAGCATTGTGGTGGTTCTTGTCGTAGTCATCGTCGGGGCCGTCATCATGGATGGTTTCAACGGCAATACGCTGAACAGGGCCCGGGCGGCGGTAGATTCTGCCAGGAAGGAGGTCGACGCACTGCTGGACCGTCGTTTTGAGCTGGCTTCGGAACTATCCCCTGTCCTCCAAGCCCTGACGATAGAGGCGCGTTCAATGTCGGACGGCCTGGATGCCACGGTGTCTGCGTATCGGATGGCTGGCGATGCCGCCGTTCCGATTTCCGACTCCTACAACCAGCTCGATGATATTCTGAAACAACTTCAACGCACATTGATCCTTCGCCCGAGTCTGCAAGAGGGTTCTGACGGACAGACCGTGGTCAGGTTGCTCAAGACGTTGGGGGAGTGTGAGGAAGCTCTCGTCGGAGCGATGTCTGCGTATGAAGATGCGGCGCTTCAATTGGAGCGCCGCATCGATAGTTTCCCGATGAATTTCAGTGCTTCCCGCCGCGGTATCTCCACGCCTCCGCGGTTTTCAATCCAGCGGGCGCTGCAGACCAAGCCGTAAATAATCCCCCGTATTCTGACGGTTCTGGATTTTCCTTACATTATTCTGGTGTGACTGCGTACCGCTGTCAGGCTTTTTCACTATCGGAAACGGGAGCGTCCCCTGTGTCCTGATGTCCTGTAGCTTGGTCATCCTCATAAACAGGATGTTCATCCTGCGGCGAAACGGATGATTGCGGGGTGATGGCGACCGTCGCCGGGCGATGGTCCGTTTCCTCTAGTCCCTCCGCCCGTAACCTGTTCTGCCGCCGGATTTCTCTTGTCAGCTCCTTTTCCCGCCGGCGTTCATCCCTGCTCTTTCGTTTCGGACGCTTCCTTGGAGCGAACCTGATTACCCAGCCCTGCAACGCATAGTAGGGGAGCAGGACGGCCAGGATCGGGAAATTCGCCTGATGGAAAATGTCCGGCAAAGCTCCTTTGAGGATCAGCAGCACAAGGCCAAGGGCGGAGAGCGTCCTGAAGCCCCTCTGCAATCCATGGATATTGCCTCTGATGCTGAACGCGATGACGAATGACTGAACCGCCATGACCAGCAGCCATGGGTTGGCGAAAACAATGTTCTCATTGTACCAAGTGACATCGTGTGTGGAGCATGTCATCATGAATAGCAGTACAGAGGATACAATCCCTAGAACCAGGCACAACACGCCGTTGTAGAAGCCAAAAAGGAAACGGGGCAACGCATATCCATATTCTTTGTTGCAATGCCTGCGGTACCACCAGAGCAATCCAAGCCCGATGCCGCCGAGGATAAATCCGGCGAGCAGCGAAGGGAGGAATGTGCGGGGTGCCTCGGTCTTGTCCGCGGGACGCACGCCGAGACCTTTCGTGTCGTTGCGTATTTCCGTGGATTGGACGAGTGGCCGCGTAGTGCCGTCCGGCCAGGTCCATGAGAAATCACCTGCGGCCTGTTCAAGGATTTCCGGCAGGAACATTTCGTCCCAGAGCGTGATGCGATGGTCTATTTCCCCGCTTTGAAGAAAGTTAAGCCCCCAATCCACAATCGGGTCGCTAATCGTATGCCGCATGACATGCTGGCGGTACGTACCAGTTCCTGGAATTCCCTGCGCCCAGGTCTTGAATGCTCCGCCGGTCGCCGCATTGATGATATCCCTGATTCGTGTGGCGCAGTTGTCCTTGAAATGATGGTACAGGTAGGTGTTGTTCTCTGGCTGGATGTTGGCGTTGAGGAACTCGATTGCCGCGAGTTTCGCGGACGGGGGAAGGTCGAGCGTCTGCACCCGCACGTCCCGCTGTTCCTTGACGGCTTCGTCAAGCCGCCAGTCGGCGGCTGAACCCATCACATTGTAATACAGGCGTCCCAATGCGAAATTGCGGTAGAAATGATCTTGTTTGAAATTGAAGATTCCGTAGTCGAACATCACCGAAGTCCCCTCCGGCGGCACAACGACCAGCGAAGAATGCCCGAACCAGGCGTAGAGCGGGTTGCCCCTGCCGATTGTGACGAGCTGTATTTCGCAGGTTTCGGCGAATTCCCTCTGGGACTCCGGAATTGAAAAGTCGAAGTTCCACTGTGCGAGCATCCCCTCAGAATCGAAAGGCTGGACGGCGTGTACGTCTTCAATGACGGAAAAAGCCGACGCCGAGGCCGCCGCGACGAATATCAGGCCCACTGCCAACCAGAACGCTCTTCGAATTTTCATACCGACAGAATAGCACATAAGGTGCGTTCATCCAATAACCTGCCGTGGAGAAACTCTTTCTCTTTTCCTCGTGTGATGTCGGTGATGAAAAATCTCCCTGTATGTCCGGATTCTTGTCGTCCGGGACGGTGATTCCTATTCGATAGCAGGTTGACAGGGGCGGGCTGACCGTCTACTCTGGACGGTACAGGGAGGCGAGATGGAGCGGAACATCACCACGTTGGCAGTCGTGCTGCAAAGCCGCAGATGGGGTGAACTGCACCGCAAGGTCTCGTTGCTGACTCCCGAGCTGGGGATCATCGACGTCCTGGTGTATGGCGCGAGGAAGGGGCGTCAGGCGGGAAAGGCCGAAAGATTCCTTACCGGTAGGTTTTTTTTGTATTATAATCCTGTCAGGCAGGAGTATTCGTTGGTGGATGTCGAACCGCTGGCGGCGCATGAAGTGTTGGGGGAGGATCTCCGCCGGGTATGGGCCGCCTCGTTTTGCGTCGAGCTGATTTTGCGGACCGGAGGAGGGGAAAGCCTGCTGTTGTTCCTGTTGCTGACGCAGACGCTGGACCTGCTGTCTGACGGGGCCGTGGTGGACAGGGTGCTGATTCAATACGTCTGGAAATTGCTCCATATCGCGGGCAACGCCGCCGGCTTGGAGTCCTGTCCGGTGTGCGACCGGTTGTACGAACCGGATGAAATCCTCGGTTTCAGCCTATCGTTACTGGCGCCCTGTTGCCGTTCCTGCGCCGGAGAAGGCTACGAGATGATACTGCCGCCCGGCGCGAGGCGATACCTGGCGCTGACGGAAAAGCTGGAGATGCCCGAGGCCGTTTCCGTGGAATTGAGCGAAGCCGCCCAACAGCGAGTCAAGGCGTATATGCTACGGTATGCGTCGTTGTTTGCTGGCGAAGGACTGAAGACTCTCGCCGCCGGAGTCCTGTAGCCCCTCTCGTTTGGAGGAGCGCCGTCGGACTCTTGCGAACCCCTTGGCGGCGTCGAGTCCCTTGATGTTTTTTCGCCGGGAACGCCGGCCCTGATCCTTTTCTTCCGCGAAGGGTCTTGCAATACATGGAACCGGCGATGCCGTTCCCTTCAGGAACTTCATCGCACGGCCTATGACAGCGGAAACGGACGTTCCTTGGCCTTGGTCCTTCGACGTCCGTTGAATGCGTAAAAACAATAACAAGGTTGATGATTGTATATGACATGGAAAAAGACTCGCATTTCCGCCGAAGTGGTTCGGCAGTTGCATGAGCGGTTCGGGATCGACTTGATAACCGCCTCGATTCTTGCCCGGCGGGATGTGCAGACGCCCGACCAGGCGAAGTTCTATCTTGAATCCGAACTGACGTACCTGCGCAATCCGTTTCTGTTCGATGACATGGAGACGTTTGTTGACCGTATCGCGAACGCCAGGGAAGACGCTGAGAAAGTCAGGATTTTCGGAGACCGCGACGTAGATGGCATTACCAGCACCGTGCTGCTCAAGCAGGAGCTGGACCGGCTGGGGATCGAGACTTCGTACAAGCTTCCTGAGGGAGATGAACCGTACGGTATTACGATAGCGGGGGTGGAACAGGCGCATGCCGATGGGGTGACGCTGATTATTACCGTGGACTGCGGCATTTCCAATTATGAAGAAATAGCCCGTGCCAGTGAGCTCGGCATCGATACCATCATCCTTGACCATCACATTTCGGGAGACTTGATTCCTCCCGCAGTGGCGGTGATCGACCCGAAGGCTGAAGGAAGCGGTTATCCGTTTCCCCATCTGGCGGGATGCGGCGTCGTGGCCAAGTGTATCTGGGCATTGAGATTTTCACAGACCGATTTCTATCATGAGGAGTTTATCCTGCTTCATGCGCAGCCCGGCAACGATACCGTGATCATCCAGGCCGTCAGGCTTGAAAACCTACTGGAGGTCGACAGGGTGGTCGAGGAGGTCGTTCCCGGAGTCCTTCCCGCTTCGCAAAGCCGTCTGATCGACTTCCTGTCCTGCGGGTTGCCGATACTCGTGCTGGACACCGATGTCGAGACACAGCAGTTGCGCAAGGCGTTCGGCAAGAACGTCGACATCCACCTCGCCGACCTCCGTCCTGAGATGGAGCTCGTACTTCCTGTCATCAAGGGACGTAGCCTGTTCACGCTTTCGACGATGAGCCGTGCCGTCCGATACAGCGGCAACCATGGAAGGGACGAGTTGGAAGCGCTGGTTTCGTTGTTCAACGCTTATGTATTGAAGAAATATCCGTCCCTTTCCACCGACTATGAGAAGATTCTCGATCTGGTGGCGATCGGTACGGTCGCCGACCTGATGCCGATGGTGGATGAAAACAGAATCCTGGTGAAGAAGGGGCTGAAGGTGCTGATGGAAGGCGACCGTAAGAACCTGCTTCCCCTGATGACCATGCAGAACCTGTCGGGCAGGGCGATCGGGACGACCGATTTGGGGTGGCAGCTTTCGCCGATCATCAACGCGTCGGGTCGGATGGGCTGTCCCGGTGTCGCCGCCGACATGCTGCTGGTGGAGGACCTTCGCGATTGTGAGCAGTTGGCCGGCAATCTGATTCGGTTGAACAAAGAGCGTCAGAAGCTCGGAGAGGATTCCTGGGATCGTCTGCTTCCCAAGGCGAAGGAGAGCCTGGAGGAGTTCGGCAGCAAATTCCTTATGGTCGAGGATTCCTCGCTTTCCCGCGGTATCACCGGGGTGATGGCCGCTCGGTTGCTCAAGCAATTTTCCGTACCATCGCTTGTGATAGCCCAGGTCGAAGGTGCTCGCGCTACAGGTTCGATGCGTAGTCCCGCCGGTTTTAACGTCAGGGATTTCCTCGCCCGGTTCGACGACTTGTTCCTTGATTTCGGCGGACATGCCTGTGCTGGCGGATTCTCCATCGATTCCAAGGATTTGGCGGTGCTTCATGATCGTATGATGGAGCAGATTGATTGTATGGATATCGCGGATGAGGAAGAGGAATCCATCAGGGTCGACTGCACGTTGCCTCCCGATTATCTTAATCCCGACATTATCAAGCTGGTCGAGTTCTTTGAGCCGTATGGCGAGCAGAATCCTCCGCTTCAGTTCCTGATGGAAGGCGCCCTCATAGAGGACATGCAGTTCCTCAACAACGCGAAGGCTGGCCCCGCCCACCTGAAGCTGACTTTCGGCTTTGGAAGCTACAAATGGCCCGCGGTGTTTTGGAAGGCCGGAGACAGGGTGGGGAAGGACTTTGATGCCGGGGATTGCGCCGATGTCGTGTTTCGCCTTGGGCGCAATTACTACAAGAACCATGAGACCTTGCAGTTGACCGTCCTTGACATGAAGCGGCATGGAGCGTAAAAAGTGCCATGCGATTGTCGTTTTTCGCTTGACATTTTAATTTTTTTTCAAGATTATTACAGAGCATTTTGACCCGAGGCGAAATACGGGAAGGGGGTGATGTTAGTTTATGGCCTATGTAAAAGTTGATGACAACGAACCATTGGAGAAGTCGATTAAGCGCTTCAAGAGAATGGTTGAGAAAGAAGGCATCATCCGCGAGTGGAAGAAGCGCGAGTATTTTGAAAAGCCCTCCACCATCCTGAACCGGAAGAAGAAGGCTCTCGCCCGCAAGCAGATGAAGAAGGTGCGCAAGTTGCATGCCTCCAAGAGCTATTAAGCTTGAGCAGTCCGTACTGAAACAGCGTTTACTCCCTCTGTAGCCGAAAGGTTGCGGAGGGTTTTTCTTACTTTCTTGACGTTCATGTTCATGGACAAAATCGGTGTTTCCATGTATAACATGAACAATGCGGGCGATGTGGTGTTCTGTCTCCCGTTTTGCCCGTCTGGATTTTTTTCTCGCACTGCGGTTCTGTTGTTTCTCCCTGAATCGGGCGTTGGCTCGGCTTTTGACTTGTAAGGATTTTATTAATTATTTTTTCATCAACAATTACGCCTCAAATTTATCATAACGTAAATTTAATAAAAAAAATTTGACAAATACATTACTTGCACGGTACAATAAACATGCTTGGCTAAAATAATGCGTCTGCATGTTTCTGTAGGCGTTCATTTTTTGGCGGCGTGGTTTTGTGCGGGGCGCCCCCGCAAGAAGTTTCAAGACGGGTCTTGTTGGATGGACATCCAGGACCTAGCAATAAGGAGCGGATAAATGCTTATTCTTATTTCTGATGCGTTTGATGCATCCCTGCCGGGACGTTTGGCGGAGTTCGGTGAAGTCACCGACGACAAAAGCCGTTTGGCCGAAGCGAATGTCGTTTTGGTCAGGGCGAAGACAAAGTGCACCAAGGAGTATATCGATCAGGCCCCGAACCTGAAGCTGATTATCCGTGGTGGCGTCGGAATCGACAATATCGACAAGGCGTACGCTGAAAGCAAGGGGATTATGGTTCGCAATACTCCCAAGGCGTCGTCAATCGCCGTCGCGGAGCTGGCTTTTGCATTGATGCTCAGCACGCCGAATCATTTGGTTCAATACCATGAAGGGATGAAGGCTGGTGAATGGCTGAAGAATATCAAGCGTACCGAGCTGTATGGCAAGACCCTGTGTCTGTTCGGCATCGGCAACATCGCCCGTGAAGTGGCGAGCCGGGCGAAAGCTTTCGGCATGAAGGTCGTCGCCTACGACAAATATGTGCAGCAGAGCCCGGCGGCTGAGATGAAGGCCACTCCGGAAGAAGCGGTAAAAGACGCCGACTATATTTCCATGCATCTGCCGTTGACCGATGAGACGCGTGGTATGATGAACAAGGATTTGATTGCTTGTTGCACCCGCAAACCCGTCGTCATCAATACTGGACGCGGCCTGTGCGTGGACGCGGACGACATGGTGGCGGCCTTGGCTGACGGAAGCGTCTCCTGGTATTGCGCCGACGTCTATCCCTCCGATCCTCCCGCAGAGGATTATCCGATTCTGAAAGCTGAACATGTTACGCTGACCCCCCATGTGGGAGCCAATAGCGTCGAGAATCTGAACCGCATCGGTGATGAAGTCCATGGGATGATCGCTGAACTCGCAAAGGAAGGAAAAATCTGATGAACAGGAAGAAGAATTATTTCGCCGGCCCCTCTGTAATGCCTGTAGAGGTGCTTGAACAACTGAAGGAACAGATAGTCGATTATGAAGGGCAGGGACTTTCCATGATTGAGGCCAGTCACCGTGGCGGTATGTTCGAGGCCATGTACGATGAATGCCTCGGCCTGATGCGTGAGCTGCTGAACATTCCTGAGGACTACGACGTGTATTTCCTTGGTGGCGGCGCGACGTTGCAGTTCGCCATGATCCCCATGAACTTCCTCCGCCCCGGAACCGTCGCTGACTACATCAAGAGCGGTACCTGGTCCAACAAGGCCACCGACGATGCTCAGAAGTTCGGTAACGTCCATCTGTATTTCGACGGTACGGACGGCAAGTTCACGACATTGCCCGACCCCGCGACGGTAAAGCCGAGCATAAACAGCTCTTACCTCTATCTCTGTTCGAATGAGACAATCCATGGCGTCGAATGGCAGTCGTTCCCTGATACCGGTGATGTTCCGATGATTGCGGACATGTCCAGTGACATCCTTTCCCGTCCTGTTCCCGTCGGGAAGTTCGACATGATCTATGGCGGCGTCCAGAAGAACCTCGGCCCCGCCGGAGCGACCTTCATCATCATGAAGAAGTCCCTGCTTGAGAAGCAGAACGACAACCTGCCCGCATACCTGAACTACAAGCTGCATGCGAAGGAGAAGGGACTGTACAACACGCCTCCCGTGTTCTCCATCTGGGCGGTCAAGCTCGTCCTTGAATGGATCAAGAAAAATGGCGGCGCGGAAGGAATGCGTAAGCGCGCCGTTGAGAAGAGTTCGATTGTCTATGATACGATTGATGGAAGCGATGGGTTCTATCGTTCCCCCGTCAATCCCGCGTTCCGTTCAAAGATGAATATCCCGTTCCGCCTGGCAAGCGAGGATTTGGAGAAGGCTTTCCTTGCGGAGGCTTCCGCTAATGGCATGCTGGGGCTGAAGGGGCATCGGTCCGTCGGTGGAATCCGGGCTTCCGTCTACAATGCCCTGCCTATCGAGGACGTGCAGGCGCTTGCTGATTTCATGAAGGATTTCCAGAAGAGAAACGGTTGATTTTGCAGAGGCCTTCATGCGGTTCGTATGCGTTTGCGTCCGTATGAAGGCCTTGTCGTATATTGGGAGTGTGTGGTGAAAAAGATAGATGAAACCAACAAAGCGATAATCAAACAGCTGTGTGATGGACGTAAAGCGTATAGCGCGATCGCGGAAGAATTGAATATCACTGAGAATACGGTGAGGGCTCGCGTCAACAAGCTCATTGAGGAAGGCGTATTGCAGATTTCCGGTCTGATTGATCCTGAATGCATTCCTGGATTGCAGGTCGTAATGATGGGCGTAAAACTCAAGACGCTGGATCTTGAGCGCAAGGCAAAGGAGTTCTCCCGCTTGCGTGGCGTCATTTCATCAGCTGTCGTGACCGGTCGCTACGATCTGATTGTACAGTTGATTTTGAGCGAAGATGAGAATCTCTCTTTGCTGGATTTCTTTAAACATGAACTGGTGAAGATCAACGAAGTGCTTGAAGTCGAGACTTTTGTTGTCTACCAGTCCCATAACTATAGGATTCCCTACATTCTGTAATTGTACAAGTAGCCCTTGTTGTTTCAGAAGGCCGTCGTAAAAAATATTTGCGACGGCCTGTTTGCATACGCTTTTTCCGCTTTGCCGTCTTGTGGACGGCCTGCCGCCGTGTTCATCGGCTTACGGGACGATTGATCCATGACCAACGGGGGAGTTGTTCGGCGACTGGCATCGTCCTTCTGCGTTGCGCAAGTCCTGGTGCGTGTACATCGGAGAGCGGCAAATAAAATCGTCTCTAATCATTGCTTTGGTACAGCCAAAAAGGTCAGAACATGCTATGATGGGAATATCATGGTGGATTGTGTCTTCAATCCCTTGGCCAGGAGGTGGTATGATTTCTCTACAAACGAAATATATGGGTCTTACCCTGAAGAATCCGATTATCATCGGCAGCAGTCCGCTGACTGCCAGTTTGGACAGTCTGCGCAAATGTGAGGATGCCGGCGTGGGAGCCGTGGTCATCAAGTCGATTTTTGAAGAGCAGATTGACGCAGACGCTTCGGCTGTGGTTTCCGATGCGCAGGAATATCTCACCCATGCGGATGCCTACGGTTTTCTCGAAGGTGCGAGCAAGGATCACTATATCGATACCTATCTTGCGTTGGTAGAAGGTGCGAAACGGGCTCTCGATATTCCTGTAATCGCGTCCATCAATTGTAAAGACGCGGGGACATGGCTTGACTACGGGCAGCGTTTCGTTTCCTGCGGGGCTGATGCTCTGGAACTCAATCACTATGTGGTCGCGGCAGACGCGAAGGTTCCGGGCGAAGAGGTTGAGAAGGAGTATCTCAAGCTTGTGAAGAACGCCCGCAAGGAGTTCAAGCTGCCATTGAGCCTGAAGCTTGGCTACAAGTTTTCCAGCCTCGCCAATATGATCAGGCAGTTCGACAAGCTTGGTCTGGATGCGCTCGTGCTGTTCAACCGGTTCTACCATCCGGATATCGACATTGACAATTTGACGTTCAAACCCGCCGAGGTCCTCAGTACTGCACATGAATATGTCGAATCGCTTCGCTGGACAGCCTTGATGAGCGCTGAGATTAATTGTGACATCTGTGCGACTACAGGAATCCATACCGGGGAAACCGTTGTGAAGCAGCTGCTCGCCGGAGCAAAGGCGGTTCAAGTATGTTCCGCCATCATCAAATACGGTTTTGGCCGCGTCGGGGAGATGCTTGGCAAAGTCGAGTCATGGATGGAGAAGCACGAATATTCAGAAGTCGCGCAATTCAATGGGATACTGGCCCAGGAACGTATGTCCGATCCATCGGCTTGGGAACGGAGCCAGTATATGAAATCATTGCTGGGAAGCAAATAGGAGAGGCCGGTATCATGGATAAGGCAAAATATAGAGACATAGCTCCCTATGATCCCGATGCAGTCGCCCAGGCGATAGATCGTTTGCGGAATTCGCCGCAGTTCATGATAGGTCTTGGGGAATTGCTTTCTTCGGACGATGATGATGCCAGAAAAGCCGTAGCGGCATTTCAAGAACGGCTTCCCGTCCTTTTGGACCAGGTAAGGACTTATGAGGATTTCCAGCGGATTATTACGGCTGGCATGATGATTCCTACTATCCTGAAGAAGTCAGTTGACAAGTTCTCCTTCACTGGTTCGGAGAATCTTGACAAGGAGAAGCCGTTCCTGTTCATCAGCAACCACCGTGATATTGTGTTGGATTGCACGCTTCTCGATTATGCGTTGCTCCAGTCGGGAATGATGCTTTGCGAGATGGCCATAGGCGACAACCTCCTGGTGAACCAATTCGCGACTGACATGTTCAAGCTCAACGGGGGCATCACCGTCAAACGGGAGCTTCCGATGCGTGAGAAATATCTGGAGTCGATTCGTCTCAGCGAGTATTTTATTGAACTGATCACTGAGGAACGTCATTCAATCTGGGTCGCGCAGAAGAGCGGTCGGTCCAAGGATGGAATTGACACAACCAACGCGGCGATTATCAAGATGCTCTATTTGTCCAAGAAAAAGACCGGTGTGAAATTCTCCGACTTGATAAAATCCTGCAACATCGTCCCTGTGTCAATCAGCTATGAATACGATCCCTGTGATATCAACAAGGGGAGGGAGGAAGTCAGCAAGCTGCTGCATGGTGGTGAATATCGGAAAAAGAAGTACGAGGATTTGCTGAACATGCTCCGGGGGCTTCGGAAGTACAAGGGCAACATCCATCTTGCGTTCGGCAAACCGCTGGTTGACGACTACGAGACTCCTGAGGCGGTGGCGCGGGAGATTGACCGGCAAATCCACCTTGAGTACAGGCTTTGGGACACCAATTGTTTCGCATACGATTATCTGGAGGGGACCGGCAGGTTCTCCGAGCGCTACGCTGACATGGATACTGAAAAGTTTCTTGACCGGTACAGGGGGCTAAAAAAAGATGTCAGGGAATTCGTGCTCAATTCCTATGCTAATCCGGTACGTTCCTACCTTGCGGAAACTGATGCATAGGATTTTTCCAGTGGTACGTGCCGGTGGAGTCGCATTGTTCTTGGCGATTCTACTGGCTTGCGTTTCCTGTTCCCGTGAAGATTTTTCGTTGCGTGAAGAACAATCTACCATCGTAGTTTCGGTCGATGTCGATAGTTCCGGCGCTTTTTCGCCTGCACGGTATTCTTTGTCCTTGTATGTGGATGTTGGTTTTACCATAGAACCGGAGGAACTCCAGTTTTCCGTCACCACTCCTGACGGTCTGGATAATTGGGAGTTCTTTCCCGCTCTGATTGAGTTTGATGGTGTTCGGTGGCTTGGTCATTCGAACATATCTCTAGGTGCGGAAGTGCCTGTACCAAAGGGCGACTGGTCGTTGCGGTTGTTCCTGAAAGACGGGCGAACGATAGAGCATTCCTTTTCCGTTGCGTATGATGGAGTATCACCCGTATCCTATCCCGTCGTAGCTTTCGCTTCGTCAGCCGACGGGCAGCGTGTCGTGGTATTGACGACTTCTGGTCAGCGAGAAGCTATGCGGAACGTACTACTGGATGTACCGCGGGAGCTGAATGAGAAACTTCTGCCCGTCGTCCATGCCGATTATAGTGGCATGCCGGATTCTTCCGGTTCCAGTACCCTTGTACCTGCCGTTTCCGTCGCCCCTCCGTCTTCCTTCGCCCAGTCCGTTTCGGTCGCATGGAACTTTGAGCTGATGAATCAGACAGGGGAGATGCTCTACCAGGGTGAAATATCCCCGGGCCTTCATTCTCTGACGGAGCTAGGGGGGACCCTGTGGGACAATGCGAAAACATTGGTCCTGTATCGGTATATTCCTGAGTCCCGCATCACGTTCGTCTGTCGGCAGACGTTACGCGATTAAGTCCTTCCTACCGCCTGCCATAGCTCCTGCTTGCTGATTCTGACCAGAAACGTCCGGCCATGGGGGCAGCAAGGATCCTGCATGGCGAATACTTTTTCTAGAATCGCTTTCGCCGTATATGCGTCTATGGCATCCCCGTCTTTGATTGCCGCGTGACAGGCGATGATCGCGTAAAGTCCCTTTTCTATTTCATCCAGATCTCCCGTCTGCGTGCTGATGAACCGTACAATTGCCTGCTCCACCGGTTTGCATAACGCAGGAAGCGACGCAAGTTCCCAAAGCAGATCTTCCGGTCTGGACAGCTCCATGCCAAACTCAGCGTATATGTAGGAATTCTCCTGCAAAAACATATCAACATCCCTGTCTACTTCAAAAGATAGCGGTACCATCAGTTTCTGGATGTCCTTGTGTTCCTTGATTTCATCGAACAGAATCCGTTCATGGGCGGCATGCTGGTCCACCAAGTAGATGTCGTCCCCCTTCTGTGCTATGAGAAAAAGACTGAATGCTTGACCGAGATATGTAAAAGCTTGTTCCTCCATTGTCTGCGCCATCCACTCCGATGCGTCAGGACTCCGACGGTCGGCTATCGCCTGAAGCGAATCTTCACGTTCTACGACAGGTCTCGCCTCATTCTGGCGCTGGGGATGAAGCATGGCTTTCGCCTTCGCGAACCATGCGGGGTCGCTCGGGCGTTGCTCCTGGGGGGACGAGCCGGTTCCCCTCGTGCCAGAACCGCCGCCCGTCCCTGCGCCGTAGATACTTGGTCGGATACCAGCATAAGGTCTGTCTGGCTCTGCGGAAAGGTTTCTGAAAGTCGGTTGTGAATCCTTTGGCTCCTCGTCTTGTCCGTTGGGCCGGGATTGTCCAAGCTCCAGCTGTGCGGCTCCTTGGTGCGCCTCTATCCTAAGCCGGGGAATTGCCCTGCGAACCTGAGTTCTGACCATCTCGACGACTTGATGATGTATCTCCGCCTTGTTGCGGAGCTTCACTTCACGCTTCGCCGGGTGAATGTTGAAATCGACGAGGGTAGGATCGACCGTCACAAACAGGTAGCAGTACGGATAACTGCCTCCGGGTAGCATTTCCCCGTATCCGTAGACCACCGCCTGAACTAAAGCGAATTCCTCCACTGGGCGATTGTTTATATAGATTTTGATATGGGATCTGTCCGAACGGTAACATGCGGGTGTAGAAGCTACCGCGTACAACGAAAATTTTCCCGCTGTATCATACAGTTCCAAAGTCTCTCCGCGGACAAGATTCTTGTCGGTGGCGAGAGCATCAAGCACCCGGTCCTTCTTTGAAGCCGGCGGCAGATGAAGTCGCAGAACATCATCCGCATAGAACTTGAATTCTATATCGGGAAAAGCCAAAGCCTTTTCTGCCATGACGTTTTTGCACATCGTGGCTTCGGTGGACGGACGCTTGAGAAACATTCTGCGTGCGGGGATATCATGGAACAAGTCTTCGACATCTACTTGCGTCCCCTTGCCCGGTCCCCCCGGCGCCACAGGACCTTCCGTCCCGTTGTCTACCGTAATCTGCCACGGCGTTCCTTGCGCCCTGCTGCTGGCAATAGTTACTCTTGCGCAGGCGGCGATACTGTAGAGTGCTTCGCCCCTGAACCCCATCGTAGAAAGATGATACAGATCGTCCAGCGTGGAAACCTTGCTGGTCGCATGACTTTTGCAGCATAACGGCAGGTCTTCCTTGTCGATGCCGTCTCCGTCATCGATGACCGTTATTCGTTTCAGCCCCCCCTCCTGGACATACACGCCGATCGAGGCCGCATGGGCGTCAATGGCGTTGTCGATCAGCTCCCGTACTACGGACGACGGCCGTTCTATCACTTCCCCCGCGGCGATGCGTTGTGCGACGATCGGGTCTAGCAATTGAATTCTGTTCATGCTGTCATTGTACCACATCTGCATGGAAAAAGTAAAAAGGACCGCGCTCAGCCATGGGACGTTCGCGCGATCCTCAGTTTTGATCCATCCAGACAAGAGTTAGAAGCCGATCTTGACTCCCATGGAGAGCGCGGGCTTGACGTTTCCAGTCGGTTTGCCGTCTGTATCGTAGACCTCGGTGGTCGATATCCTTCCAGTTACAGTGGCAAGCCCCGCCTTGATATCGAGCTGGCCGTATGCCACCGCGTTCTCATTGACGAAGAACGCATTCAGTCCGCCGAGGAGGGACGGCCTGGTATTGAACAGGCTCCTGATCTCACTAAAGATATTCTGTTTCACGAAGCCGGCGGAGACATCGACGACCGAAGTGCTGATTTTCAATTCAAGGTTGAATTTGTCTCCGACATAGCTGAGGCTTGAGAAGTTCGGCAGATCGACGTCAAGGATATAACCAGTATGGATCGAGAACACATTCGAGGCGTATCCGAACGCAACTTTACCGAAGAAGGTCCTGGCGGCGGTTTCGACTCCGACGAAATCAGTGTTGCGCCGCAAATAGTATTCATCGAACATTCCATAGGAGAGGATGCCGGATTGGATTCCTCCCGCTAGCGTAAAATTGAAGTTGCCGAATGTTCCGTCAAGAGAGCCCGCGAGCAGGTAATTTTTCAATTGTGAGTTCTCGTCAAGCAACAAGAACTTGTTGCCGGCGGTCCCGCTCAGTTGCGCTGCTGTTGAAGCATGGATGCCAAGGGACAGGGAATCAAGCCCCTTGTTGTAGATGATTGGTAGAGTGATGTCCACCGTGGGATACAGCCTGAAGGCTTCATAGGATGGTCGTTTCGCCTGCGCAACGGCCGATATGCCAATCTTGAACGGATAGCTCATCGCGATTGGTTTCGCGGAAATGGCAAGTCCGGCCAAGGTCGGGAACGTCATGTCATCAATGAACAGTTCATACCCGAAGTAGAGGGTGTTCAACCTGTTGTACAACGGCAATGCGGTAAAATACGGTGCTTCGATGTCGGGCAGGATGTTGTCAACCAGCGTACCCCCCGCGAACGTGAGGGCCTGTTCCCTGTCCATGAGCAGGTAGAAGGAGCTCAACGGTTTACAGATACGCAGGTGTTCGACAAGATTGAACACATCGGTTACGAGATCGAGCACCTTTTGCGGAGTTGAAAGGGAACTTGTATCGAACACACCGAAATCCCAGAACCTGTCGCCTCGCGGCGCATACCATGAAGCGGGATCGAATACTGTATGATAGCCGAGGCTGGCACCGAAGTTAATGCCGACTCCTAGGGAGAAATTATCGGAATCAAATAGCAATACCGGTTTGATGAACAACATTTGGTCATTGGAATTCTTGTTCGACGGGGTAGATGAGAACCTGCGGTTCACATAGGTCGCCCCGATGCTGCCAGAAATCTTGACTTTACCTTCTTTGGTCAATAGAGGGGATTCTCCGAATTGCGGGAACGTCCCCGTTCCAAGCCGCATCGTCATGCCGAGGTCCAGGACCGGTGCTATGCCCATGTTCGTCTGTCCCGGCGTAGTCTTTGCGGTGGATAGCTTCATGTCGAGCCGAACCGCGCCGGCGTCATACTCCGCATAGGCGTATACGTTGGTGTATTCGGGATTCAGAAACGCGCCGATTTTTTCACTGGCGCTACCGCTTCCTGTGAACAAGGCACTGTAGGCGCCGATCATGTCAATCTGCTGGAGTCCTGCCCCAAAACTCCACGCCGTCCCTGCGTACCCAAGCTCCAACGATGAAATGTCAGCCTTTCTTCCATGCGCATCGCCGGCGAGCGGCGCCAGTCCAAAGTCTCCGGAAAGCTTGAATGGTAGGTTCCACGAACCGGCAATCTGGAAACCGTTGACCGCATAGGAACCATTGAGCATGAGGTCGAGGATATTTCCAGTCGTCATGGGTTTTCCACTGTAGGAGGTGTTGTTGATCAGATTCGATACAACCTTACCTCTGTTGAACGCTACTGTAGCACCGAGTTTCGCACCGCCGAAAGTTGCATCAAGACCGGCGCTAGCGAGGAAATTCGGAAATTTCTCCATGAGGGATGCCGCGTCTTTGTCATAGATATCCGAAACCTTGAAGTCCGGGTAGGCTTGCAGGTACAACGCTCCGCCGATATTCAGGTTCATCCTTAGCTTCCGGTTGTTGACTAGCGGGAAACTGAAATCCAAGGAAGGATACAAATCCACTACGAGGCTTGCGGATGGTCTTGATAGAACGACAAGGGAGGATATCCCGATACTGAACGGATATGCCTGAGTCGGTGTAAAACGGAAACGGACGCCACCGGTCTGCTGTCTGTTCGCCAGCAGGTCGTTCAAGTAGAGATCGTCGAAATATATCTGATGCCCGTACCAGGAGGTGTTCACCTGATTGTAGAATCCAAGCATCGACGTCTTGTCAAAACGATGGTTGATGCCTCCCATCATGGAGTTGACGCCGAAGCTGATCGGAGAAGTCGTATCCACGTTGAAATATACTTTGCCTGATGTCGTTCCGAACTTGAAATAGTCAATGAAACTGGTAATCGACGCAATAGTGTTCAGTGGAGAGGACGCATCGAACTTCAGCGTTCCACCAATATCTTCCCATTTCAGGGAACCTGTCGTACTGAGTGTCGCCCGGAGTCCCAGTTTAAAGGTATTGTAGCTGAAATACGGCTTGACGGCGATCGTGGAAAGCGGCTGCACATCCGCGTCAGCGGATGAACCGTCATAATGGAGCGAATAGGAGAGGGCCACCCCCGCGTCGAGCTTGGTCTTCTCCGGCGCAGCACCGGAAATCAATCCGCTGGGCTGTCGGACGGTGAGCTTGTCATCTTCTCCTGGTGTCGATGCCGATGTCGCTGGGGCTGCGGCAGGCTCTTCCATGGGCGTTGACGCGATGGGCTCTTCCAATATGACCTTTGGTTCTTCAAAAGATTGAACGGATGGTCGATAGTAGGATATTTTCGCCGGTGTGAACACCGGCGCTCTGGGGACGGGCTTGTTTATTGTGGGAAGCGATTCAAAAACCGGTGCTTCGGGAAACAGCGGCTTGCTTTCAGCTGTTCCTGCGAATAACGGAGCTTTTGGAGCTAGCGGAGAAATAGCAACGACATCGGAGAATGCCGGGGCTTTTGGTGTCATCGGGGAAATTCCGATGATGTCGGAGAATACTGGAACCGCTGGAATTTCCGGAACCACCGTCCCTGCAAGAACCACAGGAGCGGCTGGAATTCTGGAAACGGTTGCTTCTTCCTGTATCGCCGGCGCGACCGTAGCTACCGGCGCCGTAGGGGCTACGGGTGTCGCAGGTGTGGCTTCATCTACCTGTTCGCCTGGCGCTGCTGGTTCAATCAGAGCCGAGGCCGGTTCGGCCAGAACCTCCGTCGCAGGAACTTCATCCACGGCTTTCGCCTCGACCGAAGCGATTACCGGCTGGACGGGTGTCCCCGGAAGGCTCGCCACGATAGCTGGGTCGGGATTGTATGCCATCGACATATATGCCTGCTGATTGACCGCCTTGGGGTCCATCAATGGAATCATCATGTCGAGGTAATAATAGGAAGGAACGGTCGTCTTCCGCTTGGTAATGACATTGAAAGCGGCGACATTTCCACCGAAGGAATATATCAATTCACCCAAATCGGAACTGACCCATATCTGACTGGTTCCCGTCACTTGGTAACGGGATACCGGCGTCACCACGTTGAGCGTCCCCGCAAAGCCTTTGTCCGTCTGGAAAATCGCCGAACCGGAGACCAGATAGAATACAGGGTCTTCATAGGTCAGCCTGCTTATCCCAAGAATCGACTGTGGTTGCAGGACGATGGCGCCCGCTGGACTTCCCAGTGCCACGATGGAGTCTTCCGTCCGCAAAATCCAGCCTTCATACAGTCCGTCGTCCAGCATCTGGTCCGGGTTTACCGCCTTGCCTTGGGAGTCGTACGCTTTGAATCCCGAGACGTCTCCGTTGGAGACGTACAACGGAGAACTGGAGAATGCCATCGAGGGCATCAGGACTATTGCTATCACAATCAACGCGAAACGAAAACCTTTATGTGTGTTTTTCATCAATTCCACCTTCTTTCTGGTCTGGCGATTTGGTACGAATCATATATTTAAAAAAATGTGAGACGGAAACCGATGTCAAACTTGACGCCGGTGTTTTTCCCATTCTCATCGAAAACTGTGGACAGCCCGAGATCAATATCCACTGGTCTGAACGTAACCAGCGCGTCCATGCCGATAGTGACGTTTTTCAACGTAATCAGTCCATTGCCGAACGGTTCCGTCTCTCCGGTCAGCGTATTCTTGTGATAGCGTTTGTCATAGGTGAGGTCGAGCCCCAGGAAACTGAGCAGTTCCTTGTCGATATGCACCCGCATGCCAAACGCATAGTTGTTCCAGTCCTTTTCGGCGCTGTAGTTCGCTTTTGCGAGGACGCCCGCATAGATTGCGGTATCCAGCACCTGTACGCCCAGCCTACCGTCAAAATGCATTTCTCCGACCCGCATCCTGTTTACCGTCAACTGCTCCGTGGTGCGCTTGTTGAAGCCCGCCTCAAAATAGCCGGGGATGAATCCGTTGCCAGTGGGGAACGTCACCGCTCCGTTGAACAATATCCATGGCGTGACGGTTCCCCCGAGTCCTAGTCTGAACGCATGGGATGCGCCAAGTACCTTCTGGTCGGGGAACTGTATGATGAAGTCGCTGTAGAACGAAAGGCTGACCCACTTCTCCGAGAGCAACGGAAGCACGATGTCCACCGCCGCATTGGTGAGCGGGGAGATTGAGTCGGTCACGACTTGCTTCCCTGTTATTTCATCTAACCCGAAAATGGAATGTCCGTAGGGATCCGTCACGAACGAGAGGCCGACTTCCATGTCCTTGATCACAGGTACCGTTGTCGCCGTACATGGACGGACGAACAACCGCGAAGCGAGCAGGGACGGATGGAACAGGTCATCGGATATGAATTCCATACCGAGCCATGGAAAATCGAACGCCTTTGCATCTAGCTTAAAGGTAATCCCCGGTCTGGTCGTTCGCCTGTCCACGGTTTTGTCGTGATATGAGGTAAGGAGCGCGCCGTCGCCCATCGTCACACCTGTCAGCTTGCCCCAACGAAAATAGATCTCATCGTTCCGACTGCCGTAAGAGATATAGTTAATGATACCGCTGTAATGGCTGGCGACCCGCATTGCATAGGAAAAGTCGCTTTCCTCTGGTTCCCGCGTCGGAGGCAGCCAGTTGTCCGGCCAGAACCCGAAATCGGATGCAAACGGATTGACTCCGAAGAACAGGTAGGCGTCGAGTTGCATGGCGAATTTGCCGTAGGAGAACGACGGGCTGATCTCCAGCCCCAACTTGTGGCTCGCGTTTTTGATATCAGGGACGTTTTGCTGTTGGGTGAGCGTGTAGTTCAGTCCAAGACCGAGCCGGAATTTCGAAGACTGCGCGGTGAGCGCTATCGTTGATGAAACCACGCAGAGCAGGCAACACAATAGAACGACTCTTGTCTTTTTCATACGCTCCTCCCATCAGCATTCCCCAAAACAGGACACATGTTCATTATCAAGTATACCCGATTGGCTGACAATGGAAAAGTATTTCTCTTTCGTATCATGCTATAATGAGAGGCAAAGATGTTTCTCCATGATGTCGGGAGAGTGCTTTTTGCATACCTACTTGGAGGTACCCCCCTCTGTTTTCCGTTCTCTTGGTATGCGATACTCAAACGTATGGGCATGGTACATATGTTCCCTGGTGAGTTTATCCAGCTTGGTAAGCTGGCTGATGATTGGTTTGACGCTTGACCTGATGTTCGTCTGGTCATATGGGCAGACCGGCTTTACCACCGGCAATGTATATTGTTCGGCGAGCCTTTTTGTCGTCTGCTCATGGACTTCTATCATCGGTCTGATGATATGGAGCTTGCCTTTGAAGAATTCCTGGATCGGCTGCATAGTGGCGAAATTGGCCCTGAAGCACAGGTTGATCATAGTCGTCTCCACCAGGTCGTCCAGATGATGTCCCATGGCGATGAGTTCAAGACCATTCTCGCTGGCGTATTCAAACAATATTCTCCGTCTGTTCCGCGAGCAGAGGTAGCAGTTGAACTCACCTGCGAACGAGTCGGGAAACATGAGCTCATCCTTGATGAGGAAGTCGATATCAAGGTCGGCGAAATACCGTTGCAGCGGTTCTCTTGCTTCTTGAGGTATGGGGTGTTCCACCCAATTGATCATGACCGCCTTCAGGTCGTAATGCACGGGGAGCCATTTCCTGCGGAGCGAAAGCGCCAGCGCCAATGCCAGCGAATCCTTCCCGCCGGAAACTCCGAGCAGTACGGTATCGCCCTCTCGGATCATATCGTATTGGTTGATGACTTTTCCCGTCAGCTTGATGAACCGCATCACCCAGGGGGGAATGTCGCCCGCTATCAATTTCTGATAGGGAATCTTTTCGGGTGTCTGTTTGCCGTCATGTATCGTGATGTCGTCCATTGTATGTAAATCTCCTTCGTTGCCCGTCCGTTCGTCCCTGAGGCTTTCATGCGGCTGCCGATTCTGCATCGCTCCGTTTGAAGTCAACTAAAAGTACGACATGCCTGTCACTACCGAGGGGGCCGATTCCGTTCCGTTTGAAGTCAACCGGGCAGCATGATCCGTTCGACGGCCGCCGCAAGCCGGGAAGCGTCGAGATAGTCCGGTCCGAATATCCTGACTTTGCGTAGCGTAGAGGCAAAGGTCTGTACGACTGGTTCCGTAAACAGCTCATCGACCTTGTTGAAAGGTCTGGTCGTTCCATTGTCATCGAGAACTGGAATGTCCGATTCAAACGATATCGGTTCAGGGATGTCGATGATCACTTCCCAACTTTTCAGTTGCGGGTATTCTTCGGATAGCGCCGCATACAGCTTTCCTTCGCATTCGAGACGGTTCTCTAATCGTTTGGCCCTCTGATGCAACGGCTCTGTTTCGGAATACTGCCGTTCATATCTACAGGAAAGCAACTGATTATCCTTGACCCGGCTGACCAGTTCAAGGGCGGGTGAATCCAGTAGCTCCGGCAACCTGAAGAACTGTTCATCGTCGATGCCATACAGGTCCTGAGCTTTGATAGTCCCTTCCCGCAGGGTCGTCAGCAACGCCTTCTTGATCATTGAAGTCGCGGCTCTGGTTCCCTTGTGCCAATATACGTTTTTGTACATCAGGTACTTACTGAACAACAGATGCTCAACCGAGCCCAGCGCATGGTTGGAAACCGCAGGGCGTCTGTTCGCCAACGCAAGCCTGTCTATAATATATGAGGCATCTTGCACTCCGTATGGAATCCCGCAGAAATATGCGTCCCGGCTCAGATAATCGAGTTTGTCCGGATCCAGCGTTCCTGACAGCAAGGCTCTGTAGAAACTGGTTTCTTCCGAACTGCTCGGCATTGAATCGTCGATAATGGCGCACACCTGCCCGACATCACAGCCGATTTCCTCCAATGTCCGCCGAATCTGTTCGTCTTCCTGGATGATGACGGCGGCAAGGTGTTCATGTTCCTCCAGCGGCAGTTCCTTCAAAGAATGGGCGTAGGGAAAGTGACCGAGGTCGTGGAGCATCGCCGCCGCGAGAAACGCGAGCATTCCCCGTCTCGTAAGTAGCATCGCCCCCTGCTCCGACCGTAGGAATGAGGTCAGCATGAGCCTGGCCACATGGTACACTCCGAGGCTATGGTCGAGCCTGGTATGGACCGCTCCCGGATAGACATGGAACGTAGGTCCCAGCTGTTTGATTCTCCCAAGTTTCTGGACAGCCGGTAAGCGGTATAGCTTGCTGAATCCCGGAGTGAGCATGATGTCCTTCCACAGGGGGTCCCTGATGGAAATAGTGAAATCGCCGTAGAGAAATGCGAGATTTTCTTTCTGATTGCTGGTGTCGGTCATGGTCAGTCCAGTGTATGCGACTCTTCCTTTTCTGTCCACCCGTTCTCCGTCTGAGGACGCTGACCGGCATCGTCACTTCGTCAAGGCCGTACTGGAGTGCTATCCTCTCCTTGTTCCTTGCCATTTCGCACCCCCAGACGGAGAAACTCTTAGTGGCCGGGACGCCATGCTGCGCTACGTTCACTGGGCCGTACCGGAGTACTGTCCCTGTTCCCGTTCCTTGCCTGGTATCCCGTATCTTTCGTAGAAATAGGGGATGTCGGTTGGCGTAGTTGCTTTGTCGAGGCTGTACTGCTAGCTTTTTCTCTGGCTTGTAGAAAATTCGTCCTTTAAGTGGGGATTGCGTCCTTTATGTGGGAGCTACCTGTCGCCTACGTCCTGTATCTATCGATTACGTCCTTTATGTTGTTGCTACGTCCTTTATGTCGGGATTGCGTCCTGTATGATGGGATTACGTCCTTTATGTCGGAGCTACCTGTCGCCTACGTCCTGTATGTCGGGATTACGTCCTGTATGTCGGGATTACGTCCTGTATGTCGGGATTACGTCCTGTATGTCGGGATTACGTCCTGCTTGCTGTTGCTGTGGGTATCGTGCTGAACCCGTGGCGGAGTCGCGTCATCATGCTTATCGCTGTTTTACTGATTCCGCAATGGGAGTTTGACAAACGGCTGTCCATAAGGTACACCTAATACATGCGTCGAACCTGTATCGTTGGTGTTGCGGCATTTCTATTGCTTTTGATGCCCGTAGGTACGTTGAGTGCCGCGGTGGGCGTGCGGGATTATCTGCCGTCACGATCAGCTCCTGCGATTCTTCCTGTGGATTCAGTTGCCGGGCGTTTGGTCGAAGTATCTTCCGATCCGTTGTTGGAGCGGTGTGTCGAAGCGTTTTCCCAGCCTTGGTCGGCGCAATGGGTCGCGACCTATGTGGAACCATCCGTCCGGTCTATGTTCACACATACTTGGGATGCAATGATGGTCGAGCAGCTGCCTGTTTCCTGTTTATTGTGTTCCGCTCCTGTCGGGGACGCCTCGACCAAGACGGTCGCCGTCAGATTCTTTCATTCGCAAGACAGTGCTTCCAGTGCTTATTCGCTCATTTGGAGTCTGTCCGAGACTGATGGGCAATGGTATCTGATTGCGATGAGCGTTCTGTAGCGCGGTACGTCATGCGACGGGGGGCCTTCATGACGAAGTGGAATCCCAGTGACGTTTTTAGTCTTGGGCTTTACCACATGCATACTGGCAAGTTGGAACATTATTAACTTTCATTTCGTAGTTTTCTCATGATTATCGGATAGCCTCTCCATAGTTCATTATTTGGAGGAACTACATGAAAAGAAAGTTTGTCGTGGCATTGTTGGCCCTGCTCATGGCGATGGGCGCGGTTTTCGCACAGGGAACGCAAGAGGGGGGCTTCTATGGCACGGCCTCCGGTGCTCCGAAGTATGTGTTCATGTTCATTGGTGATGGCATGGCTCTTCCTCAGACCAACGCAGCGCAGATACTGGCCGGAAACAACGTGCCGGGACAGATTGAGCTTGACCCGCTCGTATACACCCAGTTTCCGGTGCTTGGCATCCAGTACACCCAGGACTCCACTTCCTTCTGTCCTGATTCAGCCTCAACCGCGACATCCCTTTCCTCAGGGTACAAGACCCACAGCGGAGTGATCGGGATGGGGCCAGACCGCAAGACCGCGGGGGAGACCATCGCGGAAAAGGTGAAGAAGCAGCTCGGCTGGAAGGTCGGCATTGTTTCTTCCGTCACCATCAACCATGCGACGCCCGCCGCTTTCTATTCCCATGTGGCTTCTCGCAACAGTTACTATGACATTGGATTGCAGATGGCTGCCAGCGGGTTCGACTATTTTGCCGGCGGTTCCGTAAACAAAGCCGAGGACAAGGGACAGAAGAGCATTTATACAGTTTTGGCTGAGAATGGCTACAAGGTGACCAATGACCGGGATGAGATACTTTCCTTGCAGAACGGCGAGAAGGTATACGCCTATGCGCCAGAACTTCAGGACGGCGGCGCCATGAAGTATGGCATCGACAATAGGCAAGGGGACCTCACCCTCGCTGACTTCACCCGCAAGGGTATTGAAGTTCTCGCCAATCCCGACGGGTTCTTCATGATGGTCGAAGGTGGAAAGATCGACTGGGCCTGCCATGCCAACGATGCGGCTACCACAATCAAGGACGTCTATGAATTTGACAAAGCCGTCAAGGTGGCCGTCGATTTCGCCAAAGAGCATCCCACTGACACCCTCATCATCGTGACCGGCGACCATGAGACCGGCGGTTTGACGATCGGTCAGGCCACCACCGGCTACAACACCGCCTTCGCGCTGATCGAGAACCAGACGATGAGCTATGTCGCCTTCGATAAAATGGTCAGCGAGATGAAGGCCTCAAATCCGAACTTGAGCTTTGGGGAAATCCTGTCGGTGATCAAGGACATCTTCGGCCTTGTCGCTCCGGGCGAGACTGCGGTTGATCCCGCGCTGGTCTTGAACGACTATGAATACGCCAAACTATCCGCCGCATTCAAGGAATCCATGAAAGCCGCCAACGAAAGGACGACTGGATACGAAGCCAATCTTCTCTACGGCGGATATGATCCGCTTTCAGTGACGCTAACCCATATCCTGAACAATAAGGCCGGAATCGGCTGGACAAGCTATGCTCATACCGGCGTGCCCGTACCAGTATATGCAATCGGCGCTGGAAGCGCTGTGTTCAGCGGTGTATACGACAACACCCAAGTCGGACAAAAGCTTTTCGGAGTCTGTGGCGTCAACTGATTGACGATCGATTCTACAATGAAATTCCTGGTTGCCGGTTTTTAGCGGACCGACAGCCGGGATTCCCATATATATCATCATGAAAAAAAGAATTATTTTTCCAATTATATATGCGTTGGTGTTGGTGGCGCTGATTTTTGCTCCCACGGGATTCGAGCGTGACATATACTACAATGCGGAAGGCGCGAAGGCGAAGATACTGTCGGTGGACAACTCCGCGCTGATTCAGGTCGGGCTGTTTCGTGACGGCGGACAACGGTGCGAAGTCGAACTTCGTTCCGGCAGGCATAAAGGAGAGATTCTTGAGGCCGTCAATCTTTTTTCAGGCTCGTTGGCGAACGATAAAATGTTCGATATAGGCGACACCGCCTGGGTGCTGGTCGAACGGGATTCGGACGACGCTGTTATCTTCGTGAACATGATTGACCACTACCGGATGTCCAAGGAGCTATTGCTCGCATTGGCCTTTGCCGTGGCTCTTGTCACATTCGCTGGTTGGAAAGGCGCAAGAACGGTTCTGTCATTCATGTTTTCCTTCCTGGTTGTCTGGAAGATTTTGATTCCCTGCGCGCTGAAAGGTATCGCGCCCATTCCTGTGGCGTTTCTCGCGGGAATATTGATGTCCGCCGTAACTTTGCTGATGGCCGGAGGAATCAAGAAGGCGAGTGGTGCGGCTTTCATGGGTACGTTAGTAAGTTCATTCTTTGTATTATTCCTATCATGGATTGTTATATCAGTATTTAATATTGATGGAACCCAACTTGCCTGGTCGGAATCCTTGTTGTACAGTGGATTCCAGAACCTTGATCTCCAGGCTTTGTTCCAAGCCGCCGTTTATCTTGGCTGTCTTGGGGCGATGATGGATTTGGCGATCGATGTAGCCATTACGATGCAGGAGGTCGAGAACGCGGGCTCCGGTATCGGCGCCCGTTTGCTGTTTCATTCCGGTTTGGCGATTGGTAGGGCTGGTGTGGGAACGCAGACGACGACATTGCTGTTCGCTTACCTGTCGAGTTATCTCGCGGTGCTGATGGTTTATATGGCCCAAGGAACCCCCGTATTCAACATCTTGACGTCGAAGGCCATTTCTTCAGAAATCGTTCAGACGTTGATAGGATGCGTCGGACTTGTTGCGGTTAGTCCGCTTACGGCGGCTTCCTATCTTTTCTTCGGCCGGAACAAGAAGGTGTCCTTTGAAGAATTATAGGTGGAATAGCTACGGGAGCTCCGGCAAATATTAGGATTTTTGGGTTCTGCCGCGCAGGGACGGAGCTGTGTCATTCCTGTGAAAAAGTAGGTGACTCAACCGAATGAGAAGCTTTTCATGTGGTTGTGACTGGATGTGACTGAATCGTTCCGCATCAATTTTCCGACCGGTTGATGAACGGGGCGGTACGTGAGGACATATCCCGCTTTCTATTTCCGGGATGATGCGGGCGGAGATTTTGACATCTTTTTTTGAAGCCCGCTTGACAGACGGCAAGTTCATCTATATAGTAGCCGATGTCGCAAAAATCGAGCGACTGACGGCGGCGTAGCTCAGTTGGTAGAGCAAACGGCTCATATCCGTTCGGTCAGGGGTCCAAGTCCCTTCGCCGCTACTAAAACTTGATAGGCGATTTCATACTGTGTATGAGATTGCCTTTTTTTATGTTCAAAATGCATGGCTAAAGCCGTGACTGAAATAGTTGCGGACAACCGATTTTCATGATAAAGAGCAAACTGCAAGCGGTACCTCTGGAATTGAAAGGCAGTGGGGAAAATGAGGTACACATTCACTTCGCCAATCTATACGGAGGCCAATCGTGCGTTTGGCGGGATACCGTTCAATGTGTGGGAAGAGACTGGGCTGAAAGGGAACATTCCAAGCCTGGTGTCGATATCCGGTCTCTCTTTTGAGTGCAAGCTCATTCCCAGGGGGGGCGGCAGATATCTGATTCCGATACCGAAGAAAATACTGTCGGCGGTCATGCTTGGAAAAGAATATGAGATTGACATGGAGCCTGTCGGGACGCTATCGCGGATCAACCGCGACAGTCCATATTCCAAAGAACATCCTGTAAGGAAAATAGACGGTATTGAAACGATATCCATCCAGGCGGGCCTTTGCGGCCATTGCTGCGTTGCCATGCTTGCCGGCGTTCCACTTTCCGATGTGGTCGCGCTGATGGGTAGAGGTCATGCTTCATGGTCGAAGATATTGGAGGCTTTGGACTATTATGGACTCTCCTATGCGTCGAAGGCTGTTTATCCAAAGGGCGGTCCCTGTCAGTTCCCGCGGTGTTGCATAGTGAATGACGACAACAGCTTCTTGCTCCAGTACAAGGGTTCATTTTGCGGTGTGACGGATGATATCGACCCCAAGAAAACAGTGAGCTATATCGAGATACTGGTGTAAAGTTCGGATATCTCGTCATGGTGTGCTGTATCATGTATTTCCGGAAAAAACGTAGATAGGCCATAAGTTCCATATGTGGCTTTTCCAAAGGGGGCGGTCGCCAATACTACTACGGCTGATGATGTAGTGACGCTCCCTTTTGCATGTCCGTCGCAATACGACGGACACTGTACCGCGGTGTCTGAAAATATCGCTTTCATCTTCCAAGTCCTACGAATCGTCCTGATGTTTCCAAAAGTGTTTTTTATAGTTATTATGATTTCGTAGGAGTCATCATCATGAATGAAACATTGGAAGCGAAGACGGTGGGGAAGTTTCGCCAGTCCTTTGCGAAGGATATGAAGAATTTGGTCGCTCAGCGGGCGGTCGTGAAGAACGGTATCAACGAAAGCGCTGTCAACAACGAAGCGTTGCGCTCGGTCAGGCATTGTTTTTCCAACGAAGTGTACGCGGGGGACATCACCAACCAAAAGCAGTCGGGGCGATGCTGGATGTTCGCCGGACTCAACGTGCTGCGGCTGGAAATCATGAAGAAATATAATCTGGCCAATGTCGAGCTTTCGCAGAATTATCCGTTGTTCTGGGACAAGCTGGAGAAAGCAAATTATTTTCTGGAAAGTATTATAGAAACCGTCGCTGAACCGCTGGATGGCCGTTTAGTGGCACATTTGCTTGCTTCTCCCATGCAGGACGGAGGCCAGTGGGACATGTTCGCCAGCCTGGTCAAGAAGTACGGAGTCGTGCCGCAGTCGGCGATGCCTGAGAGCGCCGCGTCCTCCGCTACCCGTGAGATGGACAAGTATTTGACCTTGAAGCTTCGCGAAGACGCCATGCTCCTTCGCACCGACGCCGCGGCTGGAGCGCAGCCTGACGCGTTGCGTGCAAAGAAGGCTTCGATGTTGGAGACAATCTACGGCATGCTCTGCATCAGCCTCGGCACGCCGCCGGAGAAGTTCACGTGGGAGACCCGTGCCAAGGACGAGGCGTTTGTCAGGATTGAGGACATCACGCCGCAGGAGTTCTATGAAAAGTGCGTCGGCCTTGATCTGGACGACTATGTGTCGGTCATCAACGCCCCGACTGCGGACAAGCCGTTTCACCAGACCTACACCGTGGCGTATCTGGGCAACGTGCAGGGTGGAAAGCCCGTTACGTATCTCAACCTCCCGATTGATGAGTTCAAGGCTTTGGCAATCGCACAGCTGAAGGACGGGCGGGCCGTCTGGTTTGGCTGCGACGTCGGACAATGGCATGAGAAGAAGAGCGGTGTGATGGATCTTGACGTGCTGAAGGTTGACGACCTGTTTTCGACCTCGTTCCCGTTGTCGAAAGGTGAACGGCTGGACTACGGCGAGAGCTGCATGACCCATGCGATGGTCTTCACCGGTGTCAACCTCGATGAATGTGACGTGCCCGACCGCTGGAAGGTCGAGAACAGCTGGGGGACGGACAACGGTGACAAAGGGTTCTATGTCATGAGCGACGGATGGTTCGATGAATTCACCTATCAGATCGTGGTGAACAAGAAATACCTGTCGGTCAAGCAATTGGAAGAACTGTCCCTGATTCCCAAGACGCTAGACCCTTGGGATCCGATGGGAAGCCTGGCCTGACGGTATTTGTAAAGTCCGCGAGTTTTCCGCAATGATTTTCCCGTGCTGACGGACAGCCGTACCTACGCTGTACGGCTGTTTGCATTTAGGCGCTGCGGCATATGAAGGCGATGTGGTCGGCGGGACATTCTGACGGCTTTCAGCCTGGCCGGTAACATATCCTTATAGGACCGGAATAAGCCGCCGATGGTTCTGATTTTTATGCACGTCGCTGCGCATTTCTTTTTGGCCGGCATATGAGAGACAGTATCCGAACATCAAGGTATCGGCCGAAACATGCCGGTCGTTTTGTGCGATGATCCAGTTTGCTCCTGCGTTGGCGTGACGGAGGATGTACGGCGGAGGCTTCTCGTTTTTTGTCGTCACTATTACTTAGGCGTTGTTTTTGAAATGTCGCAAAATGGCGTCTACAGACTGAGCTGGCGACAGCTCCGACGTATCCAGCCAGAATCCGATTCGTGGGGTTTCCCGCAGAAAGGCTGAATAAAGACCATCTACTGTAAAGCCGCCGTAGCCGGCTTTCGTCCTCGACCTTTCACGTTCCTTCACCGTTTCGACATTCGGGCACAGCGCCACGACCCGAAGCGGGTAGTCGTGTAGCAGCGTCGTCATGCGGACAAGCTCCGCCCCATAGTAATTGTCCTGCAACACGACGGAAAATCCATGGGCGTAGTATTCTTTCGTAGCGTCGGCGGCCAGCTCATACCGCATGTGCAGTTGCCGTACCGCTTCTTCCGACGGCGATCCGGACATCTCTTCACGGCCAGAGACAATCATACGGCGGAATATGTCGCCGCGCAGATGAACGCCCCTGCCCAGCCGGGAGGCCAGCAGTTCCGCAACCGTTGATTTGCCGGATGCCATGACGCCCGTAATCAGGTAGATCGCTTGTTCCATTGGACGCACCTCTGTGTTCCTATGCCTGCATAGACTGGAAAAACGTCGTTTCCGGTGATGATGAATTCATCGACATCATTTCCGAAGGTATGGACGCTGGCTTGTAGTATCGCCGATATGCGTCGGGGTTTCAAGCGCGGGGATTCCTGTTCCCTCTCAAAAGGTGTGCGTTGACTGGAAAATCTTTTATCCATGGTTCGCCTGTAGTCTGTACGATATATGATGAAATCATCCCCCTATGTGAAGGTGAAAGGAAAGACAGGCGTATGAACGCGCCGATTTTTATGAGGAGCCGAACTGAATCATATGATTTTCTCTTGACAAGTAACCGGTCGTTCACTTTAATTATGGTAAACGAACGGTTACCTTTTTGATAGGAGGATAGTCCATGAACGATACGAAGGAGAATATTTTGATTGCCGCCCTGCACCTGTTTGCAAAAAATGGGTTTGAGGCCGTATCGGTAAGTGACATCGCCGGGCAACTTGGAATGACGAAAGGCGCACTCTATAAACATTATAGAAGCAAGCGCGATATTTTTGACAGCATCGTCGCCCGTATGGAGCGATTGGACGCCGAACAGGCTCAACAGTACGAATTGCCGGTGGGATCGCTGGCGGAAATGGAGGAATCCTATCGCAATGCAACCATGAGACGGATAATTGAATTCAGCCTGGCTCAGTTTCGTTATTGGACTGAGGATGATTTCCCGTCATCATTTCGCCGGATGCTGACGCTGGAACAATATCGTAATGAGGAAATGCGAAACCTCTATCAGCAATATCTTGTTTCCGGACCGCTTGGCTATGTCACGGATCTGTTCCGTTCATGGAATATGGAGGATGCGCAAGGAAAGGCGATTGATTTCTATGCCCCGATGTTTTTCTTGTACAGCATGTATGACGGAATCGAGGACAAAAACGCCCTGATCGCCGTATTGGAAGAACGGATGAACCACCTCTCTTCGGCGTGGAAAGCAAGCGAAAGAAACGGATGAGCGGCAGGCAATGATAATTTGCAAATACGTTGGAACCGAGTCCATGCGACATGCCGAGAAAAACGGTAGTCAAGGACATCATCAAAATAGACCGATGTGATTGAAAATAATTATAAGAGGAGAAACAGTATCATGAAGTACATGCGTAGTGAAAAATACGATACCCCGGAGCTACAATCGAAAATCATGGGGCCGAACCCGATCAAACTGGAAGAAGAACTGCTGGATGGCAACCAGATTCCGCAGGATGCGGTTGTCTGTGATCTTGGCAGCGGACAGGGGCTGACATCCGTGTTCCTGGCGAAAGAGTATGGTTTTACCGTCTATGCGGCCGATCTTTGGAGCGATCCTGCGGAAAATCAGGCGTTCTTTGACAGTCTGGGTGTCCCCGCTGGAAAAATCATCCCTGTAAAGGCCGACGCCATGGAGCTGCCTTTTGAGAAATGCTTTTTTGATGCCATCGTCAGTACGGATTCCTACAATTACTTCGGGCGCGACCCTGCGTATCTGGACGACAAGTTGCTTCCGTTCGTAAAGGCTGGCGGGCTTGTCTGCATTGCGATTCCTGGGATGAAGAGGGATTGCCACGAGAATCTGCCGGGAGAGCTGCTGCTTTCATGGACGCCGGAACAGTTGGACTACATGCATGATGTATCCTATTGGACGAAGATGGTGGGTCAATGCAAAGATGCCGAAGTGCTGTCCGTCAAGGAGATGGAAAGCAACGACGAGGTCTGGGCGGACTGGCTGAAGCAGGAAAACGAATATGCTGTCGGCGACCGCAAATCGATGGAAGCCGGCGGTGGGAAATATCTCAATTTCATTTCCATCGTCCTCCGGAAGAAGGGGTGAGCGCTGTATGGGCTTTCAGACACGTTCGCCGTCTGTCTATGGACGGCGAACGTGCATATAAAGTGGAAAAGACTGGCTTCTTTTACTCCCACTCGATCGTCGCCGGCGGCTTGGGCGACACATCGTACAGCACCCTGTTGACACCCTCGACCTCCGCCAGAATACGGGACGTGATCTTCATCAGCAGTTCCCATTGGATCGGCTCTACAGTCGCGGTCATTGCGTCCACGGTGTTGATCGCACGCAGGATCACCGGATATTCAAAGGTCCGCGCGTTATGCCTGACGCCGACCGACTTGAAGTCGGGGACGACGGTAAAGTACTGCCATACCTTGCTGTCCAGGCCGGCGTTCTTGAACTCCTCGCGGAGGATCGCGTCGGCCTCCCGTACCGCTTCCAGCCTGTCGCGGGTAATGGCGCCCAGGCAGCGCACGCCAAGTCCCGGACCTGGGAACGGCTGGCGGAACACCATGTCGCGGGGAAGCCCCAGCTCCAGGCCGCAGGCCCGTACCTCATCCTTGAACAGCTGTTTCAAAGGTTCCACCAGCTCAAACTTGAGGTCTTCGGGAAGCCCTCCCACGTTGTGGTGGCTCTTGACCATCTTCGCTGTTTTCGTACCGCTTTCCAGAATATCGGGATAGATGGTCCCCTGGGCGAGGAACTCGATGCCGTCGAGCTTGCGGGCCTCCTCCTCGAATACTCTGATGAACTCTGCGCCGATAATCTTGCGCTTCTTCTCCGGATCGGCGATTTCCGCCAGTTTGTCGAGGAACCTGTCCGTCGCGTCGACATAGACCAGGTTCGCCTTCATCTGGTTTCGGAATACCTCTATGACCTGTTCCGGCTCGCCCTTGCGGAGCAAGCCATGGTTTACATGGACGCAGGTCAGCTGCCCGCCGATCGCCTTGATCAGCAGCGCCGCCACTACGGACGAATCGACGCCGCCGGACAGGGCAAGCAGCACCTTCTTGTCTCCGACCTGCCTACGGATCAGTTCGACCTGGTCTTCGACGAAGTTCTTCATGTTCCAGTTCGGCTGCGCCTTGCAGGTGTCGAACACGAACGGTTTGAGCAGAGCCTTCAATTCGTTGTCGCACGAGGGAAGAGCCTTGAGGTGCTGTTTCGGCGCTGCGGGATGATCGACTACCAGCATCGGGATATCGGAATCGTATATGGCTCGCTCAATATCGATCTCCACGCCATCGACGACCCGGTTCGGCCCTCCATTGACAATCAGGCCTTTGAGATTGGAAACCCGCTTCAATGCGTCCAGCTTTGTATCATGGGGATAAATCTCGCTGTAGACGCCAAGGCTCCTGATGGAGCGCGCTACTCTCGCGTTTTCTTCGCCGCCGAGATCCAAAATGATGATGATGTCCTGTTTCACGAATATCTCCTTCTTTCGGTCAAAGGCCGGTATGCTGCGTCATCCATGTGAAATCGTACCGGAGTACTGTCTTCGCTCCTTCCTTGTCTTGCGACCTTTGCCGTTCGTATGCTTTGCCGCCATCTGCGTCCGTGGCTGTTCCCGGGTGGGTGAGTACTAACAATATAAGAGGCCGGCCCTCTATGGCAATATCTCTTTGCGTGATACGGCGGTAATTGTTATTCAATCGCCGCAACCAGGTTCACTAGTAGGGCCGCTGGAAGATTTTCAGGGAAATCCCCTTGACATGTAATAGCAGTGTTGCTACTGTTGATGGTGCACAAGGGTGTCGTATGACACCATATATTGTGTGTATTGGTATGGGCGCTGTATAAAGCTCAATAAGGAAGTGGGGTGTGAGTCCCCCGCGGTCCCGCCGCTGTAACTGGTAAGGACGCAATGAAATATGCCACTGAAGTTTCTTTGGGAAGGCCATTGCGGACGATAAGCCGGAAGCCAGAAGACTTGCCTATACCGGATATGTCGCCACGGAGCATGGCATGGACATACGGTCTCGTTCCGAATACGAATCCTCGGTAGCGTTCGGTATGTCCCGGTGTCTTGCCTGTGGCCCTTAGCGGAAGACTAGGAGGACAACATGGTTCAGAGCATCATCAAACGGGATGGCCGGGTCGTTCTGTACGATGAACGAAAAATCGCTGACGCAATCATCAAGGCCATGGCCGCCGCGGGTGTGCCGGATCCGGCGGAGCCCGCCGCATCTGTCGCCAATGCGGTTGAAAGGCATCTGGAAGAGACGTTCGGCACGACGCCCCCTCCCATAGAAGGTATTCAGGACGCCGTAGAACGGGAATTGATGCATCAGGGGTATGACGCCGTAGCAAAGCAATACATCCTGTACCGCAATGAACGGACGCGCAAACGGGAAATGAACAGCCGGCTCATGAAGATTTTCGATGAGTTGACATTCGCTGATTCCAGGGCCAGCGACATGAAACGGGACAACGCCAACATCGACGGGGATACCGCCATGGGCACCATGCTCAAATACGGCTGTGAATCGGCCAAGGACTACTACAGCAAATACCTGTTGACGCCCGAACAGCGCGCGGCTCATCTTGACGGCTGGATCCACATCCATGATTTTGACTTCTACGCGCTGACCACCACCTGCTGCCAGATCGACCTGCTCAAGCTGTTCCATGGCGGTTTCAGCACCGGACATGGTTTTCTCCGGGAGCCGAACGATATCCAGAGCTACGCCGCGCTCGCCTGTATTGCCATCCAGAGCAACCAGAACGACCAGCATGGGGGACAGAGCATCGTCAATTTCGACTACGGACTCGCGCCCGGAGTGACCAAGACCTATAGGCGGCTGTATATCGAGAACCTTCTGAAGTCAATCGATATCCTCAAGGAATTGGAAGGGCTTCAGTGTGAGGTTGGCAAGGACGACCTGAAGCGGATGGTACAGGAAATCCTCGACGCCACAGGACTCTATCCGAGGCTGGACACCAATCCATCGTATCTCGCGGAGGAACTGCCCCGCCTGGCCGCCTTGCTTGGCGGAAATGCGGAGGTCGCCGGGAAGGTCCAGCGGTTCGCGGTGTCCCATACGGAAAGGGAGACCGACCGGGCGACCTATCAGGCGATGGAGGCATTGATCCATAACCTCAACACCATGCACAGCCGGGCTGGCGCACAGACACCGTTCAGTTCAATCAACTACGGGACCGATATCTCCAGCGAAGGCCGGATGGTCATGAAGAATGTGTTGCTCGCCACCGAAGCGGGGCTTGGACATGGAGAGACTCCGATTTTCCCAATCCATATTTTCAGGGTGAAGGAAGGGGTGAACTATTATCCTGAGGATCCGAACTACGATTTGTTCAAGCTGGCCTGCAGGGTGAGCGCGAAGCGCCTGTTCCCCAATTTCAGTTTCCTCGACAGTCCGTTCAACCTTCAGTACTACAAGCCGGGACATCCTGAGACGGAGGTCTCCTACATGGGCTGCCGTACCAGGGTGATGGGGAATATCCATGACCCGAGTCGAGAAATCGCCAACGGAAGGGGAAACCTCAGCTTTACTTCCATCAATCTTCCCCGGTTGGCGATGGAGTCCCATGGGGATGAGCGGCTATTCTACGAAAAGCTTGATGCTGCGATGGAATTGGTCGCGGGGCAGCTCGCCGACAGGTTCGAAATCCAAGCCGCCAAGCATATGCGCAATTTTCCCTTCCTGATGGGCCAGGGGGTCTGGCTTGATTCCGAAACGCTACATCCTGACGATGAACTCAGGGAAGTCCTCAAGCATGGGACCTTGTCCATCGGCTTTATCGGGTTGGCGGAAACCTTGATGTCGCTGTACGGACATCATCATGGAGAAAGCGACGCAATGCAGCGGAAGGGGCTTGAAATCGTCGGCCACATGCGGGAGTTCTGCGACAGGCGCAGCCGGGAGACCCAGATGAACTATACGTTGCTGGCGACTCCCGCGGAGGGCCTTTCCGGACGTTTCGTGCGCATGGACAGGAAACGGTATGGTGAAATCCCCGGAGTCACCGACCGGGAATACTACACCAACAGTTTCCATGTACCCGTCTGGTATCCGATTTCCGCGTTCGACAAGATAGCGAAGGAGGCTCCGTACCATGCTCTGACCAACGCCGGGCATATCTCCTATGTGGAGCTGGACGGCGATACCAGCCAGAACTTGGAGGCGTTCGAGGCCATTGTCCGGGCGATGCACGACGCGGGTATCGGCTACGGTTCCATCAATCATCCCGTTGACCGCGATCCTATCTGCGGTTACAACGGCATTATCGGGGATGTCTGTCCCTGTTGCGGACGGCATGAGGATGAAGGGGACTACGGTTTTGAGCGGATCCGACGTATTACTGGATATCTGGTCGGGACGCTCGACAGGTTCAACGATGCGAAAAAAGCCGAGGAACACGACAGGGTAAAGCATTCTGTGGCGAAGTTCGGGTTCTAGTCATGACTGTTGAAGCCGCTGAGGCGCTTTTGACGACGCTGGATCCATCGATGGAGAAGATGGAGCTTGCGGGATTCATCGATGACAGCATCACCGATGGACCGGGGCTTCGTCTCGCCATATTCGCCCAGGGCTGTCCCCACCGTTGTCCGGGGTGCCAGAACCCCACAACTTGGAATCGCGGCGGTGGGCGGGTATTCACCGTAGCGCAAGTTGTTGATCGGGTCGCCGCCAACCGGTTGGTCAAAGGGGTCACGTTTTCCGGCGGGGACCCCTTTTTCCAGCCGCGTCCGTTCGCGCTGTTGGCCCGGTCGCTTCGGGCGGCGGGGTACGAGGTGGCGTGCTATACCGGGTGGACGTTCGAGCAACTGCTTGCAAGCGGCGACCCGTATGTCCGGGCTTTGCTCCGCATGCTCGATGTTTTGGTCGATGGGCCGTATGTCCAGGCCCTGGGAAGCTATGGCCTCAAGTTTAAGGGAAGCTCGAACCAGCGCACGTTGGACGTCCAGAAAAGTCTTCAGACGGGTGGTGCGGCGCTGATGCCGGTCGGGCGCTGGAACTAGGCCGTCCGTCTGGACGCCATGGAGTGTGCTCCGTCTGTTTCTTCCGATAGATTTGGGGTATGATTCCCATATGGATGAAACGTTCTATTCCAAAGTATGCGACCTTGTTCGCCAGATTCCGTCGGGGTGTGTGGCGACCTACGGATTGATCGCCTTGTTGGCAGGTAGTCCGAGAGCTTCCCGTATCGTCGGCTGTGTCATGGCCAACGCGCCGGAGGGACGCGGTCTGCCCTGCCACCGGGTAATCTACAAGGACGGCTCCCTCTGCCGTGGCTATGCGTTCGGAGGATGGGAAGAGGGCTTGCAGCGGCTGATGTTGGAGGATGAAGGCGTCACATTCCTGCCCGACGGCCGGGTCGATGTCGCCCGGCACCTGTGGGCCGGTCCTGCGATCTGTCGTGAACGGCGTTGATCAATGCTTTTTTTTGTTCGCTTTGAGCCTTTTTTTGGGGGGGGCTTGCGCCAAAGTTGCGATGGATTGAGATGCCGTCTTCTCTGGTCGGAGACATCCGGTGGTTTGTGTAAAACGAATCTCATGCCATCGCCAGCGGTAGGCAATTACTGTTTTTGGAGAATTTCCTTTCAAATTTGGGCTATTCTTGATACAATCGACAATGAGTTTTCTTTACGACTTGTACATAGGAGGGTTCGTATGAAAAAACTTCTCACTATAGCCATGGTATTTCTTATGGCCATGACTCTTTTCGCCCAAGGCGGCAAAGAAGCTGCGCCTGCTGCGCAGGGCGGCAAGCCGACCATCCGGTTATTGACCGATGCCACCGGTATCGATGATAAATCCTTCAATGCGGCCGCTTGGCGTGGTATTGTCGCGTTCTATGGTGATACTGTCGAGAAGCCATCTCAGCGTGGCAAGCTCTACGATGTAGTGACAGCCCAGACCCAGGACATGTATATTCCAAACCTGCGTCAGGCCGCTGACGAAGATTACGACTTGATTGTAGTGACAGGTTTTACCTGGGCCGATGCGTTGAACGAAGTCGCCCCGCAGTATCCCAGTCAGAAGTTCGCCATCGTCGACGTTGACTATGTCCTTCATCCGAATGTAGTCGATTTTATCTATTCTGAAGAGCAGGGCTCCTACCTCGTTGGCCTCGCCGCCGCGTTGCAGGCCAAGGCCGACGGCATCGCCAATCCGAAGTTCGGGTTCATCGGTGGCGTTCCCGGCGCGACCATCACCAAGTTTGAGATGGGCTATATTCAGGGCATCCGTTCCGTATTCCCCAATGCTCAGGTTGTCGACTATTATGCGAACGACTGGGGCAAGCCGGAGCTCGCCAAGGCGCAGGCCAAGAACTGGTATGACAACGGCGTCTATTGCATATTCAGCGCAGCCGGCGGTACCGGCAATGGAACCATCGCGCAGGCGAAAGAGTACCGGATGCAAGGTAAGAACGTCTGGGCTATCGGCGTAGATAGTGACCAGTATGCGGATGGTATCTATGATGGCACCAAGAGCGCGGTCCTGACCTCCATGCTCAAGCGTGTCGAAAACTCCACGATCAAGGCGCTCACCGACGTTGAGAACGGAACATTCGCCGGTGGCGTTGTAAAGATGGGTATGACTGACGACGGCGTCGGCTATTCCACCGCCAATCCTGAACTCTCCGCCGATGTGATCAAGCAGGTTGATGCGGCGAAATCCGATATCATCAGCGGAAAAATCAAGATTTACCCAACCTACAAGGAAGCATTGGCCGCTGGCGCCGTTCCCGCCGGGTTGTCCGCTCTTGACGACTGATTGTCCCATTTGAATCGAACGTGACAGGTCGGCATACCCTTGTGGTATGCCGACTCCATATCCCCCTGGGCGGTGGTCCGTCATTTGCAAGGTTCTCCATCCAGAGGGATAGGGTATGAGGTGTGAGTTCTCGTCCTTCGCGGAGGAATGTGCGCCTGTATTCTTGTGGTAGGAGGAGTACGAGTGTCAGAATATGCGATTGAGATGCTAGGCATCACCAAGACGTTCCCCGGCGTCATCGCGAACGACAATGTGACGCTGCGTGTGTACGAGCATGAGATACACGCCTTGCTTGGGGAGAACGGCGCGGGAAAATCCACGTTGATGTCAATCCTGTTCGGGGCGTATAGCGCCGATAGCGGCATGATTAGAATTCATGGTGATCAGGTCGATATCAAGGATCCGAACATTGCTACTGAACTCGGTATCGGGATGGTTCATCAGCATTTTAAACTGGTGCAGAACTATACGGTTACTGAAAATATCGTTCTTGGAATGGAGCCGAGGAACCGGTGGGGCATGTTGGACCTCGCAAAAGCGGAAAGGCGCGTCCAACAGCTTTCTGAACAGTATGGACTGTCGGTTGATCCGAAAGCGTTGGTCGAGGACATTACGGTTGGTCAGCAGCAGCGCGTTGAGATTCTCAAAACGCTCTACCGCAATGCGAACATCATCATCTTTGATGAGCCTACCGCCGTATTGACACCTCAGGAGATTGACGAATTGATGGACATCTTGCGCCGTCTGAAGGCGGAAGGCAAGACAATTGTGCTGATTACCCATAAGTTGAAGGAGATCAAGGCTGTCGCGAACCGTTGTACCGTTTTGCGCCGCGGCAAGTATATCGGCACTGTCGAGGTCGCCGACGTCACTGAACAGGATCTCGCGGAGATGATGGTCGGTCGCGCCGTCAAGTTCGAGATTGACAAGTCCCCGATGCATGCGGGCGACGTGATTCTGTCCGTTCAGCATCTGACCGTCAAGGATGCCTTGGGCAATGTCAAGGTTCATGATCTGAGTGTGGACGTCCGCGCTGGTGAAATCGTCGGTATCGCAGGTGTCGACGGTAACGGGCAGTCTGAGTTGCTCTACGGGCTTACCGGTTTGTCCCCGGTTGTCGGGGGTAGGGTATTCATCGATGGCGAGGATGTAACCAGCCTGTCGATTCGTCGCCGTATTGAAAAAGGACTGGGGCATATCCCGGAGGATCGCCAGAAGCATGGTCTTGTCAGTGAGTTCACCGTCAGCGAGAACTGCGCGATCAAGAACTACTACAAAGAGCCGTACAGTAATTCTTATGGATTGTTGAACTATCCAAAGATGACCGAGAACGCCGAGCAGCTGATTGAGCAGTTCGATATCCGTGCCGGAGAGGGGGCGCAAACTCCCGCCGGCAGCCTTTCCGGAGGTAATCAGCAGAAGGTTATCGTCGCACGAGAGATCAGCTTGTCTCCGAAAGTCCTGCTGATTGCTCAACCGACGAGGGGGCTTGACGTGGGTGCCATCGAGTATATCCGCAAGCGCATCATCGCGGAACGGGACAAGGGCAGGGCGGTTCTGCTTGTCTCTTTTGAGTTGGATGAGATCATGAACCTGTGCGACCGGATCGCGACGATCAGCAAGGGCGGCATCGTTGCGATCTGCAATCAGGACGAAGTCACCGAACGGGAAATCGGCCTGATGATGGCCGGTTCGAGGAAGGCGGAGGCCTGATATGAAGAAACTGAAAAAAAACGAGTCGTTCCTCAATCGGGTGCTTGATTCCGACGGTGCGATATCCGTCTTGGTCGTCCTGCTTGGCTTCCTCTGCGGGACGATTCTTGTGGCCAGTGTCGGGCGGAATCCTCTGAACATGTACAAAGCTATTCTTCAGTCGCTGACCGGCTACAATATCGACAATGGCAAGATGAATGTCCGCTATATCGGCGAAACGTTGAACTATTCCGTTCCGTTCATTCTTTGTGGCCTTTCCATGGCGTTCGCAGCCCGTGCCGGCCTGTTCAATATCGGCGGTGAAGGCCAGTACATCATGGGGTTGACCATTGCGCAGGTAATCGCCTTGCTCGGTCCCCAGATTCCCGTGTTGCATTGGATTCTAGCGATTCTTGGCGCGGTTCTGGTCGGTGCTGTCTGGGGTGGGGTCGTCGGTATCCTCAAGGCCAAGTACGAGGTTTCTGAAGTTGTTTCGACAATCATGCTGAATTACATTTCGCTGTATCTGTCGAGAATCATCTGCCTCCAGCTTCCCGGCGCGACGACCTACAAGACTGCGAATTTCCCGTCAAGCGCATTGCTGAGCAACTCGCTTTTTGAAAAACTGACCAATTATTCCTTGCTGAACAACGGCTTCTTCATGATGGTCATAGCTGTCGTCCTGTACTGGTTCATTATGGAGAAGACAAACCTCGGCTACGGTATGCGCGCTACAGGCTTCAACAAGGAAGCGGCGCGTTGCAGTGGTATTCCAGTGGTGAAAAGCATTGCGCTGTCCATGGCGATTTCCGGCGCGTTCGCCGGTCTCGCCGGCGGTATCGTCGCTCTCGGTTCATTCAAGTACGGACGTGTTCTGGCCGGTATGGACAACTATGGTTTCAACGGTATCGCCGTTGCGTTGGTGGGTAACTGCACAGCTTTCGGTACGATGCTCGCTGGATTCCTGTTCGGCATGTTGAAGAACGCTCAGGCGTTGATGCAGGGCAAGCAGATACCGAAGGAGATTACATTCATCATTCAGGGGCTGATTGTCGTGTTCATCGCCTTGCGCTCCGGCTTGAAGCTATATCAGCAGTGGCTGAACAAACGCCAGTTGCAGAAAGAGGTTCTGAAGGAGGGCGCCGCGAAATGAGTACTATTCTTGGAATGATTCCTTCAGTTCTGATGATTGTCTCTCCGATTCTGATCACCGCTATCGGCGGGATGATCTGTGAGAAGTCCGGGGTCGTCAATATTGCCTTGGAAGGATTGATGGGCATCGGCGCCTGCACTGCCGCCGCGGCCCATGTGCTGATGGAATCAGCCGGGGTCGGTGGTGGTTCCGTTTGGCTTGCATTGCTGATGGGGGCCGTTGTTGGCGGTTTGTTCTCGATCATCCATGCGGGGGCGGCGATCAATCTCAACGCAGATCAGACGATCAGCGGTACCGGTATCAACTTGCTGGCTGACGGCGTGACGATTTTCGCCGCCCAGATACTGTTCTCCGCCGACCGTACCCGCGAATTTCGTATGGGTATCCAGACCGATGCCTTGGGTATCTATCCGACTGCCTATATCGCGATAGCCGTTGTGGCGCTGTCATGGTTCGTACTCTACAAGCTACCGTTCGGCATGCATCTGCGCGCCTGCGGAGAGCATCCCAGTGCTGCGGACAGCGTTGGCATCAATGTAAGGAAAATCCGTTATATAGCGGTGATTACGAGCGGCTTGCTCGCTGGCCTCGCCGGTGGGTGCTGTGTGCTGACCCAGACGATTCAATACACTTCCAACACAATCAATGGCAAGGGGTTCATTGCATTGGCCGCGGTTTCTTTCGGCCGTTGGCGGCCGATGGGCGTAGCCGGAGCCGCTTTGCTGTTTGGTACGGCGCAGGCGTTCGCCATTATTGCGAACAACTTCCCCGCATTGAAGGTGTTGCCCTCCGAGGTATTCAATATCCTGCCGTATGTCGTTACGTTGGTCGCGCTGGTCTTGTTCAGCGGCAAGAACTACGCCCCGAGCGCATCCGGCAAGCCGTACATCAAGGGGGCGTCCTGATGACTCCGCACAATCGCGCTTCGAAGGGTGATATCGCTCCGGTGGTGCTCGCGCCGGGGGATCCGTTGCGCGCACGGATGGTCGCGGAACACTATCTGTCTGACACCCGCTTGATCACCGATGTCCGCAATGTCCTCGGTTATACAGGTCGATATGAGGGGCGGGATGTCAGCGTAATGGCGACCGGCATGGGCGCTCCGTCCATCGGTATCTACAGTTATGAGTTGTATACCGAATACGATGTCCGGACAATCATTCGTATTGGCACGAGCGGCGGTCTGCAACCGGATATAGCCGTAGGCGATTTGATCCTCGCCATGACGGCGAGTACTGATTCCGCTTGGGCGCATCAGTATCAGTTGAAGGGAACCTACAGCCCCTGTTGTGATTCCTCCTTGCTGTTTTCCGCTGTAGAATTATGCAAGGGGCGAGGTACGCCGTTCCATGCGGGCATGGTGTTCTCCAGCGATCTTTTTTCCACCTACAACGCCCTTGGCGCCAACAGTTGGAAACCGTGGGCGCGAATGGGTGCTCTCGCCCAGGACATGGAGACCTACGCCCTGTACAGCACCGCTGCATGGACCGGCAAAAAAGCCCTCTCGATTCTGACTATGACCGACAGCTGCGTCAGCGGGGAGGGCTTGCCGGACGATCGGCGCATGACTGCGCTGTACCCGATGGTCGAACTCGCTTTAGGTTTGGTTGTGGCTTAGGGATAGGGCTCCCTGTTGTTCGGTCGCCATAGAAAATGACAGTGGCTCTGCATGATGTGCATGTGCGTACCGTCAACGGGGTTCATAAGGCGAGTGTGGGTCAGTTCTCGCAGGCCGTGGATGATGAATCGCCATCACCCTTGTCGCGGGTTTGTCGTCTATCCTGTTCTTGCGATGCCGGAACAACCTTGTGGTGATTGTTGAGTGTTTTTTTGGAACGTCTACCCGATTGTCCTTGGACAAGCCCGAAAACACAAACTCACGGTGCGCATCTGGAGTGAACACCGGCTGAGCCCAGCGTAAACACTAATCAAGCCCGACGCGGACACCAAGCGAACACTGAACAAGCCCAGGGCGAACCTTTCCGGAAAACATTGAATTCCCATCCGCTTGACACAAGGACTCCATTCACAAGAATATAATAACGATCGAGTGGTTGTTCGCGTAGGTCCTGATTCTGGGCTTGCGCTCTTTTTTTCTGTCGGTGCGGCGGTTCGGCGCAGGGCTTTCCACGTCAATGATAGGAGAACGTTGTTCCTTATGTATAAAGTGCTTATGAAATCTGTTCGGGAGTATAGGAAAGCTTCTATCCTATCTCCGATTTTGGTCTCTTTTGAAGTGTTGATGGAATGCGTGATTCCATTTATCATCGCGAAGCTGGTTAACCAGATACAGACGGGATGTGAGTTTTCTGTCATAGTCCGGTACGGACTTGTCCTAGTGTCCATGGCGGCGCTGTCACTGACTTTCGGCACACTGGCTGGTTCTGCCTGCGCCACCGCTTCGTGCGGTTTCGCAAAAAATTTGCGCAAGGATCTGTTCTATCGGATTCAGACCTTTTCATTCGAGAATATCGACAGGTTTTCCACATCCTCGCTGGTCACCAGGCTTACCACTGACGTGACCAACGTTCAGATGGCCTATATGATGGTCATCCGCACCGCGATACGTTGCCCGCTGATGTTGGCGTTCGCTTTTTCCATGGCGTTCTATATGGGCGGGCGGATGGCGTTCATCTTCCTGGTTGTGATTCCGATTCTTGGCGGCGGGTTGTTCACTATCATCCGCAAGGTCATGCCGTTGTTCAAGAAAGTATTTCACAAGTACGACGCGCTGAACAATTCCATTCAGGAAAACATCAACGGCATGCGGGTCGTCAAGTCGTTCGTCCGTGAGGACTACGAAAAGGAAAAGTTTTCTACGGTTGCGGAGGATGTTTGCGCTGACTTTACCAGAGCTGAAAGAATTCTGGCGTTGAACAGTCCTCTGATGCAGTTCTGCCTCTATGCCGTCATGATGTTCGTTCTCTCGTTCGGCTCCTATATGATCGTCACCACCAGGGGGCTGGCTTTGAACGTCGGACAGCTTTCTGCGTTGCTGACCTACAGTTTTCAGATTCTCAGCAGCCTCATGATGGTTTCTATGGTGTTCGTCATGATCACCATGGCGAACGAATCGATGCACCGTATCGTCGAGGTCCTTGCCGAAGAAAGTACGCTGACCAGCGGGGAAAAAGACATCTTCACAGTCAAGGATGGGTCCGTGGACTTTGAGCATGTGAGCTTCAAATATTCCGCGAAGGCCGAACGGATGGCTTTGGCGGACATCGACCTGCGCATCGAGTCCGGCGAGACCATAGGTATCATCGGTGGTACGGGATCCTCAAAATCCTCGCTGATCCAACTGATCCCGCGATTGTATGATGCGACTGAAGGTGTCGTCAGGGTAGGTGGTGTCGATGTCCGCGACTACGATTTGGATGCGTTGCGCAATCAGGTTGCCGTAGTGTTGCAGAAGAACGTGTTGTTCTCCGGCACAATCAAGGAGAATCTCCGTTGGGGCAACAAGTCCGCTACGGATGAGGAGCTTGTTGAAGCATGCCGCCTGGCCCAGGCCGATGAATTCATCACCCAGTTCCCCAATGGGTACGACACCTATATCGAGCAAGGCGGAACGAACGTCTCCGGCGGTCAGAAACAGAGGCTGTGCATCGCGCGAGCATTGCTGAAGAAGCCTAGGATACTGATCCTTGACGACTCCACCAGTGCGGTGGATACCAGGACGGATGCGATGATTCGCAAGGCTTTCAGGGAATTCCTGCCGGAAACGACGAAGATCATCATTGCCCAGCGTACCTCGTCGGTCGAAGACGCCGACAGGATCGTGGTAATGGATGGAGGCACGATCAACGCGATTGGAACGCATGCGGAGCTTCTGGAGGGCAACGACATCTATCGTGAGGTGTACACCTCGCAGAACCGCGCTTCGGATGATGATGCCACGGACGGTCAGGTTGTCGCACATGCTGGCGGACGGTGTGCCGACGAACACGTCGATGGCGATGGCTGTGTCAATGGACACGCCGCGGAACATATGTTCGTTTCCACCGCGTCACGGGAAGGAGGCGACTATCATGCCGAATAAGACGACATTACCGGAACAACGACCCCAGAAGCCCGTAGTCCAGAAAAAGAAGACAATAAAACGCCTGTTCAAGATATTGTTTGAATTCTATCCAGTCATGGTTCCTCTGGTGTTGGTTTGCATTGTCTTCAGTGCCATAATCAGTTCCGTGCCATCGGTCTTCATGCAGAATATCATTGCGTTCATTGAGTCTGCCTGGAGGGACGGGGACTGGAGCGCCGTCTCCAGTCAGATCCTCAAGTCCGTCGGGATCCTCGGCCTGTTCTATATCTTTTCTCTAGCCGCCGCATTCGCCTATACACAGATGATGGCGGTAATCTCCCAAGGACTGCTGAAGAAACTGCGGGTGAAGATGTTCAACGGCATGCAGGATCTTCCTGTCAAGTATTTCGACACGCACAACCATGGCGATGTCATGAGCTACTATACCAACGATATCGATACATTGCGCCAGATGGTTTCCCAAAGCTTACCCCAATTGCTGATATCCGCGGTGACTGTGGTTACGATTTTCAGCATCATGATTTATTATTGCGTCTGGCTGACGCTGGTGGTCCTGGTCGGCATCGTCTGCATGGTGTTGGTCACCGGCAAGGTCGGCGGCGGTTCCGCCCGGTATTTTATCCGTCAGCAACGGGCGATAGGAAAGATGGAGGGCTTTGTCGAGGAAATGATGAACGGACAGAAGGTTGTCAAGGTCTTCTGTCATGAAGAGGAGAGCAAGTCCGATTTTGACAAGGTGAACGATGCTTTGTTCTCCGATTCGGAAAAGGCGAACAAGTATGCCAACGTACTCGGCCCGATCCTCAACAATATCGGCAACATCCTCTATGTGGTCGTCGCGCTGGTCGGCGGTTTGCTGTTGCTCGCGAAAGTGCCGAACCTGAGCATTTCGGGCATGGCGATCAGCATCAGCATCGTAGTTCCGTTCCTGAACATGACCAAGCAGTTCGCGGGCAATATCGGCCAAGTCTCCCATCAGATAAATTCTGTGGTGATGGGGCTTGCCGGGTCTGAACGTATTTTTGCGTTGATAGATGAAAAACCTGAAGTCGACGACGGGTATGTGACGCTGGTCAACGCCAAGGAAAACGATGGACAACTGGTTGCATGCGCCGAACGTACGGGTCTTTGGGCTTGGAAGCATCCGCACAAGGCCGACGGTACTGTAACGTACACCAAGGTACGGGGGGATGTCCGGCTGACTGATGTCGATTTCGGTTATTCGCCGGACAAGACGGTGTTGCATGATATCACGCTCTACGCAGAACCAGGGCAGAAGGTCGCTTTCGTAGGTGCCACCGGCGCGGGAAAGACGACGATTACCAATCTGCTCAATCGTTTCTACGACATCGCCGATGGTAAGATCCGGTATGACGGCATCAACATCAACAAGATCAGGAAAGCCGACCTCCGGCATTCGCTTGGAATCGTCCTTCAGGACACGAACCTGTTCACTGGTACAGTGATGGACAATATCCGTTATGGCAAGCTGGACGCCACGGATGAGGAATGTGTCGCCGCCGCAAAGCTTGCCGGGGCGCATGATTTCATCACCCGTCTCCCGGACGGATACGCCACGTCGCTCGCGGGCAACGGGGCCAATCTTTCCCAGGGACAACGGCAATTGCTCGCCATTGCACGTGCCGCGGTCGCCGATCCTCCGGTAATGATCCTTGACGAAGCAACGTCATCGATCGATACCCGCACCGAAGCAATCGTCCAGAGGGGCATGGACGCTCTCATGACGGGGCGCACCGTATTCGTAATAGCCCACCGGCTTTCCACGGTCAAGAACGCCGATGTAATCATGGTGCTTGACCATGGGCGCATCATTGAGCGTGGCACGCATGCGGCCCTGATCGCCGGGCGGGGACAGTACTACCAGCTGTATACGGGGGCTTTTGAACTGGAATAGGCGTGCGGTGGGGACGCAGTGCGCATATGAAAAAAATCCGAAGAACAGCTGTCGCACAGTGAAGATAATTGATTCCCAGTTGCATGTGGTGTATGCTGTGGGCATATGTTTGTGCATGGAGGTGCATTATGGTCGCAAGAGATTATCGGGACTCCGCCCGGGCGAGTCTTGTTGGAAAATGGGGAATGGGAATCCTGCTTACATTCGTCGCTTTAGGGGTCTCCGCTTTTTGTGGGCTTCCATTGAATATCGTCAGCATGTTCAGGAATTTTCCTGCGCTTGAAGCCTGGATGTTCAAGAACCTTTCAAACTTCAACATCTTTTTCGCAGGACTGTTCGTAGTGCTTCCTGTTTTGAACTGGTCTTTCAGCCTTGCGTTCCTGCTTCCCGTCAGAGGAAAGGACTTGGAGCTAAAGGCCCTTACCTATGGGTTCCATAACTTCGCGAAGGTCTGGTGCCTTCAATTCTTCCTGGGGCTTTATACGTTCCTGTGGTCGTTGCTGCTGATCATTCCCGGCATCGTCAAGGCGTATTCCTATGCGATGGCTCCCTATATCCTCGCGGACAATCCTTCGATGGATGCGAATGGAGCCATCACCCGGAGCCGGGAGCTGATGCGCGGCAACAAGTGGCGCCTGTTCTGCCTTGACCTGTCTTTCATTGGCTGGGGTATCTTGGCCTGCTTGTCCTTTGGCATCGGCCTGTTGTGGTTGGCTCCTTATCAGTCCGTCGCACGCGCCAAGTTCTATGATGAACTCAGCCGGGCGGCTTCCCGGCGGATTCCTGAGTCTCCCGTAGAGCAGGCTCCTTCCGCTACGGATTCTTCTTCCGGCTCTGAGAATGTATGACGAATTCCTGTAAGCTTCGATTGAAACGCAGACCCTTGTGGCCTGCGTTTTTTAGTATGGTCAGGAAATAAGCTTCCATGGTTTCCATGAGGGGCGGTAAGAGTTCTTCAAAATAATACTCCATTATTTTCCTTGGATGAAGGTATATTCCGCCGACCACCGTCTGCCAAGGATAACCATGAATCTTGTTGCGTCCATTTGCAGGGTTCTGTTATCATAATGTTCTATAATGCGGAAACTGCAAAACGCTTTTTGTGACGTTGATGCTGGCAGGTGGCATAGAGGAGGCGTCGATGACGACGGATGCGTTGGAAGGTGTGCTTCGATCGTATTGGCGGGCGGTAGCCGACCAGAACGCGACTGCGTTGAGAACCTACTTTCTCCCGGGAGCATGTATCAGATGGCATAATACGGATGAAGAATTCTCCGTAGATGAGTTCGTTCGGGCGAACTGTGAATATCCGGGGAATTGGGTTGGAGAGGTGGAGCGAATCGAATTCTGCGGCAGAGGGGTGGCCGTAACGGCGACTCATGTCCGGGCGAAAGACGATGAGTCGTCGTTTCATGTCGTATCATTCATCTCCTTGGATGAAAACGGGAAAATCCTGAGGATCGACGAGTACTGGGGCGACGATGGCTCCACCCCGCAATGGAGACTGGACAAGCATATCGGAAGAGCCATTGGTTGATGTGGCTGAAAAAACTTAAGGAAAGACTATGGAATTGACAATCAGGGAAGCGACGCCTGATGACGCTGAAGCCTTGCTGGAGTATACGCGGATTGTCGGCGGTGAAACTGGCAATCTGTCATTTGACGGTAATGGACTGTCTTTGTCGGTCGAACAGGAGCGGAAGTTCATCAGTACAATCGCTGCCGACGGAAGATCCGTGATGCTGGTGGCATACGATGGCCTTGTATTGGTCGGCACCGGTCAGTTGTCCAGCTTTTCCCGTCGATTCGCCCATAGGGGAGAGCTGGCGGTCAGCGTCAGAAAAGCGTGGTGGGGCAAAGGTATCGGCACTCAATTGATGAACGCCTTGGTTGATTTTGCGAAAAATTCCGCTCAGGTTGAGGTCGTCTCCCTGGAAGTTCGTTCGGACAATAAGCGGGCGATTTCCCTCTACAGGAAGTTCGGATTTGAAACCTTCGGTGTGTACAGGAAATTCTTCAAGATCGACGGTGCGTATTTCGATGCGGACTATATGAATCTCTACCTCTAGATGACGGTTCCCTGTGGCGGTTTTCGCTGTGTTAGGGCGCGCAGTCACAGGTATTAAATCGAAAAGTGTTCAAGGAGGGCAGTCGTGGACATTTTTACAGCGATGCGGGACAGGCATTCAGTCAGAAGCTATGACGACCGGCCGATTCCCGATGATCTTCGGAAGACGCTTCAAGCAGAAATCGATGCCTGCAACGCTGCTGGCGATCTGCGCATCCAGTTGATGACCGATGAGCCTGAGGCTTTTGGCGGAATGATGGCGCATTACGGGAAATTCAGCGATGTCAGGAATTATCTTGTGATGATCGGGCCAAAAAACGCCGATCTTGATGAAAAGGCGGGCTACTATGGTGAAAGACTCGTCCTCAAAGCCCAGATGCTAGGATTGAATACCTGCTGGGTTGCCTTGACGTTCAGCAGGAGCCGGCCTAAGAAGCTTGTAGTACCGGGCGATAAGTTGGTTTGCGTAATTGCCCTTGGTTATGGCGTTACACAAGGGGTGCCTCATAAAAGCAAGCCGATGGAGCGGCTTTACAAGGTGGATGGCGTGATGCCTGACTGGTTTCGCAGAGGAATGGATACCGCGTTGCTCGCGCCTACCGCGGTCAACCAGCAGAAATTCCGTTTTTCACTTGCCGACAAAGGCGCGGTCGTGGCGGAAAGTACCGGCGGAGCTTATTCCATGATTGACCTCGGCATCGTCAAGTATCATTTTGAAGTCGGCGCTGGTAAGGATATGTTCCATTGGGCCTGATCGTTGGGCATTTGTGTAGTGTGCTATCCGGCACCTGGCCTTGGTTTTTCATGGCGTGCATGTGTTCGGGATATCAGCCGGAAGTTCGTTGCTGTATCTTCCAGCCGTTCCGGTCAGCGGAACAAGATTGTTCAAGTACTATTGGCGGCAAGGATATGAGGGGGCGATATGTCTGATGATTTTCGCACGATGTGTGGAGGTCTGTTTCATGAGATCGGGAATCACATGCATATGGTGCTTTCAACGAGTCTCGGCGATCATGTCAGCGCGAGGATGATGAGCATCATTCTGGAGGACGGTCGGTTTTATTTCCAGACCGACCGCACCATGCGCAAGTATCGCCAGCTTGTGGGCAACCCGCGTGTCGCGCTGTGCATCAACAACCTACAGGTTGAAGGCCTGTGCGAGGAACTTGGACGTCCTGTGGATCATGAATTGTTCCGCCGACGTTTCGCTTCCTGCTTCCCCGGTTCTTTTACGGCTTATTCCGGCTTGTCGGACGAACGCTTGTTTGCTGTTTCTCCGACGTTCATACAGCGATGGATATACGAGGACGGCATTCCGTACGTTGAGCGCTTTGACTTTATGGCCCAAGAGTATGAAAAAAAACCGTATGTCGGACGATGAAAGGCTGGGGAATATGAAAATCAACATTTGTGTCAAAGAGACGTTTTCTGTAATCGGCAAGGAAGGTTCGACGTTTGATGGTGAAGGTTTTATCCAACGGCTCCGGCAGGAAGCAAACGCCCATTTCTCTGAAGTCGCCCGTCTTGCAAAACGGGACGCCAATGGAAACATTCTGGGGATATGGGGTGCGATGTCCGATTTCAGCCGTTCTTTCCTTCCTTGGGAGGATGGTTTCAGCAAGGGCTTGTATCTTGCCGGAGTGGAGGTTATGGACGATGCGCTTCCTCCCAAGGACTGGGTGAAGTGGACGGTTCCCTCGTATGAATATCTTTGCGTAGTCAACGAAGGCCCTGACACGTTTCCGACCATGCTCCAGTACTTGGCTCACAACGGTTTTTCTCTTGCCGGTGCCGTTCATGATTTTACGTGTCCAATGACAGGAACGGGCTATATGTTCTTTCCGATACGAAGGCTATAGAAAAAACAACTCAAAATTACTGATGGATGGGGCCGTCAGCGATAGCGTTGTCAGTATTGTCTGGTATCCACAGGAGCATATGCCCGTTGCAGGCTAAACTACAGGAGCCTTCCGAAGGCCATGTCCATCAACTTCCAGAATTTCTCCGGTTCTGTTTTTTTCGCTATCAAAACCCCACCGTCTTGCAAGTATGGTCCGGCCACGGTTCTTCCATAGGTATGGGTCCCCCGTAGTTCAATCAGGAGTTCGCGCCTTTCACAGACGAACATGCCTGGGTCAATCAGGTAGGCGACGCAACAAGGGTCATGCATCGCCGGATAGTCGTGTCCATGCCTACGGCAGCTGGCCATGTAGTTGTCCATGCTTGCGCAGAACATTTTTGCGGCTTTGCCCTGAAATTTTCTGTATCCATCCAGCCGTTCGTCGGTAAGCATGACCTGCAATGTCACGTCAAGCCCCATCATGACAAGCGGTGCTCCACACGTGCATACGATCTGAGCTGCCTCCGGATCCGCATAGATATTGAATTCAGCGGAATACGTGACATTGCCTTCGCCTGTCGAGCCTCCCATGAACACTATCTGTTTTACCAGTTCCGCTACTTTCGGCTCCAGCCGGATCGCCATCGCGATATCAGTCAGCGGCCCTGTCGGAACGAGCGTTATTTCATGCGGATTCGCCAGAACCGTATCGATGATGAACTGTACTCCGTACCCCCGTTCCGCCTGTTTCTTCCTCGGCGGGAACACCGGGCCGTCCAAACCTGTCTCGCCATGGATGTCCCCAGCCGTTACCTGTTCCCTGACGATGGGTCGGTCCATCCCGGGAAAAACCGGTGCGTCAATTCCAAGATAGTCGCAAACGTTCAGTGTATTCTCCAGTGTCTTGCGCCTGACCTGGTTTCCTGCGACAGCCACGACCCCTTCTATCTGTATCTGCGGTGAGCCTGCCGCCAGTACGAGTGCTACGGCATCGTCGTGCCCGGTGTCTACGTCTAGTATGATTCGTTCCATCTTCCACCTCTTTCTCGGTCTTTGCGTCCATGGCTGCGTCGCATTCGCACACTCACGTACTGCATGTACGCTCGCCACTTCGCTCCTTGCCCTGGGCGCAAATCCCTTCGAATACTTCCCGGCCATTGCGTCCATGGCTGCGTCGCATGCGCACACTCACGTACTGCATGTACGCTCGCCGCTTCGCTCCTTGCCCTGGGCGCAAATCCCTGAGAATGTCTTCTATCATACAAGTAGACTTTCCACTTTACCAGAGGGAAATGCAATCCGGTATGGGGTTTAATTCGTTCTTGTTCTGCGCTGAACGTGCACGGGTAGGGTTTTCATAGGCGGCTCATAGGTTCGTACCAGCGAACGACCAGATGAACGACCCGACGAACAACCGATGAACAACCGATAATGGCAGGTGTGAACACAGAGCAAAACCGGAGCGAACACTCATCAAACCTTTAGTCTTTTTTGGGAAGAATGATGTTCAAGGCGAGGGCGACCAATGTCGCGATGACAACCGGCGATTTACCGAAAATAATCAAGAACCACTCTGGGAAAGATGCAAGGGCTTCCGTTGCCTGTGAGATTCCCATCCCCAACGCGGCAGCCAGACCGACTATGGATGTGTTGCGGTAATTCATCGGCTGAGACACTACCAACTTCATGCCCGTCATCGCTATCGACGCGAATACGGATATCGTTGCCCCTCCGAGAACACATTGCGGGATGGTCGTCAGGAGTGCTGAAAACTTCGGCGCGAGTCCCGCAACCAGCAGAATAGCGGCGGAAAGACCCAAGACACAGCGGTTGACTACCTTCGTGGTGGTGACGATGCCGACGTTCTGGCTGTAGGTCGCGGTCGGCAGACCTCCGATGAACGAACCGAGGATATTGCCCACGCCATATCCTATGATACCGGCTTGTAGCTCCTGATCCGAAGGTTCTCTGTCAAGACCGCCGATGGTTGTGGCCGAGAAATCGCCGATAGCCTGTATCGAATTGATCGCGAACAGGATTCCCATTGCGAAACAAGCCGAAATCTCAAACCTGATCCCGAAGTGCAAGACATGGGGAAGCTGGAACAACGAAGCCTCAGCCACAGGCGTAAAGCTGACCATTCCCAAGAACAATGACACGACATAGCCTGCGATAATACCTATCAGGATTGACGCGAGTTTCCAGATTCCTTTCCCAAAATGGTTCAAAGTCGTTACTACAATCAATGTAAAAATCGCGATGGTCCAGTTCTGCCAGCTCCCATATCCGGCACTTCCGACGCCACCCGCCATGTAATTGATGGCTGTGGGGTAGAGTGACAGCCCGATGGTGAAAACAACGGTGCCGGTAATCAACGGCGGAAAGAATTTACGTAGTTTTTTGACGAATATTCCCACTATGACGGCCACGACGCCCCCTACAAGTTGCGCTCCGAATATCGTGGCGATGTCGAATCCCATGACGATCGCCTGCATGCTTGACAAATATGCGAAGCTGACGCCCATGATGACGGGAAGACCTGAACCGAGGAACTTCCCGATAGGGAACAGTTGCAGGAAGGTGGACAGCGCGGCGATGACCAAGGCCGCCTGGACTAGGATAACGCTGTCTCCAGGCGATAAATGCCCGACGCCAGAGATAATCAACGCGGGAGTGACACAGCCGACGATCATCGCCACGACATGCTGTACCGCAAGAGGAATCGCCCGTCGGACGCTCGGGATGCCGTTGAGATCGAAAATGGATGCTCTGGTTCTTTCTTCCGTTTCTGACGTGTTCATTACCTGCCGCCTCAAAAAGTGTTGCAATTTGTTGCTATATGTCCATAGTACGTCATAATTGTAAAATCGCAACAGCAATTTGCGAAAAACCCTCTTATAGCTTGCCATAATGTATTTGACTTGCCGAATCGGAACTTGAGAGAGATATTTGTAATACGAATGGCTGAACTGAATAGAGATGCACAATGAAGGAGAACTATACTTGGCGTGCGACCTATTCAGCGGTTTGGGAGAGCGTATTCAGATATCTGAGGAGGCTATGTATGGACAAGGCGGAAATATATTTCGCGGGCGGTTGCTTCTGGGGACTTGAGAAGTATTTTCAGAAGGTCCATGGGGTTCTCTCTACCGATGTAGGCTATGCCAACGGTCTGACCGAAGCCCCGACCTACAAGGACGTTTGTACCGATACTACAGGTTTCGCCGAGACCGTCCATGTAGTGTATGACCGCACTCTCGCCCCCTTGCGGTTTCTGCTGAAACTGTTTTTCAAGGCGATTGATCCGACTAGCCTGAACCGGCAAGGCGGGGATACAGGGACCCAATACCGCACAGGTGTGTTCTATGTCGATGACGGCGACCGTCCCGTTATCGTCGAATCACTGAATGAACTCTCGCACGCGTATGAGAATCCCATAGTCGTGGAATGTCTTTCGCTGTCCAACTATTATCCTGCGGAAGAATACCATCAGAAGTACTTGGACAAGCATCCCGGCGGGTATTGCCACCTCAGTTCTTCGGCCTTTGCTTTTGCCAAAACCGCCGCACCCGATTCTCTGGAGGCGCAGGATGAAACCAACCAATGAGAAAGCCAATGAACTGGAGCTGAAGGGCTTGCGGGACCGTCTGACCCCGATACAGTACGCCGTAACGCAGGAAAACGCTACGGAACCGCCGTTCAGGAATGAATATTGGAACAATGGACGACCGGGGATTTATGTCGATATTACAACGGGTGAGCCGTTGTTCATTTCATCTGATAAATTTGAATCAGGGTGCGGCTGGCCCAGCTTTACCCGTCCCCTCACGTCCTCCGTTGTGCGTGAAGTGGAGGATTTCTCCCATGGAATGTGCCGCACAGAAATCAGGAGCGCCGTCGGTGATGCCCATTTGGGCCATGTCTTTCCCGATGGCCCGGCTGATCAAGGCGGCCTCCGATATTGCATCAACAGCGCTTCGTTGCGATTCATCCCTGTGGGTGAAATGGAAGCGCGGGGGTATGGTGAATATGTGCCGTTGATCCGTATGCCGGACCGCCCAGTCTGATGGAAACGGGAGGAAACGCTATGGACATCTATCGAGTGGCATTGGTACAGCAGCGAGCTGTAGCGCATGACATGCGACGGAACCTTGAATTGGCGGACGGATATGTCCAGTGGGCGAAACATCATGGGTCGGCAGTCGTTGTATTTCCCGAAATGTGGTCGAACGGGTATTCCTTGCCCGATATTGAGGAGATCAGTCCAGCCGACAAGCCTCGGATTGTGATGGAAACCAAAGAACTTCTGCTTGCCGAAGCACGACGGACGGAAAGCGATTACGCAGGAGCCTTCTGCGCCATGGCGAAGGAGAATGAAATCGCAATTGTAGCGACAGGACTTTCTTCTGGTTTCTTTGCCGCCCGCAATACTGCCTATGTGATCGATCGTGCAGGGAAGCTGCTCATGGAATATGCAAAAGTACACACCTGTGTCTTCTCTCGTGAAGCGGTTCTTGAACGAGGAGATTTGTTTCCTGTTTGTGAACTGGACGGGGTGAAAGTCGGCGTCATGATCTGCTTTGACCGGGAATTTCCCGAAAGCGCGCGTATCCTGATGCTCAACGGCGCCGAACTGATTCTGATTCCAAATGCCTGTGACATGAATCGCGCCCGACTTTCTCAGCTTTCCACCCGCGCGTTTGAGAACATGGTCGGTATCGCCATGGCGAACTATCCTGGTAAAGGGTGGGGGCGGTCGTGTGCGTTCAGCCCCATCGTATTTGACGCCGACGGACATCCGGTGGACAATACCCTGTTGTTGGCTGATGATGACATCGAGGGCGTTTTTCTGGCCGATTTCGACCTGGACGCCATTCGTGAATATCGGGAAAAGGAAGTATGGGGCAACGCCTATAGGAACGTTGCCGCCTATGGTTCCCTTCTTGACTCTGAAGTCAGGAAACCCTTTTTGCGAGGGTAAGCCCGTTCAACGGCGTCGAAACATTTCACTTGGAAAGTACTTGAACCTCGCCAAATAAACAGTTTAGGAATTGGCCAGATTGTTCAAGGCGTCGCCGGTGAGCCGATACAGCGTCCAGTCATCCATCGGATGCGCATCCAGAGAAAGATAGAACTCTATGCTCGGCTGATTCCAGTCAAGGCAATTCCATTCCAGTCGTCCACAGCCCCGTTCAACCGCTATCTGGGCAAGTTTGCGCAACAACGCCTTGCCGCAACCGGTTCCCCTGACGTGCCGCCTGACATACAGGTCCTCCAGATATATCCCCGCCTTGCCGAGAAACGTAGAGAAATTGTGGAAGAACAGAGCAAATCCTACCGGCTCGTCACGCCATGTCGCCAACAGAACCTCTGCCTTCCGCTGGTCGAACAACCAGTAGCGCAAGGATTCTTCCGTCGCGACCACTTGGTTCAGCATATGTTCATAGTCGGCGAGTTCCCGAATAAAAGTAAGTATCGTCGGTATATCGTCGATAGTCGCAAGCCTAAGTTCGCAGTCCGGTACTGTCTGCATGATGCGCGACGCTCCTTGATAAAAGATGGATATTCGTGGTCGATAATACCAGAATCGGTTTGTTTGACCAACTGACAACGCATGTTTTTCATCATTTTTGCCATCGTTATGGCAAAAATGGTCTTTCCTGGCTGGCCTGGATGAAGTTGGCATGAACTTTGCAAAGATGTTCCTGCAACAGCGGCGTTGTCATCCGCTGAACTTCCTTATGGAGAATCACCATGAAACACTCTGTAATCCTGGTCCTGTGCCTGGTCTTGTCCTTGGTAGGCGTAGCCTGTACCTCCGCCGTTGAAGGGCATGTCGTCGAACCTGTCATCGTAACAGAAGAAACGGCAGGAAATACCACACTGAACAATGTTCCTGATAATGCTTCAGATTGCGACGCAACCTCGAAACACGCTGCGCGTCTGGCTGATCTGGACTATCTGTGTTCGCACCTCGCTATGTCGCACCCCGACATGTTCCGTAATACTACCCGCGACGCCGTTGAACGCAAACGGCAGGAAATCATCACCAAAATGGATGACCTGGACGATTTTTCCTTCGCGATTGAACTCCAGACCCTCGTAGCGATGCTAGGGGATTCCCATACGACGATCAACGTGAATAATCTGGTCGATGAAGACTTTCGGATGCTTCCCGTTCGACTTAAAAGTTTCGATGGTCGATGGATACTGAGTACCGTCCCCGCGGAACTGGAACAATACCTCGGATATGAACTGCTGTCGCTCAACGGGCATCCGATGCGGGAGGTGTACACGGCGCTTGCACCATTCATCAGCCATGACAATGACGTAAAGCTTGAACGTCAGTTCCTTTCTACGTTTTATGTCGTTCCGATACTCCGCCATTTCGGTATTGTAGCAGATGAAAGCGTCATACCGCTGGTACTGGGTTTTCCAAAAGGGGAGTCCGTGGTTGTGACTATTCCCGTTATTGCCGCCAAGGATGCGCAGTCGTATAGCTTCAGCATGTTGTCCCGCCAGCGTGCGTCGATGCCCGCCACGGAATGGGATCGCTCACGCAACTACAAGGCGTTTGAATTGGATGATGATACGCTGTACGTCCAATACAATGTCTGTCAGGAAGACAAGGATTTGCCGATGGAGGTGTTTGTCGGGCGACTTGACCGAATGATGGCTGACGGGAACTATGGAAGAATCATCCTTGACATGTGCAACAACGGCGGAGGAAGCGACGGCGGCCCGCTGATATCCTGGCTGGGGAAATGCCTTGAAGCGGGCCAGAAAGTATATACCTTGATTGGCGAGACGACGTTTTCCGCCGCGGTGAACAACGGCGTGCTCTTGCAGATGGCCGGCAGCGTTCTGGTCGGGACGCCATCCAGCGGCAACGTGAACCATTTCGGCTCAACGGATGCGTTCGTTCTTCCAAACCTTCCGTTGCAGGTTCGGTATTCGACCAAGTACATGAATCTCGCGGAGCATTTCGGTGTCGCGGATAGGTATGGAGATTCTCCGCTGGCACCGGACGTGACGGTCGGGCAGTCCCTGTCCGACTACTTGGCGGGAATCGATACCACCGTCGAATATGTACTTGCCATGGATGAATAACGCCGGAAACCGCATGGCGACGAAAACATAGCTTTGCCAATGCGGTTCAGTAGGGGCGGGGAAAAAAGCTCGTCAGGTTGATAGCTCTCAAATTTTTCAACCTGACGACATGAAACCCTTGCCCTTTTTTGCATGAACGGGGTTGTCTAATCAGTACAGAGAATGTACTCTTACTATGATGATATCATGGTTCCGAATATCGGGGGTTGTGGTATCCGGGGTGGAACGGAGGAAACGGTGGTCGGCTTTTTTTTCAAGAAGGCATTTTTTGATGGTTGGGACAATCTGATCGGTCTGGTAGTACTGAATCTTGGGTATCTGGTTGTGCTGGCGGGGCTGTATGGAGCCATGACCGTCGCGTCCATGAATTCATGGCTGGGTATTCTGTGCGTCATCGCCGTCATCGCCTTGTATTCACTCTATACCGGCGCCGTGGCGTACCAGTGTCATGCGTATTCCAACTATACTCGTGGAGGATGGAGCGGGTTCAAGGAAGGTATGGTCCGGATGTGGCGGCACAGCATGATCTATTTCGCATTGTCTGCGTTGGTGTTCCTCCTGATCATGTTCGTTATTCCGTTCTATTTCTCCTACAACAACATGATCGGCTTTATTCTGTCGATTATCCTGTTCTGGGTGTTCCTCGCCATCTTGCTGGCGTTGATGTATTTTTTTCCGTTGGCCTGCATGATGCCCGGAGACCGACCTTTGAAGACCCTGAAGAAGTCCTTCATGGTGGTTGCCGACAATTTGTGGTTCTCAGTTTTCCTCGGCGTCTATACTATTGTCTGTTTTGTCCTTACCGTCATCGTCGCGGGACTGATTCCCGGTGTCGCCGGCATTACCTTGGCCCAGATGGATGCGATGAAGCTCCTGATGTTCAAGTACGACTATTTTGAGGCCAATCCAGAGGCTCCCCGCAAGCATCTCCCTTGGGAGGAGCTGCTGTTCGATGAACGGGAAAAGGTCGGGCATCGGTCGCTACGCAACATGATTTTCCCCTGGAAAGACTAAAAGGCGTTTTCTAGCGACGATTATTTATCATTTTATTTATTATGACGTCTCATATTATAAAGAAATTTGTCAAACTGATAAATTTCTTATCATGTACAACTCCAAAAGGCTCTATCTGTGTTGGCAGACGCAAAAGGTATAGTAGGAGGCAAGTTTGTGATTGTCGAATGTGAGGATTGTCTTGTCAGCCTGTATCAGTCTGAGTGTTTCGGCTTCAAGCTGTTCAACACCCCCGGAAAGAAAAACAGATTTAACCAGTTATACAGATTCTTTTGATAGCGTAATTCTAGAATCCACGATTCTGCCCCATGAAACTTAAAATCATTTAACATATATGGTCGGCATATTTTTAGTGCCGGAACTTTTGCGCCAGTAATACTGTAGAGGTAGCTTCTCTTGATACTTGTCCTGATTTATGTACATATGTATCCTATGAAACACGTTGTCCAACGTTTTTGCCTGTAAAGGACGTGATTCTTGACGTTTCCCCACAGAAGAGGTATTCCATGGGATGTGAAGTCGAACTTAAAGCGCATATAGACGACTATCAGGAACTCCGTTCCCGGATTGTTTCCTTACGGGGGATGATGGAAGGTGTCAGCGAACACAAGACCGACATCTACTGGTCTTTGCCCAATGAACGTCCATTGTTTCGCGTCCGCGAAGAATCTACCGGCCCGATTGACGGAAAGCCGAATGTCGGCGGCTTGTTGTTCACTCGCAAGGACAAGCAGCTTCAAGGGGCGATTGAGGTCAACCACGAAATAGAATTCTCAGCTCCCCTGACAGACGCCCCGAAGGTGTATGAATTCTGTGAATCTCTTGGCTATGTCGTCTATGTGCGTAAAGAGAAGACTGGATGGGCCTGGCGCTGCACCCCCGGTGGAGACGCAGCTCCAAAAGTCCATATTGAACTTGTCGAAGTCACTTCCCTAGGATGGTTTCTGGAGATGGAGTGCGTCTTGGACGATGCCGCGACCCTGGAACAGATTCAGACGGCCCAGACGACGTTGCTTCTCCTGCTTGACGAATTGAACGTGCCTCGTACAGCCATAGAAGACCGCTATTATATGGATATGCTACTGACTCGTTGATGATAGAGATCCCTGCCTCGGTTGTCTGGCGCCTATCGTTGAGAAAAATCTTTCAATGATGGATGGACATGAAAAAACCGCCACGCAGACGTTCATTCACCGCATGGCGGTTTTCCGTTTTTGTGTTCAGATATGGTATTTCTGCATCGCATCGGGCGGCGGGGACATCGCTTCGGCAAGTGCGTTCACGTTTCCTGTTCGGATCGCCGGTATCAGCCGTTTGATCTGGTCACGTGGCAAATCCCACCATCTGAGGGACTCCAACTTCGTTATCGTTTCTTGGTCGAAACGCTTTCGGATTGTTTTCGCAGGAACGCCGCCCACAATCGTATAGGGGGCGACATCCTTTGTCACGACCGCTCTCGTTCCGATGATCGCGCCATCTCCGATATGGACGCCCGACATGATGACCGCCTCATATCCAATCCAGACGTCGTTGCCGATCACGATGTCCCCCTTGTTGTCCCACGCCGTCGTGATTTCCGAAACGGGCGATTCCCATTCTTCGAAGAACAGGGGAAAAGGGTAGGTCGACAAGGATTTCAGCGTATGGTTCGCACTGGTGAAGATGAATTTCGCTCCGCAGGCGATGGAACAGAACTTACCCACGATCAACCTGTCTTTGTTGATGGGGTAATGATAGAGCACATTGTTTGTTTCAAAATCAACAGGGTCATGCACGAAATCGTTGTACATCGTGTAGGCACCGATTGAAACGTTGGGATTCTTGACTACAGCCTGTAGATAAACGGTCTGCGTGTCACCTGTACGGGGATATATTTTTTCCGCCGGAATAGCCATTGTAGGTCCTCCTAGTTCATATTGTCATTGATGCTATTCCGGCTATCGCAATGCAACGTTTCATTGACACTCTCTCCTCTTAGTTTCAGGGATTCATTATAATCCTAGTTTCAGTATCGCATCCAGCAAGAAGAACAAACATCCCATCCCCATGATCGGGAAGATATTGTTCGTCCGTCCCAGCGCCACCTTGCCGCTGATTTTCGATGGAAGGATAAGCGGTAGGAAGCTCCACAGTCCCAACATGATCGTCTCTGGAATCAGGAAGGGGAGCAACGTCGTCCCATATTGCAGCGGGATGTTCGGGTAGATGATGAACAACAGGAACGGCAGTGCCGCGGAGAAGAAAAGCGACGCCCGGCTTCCCCCTCGCGTGCCGAATGAAAGCATGAACAGCGCCAACGCGGCGATGAAGATTGATACGAAAATCGCTATGAACGAATAGGGGATGCCCTCCAGCAGAATCGCTCCAAGCATGTTGCCAAGAAGCAACGTAATGATTTTGAATGCGGAAGTCAGATGAAGGAATACTGAACGGACTTGGCTTTCCTCTGGGAAAAGATGGAAGATGGCCGCAACCACGAAATAGCAGATGTAGAGTGTGAACACAAATACGGAAAGGACTCCGGCCACACCGAATGTCGGTAGTTTGTTGATGTTGATGGCGACCATGATCATCAGCGCGATGGCTGTCAACGCGCCAACGATATCAACGATAGCGTTGAAAGGAGCTGCCGGAGCATAGCGGCTGGATACCCGTTTCGTTTCTGGCGAAACCTTGCGCATCCACTGATCGCTGTTGAAGTTGAATGAAAAAGCGGTTCCGTTTTTCAGTTTCGCGGAAAAATCCACCCTATGCACTTGATCCGCATGTTCCGAAATATCAATCACATGCTCTTTGAAATCCTCGAACAGGTTCTTGAGCTTCTGTTCTTGAGCCTCGTTCCGTTCTTCTTCCGTCTGTAGTTTTTTCTCTGTATCCATATCCATGTTCAACTCCAGAACTTGTTGGTCTTGATATCATCGATCAGTCGGGAGACCTCGCTCTTGACTGCTTCCATAATCATTTCTTCTGCCCGTTTTGAATCCGTCTTCGCAATTTCCAGCGCCTCGGGGAATTCCATCGGTCTTCCGATATTTGCATAGTAGTTCTTCGATACCACCGTCATTTCTCGTCCCGCGACTTGTGACTGTTTCCTTCGTACTCTCCTTTTTGGGGCGATAAGTCCGATTGGAATGATGGGAACCGGGTTCTTTAGGTATATTCTCGCCAGTCCCGCGCGAAAAACATCAAGTTGTTCGATGGTATTCAGCCTCCCTTCTGGGAAAATATAGACGCTGTCGCCTTGCTTGAGATGCTCCACCGCGGTATCGACCACCGCATGTTTGTTTTCTGAGGTCAAAGCCGGAATCTGCTCGGTCCAATGCAGGAAATTTTTTACGATGGGAATCCCGAAGCCTGGTCCTATGACCATATGCAACGGCTCCGGCATCAATGTCGTGACGAAATTTGCATCACTTGAAGAAAAATGATTTGAGCAATAAAGCTTCGGCCCCGGTGGAAGCTCCGTTTCCTGCCATACTTGGAAATCATAGTTCAATTGCAAGATGAGACGTATGATGGTTCGGTAGATGCCATGCAGGAATCGTGCCCGTTTCTTCACTTCCAGTGATGCTCCCTTTTGCAGAGTGTACGTTTATTCCCTCCGTGGGTCAACGCCTGCTCGGAGAATGGACCGGTTGCTGTGTCGGCCTTCGCAAGGCCGTACCGAAGTACTGTCCTTGCTGGTCCTTCTTGCCCCCGGCCCATTCTCCTTCGCAGGTGGTCCCCGCATGGACCGGTTGCTGTGTCGGCCTTCGCAAGGCCGTACCGAAGTACTGTCCTTGCTGGTCCTTCTTGCTTCCGGCCCATTCTCCTTCGCAGGTGGTCCCCGCATGGGCCGGTTGCTGTGTCGGCCTTCGCAAGGCCGTACCGAAGTGCTTCCGGGATTCCTATGCCGAACTGGATGTTCATCGCCTTTCGCTGGTAGATTTGTCTGATACGTTGATACGTATGGATTTCCTATTCCCATCTGACGGGACATTTTGTAAAATAAACGAAGAACATCTATCATGAGGAGCAAGTATATGGAATGGAGAGCGAGCCATATTCTGGTCAAGGACAGGGCATTGGCTGAACAAATATATCAGAAAATAAAGGGTGGGGCGAATTTCGCCGCGTTGGCGAGGCAGTATTCGACCTGTCCCAGCAAGAATCAGGGGGGCGACCTAGGATGGTTCGGCCCTGGAAAGATGGTTCCGGAGTTTGAACGTGCGACGCAAAAACTTTCCTATGGTGCCATCAGCGCACCGGTCAGGACGCAGTTCGGGTATCATATCATCAAAAAGACCGGTACAAGAGACTAAAAAGAATATTTTGTTCCATCGATTCCGCCATGTACAAGGGGATATTGGCCTCCATTGCGTTTGTGCCCGCATTACATCGCCATTGTCGTTCAATAGAAATGGCTTTGACGTGTTGTGTTTGCGGCGTTGGCTGTGTTGTGTCGATGGCAAGGCTATGCATGAAAAAAGGATAGCCAAAGAATCCATGTCAGCGATGTCATCGACATGGATAACCTGGGCGATGTGGGCGATATCTGAAACAATGGAAGATGGTAGGAACTGACATGATCTGGTGGAAAGAGATAGCATACGGCTGAAAACGGCGGTACATATTTGAAAACGGCGAAACAGAAACCTTGCTGGACGGCTTACCAAGAAGGAATCAGCAATGTCCTTCTTGAAGCAGGATCGAACACCTCATGCGTTTCTATCTGATAGACATCCTCAATCCGTTGTTGCGTCAGTACCTCGGAAGGATCTCCCGTCGCGACGATACGTCCCTCATCCATCAGCACTACATGGTCGCTGAATACTTGTACTACGTCCAACGCATGAAGTACGCAGATGACGGTCAGTTTTTGTACATCGACCAAAGTACGAAGTAGACGCATGATATCCCGCTGGTGGAACGGGTCGAGATGGTTGATCGGCTCATCCAGAGCCAATACTCGTGTTTCCTGCGACAACGCCCTGGCCAGCAACACTCTCTGTGCCTCCCCCCCCGAAAGCTCTGTGATCAGCTTGTCGCGCATAGAAGCGGTTCCTGTGACTTCCAGGGCATGTTCTATGACCATGATATCTGTTTTGTCCAACGGAGTGAACCTTTTTAAATGAGCGTACCGGCCCATCGCCACACAGTCGAATACGGTGAAATCGTAGTCAGTCGTTCCTTTTTGGGCGACCATCGCCACTTGTTGCGCAATCAACCGCTGCCGAAGCTCCGCGATATCCAGGTTCCCGACATAGACGGTTTTAGGGAGCGGGGGGAGTACTCGTACCAGATATTTGAGCAACGTGCTCTTTCCCGCCCCGTTCGGCCCGATAATCGAAGTGAACCTACTTGCAGGAATCTCAACCGTCACATCATTGAACAGAAGATGCTGTCCGTACCCCCCTGTAAGATGGCTGAAACGGATGTCCGGAGAAATTATTTCGCTCATTGCCGTTTCCTTCTGAGACTATTTTTCAATAGGATGATGAACAATGGGGCGCCGGCGATCGATGTGACGACTCCTACGGGTAGTTCCGTGGTCCCCATGACCGTACGGGATAGCGTATCTGCCAGTAGCATCAACAGAGCGCCGACAATCATGGAGCAGGGGAGCAGTCGCCTGTGTTTCGGTCCGACTATCATCCGTACAAGATGGGGTGCCATGAGCCCTATGAAGCCGATGACTCCGCAGAATGCCACGATTGAAGCGACCGCGGCCGTGGCTATCACTAGTAGGGTGAACCTCCAGAACCGGATTGACAGCCCTGAGCTGATGGCTGACGTTTCATCAAGCAACAGTAGGTCAAGCTCCCGATGTGTCAGCAGCAGTGGAATGGTAGTCAGCAAGGCTGATATCAGCATCACGCCCAGCTTCGTCCAGTCGCTGGAACCAAACGAACCAAGAGTCCAGAACAATACTTGGTCGAGCTGTTCATGATTCAGGAACATGAGTAGGGTCATCAACGCCGACAGCAGATAGTTCAATGCGACTCCCGTGAGCAATAGAGTGGTTCTGGACCATCCGCTGCGACCCGAAATAGAAAATATCAGGAATGCCGTCGTCATTGCCCCCATCCATGCGCTTGCGGGCAAGCCCCAGGAACCGGCCCATGTCGGCATCATCCCGGCGAGTAACGCCAAGGCCACTCCGAACGACGCTCCTGAGGAAATACCAAGCACATAAGGATCCGCCATGGGATTTCGGAACACAGATTGAAAGACTACACCGCTGGCCGCCAGTACCGCCCCCGCGACCAATGCGCTGAGTATCCGCGGAAGCCGAAGGTTCCAGACAATGTAGAATTGGGCTTGGGAATACGTATTTTCGGAAGCCGCTCGCTTTCCCCAGATCCCTTCATGGATTATCGATATCGTCTGGCGCGGGCTGATATTCGCTGGACCCATCATGATTGCGAGCGACGCCAGCAGGACGATCATTACCACAGCCGAGAAAAAGAGCAGGCGTGCTTGTCGACTCTGCCGAGTTCTCATTGAATCGTCCATACTATTCCGCCATAGCCTGGGGATGAAAAATTCTTGCAAAATCTTCTATCGCCTGCGCCGTTCGGGGCCCTTGTCTGTCCACTGCGTTGTTATCGATGGGGTAGATACTGTCCGTCTTGACAGCGGAAAGATCCTTGTAGACGCTACTTGAACAGAACAGCTGCTTTGTACTTTCAAAATCAGAACCCCAGTGTGATGTCAGGATGATGATTTGTGGATTTTTTTCCGCCAGCAGCTCTTTGCTGTAAGTCCAGTAACGCCCATCCTTCGCTACGTTGTCCCCTCCTGCTATGGAAATCATTTCATCGATATAGGTGTCTCCTGTAGCGGTAGAATCGAACTGTCCGAAATCAATCACATAGTAGCAGGTGGGCCGAGCCAGCCCTTCGACTTTTTGCTCGACGGCTTTTATGCGGCGGGACAGGCCGGCGACCAGCTCTAGGCTTTCAGCCTCTTTTCCGCAAAGCAGACCGATGTCCTTGATCATCTCCATGGTTCCCGCTACAGAGGATTGTTTATTGATTGTCGCCAATGGAATGCCTGTTTTCCGTAGCGTCTGGAGGACATCGTCGTTTGCCAAGGAGCTGGCGATAATCAGATCCGGTTCCAAGGCGAGGATTTTTTCGATGGATGGCTGCCAAAGCGTTCCGACGCTGTCAACCGCAAGCGCCTCCTGCGGGTAGTCGCAATAGTCAGTTCTGCCTACCAGCAGGTTCCCCGCTCCAAGGGCGAACATCGTCTCAGTGACGTTCGGTCCCATGCTGACGATTCTCCGGGGGACGTTCGGCAAGCCGATGGTCATGCCGGTACTGTCGATATAGACGATGTCATGTTTCTGTTGTACCGCTTGCGTTGCCTGATACGTTTCCCTGATTGCCAGCGCGCACAAAGGAGCCACGACTATGAGCAATAATATAATTCCCGCCAATAAGATTCTGCGTAGTAGTGACGAAGGGCCTTTCATACCTGCGCCTCCTGGAAGAAACCTCCGTCGGAACGATTTTTTCGCTCCAGATCCATACGCCGTGGATCCCGTTGTGTCTATACGGACTGAGGCGCACGATCAGGCAGGTCTCCTGGCTTGGCGTCGTTGGAGAAAGAAGCCTTCCCAAAGCTGGCAGAAGCTCCAGTGGCCGTACCGTTTGCTTGAGTGCGACGGCACTATCATTCTCCGTGGCATAGGGCATATATACGCCCTGACCTCACAGTGGCGGGACCGCATGGGATTTTCACCCATTTCCCTTTCGCGTCTACGACGCATACCGAACGTGCATGGTGTTACTCTAAAGGCCCTCATCCCTCCTGTCAAGCCTGCCTATTCAATCAATACGCCCAATACTATAGCATCAGCCGGCCGGATCGCCGGTTGTACTATCCGCCGGCATCTTCCTTCTCTGGAGTGTGTTGCCACACACAAATCTGCTTGACAAAACCCCCTCCGGCAAAGCATCGGGAGAACAGTACACGGATACAGTTCTTCACGGATGACGTAGTCGAAGATTGTTTGCTTTTCGCGGGGACTCGCCGTACTTTGCCCGTATTGCCGTGTCGTCGGTCGCTCCAGGCAATCACAAATGACCACGATTGCACAAGGAAAATAATTCCTTATGGAAATATATTCGGTTTCGCGATTGTCCATGATGGTAAAAAAAGATGCCAATGACCGTTGAAAAATGGTTATTGATCGTGTTTGCCATTGACAACTTTTTTCCAGCGATGGAATAATGCATGTGACAGTAGACGCTTTCTGAGGACACAGGTCAATTGGCGATGGTTGTTCCTATCCATCGGCTGTCTGCGGGAATCTGTATCGCTGCGTAGTTGATTCGGTACATGGAGGTGAATATGAGCAACAAAAAAGTAAAATTGAGGTCCGTGGTTCGCATCAAGAAACAACCGCCACGACCCGAGTTGGCACATCTGGACAAGCGGGAAAGCAAGCCTAGGAAGAAACCGACGATCAAGAAAGTCGCGGTGGCTCCCGGACCGTCTTCTAAAGCCAATGTTCCCACAGTTGAAAAGCCTGTGATTGGAGAGGTCGCTCCCGTTGTTCCGACTTCAGCAAGCGCCCCCACTGTCCCGGTTGTCCCGATAGTCGCGGACAATACCGATGGCGCAAAGGTCGCGGCGTCGGCTTGCGAGGTGGAGGGAATAGTGGATTCTCCAGCCGGGGATGCGTGCGGAGATACGGAATGCCAGACGGAAACGGTGGATGTCATCATCCAGAAAAAACTGAAAAAGCTTTCTCTCGCTGAATTGCAACGGTATGCGAAACAGTCGGCGAAAGGGGCTGACAATGCCATTGTCGAGCATGCGGAGTTATCTGCTGCGTTGGATGAAAAGCTGTCGGAGATCAAAGCCACGAAGACTCCGAAGGATGCTTCGGAAGATGTGCGCGCCGAGTATAATGCGAAACGCGCCCAATTGAGGAAAGAACGGGATGCGTTCACACGCAAGAAGACGATTTCCTACGAAAACGCTGTGGCGCTGGAACGTGCCGCCGATGAATACGCCGCTATCGTCGCGTTGTTGCTTGACCAGCCGGAAATTGATTATCGCAAGCAACCTCGGCTGAATGAAAAGAATGTCGGTTTGACCGACGATGAGAAATTGGCTTTGATAGAACGGTTTCTCGCTTCCGGTCGTTTCTCCAAACAGGACGTTCCTGTTGCCGCGTCCAATGTCTCCGTCGCCGCTGCGCCATCCGCAATTTCCAGAACTCCCGATGCCCTGGAGAAAACTGAAGTGACGTCTATGCCTCAGAAGCCCTTGCGGGCGATGCCTATGGTCGCGCCTGCAAAAACTTCCGAAGAACAGGCGAGTTCCTCGGATAGTGGTTCTGGCTCCCTGGACGGAGGAAGAAAGCGGGGGCGGGGAGGCGCCTTTGCTTTGTTGGCGGTGTTCGGTTGCCTGCTTCTTGCCCTCGTTCTGTTTTTTTTGCATTGAAAAAGGATTTTTCGGTATTTGAGACATTCGTCGCAGATCGGCCGCTCGATCGTTGTGTCGGTCCGCTTGCCAACTTCCGTACCCCAAGTCGTAATGCTTTCCATCGCTGGTCAGCCTATCGGCGGGAAGGTGCGGCTTGGGTGTTTGGACGACTCTTGGTATCGGTTGTGGGCGTGCCGCTGTATCGCTGGAAGGGATTGCGTTGACGCTCGTATTTTGCGTTGACCCCTCGTGCCGTCGTGTTGTATCATCGCATCATGGAACAAAAAGAACTGATTATATATACCGATGGGGGTTGCTCCGGCAACCCCGGTCCTGGAGGCTGGGCGTATGTCATGCAGTCCGGTGGACAGACCTTGACCCAGGGCAGTGGCGGCGAAGCGCAGACGACCAACAACAGGATGGAGTTGACCGCCGTCATCGAAGCGTTGAAGAAAGCGGGGGAATATAAGCCGGATGCCATCATCCTGCATACTGACAGCCAGTATGTCAAAAACGGCATCACCGCTTGGATCCACAATTGGAAGCGGAATGGATGGCGTACTTCTTCAAAGGAACCGGTGAAGAACAAGGACTACTGGATTGCGCTTGATGCGATTAACGCCGTTATGCCGGTAAAGTGGCGATGGGTCAAGGGACACGCGGGAATTGAACTGAACGAACTGTGCGACAGCTTGGTACGTGTCGAGATGGACAAGTTCCAATAGTGACTGTCCACCAAAGATACCGTGAATTTGATTTTTGACCGTTGCATCCGTTATTTGATGCGGGACGTTGGAATAAGTATCGTAAATCTGTTACAATAATAGTCATGGAGTCGATTGCCAGCGTTCAGACAAAGGATTATATCGCGACACAGATTCGTGAGTTGGTGTATCAAGGCCGGCTTTCTGATGGCCAGGAACTTACACAGGAAGATATCGCCGCCCGTCTCGGAGTATCAAGGATGCCTGTTAGGGAGGCGTTTCAAGCGTTGGCTCAGCAAGGTGTCTTGCAACGACTTCCAAATAGGCACATGCGGGTGATCGGTATTTCTTCTGAGAATACTGTTCAGCTGATTTCCGTACTGTCCGCCGTCCAGCAGCAGGTTCTGAGGTTCGTCTGTGAGTTCTCTGAGCCGCCGACAGCGGAGCTCATGGCGTTGTTGGAGTCTTTGGATGAAGTTTCATGGCACCGTAGGATATCGATGAGTCTCGGCAACGCAGCATTGGATTCTTGGCTGTCGCCTATGCTCGGCGGATATATAGCGTATTGTATGCGCAGGTATAAGGAACCCTCACGGATTGAACGATTGGTATTGGCGACCGATTTTCTTGAAGCGAAAGCTTCCGATGACGCCTGCCAGGCCTTGCGCGGATATTTTGACATGTTGTTGGCGACTGTCCGGCAAGGAGCGCGAAATGGATAGTCTGCGCCCGATCAAACTGTTGCCCGCGAGGGAGCGCGTCGCTTCCGCTTTGCGTAAGGCGATTATGACTCAAGAATTGAAGAAAGGTGAGGAAATCTCACTTGAAAGCATTGCGGAGCGATTACAGGTTTCCAGTACTCCCGTCCGCGAGGCCTATCAGATGCTCGCTAGGGAAGGGCTGATCAAGCTGCGTCCGAACAAAGGCGCGATTGTCCTGGGAATAAGTGAGAAATGGATCCGAGAACATTTTGAACTCCGAGCTATTCTTGAACGGGAAGCCGTCATGATGGTCTGTCGTAAAAATGTTGATTTATCGAGTATACTTAATGTTGACGCCCGTTCCCAAGAAGTGCTGAAATACCAGACATGGCAGGATTATGCGGATTGTAACCAATCATTCCATATGGAAATCTGGACGGCGGCAGGCAACGAGAAATTAAAGGAACTCCTGTCGAGTCTGTGGAACGGTTTGTCCATGGGATATCGTGTTACAGAAGAAGAATATGCGAGACTGTCTATAGGCGAGCATCAAGAAATCGTCGCCGCCCTTGTCGCCAAGGATGGACAAAAAGCCGGCCAATTGATGGAGGCCCATATCCTGCGGAGTATGGAAAGCATACTGACCCATCTGAACCCAGGAGAATAAGAAAACAATTTTACTTGACAATGTGAAGGACGGTGATATTATGAACAAAAATGGATACATTATCATATATCAAAAATCATATATTGATAAGATAAGTATCCGTATACAAAAAAAGGGGGAAAAAATGAGTCCTGCCATCATCACATTACTATTTTTGTTGTTTGCTATTGTCATGTTCGTCTGGGAGAAGATACCTCTGGCTGTCACATCGATGATTGTTTGCGTGGGTTTGGTACTTACAGGAGTCCTTGATTCCAAGACGGCTTTTTCTGGTTTTGTGAATAATAACGTTATTTTGTTCGTCGCGATGTTTATCGTCGGTGGTGCGTTCTTCGAGACCGGCATGGCGAATAAAATTGGTGGCTTGGTAACTAGATTCGCCAAGACTGAACGCCAACTGATAGTGTCCGTCATGGTTATCGTTGGCCTCATGTCTGGTTTTCTTTCCAACACCGGTACTGCCGCGGTTTTGATTCCCGTCGTCATCGGTATCGCCTCAAAATCTGGATATTCTAAATCGCGTCTTCTGATGCCATTGGTATTCGCCGCTGCGATGGGGGGCAATCTGTCGTTGATCGGCGCCCCTGGTAACCTGATGGGGCAGAACGCACTTCAGGAAATTGGCATGTCCTTCAGTTTCTTTGAATATGCGAAGGTCGGATTGCCGATGCTGGTCTGCGGTATCATCTATTTTGCGTTCTTTGGATACAAATTTCTCCCTGATGCCAGCAAATGCGTCCCTTCCGACACGATTTTTGATGAGCAACCTGATTTCAGCAAGGTTCCTGCTTGGAAGCAGTGGCTATCGCTCGTGATTCTGGCCATGACCGTATTCGGCATGATTTTTGAGAAAAAAATTGGCATAGCGTTGCATGTCACTGGTTGTGTAGGCGCCCTGCTGCTATTGTTGACTGGCGTCATCAATGAAAAACAGGCAATCAAGTCCATCGACATGAAGACGATTTTTCTTTTCGGCGGTACGTTGGCGTTGGCCAGCGCTCTTGATAAGACTGGTGCCGGCGCCCTGATTGCGGATATCGTGATCAATTCTCTCGGAAGTAGCGCTTCTCCGTTCGTGCTGACATTCGCCGTCTTCATGATTGCCTGTGTATTGACAAACTTCATGTCCAATACCGCGACGACAGCTTTACTGGTTCCTATCGCCATGTCAATTGCCGGTACCCTTGGCGCTGATCCACGGGCGGTCATCATGGCGACTGTCATCGGAGGCAGTTGCGCTTATGCGACTCCAATTGGAATGCCTGCCAATACGATGGTTGTAGGAGCCGGCGGGTATCGTTTCATGGACTACGTAAAGGCTGGATTACCGTTGATTGGTATCGCCATCGTAGTGAATATGATTTTGTTGCCAATCCTCTATCCGTTCTTCCCCGCATAAGGGAATATGGATATCGAATAACATAATGAGGGAAAGAATATGAACAAAGAAGAACAAGTGAAAAAAATGACCGACCTCATGGCACGTTTCGTGGCCTATGTCGGCAAAAAACTGCCCGATGATGTCGAGGCGAAGCTCTCTGAACTGCGTGCGCAGGAGACCGGGGCCTTGGCGACTACCATCTATGACACGATGGCTAAGAATCAGGAACTCGCCATGGCTCTAGACCGTCCTTGTTGTCAGGACACTGGGGTTCTGCAATTCTGGGTAAAGTGCGGGACACGTTTCCCATTGATAGGCGAGTTGGAGGGGCTACTCAAGGAAGCCGTAGTACAGGCGACGTTCGCCGCGCCATTGCGTCACAACAGTGTAGAGACTTTCGATGAGTACAATACTGGCAAGAATGTGGGAAAAGGGACGCCTACGGTATTCTGGGATATCATTCCTGATAGTGCCGATGTTGAAATTTATACCTACATGGCCGGTGGTGGGTGTACTTTGCCTGGCAAGGCGATGGTATTGATGCCGGGCGCCGGTTATGAAGGCGTGACTCAGTTTGTCTTGGATGTGATGACCAGCTATGGTTTGAACGCTTGTCCTCCGTTGTTGGTCGGCGTAGGGGTGGCGACTTCCATTGAAACTGCGGCGTTGCTTTCCAAGAAGGCGCTGATGCGTCCGATCGGGTCTCATAATGACAATGAACGTGCTGCGAAAATGGAGAAGCTGTTGGAGGACGGCATCAACAGCATCGGACTCGGCCCCCAGGGGATGTCCGGCAACATGTCGGTAATGGGAGTTAACATTGAAAATACCGCTCGGCATCCGTCAACGATCGGCGTCGCTGTGAATGTCGGTTGTTGGTCCCATCGTCGAGGGCATATTGTGTTTGATCGGGACTTGAACTATACAATTACTACGCATTCGGGGGTAACGCTATGAGTGAAAAGAAAATATTGACCACGCCAATCAAAGCTAATGATCTTGAAGGAATACATGTCGGAGATATTATCTACCTCAATGGATATCTAGTGACTTGTCGTGATGTCGCCCATCGCCGCTTGATTGAAGAACGGCGCGCCCTTCCTGTGGACATCAATGGACTTGCCATTTTTCACGCAGGCCCGATTGTCCGTCCAATTGGTGGTGACAAATTCGAAATGGTTTCCGTAGGGCCGACCACCAGTATGCGGATGGAGAAATTTGAATATGAATTCGTTAAGCGGACTGGGGTGAAGTTGATCGTCGGAAAAGGCGGAATGGGGTCCGGGACTGAAGCGGCCTGCAAGGAATTCAAAGCATTGCATTGTGTGTTCCCTGCTGGTTGCGCTGTTCTCGCCGCCACTGAAGTTGAGGAAATTGAACGTGCGGAATGGCGGGATCTGGGAATGCCTGAAACACTTTGGGTTTGTCGCGTGAAGGAATTCGGACCGCTGATTGTTTCTATCGACACCGAAGGGCGGAACATGTTCGAGGAAAACAAAGTCGAATTCAACAAGAAAAAAGATGCCGCATGTGAACAGATCTGCAAGGAGGTCAGGTTCATCAAATAACAAAGTCTGGACTTTTCTGGGTTGATGGAGACTGACGAAACAATCTAGGGGCCTTGGTCAAATGAAAAAATTGACCAAGGTTTACTTTTTGATTTCTGTTAAATAGGGCTATTGAGGGGGCTCTTGGTTTTGTTTCGACTGCAATGGAGCGGGAAAACCTGTTTTTACCAAAGAGATCCATGGCTCCCCGTTTCCTCCCCGGGATTGGTCGATCACTGCCAACGCCTTCAGTGCGTCCGCGTCCGCCGATTTCCTTTCCAGCAGATACCAGGCGTGGGCGGTTGCGTCGTCATATCGTTGCGATTCAACCAACAGGTTCATCAGCCGTATCCGGCTTGTCGTATCGGCTGGGTCGAGGCTGACGATCTCCTCCCATGCCGGAATTGCTTCGATTCCTTTTCCAGCCAGTTCCAGACTCGTAGCTTGAGCTTTCGCGAAACGCAGCAAATGCGGATGCTGCCGGTAGGCCGCTTCCGCTAGAGCCGCGGCCTCATCAAAGCGATTGGCTTTGATCAGGGCCGCGGTTTTGTTATACAGCAATTTTTCGTTCTCTGAATGAACTTCCAACCCCCGGTCATAGATTTCGATAGCTTTGTCGAAATTACCTTCTGCAAGATATAGCTCTCCCAGTTCCAAGGCCGCGTTGATTTCTTCCGTGGTTTCGTCGACCGTTGTCGCGCAGCCGACAAAGCAGAACAACGCGAAGAGTAATGCAACCAGCGGCATGTATCGCAGGCGGAAGGGGGGTGTCCTCATTGTCTAGCGCCCTAGAACGGTCTGCTCGATTTCCTTGACCTGCGCCCGGTACAGGTTCGTAATGGAACTCCCGTAGTCCGCGATCAACTGAATCATGTTTCTCGGATTGTCTTCCGCATCGCAGCCGTTGAGCCTGTCTCCGGCATCGCCGAGACCTGGAAGAATATATGCCTTTTCATTCAGGACGGGATCCATCCACAGCGTATAGACTTCCGCGCCTTCAATCGCCCGAGCGATTCGCAGTGATCCTTTCAATGCGCTGATCACGTTGATGAACTTGATGGATTTCGGCCTGATACCTTGGCTCGTCAGATATTTGACAATCGTGACCAAAGAACCTCCCGTCGCGTTCATCGGGTCGGCGAAGATCAGATCCTTGCCATCCAGCTGTTCCAGGGAAAAGAAAGAACGGTCAAGATCGAGGATATAGTCCATGTTCATTTCTTTTTTCGTATCGTCGCGTTTGATCTTGAACAATGCGAACGGAGTGATGAAGTCGTTTGAAGAATATTCCTGAATTTCCTTGCTGATGATCATGGACGGCAGAAGCGCACCCCTGAGCATGACACACATGACGCTGTTGTGGATCAGGCTGTCGACGTCCGGTATCCTGTGTACCGCATAGTTTCTGACTGGTAACGTCACGGGCGTGGCTGTGATGATGCTTCTTTTTCGGGGAAGCGCGGCGTCGGCGTAGACATGGGCGAACAGCAGTTCATACGCCCGCTGGATGAAATAGAGGAACTCTTCGTGCGGTGTCTTGGGATCTCTCAATTTAGCGATGAGCCTGGACGCACCCCCATGCTGCTCCTGCGGAGTCTCAAAGGAGTAGACATGGATATTCGGCTCTTCCGAACAGACTTGCTTGAGATATTTGCCGATTTCCGCGGCGCTTTCTACCAGACCCTTTCGGGCCTCCTCCAGCTGCATGACATCGGTGGCGCTGTCCAGCGTTGAACAAAAGCCAAGCGACTTTTGGTACAATCTGTCTACATGGGCGATTTTTTCTTTGTCGCTGTCAAGCAGGAAGCCATCCAGGTCCGTGGCATGCAATACGATCTTGTTCATTGTATATTCCTCTCTTGTCCTTGTGTCCCAAGCGCTTTTTACCGCTGGAGGTGTGGCCGATATACCGACCATCAGTCATACTACTGTAAAGCACTGTTTTTCGCAACGTTCTTCGGCGGAAGCCATCATACCACAAACCCCGTCTCACGCAATAGCGTTTTTATCCGATTGCGACATGGATGTGATGATGAATGGCACTATGCGTGCCGGCTTGGAGTTTTGTCCAGCAAAGTCCCGACAAGGTGCTGATGGATTATTTTCATCACAGGGGCGACAAAAACAGGACAATCTGCTATGCTGTCGCCTGTACTTCCGGCCTGTTCGGTGTGTGGACGCTATCGGCTGGTGGTTCGCAGTATGCTTATTGTATGAGGTGTAATCATGAATCTAGTATTTCTTGGCCCTCCGGGAGCAGGCAAGGGGACTATCGCGGCGCAGGCGAAGTCTTTTTATGCAATTCCTCACATTTCCACCGGTGATTTGTTCCGGTACAACATCAAGAACGAGACTGAACTCGGAAAGCAGGTCAAGGCGATTCTCGCTTCAGGAGATTTGGTTCCCGATTCCATCACGATTGCCATGGTCGAAGATCGTTTCAAGGATGATGACGCCCGGAAGGGTTTTATCCTTGATGGTTTTCCGCGTACCATCCCCCAGGCCGACGCTTTGGCCGGAATGACCAAGCTGGATGCCGTGGTGAATTTCGTTCTCGACAAGGAAAGCATCGTCAAGCGTCTGAGCGGTCGCCGCATGTGCAAGAGTACCGGGCGGATTTATCATATTGAATACAATCCTCCTCAGGTGGAAGGCATCGACGATGAGACCGGGGAGCCTCTGATTCAGCGTGATGACGATAAGGAAGACGCAATCATGAATCGTCTCAACGTCTATGAAGCGCAGACCGCTCCGCTGATCGAATACTATCGCGAAAAGGGTCTGCTAATCGACATCGACGCCAGCAAAAGCCCAGAGGAAGTGTTCGCCGCCGTCAAGGTCGCTTTGGCAAAGTAATAGTTTTCTGTTCTTAGCGGAACATATAGGGACACCGCAAACTTCATGGATTCATGGCGGTTACGGTGTCCTTTTTTCACATCTCCTTTGTTCCATCAAAACCAATCAAAATTTGCGAAAATTGAATATTTCCTTATATTGTGGTTTGTTGCTTGCCTTTTCCATGATGGAGTTCATTGCTGGTTGATGGCAAGTTCATTGCTGGTTGGTTGCAAGTTCATTGCTGGTTGGTTGCAAGTTCATTGCTGGTTGGTTGCAAGTTCATTGCTGGTTGGTTGCAAGTTCATTGCTGGTTGGTTGCAAGTTCATAGACCTTGCGAAAACATATTTATATATTACCAATGGAGGTGCTTACGATGCCCATGCTCTCACATTATGATGCGGATCGCCTTATCCTCCGCCTGTCCTGTGGGGAGCTGGCCGAATCGGTGGTTTCCTATTTGCTGCGGAACAGGGATTTCCTAGAACCTTTTGAACCGGCGCGACCGGAGGTGTTCTATACTGTGGAATTTCAGCGAGAAGAACTGGAGAAGTCTGCTGAAGCGTCAGAACGGGGAAGCGAATATCGATATTGGCTTTGTCCGAGGGCGAAGCCTGATATTGTCATCGGCATGGTCGGCGCGAGTGGAATCATCATGGGGGCGTTCAGATCCTGTTTCTTGTCCTACAAGCTTGATAAGGACTTCCTGCGCCAAGGACTTGCGGCGGAGGCTGTTGACCGGTTCGTCAACGCATTGTTCACCGATTTGCGGCTGCATCGCGTGGAGGCGAACATCATGCCACGGAATATAGCATCCCTGAGTGTTACGAAAAAACTTGGTTTTGCCAATGAAGGACTGTCTCCGAAGTATCTGAAAATCAATGGAATATGGGAAGACCATATCCATATGGTCAAGCTGAACACTCTTACGGAGGTCTAGGCGGGAGGTATGGTGGCATGAACGACCGTCTCACTATTGAAATTCTGAATGATGATTTTTCCATATGCAAAGTCGTGGACTATTCCGAGGTATCCTTGGACAATCCGTTCGTATTTATGGCCTGTACAGATGAGGAGCGTTCATTGGTCTGTTCTTCCGCTCTAGTGCCTTCGAACGTGACTGAGTGTGAAAATGGATGGACTGCCTTCCGCATCGTCGGTACGCTTGATTTCTCCCTGACGGGCATCATCGCGAGGATTGCTTCATTGCTCGCCGAACGGAAAATCGGAGTTTTTGTGGTTTCGACGTTCAACACGGATTATGTGCTGATACGGAAGGAAACAGTGGAAGCTGCCCTGTCGGTCTTGTTGGAAAATGGGTACGCCATTCTGAGACACTGAATTTTGCCGTCATTCATCATGTTCAGCTTCTTCCAAATTCTCTTTTTCCTGTTCCTTTCGCCAAGCCTCTTGGAGCGCGAGATGTTCCTGTTCTGTTTCTTCCCAGTCCTTGCCGTTGCGGGCGTAGATGCGAATCAATTCCGCGAGGCGGTCGGCGATTTGCATCGAGTAGTCCTTGCTCTCCATTCGCCAAGACCAGTTGTGCGTACCGCATGTAGATGGTATGTTCATCCTGGCTTCGGTTCCTTTGTCCAGAACATCCTGCATCGGGAATATGGCGTATTTTGCGTGGGAGGCGATTACCGCCCGCATCATCGCCCATACCAGCTCATGATCGTTGCAGGCGAAATACCTGCGGATCATGTCCTTGTCCTCCTCCGATAGCTTCGTATACCACCCCCTGGTGGTATCGTTGTCATGCGTACCGGTATAGGCTACAAAGTTGTAGTCGTAGTTGTGGGGAAGAAACGTATCGAACGGATTTGGCCATGACGCGGAATCCCTGCCGAACCCGAACTGACAAATCTTCATGCCTGGGAATCCGTTGCCGTCTCGAAGTTCCTCGACGGAAGGCGTCATGAATCCCAAATCCTCGGCGAGGATTGGAAGCTCGCCCAGTTGAGAACGGATCACCTCAAAGAATTCCTTCCCCGGTGCTTTTACCCAAGTTCCATGTTCCGCCGTCTTGTCCCCATAGGGAACCTCCCAATAAGCGTCGAACCCGCGGAAATGGTCGATGCGAAGGATATCAGTTTGTGTGAACAGCCGCTTGATTCTTTGAATCCACCACGCATAGCCATCCGCGCGAAGCGCATCCCAGTTGTAGACCGGATTACCCCACAGTTGGCCTGTAGAACTGAAACAGTCGGGAGGAACACCGGAAACCGCCGAATAATGGCCTTCACTGTCCGTTTTGAACAGCTCAATATGGCTCCATGTATCAACGCTGTCAGGGGCGACAAAAATAGGAATGTCTCCGATCAGCTTGATCCCCAATCGGTTGACATAGCTTCGTAGCGCTTGCCACTGTTCCTCAAAAAAGAACTGAAGCACCTTCCATATGACGATTTGGTCACCATAGCGCTCCTGTATGTCTTTCAGTGTCTTGGGGGCTCGCTCTCCAATGTCCCGATCCCAGACGCTGAACCATCGGGCGTCTTGATACCGTTCGTACAGCACCATGAACAAGGCGTAGTCATCAAGCCAGAAGGAATTGTCCTTGCAGAACGCTTGATAGGCGGCAGACTGTTCTGACTGAGCCCTCGAAAATGTTTTAGCGGCTTTTTTGAGCAAGGGTGTCTTCCAGGCGTCCACCATGTTGAAATCCACCTTGCCGTCGGGGAACGGAGGTGGGGAAGCTAGGTCGGAAGCCTCCAGCAAACCGTCGCGATACAGGAAATCAAGACTGATCAATAATTCGTTTCCTGCGAAGGTAGACCTCGCCGCATACGGTGAATTGCCGAAACCAGTCGGGCCTAGCGGCAATATCTGCCACAGGCACACGCCGCTTCTCGACAAGTAGTCGGCGAATGTATAGGCCTCAGGGCCAATATCTCCAATACCGTATTTGCCGGGCAGGGAGGTCGGATGCATCAGTATGCCGCAATATCGTCTCTGTGAGGTATTCATTCTTCAGTTCCTTCTGAGGTGCGTTCCTGTCCCTCTGAATGAATGGAGGTATGTTCGCCGCACCCTGACATCGTGGAAGTTTTCGCTGAAATCATAAGGACCTGGTCCGCGCCATCGTCGGAAACATCGACGCAGGGCGTTGACCCGTTGAATGTCGATGCGGCCGGCGCGGGACCAGACGCATCGGACGCCGCATCGGAGTCCCGCTCCGGAACGGGACCGAGCGAATTACGCATGATCAGCCGGTAGGGGATGATCATCCGGGTATCGTCGCAGTCCTCGCCATTGATCATCCTGAACAGGACTTCCGCCGCCATGTAGCCCTTGTCTCCTGCCGGTTGGTCCACGGTGGTCAGCCGGGGCGTGACAAGGGCCGATTCCTGGATATTGTCGAAGCCGACGATTGAAATGTCTCGCGGGATGCTGTAACCATGTTCATCGAGATACAGGATACAGCCGATTGCTACGATATCGCTCATCGCTACTATCGCCGTCGGGTGATTCTTGAGCTTGCTGATCAAGTGTCCCGCATGCTTTCCGTCCTCAAGCGTACATTCGCTGACCATGGTGGTGATGCAAGGACTTTCCAACGTGAGCCCGACATCCCCCAACGCACGGTCATACCCTCTCTTGCGCAAGGTCGGGACGCTCGTGTCATCACTCCGTCCTGCGGCAAACGCATCAATGGGTAGGGATATGACGACAATGTCCCTGTGCCCTTGGGCCAGTACCTGACGCATGATCCCGTACGCAGCCTCTTCATCGTTGATGTTCACGCTCGGCATGGCGGGGGAGGGAGTTCCGTCAATCGTGACGAACGGTAGCTTCCGTTGGCGCATGATATCGACGATTTCCATCTCGACCTTCATGCCCATGGTGATGAGCCCATCGACAGCCGCGTTGCGGACGGCGTCGGTGATGCTTTCATTTAACGGAGGAATCAACGTCAGCGTATAGCCGTACTTCTGGCAAACCGAGCCGATGCCTTGGATAACCTGCATCATATATGGATTGCGCAGCGTATAGTGGATGATCTGGGGAAGTAGAAAACCAATGCTCTGGTGCCTCCGCAAAGAGAAATTGCGTGCCATCGGATCAGGAATGTAACCAATTTGCGTCGCGATGGCGAGTATCTGTTCCCTGGCTTTCTGACTGATTCTGGTCGGTTCGTTGAACGCAAAAGATACCGCGGTTTTCGAATACCCCGTAATGCGGGCTATGTCGTTGATAGTCGGTCTTTTGTCTTTCGCATCCTTTGATCTTACTAGTGCCATCCGTTTTTCTCCCTAATTCGTTGCGTTCCCAATGCAGCATATGATGACATCGCAGGCCATATTACAGTTTTTCCTATGGCCTGCATACCCGGCCTCCCCCGACTGTCCGTAAAGCCAGCGTATAGCTTTCAGCGGGCGAGAAACGATTGTCCCCCCCACCGTCATATTCTCTGAAGGCGTTTGCTATCCCTTCACCGCTCCGGCAAGGACGCCCTTGATGATGTGTTTCTGGCAGATGAGGTAGAACACGATGACTGGAATCATCGCCAATACCAGCATAGCCATCATCGCGCCCATATCGACCGAACCGTATCCGCCGCGTAGATACTGGATTGCGACGGGGATAGTCCTGTACGTTGTGCCGATCGTCAGGTAGGGCAGGAGGTAGTCGTTCCAGACCCACATCGTATTGAGTATCGCGATGGTGATGCACATGCTCTTGAGCATCGGCAATACGACTTGGAAGAATGTCTGCACTGGCGTAGCGCCGTCAATCATTGCGGCTTCCTCCAGCGCCAACGGGATGCTCTTGATAAAGCCTGAGAACATAAACGTCGCCATACCCGCGCCGAAACCGACATACAGGACCACGATGCCGACCGGATTGTCCAGGTGTAGCATGTTCGCCAGTTTGCTCATGGTGAACATGACCATCTGGAACGGAACGATCATGCTGAATACCAGCAGGTAATAAATGATTGAGGTAGTTTTTCCCTTCACCCTCGTAATGTACCAGGCGAGCATGCTGGTGATAAGCTGGATCAGCACGACCGACGCAACGGTAATCCATGACGAAATGAGGAAGGAACGGAAGAAACCGATTCGTTGAACACCCGTCGTATAGTTCGCCATTCCTATGAATGTTTCGGAATTCGGGAACGTAAACGGCTCATTGGAGATGTAGAAACGGGACTTGAACGAGTTCATCAACACGACGAGGATCGGCATGATGACGAATGCCGCGACGCAGATCATCAGTGCGAAAATGACCCAACGGGTGCTTTTCCTGCGGACTTGGCTCATGATTCCACCTCCCTTGAACGCGTCAGGTAGAGTTGCGTAATCGCGATAACCGCTACTAGAATTGTGAAGATGACCGCCTTCGCTTGACCGACACCCTCGAAACCGATTCTGCTGTAGAACGTGGTATAAATGTTCAACGCCAGCATTTCCGTACTGTGGTTCGGCGCTCCCGAAGTAAGGGCGAGGTTCTGGTCGAACAGTTTGAACCCGTTGGTGAGCGTCATGAACATGCAAATCGTGATGGACGGCAACACGGATGGAATTGTAATTCTAAACAGGGTAGTGAAATAGCCCGCTCCGTCAATTGATGCTGCCTCAAGCATGTCATTGGAGACATTCTGTAGCGCGGCTACGTAGATGACCATCATATAGCCGACGTTCTGCCAGTTCATCAGCACCACGAGTCCCCAGAAACCATACTTTGCGTCGGACAGGATCGTCGCACCGTATTTGGCAAGCACTCCGTTGATGATGACCTGCCAGATCCAGCCAAGGACGATGCCTCCGATCAGGTTTGGCATGAAGAAAATAGTCCTGAATGCGTTTGTCCCCGGCACATCCCGCGTCAGAAGCAGTGCCAGGATGAATGCGAACACGTTGATGGAGATTACCGTGACTACGGTGAATAGCAACGTGAACCAGAAGGCGTGGGTGAAGTAGTTGTCAATCGTGAATGCCTTGACGTAATTGTCGAAGCCCACGAACGTTGCATTGGTAATGTTGGTGAATTCACAGAAAGAAAGCACCAGACCCCAAACCATCGGAACCAAAAATGCGAGACAGAAGCATATGATTCCGGGAAGTGCGAACAGGGCGAAGTATTTTTTCAGGGTTTTTTCCATGATGACTCCCTTTTCCAGGAAAACGTCATAAGAGAAAACTGGCTGCCCGAAGACAGCCAGTTGAAAACACGTCGGAACTTATCTGCCAGCGATCTGAGCTTCCTTGACCCAAGAATCCTGAGCGGTCTTGACGACGCTCGCCCAGTCCTTGGAACCTTGGATGTACTGAAGCAGCGCACCGCCGAAATCGGACTTCCACTGCTCGGAAGGAATTGCGGAGAAGGTCCAAGGGATGGAGCTGACGCCGTCCTTGTTCATCCACTGCACGACCTGCCTGGCGAGAGGGTCGCTCGGCATTTCGCTGTCCGCGAAGGTGTTGAACGGGGTGATGAAGCCCAACTGCTCCTTGACGATCTTCTTGCCGGTATCGGAAGAGAACAGCCAGGTCAGGAACTTGTCGGCATTTGCCTGGGCTTCGGCGGAAGCGTTCTTGTTGATGGAGAGATAGTTCTCTGTACCGACGCACAATCCATAACCAGATTCTCCGGGAATGCCCATGTAGATTGGCAGGAACTTGATGTCCTTGTCTGCGACCTTGTTGCCAGGGACGCCGAGAATCTGGGATGCACCCCAGTTTCCGTTCTGGACCATCGCGGCCTGTCCAAGGGCGAATTCAGCCATGGAGTCGTCCACGCTCTTGCTGCCTACGAGGCCGCGGGCGGTGGTGCTGTTGTCAAGGTACAGGTCGAACAGCTGCTTGTACTGGTCGGCATACTTGAAGTCGAAGGATTTCGCGGCGAGACCGGTGAGCGTCGCGTCCGCGGGAGAGGACTTGTCGGCGTATTCCGCATAGAGAGGAACGTTGAAGAGGTGGGTCTGCCATCTCCAGTCGTTGCCCGGCGCCATGGACGTCGATGCGAACACGCCCTTGATGCCCAACTGGGCTTTCTTGGCAGTCATGTCTTCAACGACGGCCTTGAGGGTGGCGAAATCCTGGATCTGGTTCATGGAAGTGACTTTCGCGCCGGGAATGGCGAAATACTTGTCCATGATCGCCTGATTGTAGATGATGCCATAACCTTCCACCGCATAGGGGATGGCCGCTACATGACCGTCGATGGAGAGAGCCATGGACTTGTCCGCGAGGATTCCATAGAATCCGGTATTCTCAAGAGGAGCTACATCAGCTCTGGAACCTTGCAGTCCGACGGGACCGTTGGTCTGGAAAATCGCCGGCGGATTGCTGGTGGCCATTTCGCTCTTGAGCGTGGTGGCGTATTGATTCGACGCCGCAGTCACGACTTTCAACTTAATGCCGGTCTCCGCTTCAAAAGCTGGAGCTACGACATCGGTGTACACGGTGGCGATTTCTGGTTTGAAGTTCAGGAAGTAAACTTCAGGGGTGGAGGCCTTTTCCGATGCGCCCTGTGCGAACAGGGTTCCGGTGACAGCCAGCAGGACGATGAGAATGAGGCTCAAGGTCTTTTTCATGTGTGTCTCCTTTGCTACAGTGGAGCGGGTTTCTGGATATTCTGTCGTCTCCATAACTCAATGGTCGCAACAGCATCCGTCCTCCATCGCTTTCTGTAGTGCGTTTCCGCTATACAGTGTCCCCTACGGGACAAAATGACTGGTTTGTTCATGTGGAAACCCGCCCCGCAACTTGTGTGACGGTTCCCCCATATCCTCATATAATTCTATACTAAACCGGTTTTCTAAACCGGTCAACAAAAACTTTTTTGTTTTTTTGATGACATTTTTCTGGATTGTACATGGAGCAACGAAGGTATCCGTTCCCAAAACAGATTTGACGCAGATAGAATTCTGTCCAATGTTCATACTGTTTCCCCACACACTTAATATACGTATTGAAGTCCAGGATAGGCAACTGAAAATAAGCGGTCCGGGATACGTGGAACAAGGTACTGGCGGTTTCCCGCCGGGAGACCTTGGACGATGGTTCAATGTGTGTTTCACCCGTGGTCCCGATGATACAAGAAAGTGTTGCCTAATAGGGGTGAGGACTAACTCCGAGCACTTGCTCAACCCCTGTGAACACCGGTTGAGCCTGGAGCAATCACCGAGCGGACACCAATCGAGCCTGGAGCGAGCCCATGCTAGCACGGGAGACAAAAGTTTGCGGTATCGCTATATTTATAGGAGAGGCAGGAAGCGTCGGCTACATATGAGTGAGGCTGTGTGTTCATGCCTGTAGCTTGTTATCGCATTGTGGAAGGAGCTGGCTGATGAATAAGATTGTTGATTGGCGCGCATATGTAGATTCCCAGGTATCGGCGCAATATGTTTCACCTTTGATGCCGAAAGCGGGGGAGACGGTCACGTTGTCCATCCGTATCCCATCAGAATCCCCTGTGACCGATTCTTTCCTAGTCGCTTTTGTCCTTGGCCGTACAATTCGCTTTCAGTTGCGTCGCGACAGCAACGTGACGGGAGAACAGGAACGGAAAACCTCATATTGGCGAGCTTCCTTGCGGATGCCCAACATCGACGGGCTGTATTGGTGGTTTGAACTCAAAGCCGACGATACTATCCTGTACTATGCCGCGGCGGGTTTCCTTAATTACAGCCCTGCGATTCGTGATTGCTTTCGCCTTGAAGCCGACCTTCAGGTTCCCGACTGGATTCCCGGTGGCGTCTGCTATCAAATATTCCCCGACCGTTTTCGCAAAGGCGATCCCTCCGTCGGCGTCCGTCCCGGTGAATACGAGTTCGACGGCGCGAAGCCCCAAGTACTTGGATGGAATGAGAAACCCCTTGAATTCGCGCAGGGACGATGCCTTGACTTCTATAACGGCGACCTCAGGGGAATCGCCGATTCGGTGGAACATTTTGTGGCGATGGGGGTTTCTGTCCTGTATCTCAATCCGATTGGTGTCTCTCGAACCATACACCGCTACGATTGCTGCGATTTCTTCCATGTCGATGAAAAACTCGGCGGCGATCAGGCGTTGATTGAGTTGATTGAAGTCATGCACGAACACGGCATCAAAGTCGTGGTGGACATTTCCATCAACCATACCGGTACCGACCATCCTTGGTTCCTGGCCGCACAGAAGAATCCACAAGGACCCGAAGCTGCTTATTACTATAAGAATGAAGATGGCTCCTTTGCCTATTGGGAGGGTGTTCCGACCCTGCCGCAACTGAACTATGGAAGTATGGGGCTTCGGGAGCTGATGTATCGTGGGGAAAATAGCGTCATGCGTAAATTCCTCAAACCTCCGTTCAATCAAGACGGCTGGCGGCTCGACGTGGCCGATGTCGTCGGACGCAGGGGCGAGGACCAGTTCTGCCACGAAATCTGGCGGGAGGTCCGTACCGCGGTCAAGGAGACGAAGCCCCAGGCGTATCTGGTCGCGGAGGATTGGGTTGACGCTTCCTCCCATCTACAGGGGGACGAATGGGACGCCGCCATGAATTACTACGGCTCATCCAGACCGATTCGCAGATGGGTAGGTGAGACTGACAGGTTTCAGTTGCCTGGATGGGGGCACTATCCCGTTCCCGGCAGTTATTTTAGTGGAATCGACCTCGCCGACGCCCTTGATCGGCAATTACGGACCTTGCCCGCGCAACTGCTGTTTCAGCAGTTCAATCTGATTGACAGCCACGACACCCCGAGGTTGCACAACAACCATCTGGTCTACGACTGGGACGTCTATCGCGGGGCGGTCATGCTCCTGTACATGCTTCCCGGCATCCCGAATGTCTATTATGGTGATGAAATCGGCTTGGACGGCGAAATCGGATCAGTGGAGGCGTCTCGGTATCCGATGCAATGGAACGAAGGGGACTGGCGTAGGGAGTACTGGGAGCTATACCGTCGTCTCGGAGAGCTGAAACGATCCGAGCCTGCTTTGGCCTATGGCGCATGGAAAATCCTTCATGCTGATAGAACTTCCCTTGTGTTCGCCCGATATGACGGGGAACGGGCTGTAGTATTGCTTCTGAACAAGTCCGCAAGACTGCGTACACTACGGTTCAACGCTTCCGCCCTCATACCGGCGCAGGCGGTCCGCTGGTCGGACGGTACGAGGGTCGATGTCTCTCCCAATGGGGAAATATCAGTTGGACTCGCCGCTAGGGAGAGTGAGATCCTGCTTCTGCGGCAGTTGTAGCCTGCGAAAATACGGCTTGTCGCCGACGGGCTGTTTTTTTGCTCCGCCGCCTATCGCCGTCGCTTTCCATGTCCTTTGGCTTTATGGGGAACGACAGGACGTTTGTGTCGATTGTTGCAATTAAGTGTATTTTTGCAACGGTTTCTCGACATGTTTTGTTGAACGAGCTTGTTTTTTTTGCGATGATAAGGCATCATGCTTCCAATTTACCGAAATATGAGAACCAACCCTTCGGAGGAGAATAATCATGGCAATGTACTATGATGAACCGTCGCATACCTTTAGCGAATATCTGCTCGTCCCTGGCTATTCTTCAGCGGACTGTATTCCCGCCAACGTCAATCTTCAAACTCCCTTGGTCAGATTCAAGAAAGGGGAGAAGAGCAGGATATTGCTGAACATCCCCATGGTCAGCGCCATCATGCAGTCCGTCAGTGGCGAACGAATGGCCGAAGCCCTTGCGAGGGAGGGCGGATGTTCCTTCATCTACGGCTCCCAGTCCATCGCGAGTGAAGCCGCGATGGTGGCGCGGGTCAAGGCGTTCAAGGCGGGTTTTGTCCCCAGCGATTCCAACATCCGTCCCGACCAGACCATGGCCGATGTAATCGCATTGAAAGAGTCCACTGGACATTCCACGATCGCTGTTACCGAAGACGGCACCAACACCGGTAAACTCGTCGGCGTCGTGACCAGCCGCGACTATCGTCCCAGCAGGATGGATCCTTCCACCCCGGTCAGTTCCTTCATGACTCCGTTTGAGAAACTTATCTATGCGGAGGATGATGTTACTTTATCCGAGGCCAATGATATCATCTGGGAACATAAGTTGAACGCCCTCCCTGTAGTGGACGATGCCGGTCGTCTGAAATACTTTGTATTTCGCAAAGATTATGACAGTCACAAGGAAAACCCGAACGAATTGCTTGACAGCCACAAACGGTATGTCGTCGGCGCCGGTATCAACACACGTGACTACTCCGAACGCATCCCCGCATTGATTGAAGCCGGGGCGGATGTGCTGTGCATCGATTCTTCTGAAGGTTTTTCCGAATGGCAGGAGCGGACGTTGCAATGGGTTCGCGGGCAGTACGGAGATTCCGTCATGGTCGGCGCGGGCAATGTCGTAGACCGCGACGGCTTCCGGTTTCTCGCTGACTGTGGGGCCGATTTCGTCAAGGTCGGCATCGGCGGCGGCTCCATCTGCATCACCCGCGAGACCAAAGGCATCGGTCGCGGGCAGGCCACCGCGTTGATCGAAGTCGCAAAAGCCCGCGACGAATACTTTGAAGAGACCGGTGTCTACGTCCCCATCTGTTCCGATGGCGGCTTGGTCTATGACTACCATATGACGCTCGCCCTCGCCATGGGCGCGGACTTCCTGATGCTCGGCCGTTATTTCGCCAGGTTCGATGAAAGCCCGACGGAGAAGGTAAACATCAACGGCAACTATGTGAAGGAATACTGGGGCGAAGGCTCCGCCCGCGCGAGGAACTGGCAGCGCTACGATCTCGGCGGCGCATCGAAGCTTTCCTTCGTTGAGGGTGTCGATTCGTACGTTCCGTATGCCGGGGCCCTCAAGGACAACGTTCAGCTGACGCTGAGCAAGGTCAAGTCCACCATGTGCAACTGCGGCAGTCTGACGATTCCCGAATTGCAGAAGAACGCAAGGCTGACGCTGGTTTCCGCCACAAGCATTGTCGAAGGCGGAGCTCATGATGTCATCCTCAAGGACAGCCACGACAACAAGGTGAAATAGGTAGTTGTTCGCCTGATAGTATCATCGCCATACCTCCGCAGGATGGTGTGGGTGTGTAATGGGAGAGACTGTCCCAAAAGTCGGCTCGAAAACAGAAAACATGTATTTCAAGCCTGTCTGGAAGGGATGATCTTCAAAAAAGATATTTTTCGGACAGTCTGGGGGAGGTGATGCATGCCGATGCTGGATATGCCGTTGGATGAATTGAAGGTGTACCAGGGGTGTACGCCCCGGCCCGCTGATTTTGATGAATACTGGAGCCATGCGCTCTCCGATTTGGATGCTGTGGCACCAGGCTGGGAGCTTGTCCCTGATGCCGATTTTTCCGCGCCGGGCGTCGAATGCCTCCACCTGTCCTTCAATTCGGTCGGCGGCGTCCGCGTCCATTGCAAGCTCTCTTGTCCAACTGGCGCTTCTTCCCGCCAAGACCATGCGTTGCCCGCAGTCCTGTTCTTCCATGGTTATCAATGCGACGGCGGGGAATGGACGACGCAGTTCCCATATTCCATGTCCGGTTTCTGCTATGTCGCGATGGATGTCCGCGGACAGACCGGCCTGACGCCCGACCTGTCGGTCATCGACCATGGCCCCACGTTCGGGGGGCTCGTCATCCGCGGTCTTGGACTGGACGATCCCCAGCGGCTGTTGTACCGTCATGTCTTTCTCGACACCGTCCAGTTGGTTCGCGTGATGTCCTCCCTGCCGTTCGTAGACGGCTCCCGACTGGGGACGATGGGATTTTCGCAGGGGGGAGGGCTTGCCCTCGCTTGCGCGGCCCTCTCAGGGGGGATCAAGCGGGTCGTTTCCGGTCTGCCGTTCCTCTGCGACTACAAACGTTCCTGGGACATGGATGTCAGGACCCATGCCTATGACGAGCTGCACTGGTATTTCCGGTACAACGACCCGCTCCACCGGACTGAAGCGCGTGTCTGGAACCGCTTGGGATATATCGATATCCAGAACTTGGTGGAACGCATCGTATGCCCTGTGACGATGTTTACTGCTTTGCAGGACGACACTTGCCTTCCTTCGACGCAGTTCGCCGCATACAACAAGATCCGTTCAGAGAAGCGGCTGCTCATCTATCCTGAAGGGAAGCACGAAATCCTGTCAGGTTCCTCCGATATCACTTATCAGGAGATGCTGAAGTTGTAGATGGGTGTCATTGGTCATGGATTGGACAGCATGAATGAATGCGGAGGCTACTGAGTATTGTCTCTCTTTATACTATCCGCCGATGCCATGCCGACGCTGTCACGCTCTATCAGTTCAGGCTGGAAGACGATGAACCTAGCTGTGGCGAAAGGGTTGTCCAGTCTGTACCGCGCTAATCTTACAGCCTCAATCCCCATCTGTCGGGCATGGAATGTCACGCTCGTCAAGGCTGGTGTCGTCCAAACGCCGTAGCCTTCACCTCCTATCGATACCATGCTTGTATCCTTTCCTATGGCATAGCCGTGTTCAGTCAGGGCTTTTGCTATGCCGATGGCGAGGGAATCATTCGCCGCGAACACCCCTTCCGGTACGGTTCCTCCATCATCAAGATACTTTGTCATTGTTCGATAGCCATATTCGGAACTAGAGTCCTCAGTTTCAATGAACATGGAAAGGCGCATGGAGGGATGGAGGTCGATGTAGTCCCTCACGCTGAAGATTTTGTGGTAGAACCGCGGTATCTCACAATGATCCACAACGTCTATGAACAAGACATCGCGCACAGCTGCTTCCAGCAAGCGGGTCATCGCCAGTTCAACGCATGCATGGACATCATATGAGATGGTGTCGATACCCTCCGGCATGAAGTTGAGTTTCCCGATGAATACGATAGGAGCGTTCCCTGCAAAGTCCATGATCTTCCGTGTCTGGGCCGCAGTATAGTTTCCCACGACGAGAACTGAGTCGAACGCAAGTTTTTCCATGTCGAGTTGCGTAATTGAAAGAAAACGGCAAGAATCCCCATTGTTGATTGTTTCTTCCTCTATGCCAGCTCTGACATCGAAGTAATATCCGTTGTCGATGCTCTGGGCGAAATGGGAATCCTTGTGGATGACGATGAGATTCAGTTTGCGGGCATACCCATCTATGCTTTTGTAGCCGAGCCTTCTTGCGGTCTCTACTATTCTTTGCGTTGTCTCCCGGGTCAGGGAAAGCTTTGGATCCCGTCTTAGGCAACGCGAGACGGTAGAGATTGAAACGCCCGCATCCTGCGCTATGTCTTTCAATGTGGTCATGAATTAGACTCCTCTGTAAACATTATATGGCAATGGGAACATTTTTGGCAAGTAAAAATTTTTACTAAAATTAATAAAAAACTTACACTTATTTGTTGCAAAAAATTTATTGAATGCTATGATATGAATCATGTACGAATACATTGGAGATTTTCATACGCATTCCTGTGTCAGCCAGCATGCCTATAGTACGATTCAAGAAATGGCTCTGGCGGCGAAAAGCAGAGGCTTCAGAGCTTTTGCCGTTACCGACCATGGCCCTGGACTTTTCGATGGTGCTTTACGGCATCATTTCCTGTGCATGAAGTCGTTGCCCGACTATGTCGAGGGACTGAGGTTCTTCAAGGGTGTCGAGGCGAACATCATGGACTATGACGGAGGCCTGGACCTCGACAAGACTATTCTTGCCGACATGGACTTCATCGTGGCGTCCTATCATGTTGAATGCATCATCCCATCAAACGTGGCCGACCACACCAAAGGGTGGGTTGAAGTTGTTGAAAGTGGCTTGGTGGACTGCCTCGGCCATTGCGGAAACCCAGTTTTCCCGTTTGAGCATCGTGCCGTAGTAGAGGCTTGCGCCGAGCATGGGATTGCGATTGAGATAAACAACAATTCCTTCGAGGTACGACCTGGTAGCGCACAAAACTGTAGGAAGGTGCTGGAGCTTTGTCTTGACTATGATGTGCCGGTCATGGTCAATTCTGACGCTCATAGTATGTGGTCGGTCGGTGGTTTGGACCAGGCGACGAAATTTCTTGAGGACATGGGTGTTCCTCAGAGCCGTATTCTCAACTGTGACTACGAGGCGACCTGTGCTTTCATTGAAAAACGAAAGGAGGCGAGGGGGAAACTGGTATGAAGCTATTCGTTGGACTGTCTATTTCAGATGCTGTAGCCGAACGGTTGCAATCCTGCGCCAAAGAGCTTTCGGATATTTCCCTTGGCAACTATGTCGCATGCAAAGCCAAGGACATGCACATCACCCTGAAATATATTGGGGAGGGGAATCCCAATATTGTGAAACAATGCCTTGACCATGTGTCGTCGGGTCGGTTTTCTATCGATATCGCTGGTTGCGGCGCGTTTGAACATGTCGCTTGGGCGAAGCCAGTCGATATCTGTGACAATCTCGGAAAATTGAAGAGAAAGATTGACGAGGCGCTTAAAGGTGTTTGTTCTGTGGAGAACCGGCCCTATATCCCACATGTGACCCTCGCCTATAAGAAAGATCTTTCCTTGGAGAACCATGATATTCCAATAGAACGGCTTGAAGAATGTTTCTCCCGCTTTTCTCTATATAGAATTGTTGAAGAAAGTTTTATCCCTGAATTCGTGGAAATCGCTTCCTGGTCCTTGCATGAGGCGGTCACGGTGGCTTGTGTGAATGATTTTCATGCGACGATGGACAATGCTCCTCGTTTGGTCGCCGCATTGAAGGAGTTCAAGCGGCAGAATCCCGCCAGTCTCGTCGTATTCGGCGGCGACAACTATTTCGGCGATCCGGTTTGCGACCTTCTGGAAGGCCGTCCCGTATCAGAAATGATGCAGCTTCTTGATGTTCCGTTTTCCGCGATAGGCAACCATGACTATGATTACGGATCACGAACGCTAGAAGCTTGGGCGAGGGATGGGAGGTATGAATTTCTCTGCGCTAATATTGAAGGTTTCCCATCTTTCGCAAGACCCTACGGCTTAGTTGAGGTGAGTGGCCGTAAAATCGGTTTCATCGGTCTCGCCACATGCGACGACATGCCGTCTCCCGAGACTCCCCGGTCTATGTATGCCTATGGCTTGACGGATCCCGCGGTGGCTGTGGGCGGTGCATTTGAGAAGATAAGGAACGAGAAGCCGGATGTAGTGATCGCTCTGGCCCACCTCGGATTGAAATCGACCGATGAAGGGGAACTCGTCGGTCATGAAGTCGAGGCTGTATGTAATGCCTGTCCCCGGCTTGACGGGATGTTCGCCGCCCATTGGCATCGGTTCGTCAGTGGTTTTGTCAATGGCGTTCCTGTGTCCGAGGGCGGGGGGAATGGAAGGGGGTTCTCCGTCCTGAATATCGTGTTCTTGGACGGAAATATCCTTGTAGAACCGTCTTTCGTGCAGATTGAAACCGGTGAACAGGATCCCAGAATGCTTGCGCTCTGGGAAGGTGCGATTGCGGAAACTGAAAACAGAATGCGGGAAACTCTATTTTCGTTGGATATTGATATACCCAATAGGGATATGTCCACCGCCACAATCCCTTTGGAGGGTTCGCCTTTCAGTACGCTGGCTGCGAATATTGTGCTGGAGCATGCCGACTGCGATGCGGTTCTCTTGTATTCCGGCCGGCTTGGTTCTGGATTCCACACGGGTACGATATCCCGGTATGATTTTGAGAAGACGCTGATGTTTGAAAACAATCTTTTTGAACTCACGGTCTCCGGGGCAATGCTGAGGCGCAACATTGAACTTGGCATGAGGCTGCTCGCTACCGAGGGGTCATCTCCTGTAGCGGTCGCGGGGATTGACGTGGAAATCGATCCCTCACATCCCGTTGGCCAACGAGTGATTTCTCTGGCTTTCCCCGATGGCCGTTCTTTTGATGATAATGCGTCCTATACCATTGTCGCCGATGAGTTCCTTTGTTCGGGAGCTATGGGCTACACCCTGGATGAAGCTGGTGTGGGCGTGCATCGCTTGGATAAAACTCTCAAACAAATGATTGAAGAATATTTGAAACGCTTGAGACATGCCGACGGAATGAATCTGGAGGAAATGCTGAGGTCTTGGGTCAGAAGGAGGACGGAATGCAGGTGACATTTCGCAATGCTACAAAGGAGTTTGTCAGTAATGGTAAGAATAACAAGAACGGCAAGACTCCCCAGAAGGTAATCGCCGTCAATAATCTGGACCTCACGATTAAATCAGGTACATTGTTCGGCTTTCTAGGCCCTTCCGGTTGTGGTAAATCTACAAGCCTGTTTATGATTTCAGGAATTCATGATTTCACATCCGGGGTTCTGTTGTTTGATGATCTCGATGTTACCATGGCACCACCTGAAAAACGGGGTGTGGGTATGGTTTTCCAGAATTACGCGTTGTATCCTCATCTCTCCGTTCGGGAGAATATCGAGTTTCCGCTGGTCAACTCCAAGATATTGACGAGAAAGCTCAAGGAGAAAGCGAAAAATGGTGGCGTCAAATTTAAGGATATGATTGATTCTATGGTGGAACAGGTTTCCAAGGTAGTTGAAATCGGTGAATACCTTGACCGTAAGCCGAGCGAGCTTTCAGGAGGGCAGCAGCAGCGTGTCGCTATCGCACGCGCCCTTGTGAAAGAACCTTCCATCTTGCTTTTGGATGAACCTCTTTCCAATCTCGATGCCCGTTTGAGAATACAGACGCGCGATGAAATTCGCAAGATTCAAAAAAAGACTGGAATTACGACCATCTTCGTAACCCATGACCAGGAAGAGGCTATGAACATCTGTGATGAAATAGCAATCATGAAGGAGGGCGTCCTGCAACAGGTCGGAGAACCGCAGGAGGTCTACGACCATCCCGACAATATCTTCGTGGCAAGATTCCTTGGCTCGTTTCCTATCAACATCCTTGAAGGAAAGGTGTCGGACGGGTGGCTACATATCGGAGAAAGCCTGCTGTGTCCCTCAACGCTCCCTGATGGCCGCTATCAGGTGGGGATACGGCCAGAAAACTTGCTCCAGGATGAAACTGGAGTGCTCAAGGTCCTGCTCAGCGCTGGTTTGCGCCATGGAGGGATTGAAACGGTGGAAGCGTCTACTTTGGATGGACAGGCGATCAAGTTCGTGAAGAATCCAACCATGGACGTCAAAGCCGGAGATCTCGTAGGGCTGAGGTGCAAAGAGGATTCCATCATCATTTTTGATACAAAGGGTTCGCGGGTGGCGCAATGTTGAAAAAAAGGGACTATAACGCATATTTGTATCTACTTCCAGCTTTTGCGCTGATGGCTGTTTTCGTACTCTATCCTGTCGTCAACACACTGATCACTTCGTTCAAGGAAGGATACAGATTCCTGACTGGTTCATTCGTGAAGTTTTCTTTCCAGAACTATGTTGATATCCTCAAGGACAAAACTTTTCTGAAGGCGGTATTCAATACCAGCTTCATAGCCTTCGTTTGCGTTCCGTTCTCAATGCTGACGGCCCTGCTCGTCGCTCTGCTGTTGAATTCAATCAAAAGACTGAAAGGCCAGTTGATGACTTTGTTCTACCTGCCGCAGGTGACGAACGTCATTGCCGCCGGTATGGTGTTCGCCCTGATCTTCAATAACAATTTCGGATTGATGAATCTTTTCCTGGGGTTGTTCGGCATAGACCCCGTCCAATGGATATCGGGTGTCGGGATAGCCGCGAGCAAGGAGCTGTACAACCAGTCCTACATGCGTTGCCTGTTCGTCCTGTTCGTCTATTCCACATGGTCTGGGTTGTCCCTGAAGGTAGTGCTTTTTCTCGGTGGTTTGCAGAATATACGCAAAGACTACTACCAGGCCGCTCAGCTTGACGGGACGAGTTCATGGAAGGTTTTGCGCAAGATAACATTGCCATTGTTGTCTCCGACGACCTTCTATGTGTTCATTACATCGGTAATCACGGCGTTTAAGGCGTATTCCGCTGTTGTGGCTCTGTTTACGACGACCTATGGTCCCGCCGGGGACAACTCCAGGATGATGATTACCATCGTCGGATATATCATTGATTCCCTGGGCAGTTATCTCAGCGCGGGTGCCGTCAGCGTCGCCAGTGCGGCGGCTGTCCTGCTTATGGTGATCATCATGGTTTTGACCGCTGCGCAGTTCGGCGTTTCAAAAAGGTGGGTACACTACAAATGATACGAAAATCAACGTCTTCAACCACCTGCAAGTATCTGTTTCTATTCATTGCCCTGATATTGGTACTTATTCCGTTCGCCTGGATGGTTTCTACCGCCCTCAAGACTGAAAGCGAAGCGCTGTACCAGCCTCCGGTCCTGTTCCCGAAAGTCCCCCAATTCATGAATTTCATCAGGGCTTTGCAGATGGCTCCGTTCCTGACGTATTTCTGGAATACATTGGTTGTCGCTTTTTTCGTTGTCATACTCAGCACGACGGTAACGGTTCTTGCCGCCTATGCTTTCTCCTGGATGGACTTCCCTGGAAAGAACGTCCTGTTCTTCATCGTCCTCGGGTCGATGATGATTCCCCAGGAGATGCTGATTATCACCAACTTCATGACCGTCGCGAAACTCGGCTGGTTGAATACCTATCAGGCGCTGATTCTCCCCTATGCCGTCAATGCCTTCAATATCTTTTTGCTACGGCAGACTATGAAACAGATTCCTACGGATTTGTTCATTGCGTCCAGGATCGATGGGCTCTCGCATTTCAGGTTTCTCAGAAAAGTCGTGTTGCCTATCACTAGGCCGACGATTCTGACGACCATGTTGTTGTCGCTAATCTGGATATGGAACACCTACGCCTGGCCAAACTTGATAACGACGAAGGACGGTCTGCGGATGATTTCCAATGGCCTGAGCAATGCGTTCACGACTAATTCCGGGACTATCAAGTATGAATTGCAAATGTCCGCGGCGACATTGGTTACAATTCCTTTGATCATCTTGTTCGTCATCCTGCGTAAAAATGTATTTGCGGGGATGCAGACGGGTGGAATCAAGGGTTGAAATATGGAGGAGTGGAAATGACGTTTACGAAAAAGGCGATGTGCATCATGCTGGTTGCATGCGTATGCGCGTATGCTTTCTGCGGCGGTACTACCGAGCAGAAGGGCGCGACTGACCTGAAGACCGCCATCCAAAAGGTTCTGGTTGATAAAGAGCCGGTGGCGATTTCGTTCTGGACCGGTACTGGAGCCCAGAACTATCCATATCTTGAGGCGATGGTAAACGCCTTTACGACGGCCTATCCCAATATCAAGGTCGATTTTTCCAATCAGGGTGCCATCAACGACCTGACTGCTAAACTCACCCAGAATATCGTGTCCAAGACGACTCCCACAGTATCGAACCTCAACGCTCCTACGTTCCCGGAGTATATCGCCAGCGATGCAATAGTGGATTTGATGCCCTATTTCACGGATGCGACGATTGGATACACAAAACAGGAGAAGGCCGATTTCTTTGCGAACTATATCGCCGAGGTGCAGAGTTTCGGTCCGGAAGGAACCATGTATGCTTGGCCTACGAACAAGAAGACGACTGACATCCTTGTCTATAACAAGACGTTCTTCGACGCACATGGATGGAAAGCTCCCTCCACCTGGGATGAGGTCGTCGCCTATTGCGAAATCATCAAGGCGGAGACTGGAAAACCTGGTTTCAGCTATGATACCTCTTATGGTGAAGCCGCCTTCAAGACGATGACAAGCCAGTGGGGGAGTCCTTATGTAGCCAAGGATGGCACCGTGGACATCAACAACAAGGCCTCGCTTGATGTGCTTGAATTCTTCAAGAAGAACATGGACAAGGGACTGTTCACGCTTCCCGCGCTCATGCCGAGTGCCGGAGGGAACTATAGCAACAGCGGCTTCGTTATGGAAGAGTGCTACATGTTCATCGGTCCCGCCGCCGGTATTCAATATGCTGTTCCCTCCGTGGCGAAGGGGCAGCGCGATTTTGAAATCGGAGTCGCTGCGATCCCCCAAAAGGATATGGAGAAGGCTGTTACATTTAGTAAAGGAGAGAACTACGCCGTATTCTCCAATTCCACAACGGAACAACGTGTCGCCGCATGGCTTTTGATTAAATTCTTGAGCGCCGCGGAAAACAATGTGGAATGGTTTGTCAATACGGGCAATCTGCCCATCAGCCGTTCACAGGTTGGAAATTCCGAATATCAGAAATTCTTGGCGACAGAGAAAGGTACGAAGGCATTCTACTACGCCTCCGCGGTTAATGCCGCACTGAACATGCAGGACATCATGAGCTTTGATGTCGCTTTTGAAAATTCGGACAAGCTTGCCGCGGAAGTGGGGTCCATGTGGAAAGCTGTGATGATTGGTGGGGCCGATCCTGCGACCGCACTCGCGGAGACAGCGTCAAAATTCAAATGAGAAAAATCATCTTCCTCGATTTTGACAATACGCTCTATAGCCACAGAACCGGCAGAGTCCCCTCAAGCGCCCGCAAGGCGCTTGAGGATCTCCGGTCCCGTGGACACTTTCTAGTTCTCGCCACAGGTCGGGGACTAGAATCCCGTGCCATGGTGGATCGGGAAACCGCCATTTTCTTCGATGCCTATATCTTCCTCAACGGACAGGTCGTCATTGAAAATGAGCAGGTCGTGTTCGAGCAACATATCAGTCTGGAGAATACAAAGCGAGTCTTCAGTCTGGCCGACTCCCTCGGCGTTGCCTATGGCGGTTTCACTTGTGTGGGACAGGCTCTCAACAGGCTCACGCCCCATGTCCAGGCGGTCTGGGACGATTTTGAATCCGACATACCGCCGATTCTTCCCGGTTTCAGGGATATCGAAAAGATATATCTGCTACAACTGTACATTGAGGAATCCGAGGAACCTCTGTTCCAGGATATCTTGAATGGTTATGTAACGAATCGTCCCCACCAGTATTTGCTGAGCCTGATTCCGAAAAACGCAGGAAAATCCCTTGGAATGAATTTTTTGATGGACAAGCATGGTTTTGGCAAAGCTGATTCCTATGCTTTTGGGGATGGGTATAATGACGTGGATATGCTTCTGTGCGCAGGATGTGGTATTGCGATGGCAGACGGAAACGAGAAACTGAAGGCCCTAGCGGATATCGTCTGCCCTCCGGCTGATGAAGACGGAATCGCGCGAATCATTGAATCCCTTGGACTTTGCACATAGTCCAAGGCTTGGTACATAGTCCCAAAACTTCATACAGGGGTTCAACTGTATATAAAAAAGTGACCGATTTCTCGGCCACCGTTGACGGCGGAGGGATTTGAACCCCCGACCAGTTGCGTGTAAGGCAACCGCTCTCCCACTGAGCTACACCGCCATTCGCATCTGCCATCCAGCAGACGCTCGGATAAACTAGCATGTTCCGGTGCTTGTGTCAACTACGGTAAAACCATCCTGAATGAAATCATCATGGTGAAAAATGCAAGAGGTACGACCTGTTTGCGAACTGGCGTCTCGATTCCCGTAAAGCAGTCGTCAAGTAGTCAGCAAGCAGGACGCAATCCCGACATAAAGGACGCAATCCCATCATAAAGGACGTAGCAACAACGTGCAGGACGTAATCCCGTCATAAAGGACGTAGACGACAGGTAGCTCCGACATAAAGGACGTAATCCCGTCATAAAGGACGTAGCAACAACATAAAGGACGTAATCCCAACATACAGGACGTAGACGATAGGTAGCTCCGACATAAAGGACGTAATCCCGACATAAAGGACGCAATCCCGACATAAAGGACGTAGCAACAACATAAAGGACGTAGCAACAACATAAAGGACGTAATCCCGTCATAAAGGACGTAGACGACAGGTAGCTCCGACATAAAGGACGCAATCCCCACATAAAGGACGTGGCAACAACATAAAGGACGTGGCATCAGCAAGCGATGAACCATCAGCCCCGGTGAACACCGGTTGCGCCTAGAGCAAACACCGAACGGACACTCATCAATCACCAATCAAGCCTCTAGAAATTCGGAGACCCCACTTGACCTCTGGATAGACGTTTTTGGGCTGGGTAGTTATATTTTGAGCATAGTTCATGGTGGCAGGAAAACGGTTTGCAGGATTGGGGCTTCCTGCTATACTATGGACGTTGTTCGGAATTGCCTGATAGGAGACAGTATGTTTGCTCTGGATAAACTTATTATCTATTTTTTCATCTACTGCATCTGTGGATACGTCTGCGAAGTCGTCTATTGCTCCATACCCGCCAAGCGGTTCGTGAACCGAGGGTTCCTATATGGCCCATATCTGCCGATTTATGGGTTCGGGGCAATTTCTGTGATACTTGCCCTGGAACCGTTTTTTGACAAACCGTACCTCGTGTTCATATTCGGCATGATTGTGACCTCTGTGCTGGAATACTTTACTAGCTGGCTGCTGGAGAAGTTCTTCAACACGAAGCTCTGGGACTATTCCAAGCACAAGATCAATATAAACGGGCGCGTCTGCCTGCTGAACTCCACGTTGTTCGCGATTCTCTGCCTGGTAGTGGTCTATCTGATCCAGCCCGCCATTGCCAGTTTTGTCGGCAAATTCCCCGAATGGCTCTATTCTCCCATTGCGATGCTGATTGCGATTGTCATGTCCGTGGATGCCACGGCCAGCATCTACCATATGGCAGCGTTCCAGGCCAAGGTTCGGGAGGTCAAGGAGAAAGGTAGGGAATTCCAGGAGCGGCTGGCCGTGTTGCAGAAAGAAGGGAGCCAGCAACTTGTCGCAGCCACGAAAGCGAAGTTCGACAAGGAAATGGAACGCCTGCGGACGGAACTGCATCGGACCAGTCGCCGTATGGTGGACGCTTTCCCCAGCATGACCAGCGCCAGCGGAGAAATGAGGGAGCAGTTCGAACAGTTGAGGGCAGGCGTGAAGCTGTGGCGTGAGAAGCGGGCCATGGAACGGACCGCGATACATCAGACGGCGAAGAAAGCCCGACAGGAAAAGAAGGCGAAAAAACACTCATGAGTGATACTTGCAAAGAACGGGTAGAGGAAGTCCTCGCTGAAATCCAGGCCGCCGCTGCGGCCTGTGGGCGCAGTGTGGACGACATCACCTTGATGGGCGTTTCCAAGACACATCCCTGGGATTCCGTCATAGAAGGCTATGAAGCCGGGCTGCGGCTGTTCGGTGAAAACCGCGTCCAGGAGGTTGAGGCGAAATTCCCGCGAATCCCTGAACGGCCAGAGGGAATGAAACTCCATCTGATTGGACATCTGCAAAGCAACAAGGTGAAAAAAATCGTGCCGTTGGTGGATGGTATCGATTCGGTTGATTCCCTGAAACTCGCTACTCTGATTAGCGAGTGCGCCCTGTCCTGCGGACGGGTAATGCCGGTCCTGTTGGAATTCAACACTTCCGGAGAAGAAGCAAAATCCGGTTTTGAGACCGAAACTGCACTTTTTGACATGCTTGACCATGCTGAAGGTCTGAAAGGCATCAATATACGAGGGCTGATGACCATCGGACCCTTGGGCGGGGACGAGCGACAAGTCCGCGGCGCTTTCGCTCGGTTGCGAAAATTGTTTGAAACGTGCAGAGTGCGTTACCCTTCATTTGATTTCGCCGTTCTCTCCATGGGCATGAGTGGCGATTTCGCATGGGCTGTTGAGGAAGGTTCTACCGTGGTTCGGGTTGGAACACGACTTTTCGGTGCGAGGGATTATTCAAAATGAATAGGATGACGGTTCGGATTCTGGTGGTATCGTTGCTTGTCGCGATTTCCATGCAATGCCTTTTTGCCGCTGAAACGGCAACCACTACTACCACGGCAGGCAGTACGACTGCGACCGGTACGAAGCTTCCTGACTATGAACCCTACACAAAAGATGAGTTTCCCATCTGGAGTGGAAAATTGCGCCGGGCGGAGTCGTTGTTCTTCGGTTCGTTTCCATTGGCTTTTCCCCTAGTGGCGCTCGCCTATAACCTCGCAGTCAATCTCGGTGCGCCGCCAGTAGAAGAAACAGCGGGAATCAAGACGGTATTAGTGCAGCTGGGCGCTGCCGCCGGTGTATCCTTTACTATCGCTCTGACCGATTTCATCATCGGGGAAGTCAAGGGAGAATAATCAGTGAAGACAATTGAACGTGCCGTCTTCCTTGTTGTCGGGCCGGTAGATGGGAAAGTCCGCGTCGATGCTTATGTCGCCACCAATGCGGCGGGTATCAGCCGTACCCTGGTCGGCGACAAGGATACCCGGATTCTAGTGGACGGCAAGGACGCCAAAAGAAGCCGTCCTGTAAAAGAAGGACAAGCCATCGAGGTCCGGTGGATAGAGCAGTGTTTTGAAGGGATTGAGCCTCAGAACATCCCGTTGGATATCTTGTATGAGGATGATGATGTCCTTGTCATTAACAAACCTCAAGGCATGGTCGTGCATCCTGCCGCGGGCAATCCTGCCGGGACATTGGTCAATGCGTTGGTGTATCGCTATGGCTCAGCCTTTTCGGAAATAACTAGTTCTCCATATGTTCCGGCGAATGCGGATTCTTCTTTTGGTGATGTTCAGGGGCGACCAGCTTCATGTGTGGAGGAAGAGCCGTCATCTCCAGATGATGTGGATTTCGCCGTCGGTGGCGAAGAGACTGTCGATGGGCTGCTGAACCCCGCCGTTCGTCCCGGCATTGTGCATCGTCTGGACAAGGACACTAGTGGTGTCATGGTCATAGCCCGCAACAGGGAGTCTCATGCGGCATTGTCCAGACAATTCAAGGAACATACCACCGACAAGTACTATATCGCGATTGTAAAGGGGCGAATGGAGACCCGTCGGGGACGGATTGTGACTGGAATCAAACGGGATACTGATGACCGAAAACGGTTTATGACTTGTCCGGTGGACGATGGGCGGAAGGCTGAGACCCATTATCTGGTATTACGCCAATATGCCGGTTATGCGTTGGTTCGTATCCGCATCCTTACTGGGCGTACCCACCAGATTCGCGTCCATATGCAGTCGATCGGACATTCCGTTCTGGGGGATCCCGTCTACGCAAGAAAAGACGGTTCCTATCCCGGCGCGACGCTAATGCTCCATTCGCTACAGCTTCAGTTCGACCATCCGGCCACTGGCCGTCGGATGCGGTTTTGCGCTCCGATGCCCCAGCGGTTCAAGGATGTGCTGCGCGCTCTATCCCTACCGAAGGTTCTTCCCGGAGACGAAACCCGTTTCTTGGAATGAAGCGCTTGCTTTTCCCGTCGTCCCGCTGAAGGTCGCGGGCGGTTTCGCGCACATGTTGGAGGTCGGACATGCTAGAACTACCTGAAAGCGACGTGATTGCGTCCCAATTGCGAGAGCGTCTGCTTGGACGTCGGATTTCTCATGTGGTCGCCGCCGCGTCACCCCACAGGTTCGCTTTCTATACCTGTGACCCGCAGCGGTATCCGGCCATGCTGGAGGGACTCTCGCTCTCCGATGTGCATGCTTATGGCGGGCTTGTCGAGCTTGAAATTGAAGACATGCGCTTTGTGTTTGGAGACGGAGCAACGATTCACTACCTCCAGCCGGGGGTTGAACCTCCTGCGAAACATCAGCTTCTATTCCGGCTTGACGATGGTTCCCATCTGGTATGGACCATCCAGATGTACGGAAGCTTGGGTGTCTTCAAGGACGGAACGAACGACAATCCCTACTATCTGGTGGCGAAGGAGAAGCCTTCGCCGCTGACCGGCGCATTCACTGAGCCTTGGTTTGCTTCTCTTGTTTCCGCCACTCCGTCAAAGCTCAGCGTAAAGGCGTTTCTCGCTACGGAGCAGCGGATCCCCGGGCTGGGCAACGGAACATTGCAGGATATTCTATTCAACGCAAGGCTGAACCCGCGCACCAAGCTGGCGACGCTCGATGATGCGCAGCTGAAACAGCTTTATGCCTGCACGCAGGATACTCTCCAGGTCATGGCGAAACAGGGCGGTCGTGATACGGAGAAGAATTTGTTCGGTGAATCCGGCGGATACAGGACCCTCCTGTCCGCGAAGACCTTCACGAAACCGTGTCCGAGATGTGGCCACGAAATCATCCGTCAGGCCTATCTGGGCGGAAACGTCTATTTCTGTCCCATGTGCCAGCCTGTATGACTGGTTTGCACGGTCGGTCGGTAGGGTGCGTTCTGTATCAATTCGTCCGAATGCGGGCTAGGGTGAATGTAATTGCCGTTACCGGCCGACAAGACGGCTTGTATGGATGGGCTATCACCGGCTCAGCGGCATAGGTAGCCGACGCAGCCAGCGACATCCCTATACGGTTTTTCGCATTGTCCTTGCGCCATGGCTTTACTGGCCACCCTACATGAGGGTGGCTGCGAACGTACCTGCTTCATCAAGCATGCGCGGTATCTCAATGGACTGGGGGCATTGCTCCATGCATTTCTTGCAACTTATACAATGGTGCGCCTGCTTCGCGTCTCCCATCTCCCTGTATGCGGTGAGGAACGCTCCCTTGTTCTTGCTGACGCAGTACTGGTTGTAGGCGGCGAATATCCGCGGAATATCCACGCCGGCGGGGCAGGGCATGCAGTAGCGGCAGCCCGTGCAGGGGATCGTGCGTGATTCCTTGTACATCTCCAGTGCTTGGCGCAGCACGTTTCGTTCCGCTTCGTCCAGAGGCTTGAAGTCAGTCATGGTACCGACGTTGTCCCGCACCTGGGACATTTCAGTCATCCCGCTGAGGACCGTCAGTACGTTCGGCAGCGATGCGGCATATCTGATCGCCCAAGACGCGGGGCTGGCCGTTGGTTCCGCTTGCGCCAGAACTGTCTTCGAGCGTTCGCAGAGCGTGGCCAACGCACCGCCCCTGACTGGTTCCATGACGATTACAGGAATGTCGTTGGCGGTCAGAATTTCATATTGCCCCCTTGCATCCTGTAGTTCCCAATCGAGGTAGTTCAATTGTATCTGTGCAAAGTCCCATTCATGAGCGTGGACAATGGTATCCAGCAATTTCGGCGTATCATGGAAGGAAAAACCGAGATACCGTATCTTTCCCTCCGCTTTCTTTCGGCGCAGAACATCATGGATGTCTAGCTCTTCCGCTCGCTTGAAGTTTTCGGTACCCAGGCTGTGGATCAGGTAGAAGTCGAAATAGGATACTTGGCATTTTCTCAGTTGTTCTTCAAAGAGCTGGTCTGCGTCTTCCGTCGTCTTAAGTTTCCATGGCGGCATCTTTGTCGCCAAATTGAAGGACTCCCGCGGATATTTTTTCAAGGCTTCTCCGATGAACAGCTCCGACAGGCCGTTGTGGTAGGGGAGCGCAGTATCGAAGTAGTTCACCCCATGCGCATATGCGTAATCGATGAGCCGCTGTGCCTTTTCCTTGTCGATGTCCGGTTTGTCTTCCTGTATCTTCGGCAAGCGCATGCAGCCATAGCCAAGTAGCGATATGTTTTCGTTGATCTTGCCAAGTTTGCGTGTTTTCATTTTTTCCTCTTGTTGTATAGTCGGTATATTGTGACAGGACGATTTTTCTGAGCCACTATCGGACAAGCTCCGCTGTGCCTGCGATAATTTCCAATAGCTCAGGATTGAACATCTTCTCAATTTTCAGCGTGCTGGGCGTTCCGTGTCCGGGAAACAGCAACAGGTTTTCATCAAGCGACAAGATGCGTTTGCGGATTGCCTTGCGCAATAGTTCCCGCTCCATGATTCCTGGAGTCGAGCCGATGCGCCCGGACATGATGACATCGCCAGTGAACAGCGCCCGCTGGATGCGGAACACCATGCAGTCCAGCGAATGCCCCGGCACATGGATGGCGTCAACGTCAAATCCACAGAGACTAAGCGTCTGGTTGTCCGTTACTTCCGTTACCTGGTAGTCATAGATGGAAGCGGCGGCGGCATGGACTTCGGGTGTATAGATTTTCAACAACGTACCCAGACCCTGCGCATGGGCATCATGACGATGTGTAATCAGTACATGGTCGATAGTGTAATGGTGATCCTCGATCAATTCTATCAGCTCAACATCCACATGCCCCGGATCTATCAAAATGGCATGACCGCCGTCGTCCGGGCCGATCAGATAGGTGTTGCAGAAACCGACTACGGAGAAATGCTGGAATATCTTCATGCTTCCACGCTTCGGCAGGGCTACTGGATGTCCTGCGTGAAGCTCGCCTCCTCATAGTTGGAATACTTGAAGGAGACACGCCTGCGGTCCGTATACCTGAAATCAGCCTTCTTCATGTTGCAGTCCTGGAACTTGACGTCCCTCAGATGAGCGCTGGTGAAATTTGAATAATAGAGGTCACTCGACGTGAAGTCGCATTGGATGATGTCGCATCCTACGAAATTGGTATGCAGCAGCATGGATCCTCCAAAATCACAGTCGATGAACTTGCTTCCTGCGAATACCGTATACCTGCTGTCGACGTCAGGGAATCTGCATCTGTCGAACAGGCAGAAGTCAAGTGAACAAGTGACCAGCCGCATGCCGGAGAAGTCCATGTTCCTGAATGTGCAGAATCCCAGGTTGCAGGTGAACATCTGTGTTTTTGAGCAATCAAGGTCGCTGAATTCAGCGTTGGTGATGGTCATGTCGTCGACCCGTCCATGTGAAGTCATGCGTTCGGCGGCGTTCCGCAGTACCTGTGGTTGATCCTGACAATGCCGGAAACAGGTGTCGTGTCCATCGCAGACGAAGCTGTGGCAACCTTCCACGGAACAGGTTCTAAAAGTAAACATACATTAACAGTACCAGAATTGCGGGCGATGTCAACCGATTCAATGATTTCCTTTTGACAAAATGCTTGTATCGCTGAGGTGCCGCCCACATCGCCCGCGTGGTATTGCCAGCAGGACGCCGAGGCCCGTCCCCCATCATACGAAACGAGGCTGCGCCCAAGTCCCCCGACTTTTGCAACAGCCCCGTTTGATTTTTTGGAGCTTGATGTGCCGGCTGGATTCAAAGCCCCATTTTGCAAGCTCCCCGCGACATTGCGGAGGACGGCGAAATGCAACAGAATGTCCTACAACGCCAGCTTCAGAATCTCTACGATGTCCTGTGCCTGGAGCTTGCAATAGGCGCCTATCGCCCCCTTGTTGACCAATGCCTTGCGGGCCATTTCATTGAAGTACGTACTATCATGCCCCAGGTCGGACAACCTGGTGGGGATGCCCAAGCTATGGTACCACTGCTCCTGACGCTCGATCATCGCGTCGATGATGCCAAACGTGTCGGACAGGGGCAGGGTGATTCCCCATACCCTGACGGCGTACTGGACGAACCGCGTCGGGTTCTTGCGGGAGACATACCGCATCCAGGCCGGGATCACGATTGCCAGGCCAGCGCCATGAGTCATGTCGTACTGACCGCTCAACTCATGCTCTATCTGATGGCTTCCCCAGTCCCCGCCGCCCCGGCCCGGGTTGAGGGAATTGTTGTGGGCGATGGTTCCTGCGTACATCACCTCCGCCCGATAATCGTAGTTCATAGGCTCCCTGAGGATTCGCGGCGAAATATCGATGACCGAACGCATCGCGCCCTCGAGTAGCTGGTCCGTCACATCGGTTCGCTCGACCGGGGTGAAATATCGTTCGAACATATGGGCGTGGATGTCGATGGCGCCGCATGCCGTCTGGAACGGTGGAAGCGTATAGGATACCTCAGGATCGAGGATGGAGAAGCGGGGAAGGTAATGTTCCGTTTTCACCCCGCGCTTGAACCCCGTTTCCTCGTTCGTCACCACACAGGAATTCGAACTTTCAGAACCCGCGGCGGGAATGGTCAGGACAACGCCAAGCGGCATCGCGCCGGGGATCACAGCGGACGGTTGCATGAAATAGTCGTTCCAGATGTCTTTCCCCTGGGGCAGGCAGGAGCCGAACGCTATCGCTTTCGATGAATCGATCACGCTGCCGCCGCCGACGGCGAGTACGAAATCGATACCCTGTTCTTTGACGATGCGCATCCCTTCACGAATCAACGACAGCCTGGGGTTCGGCACTACGCCGGGAAGTTCAACGAAATCGATACCGGAGGCACGCAAGGATGCGACGACGGTATCGTAGATTCCCGATTTCTTGATTGACCCGCCTCCATAATGGAGCAATGCCTTCTTGCCGCCGAAAGCGAGTATCTGGCCACCAACTTGTGAGATGGTCCCTTTCCCAAAGATGATTTTTGTAGGATTGTAGAATGTGTAATTGTCCATATGGACAGCATAAACCAGTTGTCAAGTTTGGACAATCAAGAGGACGCCCTTTGCACAAAATTTGCAAAAAGTGTAGGTGAACTTATTTCGTATTTGTATGAATGAGGATATGATGTGTCTATCTCAATGGTATCTGTAACGGTGCTGGCGGACAATGTGTGCGGCGACAACGCTGGTCATCCAATGTCGTCTGGTGGGGGGAGTCGATGGGTTTTCCCCTTCGGAAGGATGCGGGCGTACTGTTGGTCGGATGGCTTTATCAGGAGAGCGTGATGGACATAGTACTTGCACACATATGCATCAGTCTTTTGCCGTTGTTCGTTCTCACGATTATGTATGTTGACGCCCGCAAGGATATCCACTTCTATTTTGTACAACGATATATGCTGCGCCTTTTGATTTTGTTGGTCTGGTGTGTCATTGTCATCGACAACCTCTGCTGGTACATCGACGGCAATATGGGCCGCCATATGAAGACATATATCTGGCTTGCCAATTCTCTTGTGTTCTGTTTGGACTGCGCCATTTCCTATGTCTGGTTCCTGCATGTGGATGCGAAGCTCCATGGCGGCGAGGAACTGGTTTATGATCGAAAACGCTTCACGATCAGCCTGATACCCCTGGTGGTATATTGCTTTTTCCTGTTCGCCACCCCTTGGACGGGCTTCCTGTTTACAATCGACAATGGAAACCATTATCAGAGAGGTCCCTATTATTGCCTTCCATACTTGATCAACCTCCTGTACCTCCTTGTCAGCGCGCTGTTGCCGTTGATGGAACGCCGTCATGTCCGGATATTCGAGCAACGTAGGGACTATCTGTACCTGTCGTTGTTTTCAGCCCTGCCCATCGTCGGCAGCGTCATCCAGATATTGAACTACGAATTCTGGACCGCCTTGCCTTGTAGCGTCTTTTCCCTGTTGCTGATATATCTGATGTCGCAGAACCAGCATTTCGCGGAAGATGCGCTGACGGGGCTTTTCAACCGGGGAGAATTGGATAGGCACCTTATTGCGAAATGTAACCCTGGACATGGCTACACTTGGTGTTTCATCCTCATGGACATTGATGACTTCAAACAGATCAATGACTTGTACGGACATAGCGTTGGGGATGAAGCCTTGCATTGCGCGGCGGGAATTCTGAAAGCTGTGTTCGGCAGATGCCACGCCTTCCTTGTGCGGTATGGCGGTGATGAATTCGCAGTGGTACTCGACTGCCAGTCGCAGGACGCCGTTGATGCCGTCATCCTGCAATTGGAAGATGCCGTCCGCAAGGAGAATGAGGGAAAACAGCACCCCTACCAGCTTTCCATCAGTTGCGGTTATGCTTTCTATGATACGGCGGATGGAAATGTCGAACGCCTGGTCAAAGACGCAGACCTGATGATGTACCGGAACAAGCAGGAACGCAAGCGGTTGAAACGGGAGGGGCGGCTATGAATGCTCTCGTATACGTACAAGTGATACTGTTCGCGGTTTGCTTGCTGGCGGCCCTCTATGTCTGTTCTTGGCGCAAGTTGGCCATATCCCACGTGAACAGGCGTTTTTGTACGATCATCATTCTGACAATCTGCATCCTGTGCGACGATTTGTTCGCATGGCTGTTTGAAGGACGTCCGGGATCCTATGTGAACGGCCTGCTGGTATTTCTCAACCAGATATATTTTATTTTGACAGAACTCATTTCCTATTTCTGGTTCAGCTATACGCATGACGTCCTCTACGAGGATGACGGCGTTGAATTTTTCCATAAACGGAAGTTTGCGATTTTGGTATCCATCCCGCTGGTTGTTTTTCTGGCGTTATTGGCGATTAAGCCTGATCTGATTTTTATAATAGATCAGAACAATTCCTACCGCCGTGGCCGCTGGTTCCTGATTCAGACTGTCGTGGGGTTCGGCTATATACTTTCCGCTTCTGTCATGGCATTGGTCAGAATGATGAAGGAAGTGCAACCTGAAAAACGCAAGACGTGTCTCAGCCTCGCAGGATTCATTGCGTTCCCACTGCTTGGCGGTGTGTTGCAGCTTTCCATGTATGGGACCGTTTTTATCTGGCCGTTCGCTTCTGCGTCACTTTTGATGGTATACATCACCTTGCACCATAATATGGTGTCGTTGGATCGGCTTACGGGGTTGAACAATCGAAGCCGTTTCGATAACTATCTCCAGGCCAGATGCGACAAGCCTCGCCCAGGGAGAAAACTATGCCTGATCATGCTTGATGTCGATGATTTCAAAATGATCAACGACCAGTACGGACATGTCGTCGGTGACGACGCGCTGCGGTGCCTGGCCGATATCCTCAAGCGTACCTTCCATAATACGGACTCGTTTTTGGCTCGCTATGGTGGCGATGAGTTTGCTGTCGTACTGGGTTGTCGACGGGAGGATGAGGCGCGGCAGGCAATATGTTCATTGCAAAATGCGGTCGATGACGTGAACCGCAGGAAGAAGCTGCCGTCCGTCTTGTCGGTTAGCATGGGCTATGCGATATCTGAACCTATGAATATCCTGACGAAAGAATGTTTGCTCGCCGATGCGGACATGGAGATGTATTCCCAGAAGAAACGGAAAAAGTCATTGACGACGAACTCCCGATAGGCTTGACAGGCTCGTAGGTCCTGCATCTCTCCAATCTGTCTTCCGCAGTTGCCAATCGTGGATTTTCCCTATACAGTATCGAGTGGATCGCCTGCCGTTTTCTGGCTGTGGGAACGTGTCGACGCCGGCGGGCCTGGGTGGATTTGGGGAATGACGTGTCATCGGCGTGCGCCGTCGCTTGCATAGGGAGGAGAACTGTTTTGGAAGAACATCCGATGGATGGCATTGTCTGCCGTGGCATCAACAACATATATACCGTCCGTTGCGGGGATGTGGCCTACCAATGCCGTATCAAGGGCAAGCAACTGACCGATATCCAAGGGGAATACAATCCGCTGGCCGTCGGCGACAAGGTTTCTTTCCTGCCGCAGGACGGTTCAAGCGGGTTGATCACGGCACGCCAGCCAAGGATGAACAGTTTTCAGCGCTGGAACGTCAAGGGCGAATGCAACCAGACGGTAGTCGCCAATATGGACCTGATCATCTGCGTCTGTTCCGCCGACACCCCTCCGTTTCGCCCCCGGTTCATCGACCGGGTGATCGTCTGCGCCCGGGGTGTCGATGTGATGCTCGTCATGAACAAGTGCGACATTCTTCTGACCGAGGATGAATATGAACGGTTCCATCTGTTCGATGAACTTGGTTACCGTACCATGGCGGTTTCCGCCAAGACGGGGGAGAACACCGACGCCCTCGCCCAGGCGCTGCAGGGGCTGACCGTGGCGTTCGTAGGTCAGAGCGGGGTCGGCAAGTCGACGCTGATCAACAGGTTGCTTGGCGACCAAGCGAATCAACGGACCGGAGAGGTGTCCCAGAAGTTCAACCGGGGGTGCCACACTACCAATCATTCCCTGCTGCTCGACGGTCCCGGTTTTACGGTCGTCGATACTCCGGGCGTCAGGGAAATCCTTGTTCCGCATGGTGACCCTCATCTGGTGGCCGAGTCTTTTCCTGAGTTCCGGGCGGTGGCGTCCCAGTGTGAGTATGCCGGTTGCCTGCACGACCAGGAGCCGGGGTGCAAAGTCAAGGAACTGGTGGAGGAGGGGGATATCCATTACGACCGGTATGAGAGCTATCTGCGAATGCTTGCATCGTTGGAGGATCGCGTTCCCCAATGGATGACCGAGAATTACAAGGCGAGTGGGAGGGCTGTCACCACGAGCAAAAGCGGGAAATTCCATAGGAAGAACAAGCTGATGGACAGTCGGGACGGGGTGGGGAAGACCGTTGAAGACCATGTGGAAGAAGACTCTTGAAGATTTGGGCTTTCAAGCCGTATTGAAGGATATCGTATCATGCGCATTGAGCGAGGACGGAGCCGAACAGCTTCGGCTGAGCCATTTCATTACCGACCGGGAACAGTTGCGGCAACGTCAGGTTCTGGTCGGTGATATCGTCAAGATCCTGTCGTCGGGCAAAGGTAGCGTGCCTGAGCAGTTTCCTCCCCTCGCCGAAGCGTTGCGGGCGTTGTCCCGGCCGGGCGTCGCCCTCGATGGCGTGCATCTGTACGATATCGGCTGCTACATCCATGCGGCGGTGGCGCTGCGTGAGTTTTTCCGTAGCCCGGTGTCCGCCGACGGCAACGCCAACGCGCCCGCCGTTCCGAATCCCGCGGTTTCGCTGCTTGCCGACATTCCAGACGAGCTGCGGCTTCTCGCAGACGACCTGCTCGACGCCCTTGAATCTCCCGGCCAGGTCAAGGAGACCCATCCCGCGATTCGCTCACTGAAAAAAGAGATCGACCGTCGCAGGGCTGAACGAGCAAGGTACAGTCAGGATTTCATCCATGCCAGCGGAGCGGTGATGCAGAACGACCAGCCGGTATATCGCGACGGACGTATCGTGATGCCTGTGCGCAATGACCAGCGGGGCGAGGTTCAGGGCTTCGTCCACAGTACCAGTTCCAGTGGTTCAACGGTGTTCGTAGAACCGTACCGGCTTGTGGAACTGAACAACGGCGTCATCATGGCCGAACAACAGGTGATGATCGAGATCGCCCGTATCCTCGGCGAACTGACCCGCAAAGTCCGCGGTTGCGAGGACCAGCTTCGGGTGCTGACCCGCGATATCGCCCAGGCAGACGCTTTGTACGCCTGTGCGAGATGGGCGCACAAGAATCGGTGCGTCGCAACGGAACTTTCTGAACGCACCGCCTGCCGGCTGCTTGGCGCGCGCCATCCCCTGCTCAAGGGCGAGGCTGTGCCAATCACCATGGAACTGGACGAATCGATCAGGGCGGTCGTGATCAGCGGGCCGAACGCCGGCGGCAAGACCGTCACGATCAAGACTGTCGGGCTGTTCGCGTTGCTCAACCAGTTCTGCGGTTTCATCCCGGCGACAGAAGGAAGCTCCCTTCCCATTTTTGATGGTGTCTACACCGATATCGGCGACGACCAGAGCATCGAACAGCAACTTTCGACGTTCAGCGGCCACATGAAGCAGGTCGGCTTGATTCTCCATGCCTGTACACCCCGCAGCCTTGTGATACTCGATGAGCTTGGCAGCGGTACCGATCCTGTGGAGGGTGCCGCCATCGCCCGTGCGGTCATGGAATACAGCGTGTCCCATGCTGCGTTGACGCTGGTGACGAGTCATCACGGAGTATTGAAGCAGTATGCCTACGCTTCCGACGAGGTGCTCAACGCTTCGATGGAATTTGACGAACGTACACACGAACCGACCTTCCATGTAATCAGCGGAGTGCCAGGCGAGAGTCATGCGGTGGATACTGCCAGGCGAATGCGTCTGCCCGATTCCGTGATCAAGGCCGCCCAAGGGTATTTGGGTGATGAAAGCGTCCAGATCAGCACGATCATCAAGGGGCTGGAACAGCGGCGCAAGGAGGCTGACGAGCGGGAGCACCAGATTGAGCTTCGTTATCGCCAGCTACAGTCCCAGGTCAAGGACGTTGAGTTGAAGCGGCTCAAGGTGGACCAGCAGGAAAACCTCGTCCGCAAGGAACAGCTCGGGGACTTGCGCCAGTTCATCAGCCAGAAACGGAAGGAACTGGAAAACTTGGTCGCCGAGTTGCGGGAGGGGGAGATTACCCGTGAGAAGACCCTCAAGGTCCGTCAGTTCATCGCCTCGATGGAAGAGAAGGAACGTCAGGCGGCTGAAAAGCAGGATGCGAAGGAGCAGCAGCTCGCTCGGCTGGCGATGGCCTCAGTGGGAAAAATCGTATTTGCCCCCGGTATGGACGTGCTGTGCGGCGTACACAAGCGGGAAGGCCGTATCCTGCGGGCGGACGGCAAAGGCAAGTGGATCGTCGCCATAGGCCCGATGAAATTCTCGTTGAAGGAAGCCGACCTTTCGTTGCCCGTACGTTCGTCCCAAGCCCCGAAGGTCAGCGTCTCCTATCAGAGTTCCGCTCCAAAGCCGAAGCTGACCATCGATGTCCGCGGTTGTACGCTGGACGAGGCGCTGGAGCGGGTCGCCGCTGAAATCGAGGCCTGCATCGTCCATGGCGTAGCTACGTTCTCAATCATACATGGCTATGGCGACGGAATCCTGTCCCGCGGCATAGCCGACTACTTGAAGACCCAAAAAACGGTTTCCGGGTATCATTTCGCTTTGCCCGAGGACGGCGGCATGGGCAAGACCTACGTTGAACTGGGGTAGGAGGACTGGTATGGGCAGGATGCCGAAAAGCACAAAACTACGCCTCACAGAGAAGAAGAGGGAGCTTGCCATCGCCAAAGCCCAGAAAATGGGTGAAACCGCCACTCCCGAAAAGGTTTCTGAAGTCCAGGACAAGCTGCCCCTCATGCGTCGTGGCCCTATCGCCAAGATCTGGGACAAGGTTCAGGCCCTCTGGGAAGCCTGGAAGTCGCCGGACACTCCGATGGGGACGAAGATCATGATCATCGGTTGCCTGGTATATCTGGTGTCGCCGATTGACGTGATTCCCGATGTTCTGGTCGGGATCGGGCTGCTTGATGATGCCGCAGTGCTGGTCTGGGGATATTCCATGCTGGAGAAACTCTGGAAAAACGGGGGCAGGCAAGCTGTGAGCGCCGTTGGCGGCGCTGTCGCAGGAGCCACAGTCGGCGCTGTCGCCGGAGGTGTGGCGGGAGCTGCAGGCGGCCTGTATGCCACCGATGAAAAAATTCGCGGCAAGATCAATGAGTTTGTCGAGGAAAAGCTTGGCGGGCCTGTTCGCGGGTTGCTGTTCGATATCTTGAAGAAAGAGTTGCAAGGGACGAGGCGGAAGATGTTCTCGAACTCCTTGCTGAATCTCGTCCTGTATCTTCTCGCTGTCGTACTGTTGCTTGAACCGATCTTCGGCGTTGCCGCCAGTAGTTGCCTTTCTGCTCTTTTGCTCCTGACCGCCTTTGGCTTTTCGATATACCGTTCCATTCGGGCGGTAGGACGGGCTCTTCCCGTTCTCCGTTCCGTATCGCAGGAAAAGGGAGTCAGGAAAGGAATTTCAGAATACCTCAGGATTCGGTATCAGAAAGTCTCTTTGGCGCTCGATATCGGCGACCGGTTCAACATCCTCGGCGGTGAACCTTCCGGCCATACGTTGGAAAAACTGATGGACATCGTGTTTCGGGGCTTCTTCCACAATCTGGTCCGGTTCGTCCTTGTTTGCGCGGTGCTGGTCGGAAGCTTTTTCATCGTGCGTTTTTCCCTGTTGCACGTGGTCGTGGACGCTTCCTTCTGGCAAGTTGTCTGCTATCCGTTCGCGTTGGCGAGCGATTCTTTGTTCCATACAACATTCCTGATGTCTCTCGGCATCTGATTTTGCCGTTCTTTTATTCGGGCCATCTTGCGGGATGGCCTTGTTTTTGTCGGTTGATGATGGAGAAACAACCTGCCGGCTACCCGTCCGACCTCCCGATAACCTACCGTTATGAGCTATAGATAAACCATATCCTTTTATGCCTGCTTGACATTTTACTAGATTAGTAATTTACTAAATAAGTAAACTGAAGCGAGCCGCTGAAACAACGCCGTGCGACAGGCCTGCGCGGCTAATTGTCGTCATCACCATTTCCAATATATTTTAGGAAACTGAACATTGGCTGTCAGGTGTGGAATGCTGGTGGACGCGCAACGGGAAAGGGGAGGAATGGGACATGAAGCTCGACAAGAAAGCGTTGATGCGACAATACCGGGAATTCAAACCCGAAATGGGAATCTGCTTGGTGACTTGCAGTGCGACGGGAAGCCGCTACCTGAAAGTCAGCAACGATACGAGGGCCACCTACAACAGCTTGTGGTTCCAGTTGGACACTGGAGGTTTTGTCTCCAACCGTGACTTGCAGATGGAGTGGAAGGCCCATGACGCGGACAAATTCGAGTTCAAGGTCCTGGAGGTGCTGCCGTATGACAAGGAAAACCCCGGCAAAAGCGACTATTCCGGTGAATTGTCGTTATTGCTTGATTTATGGAAAGAGAATCTGGGCGACGTTGTCGTATTGCCCTGACCGTCTTGATGAAAGCATATCGCAGGCCTCTTGCCGTTTGTTGGTACGGGGCGCGAAAATGGGTTGCCCGTTGGGCAGGCCCTCAAAGGAGAAAAAATGAAAATTCCGACTACATTGAAACATAAGCCGGTGATCGTATCGGAGAACTATGAGAACGTCGATGGGCACAATGCCTACGATTCCGACGCGAAAGGGCTGTCGCTCGGACTCGCCCAATGGAACGACCGGGGCAACGTCGATATTTCCGCCAAAGTATGGCGGTATACAGGAGAGAAGTGGTCCCGGCAGTCGGAGGAGCTGCCGATGAACCGGGTATTGGATTTGGCGATCCTGCTTTGCCGGGCCTGTCGATATTTCCAGGACGCCTATAGGCTTCCCAAGTACTACGACCCGGAAAACCCTCAGATCGACCGGGTAGGGTTGCAGGGCGACGCCATGACTGTATCCGTCTGTACCGACAATCCCATGATTGATACCGATATCAAGCTGTTCGCCCAGACATTGGGCGAGGAAGGGGAGCTGCTTGGGGAACGGTTCCGTGTGCTGGGCGCGTTGCTGGAGGACATGGGGTACGCGGGGAATCATCCGAACAAGGAATAGCTTGCATTTGCCGTCGCTTGGGGCGTGTCCATTTCACGTTCGCTTCGCATTTGTTATGTTGCGATGGTGGTGAGAATGAGGTGTGGGGCAGGTCCCTTTGACAGGCTGGCATCTCCATGTTACCTTGTAAAGGCAGTTTCTGCGGTATTTTCGCCAGTGCCCGGCAACTGGCGAGATTGACATTCCATGACGCATACGGTGTCGTGGGGGAGGCTTGTATGTCTGACTATATGAACGGTACGGGGATTCAATATCACCTGCATATCAAGAAGGGTGATGTAGGACGGTATGTCATTCTTCCTGGGGATCCGAAGCGTTGTGAAAAGATCGCGAAATACTTTGATGATCCGAAATTCATCGCGGATAGCCGCGAATACATGACCTATACAGGATATCTGGACGGAGCGAAGGTCAGTGTGACTTCGACCGGCATCGGCGGGCCGTCCGCTTCCATCGCCATGGAGGAACTGTTCAAGTGCGGCGCGGACACCTTCGTCCGTATGGGAACCTGCGGCGGCATAGCGTTGCCGGTAATCGGCGGCGACGTTGTAATCGCCACCGGCGCCGTCCGCATGGAAGGAACCAGCCGCGAATATGCACCGATTGAGTTTCCCGCCGTGGCGAACTATGAGGTCGTGACCGCCCTCAGACAGGCAGCCGAGCAGCTTGGTAAACGGCATCATCTCGGCGTAGTCCAGTGCAAGGATTCGTTCTACGGCCAGCATGACCCTTCCGTCATGCCGGTCAGCTACGAGCTACAGAACAAATGGGAGGCCTGGAAACGGCTGGGCGTCCTCGCCAGCGAAATGGAGAGCGCCGCATTGTTCGTCGTGGCCGCGCGCCTGGGCGCACGGTGCGGCAGCGAGTTCTTTGTAGTGGGCAACCAGGAGCGCGAGGCGCTTGGCATGGACAATCCCAAGCTTCATGACACCGAGGACGCTATCCGGGTCGCCGTGCAGGGTCTTCGGAATCTGATCGCGATGGACAAGGCGAAGCGGGACTGAACTACGGATACCGTTATGGATTGTGAGCGGTGTTGCCGGCAGGCGTCCGGTTTGCGGCAGTCCTTGTCGTGGTTCGGACTGCCGCGAGAAGCCGGATGCAAGAAGCATGGTCATGGTCCAAGAGGGAAAGTAGCCTGCTCGAAGGACCGTTGGTACTGCTTGTCCCTTTTTCCCAGGCTTCGACAGTCCTGACCGATACTTCAAGCGGTTTCGCGAAATCCACCCGCTATGTGCTGCCATAGAGCGTATTCCTGTCCTCGTCCTCATCATCCGAAAACAAAGCCATCCGCGCCCTATATTCCTCCGCCCGTTCCCGTGACGACATGCTGTCGCGGACTTTCTGCCAATAGTCCTCATCTTCCGTAGTGATGACCCGGTATAGCTTCCGTTCCGACATGCCGTTGAACTGCCCGCTCAGATAACCGGGAAAGGAGTAGGGGTCTGGATGCATTCCGTGACTATACCCTTTGCAACGCTCATATTGGCCGCAGAACCGCCATTCATTCGGAATTTTCCCGTTTTCCATCAGCCACTGGTACATGCCGCGCATCGATTCCAGCAAATCCCGTTGCGAATGCAGGGACTGAACCGATTCCAGCTTGGTCAGTGAACCGCTTCGTCCATATTTCCTGTTGTACCACCGGGTGTACGAGTTGTTGTTCGATTTCAGCATCCTCTTCAGTTCAATGGTATTGTCGGCGGCGTGTCCCAGGCGGAACAGGTCGATGATCATGCAGAAACGCCGTCCGCACGCCGCATAGTCGACCACATGGCTGCCGGTACAGTCCGTCATCCACATGATCTCACGCCAATACCGGTGGTAATCCGCGTCTTCGATGAATATCTCCCGTTCTCCCAAGCTCCTGAAAGAAATGAAGAACATGTCGCAACGTCTGTCCGTCTGTGAAAGCATCTGATACAGGTCGCCCATGTCGGCCCTCCTCGAATAGTTGATGCCTTATCAGATGAAAAAGCCGGCTGGTGATTCAGGCCCTGTGTTTTTTTTGATGGCTGGAATAGTATTCTTTTATCGTTTGTGGGATGATAAATGATGAGGGATGTCTGCCGCCTCCATAAAGAGGCGCGTCCCATGTCCGGTGTCCTGCTCGCGTCGAGTCTATGCGATGCCATCCCTTTGCCATCGCGGGACCGCCCTGAACGTCAGGTATGCCCCATGTTGATGGAGGACGGATGTGGACTTGGGTTTATGGTGTGTTGCGGAGGGCTAGCGTCGGTACAGCGACACGCCTTGTCTCGTCAGCTTTTCTTCCCAAAGGGCGAGCAGGGCGTCCAACTCCGTTGAATAGTCCGTTTTCGATGGATCAGCTTCATCGTAGGGGAGAATGTCGAGGGTGTCGAGCGTGAAGAGCTCCAGCCCTGTGGCTGCATACTCTTTCTGAAGCTCCTTGCATTCGTGCATGCCGAGGTCCAGGCGGAACCTGTGGCTGTTCGCCGCCGCTTTTAAGTCAGGTGCGGCGACAAGGTAGCAACGGTCGTTCTGGAGGTTCCTGATCTGGAGGATGCCCATGGTCGGGCGGGTTGCCCCATATTGCTGTCGCAAGGATTTCCTGTCTGTCATCTGTTCTCTCCCAAACGCTTGAGGAACACACCAACGGTATGCGGCTTTTTGGCTATTGTTTGCCTGGTTTCGTCGTTCCTCGGAATATACAGCCAAGCGATGGTAGCATCGTGGGGGCAAAGAGTCAATGAAAGGCGGGGAAAGGCTGGACGTGGTACAATACAGAAATGTGGGGATGGATTCGTTGGAATATGAAAAAATGGAGGTGTACGATTATTTTACACATTTTCTGGTAGTTTCGACTGATGCATAGTATATTACCGAGCGTATGTTCTTCATTCCATGTGTATAGTGGTTGAAAGAATTACGATGCGGGTCGTTTCATTCCTTGGGAGAACGGGAACGGACGCTCGTATTTCTGTCGATGGGACGCGCGCAATTCCTTGTGGGTCGCAGGTATGTGCCGTTCTTCGGGGTTATTAACGATATTTCCATATCCATTTTGGAAATATGATATTGGTAATTCGACATTTCAGGTGTGAATGTATGGAAGCGAGGTTGCACAGGACAACCATAATGTATATAATTTCCCTCATCTTCAAAAGGTAGGAACTCAGATGGAACTACAGATTCAGGATTTAGTCGCGTCGATCAAGCGTGATGGTATTGAAGAGGCTGAAAAGAAGGCCGCTGAAATCATTTCCGAGGCGGACAGGAAGGCCGAGGAGATTATTGCTTCCGCGAAGAAGGAAGCTGGCAAATTGGTCGATGAGGCTAAGAAGGATATCGACGTCCGGGATCAAAGCGCGCGCGCCTCGTTGCAGCAGGCAGCCCGCGACGTTCAGCTTTCATTGAAGAAAGCGCTACAGGAACAGCTGGATCGCCTGCTGGAAAAACAGATTGCGCAGGCGTTCGATTCAAAGGCGTTGGTGGATCTGATCGCGAAGGTCGTCTCTTCCGGTATCGCCGATCCTGCGAAGTCCGTCATCGAATTGGATGAAAAAGCCTGCAAGGCCCTTGCAATGGACCTCAAGGCAAAATTGGCCAACGAAATCAAAGCCGGTCTGGAGATACGGCCCGTCGCGGGTGTCGACGCTGGTTTCCGAATCGCAGACAAGGATGGTTCCGGTTTCTACGATTTCGGCGCCGAGGAAACCGCTTCCATGATGGCTCCGTTCCTGAGCCCCGCGATTCAGGAAATCGTATTCACGTCAGCAAAGCGATAAGAGGAGCCTACAGTGTCTTCCTACTATTATCTGGTAGCAACATTGCCGATGCTCCGCTATGAGGATGTATCGCCCATGTCCCATGAGGCGTTCCTTGAGCTGTGCCATGGTAATATCAGCGACTCTGACTACCGGTTGGTTCGGTCGGCTGTACTTTCCGCCGTCGGGGGGGATTCCCCGAAGCATCCATTCTTGCGCAAATGGAACCAGTTTCGCGATATGGTGGTGAAAGAACTGAACGACCAGCGTGCACGGAAACTGGAGCTTGGCGGAGACCGCTACAGAAACGAAGGTGACAAGGAATACCGGATTACTGAAACAGTCCGTGCCGCATTGTCCGCGGCCGATCCATTGCAGGGAGAGCTGTCGCTCATGCAATTGTACTGGAAGTACCTGGATGATCTGGGCGGGCTTCATACCTTTGACATCGAAGCATTGCTCGCCTATGCGGTGAAGCTACAGATTCTTGAGCGCAAGGGTAGGTTCTCATTGCAGGACGGTAATTCTGAGTTCAAGAGACTCTTCTCCAACCTACAGTCAAAAATCAAGAGCATATAAGTGGAGTATGGATATGGCAAAAAATAAAGGACGTGTTACCGGTGTAAACGGAAACATGGTTACAGTGGAGTTTGAAGGCGCCATTTCAAAGAACGAAGTAGGCTACATCCACATCGGTGATACCCGCCTCAAGAGCGAAGTCATCAGAATCAATGGAAAAACCGCCAGTCTACAGGTCTTTGAGATGACCAATGGAGTCTCCGTCGGTGATGACGTGGAATTCACCGATGAAATGCTCAGCGTAGAACTGGGTCCCGGCCTGCTCACCCAAATCTATGACGGCCTACAGAATCCGCTACCGGACTTGGCGGCCCAGTGTGGGTTCTTCTTACAGCGTGGCGTCTACCTTGATCCAATTCCGAACAAGGACTGGGAGTTCACCCCCATCGTAAAAGTAGGCGATACGGTTCGCCCCGCCGCTACCATCGGTACCGTTCCTGAGGGGCTGTTCACGCACCGGATCATGGTTCCGTTCTCGTTCGCCGACGTTCCTTGGACAGTCGTGTCCATCAATGAAAAGGGCGTCTACAACGTCCGTGACGTGGTGGCCGTCGTGAAGGATCCCAAAGGCAACGAGAAAAAACTCACCATGGTATTCTCCTGGCCGGTAAAGAAAGCCATCACGAACTACGATGAACGCCTTCGTCCTGATGAGACGATGGTCACGAAAGTCAGGATCATCGATACCTTCCTGCCCGTGGCCAAGGGCGGTACGTACTGCGTTCCCGGTCCGTTCGGGGCGGGCAAGACCGTCTTGCAGCATCTGACCAGCCGTAACGCCGACGTGGACGTCGTGATTATCGCCGCCTGCGGAGAACGCGCGGGCGAGGTCGTCGAAGTCCTGAAGGAATTCCCCGAGCTGATCGACCCGAAGACCGGGCGCTCCCTGATGGAACGCACGATCATCATCTGCAATACCAGCTCGATGCCCGTCGCCGCCCGTGAAGCGTCCGTCTACACTGCCGTGACCATGGCCGAATACTATCGGCAGATGGGCCTGGACGTCCTGCTGCTGGCCGATTCGACGAGCCGCTGGGCTCAGGCCATGCGCGAGATGAGCGGTCGTCTCGAAGAGATTCCCGGCGAGGAAGCGTTCCCCGCATATTTGGAGAGCCGCATCGCGGAGTTCTACGAACGCGCCGGCAAGGTCCGGCTGCATGACGGCAAGATCGGCTCGGTCACTATCGGCGGAACGGTCAGCCCCGCGGGCGGTAACTTTGAAGAACCTGTCACGCAGGCTACCTTGAAGGTCGTAGGCGCATTCCATGGACTTTCCCGCGAACGCTCGGACGCCCGTAAATATCCCGCCATCCACCCGATGGACAGTTGGTCGAAATACACGGGCATCATTGATAGCGCGAAGGTCGAATATGCCCGCTCCATCTTGTTCCGTAGCAATGAGATCAACCAGATGATGAAGGTCGTAGGCGAAGAAGGTACGTCGGTGGAGGACTATATCGTCTACCAGAAGGGGGAGTTGCTGGACAGTGCGTATTTGCAGCAGAACTCCTTCGATCCTGTTGATGCTGCGGTCGTGCCTGAACGTCAGCGGCACACCTTCGACCTGTTGTTCCACATCCTCGCCGCTACGTACAGTCTGGAGGACAAGAAGGCCGTCCGTGTGTTCTTCAACGAAGTTCGCCAGAAGTTCCTTGACTGGAACAACGTCGAGCAGAAAAGCGAACGCTTCAAGCAGCTTGAAGATGAAGTGACCGAACTCTACAAGAGCAAGGCCGTCGGTTTCGACAAAGCCGCTGAAAAGCTGCTCTAAGGTGGTGGATGATGATGCAGAAAGTATATACAAAGATTGAATCTATCGTCGGCAACGTAATTACCGTGCGCGCCGAAGGGGTCAAGAACGGCGACCTGGCCATTGTGAGCACCGCCCATGGCGAATCCTATGCCAACGTCATCAAGCTTGACAAAGACCTCGTTTCGTTGCAGGTATTCTCCGGCGCCCAGGGTATTTCGACCGGCGACCAGGTGCGGTTCCTTGGCGTCCCGATGCGTGTGTCCTATACCGAGGATCTGCTCGGCAGGGTGTTCTCCGGCAGCGGCGTTCCCCGCGACAAAGGGCCTGCGCTGACTGACAATATGATCGAGATCGGCGGGCCTTCGGTAAACCCGGCCAAGCGTATCATCCCCCGCAACATGATTCGTACCGGTATTCCGATGATTGACGTGTTCAATACGTTGGTCGAAAGCCAGAAGCTGCCGATTTTTTCCGTATCCGGTGAACCGTACAACCAATTGCTCGCCCGGATAGCGATGCAGGCCGAAGTGGACTTGATCATCCTCGGCGGCATGGGACTGAAATACGACGACTATCTGTTCTTCAAAGATACGCTGGAAAAGAGTGGGGCGATGAGCCGCACGATTATGTTCATCCATACCGCCAGTGACCCTACCGTGGAATGTATGCTCGTTCCTGACATGGCATTGGCCGTCGCTGAACGTTTTGCTATCGATGGAAAGAAGGTTCTGGTGCTGTTGACCGACATGACCAACTTCGCCGACGCCTTGAAGGAAATGGCGATTACCATGGACCAGGTCCCTTCCAACCGGGGCTACCCCGGCGACCTGTACAGTTCGTTGGCCTCCCGCTACGAGAAGGCGGTAGACTTCGAGGGCGCCGGTTCCGTCACGATCCTTGCGGTCACCACGATGCCCGGCGACGACGTTACGCACCCCGTTCCTGACAACACCGGCTATATCACGGAAGGGCAGTATTACCTCAAGGGCGGCCGTATCGAACCGTTCGGTTCGCTGTCCCGGCTGAAGCAGCAGGTAAACAAGGATACCCGCGACGACCACCGCGCCTTGATGGATGGCATGATTAAGCTGTACAGCGCCTACAAGGAGTCCATGGAAAAGAAGTCCATGGGTTTCCAGATGTCAGAATGGGACGACAAGTTGCTGAAATATGGCGAATTGTTTGAGAGCAAGCTGATGGACCTGTCTGTAAACATTCCGTTGGAGCAGGCGCTTGACCTCGGCTGGGAAATCCTCGCCGAGTGCTTCGAGCCGAACGAGACCGGGTTGAAGAGCGATCTGATCCTGAGTCGTTGGCCGAAGAAGATCGGTTGATCCTGGAGGGTTGAATGGCCGTCAAACTGACGAAGAACGAGCAGAAGAAGCAGAAGGACCAGCTCAAGCAATTCCAGCGCTATCTGCCGACTCTGCAACTGAAGAAACAGCAGTTGCAGGTCGTGATCAGGCAGATAGAGGCTGAAGTCGAGCGGTACCGCCAACAGCAGCAGGCTGTCGTCGCGGGGCTGCAGGACTGGGTCGCGGTCTATCATGAAAACTGCTTTTTCCGCAATGACCTTCGTCTGGAGAATCTGGTCCAGGTGGACCGGGTGCTCAAGGCGAAGGGGAATATTGCGGGTGTTTCGATACCCGTGTTCAAGGAGCTGACCTTCAAACCCATCTCCTATGACCTGAACGATTATCCGCTTTGGGTTGACAAGGGGATAGCGTCGCTTCGCGACGTAGCGAGGTTCGATGCGTTGATCGCGACGTTGGAGCAGCAGATTTTCCTGTTGGGAAAGGAGCTGCGCACCACCAGCCAGCGAGTCAACCTATTCGAGAAGGTGAAGATTCCCGAGGCCAAGGAGAATATCCGGCGTATCGGTATCTACCTTGGGGACCAACAGACCGCGGCGGTCGTCCGTGGAAAAATTGCCAAGAAAAAATTGGTAAAGGTGTCCGCATAATGATAGTCAAGATGAAAAAAGTGTCTGTCATTGTGCAGGCGCATGATAAAAAGGATATGCTGAGGGCTTTGCGAAAGGCCGGTTTGCTCCATGTCTGTGATGAAAAGGTTCGGACTGCGACCATCGAGGAGCTGCAACGGGAGGGAGAGTCCCTTGAGCGTGTCCGAGCGCAGATTCAGGAAACTTCCGAGGCTAGGGCGAAGGCTGCGAAGCAGAAGGGCAAGGTCGAACAACTCTCCTGCACCGATGAGGAATTCGCTCAGTTGCAGGCGAGACTTTCCTCCATGCTCGATGAGCGCAAGGAAGTTGCCGAGCGTATTGCGAAGGAAGGAATGCTCTGTGAGCAGATTCGCGGCTGGGGGGATTTCGCCCCTGAGTCGATTGATGAACTTCGACGAGCCGGAGTCAAGCTCTCTTTCTATACCATCGGGAAGAAGGAGCTTGAACAGGTGCCTGACGATTGTTCCTACCTTCGGCTGTCTCCCGTCGGCAAGCAGTCGGCTATCGCCGTGGTCGGGAATCCTCTGCCCGCTGGTTTTCCTGCGACGAGATTCGACGTTCCCGAATACGGTCTGTCCGAACTGGAGTATCGGATCAACAACGCCCGCAAGCGTCTTTCCGATATTGATGATGAATTCGCTTCCTGTGGCAGGTATCTCGACGCATACCGCAAGCAGCTCGCCCGTACCGACCAGAGCACACGGTTTGAAGAAGTCGCCGCTTCCATGAGCGACGGCGACCGGATTGCTTGGGTGACGGGATATGTCCCTGAACCGAAGGCCGATGCGTTCCGCGATCTCGCGGCCGCCAATGGCTGGGGATATTTGATGGACGATCCGACTGAGGATGACGATCCTCCGACATTGGTTCAGTACCCGAAAGGCGTTGGGATTATCAAACCGGTATTCGATATCCTTGGGACGGTTCCCGGTTATCGCGAATACGATATCAGCATGTGGTTCCTGCTGTTCTTCACGTTGTTCTTTGCCATGATCATAGGCGATGCCGGCTATGGCTTGATTTTCCTTGCTGTGGCGGTCGGTCTTCATGTGAAGCAGAAGAAGGCCACCAACATTACCGTGCTGCTGTATGTGCTGAGCATCGCAACGGTGGTCTGGGGGAGTTTGACCGGCACTTGGTTCGGTTCGGAAAAGATTCTTCAAGCCGTTCCGTTCCTCAAGAAGCTGGTCATTCCGCAGATAGCGAACTATCCGGAGCTGTTCGGAGTAGAGACTACCAGTGCCCAGAACATGGTCATGAAGTTCTGCTTCATCATCGGTGCCGTCCAGCTTTCTCTGGCCTGTATTCTCAACGTGATTCACAAGATTCCGAAGAAAGATCTTAGCGCCGTGGCTGATGTCGGATGGATGATCGATGTGCTGGCGTTGTATTTCATGGTTCTGCAGCTAGTCATTGGCGCCCCGACAAACGTCAGCGCTGTGTTCGCCTGTGTTGGAATCGGGTTTGTGCTGGTCTGCGTATTCGGAAGCCAGGCTCCAGGACAGTCGTTCGGACAAGGGCTCAAGGCCGGTCTTGGAGGGTTCTTCACGACTTTTCTCAACACGATCAGCTGTTTCTCGAACATCATGAGCTACATCCGTCTGTTCGCCGTCGGCATGGCTTCTTTGGCGATCGCCCAGAGTTTTAATAACATGGCGGGGGGGATGCTTCAGGGGTTCGCGCTTCCAGCCGGCATTCTGGTTCTGGTGATTGGGCATGGTCTGAATCTAGTCATGGGCCTGCTTTCAGTAGTCGTACATGGCGTGCGATTGAATCTGTTGGAATTCTCCGGGCAGCTCGGCATGGAGTGGACCGGCGTTTCATATGATCCGTTCAGAGAGACGGTACGAGAAAATTAACGTTGTTGGTCAAAACAACTAAGGAGTAAAAAATGAATAGTATTGCTTACATCGGTATGGCTTGTGCGCTGTGTCTGTCCGCTCTGGGGTCCGGCCTTGGCGCCGGCGCCGCTTCTCAGGCAGCCGTCGGCGGCTGGAAGAAGTGTTATGCGAACGGCAAGCCCGCTCCGTTCATCATGGTCGCGTTCGCTGGTGCGCCTCTGACCCAGACGATTTACGGATTTCTGTTGATGAACTTCATCCGTAGCGCCATTGCCGCTGGTGCTTCCGGCATGCTCGCGCTTGGTTGCGGTGTCTTCGGTGGATTGGCAATCGGGCTTTCCGCGTGGATGCAGGGTAAATGTTCCGCTTGCGCTTGTGATGCGCTCGCCGAGACGGGCAAGGGAACCGCGAACTACTTTATCGTCATCGGTATCGTAGAAACCGTCGCTCTGTTCACCTTGGTCTTCTGCTTGCTGTTGCTCCAGTAAGATACCGTTTCTGGCCAACAGCGATAGGCTGCCGCGGATTTCATTGTCTGCGGCAGTTTTTTTATAGGTTCGCTCAGTGATTGTTTGATGATAGCCCAGTGTTCGCGCCGGGTTCGATGAGTGTTCGCTCAGTGTTCGCTTCAAGCCGTGGAGTTTGTCAATGCGAGTTCCAGCCAATTTACGGCTTCAGGCCGTTGAATGGAGCTTCGCGGAGTAAAAGTTGAAAACGAGTCTGATGCATTTGCTTTGTCTTGCGTCGGACGGACTTCCGCAATATCATGGTCGTATGATTATTAGTGCGAGCAGACGTTGTGATATTCCCGCCTTCTATCCGCGATGGCTGGCCAAACGGTTTGAGCGCCAATTCGTGCTGGTGAGGAATCCTTTTAATCGGCATCAAGTGGGGAGGGTGGGGCTTTCTCCTTCCGAGGTCGACGCGATAGTGTTCTGGTCTAAGAATCCAGCTCCATTGCTTCCTTGTCTGGGTACGTTTGAACCATTTCCTTATTATTTCCAATATACATTGAATGGGTATTCATCTGCATATGAACCGAAACTTCCCCCCATTGATGAACGTATAGCGACCTTTTTGAAACTGTCCGGACGCTGCGGGATGGATCGCATGGTGTGGCGGTATGATCCCATCTTGTTGTCCCCCGATTGTACATTGGAATGGCATCGGAAGACGTTTTCATCCCTATGTAGGCGATTGTCCGGGTATACTGATACCTGCGTGATCAGTTTCCTTGACTTGTACCGGCATATGCAGCCGGTTTGCGAACGACTGGGTATCCGGACGTTGGAAAATGCGGAGATGTCGGAACTTGTCGAGTTCTGCGTATCCATCGCGACATCTTGCGGCATGCAAATTCAGACATGCGCTGAAACAATCGATCTCGTTGCGCTTGGAGTCGTCAAAGGAGCCTGTATAGACGGCCTGCGTCTAGAAAAAATTTCTGGGAAAACGTTTCTGACCCGCAAGGATAAATATCAGCGAAGCGGATGCAACTGTATCGAGAGCGTCGATATCGGGACATACGATATCTGTTCCCATGGATGCATCTACTGCTATGCCAATCCCGGCCGCTCCAGAGAAGGGCTTTTGCCCATGCATGACGATGATTCCCCATTTTTGATAGGTGATCCAGAAGCGGAGGATTGCGTCTATGAACGGAAACCACATTCCATGGTGGTCTCCGATACACAATGTCTGTTTGACTTTGAATGATTCCACCCCATGCTTTTTCCAGTGGGGCCTGATAGTGAAATTTCAACGAGATTGTCATGACGCCGATAGGGGGGGATTGATATAAACACATTTTACAATGATGTGCGGGAACCAATCTGTAAGGAGCGGAACTAAAAACAACCCTCTGTTCAATTTGCAGTCGAAACAGAGGGCGTTTCTGAAAGATTTCGAGTCTTTGAAAACGAGGTTGATTTACAGTCAACGGCAACCATAATGATTTCTAGTCACTACAACTAGACCTTAGTCTAGTGCATGAATTCCTATTCGTCAATTTTAATATAGAAAAAAAGTATAAAAACCATGTGTTTTGCAGGACAAAGTATATTTTGATATACGTAGGTACGTGATTTTACCTTATTGAACAGCACGGTAAAGGTTATTAGAGCCTTTTGTTATTATGTTATACTGGGCTAACTTATAATACAAATTAAATTGCGTTATGCATATGTAAAAAAGTAGTATTCATCATCAATAATACATCGTAATGAAAAAGTTTTTTTTGATATATAATGTTCTATTACAATATATTATGTATTGTATGACGAGAAGTGGGAACAAATATTGCCCTGTATCCTATTGACGAGGAAGACAGTATTTTAGTATGCTTCAAATGTTAGCAAATTCTAACAAAAAAAAGAATGTAAGGAGACTTGGTTGATGCACCAGCTTGAACAGTTGATTCTTGAGCATTGCGCTCCAGTCCTCTGTGGTGTAAAGCCGGCTTCGATCATTTCCTGTTGCAAATATGAACCGGAGGCGATTGACGGAATTCTGGCTATCGTTCGAAAACAACTCGTTCGGCATGGATGTCTGTTGCTGGAAGTCTGCCGTTGTAAACACCATATCACGTTGTTCGTCTATCATCGTTGGATACTGACCGCCTTCATCAATGCGCCGGGAGTTCCTCAGTTTTTGGTTTCGCGTGGGTATCCCGTAGTAGATGGTGTTGATGGAATCGTCCGAATGTTGTCCATGCGGTATCAGGCTCGGAATACTGTTCCACATGAAGTGGGGGTGTTCCTTGGCTATCCGTTGGCAGATGTCGTTAAATTTGAAAAATTCAAAGGACGTGACTACAAGCTGTGCCGCTACTGGAAGGTCTACGCCGATGAACGACAGGCTGAGCGGATATTCGACTGCTATGACCAGTGTCGTGCGAAAGTCAGCAGCCTTGTGTCGGACGGGCTTTCGTTCGAGGAGGTCTTGAAGGAAATCGCTTGAAATCGCCGGGAGGTCGGAATGGGCCGATACAGGAAAGTAATTTTGTGTCTACAACACTCAAAGCAGGAAGAAGGAGTTAAATAATAATGAATACCGTTGCCATTGTATATCAGAGCCTGACTGGAAACACTCAAGCGATGGCCGAAGCAATCATGGACGGCGTCAAGGAAGCTGGAGCGGAGGTGTCACTGATACCTGTAGCGGAAGCGAATGTCGCACAGGTCCTGGAATTTGACGTTTTGGTCCTTGGTTGCCCCGCCATGGGTGACGAAGTTTTGGAAGAAGCAGATTTTGAACCGTTCTTTACCGCGCTAGAGCCTTCATTGAACGGTCGCAAACTGGCGTTGTTCGGATCATACGGCTGGGGGGACGGCGCTTGGATGCGTGACTGGTCCGCCCGGTGTGTTTCCGATGGCGCCGTACTCTATGACGACCAAGGCCTTATCTGCCAGGAGTTGCCCGATGCCGCCGCATTGGTAGCCTGTCAGGAACTTGGAAAGGGGGTGGCGGTATTCTGATGAATTTTGTCCATTGCTAATATCTGTAAAGACAAACACTCCAAAAAATGAACGCACACGCTCCCGGGCTCCATGGCCCGGGGGCGACTTTTTTCATACGGAGGATGTTCAGCCATCACCGCTACATAGTGAAGCACCTGTCATTTTGCGGGGACGGACGGCTTCCGATTCTCTTGAGACTGGGGCGCCCCCCGTTCTGTAGCCGTGAGATTTTTATCGTTGATTCCGCGCTTATACTGGATATGCATCGTGGCAGGGACTCAAGTCCATGACACACCGGGGAATGTCGCGACGTTGACTTGTCGCTATGGCTGCTTCTTTCAGAGGGCTGCACGACGTTGGATATCCCGGATGTTCATTCCGAGCGGGAACGCCTTTTCGCTTCGTACATCTTGGTATCTATCATGTCGATGAAAGCGGAATAACTGAGCGGATGGTCCAGGTCGAGCTCTGCAAGACCGTAACTGATAGTTACTGAGAAAGAGCCGTTTTCGTCTTTGCGGAATTGATGTCCGCGTATCTTGCCGCAAAGCGTTTCGCACATTTCCCTGGCGTCAGCCAATGTGTGATTTTTGAATCCCAGATAGAATTCATCACCGCCGATACGAGCTGCCTTGACCGTGGTATCTTTCGTGGTATCCTTGAACTGTTCCGCGACGAACAGGAGTACTTGGTCTCCCATCAGATGCCCGAAAGAATCGTTGATTTGTTTGAAATGGTCAATGTCGAACAGTGCGCCGCAGTACGGGGTTCGTGATTGAATCGACTGATTGAGCATGACCGGAAGGTTCGTCAGGAAGAACTTTTTATTATACAGGCCGGTATAGGGATCCATCAGAATGGCCGTGTTCATCTTATTGACGAGCTGTATGATGTCCGTGTTGTCTTCGTCGATGCCAACGTTCACCATCAGACTGTCGCATACGTCTTTCGCCAGCTCAAGCACAAGCTTCCGATTTTTGAGTTCCACTGGTATCGAAATGATAAGGAAGGTCTGAGCCTGGGTGCATTCAAGCTTTACGATTGTCTTGTTTTCGTTCGCAGCCCTATAGGATGTACAGTTGTAGCAGGGGCTTTGGCGTTGCCAAATGTCGTAGCAGCTTGCATTTGACTGGGGAATCAGCGTTACGCCATCGTAATCATATATCTGGTGGGTAACTGGATCCACAAGTCGGTAGGAATCAAAAACCTCCGGAAGTCTGATGCAATCAAGTAAGTCTCTGTTTAGTTCGCTGATTGGAAACATCCTTTCTCCTTGTTCCTATATCGTGATTTTCTGTTATCTGTGCCAAAATTGGGAGCGTAAATATCTTGTTTTCAGAATGTCGTCTTGTTGGATGTGGAATTTTACTTTACAAATGTTTACCATACACTTCCTTTTTATCCTACATTGTTGTATAGTGGTCAGGCATGTGTTTCGTGTGTAGAATGCTTCTGTGCCGGACAGGGCTGAACAAGGAGATCATCGATGCGGGAATCTTCACAGGTCAAGATTGGGAACGTTGTAGTCGGAGGAGGAGCGCCGATACTGGTACAGACCATGTGGGATAGGGCGATGCCCCTTGTGTCTGATTCTGAAGGTCTTGATGAGTTGTTGCGGGAACTCAGCGCATTGAAGGCGATGGGGTGCGATATCATCCGTTTTTCCTATCCTTCGGATGATGACCGCCAAGTATTCAGCGAAATTTGCCGAAAAAGCCCTATGCCCGTAGTCGCGGATATCCACTTTGATTACAAGATGGCGTTGGCCGCTTTGGATTGTGGCGCTCAGAAAATCAGGATAAATCCCGGCAATATCGGCGCCCGTTGGAAGGTCGATGAAGTTGTACGAAGTGCGCAGGACCATGGTGCGGCGATCCGAATCGGTCTGAACAGCGGATCTCTTCCGAAGTCCGCTGGTAATCAGGATGCCGTCAGCCTCATGGTCGACACCGCGCTGGAATATATTGAATGGTTTGAATCCCTTGGATTCCATGACACAGTGGTTTCTTTGAAGGCGTCCGACTGCGACACTACATACGAGGCTAACCGTTTGCTTGCCGAACGTTGTTCCTGTCCGATTCATCTCGGCGTCACTGAAGCCGGAGGTGTGGTCACTTCCGTTGTCCGAAGTACCTGGACGCTGGGCCGGCTATTGGAACAGGGAATCGGGGATACCATCAGGATTTCAATTACCGGTGATATTGCGACGGAAGTCCAAGCCGCTTGCGAATTGCTTCGTGTCCTGGATCTGCGCGCTGGAGGGATTAGAATTGTAAGTTGTCCCCGTTGTGGCAGGCATAGCTTCGATTCCCAAGGGTTTCTGCGCCAAGTGGAACGGCGACTGCTTCAGATTGACAAGCCGTTGACCGTCGCGATTATGGGGTGTCAGGTGAACGGACCGGGCGAAGCCGCTCATGCGGATATTGCGATAACGGGAATCGGGCGCAAGGCGTTTCTGTATAAGAAAGGAAAATTATTCCGGGAAGTGACTTCCTCGGAGGCCGAAGAAGCTCTGTTCGCCGCATTGGAGGAATTGTAGAAAATGCAGATGCACCAGAACAAGCTGATCATCAAAGGTGCCCGTGAGCATAATCTGAAAAACATAGATCTCGATTTGGAGAAAAATCGGTTGATTGTGATTTCTGGACTGAGCGGTTCGGGAAAAAGCTCGTTGGCATTTGATACGATTTTTGCAGAAGGTCAGCGGCGGTATGTCGAAAGCTTGTCCGCCTATGCCAGGCAATTTCTTGGACGGCTGGAAAAACCCGACGTGGACTACATGGAGGGACTTTCCCCCGCGATTGCCATAGAGCAGAAGTCCACCCACAAAAACCCCCGCTCCATTGTCGGTACTATCACCGAGATTTATGACTATTATCGTTTGTTGTGGGCTCGTATCGGGAAACCCCATTGTCCCCAGTGTGGCAGAGAGATCAGTGAACAAAGCATCGACCAGATCATCGATGCTATCTATCAGTTGCCGGTTGATACCAAGCTGATGGTAATGGCTCCGGTTGTCTTGGGACGGAAAGGCGAACACAAGAAAATTCTGGACGATGCGAGGAACGCAGGTTTCCAGCGTGTCAGAATCGACAAGGAGATGCGTTCCCTTGATGAAACGATTGTCCTTGACAAGCAATTCAAGCATACGATTGAAGTGGTGATTGACCGCGTTGTGTTGCGTCCCGATAGTCGACAACGCCTTGCGGACAGCCTTGAGACCGCTATCGACATGACGGATGGTTTGGTTGAAATCGCTTCATTCGATTTCCATGGCGATGAGCATGACGAAGTCTATAGCGAGCGAAACAGCTGTCCCCATTGTGGAATCACAATTCCTGAGCTACAGCCTCGCTTGTTCTCTTTTAACAATCCGTTTGGTGCGTGTCCATCCTGCAACGGCCTTGGTTTTAAAAGTGAGTTCGATCCGGACAAGATCATTCCTGACAGGTCGAAATCCTTCAACCAAGGGGCGATAGCTTCGCAGAATCCCGATGCAACGTGGGGAAGGACGATGTTCGAAGCATTGGCCGAACATTATAACTTTACGTTGGATACTCCATTCTCTGATATCCCTGAAGATGTGATTCAAGTAATTCTGTATGGTACGAAGGAAAAAATTTCCCGCGCCTATATGAACGAAACGAAGGGTACGACGTATTATGTAGACAAGCCGTACTCAGGCGTCATCCCCGATTTGAAACGGCGTATGTACGAGACGAACTCGATGCAGATACGCATGTGGCTCGAGACATTCCAGACCGCCCGCACATGTGAGACCTGCCATGGGGCGAGGTTGCGTCCCGAAGCTCTGACGGTCTACGTCGGTGGTCGCGGCATCATAGATGTAACCAGCCTCTCCGTCCGCAAATCGGTTGAATTCTTCAACAATCTGGCTTTGACCAAGACTGAGGAAGAGATCAGTTTCCAGATTCTCAAGGAAATCAAGGCGAGGCTGAGTTTTCTTTCGAACGTCGGCTTGGACTATCTCACTTTGGACCGGCCGTCCGCGACTTTGAGTGGAGGAGAGGCCCAGCGGATACGGCTTGCAACGCAAATCGGATCCGCGCTGAGCGGTGTCATGTACGTGCTTGACGAACCGTCGATCGGACTGCATCAGCGCGACAACCAGAAACTAATCGATACATTGAAAAATCTCAGGGATCTCGGCAATACTCTGATTGTCGTTGAGCATGATGAAGCTACGATCAGGGAAGCCGACTATGTCGTTGACCTGGGACCGGGTGCCGGCGTACATGGGGGATTCATTACGGCGCAGGGGACTCCTGAAGAAATCGAGAGAAATCCTGATAGTATCACCGGACAGTTCCTTGCCCGCAAGCTGATCATCCCCGTTCCCAAGAAGCGACGCAAAGGCAATGGAAAGTCGATTGTGCTGAACGGCGCCTATAAGAATAATCTCAAGCATATCGATGTTGAATTTCCGCTTGGAAAGTTGATTGTACTGACTGGCGTCTCCGGTTCTGGCAAAAGTACGCTTCTGAATGAAATTCTCTTGCCCGCCGTCAGGCGGCTCTTGAATCGTCAGCCCGAGGATTTTGACGGCTACAGTTCTATCGACGGGTTGGAAAATGTCGATAAGGTCATCAACATAGACCAAAGTCCTATCGGACGGACTCCACGTAGTAACCCGGCTACCTACGTAGGCGCTTTTACCCCCATTCGGGAATTGTTCGCCTCTTTGCCGGAAAGCAAGGCGAGAGGGTACAAAGCTAGCCGCTTTTCGTTCAACGTCCCTGGCGGGCGCTGCGAAAATTGCCAGGGTGATGGAACGTTGAAGATAGAGATGCATTTTTTGCCTGACGTATTCGTCACCTGCGATGTTTGTCATGGAAGGCGGTTCAATCAAGAAACCTTGGCGGTACGCTATAAAGGCAAGAACATCCATGAGGTTCTGGATATGACCATGGCCGAGGCTTCTGAATTCTTCAGTGCGGTCCCCTCTATCAAACGGAAAGTCGATACTCTGATATCGGTCGGCCTCGACTATATCAAGCTTGGGCAAAGCGCATTGACTTTGAGCGGAGGAGAGGCTCAGCGGGTCAAACTAAGCCTTGAGCTGTCAAAGCGAAGCACTGGTAAGACGCTGTACGTTCTAGATGAGCCTACGACGGGGCTGCATTTCGCTGATGTCAAGAAACTGATGGAGGTGATCAATCGGTTGGTCGATACGGGAAATACTGTCATTCTGATTGAACATAACCTTGATGTCATCAAGCAGGCCGATTACCTGCTTGATCTTGGGCCGGAGGGTGGAGACAAAGGTGGAATGGTCGTCGCGACGGGGACGCCTGAGGAAGTCGCACTATGCAAAGAAAGCCATACAGGTTATTATTTGGCACAAGTGCTGGATGAAAAAAGACCATAGCTCGATCGAATCGGAAGGTTTTCCGATAGTACGGATATGTCTCGTTTCCTTGCTCCTGGTTTGTCTGGGGGCGGGTTTTGTTTATGCGACAGATTCGGCAGAAGCTATCTCCAGTCCCGTTGAATCTATCGTCGGCGGACAGGAATTGCTATCAGATAGTCTATCTTCTGACGCCGAGGAATCAGTTCAACCTCCTTTTGAACGTACTGATTTACTGCTTGCGGAATCGATAGCTTATGCCTCGTTGCCTGAGTTGCAGGAGATGTGCCGATTGCGGAAGCTTGATGCTTCAGGAACTGTTGAACACCTACGGGAGCGCCTGCTTTCCTATCATGGTTTGAAGGCTGCGGAAATTGAAATTTCCGACGTGGATGGGCAGGATCCAGTCAAGACTGCTTTATACGATCTGGAAATCCTTGATGCTCAAATGATGCGTAGCGCGGGGAACTCCGACGACCTTGTTGTTCTTGAAGGTCGTGTGACAATCAGCTTCACTCCCTCGGGAGGTGGGGCTGCGAAGGAACTGTCCGCCAGCCGGATGGTCATTGATCTTGTAAATACCCGTTTGACCGCCATGGGCGGCGTAACCTTTAAGGACGGTTCTGAAAATTCGGCGGTTCAGGATGTGAGCGGCGATATCGTCAGCCTCGACTGGCATAGCGGTAATTTGGAAGTATCAGGTGGAACCACCAGCAGCAAGAAAAAAAATAGTGACAACAAGGATGTCGAATTCTTTACAAGCGGGACGCAGATCGACTATCGGGGGGATGCGGGAGGCATTCAGATCCACGAAGGTTATGTAACTACGAATCCTGAGACATCGTACTCCAGTATCTCGGCGGAATCGATGTCGATGTTGCCGGGTGGTGATATGTTCGTTAGCAACGCATATCTGTCCATCGGTCGCGTGCCCGTGTTCTGGGTCCCGTTCTTTTTTTATCCCGGGTCTACGCTGATCTTCAATCCTGCTTTTGGTTTTTCAAGCGACAGAGGCATGTTCTTGAGTACGACCTATGAAGTGTATGGTTCGTATCCAAAGTTCAAAGATGCGAAACAGAGTAGCTTTACATCGCTTCTTGCTACAAAAAGTGAAGGGGGGCGTGTCAAGGACGGCGTCATCTATGCTGCGGCGACTGGCAGAGGGGAGACGGAGGGGCTGGAAGGCTGGGCGCAGAAAAGCGGTTCATATCTGGCGTTGATGGCCGATGCGTACCAGAAGTCCGGTGTTTTTGCCGGTTTTGATTCTTCAACGAACTTGTGGGAGAAGAAATTGGTGATTGATGCCGGTGGAGGGTTGGCGTTTTCTCCTGGTAAGACATCGTCTTCTGGATACTATCATCCGACTTTCCGGTACATGGGGAAGCTCTCAGCGAAACTTGACACTAAGATTGTTGACCTGACTTTGGACATCCCGTTGTATTCCGATCCGTCAATGCAAAAACTATATGGCAACCGCCTGACTTCCTTCTCTCTTGACGCCTTGTTCGGTTCTACCCAGAGTTTTCCTACTGACTATAGTAGTGATATTACTTCGTATACATGGAAGGCCGGTGGAAAACTCTCCCTCCCCACTGAAATTGCTTCGCCTTATATCTCTAAGCTTGAGATATCGAAGTTCGATACTTCCGCGACATTCCAGTGGAAGACTGTGGCGGGATCTTCTCCCACAATCTATTCATATCAGATATCCTCCATGACGTTGCCTGAACTGACCGCTTCCATGGCGGGGACTTTGTTTACGTTGAAGAAAGATATTGCGGCGAAGGATGACACAGCCCGTTCCGAAAGGCTTTCCGAGCTGGAAGCGGAACTTGCGGTGAAAAAGGAGCTTGCCCGAAATACCGCCGAACCAGTACCGCTCGATCAGGAGACGGCTTCCACCCAGACGGGACAAAAAGCCTCTCTGTCTGGCGCTGATACCTCATCGTCTGAGGGAGGAGACGTCGAAAACAGTTCCGTCGCGGCTGCTTCCAGTGCGAATGTCGATATTGGGGATGCCGGCGCGACCGACGCCGATGTAACGAATGCGACTGACGCCCCGACAGGCGATGTGTCTGTTTCGGAAATGGACTTGGCGACGAAGTCTGGGGCGGCATCGGTTTCGGTATCGTCCAACAAGCTTGAAGAAACCACCGGAGAGAAGAAGGATGCCTATGACGATTCAGGATTGCCGACCTTATATCAACCGATAACCGCCAAATCAACGAATGGCAATGCCTCGGCGGGAACTCATAAACTTTCTTTGGCGTATACCATTGACCAGACCCTGACAAATAAATATGCCGCGGCTACCAATGCTCAAAGTTCTTCGTTCGGACCTCAGACACTGTATTCAGCGACGAAGGGAAGCCTGACTCTGGAGGGCAATATCGCTCCCGCCTGGTTCAAGTTCTCGGAAAAGATCTCTCCGAGCTTGACGATTTCCGAGGAAGAGGCGAACAGCAACTATAAATCCACTCAGATACAGTTGACTTCAAACACAACCGCGGAACTGCCGTTCCTTGGCCTGAAATACTCGCTTGTGACGAAATTGTACAACTACCGCAAGATTGTGCGTGATACGGTTGATCCTGAAATCATCGAGCAATGGGTGTCTTGGGACAGCAATTTCGTCACGACCCATCAGCTGTCCCTGACCAAGTCCTTCACTACTGGCATCGGAACCTTTTCATCGTCGTTGACTGGAATCCTCCCTCCGTTGCGATTCAGTCTTTTGCCAGCGCTGGCATGGCGATACGGCGGCTGGAGTTCCAATCTTTCCTACAAGTTCGTCGATGACGGAAACGGCAATATGAAGAGCGATCTGGTTACGCTCACCTTGGGGTATAACGAGGGGCTGGTCACTACCAGCTTTACCGGCACTTATCAGACCTCGTCGTATGTCCAAGGCGACAATTTCTGGAATCCGTTTGCACTCAAAGGGTATTTCGCCCTGAATTTCTTCAATAAAAGGCTGGAGGTCAAGCAAGCGTTGGATTTTGCCGTTGTGGCGACCGCTGGCCGGAATGTGTTCAATAGCCTGGTTTCTTCGGTTTCCTACAAACCGGTTACAGGCAACTCCACTTTGGCGATGGCTTCAGTCACTTTCACTGGACCGGCGGAAACCCTGCGGTTGAGTGCGCTCGACTTGCAGACCAATTTGACGAACCTCTCTTTTTCTTGGTGGAAGCGGCGTATCAAGCTAGGGTTCAGCTTAACCACGAAGTTGCATTTCGACTTCCTTGATAAATATTCATCCGGCCTGACTGTTACCGCCAAAGTTGATTTTTCCATCGCTGAGTTCTTGTCGCTGACTATGTCGGTCACTTCATCGAACAATGGTTTTTTCAGCTACTATGATGATTCCGACAAATTCAGCTGGGGGCTGCTGTTCGACGACCTGCGCCGTTCTTTTGATTTCTTCGGTGGAGGCCGCAGTCATACTCAGTTCAACATGGAGAGTGTGTCGATCGAGCTAATCCATTATATGAAGGATTGGGACCTCCATTGCAAATACACGGGAAGCGTTGTATTATCAGGGCGTGACTGGCAATGGGTGCCGAAAGTCTCTATTTTCCTCCAGTGGAATACCATTCCTGAACTGAAGGTCGATGAGAAATGGACCCGGAAAGACAATGTCTGGACACAAGGAACCTGATAGGCAGATGGGAAGAAGCATAGTTTTTGAATCCGAGAATCTGATGCGCAGCGTATGTGGCGTCAATGACCGCAATATTCCGTATCTGGAGATGTTGCTCGGCTTTGACTTCTACGTAAAGGGCAACAGCATGGAGTTTTCCGGTCCAGAAGGTGAAAGCGCCAGATGCTTTTCCGCATTGATGCAACGGCTCAAGCTTATGGCATCGAGGGGGCAGGATATTACCGAGCCTGAGATTTTCATGGAGTATCAGGCCGTAAGAAGCCTTCCGACGACGGATCATGTCCTCGCTGGGCAGACTGTGTCGAATGATGCCGGTGATCCTCATCTGGGGGATGTTTCATCCACCGACGTCGTAATCAATGTGTCGGGAAAGAGTGTCTACCCCAAAAGTATCCGTCAGCGGCAGTATATAGAGGCGATGAGCTTGAACCAGATCGTCTTCGGTATCGGTCCCGCAGGTACGGGCAAGACTTTCCTCGCCATAGCGTATGCATTGTCGCTGATTCTGGGCGGAAGGAAGCAGAAGTTGATTCTGACCCGGCCCGTCGTGGAAGCGGGGGAAAGCCTCGGCTTTCTTCCCGGCGATCTTTCCCAGAAGTTGAATCCATACCTCCGTCCGCTATACGACGCCATGGAATGGCTGTTGCCTCCCGCCGGCATCAGGCGTCTGGAGGAAAACGGCGCCATCGAAATCGCTCCGCTTGCCTATATGAGGGGGCGTTCGATCCACAACGCGTGTGTCATATTGGATGAGGCGCAGAATACTACCAAAGAGCAGATGCAGATGTTTCTGACCCGTATCGGTGAAAATTCGGTCGCGATCATTACCGGCGACATATCGCAAATTGATCTTCCGAGAAACAAGGACAGTGGATTGGTGCATGCCGCGCAGATTCTACATGGAATAGACGGCATCGCTTTCCTCCGTTTTTCATCGGGAGATGTCGTGCGTAGCAGGATTGTCCAGCGGATTGTCGATGCATACGCAAGGGATAGGGAACCTTCCATCAGGGAAGTGTCGTCTTCCAGTGGAGATATGCAGGAGCGGCGGCAGGCAAAATGAAAAAGAAGAATCAGACTAACGACGAGCACATGGGCAGACCCTCCTTGCAGAAGATTCTCGTCTATGTATTGATCGTGCTCACGATGTTGTCGGCGTTGATTGTCCCTCTTGCGCTGTCAAGCGAATCCTACGATACCCTCAGTTCGTTTTCCAGGAAGTATCAGGCCGGGGAGCTCGCGGATGAAGACGTACTCGCCAGGGAATCCTTTTCGTTTGTCGATAATGATGCGACGGAGCGTAAAATTGATGAAGCGACGAAGGCGGTGCTGCCGTATTTTTCCTATTCCATGAACAAGACTTTGGGAAACATCCGGCGTACCGATGCGTTCATCTCCCTGTTTGAGCAATATGGCGCGGATACCAGCGTTTCGCTGGACGCCGTCTCTGGTTTCCTGAATGATGAGGGACTTGCCGACACCGAGTCCGTCGTCGCCCAGTTCAGTGCTTTGTCCCTTGCGGACAGGACGAAGATGTTCCGACTGCTGAAGGAGAGCATGCGTGAGCTGTTGTCGATCGGTCTCTATTCCGGCGAAGACCTGAACAAGGTCTACGGACAGGGCTACAGGGAGTTCCTGCTTGAGAACAACGTCGATCTTGAAACCTTGCGACGTCCTCGAAGCTTTTCGATAACTGATGCGTTGACGATCAGCGGTCTGGAACGGGTGATGCTCCAATGGATGAGCAACTATTCGGATTCCATCGCCAATTTCCAGCCTCAATTGCTGATTCAGTCGTTGAGGTTGCTGGCTACCCCCAATGTTGAATATGATGAGCTGATGACCATGCAGCGCCGCCAGGCTGCGGCGAACGCTATCGAACCTGTAATGATTTCCGTGGAAAAAGGGGAATATATCCTCCAGAAGGATACGGTGATTACCGAACATGCCTTGAAGCTCTTGCAGCACTTGGATACCAATGCGATTCAGTACACGTTCCTGGAGCAGATCGGCCGGCTGATGTTCGTTTTGATATGCACGGTCTGCGCCCTGTTGGTGTTTGAGAATTACCTGCCGATCACCAAGCGCAAGGAGCAGTACCTACTGTTGCTACTGGTTGCGACGCTTCTCTGTGAAGCCGCTTGCTATGTGTCCGTCCGTCTGACAAAGAACCTCGCGGTTCCCACGTTGGATCCGTTTTTACCGGTACTGATAGCACCGATCTTCATCTCCATGGTTACCAGTCGCAAACGGCTCGGTATGGTGGCGGCGTTCTTTGTCGCGACCTATGCCACCTTGTTGCCGGATAGCAACGCCATGACGTTCTTCTACATCATGGTCGAAGCTGGCTGTTGCGTCTATTTTATCAAATATGTCAGTCGGCGCATCGATATGATCTATCAGTGGTTCTTCTCCTGCCTCTCTTGCGCCTTTGTCACCATGGTGGCAAACTTGCTCCTCGGCTATTCTTTCAACGGGATTTGGGTGTTGCTCATCGGTACGATTATCAATGTCTCCTGTTCCTATATCATCGTTTCCGTGCTGTTGCCCGTTGTTGAACTCGTGCTGAACATACCGACCGCGTTCAGGCTGCATGAGCTGGCGTATTCCGACAGCCCTGTGCTGACCCGATTGAACCAGGTGGCGCAGGGTACTTACAACCATAGCAGGATCGTGGCCGACCTGTCATATGCCGCGGCGCGTGCGGTTGGCGCCAATGCGTTGCTTGCCCGGGTCGGGGGGTTGTACCACGACATCGGAAAAGCCGATCATCCTGAGTATTTCATCGAGAATCAGACTGGGGACAACAAGCACGTCGACCTTAAACCTTCGCTGTCCGCCGCCATCATCAAGAGCCATGTGAAGCTTGGCATGGAAAAGGGGCGTGATGCCGGACTCCCTCAGGAAGTTCTGGATATTATCGGGGAGCATCATGGGAACGACGTAATCCTCTATTTCTACAATGAGGCGAAACAGGAGGCCGCCGTGAGCGCCCGCGACATCGAGGTGAGCAAAGAGGATTTTTCGTATAACGGCAATCCACCCACGTCCCCCGAGGCTGCCATAGTGATGCTGAGCGACTGTGTGGAGGCTGCATCCAGGACGATCAAGCGTCCGACCACAACGAAATATCAAAAGCTGATTCATCAGATTGTCATGGGGAAGATCGACCGGCACCAGCTGGATGATTCCCGGCTCTCCCTGACGGATCTGGAGGACATCACCGTATCGTTCATCAATACCCTGGTCGGAAGGGATCATCAGCGGATTGAGTACCCCGACGAGAATCCTCAAGATCAAAGTCAGAGCCAAGGACCAGGGGCTGGTGTTTCGCCGACGCAGGGAAACTGAGAATTTTTTGAGAATGGAGAAAGAACATGCATGTCATTGATATCGGGTATGATGACCCTTCCTTTGAGTCCAGAGCCTCGCGGGCATTGGTCCGCGAACGTCTTGAATCTATTCTGGATGGGCTTGGCCAGGATAATGTTGAATTTTCCTGTACGTTCGTTTCCGATGACAGGATCAGGGAGTTGAATCGGCAGTGGAGAGGCAAGGATGAGAGTACCGATATCCTCTCCTTTGTCCAGTCCGACATGCCTGATGAGTGTTCTGATGTCATCTGGCCCATGGGCTTCGGTGAAACGGGTGCTGAATTAGATGGGGACGCGCAGTATGCCCCAGACGCCCAAGGTGATGGGGACGAGGTAGAGTACGAAGACGATGAATCCGTAGTGGCCCCTGATATGGAGCTTGACCAGCCACGGATGCTGGGCGATATGGTCATTAGCCTCGACTCCTTGAAAAGAAACGCCGATTATTTTAGTGTATCGGAAGATGAGGAGTTGTACCGACTGCTGATCCATGGTGTGCTGCATTTGCTTGGGGAGGATCATGCAACCAATGACCCTTCTGAACCGATGCTCCAGAAGCAGGAAGGGCTGCTAATACAATTGCGGGGGTAGTGGAAGTTGAGTCTTAACCTGAAATCGTTGTTTGGAAATAAGAGGAAGGGCAGGGATGAACTGTCCGAGCAAGCCCAGCAGGCGGAAATCGAAGAACGGCGAGACATGATTGAAGGCATCGGGGAGCTTGATGAAAAAACCGTCAAGGAAGTCATGGTACCCCGTATCGACGTCCAGTTCATTCCCGTGGACATCTCACTGGAGGATTTCTACGACATCATCAGCGATCAGGGGTACTCAAGGTACCCCGTATACGATGAGACCATCGACAATGTGATCGGTATCCTTTATGCGAAGGATCTCCTTCGCAGGAATATCCGCGAGAATTTCAATGTCAGGGAACTGATGCGCAAGGCGTATTTCGTTCCTGAAAGCAAGCGCCTCGACGACCTGCTGCGGGAGTTCAAGCTCAGGAAGGTGCATATCGCCGTAGCGATCGACGAGTATGGCGGAGTGTCCGGTATCGTCTGTATGGAGGATATTCTTGAAGTGATCGTCGGAGAGATTCAAGACGAATTCGATGAAGACGAGACGGACGATATCAGTGAGCTGAAGGACGGGGAGTTCCTTTGTGAGGCCCGTACGCCGATTGACGAGATCAACGCTTCCGTCGGTTTGCATCTTCCTGAAGATGATTTTGAGACTTTGGGCGGCTACGTGTTTGAGCTGTTCGGCCGTATTCCCGCCGTTCGGGAACAGGTAGAGGACGAAGAAGCGGTGTTCATCGTCGAGGACATCGAGGGGCACAAAATTAACCGTGTGCGCATCATCAAGAAAGAAATGGAGAATTGACTGGTCTTTTATGCTGTTTCGTTGACCCTTTTCCTGCATTTCGTTATATTGTTATCGATACATACTACCAAATAAGGTACGGAGGAAATATTCCATGAAAATTGGTATTAACGGTTTTGGAAGAATCGGTCGCTTTGTGTTCCGCGCTGCGATGGCACGCCCGGAATTTGAAATCGTAGGCATCAACGACCTTTGCCCGGTTGACTACCTGGCGTATATGCTCAAGTATGACACGATGCATGGTCAGTTCGATGGGACGATTGACGTTGACATGGAGAAGTCCCTTCTCATCGTCAATGGCAAGAAAATTCGCGTAACTGCCTGCAAGGACCCCAATGAACTCGCTTGGGACGCTGTCGGCGCTGAATACGTCGTCGAGTCCACCGGTTTGTTCCTCTCCAAGGAGAAGGCCCAGGCACATATCAATGCCGGCGCCAAGTATGTCGTTATGTCCGCTCCTTCCAAGGACGACACTCCGATGTTTGTCTGTGGCGTCAATGAGAATACCTACGTCAAGGGTACTCAGTTCGTCTCCAACGCTTCTTGCACCACAAACTGCCTCGCTCCTGTCGCCAAGGTTTTGAACGACAAGTTTGGCATCGTTGACGGCCTGATGACCACCGTTCACTCCACCACCGCCACCCAGAAGACCGTCGATGGTCCTTCCATGAAGGACTGGAGAGGTGGCAGAGCCGCTTCCGGCAATATCATTCCTTCCTCCACTGGTGCCGCCAAGGCTGTCGGCAAGGTCATTCCTTCTCTCAACGGCAAGCTCACCGGCATGTCCATGAGAGTTCCCACCCTCGACGTCTCCGTTGTCGACCTGACCGTCAATCTTGCGAAGCCCGCGAAGTATGACGAAATTTGCGCAGCGATGAAGGAAGCTTCCGAAGGCGAACTCAAGGGGATCCTCGGCTATACTGAAGACGCGGTTGTATCCTCCGATTTCCTCGGTGATACCAGAACCTCCATCTTCGACGCCAAGGCCGGCATCGCTCTGACCGACACCTTCGTGAAGGTCGTGGCTTGGTATGACAATGAGATCGGCTATTCCAACAAGGTTCTCGACCTCATCGCCCATATGAAGAAGGTCAACGGCTAATCAAAGGGCCGCTTCTGGACTGAAATCCGGCTTCAAGCTCGGAAATCACGGGCCTGCCGTTTCCGGCAGGCTTTTTTTTCCCCAAGGAGGGGTAATCATGCAGCTTAACACAGTCAAGGATGCAGATCTCAAAGGCAAAAGAGTTCTTATCCGCGTTGATTTCAATGTGCCGTTGAAGAACGGCGTCGTGACCGATGCTACCAGAATCAAGGCTGCCCTGCCGACTATCGAATATGTTTTGGCTCAAGGTGCAAGCCTCGTGGTGATGTCTCATTTCGGTCGTCCCAAAGGGCAGAAGAATCCCGATTTCAGCATGAAGCCGATCGCCGCTGAGTTCAGCAAACTGCTCGGCAAGCCGGTCAAGCTGGCTTCTGACGTAATCGGGCCGGAAGTGGATGCGGACGTCAAGGCCCTCAAGCCCGGTGAAGTGCTGCTTCTGGAGAATGTCCGCTTCTACAAGGAAGAGGAGGCGAATGATCCCGCTTTTGCGAAGGAGCTTGCTTCTTACGGTGATCTCTATGTAAATGATGCATTCGGTACCGCCCACCGCGCCCATGCTTCCACCGAAGGTGTCGCCCGCTATCTGCCGGCTTACGCAGGTTTCCTGATCGAAAAGGAAGTCAAGTTCATGGCTCCGCTTCTTGAAAATCCTGAAAAGCCTTTTGTCGCCATTATCGGTGGTTCCAAGGTTTCTTCCAAGATCAGCGTCCTTGAGTCTCTTGTAAAGACCTGCGATACGATTGTCATCGGCGGTGGCATGGCCTATACCTTCCTCAAGGTGCAGGGACATGAAATCGGTAAGAGCCTGCTTGAGAATGACTATCTCGATGTCGCGGCTTCCTTCCTGAAGAAAGCCGACGAGAAGGGTGTCAAGGTGATACTTCCCGTCGACCATGTCTGCGCCGCGGAATTTAGTGAGACCGCGACTCCCGTTGCCATCGACAGCGTGGATATCCCCGCGGACCTTATCGGTATGGATATCGGGCCAAAGACCGTTGACATGATCGTCAAGGTGCTTGCTACCGCGAAGAGCGTCGTATGGAACGGACCGATGGGCGTATTTGAGTTCGACGCGTTCGCCGCCGGTACCCAGGCTGTTGCGAAGGCGATGGCCGTATGCGGCGGGACTACCGTCGTTGGAGGCGGAGACAGTGTCGCCGCCATCAATAAGTTCAATCTGGCCGACAAGATCAGCCATGTATCCACTGGCGGTGGTGCTTCCCTTGAGTTCCTCGAGGGCAAGGAACTTCCTGGAATCAAGGCATTGGAGAAATAACATGAGAAGAACGTATATCGCAGGCAACTGGAAAATGAACATGACACCTTCCGCCGGCGCGGCTTTTGCCGCTTCATTGGCGGAGGCTGTCAAGGGCTGCAATGCGAAGGTGATGATCGCTCCGCCGTTTGTCACGATTCCCGCCGTCGTGGAGGCTGTGAAAGGCAGTAGCGTCATTGTCGCCGCCCAGAATATGAGCGACCACCTCAGCGGCGCCTATACTGGCGAGGTTTCCGCCGAGATGTTGAAGGATCTTGGCGTGACCACGGTGATTCTAGGGCATAGCGAACGCCGCGCCTATTATGGCGAGACGGACGCCTTCATCAACGCCAAGCTTCGTCTGGCGATGGAGCAGGGGATGGATGTCGTGCTTTGTGTTGGCGAGACCCTTGAGGAACGTCAGGGCGGCAAGCTGGAAGAAGTCCTGTCCCGCCAGATTACCGACGGGCTGAAGAATGTCAGCGAAGCCGACATGGCTCATGTCACGATCGCCTATGAACCAGTCTGGGCGATTGGTACTGGCATGACCGCGACCCCCGAGGATGCTGACTCCGCGCATGCTTTTATTCGTGGTTTGATTGAAAAACTCTATGGCAAAGGTGTTGCAGAAGAGCTGATTATACAGTATGGTGGTTCAGTGAAACCCGGCAATGTGAAGGCCTTGATGTCCAAGGAACATATTGACGGCGCGTTGGTAGGCGGCGCTTCTCTTTCGCTTGAGCAGTTCGTCCCCATCGTGACTTTTGACAAGTAAGTATCTGGAGTAGACAAATGGGTGTGTTGAGTATTATCTTGTTGGTATTGTTTGTGATCGTGAGCCTGTTGCTGATTTTCATCGTAGCCATTCAGGATGAAGAAAGTTCAGGTCTCGGCGGTATCTTCGGTGGTGGTAGCGAATCTACGTTTGGTTCTCGCGCCAGTAGTGTCGTCACTAGGGCGACTGCGATCCTAGGAGCTGCTTTCATGGTCCTGGCCCTTGTCGTGGCCCTTGTCAATAAGAGCCCTTCCCAGGACACCCTGCTTGATTCTGTACAGACCGAGCAGGTGCAGCAGGTTGAGAACTGGTGGAGTTCCAACAACGCCTAGTCGTCTCCCGTACGCCGAATATGCACGTAGGTTCCGACCGCACCTTCGCTCTGCGGTCGGACTTTGTAAGTAGGGGTTGCCGATGAGAGTCTGCGTACTGTACTGCGGAAAAGGGTCCTCCAGTCCGAAGCTGAAGGAAATCGCTAGCGCTCTTGCCAAAGGAATTGAATCTCAGGGACACACTGTAGATGTCTTTGATATGCGGTTGGAGGGGGGCAAGATCATTTCATTCTACGACTATATCGTCGTTGGAAGCGAGAATGTTTCTCTTTGGGGTGGAAGGGTCCCTGAGATGGTATCCAAGTTTCTCAAGCAGGCTGGAACTATCTCGGGCAAGCGTTGCATGGCGTTTATCACGGGCGGAGGCGTCCGTTCCGGTAAGACATTGCATAGCTTGATGCGTACGATGGAGTCTGAAGGCATGTACCTGAAGACTTCCGATATACTCAAGAAAAAGGACTATGCCCAGGCCGTTGGAAAGCGGCTGCATATTTCCTGACCAAGGAGTTTTTACATGAAGAAGTTACTTTCCCGTAGTGTCGTCGTCTTGCTTGCATTGTTGTGCGTCGGCAGTGTCGCTTTTTCCGCTGTCATCAGTTCGCCGGCCGCTACAGTCAACCTGACAAAAAATACAGTCATCACCACTGAAGAGCTCAACCAGATGGTCAACCAGCAGAAGGCGCTTGTCCAGGCGCAGGGCGGCGATGTTTCTTCCGTCGATCCGCTGACGATTCTCAATGTGCTGATCAACAACGAGTTGTGGCGTCAAGGCGCCAGTCGGGACGGCGTGGTGATCACCGACGCCCAGATCAGCCAGTACATGGCCTCCTGGAGGTCCCAGATCGAGCAGAAACAGATTGGCAGTACCTTGACCGACGCTGAATTCAATGATTTCGTCACTACTTATTACGGGAGCATGGATGATTTGAAGAAGGCTATCAGCGAGCAGTTGCTGGTCAGCGCCTATATTTCGAAGATTCGTCCCAATGTGCTGACCGATGTCCGCCAGCCTTCGGAGTCCGAAATCAATTCTTTCTATCGTCAGAACAAGGCGCAGTTCGTCAATCCTGAAAATGTCAAGCTGAGCCATATTTATATCCCATACGCCACTGGCGATGGGGCGGATGCCAAGAACGCTGAAAACAAGGCGTTGATGGAGCAGGTCGCCAGATATATCAATTACGGTACCACGACGTTCGAGAAGGCCGTCCAGGACTATTCGCAGGACAACGCCAGCAAGAATATCGGTGGTGCGATCGGTTGGCTGACCATGGACGACACTACATCGAAGCAGGCGTTGGGCGACAGCTTCTTCAATGCCGCCTTTGATACTGAGGTCGGTAAGATTTCGCCGGTCATCGAATCCAACACCGGCTATCATATCCTCAAGGTCTACGCCCATAACGACTTCAAGGTCCTTGGAATTGATGACACCATCAATCCAGAGACGACCGTGACGGTTCGCCAGTACATTACGGAAGGGCTGATATATCAGAACCAGCAGACGGATATCAATAACGCCATCAATGATATTTTGTCTGATTTGCGCAAGCAGGCTACGATTAGAATCCTGTACAAATAGCTGTGGCATGTCTTTCCTGAGGATGTTCGTGTAATTTTCGTCCGAGGCCCGCATGTCGTTCATGCGGGTCTCTTTTCGCAGATGGTGCCGGCGGTATGAACATTGTGCTCCTTTTCGTCGGTACGTTTTAATGTTGTTTGTTGGGGAGTCGAGAGATGAGATCGAGACATAGAGCGCGAGAAATCGCATTGCAGACGTTGTATGCGATGGATTTTAATAATGAGCTTGGCACGGTTCCCGTGCCGGAAGTATTTCCCGCCTTGACCGAGGAGGAGCAATCCGCCTTGGAACAGGAGGTGGTAATCTTTGCGAAATACATCGTTTGTGGCACTATTGAGCATTTGCCGGAGATCGATGCGATGATCGCTAGGTTTTCAACTAATCGTCCCATTGAGAGGATTGATGTCGTTGATCGGAATATCCTGCGGTTGAGCGTTTTTTCGCTGTTGTATTCGAAGGACATCCATCCCCATATCGTCATAGACGAGGCGGTAAAGCTATCTCAGGACTTCAGCAGCGAAGTCAATTACAAATTTATCAACGGTATTCTTGATTCGATGCAGAAGTCTTTGCAGCGTGGGGGAGATGTACAATGATTCAATTGAAGACTCCGGAACAGATAGACCGTATTCGCGAGTCCTGCCATTTGCTGGCGCGGCTCTTGGATTCTTTGGACGGATGGCTTGAGCCCGGCATGACGACGAGGGACATCGACAGGCACTGTCATGATTTCATCGTCAAGCACAAGGGCGTTCCTGCGTTCCTCAACTATATGGGTTTTCCCGCATCCGCCTGCATATCCGTCAACGAGGAGATCATCCATGGCATTCCTAGTCGGCATCGCGTCGTAAACGCCGGGGATATCGTGGGAATCGACCTCGGTATCAATTTGGACGGATATTTCAGTGACAGCGCCCGGACCTATATCATTGGCGGGGCTACTACTCCTGAATGCGAGAAACTTTGCAAGGTGACTCGTGAATGCCTCTACCTTGGAATCGAAGCCGCGGGAAAGTCCGGCGCCAGGGTACATGACATCGGGGCCGCGGTGTTCAAGCATGCCGACCGTAACGGCTTTGGCGTCGTGCGCGACTATTGCGGCCATGGTGTCGGCCTGGCCGTCCATGAAGAGCCGGAAATACCAAACTATGTGAACCCATTTTCTTCGAATCCAAGGCTAAGGCCCGGTATGGTGATCGCCATCGAGCCGATGATCAATCTCGGGACGAAGAATATCCGCGATCTGGACGATGGCTGGACGGTCGTCACCGCCGACGGAAAGCCTTCCGCCCATTTTGAGCATACGGTTGCGATTACGAAAGATGGTGTTGAAATCCTGACCGTCGCGGAGTAGACTGATCGTTATAGTATCTAGACGTAAGGAGAAGATCGCCCCTATGAAGAAAGAGTTCATCAGTTCCGATACGATTCGCGACAGTGCGCTGAAATTGGCGCATACCATGTATGTTCAAGACGGATTCGTTCCCGATATCATCTATGCCTCCCTGCGCGGTGGCGCATATATGGCCAATGTATTCAGCGAATACTACAAGATGGTGCGGAAAAAGGAGATGGGGCGGCCAGTCTTCTATGCGGCCGTCGTGGCTCGTTCCTATTCGGACATCCGTTGCCAGACTCGGGTGATGGTCGATGGCTGGACGTATTCGCCTGAACATCTCCGTGCTGGCGACAAGATTCTGATTGTCGATGATATCTTCGATACCGGCAAGACGGTCAATGAGTTGTGCGACATCGTCCTTCGCAAGGGAATTCCCCGCGAGGACATCAAGATCGCCGTATATGACTACAAGGTTCCCTTGTACAAGGATTCCGCGCCGTTGCCGATTCAGCCTGACTACTATTGCCGCAAGCATGTCCTCAATAGTCCTGACGATGAGGTCTGGATACATTACATGTGCCATGAGTTCGTTGGTTTGTCCAGCGAAGAGATTGACGAGCAGTATACCGATCCCGAAGTCAGGAAAATCCTCCACGATGTCCGGGGGGATGAATAGCGCAGCATATCGCCCGCATGGAAAAACGGTCCGGAGTGAAAACCTGGACCATTTTTTATGTTCTGCCACATCGTCGCGCAGTGACCATTCATCTTGATGATGCATTATCGTACATGATCGCCTTGGAAACAACGGACAACTGTTCATGGACATGTAGTATCTACAGGAAACGCCGGACTGTCGTTTGTGGCATTGGAGACAAATGTCCGACTGGAAAAACAAAAAAACCGGAGAGCCTTGCGTGCGTCTCCGGTCGGAATACTTGATGAGTGAATGAATCAGGGAATCGGTTGATAGCCAATGGCGCGCGAACCATTCTTGGCGTCGTCACTCGGACTGCCGACTTCTGAGGGAAGGGTAATCGTATAGACGCCGCTGTTGACCGTTGATACAAGATACTTGTTCTTTGCCACAGTGGAGTCCTGATTCGGAATCGGCTTGATGTCCACCACGTTGCTGTACGTGAGGCCACGGGCGAAAGAAGTCGTGTTGGATGACGGGTAGGCGTAGTTTGAGGCTGTGCTGTCAACCGTGGATGCCTTGATCGTAGCCTCGCTAGTCAAGTCAACCAATCTCAACCCCGATGAATAGGGAACCAACATGTACTGTTTTCCTGCGATTTCCACCCTGGCGCTAGGGACGGCGTACGAAGAATAGTAGTTGAGGTAGAAGTTTGACTGCCCGACATATTTCAACGGGCCACCGACGGATTCTTGGATAAAGACCAGGCTGGTATAGCTATCGTTGGCGATTTTCGCGATGGCGACACCCGGTCCGGCGGCAGTTGCCGGCTGAAACGCCTGGATTCTCAAGAAACGGGTTCTCGTCGTTTGACCATACTGAACTTCTGAAAGATTCACATTGACTTCGTAGGTGTTCGCCCAACCGGAACTCGTATCGATTGTCAATTGTGAACCATTCCAGTAGTAGGTGAAATCATAGACGTTGACTCTGTTCGCGTTCTTGTACGATTTGACCATGGTGTTGAATATATTGTCCACAAAGCCGAACATGATACCGGCTGCACCGAAATTTGCCAGCGGTACTGTGCTACTGTCTGAAAGCTTGGTTGCTGTATAGCTGTCTACATCTCCGGAAAGCACATAGTTGTTGTTCATCGCCTTGACATTGGGCAGAGCGAATGCGGTGGACGAATCTGTGGCGATCGTGTATTTCTTGAAGTCACCGGAACTATCCTGGTAGATGAATTCCGTAGCGTCCTTGGCGTTTCCAATTGACGTCGCAAAACCGTTTGTCATCAATGAAAGGCCGAGCTTCGTTACGTCGGAGTTTGATGAACCGTATTTATAGATGCCATCCTGAGCCTTGATGAAGACATAGTTGCCGGAGAAGCCGAGAATGCTTTGGTTCGTTGTATCCAGAGTTGGTTCGGAATTGCCGATAGCCTCGAAAATCCCCATGTCGGCATCCATGTTGCAGGAGATGAACCCGGCGGCGATCATAAGCGCCAAACAGAAAATGGCCAGTAGTTTTGTTGTCTTTTTCATAATGCCATCTCCTCTTAATGCCTATAATTGATGGAAAGCGTCACGGGTAGGAAGCTGCCTACGGCGTTTGCTTTTTTCGAATAGTATTCAGGAACCACCCAGTATCCGCAGTTGACGCCTACGCCCCAGTTTTCAGTGAAATACCAGTTGAGGCCGATTTCGATGGAAGCGAACATGCTGAACAGGCTTCCGTCGTATCCCTGCGTCTTGTCTACATAACGGTTGTAGGCACCGCCGATTCCGAGGGAAATCGGGAGGTCGATGGTCCCCTGCACCGGCATGAACGTTACCTTCGCCTGAATGGGGACCAGCGTATACAGGCTGTCGCTCATGGAATAGGCGAAGGAATACCCGATCTCACCGCCAAGGGCGACATAGGGACTTACGAACGCCTGGTAGCTGATGGAACCGTATCCGCCGACCTTCAGGTGCGTGCCACCGCCGCCACCGATGCCGGGGCGGAAGGTGTCAGCGCCAGTTCCCCCCCAGGTATATGTGAAAAGCGGGATAGTGGGACCTGCTTTGAACGTGAACATCTGGCTTCCCAAGTCGTATTGGGTCTGCCGTTGATCTGTCGCGGCGAACATCAGCGTAGGAACGAGCGTCAGTATCGCGGCGACCAGCATGAAAGTCTTCTTCATGGCTACCTCATCGTTTTGTATAACGAGTTCTCCGTACAGGAGAAAGTCTGGCGAAATCATCACCTAAACCTATAACATGGTTCAGGTGCCATAGTTACGGTAATCATAACGGAATACAGATACAATGAAAACCTGTTGCCAAATTCAAATATATGTTTTTCATGCGAAGAGGGCAAAGAAAAAGTTCGGAATGATCTTATAGGATGATTTTGTGGATGATGTATTGCGGGGGAGTCATATTTCGACGGTTTTAAATACGTCCACAAGTACAGGATATTCTTGACGGACCTTTGCAAGCAACTCCAGGTGTTGGCCGTCATGGTCAATCGTCCTATCAACGATCTCCATAATTTGTTGGATGGTGATTCCCCCGCATCGCTCTAGTCCCTGCGGGTCAACAAGCGTCGGCTGTTTATGTGAACATTCCCAAGCACCGGATTCCCAATAATTTTTCCAGTAGCAGAGTTTTCGAGGGTTCCTGAAAACATACGCCATCAAATTCAGAAGCGTGAACTGCGTCGTTATCGGTTCGTATTTCGAACAACCTGCCATTGACGAGGAATTGTGGGTAGACTTGCGAAAAGCCGGTGTTCACCCGTTGTATCGCTTTCGCGAGAACCTGCCAGTCCGGAGCGTATACCAGCAGACGATAATGTGACGGCATGATGGAGTAATTCCAGACGACGGTTCCCTCCTTTTTTAGGTTCAGGACCAACAGTTCAATCTACAAGTTGGCGCCGGCGGCTTCAAGAAATATCCCAGGTTTCAGGCCGTTCCTCCGGGTGACACGGTATACATGATGACCCTTCCTCAGCAGTTTTGATTTTGACTGTAACGCCATTTTGTGGCCTCCTCAAAGGTGTGACGCCCTGTATATGCGTAAAAGTCGGCTGGTGATTCAAAACCATGTTTGGGAAGCTCCTCGCGGGCTTCTCCGAACGACCCGAGAACGACACCGGAACTGGTAGCGGCGTGAACACCAAGATCACTAAGTGAACACCGGTTGAACTTAGAGCGAACACTGCGCAAACACCGAGCGAACACCGGTTGAACTTAGAGCGAACACTGCGCAAACACCGAGCGAACACCGGTTGAGCCTAGAATGAACACCGATCAAGCCCAGAACCATGGTGCTGGAGACGAACGGTGACAACGGGATAAACCTCGTGCGGGGGCAATTGCCGTCCTGCCTGTTTTTGGGGTATACATGAGAGGTCAAGGAGAACGACCATGTTGTTGATGTCGGGTAAGGAAGTTTCGCAGTCGATTCGGGAGAAGCTTGCGTTGGAATGCAAGGAATTCGTGAGTACGTATGGATACGCGCCTACTTTGGCCGTAGTTCTGGTGGGGGAGGATCCCGCGAGCCAGACATATGTGTCCGCCAAGAAACAAGCTTGTGATGAGCTTGGGTATGGACATCGGGACTTCGTGCTTCCTGCGTCCACCACGCAGCGGGAGCTGATGGAGGTCGTCCGCCAGCTCAACGAAGAGCCGACCGTACATGGCATATTGGTCCAGTTGCCGCTTCCCAAGGGGTTGGACGAGGAGCAGGTCATCGAGGCCATCGATCCCGCGAAAGACGTGGACGGGTTTCATCCGCAGAATGTCGGCAGGCTTTTGATCGGCAAGGATTGTTTCATCAGCTGTACGCCGAAGGGCGTGCTGGCGATGCTGGACTACTACGGCATCGAGACCGATGGAAAGGACGTGTGCATTGTCGGCCGGAGCAATATCGTAGGCAAGCCGATGGCCGCGTTGCTGATGCAGCGGGGCAGGGACGCTACGGTGACTGTGTGCAATACCCATACGAAGGATCTCGCCGGCCATGTGCGAAGGGCCGACATCATCATAGCAGCCGCAGGGCATCCCCATACCGTCACCGCCGACATGGTGAAGGACGGGGCCGTCGTAGTAGATGTGGGGACGAACCGTGTCGAGGACGCTACGAAGAAAAAGGGATGGCGGCTTGTCGGAGACGTCGATTTTGATGCCGTAAGCCAGAAATGCCGGGCGATCAGTCCTGTGCCGGGCGGAGTAGGCCCGATGACAATCATGATGCTCATGGGCAATACGATGCTTGCCGCGCGTAGGCAGGCCGGGGAGCGGGTATAGATGTCCAACAATATCTGCCTTGAACCAAGGACTTACTGGATCGAGACCTACGGGTGCCAGATGAACACTGCGGAGTCGAACGCACTTGAAGTTCAGCTGCAAGGGGTCGGGTTGAAACCCGCGGCAAGCGCCGAAGACGCCGACTGCGCGATACTCAACACCTGTTCCGTCAGAAAGACGGCGGAGAACAGGATCTGGGGGCGGTTGGGCTTGTTCCAGTATATCAAGCAACAGCACCCCCAGACATTGATCGTGACCGGCTGCATGGCCGAACGCCTGCAAGATGAATTGAAGAAAGACGCTCCTGCGGTAGACTATGTCGTCGGTACAAACGACAAGCAGAAAATCGTGGATCTGCTGACCGGAGGGCGTACCGCTCATCTGGAAGCGAGCGAAACGTATCAATTCACCAGTTCCTACTATAAGGACGGCGACTTTTCTTCGTATGTGCCCATCATGAACGGATGCAATAATTTCTGTTCCTACTGTATCGTCCCATACGTGAGGGGGCGGGAGGTATCCCGCCCGGTAGGAGATATCCTGGAGGAAGTCCGCAGACTGGATTCGGCGGGTGTCAAGGAAATCACGCTGCTGGGGCAGAACGTCAACAGCTATGCCTACGGGATGGAGGGCGCGGTCATCCGTTTTCCGCAGTTGCTTCGGTTGGTATGCCGTGAGCTGGACAACATCCAGTGGGTGCGCTTTGAAAGCCCTCATCCCAAGGATTTTTCCGATGAACTGATTGAAGTCATCGCTACTGAGAAGCGGGTCGCGAAGCATCTGCATATCCCGTTGCAAAGTGGAAGCAGCCGGATACTGGGACTGATGAACCGCCGGTATACCCGCGAACGTTTTCTGGAACTGATCGATTCAATCCGAAGAAGGGTGCCCGGCGTCACATTCGCCGCCGACGTCATGGTCGGTTTCCCTGGTGAGACTGAAGAAGAATACGAAGAGACGCTGGACATGATGCGGAAGGTACGTTTCATCGAAGCGTTCATGTACTATTGGAACCCACGGGAAGGAACGAAGGCCGTGACGATGGAAGGTCAGCTTTCGGATGAGGTCAAGATTGCCCGATTGCAACGGCTGATTGAGCTGGAGCATGAAATCATGTCCGAAGAGAAAAACCCTCGAGCTACCGGGACAGTGAAAGTACTCGTTGCTCAGATCAGCAGGAATGATGCCGGACGTCTGCTTGGACGGACTGAGCATGGGGAGATGGTTGCTTTTGCGCCATGTTCCGATTGCCGCCCCGGGGATTTCGTTCTAGTGTCATTGGAGGCTTTGGCGGGCAACACCTATACCGGTGTGGAAGTGCTTGCTTGACTTGGTTTCTCTGCTGATATGAGGGTCGCCATTCGTCCGTTGGTTGGATTGACCGTCTTGACGTCGTGTGTGCGTGGTGAAAGAAACATGAGGGAATGTCCGGGGGGCTTTGTATGAAGGGAACTGCCGCATTGGTACTTGAAGGCGGCGGGATGCGCGGACTATATACTGCCGGTGTTCTCGATGTGTTTCTGGAACAACGGATTGAGTTCCCGTATTGCGTCGGAGTTTCCGCGGGGGCCTGCAACATGGTTTCGTACATATCCGGACAGCATGGCCGCAACCGTCATGTGAACATCGGCTATATTAACGATAAGCGTTATCTCAGTTGGCGCAACTGGTTCCTCCATGGTTCGATTTTTGGAATGGACATGCTGTTCGACATCATCCCGAACCAGCTGGCGCCCTTTGACCATGCGGCGTTTTCCAAATATCGGGGGAAGGCCATGGTCGGTACGACGGATTGCCTGACGGGTGAGCCTGTGTTCTTTGAAGAGCATGACATCTCCGGCAGAAACGGCTTTCTGCATCTTCAGGCGTCGAGTTCTTTGCCATTGCTCGCTCGGCCGGTCAAGGTTGACGGAAGGGTGCTGATGGACGGTGGCGTCAGCGCGCCGATACCTGTGGAAAAGGCGATGCGGGACGGGTACCGCAAGGTCGTCGTGGTATTGACGCAACCGAAAGGCTATCAAAAAAGTCCATCATCGACCATGGGTGTGCTACAATTGCTCTATGGTCGGCGTTACAAAGGGCTGGTTGATGCGATGGCGAGACGGCACCTGGTGTATAATCAGGAATTGAGCCTGCTTGACCGACTGGAGGCGGAGGGCGCCGCCTTCATTATCCGTCCGAGCCAAAGCCTGCAAGTCGGACGGCTGGAGAAGGACCGGAACAAGTTGGAAACGCTGTATCAACTGGGAATGGACGATGCCAACGGTCGCTTGGAGGCATTGAAGAACTTTTTGCAGGGGGAGTGATCGATGAGACTTGGGGTGATCGCCGACGATTTCACCGGAGCGGTCGATATCGCCGGTTTTTTGGCGAAAGAGGGACTGAAAACCTTCTTGTGTTTTGATGCAGGCCGTCCCATAGGCGATTTGCAGGGGGACGCCGTGGTCGTTTGCCTGAAAATCCGTAGTTGTCCCGTCGATGAAGCGGTGTCTCTCGCCCTGTCCGCTTTGACGTTGCTCCGAAATGCCGGTTGTACAGTCTATTATTATAAGTATTGCTCCACCTTCGACTGTACGCCGCAAGGGAATATCGGGCAGGTCTGTGATGCCCTGCGTCAAGCCTTGGCGTGTCCGACGACGCTTGTCTGCCCCGCGCTTCCTGTCAACGGCAGGACTGTATACAATGGCTATCTGTTCGTCAAGGATTTGTTGCTGTCGGAATCCCCGATGCGCTTTCATCCCGTCAATCCGATGTGGGAATCCCGCATAGAGCGTATCTTGTCCACCCAGACTTCCGGGGTGTGTCGGAATCTTCCCTTGTCGGTGGTGCGGGCAGGTCCTTCCGCTGTTGAGGCGTTTATCGCCGGAGCGTTGTCTGATGGCGTGGCCTATGTGATTCCTGATGTGATAGAAGACGCCGACCTTGACGTACTCGCCCAAGCTTGCGAGTCCCTGCCGCTGCTGACCGGTGGTTCTGGGTTGGGCGGGGCCTTGGCCCGTAGATATCCGTCCTCCGTTCCTTCGTCCGATGATGGGGCAGCCCCGGTTTCTCTCCCGCGGAAGCTTCCCGATGGAGTGATTCTTTCTGGTTCCTGTTCCGTCGCGACGAACATGCAGGTCAGGACATATCTGCCGAAAGCCCAGTCTGTCGCTGTGGATGTATTTCGGTTGATGGATGACTTGGGGACATACGTTACGGAAATCGCCGACTGGGTATGCCGGCATCAGACGCAGGGTGCGTATCCTCTTGTATATTCCACATGTGACGCGGAGGCACGGGGCATAGTGACGGATATCCATGGAAAGGCATCGGTCGCCGAGGCTGTTGAAAAGTTTTTCGCCTTGCTCGCCGTTGCGTTGGATATGCGTGGTGTCGGGACTTTTATCATTGCCGGGGGAGAGACCAGCAGCGCCGTCGTCCAGGCGTTGCGTCTGTCGCCTAGTACGGTTCTTGATGAAATTAACCCTGGCGTCAGTTGGATTATGGATGCGGAGGAGAGACATTATCTGGCGTTGAAGTCGGGTAATTTCGGAAATGAAGATTTTTTTATCCATGCGCAAGAGGTTCTGGCGCTGGTGTGGCAAGGAGTCGTTGTATGAAGTTGGAGAATAAAGTCGCGGTAGTCAGCGGCGGGGCCCAAGGAATCGGCAATGCAGTCGCTGAATTGTTCATCCATGAGGGTGCGAAGGTCGCGATCCTTGATATCGACGAACAGTTTGGAAGGGCCGCGTTGCGCCGTATCACTGGGCAAGGGGGCGATGCGCTGTTCTTGCCTTGCGATGTCCAGAACGAGCATATGGTCCAGCAGGCGCTGTCCGTAATATTGGAACAGTACGGGACTGTCGATATCCTGGTGAACGACGCGGCGTGGCAGTTGAACAAACCGCTGTTGGAGACCTCCTGGGAGGAATTCCGTGAGGTGATGGATATCAATATGGGCGGGACGTTCCTGCTGACACGTGATGTCGCCAGGATTATGATCGGGCAGAAGAAGGGCGGGGCGATTGTCAATTTCAGCAGTTCGTTCGCGATTGTCGGTTCGGAAGGCTATTGCGCATACCATGCCAGCAAAGGCGCGATTTCATCTTTCACCCGCTCTGCTGCCGTTGCGTTGCTCCCATATGGAATTCGGGTGAACGCTGTAGCTCCTGGTACGGTCCTGACACCGGGGCTGCGAGTCGGGGCGCGCGGTACTGGGAACGAAGATGCCGGTATGAAGTCCTTTCTTGAGAAGCAGCCGCTCGGCAGATTCGGCAGGAGCGATGAGATCGCCAAGATCGTGCTGATGCTCGCCAGCGATGATGCTTCGTTCGTCTACGGCGCGAACTGGGTAGCCGATGGAGCCTACACCATCGTGTGACGATGTGTCATCATACGATTGGATGTATGCGTCGGACAAATGATGGCTTGTGGGAAAAAGGAGTGTGCAGGAATGAGTGAGTACGCGGAGACAATGGAAAATTTCAAGCCCAGGTTCGATGAATTGACAAAATTGATTAATGGTTCTCGCAGGCTCAGGGTTTTCACCGGTGCCGGTGTATCCACCTTGTCGGGGATTCCCGATTTCAGGGGCGCTCATGGCGTGTATACCGATCCTTGGCATGGGATGGATGTCGAGGACATTATCTCGCTCGATTTCTTCCACGATCGGCCTGATATTTTTTACCAATGGGCTAAGGATGTGTGGTATCGGTTGGAGGACTATGAACCGAATATTGTGCATACGGTCATTGCGAAGCTGGAATGGAAAGCCTTCACCAATGGTGTGTATACCCAGAACATCGATATGCTGCACCAACGGGCTGGCAGCAAGGCCGTATACGAGATCCATGGCAGTCCGGCCCACCATTACTGCACAGAATGTGGAAAGCATTATACCTATGCCCAGATCGCTCCGCTGGTTCTCGCAGGTGAGCTTCCAGTCTGCGACCAATGCGGCGGGGTGATCAAGCCCGATATTGTGTTTTATGGCGAGAATCTCAACGGAAGCCTGCTCAACCGGGCTTGGGAGGATTTCAGCCATGCTGATCTTTGTCTGGTCCTAGGCTCCAGTCTGACCGTCCGGCCCGCGGCTTCGCTACCCCGACTGACTGTACAAGGCGGGGGGCGTATCGTCATTGTCAACGCCCAGCCGACCGATCAGGATCGATCCGCGGTCTTGAAGTTCCGCGACCTCGCTCAGGTCTTTGAGGCGCTTGACGCCTGGCTGGAGGCGCAACCGTCCCGAAAATAGCTGTCATCGCATCGCCCGCAAGGGGTGCGGCGGGCAGGTGCTATTGGATAAGAGAGCCGTCATCGCATTGTCCGCGTAGGCTTTCCATGTATTGCGGGACGAAAAGCCACTGTAGTCGCCATCGCTTCATCCATAAGGGCTGGTTGCTTTGCCATTTTTCTTTTGCGGCATATACTTCTGAACTGTTCCGCAAATAGAAATTCGCATGGCGGTTCAACGGCGGATGTGTGGATTCATCTCAAACTAGTGGATCAATTCGTCGTATCGGGGACATTCGTGTTCTTTTGTTTTTTCGGCTTTTCCATTCTCCCGCGAACGAGTGTCAGAAGCTATGGACTGGTTTTTACCTAAAATCATCTCTGTAATAAATAAAAGAACTTGACAGGTGTTTGTTTGCGTGGAACTATGGTGCTATACCTTTCGTGTACGTACACGAAAGTGAAAAAGGTGTCGCATCCATATGGAGTGGCTTGTCGTTCCAAGGACAAAGCCGGTCATGCCGGTTTCATCAGATGAGGGAGGGAGTTCATGAAGAATACTCCGGAAGTAAAGCTAGGACTGATTTCAGTCAGCAGAAGTTGTTTTCCTATTACGTTGTCAGAACGGAGACGTTCGGCGGTGGCGCATGAATATGGCGCGGATTTGTATGAGTGTCCTGTGACTGTTGAGAATGAACACGATGCGACGAAAGCCGTTGCGGATATCACGGCGCAAGGAATCAATGCGCTTGTCGTGTTCCTTGGTAACTTCGGTCCCGAAACTCCCGAGACGATGATTGCGAAGATGTTCGACGGGCCGATCATGTACGTCGCAGCGGCCGAAGGCGATGGGGATCTGTACGATGGAAGAGGGGATGCCTTCTGCGGAATGCTCAATTGTTCCTACAATCTGGGATTGAGAAGCATCAAGTCCTATATCCCCGAATACCCGGTTGGAACAGCTTCTGAAGTTGCTGCGATGATCAAGGAATTCGTCCCTGTCGCCAAGGCTCTTATCGGCATCAAGAATCTCAAGATTATCACCTTTGGGCCGAGGCCTACAGATTTTCTCGCTTGCAATGGACCGATACAGCCGTTGTTCGACCTCGGCGTCGAGATCGAGGAGAATAGTGAGCTTGACCTGCTTGTCGCATACAATCGCCATGCGGGAGATTCGAGGATCGCGGCGGTGGTCAAGGAAATGGCGGAAGAAACGGGAAGCGACAACAAGTACGGTGGAGTCCTGCCCCGTCTCGCCCAATATGAACTGACGCTGCTGGATTGGATCGAGGAGCATAAGGGAAGCCGTTCCTACGTAGCTTTGGCGAACAAATGCTGGCCGGCGTTCCAGACGGAATTCGGGTTTGTGCCTTGCTATGTGAACAGCCGGCTCACCGCCCAAGGGATCCCTGTGGCTTGCGAGGTCGACATCTATGGCGCGTTGAGCGAATACATCGGCACATGCGTCTCCGACATGCCCGTCACCTTGCTGGACATCAACAACACCGTTCCTGAGCAGACCTACAAAGCCGAGATTGAGAAACAGTACGGTGTGCAGGCAAACGACACGTTCATGGGTTTCCATTGCGGCAACACCACCTGTAGCCTATTGAAAAATCCCCATATGGGCTATCAGTTGATTATGAAACGGGATCTTGAGCCCGATCTGGCGGAACCTGATATTACCAGAGGCACGATGGAGGGGGACTTGAAGGCAGGAAAGGTTACCCTGTACCGTTTGCAGTCGAATGCGAGGGGCGAATTGAAGGCGTATGTTGCGGAAGGCGAGGTGCTTGATGTTCCGACGAAGAGTTTCGGCAGCATCGGTATTTTCTCCATTCCGGAGATGGCCCGGTTCTACCGCCATGTTCTGATCGCGAAACGGTACCCTCATCATGGAGCCGTCGCGTTCAAGCCCGTAGGCAGATATCTGTTCGACGTGTTCTCGTATCTCGGTGTTGCGGATATCGCCTACAACCAGCCGAAATCTCTGCCATACCAAGGGGAGAATCCTTTCGTAAAATAGATTGTTCCATTACACTGAGCTTGGTTCACGCATCAATATGGGTGCGTGAACAGTTTTTTCGCTTCAGAACATGGCCAGGTGTCTGTTTCCATTGCCGCCTATGGAATTGGGATGACTGGTGACGAATGATTGCGGTGACCGGCATACCTTGTTTGTAGTTTTTGTCACGCAGCAAGGGCGCGGAGACAGGAGGATGGTTCAATGGATACACAGTATTGTCATATCGGCGATGATGTCTTGGAAAAAGTGCCTCGGCTGTTTCAATCGGAATGGGGTGGGCGGTATCGTCCATTGATTATCGCCGACGGCAATACTTGGCAAGTCGCTGGACCATTCCTCCAGGAACGGTTTGAGCTGGCGGCTTCGGAAAATCCTGGAAAAAACGCTATGCCGGCTAAACCTTATTTGTTCCCCGCCGAGCCAATGTTGTATGGCGATGAGCATTCAATCGCGGCGGTTCACCGGTTGCTGGAGGGAAATGACCTGCTGGCTGTAGCTTTGGGGTCGGGAACCATCAACGATATCGTCAAGCGGGCTTCATATGAATGCGGAAAACCATATATCGTCGTCGCCACCGCTCCTTCGGTGGACGGGTATACTTCCTTCGGCGCCGCGGTTTCCGTCGGGGGCTTCAAGCAGACACTCCCATGTTCCGCGCCATTCGCGGTGTTCGCGGAACGGAGTATCCTTCGCGACGCTCCATTGCCGATGCTTGCCGCCGGTTATGGCGATCTCGCTGCGAAAGTTCCCGCGGGAGCCGACTGGATTATCGCGGATACGTTGGGAGTTCATCCTATACAGGCCGATATATGGGATATGATTCAACCGACATTGAAAGATGTTCTTTCTCGGCCGTCGGAGTTGGCCGCCCGGGACAAAAGCGTGGTGGGCGAGGTATTCTCAGGTCTGGTCCAAACAGGTTTTGCGATGCAGAAAATGCACGATTCACGTCCCGCTAGCGGAGCGGAGCATTTGATAAGCCATGTATGGGAGATGGAACATCTGTGTAAAGACGGAATACCAGTTTCCCATGGGTTCAAGGTCGCCCTCGGGACGTTGATCTCCACAGCGATGATGGAGGAGCTTTTTTCTTTTTCCGGACAACAGATAGCGACACAGTGCCGACGGGCGGTCCCTGTTTCATGGAACGAGCGTGCCGTCCAGATTCAGACTTGGGTCGGAGATCGCCCGTCGTACCGGCAGATCCTGGAGGTGAGCCGTGGCAAGTTCTTGGAAGGCGAGGCGCTTGAAGCGCGGAGAGCGCTCATCATCCAAGAATGGGAGGCGATGCGCGAGAAGGTGAGGGGGCGGCTTATTCCGTTCGCACGGCTGAAGGAGATGTTCTCATTGGCAGGGTGTCCTGCTGAGCCGTCCCATATCGATGTTACGAAGGGGCTGTTCCTCAGGGGGGTGGTCGTATCGCAAATGATCCGGACCCGATATACCATCCTTGACTTGATGTATGAAACGGACATGTTCAGCCATGTAGTGGAATCGTTGATGGACGGAAAACGTTATTTCCGCTCGTATCATCCGTGAATGTCCAATGACGGGAAGAACGATATTCCCGTGCGAATTGGTTTGTGCGCCTAGAATCCGATGCCGTTTCTATGGTAGTATCGATACATCCCTTCACGGATGTATCGTCAGCTTCCCTACGGTTTTCGCTAGACGCCGTTGTGGGAAAATCATTGCAAATAAGGCGTTCAGTATGCAGTTCATCATAGCGATTACAGTTCTTGTAGCTACCTTGCTTGGTTCAATCAGCGGAATCGGCGGGGGTGTCCTCATCAAGCCCGTCATGGATGCGATTTGTGACATGACCTCGTCGCAGATCAGTTTCCTGTCTGGCACTACCGTACTGACGATGACGATCGTTTCGTTACTACGCAGCAGGAAGGATCCTGTCAAGATCGACCGTCGTGGAACTTTCCTCGCGGTAGGGGCCGCGTTCGGCGGGTTGGCCGGCAAAAGCATCTTCGATCTGTTGGTCCAACGGGCTTCTTCCAGTGCCGGCGTCAGCTTGGTGCAGAACATTATCATGGTGATTCTGACCGTCGCGGTGTTCTTCTATATCCTGTTCAAAGCCAGGATACGACAGAAGAATCTGTCGAATCCGGTGGTCTGTGTAGTCTGCGGTCTGTTTCTCGGCGTCATGTCTTCGTTCCTCGGCATCGGCGGTGGGCCGATCAATATCATGTTGTTGTCGTATTTTTTTGCGATGGAAACGAAAACGGCCGCGCTCAATTCGCTGTATGTCATTTTCTTTTCACAGTCTGTATCGTTGGTCAGCAATATCGTCACTGGTTCCGTACCGCAGTTCGGCTGGTGGATTCTTGGCATGATGATGGTCTGCGCGGTGGTCGGGGCCACGATAGGTCGAAAGCTGTCGAGCAAGATGACCGACCGGCATGTGGACATTCTGTTCATGGGGCTTTTGTTCGTCATTATCGGTATCTCAATCTACAATTGCTTTAGATTTGCGTTGATGGTGTAGCGGGGATTCCTTTTTATCGTGCCAAGCACATTGGTTGAATGAAACATGTTTACGAAAACTATTTCTTTTTATTGACAGGCTGGTGGAATGAATTAAACTACAGGTGAGGCTCTGAACATTGGACACGGGAGCGCCTAGTGTTGAATATCAAAGAAATTGCCAAACTTGCAGGTTTTTCCTCTTCCACCGTTTCCAAGGTGATGAACGGCAAAGATGCCGGAATCAGTGTGGAAACGCGTGAGCGCATTCTTCAGATAATTAAGGAATACAATTATATACCCTATCCAAATCTCAGAAAACAAGAGACCCGGTCGTTCCTTGTGGCTGTGTTGATATCTGACCTTGTCCGCGGTGCACGCATGCTTGACGGTATTGTTCGTACCATGAAATCAAATGGATATGCCGTATTGCTGCGCTTTCTTCCAACGAGCACTGAAGATGTGGTAAAGGCTTTGTTGGCGATCGCCAAACAAAATCCAGATGGTATCCTATGGGAGGACGCACCTCAGGACGCCCGGTTGCTTTGCGACCAATATGTCCGGCTAGGAGTGCCTTTGGTTTCGTTTGGAGGTTTTGGAATCTCAGATAAAACGATTCCCGCATTCATGTGTGATATGAGAAGTTTGGGCTATGATCTCACAAAATGGGTTCTTGCGTTTCATCACCGGACGGTGGCCTGTCTTGTGGATGCGGAAGAAAAAGGCGGCGACCTGTTCGCGGATGGATTCCGCGCATGTCTGTTTGATCAGGAAATACTTGTCCAAGAACAATTCGTTCATACTGTTTCCGATTCTTTTTCAGTGATGCCGCTGATACTCAAGAATGTAAGCGCTGTCGTCTGTAGCAGTGTACGGCTTGCGACGATGGTATTTCTTGAAGCTCGTACCTACAATCTGATAATTCCACGGGATCTATCCATCGTGGCGTTGCGCACGCAGCCTTCTGATTGGACGTTTGTTCCCGTTCTCAGCGGTTATGAGAGGCGGGAAGCGGCTGTTGGAAATGCTGCGGCACAGGAATTGGTCTATCGGATGGAACATGTCGATGGCGAGCATGCGTGTATCCAAGCGCCTGTCCGCGTATCCGGAGGGAGCGTTGCGAAACCTTATCCAGCGTTACAACCAAGGATTCTTGTCATTGGCTCGGTGAACATGGACGTCTTGTTGCATTGCCCCGGTAGCCTGACTCCCGGGACCACCAGCATCGTCAAGGATTGCAGGTATTTGCCTGGAGGCAAAGGCGCGAACCAGGCTGTGGCTGTGTCAAAAATGAATGTTCCCGTTCGATTGCTCGCCCGCATAGGCAAAGACGCTGACGGTCTGACATTGTTCAACCAGTTGCATGACTGTCATGTTGAGATGCGGCATGTTGTTCTCGACGGAACTGTCGGAACAGGTCGTGCCTATATTTATGTGCCGGACAACGGGGAAAGCGCCGTCACTGTTTTCCTTGGAGCCAATGCATACCTGAGCGATGTGGATATAGACTCTCATTTGGACGCTTTCGACAATGTTTCGTTTTGCTTGCTTCAGACGGAACTTTCGGCGCAAACAGTCATTCATGCAATTTCCATCTGTCAGGAAAAGCGGATAAAAACCATTCTCAAGCCCGCGACCCTGCATACTTGCGATCCATCCTTGCTCCGTGACATTGACTATTTCGTACCAAACGAACTGGAGGCGAAACTGATGACCCCGCAATGCGCCTCTTGGGAGGAACGGGCCAGGAAGTTCCGTGCGATGGGTGCGAAGCACGTAATCATCACCTTGGGTGGAAACGGCTGTTATTATCAGGACGATAAGCGTTCTCTGTATGTGAGTCCTGCGCCATTTGTCGCTGTTGATACGACTGGCGCCGCTGATGCATTTATCGCCGTGCTTGCTTGCTGGTTGTACCGTGGAGCGGATATCGTCCAGGCGCTGAAATATGCGACCTATGCGGGAGGCGCCTCGATTACGAAGGAGGGGAGTCAGACTGCGCTTATTGATGAACAAGAGCTTATAAGGAATGCCATCAAAATAGAAACGATGATTACTGTGACGGAATCAAAGGAGCCTTCAGAATGAAAGCATGGGAATACATTGCCAGGTTGACGGAACAGGCAGAGCCTGTTGTTTTGGATGAATCGCAGCAGACATGGACTGACAATACAGAAGCTGAACTGCGAAGCGATGCGTTCTTGCGTCTCATGTGGGAGAGCCATGTTCCCGGCTCCGGCGCTCCTGAGTCCATTGTCATTGCGGCGATCCAGTCTTGGGAACAGTTGGGCTATGATGTGAACGTCGCGGAACAATATATCGCACATGGTCTTGAAGCGTTGAAAGCAAATGATATGGATACCCTGCACTGTATTACCGCCAGGATATACGAGGCGTTGTTCTCCAGTCCCAAAGACGCAGCAAGCCAGTATTGGAAGTACCGGGTATACGATACGTTTGAGCAATATGCGAAGTCCGTCAAGTTTCCCGAGCCCCGGCTACTACAGCTGAATTCTTCGGAGTTCGCCGACAGAATAGCGGCTGGTTGGCGAGGCCGTTTGATTGGCGGTGCCTTTGGAACGGCGCTGGAAGGGTATACCACCGCTCAACTTTACAAAAAATTCGGTGAATTGACGGGATATGTACGTCAGCCTAATACCTATAATGACGATATTACGTATGAAATTGCATTTTTACGTGCTTGTCAGGCGCACAGTGGCATTGTCACTTCGGATCTTATAGCCGATCAATGGCTCAAGCTGGTTCCAAGCGGTTGGTCGGCTGAGCAGATCGCCCTGGAAAATCTGGGACGCGGGATATATCCTCCTCAGAGCGGCACGTTCCGTAATGCCTTCCAGGAATGGATAGGTGCGCAGATGCGTGGTGCGATCTGCGGTCAAGTCGCTCCCGGTAATGCCAAACTTGCGGCGTATCTTGCATTTCAGGATGGGCAGATTTCTCATCATGGCAATGGTGTACTGGGCGAGGTATTCAATGCTGTGCTTACAAGTCTAGCCTATGTCCTTGGTGATGTCGTTTCTATTTTGGATGGAGCGATTTCCTGTATTCCAGAAGACAGTGAATACTACCAAGTGCTTGATTTCGCCCGTAAACAGTGTGAACGGCATGCCGATTGGCGGCAGGCGTGGGATGTGTGTGAACGAAAATATCATCAATACAACTGGATTCATAGCTATCCCAATGCCGCTGCTGAAGTCGTGGCGCTGATGTATGGTAAGGGCGACTTTGATATGACGATGCGTATTCTGGGTGCTTGTGGTCAAGACGTAGATTGCAATGCCGCACAGATTGGAGTGGTATTGGGGACTTTCGGCGGAACGGATTCCATCGGAGACCAATGGTGGGAGCCTTTTACCGATGAGATCGTTACCTATCTGCGGGGAAAAGGGAAAAAACTGAGTTTGAGCATGTTGCTGCAAGATACCGTCGATGTGGCGAAAAAGCTTGCTGTGGCAAATATTCTATCATTGTGATGCGGTAACGCAAAAGGAGTGGGTATGAAGCGTATTTTGGTTGTTCTCCTGATTATCGGAATTGCTTGTTCTTCTATTTTCGCTAATGGCAAGCAAGAGAGTTCGACTGGATCCACACAACAGAAAGGGGTGTTGGATGTAGCATTGCTGATCAATGGAAACCTCGGCGACAAATCTTTCCATGATAGCGCGAATCGTGGAATGCAGATGCTCAAGGATCAGCTCGGTTGCAAGGTCAAGGTCGTGGAAGTCGGCTACGATGATTCTAAATGGGAGCCTGCTTTGCTCGATTTGTGCGACGAGAAGCATGATATCATTATCTGTGGAACATGGCAGATGCAGGCTCTGGTTCAGAAGGTAGCTCCTGAGTACCCAAACCAGAAGATCATTGTCTATGATACGTCGATGGACTATGCCAACGATACCAAAGGCGCCTATAAAAATATCTATTCCATAGAATACAAACAGAATGATGGCTCCTTCCTTGCTGGCGTCCTGGCTGCGAAGATGAGCAAGACCGGAGTCATCGGTTTTGTCGGCGGCATGGACAACACAGTGATCCTTGATTTCCTGTTGGGGTATATCCAGGGGGCGAAGGCCGTAAATCCCAATATCAAAGTCGCTTCTTCGTTTGTCGGCAATTTCAGCGATTCCGCGAAAGCGAAGGAACTGACTTTCGCGCAGTATCAGATGGGCGCCGACGTCGTGTTCAGCTGTGCGTCGAATGCGGGAGAAGGGACTCTTCAGGCGTCAAAGGACAAGGGCAAGCTGGTAATTGGCGTGGATAGCGACCAGGCGATGCTGTATAAGGATTCCGACCCAGTTCTTGCGAATCTGATTATCAGTTCCGTTCTCAAGCGTGTTGACCAGTCCATCTTCCTGGCTGTGCAGTCCGCCTTGAAGAACGAGCTGGCTTGGGGAACACGTGTCGCGCTGGGTATCAATGAAGATTGCGTCGGTCTGGCGGACAATGAAATCTACCAGAAGAATGTTCCTTCCGACGTCCGTGCGATTGTCACGGATTATACGGCGAAGATCAAGAATGGCGAAATCAAGGTTGATACGGCCTTTGGTCTGACCAACGACCAGATCAATGCCAAGATTGACGCTGTTCGTCCGTACTAAGCCTTGACTGATGGATTCAGTTTGGAAAAGCTACGCTGAATCCGTGCTATGGTTTGTGACAGGCGGGGGAGAGTCGTCCCCGCCTGCTTAATGGGAAAAAGAGGTCGTTGATGTCGGATATTTTGCGGATGGAAGGAATTGTAAAGATTTATCCCAATGGTGTCATTGCCAACAAGCATGTTGATTTTCATGTCCGAAGCGGAGAGATACACGCTTTGGTCGGTGAAAATGGAGCGGGAAAAAGTACTCTGATGAAAATCCTTTTTGGTATCGAACAACCGACTGAAGGGAAGGTAATCTACAAAGGGGACGAAGTTCATTTCAAAAATCCGCTTGAAGCAATTGGCCATGGGCTGGGGATGGTTCACCAGCATTTCATGCTCGCCGAGTCAATGACCGTCGCTGAAAACATCGTTCTTGGCGTTGAACCGACGAGACGAGGCTTTCTGGATCAGGCCGGTATGATTGCCAGGGCGTCAGAGATCATCGATAAATATCATTTTGTGATCAATCCTCGTGAACGGATTCGTGATTTGCCCGTCGGAACCCGACAGAAGGTGGAAATACTCAAAGCGTTGTACAAGGGGGCGCAGGTCCTTATCCTGGATGAACCTACTGCCGTGCTTACGCCTCAGGAAACCGATGAACTGTTCAGAGAACTCAAAGGGTTGAAGAATCAAGGACATACGATTATTTTTATCAGCCACAAGCTCAACGAGGTCAAGGAATTGTGCGACCGGATTACGGTCATGCGCAACGGTGAGTCGGTGGGGGTGCATGATACCGCCGCTGTTACGCGGGAAGAGATTTCTAATCTCATGGTGGGTAAGGCCATGGATTGGCATATAGAGAAGGGGCTGCCTCGACTTGGCGAGCCAGTGCTCAAAGTCTCCGGTGTAACGATTGTCGATGATATCCAGCGGCAATTGGTCAGGCAAGTGAGCTTTACACTCCATGCCGGGACGATTCTCGGCGTTGTAGGTGTCGAAGGAAACGGGCAAAGTGAATTGGTCGAGGCCGTTACTGGACTCCGCAAGATTGATCAAGGGACCATCTTGCTTCATGGCGAGGATATTGCGTCTTTATCCGTTCATGATATTCGTGCCAAAGGGATGTCCCATATTCCTCAGGACCGTATGGAACGTGGAGTTGCGGTTTCCAGCAGTGTGGAAGACAATCTCTTGGCTACGTTTCTCGATGATGAACGGTTCATCCAGTCTGGAGTATTGAAGCAGAAAGCAATTCGGTCTTGGTCGGAACAACTGATACAGGATTATCAGATAAAGACGGATTCTCCGGAAGTAAGTGTAAAGATGCTTAGCGGCGGCAACATTCAGAAGGTCATTGTCGCCCGCGAATTCAACAGTACCGCCGACTGTGTCATCGCTGATCAGCCGACGCGGGGAATTGATGTGGGCGCGGCGACCTTCATACATCAAAAATTAGTGCAGATGAGGGATTCCGGAGCGGCAATTTTGCTGATTAGCGCGGATTTGAGTGAAGTCATGGATATCAGCGATCAATTGATCGTCATGTGTGATGGAATGATCGTGGCATATTTTCCTGATGCCTCACAGGTTACGGAGCAGGAGCTGGGACAGTACATGTTGGGAGTGAAAAAAATGAGTGAGCAACGGATAGCGGGGTGCTTGCTATGAAAAAGATACGAAAAATGTCCTTTGACACATGGTTCGATGCCTTGCGGTTCGCCGTATCCATCCTGATTGCGGTATTTTTGTCATTCATCATTATTCTGCTGGTAAGCGATGAACCGTTCCTGGCATTGCAAAAGTTGTTTCTTGGTCCATTGGAGTCTTTCCGACGATTTGGAAATGTTATAGAACTTGCAATGCTGCTGAGCTTTACTGGATTGGCTGTTTCCATCATGTTCAGCGCGAACCAATTCAACATGGGTGCGGAAGGGGCCGTCTACGCTGGTGGTGCCGTTGCGACATTTGTCGCCTTGAGTCTCCCCAACATGCCTCCAGTATTGTCTCCTATGATATGCATTGTCGCCGGCGGGTTGCTCGGTGCCGTTATCTGCGTGATTCCAGCCTGGCTCAAGCAAAAATGGGGCGCCAGCGAACTTGTATCTTCATTGATGCTCAACTATGTGTTCTTCTATGTCACCAAGTATTTTGCAAATACAACGTTCAAAGATCCCAAGAGCGGTTTTGTTTCTACCTATCTGATACCGGATGGTGCGAAGCTGGTAAAGATTGTTCCCGGAACGAGGATTCACGCCGGCTTTTTCGTCCTGCTCATTACGGTAGTGTTCTGTGTGTTTTTCATGCGGAAGACAAGAATGGGGTATTCATTGCTACAAACGGGGAGAAATCCGAAGTTCGCTCAGTATGCGGGTATCAATACGATATGTATCGTTGCATGGTCGCAACTGATTGGAGGGTTTGTCGCGGGTGTCGGCGGAGCTGTCGAAGTACTCGGCATGTATGACCGGTTCCAGTGGCAGAAACTGCCTGGATATGGATTTGACGGTATTGTTGTCGCGATATTGGCAAAAAACAAGCCACAATTCGTTCCCTTGGCGGCTTTCTTTCTTGCCTATCTACGTATCGGCGCTGACAAGATGGCGACCAGTACGGACGTTACCAGCGAAATGATCGCCATCATCCAGGGAATCATCATCATGTTGGTGGCTGCGCAGGCTTTCATGGCTAAGAGTCGCCAGAAGCTGTTGGTGAGGGAGGTGCGTACCAATGGGTGATATTCTGGGATACATCTTTACTACTGACTTTGGATATTCTGTCCTTCGTGTGACGACGCCTATCCTGTTTGCCGCGATTGCTTCCGTTGTTGCGGAGAACAGTGGCGCTTCAAACATCGCGTTGGAAGGTATCATGTTGTTTGCCGCTTTGTTCGGTGCGGTCGGCTCTGGGCTTACCCATAGTTTGTTCGGTGGATTTTTGTGCGCGATCCTGGGAGGATTGGTCATTACCGTGTTGCTCGGGTATTTTGCCCTGTTTCTGAAAACGGACATCATTCTTTCGGGTATCGCGCTCAATACGCTTGCAAGCGGTGGTTCAGTATTCCTGATGTATGTCGTACTGCATGACAAGGGCAGTACTTCCAGCATCAATACATTGAGTTTTCCGACCATTTCCATTCCGTTACTTGAAAAGATACCAGTGATCGGTCAGATATTTTCAGGACAGAATTTGCTGACATATCTTGCGTTTGTGATGGTCGCCGTCGTGTGGATCCTGTTATACAAAACCCGTCTGGGCATGCATATCAGATGTGTCGGAGAGAATATGGAGGCCGCGGAATCCGTCGGAATCTCTATACGGAAAGTTAAGTTCATCGCCCTGATTATCAGCGGGATGCTTGCGTCGTTGGGTGGGGCGTTCCTTTCCATGGGGTATATGAATGGTTTTTCGCGTGACATGGTGAGTGGACGAGGTTTTATCGCCCTTGCCGCGGCGGCGATGGGGCAACTTTCCCCTGTGCCGACCATGCTTGCTTCTTTGATTTTTGGTTTCGCCGATGCATTGTCCAACATGCTGGCGGCGATGAGGATTCCTGATGAATTTGTAAAGCTAATTCCCTATGCTACAACGATTGTCGGTTTGATACTATTCTCTTCAATGAGGAAACATCAACAGAAAAAGAAACGGATACAGGCGCTGCTGGCTGCGCGGGAAGGTTAAGAATGGAAAAGAAGATTCCAATTATCATTGATTGTGATCCTGGACATGACGATGCGATTGCGTTGATCATGGCGTTTGCCGCGCGTAATCTGGAGGTTCTCGGTGTTACCACGACCAGTGGGAACCAGACTTTGGAGAAGACGACTCATAATGCTTTGAAAGTGCTCGACTATATTGGTAAAACGCCTATCGTCGCCGCGGGATGCCATGAACCATTGGTGCGTCCTCTCCAAGTCGCTCCGTCAGTGCATGGTGAAAGCGGTCTCGACGGTCCGTCGATGCCTGAACCATCGTTGAAAGCGTCAGACGTTCCCGCTTGGGAGGTGTCCTATTCGCTGATCATGGGACGTTCCGAGCCTGTAACCATGGTCTGTACCGGGCCGTTGACCAATCTTGCCATCCTGTTTCTTTCCCATCCCGATGTCCGTTCTCATATTGAACGGATATGTCTGATGGGTGGCGGTATTGACCACGGCAACTGGACCACTGCGGCTGAGTTCAATATTCTTGTCGATCCCGAAGCCGCGGACATGGTTTTTTCCAGCGGGATTCCCATAGTCATGTGCGGTTTGGATGTAACGGAGAAGGCTATCCTTACACGTGGAGATGTCGATGGTATCCGTAGCCTTGGCGGTAAGGTTCCGCATTTGGTAGCCGATTTGCTGGATTTCTTCATGAAGTTTCATCTGGAGATGGGTTTTCCTGGCGCACCGCTGCATGATCCGACGGTAATCGCCTACCTGATGCGTCCGGATCTGTTTGAAACGGAGTCGTTGTTCGTTCAAGTAGAAACGCAAGGGAAACTGACTACCGGCATGACGTTCGCCGACAAACGGATAAATCCCCATAAACGAGAACCAAACGCCACCGTCTGCATGGATTTGAATCGTACCGGATTTGTGCGGTTGCTTCATCAATGCTGTGCCTCATATGCGGAAGGCGTACTGGTATGATGCGCATGTAAAGCGTCGTGCATATATAGAGTTTTTTTTCTCTTCAACGATAGGTTTTGAGGGGTTGGGTTATAGAAAACCCCTTGCGCATCATGCAAGGGGTTGACCATTTTTTAGGTGTTCTGGAGGTGGGGGGATTCGAACCCCCGTCCTAACGGGCCACCCAGCAGCCTCTACAAGCTTAGTCGATGTTCTGGGTGTTCCGATGCGCTCAGGTATATCGACAAACGGCAGCGCACCGTATCCGGCTTTGATGTCCCGGAACGCCACCGGCGTTCGTTCCAGTAAGCCCTTGTTGTTACAGGCACCCGTCGGTTAAGAGCGGCACCGAGCGGACCTGTACGTTCAAACTACCTTAGGCAGCGAGAGCGTATGCTTCGTCAGAGACGTATTCGTCTTCTTTCTTGGCATTTAAAAGTTTTTGCTAGTTTTAGGAGTTGGCGCTCCGCTTGCAACTACTGACCTGACATACCGCCAGTCGAAACCGAAACACCCCCGTAAGGCTTTCAGCCTACGGTAAGCATCTGTAATATACCGTAATATCGTGGATAAGGCAAGCGACTATTTTTTACTGGCTATTTACGGGTTGCTCGCGATGCATGTCGGAGGGGAGATATAGCCGCTTGGTGAATTTCTAAAGGCTTGATTGGTGATTGATTAGTTCACTCTGGGGTTGGTGGCAAGTTCATTGCTAGTTGGTGGTAAGTTCATTGCCGACTGTTTGCCGACTGCTTGACGACTGCTTGACGACTGCTTGGTGACTGCTTGGTGACTGCTTGACGACTGCTTGGTGACTGCTTGACGACTGCTTGCTGACTGCTTGCCGACTGCTTGGTGACTGCTTGCCGACTGCTTGCCGACTGCTTGGTGACTGCTTGGCGACTGCTTGGCGACTGCTTGGCGACTGCTTGGCGACTGCTTGCTGACTGTTTGCCGACTGCTTGGTGACTGCTTGAAAAGTGATTTGTAGTTTTTGAAGTGGTTTTTCTTGCCGCCTGGATTCTCATTGGAACCGGTCCTGGTTCTCTTTGTAAGCCGTAGACCGGATAACCGCCAAGGATGATAGCATTCATGGGGCGCTGCTTGTACTCAATGACGGACTTTGTGATCAGTGGACATCACAAGGGGAGATGATAAAACATACGATTGCCGGAAATGAACTCTTTCTCCTAGTTTGCCAGTATCGTTCCTATTGCATTTCCGGCACGATCGCCTCGCACGAATCAAGATTATCCTTGATCTTTCTGAGCCCGTCGTACAGCGCGGACATTTCTTTTTCAGCGAATCCCCGCCAGATGAGATCGTCAACGATCTGGAAGCCCTGTTTTACCGCTTCGGCTTTTTCTTTGCCTAGTTCCGTTATCCTGATCAGACAAGCCCTCCTGCTGTCCGGATGAGGTTCCCTGACGATAAATCCTGCTTCAATCATCCTGTCCAAAGTCCGTGAAAGGGTGGTGACGTCAATTAAGCAGGCATCTGACAATTCCCGTTGTGTAATACCGTCCTGTTCGCTTAGCAACACCAGAATCCGGGGTTGTCCCTGTCCCAATGTAAAGCCGAGTCCTGAAAAATAGGGTTGCAACAGGTATTTCCTTGCCCGTTCCACCTGTAGCAACGTCTCTCTGATTTCCCGTTTCTCCATGATTAGTCTCCTTCCGCGCCCTATGCGAGTTCCACCATACCGGTGTACAGCTGATAGTATCTTCCCTTGAGCCCCAAGAGTTCCTCATGGGTACCTCGCTCGATGATTCGCCCTTGTTCGAGGACGAAGATGACGTCCGAGTTACGGACCGTTGACAGCCTGTGCGCGATTACGAACACCGTCCGGTCCTCCATCAGGCTGTCCATGCCTCGTTCTATCAACCGCTCGGTTCTCGTGTCGATGGAACTGGTAGCCTCGTCAAGGATCAGCACGGGGGGTCTGGATACAGCCGCGCGTGCGATTGACAGAAGCTGGCGCTGTCCTTGGGACAAGTTGCTTCCATCCGAATAAAGCATCGTGTCGTATCCTTCAGGCAACCGACGGATGAATGAGTCCGCGTTTGCGAGCCTCGCGGCATGATGGATATCTTCTTCCGTCGCATCCAGCCGTCCGTAACGTATGTTGTCCGCGATAGTCCCCGTGAACAGATGGGTATCCTGGATGACCAGCGAAAGCGAACGACGAAGATCATCTTTCTTGATGTCCCGCACATCGATGCCGTCATAGGTGATCGTCCCGTCGTTCAATTCATAGAATCTGTTGATCAAGTTGATGATAGTCGTCTTTCCCGCACCTGTCGAGCCTACGAAGGCAAGTTTCTCCCCAGGCTTGGCGTACAGGTCGATGCCTTGCAAAATAATTTTCGCAGGCACGTAGCCGAACGTCGCATCACGGAACCTGACATCGCCACGCAGCGGCACCCATTGCATCACGCCGATGCCGTCCTCCGACCTCTTTGGAACCTTCCAGGCGAAACCTCCAGTGTATTCCGCATGTTCCCTGAAAGTACCGTCTGGGCTTTGCTCGACATTGCAGAGCGTGATGGTTCCTTCATCGACCTCCGGTTCTTCCTCCATCATTTCAAAAATACGTTCCGCTCCGGAAAGTGCCGCCAACAGGAAATTGACCTGCTGTGTGAATCTGTTCATCGGCATCGCGCTCTGACGCACGTAGACGAGATAGGCGGACAACCCGCCGATATCCATCAGTCCCCCTAGGACGAACAGTCCTCCTACACAAGCGGAGACGGCGTAATTGAAATAGGAGAGGCTTACGATGGTCGGTATGGTCATCATGGAGTAGGAGAGGGCTTTCGTGGAGGCTTTTCTCAACGCCTCGTTTCTACGGCAAAACTCCTCGAAGTCCTGGTCCTCATGATTGAATATCTTTTCAATTTTCTGCCCTGAGACCATCTCTTCCACGAATCCGTTGATGCTGCCCAGCGTAGCCTGTTGGTCGTTGAAGTGACGGCGGCTTCTTTTTCCGTTCCAGGTGATGAACCTCGTCATCAGGCACAGGAACGCGATGACGATCAACGATAGCCTGACGTTCAGTACAAGAAGCATCGTGATCGTCCCGGTAAGCATGATAAAGCTTTGTATCAGCATGGCGAAGCTGGTGTTCATGGCGTCGGTCAGCGTATCCACGTCATTGGTGAACCGGCTCATCAGTTCGCCATGGGTATGGGCGTCGAAGTATTGCAGAGGAAGTGTCTGCGTATGGGTGAACAGGTCCGACCTGATTTCCGCGACCACCCGTTGCGCCACCTTCGCCATGAGCTGGTTGTATCCGAAAGTCGCCAGGACTCCGATGAGATACATGGCGCCCATTGCGAGGACCATCCCCAGCAATCCCTGGATATCTTTTGGCAGGATATACTTGTTGATGATTGGCTTCAGCAGGTATGTTCCCATGATGTTCGCTCCGCTGCTGACCAGGACGAGAAGCGCAATGAACACCAGCGCCAACGTATGTCGCCCCAGATAACTGAACAGCCGTAGCAAGGTCTTCTTGGTGTGTTTCGGTCGTTTATAGCTCATGACTCGCGCCATTATTGCAACGCTCCTTTCTTCTGCGATTCATTCAGCTCTTGGTAGAATTCGTTGCGCAGCAGAAGCTCTTCGTGCGTTCCGATGTCGTCAATCCGTCCATCTTTCAGGATAATGATCTGGTCCGCCGTTTCTATGGATGCCACCCGCTGGGCGATGATCAGCTTCGTCGTGTCGGGCAGGCCTTCGGCAAGTCCCTTGCGGAGTTTTGCTTCGGTAGCCGTATCTACCGCGCTGGTGGAGTCGTCGAGAATCAGTACTTTCGGTTGCTTCAGTATCGCGCGGGCTATGCAGAGGCGTTGCTTCTGCCCTCCGGAAACATTGACGCCCCCCTGGCCCAATTCTGTTTCATAGCCGCTCTCCAGCCGGTCGATGAACTCATCGACGCAGGCGATCCGGCAGGCCCGTTCAATCTCTGCGTCGGTGGCGTCTTCTTTTCCCCAGCGCAGGTTTTCCTTCACAGTACCGGAAAACAGGGTATTCTTCTGCAAGACCATGGCGATGGCCTCCCGCAGATGCCGTAGCGGATACTCCTTTACACTCCTGCCGTCGACGTATACGGAGCCTTCCGTCACGTCGTACAATCTGGGGATCAGCTGCACCAGCGTGGATTTCGCCGCGCCGGTTTCTCCGATGATTCCCACCGTCTGCCCGGCGGAGATGTGGAAGGAGATATCGGACAGGACATTTTCCGGGGCTTCCCGTTTGTACTTGAACGATACGTGGTCGAAAACAATGTCCCCGTTTCTGACCTCTGCGTTCATGTCGGTGACACCTTCCTGTTCCGTAATGTCGATTTCTTCATCCATTACTTCCATGATTCGTTTTCCCGATGCGAGGGAGCGCGTCAGCATTTGGAATACGTTGGAAATCATCATCATGGAATTGAGCACCTGCATGACATAGCTAAGAAAGCCGGTAAGCGCGCCTATCTCCATGTGTCCGATCATAGTCAGCCTTCCTCCATACCAGAGGATGGCGATGATGGTGGCATACATTACCAGTTGCATGGTCGGCATGTTGAGGGCCGTCAGTTGAAACGCCCGTTCGGACACATCACGCAAGGCCGTGTTGACCGTGGAGAACTTCTCGATTTCATAGTCATGCCGGACGTAGGCTTTGACAACCCTGATCGCCGTCAGGTTTTCTTGTACAATCCGGTTCACTTGGTCGACCGCGGATTGTACCCTGCCATACAAAGGACGAACATGACGGATGATCCGCCAGAGGAGAAATGCCAAGGAAGGGGCGGCAATGAAGAATACTACCGCGAGTTTCGCGCTCATGAAAAATGATGAGATTAACGCCGTCACCATCATGACCGGAGCCCGTACCGCCGGTCTTAGTCCTGTCGATACCGAATTCTGTATCGTCGTAACATCATTCGTCAGGCGGGTAATCAACGATGACGTCCTGAAATGGTCCGTGTTCGCAAAGGAAAAGTTCTGGATTTTCCGATATTCTTCCCGACGTAGTTCCGCTCCCAAGCCCTGCCCGCAAGTAGCGGCGAACCTGACGCTTCCGATGCCCAGAAACATCGCGAGCAAAGCGCAGCCGCACATCAGCGCTCCTTGCGTGAATATATACGCCTTGTCGCCGGTCGCCACGCCTACATCCACGATATTCGCCATAATGAACGGAATCAACAGTTCCAGGGTAGTTTCCGCGGTGATGCAAAGAACCGCCAGGATCGCATACATGCGATATGGCCTCATATAGGAATAAATACGCCTCAACATGGATGTCAGTCCGCCTTATTATGGTACTTATAATGTTGTATTTGCAACTATTGTATAGGCAATAATTGTCGCAGTCAATAGATACGATGATTTGTTTTTACAGTTTTGTGCAGGACTGGGATATGTGGAGTATACTTTATACAGGAGAGTAGGTATGGGCGCACTAGCCAATTTGCCCAATATCGGCAAAACCGTTGAACAGCAGTTGAATGAAGTCGGTATCATGAATGAAGATGATTTACGTGCCCTAGGAAGCAAGAAAGCCTGGTTGCGTATTCTTTCCATTGATTCCTCGGCCTGCTATAGCCGTCTTTGCGCATTAGAGGGCGCGCTTCGCGGAATTCGGTGGCATGACCTTGACGCTGGAACGAAAATGGAACTGAAGCAGTTCTATCAGCAAGAAAAAAACGCTTGAATAACCGGTGTTCAGCTTGACAGCGCAAGGAGGTTCCTTGTAGTGTTTAATTACTAAATACTATTTATTAAGTTGGTTTATTATGTTGTGTCAAACGCAAAGAAGTACAATGACGCCGGATGCGAAAGACTTGAAGCTGCACCACATGCAAATGGTGCGAAACCTGTTGCTCAAAGAAGATTGCCTGACGGTACGCACCATTGCGTACAAGACGGGCTTGAGCATCGTGACCGTCGGTGCGCTATTGCAGCAGATGTCCGCTTATGGAGAACTGCTGCCTCCACAGCGGCTTCCGTCGGATGGCGGACGGCCAGCCTATTCGTATTCCTACGACCTGACTTCCGCCTATGCGTTGATTTTAAACGGTTTTCATGCGGGAATCGCTTCAAGCCGCATTACCGTCCAGATTGTAGATTTGAAGGGAAGAATCATCCATAACGACCGGCATATCGTGCAGAACGTGAATGCCGGTGTGTTCGATGACATCATTGATGGCATGCTTGAAAAATTTCCTGCCATCAGGACTTTAGGCTTTGTATTGCCGGGGGAGGAGTTCAATGGCATTGTCACTTGCGGTGATTTTGAAGCTCTGAACGGGACTGCGTTCAGTTCTGGTATGGAAGAACGCTATGGGCTGCCTGTATATTTTGACAATGACGTGAATGCCGCGGTTCGTGGTTTTTGCGCAAGACGGGGATTGCAGGAGCTGCCCGTTGTCTATCTGTATTTTCCCGATGGTTTTCCCCCAGGGGCCGGAGTGTTTCTCAACGGGGATGTATATAGCGGCGCTACGAATTTTGCAGGAGAACTCAATTTTCTACCGTTTGATATCGACTGGACGCATCCATCGGATGAGGACCTGCTGGAGTATCTTCGCAAGCTCGTTCCAACTATTTGCTGCCTGTACAACCCTGCGGTCTTGGCTCTGAACGGTCGGATGGTCACTCAGTCCGTCTTGCAGAAAGTCCGTTCCGATTGCGCTGACATGCTCCCCGCTACCTGCGTCCCGGAGTTGTCGCTGTCGGGCGATATCCTGTGGGATATCACCGAAGGGGCGATTTCAGGAGTGCTGGGTCTGTTGAACAGGCCTGAAACGTTTTGTAAGGAAGTACAATCATGACGACGTTTTTCCTCGTGATCATCTATCTCGCCTTCATTAGCCTGGGGTTGCCGGATTCATTGCTTGGCTCCGCATGGCCAATCATGCATCTGGAACTGAATGTTCCGTTGTCGTTCGCCGGAATCATATCCATGGTCGTCAGCGGCGGGACTATTGTATCGAGCTTGTCCAGTGGCTTTTTATTGTCCCGTTTTGGCACTGGCAAGGTCACGTTCGTCAGCGTACTGATGACCGCGGTCGCATTGCTGGGCTTTTCGTTGTCAAGTTCGTTCCTCTGGCTCTGTGTCCTCGCCATACCGTTGGGCTTGGGCGCGGGCGCGGTCGATTCCGGCCTGAACAGTTTTGTCGCCGCCCACTACAAGGCCCAGCACATGAGCTGGCTGCACTGTTTCTGGGGTGTCGGCGCCACCTGCGGGCCGATTATCATGTCGGCGTGGATTGCTCGGAATGGACAATGGCGCAATGGATATTTCACCGTTTCCATGATTCAGTTCGCACTGGTCGCGGTACTGTTGTTTACATTGTCGCTCTGGAAGCGTTTTGACCGTCCGGTCGGGCTTGATTCTGACAAGGGGGATTCGCCTGAACTTCAGGTCAAAGCCCGGGCATCTCTTTTCCCCGTGCTATTTTCCTTTCTCTGCTACTGTTCGATAGAGTCCACGACCGGTATCTGGGGAGCGTCGTATCTGGTGTCGCTCCGAGGTGTGGAGGCATCGACGGCCGCCCGATGGATTTCCATGTTCTATCTTGGAATCACTATCGGAAGGTTGATTTCTGGGTTCATTACAATCAAGATGAGTAGTCCGAGGATGATTCGTTTTGGGCAACTCTCCTGTGCGATCGGCGTCGTCATATTGATGCTGCCGCTTCCTGCCCAAAGCGCGATCGCCGGCTTGCTGTTCATCGGCCTTGGGCTTGCGCCGATATTTCCAGGAATGCTCCATGAGACCCCCGTTCGGTTCGGTGCGCTCCACGCACAAAAGAACATGGGCTACCAGATGGCCTCCGCATATGTCGGCAGTACCTTCATGCCGCCGATTTTTGGTTTTGTCGCCAGTCATATATCGATGGCGTTGCTTCCGTTTTTGCAAATGGCGCTTTTATTGGTCATGGCATGTTGCTGTGAAACGACAAACCGCCAGATGCGACGGGAGAAATGATTTCTGACGATAGTTTCCCGTGATGCGATTTTATGGTATCATCATCCCCAATACGATGCTTTGATATCATTGGGGGAATGATGGACAATCCTGCGGCGGGCGTACGCGCCCGTTCCATTATGATAAAGCCTGCTTCATCCGCATGCAATCTGGAATGCGCCTATTGCTTTTATAAGGATGAAGCAGCCGGACGCGAGGTCGCCTGCCATCCGTTCATGGATGAGCGGACTGTCGTTTCCTTGCTTGAGAAAGGGTTGGACGGCGCAGATGCCGTGACCTTCGCCTTTCAGGGCGGCGAGCCATCCTTGGTTGGACTGGACTGGTTCAAGCGGTTCGTGGAGCTGGAAAAAGAGCTGAATGTAGGCGAAAAACATGTCAATTATGGTTTTCAGACCAATGGAACGTTGCTTGACGACGCTTGGGGGCGTTTCTTTCATGACAATCATTTCCTCGTCGGCATTTCGTGCGATGGTTTTCCGAAGCTTCACAATCTGTATAGGAAAAGGCTGGATGCTTCCCGTAGCAGCGACGGCGTGTTTCGTGGTATTGACGCAATGCTGCGCAACAACGTAGATCTGAACGTCCTTACCGTTGTAACCGATGCTGTAGCGGACAATATCGACGCCATGTGGGATTTTTTTCTAGAGAAGGGGCTATTGTTCCAGCAGTACATCGCCTGCCTGGATCCTTTGGAAGGAGATGTGAACCGTTTTCTTGATCCTGTCGCCTATGGACGGTTCTTGATCCGGCTTGCGAAAAAATGGGTGGCTTCGTTGCAAAGCCCCCGGCCGGTATCCATCCGTCTGTTTGATAACTTCATCAGCATACTGATGGGTTATCCCCCTGAGGAGTGCGACATGAACGGACATTGCTCCGTACAGTATGTGGTTGAAAGCGATGGCACCGTATATCCCTGTGATTTCTACTGTACCGACCGTTACGAACTAGGAAACATCAATGAACGGACCATCGCTGAACTTGATGCCCGCCGGAATGAGATCAATTTCCTGCACGAATCTGATGCGGTTCACGCGGACTGTGTGCGATGCCCGATTTTTCCGCTCTGCCGGGCTGGCTGCAAGCGAAACCGGGACGCATCGAACAAATTCAGGTTTTGTGAAAGCTATCGGATGCTGTTTGAGGAAATGGGGGAGACCTTCTCCCGTATTGCGTCTTCATTGCTGAAATCGAACGATGGCAAGTAATCTTGTCTGCCCTGGGCTGTTATATGACGTTTGACGCATGGCCGTCCTTGTCTTTACCTGCCGTTTTATCAGTCTCATGAGTTTATACCTCGCTTCCCGTTGGTCCCTCCCTCTCTTTCTCTTGTGTCGGTGTCTGCATCCGGTAGTCGGACGGCAAGAAGCCATAATGTTTTTTGAACGCCCTCCTGAATGTCTGTGGGTTTGCATAGCCACAGGCGAGGGCGACCTCGTTGATTGGTTCATCGGATGTCTCTAGCAGCCTTTCTTTCGCTTTCGTCAACCGGTAGTTCTCAAGATACTGTGAAAAACTCGTATCCATCCTTGTTTTCATGAAATGGTACAGGTAGTTCTCTTTGACCTTGAGCGTCGCCGCCATGTTGGATAGTGTAAGACCCGGCTCCTGAAAATGTCCTTGGATATAGTCTGTGATGCACATGACGGTCTGCTGTTCCCGTTCTTCTTTCGAGTGGGAGACCGCTCCGGCTTGTCCTAGGAAAAAGTCGGCGGCTTCGGAAAAAAGGACGAACTGTTTTGGCAGGACGTTGATGTCCTCCTTCTGGCAGTAGGCAAGCGCTGTGCCGTACAAGGCCTTGAACAGCCTGAACGTCTGTTCAGGAGCGAGTTTTCGTTGTTTGAAATTGACATCGTACAGTCCTTGCAATATTTTCTGGGTCTGTTCTACATCACGTTTCATGCTGCTGAGCAACAACGCCCGTTCCGTATCCTTGTCATACGCGGCTAGGTCGGATCGCATCAGCAGGTCGCCGTATCGCCTAATTGTATTTTTTCGGTTTTCGTTGAGGATGCTCTGCGCGACGAAGTTGCATTCCTCCGGCGTGTTCTGCATGCTGTTGACGGTGTGGTTGTCGTTTGAAACCGCCATGGACACCTCGTAGGGAGTGATTTTCTTGAATGAGCACCAGAACATGTCAAGCGCCTTGCCGAGCCGGATTCTGTCATCGTTCCAGACAAGCAGCCAGATATTGAACGTCAGATCCATGTAGAGGAAGAACATTTTTCCAAATATCCGTTCCGCTTCCTTTGCCGCGGCGATTCGTGAGAAATCTATATCATCGATGTTTGTCGCCTCATCTGTGTTGTGCCAGATGATTTTTGCCATGATGACCGTCATGCCAGCGTCAATCGGGAAAACATGTCCGGTACGTTCCAGCATGCTGTCCAGCTCTTTTGGAGCCATGTCTTTCCCATGGATCAACCGTCGGAAAAAAGTCTCCGTCATGAATGGTGTCCGACCTCCCAACAGTTCATTTTCCGTCTGGTGTTCGGTAATCGATTTGATTGTACTCGTTATCTGTTCGTATGAAGTATCGTCTGAGAATGATTTGCCCGTATCCAGCAGTTGTTTCAGTTTGTTCCAGTCTTTCTGGTTCTCATACGCCGTAAATACGATGATCATGAAGCAGACGATCAGAGCCAACGTCGTAGTGAAGGAGAATACACCCCACATGGGATTCTGTCTTGCCTCCAGTTCCTTATAGGGAATCGCGGAGAAAAATCGCAAACGGCTGGTATCGCTGGATGCGACTGAAATCAAGTATCGGACGCCATCGTCACCAATGGCATCATGCTGTCCGTCCGTCAGGTTCGCATATTTCCAATGAATGTCTCCATTGCTCATGATCACCATATCATTGGCATCCGTAACACAATATCCGCCATTTTCGCCAATTTCCAGCCGGGAAAGGAGATCGCTGAAAAAATCTTCATCGAGCAAAAGAATCAACTTTCCTGCGTTTTCCAACGGATTGGAAAGTGGAAACGTCTGTATATAGGGAAGTACCTTCTTTTTCTGGCCGTCTATCGTTGCGATAACGGAGGGAAAATAGGTATTGGTTCCGTTTGACCACAGGTATCTCGACTGCCATTGCCTGCTGTTCATGCCTTGGAATTCTATGAGGGGATACATCTTGTCGATATCAAAAATAGCGTTGCGGCTGTTCAGCAAGTATCCGCTCGCGCGCGAATACACATACACTTCCACTAACATTGGATTCACTGACCGGGTAGATGGAAGCTGTTCCTTCGCGTCTATGATCATCTGGATTTCGCTGGAGCCTTCCTCGATTTTCCCCTGATAGATAAACCTGGTTACATTCTTGTTCAGCAACAACAGCTGCGCTGCCTTTTGGGACTGGTCTATATATGAATCGACGATGGTCTGAGTCAATTCAAGTACTGTCATGTTTTGTTCGATCACATTGCTCCGCATCTGTCGGACGCCCCAGGACTGACTGATGAGCAGGCTGCATATGCAGATGGCGATAACAATTGATACAGTGACTATCAGCTTGCCTGTCAATGCGTCAATCTTTCTTATTTTTCTCATCATTGCCACAGTATATCATGGAAAACGTTACAGAAAGAGGGAGATTGCATGGTATAATGGTAATATGAAGAAGATGATTCCATTGTTGCTCGTCCTGTCTATTTTGTCCGCAGTTTCCTGTGTGTCTCCGGCGGCCATGAAAACAACCAAGCCTCAGACCTTCGGGGAAAGACTTCAAGGAAAATGCTACGACCTTGAAGGCATGCCGATTACGCTTTCATCTGACTACTATCTTGTCTATTACGCTGCCGACTGGTGTCCGCATTGCGAGGAATATGCCCTGCAATTGAAGTCCACATATGAACTTCTTGTTCGGATGTACGGAAACGTCGAAATCATCTTCGCGGGTCATGAACGGGATGTTTCCAATGATAATCTGGTTTCGTTCATGAAACAGGGAGGGTATGCGTTTCCATATATCAGATACGAATATCGCGATGAAACCGGAATCATGAAACTCGTCGATGTTCCGAAATTCTTGATTCCCGGTTTCGTTCTTGTAGACAAATACGGCAAGGTGCTGTCATCTTCAAACGGATCGACGGCCGAAGAATATTCCCGGGATCGGCCGATTCAGTACTATCAGGCACTCCAGCAATGCGACTGTGTCTCGGACGTGGACTGGGTGGCTTCCTCCTATCCACGTTCAACACATTGAGCGATATCCTCCGCTCCAGGTCTACGGTATCAAAATTCCTCTAGCCACCGGATGGCATCCCATATTTGGGCGCCTTCATTATGTTGGGGCGTCCCCGGTGTACTTCTTCCATTGCGGATATGGGTAGCTAGCCGCTGTCTCAATTCCTTGAAGATATCAGGATGACGGTTTATCACATTGGTGGTTTCCCCAATGTCTTCACGCAGATCGTATAGTTGGAACGCGGGAAGCGACGAGGTATCATCCACGCCGGGGCGGGGAAAGGACCAGCCGCCGGAACCAGGGCACATCTCCAGTTTCCATCGTCCCCGACGTATCGACAGGGAGCCGTCGATGCTTTGATGTACCAAATCTTCCCGGACTTCTGGGTGTGTCCCGTCAAGCCAGAGCGGAAGGTTGCTGACCGAATCCTCCGCCATATCGTCCGGCAGCTCCGCTCCGAGCAGGTCCGCCATGGTGGCGAAGAAATCAGAAAGGCAGACGAGCCTGTCGCAGACGGATCCTCCCTGTATCTTTTCCGGCCATTGGACAATCAGCGGTATCCTGTGCCCGCCTTCAAAGATATCCGCTTTGGTTCCTCGGAAAATATAGCTTGGATTATGCCCCTTTGCTTTCAGCTCTTGATAGTCAGCCATGGGGGAACACCCGTTGTCGGAGGTAAAGATGACGATTGTGTCGTCGTATAGCCCGAGTTTTTGCAAAGCGTCATTGATTCTTCCAACCACCGCGTCACAATGCAATACAAAATCCCCATATGCGTTCGTACCTGACTTTCCTTGGAATTCCTTTGCGGGAAGTATCGGCGTATGTGGAGCAGGCATCGGGAAATAGATGAAGAACGGTTTGTCTTTGACCTTGGCTTGCTTGTCTATCTGCCGCAGTACGATATCGGTCAAGCGGTCCAGCGTCTCTTCATGGATGAAATCGCTTGCGGTGGGGCCCATTCTCCAATAGCCCTTTCCCGTCCCCTTCGTCGTATGGTCGGGGAGCGCGGTGAAATGGTCGTTCTCGATGTACACATATGGCGGCATATCCAGCGAGGCGCTGATTCCATAATAATAGTCGAATCCGTTGTCCGTCGGACCTCGTGATATTTTTCCCGCGTAGTCTATGCCGTCGCAGGCGTCAAAGTCGGGTCGTTCAAAGAATTCTGGATGTTTGGAGAACTCCATCCCCAGATGCCACTTCCCGATGGCTATGGTCTTGTATCCTTTGCTCTTCAGAAAATCGGCCACGGTTCTTCGGCATGGGCTGATGAGCGGGGCTGAGTAGCCGCCGATTACACTTGACTTTAAGGTTGAGCGCCAGTTGTATCTACCCGTAAGGATTGAATACCGCGATGGCGTACAGACGGCCGATGATGCATGCGCATCGGTAAACCGCATTCCAGCGGCGCACATTTGGTCGATGTGCCGCGTTGTGAACGGACAGTTTCCATTGTTTCGGGAAATGTCCCCGTAGCCCATGTCGTCAGCGAGAATATAGATGACGTTCGGTTGTTTCATGATGATATATAAGTCGGCTGCTACGTTTCCATAGCAGCCGGATGTGCGCTCAGCTTCTGTTATTTGTACTGGCGGTCGTAGGCTGTCTGCATCAACTCCAGGACTTTGGAAAGTTGCAGCTTTTCAAGATTGGCGAGATAATCGTTCCAGACCTTGTCATTGTTGATGTCAAGGGAACCTACCATGAATTTGACCGCGCTCTGACGAATATAATTCGCCAGTTCACGCTTGATGGTAGAGAACTTTTCATTTTCATCAGCGGTGTACTTGAGCGTCGGTACTTCATGTTCCGGATGCGCATACGGTTTGTAGAGGTTCGCAGTTTCATCATACAAGGTCTTTTCGTTGTTTGTCGGCAGATAATACGCAGGGTCTGAAGGCGTCGACGGTTCTTTCGCCAGACCGTTCTTCAAGTTGAACGTCATAGCGCCCGCGAGAACCTGAATCCAGGTGTCGTTCTGCGGATCCTTGTCGTTCCAAAGCTTGAGCTGTTCCCAAATCGCGGGTTTGCCGTCAAGTCCGACCTGTCCGGGTTTTGCCCAATCCCATGCCTCTCCAGGGAAACCGTTGCGTTGCAACAAGGTTCCCTCCTGGGAGTACATGTAGTCAAAATACCGGATGATCGCGTCCGCATATGCGCTGTCTGCGGAAATTACCAGCTTTCCTACTTCTGGGTTCGCCAGGAAGTTCGGGGTTTCCTGTACCCCGGCCGGTCCCTTCAGAGGTGCTATCGCACGGAAATTGTTGAACCGGTCCCCGCCGATCGTCGAGAACTGACCTCGCCAACCACCGGTCACGAATCCGACGACAGGCTCCTGGGAGCTTTCCACGAGCTGGGTGAGCTGGCTGGAATCTTGGGTGAATGAACCGTTGTAGATCAATCCTTCCTTGTACAGCTTGTTCACATACTTGAGTCCTTCCCTGTATGCGGCCTTGTTCACTGACGTATCGACTTTGCCTCCATCCATCATGTAGCCGACATTGTCTTCGGCGTTCTGGTTGATATCGGTGGTCAAGTCGCAATAAATAAAGGAATTGAGCAAGAAGCGTTCTACTTCGTCGGCCCATCCGATGATAGAACCTGCGAGAGGAATTTCATCAGCCTTGCCATTTCCGTTCGGATCCTTGGTCTTGATCGCTTTCAGCACATTGTAGAATTCTTCGGTGGTAGTGGGGACTGCCAGGCCAAGCTTGTCGAGGAACGGCTGATAGACGAACATCTTCGCCATGTTGGTGCAGTGGAAGCAACCTTCCAGCCGGGGAAGGGAATAGATGTTTCCGTCGATGTTCGTCATATAGCCGACGCCGCCGGGATACTGGTCGAGGGCTTCCATCAGGTTCGGCATCCATTCCCTGGTATAATACTTGTTCAACGGCATGAACAGATGTTCCTGGGCGCCATAGGTGGCCTCAAGGTCGTTCTTGATGTTGAAGCCGAGGAATGCGTCAGGATAGTCCCCGGACGCCAATGTGAGGGACAACTTTTCAGCTTGCGCCTGTTCCGGTACCATGATGAAATTGACTTTGATTCCTGTCTTTTCCTCCATGTACTTGGAGAACCTGTTCGTGTTGAAGTTCTCGACGCAGGGTGGCTGGACGACCATGATATCGACGGTGACTGGCGTGGTCACGATCGGATAGGTCCCGTTGGGCGTGTACTCGACCGCGGCTTTCCCTCCCGGTTCCTTCGCTCCCGCCGCGAATATCGCGAACGGAGCGGTCAGGGCGACCAATAATAGTGCGACAATGATTTTTTTCATGATGAACCTCCAAATGTGTTTCTATATCCTCGGATATAGTTCAGCTCAACCTTTGACCGACCCGATCATGACTCCCTTCACGAAGAACTTCTGTACGAAGGGATAGATGATCAACAACGGTGCGCTTGCGACGACGATCAACGCATAGCGAATTGTCTCCGATAGTCCCTGCGCCCTTGCCGCGGCGGCAACGTCCGTCATCATGCTTGGGGTATTTTTGTTGATGATGAGGATGTTCCGCAAGACGATTTGCAATGGATACAACGACTGATTTTGCAAATAAATCAGGGCGTCGAAATACTTGTTCCACTGTGAGACGGCATAGAACAGAGCCAGCACTGCGATGATGGCCTTTGAAAGGGGAAATACCATCTGGAACAGGAACCTGATGTCAGAACAACCGTCTATCTGCGCTGCGTCATACAGTTCGTCAGTAATATTCTCTTGGAGGAATGTCCGTGCTATGATGACGTTCCAGACGGTTATCGCATTGGGAAGCAGCATCGCCCAGCGAGTATCGTAGATGCCCACATTTCTGACGACAAGGTACAGTGGAATCGTCCCGCCGGTGAACAGCATGGTGAACATAATCAGCTTCGTGACTGTCTTCCTGCCATAGAATTCCTTTCTGGACAACGGATAGGCGAGAAGCATCGTCAGCATGACGCTGATTATAGTCCCAAGGACAACATATATCAGTGAATTGAGATATCCCAGTCCGATCTGCTTGTTCGTAAACACGGCTTCATAAGCGGTCAAGTCGAAATCGACGGGCCAGAGCCATACTTTGTGGGACATCACCGCCTTCGCATTGCTGAATGAACTGGAAACGATATAAATCAACGGGTAGAGGACGACAAGAAAGCAGAACAGCAGGAACAGGTTGTTCACGAAGTCGAACACCTTGTCCGCCCGCAGTTCTTTCTTCTTGTATGCCGCATGTTTCTGTCTTACCATAGTCCACCGTCCTTGTCCCTGAGCTTCGCAAGCTTGTTGAAAATGAGTATCAGGCATATGTTGATGATTGAATTGATGAAATCGATTGCCGTCGAATAACTGAAATCACTGTTGATCAAGCCCATCTTGTACACGTAAGTGGACATGATTTCAGCTGCCTCAAGATTCAACGGATTCTGCATGAGGAACGCTTTTTCGAATCCGAGGCTCATGACGTACCCCATGTTCATGATGAACATGATCACTATGGTGGTCTTGATGCAGGGAATGTCCACATGCCGGATTTTTTGCCATTTGTTGACTCCATCGACCTTCGCGGCTTCGTATAGCTCCGGGTTGATGCCTGTGAGGGCCGCGAGATAGATAATGGCGTTGTAGCCGGTGTTCTGCCACAGCGCCGACCACACATAGATGTGCTTGAACTTGGAAGGATCTCCCATGTAGTTGATTGATTCCAGTCCAAACAGTCCCCGTACCGTATTGAATATGCCTAGCGCGGGGTCAAGGAACTGCATCAGTATGGCGACCATGACCACCGTCGAAATGAAATACGGGGCGTAGGTGACCAACTGTACGGATTTCTTCCATTTCGCGGATTTTGCTTCGTTCAACGCTATCGCCATAATGACGGCCAGTGGAATGGAGGCTACCAGCGCATAGATGCTCAGTGAGAAGGTATTCCACATGATCTTCAAGGACGAAGGGTTTGAGAAGAATTTCTTGAACTGGTACATGCCCACCCAGGGACTGCCCCAGATACCTTGGGAAACCCGGTACTTCTTGAAAGCGAGCAAGATCCCGTACATCGGTACATACTTGAAGATAATGAAGTACAGCATCGGAAGCGCGACGATCAGATAGAACTGCCAGTGTTTCGTCACCTTCTGTCCGAATGTCTGTCTGCGTACGTTCGGCTGCGGCCGGGCATGTGTCTGTTTCATGACTCCACTGTAGCCGCACGTTGGAAGAATTCGAAAGGGTAGGTTTTGTGAAAAGGCGTTCAAACGTTTGATTTTCAAGCGTCAAATTTTTAAAATACATTGTTACAGTTCGTAAAAAGACTCCTCGACCTCCATTTCTTGCTTGCATTTTGATGTTTTGCCTCTTTTCTTTGCCTTTTCATCAGCATACCCTGAAAACCGTGGAGGCTATGAGAGCTATGATGAAGGATTGGCGTATGGAGGCGCGGCTTGATACGATACAGCGTTGGAAGGAACTTGCTTATGGGATGTTCATCCATTTCGGACTGTATTCGCTGTGCGGTGGTGTGTGGAACGGACAGAAAGTCGAAGTGGGATACAGCGAGCAGATATTGTCACACGGCCCGGTGCCTCAGGCTGATTATGAAGCGCTGAAGGATTCTTTCTTAGCTGAACGGTTTGACGCGGATCAAATCGTCGCTCTGGCGATATCCGCGGGAATGCGGTATGTCGTGCTGACGGCGAAGCATCACGATGGTTTTTGTCTGTTTGATACGGACACCACCGACTATAGTTCGGCACAAGCGCCTTGTCATAGGGATCTGGTGGCGGAAATGTCCCGGGCCTGCAAGCGGGCCGGGCTTGGTTTCGGTGTCTATTATTCATGGATTGACTGGCATTTCCCCTATGCGTTGCCGATTAGTCCGCACAATTCTGATAGGATTCCACCATTGCACATGGAATACAATTTAGCGCAGCTCAGAGAATTGCTCTCCAATTATGGAGAAATTTGCGAGCTCTGGATGGATATGGGTGCTCCGACGAGAGAGCAATCGTTGATGGTTCGGGAGCTTGCCCATGCCTTGCAACCGGGAATCATGGTCAACGGGCGAGTCTGGAACGACTGTGGTGATTTCCTGACGATGGGGGACAACCAGTTTCCTGAGCATGAATTGGAATTGCCTTGGCAGACTCCCGCCACCATCTACCATGAGACATGGAGCTACCGTAGCTGGCAGGAGCGGACCGACGCACCTGGGAAAATAGCCCTGCTTTCTTCCGCATTGTTCTCTGTGCTTGATCGTGGCGGTAACTATCTGCTGAACATAGGACCTATGGCTGACGGCTCGATAGTTCCGTTCGAACGGGAGGTGCTGGAGGGCATAGGCGGGGAAGTTCGCAGGAGAGGACTCGTCAGGATTCCCGCCGACAATCGCGCATCGACCTGGATTCCCCCGATTGCGCCTGAGGTGGAATTGACTCATGCGACAAAACACTACCGGTATACCGGCGGGGACTACTATTCATTCCATCCGATTGTCACGGCGTTGTCTTGGGATGTCAGGCTGGAAACGCCGGGCTTCTATGAAATTTCCTACCGACTTGCGTTTCCATTGGAAAAAGAGCTGAAACTATGCCTCGGATACCCCGGCGGAAACTTTGTCTTCCACCTGAAACGGAACCTCCAGCGTTTTGTCATTTCATCGAAACTGCGGTTGCCTGCGGGGACGTTCCAGTTGGTCATGCATACTATCGGAAGCCCTATCGAGCGCCCGCAGCTGGAAATTTCAGATATCGGTCTGTTGCTGCGTAGACGGAAGGAAGACGGGCTGGAAGAATAGGCATAGTGCCATTTCATGCCGCCATGTGCTACTGGCGGCATCCGGGGTTCCTCATTATAATCATGTCATGAACAAGTTCCTGTATGGTAGACATATTCTCATTACCGGTGCTAGTAGCGGAATCGGTCGTAGTTGCGCTGAACTGTTCGCTCGATGTGGATATACGGTCTATGGTGTTTCCCGTAATTGTGAAGAAGGTGAAGAAGTTCACGAAGCGGGAAGAATCATATCCATGCGGATGGATGTCAGTGACGAAGCGTCAATCATCAAGGTCGTGTCGAGTATCCCGAGGCTGGGCCTTGTGCTGCATTGCGCGGGGTTCGGCATCTCAGGTCCTGCGGAAGATACTCCCATGGAATTGGTGCGCAAGCAGTTCGAGACGAATTATTTCGGCGTCCTACGGGTCAACGCTCATGTCCTGCCAATGCTTAGGAGGGAAGCCCGATCCTTGGTGATGGTCGTCAGTTCCATCGCGGGGAGGGTTCCCATTCCGTTTCAATCCCACTATAGTTCCAGCAAATATGCGCTTGAAGCGTATATGCAGGCTTTAAGGATTGAAGCTTCGCCATACGGTGTTCGGACGGTCTTGGTGGAGCCCGGCGATACTAGGACGGCATTCACCGCCAGACGAGACTCGTTCCTGTCGAGTGATTCTCCCTATGCGCATGCCTGTGGAAAAGCTGTAGCTCAGATGGCGCATGATGAAGAGCACGGCAAAGCGCCGGGAACGGTGGCGCATGCCGCGATGCGTATGGTCTCTAGAAAAAATCCTCCGGTGAGATATATCGTCGGCTGGGATTACCGGCTGCTGATGGTCTTGGTGAGATTGTTGCCGGACAGAACTGTGCTTTGGCTCCTTGGTCGGCTCTATCATGCGCAGGACGGAACTTCGAAGATTCAGAAATGATTTCGAAGGTCTTCCGACGTTATAAACGTCAACGCTTTTTTTTAAAACTTTTGTCCGCCCTCTTGACTTGGAGTTAACTCTAAGAAGTATGTTTCCTGCGTCCATGGAGCATGAGCGATGTTTCATACGGACATGAAACGTTCAAAGGGGCGAAAGATGATATTCAAGCATTTTCAAGATTTACAGCTGTCCGCGTTGGGCATGGGGACGATGCGTCTGCCAGTGGTGGACGGCGACTATTCCCGGATAGATGAGGCTGCGACACGGAAGATGGTCGCCTATGCGATGGAGCATGGCGTCAACTATTACGATACCGCATGGGGATACCATGAGGGACGTTCCGAGGTCGTACTGGGGCGGGCGTTGAGGGGATATCCACGGGCAAGTTTTTATCTAGCTGATAAATTCCCGGGATATGATCTTTCCAACATGGATAAAGTGGAGAAAATTTTCAACGAACAATTGTCCCGATGCGGTGTGGAGTATTTTGATTTCTACCTGTTCCACAATGTCTGCGAAATGAATGTCGGTGCCTATCTGGATGAACGATATGGCATCTTGCAGTATCTACTGAAGCAAAAGGAATCAGGCAGGATCAGGCATTTGGGATTCTCCGCCCATGGAAGCTATGATGTGATGAAACGGTTTCTGGATGCATATGGCGCACATATGGAATTCTGTCAGATTCAGCTCAACTATCTTGACTGGACGTTTCAGAATGCGAAGGAGAAGGTCGGTCTGCTGGAGGAGTATCATATTCCGGTATGGGTGATGGAGCCGCTTCGGGGCGGACGTCTTGCGTCATTGTCGCCGGAAGCCGCCGAACGTCTCCGGCTGCTGCGCCCCGATGAGGATGTCCCCGCCTGGGCGTTCCGTTTCCTCCAGTCCGTTCCTGGTGTCGCCGTCGTATTGTCCGGCATGTCGAATTTCGACCAGTTGCAGGCAAATATCGGTACGTTCGAGACGGAACGCCCATTATCCGACCACGAACTTGCCGCCTTGCGCGCTATAGCGGACGGCATGGTCAGTAAGAATGCGCTCCCTTGTACCGCCTGCCGCTATTGTACCAGCCATTGCCCGCAACAATTGGACATACCGACGTTGCTGGCGTTGTATAACGAACATAGTTTCTCCGACGGGGGATTCCTTGCTCCTATGGCACTGTCGGCCCTGCCTGCGGATAAACAACCAAGCGCATGCATCGGGTGCCGCAGTTGTGAAGCCGTCTGCCCGCAGAGGATCAAGATATCTGAGGCAATGGCGGATTTTTCCAAGCGTCTGGGAGCTTGAGTCGCGGTATGAGGAGGTCAATTGAGTGTGCGCTGCCTGTTTTCATACCGGTGTGCGTACATAACGGAATGACCGGTGGAGTGATGATGACAAGGCAGTGGAGAAAATTTGCTTTCATCAGGATGGTAATCGTTCGGATATTGCCAATGCTGCTGTTACTTGCGACAAACGTGAACGTATCGGCGGGAGGTATGCCCGAAACGGGCTTTGCTCCATTGGGTTCTGTGACTTATGTATCGGACGATACCATGCATGGACTGAAAAATGATGATGGGTCTGCAAGGATCAAGCTGACCTTTTCCAATCATGAAGCGATCGTTAGATTGCTTGACAACGTTACATGCGCTTCCTTGCTTGAAATGTTGCCGGTTACGCTTGTTTTCAATGATTATGCCGGGGCGGAGAAAATCGCCTATCTTCCACGGACATTGATTACGGACGGGAGTGATAACGGCTACGATCCTGAAATCGGCGATCTGACCTGTTATGGCCCGTGGGGAAATCTGGCGGTGTTCTATGCGGACCAGCGATATGCCGCGGGATTGATCGCGATGGGAAAATTTGAATCTGGTTTTGATGCGTTCACCCAGATGGGATCGGACTTTGAGGTAATTATTTCCTTAGTAGAATGATGATATTCAGCCCAAACGGTAGTTGGGACTATTGGCGCTGTATCATGTCACCTGTGATCTTGGGTTTTGTAAGGAGGCTATGATATGAAGAAAACATGGCTGGCAATGTGTTGCATAGGGTTTTTCTGTATGTTGGTTGGATGCAATTCCGGTCGGGCGCAACAGACGGCGGTTCCGCAGGATATTCCTGTGGATGAACATGTCAACGAACCTGTCGTCAAAAAGGAAGATGGGGCCATGAAACCGATTGTGTATATGACGACGGATATCAGCCCTGATGGACTGATGTCCGTCTATGAAAAGCTGGAGTGGACTCCGACCGGTAAAGTCGCAGTCAAGCTTTCTACAGGAGAACCACCCGCCAGCAATTATCTGTCGCCGGATCTGATCAAGGAATTGGTACAATCTGTAGACGGGACCATTGTGGAATGCAATACCGCCTACGGTGGGGCGCGGGCAAATACCGCAATGCACATGCAGGTCGCGAGAGACCATGGATTCACCGCTATAGCGGACGTGGATATCCAGGATGCGGAAGGTTCCATGAGTCTGCCCGTCGCAGGGGGAAGCCGGTTGACGGAAAATTTTGTAGGTTCGCATTTCGACGACTACGATTCATATCTGGTTCTTTCCCATTTTAAAGGCCATGCCATGGCTGGGTTCGGCGGAGCGATCAAGAATATCTCCATCGGTCTCGGTTCCCGAGAGGGCAAGTCTTGGATTCATAGCGGCGGCAACAGCAGGACAAGCCCATGGGGCGGTGCGCAGGATGCGTTCCTGGAATCTATGGCTGAGGCTGGTAAATCCGTTTCCGATTACCTGGGACATGGGGACCGGATCGTCTATGTCAATGTCATGAACCGGTTGAGCGTGGATTGTGACTGCGATGGCAACCCTGCGGAACCTGACATGCATGATATTGGTATTTTGGCGTCGACTGACCCCGTCGCTCTGGACCAGGCTTGCATTGATCTCGTCTATGCGTCCGCAGATGGGGCTTCATTGATTCAACGTATTGAATCGCGGAACGGCGTACATACGTTGGAACATGCCGATCTCATCGGTCTTGGCAGTCGGGAATATCAGCTTGTCTCGATTGACAAGGCCATATTATGACGGGTTGTAGGGAAACGTGAGTCGTTGACTTGAGAACGGCCTCATTGCGACTGGAATCACATTCGCATTGCGCCATTTGAGGATTTTTATCCGTTCACTCATGTACATTGACCAAGTTGCGTGTTACCATATCCCATACGAAGTTCGACACAGGAGCGTGGCGTGGCGCGGGCATCAGGGACGAACAGGACACAGGTGGATACGGCGATTCTCGAGCAATTTCGGAATATGCATGCCGAGCTGCGTAATCTCTATCATGTCTGCTACGACATTAATTCATCTGAACAGGAGTTGATTCAAGCGGTCATTTGTTCTTCTCTTGACCGCCTTGATTCTATATCCGGCTATCCAAGGAAACGGCTTGAACTATTGACCGTCTGCTACGGTATCGATTCTTATCTCTATATGCACGGTTGCGTTCCCGTCCAAAGCTGGCGGGATATCTATCAACGGATGAACGGGATGTTTTGGAAGCTCGCCCGCGCCGTCGCAGACCAGGACTGGACCAGTGGTTTGCTGTGCGAGCAACTACGCCTTGATCCGATAGGCTGGCATCTGCCTTTGGTCGTCGGCGCAGGTGATTTCTTTGACGATACTCATCTGCTGTTCATCGTGGAGCGTTTCAAAACGTTCGCCAGCGGCGTCGAGCCTTCTTCCCGTCGGGATTCTTACCTATACTTGGCGGGTTTTGTTTCTCGGATTATCGATAGGTTCGATGATTTTACAAGCTATGTACTGGAACTTTCCGGCGATGAACCTTCGACGGTACAATGTTTGTATGTCGCTGACTGCTATGCGGACAATGCGCCGGAAAAAGCTCTGGATTGGCTGGGGCGTCTGGCTGGAAAGGAATTGTCTGGAGCGCAACAAATCAACAAATTGCGCATCCAGCGAACATGTTTCCATACGATGGAGGATTTTCGGAAGGAAGAGACGGTCGCGAGGGAACTGTTCCGGCGCCGATATTCCTTGTCCGATGCAAAGCAACTGCTCGATTGCGTCCCCTATGGACGATGGGATGAAACAGTGTCCCAAGAGGTTGCACATTGTTTTGAAACATCAGGGATACATCCCTCCGGCATGTTGTTTATCAGCCGTTACACGGATTTTGCGACATTGAACCGTTATGTGTTGAGTCATGTGGATGGATTGAATGAATTCGCATACTCGGAGTTCTCTCATTCTGACATCCTTCCTCATGCGATGAATCTTGCGGAACAGGGGTATTGCGTCGCTGCGACAGTGTTGTACCGCGTACTCGTGTTGAATATCCTTGTCAGGAAGCTGGAGGAACCGTTTATATCCCGCGGATGCGATTATCTGATCAGACTTGGTTCGTTGTCCCGCTGGATTCATGTCTGGAAGCCAGTAGGGTTCTCGCATTCCCAGTTCCTGCGGTTTTTGAAAAAGAATTATCCTGAACAGAAGAAATTCTGGATTTCGTATGATGAACGAGTTGCTGGCATCGATACTTGACACGAAAGCTCGAATCGTGCGGTTGTTCTTCAGGCAAGTGATATTGGAACTGTTTTGGCTAGTGAAATCCATTCTGTCGGGACATAAAGACGTAGCTATGGCCATCCAGAAAAACTTGGTCGCCTTTGCCAATGGGAAATGGATATTGATGATTCTCTCTACTTGATCATATCACCGAAGCGTGGTTTGCCGCTACCAGTTAGTCGATCATTGGTTTTCCGCTTTTTCCGTTGGTTTCAGTCCAGGAATGAACGGCAGGATGTTTGTTGCCTGCGCTATTTCGACAGCCTTGCGTGCGCGCTCAGTCAGGTGTGTATAGATATCGCTCATCTCCTCACTCTGATGCCCAATGGTCAGTCTCAGCAAATGTTCATCGACGCTGCCCCTGAGCATTGTGTTCGCCATATGCCGGAAGGAGTGAAACGTGATATTGCGGGCTTCAAGTTCGTCTTCCGTCATGATCTTAGATGCTAGAATTGCTTCATGAAGTTTTTCGCAAAAATAATGGCTGGACACCGGACCTCCAGTACGACGGCTCCAAAAGACAAGTGTTTCTTTCGATAGATGCGGATTCGTGTGGGAAAGTGCCAAAAGTTGCTCGCAAAGATACTGGGGGCAGGGGACTTCTCGTATCCGTTTCCCTTTTGGTACCTTTTTACCGCCAAGATTGGCATATGCTTGGTCTACAACAATAAGCCCATTCTTGATTTGCCGCGCTGTCAGTGCCCGGAGTTCTCCGCTCCGCATCCCGGTGATGACTGACAACGTAGAAGCTAGGTATATTTTCCAGTCGCAATGCTTCTGCATATGGCCGAGTAACTGTTGGAGTTCATCCTCGGACAAGATTCCGCGGTCCTTCTGTTTGTTTTGTAGTACCGGCAGTTTCTTGACTGTTCCTGCTGGGATTCTCCCTTCATTTTCAGCATCCCTCAATGCGATGAGCAGGGTGGACATGGCGATATTGATCGTGGCGTTCGCCAAGTTTCCACCTTTGATAAGTCTGTACTGGACATCCTTCAAATGCCGCATCTGTATTTGGGACAGTTTCAATCCCGCCGGCAGCAACGGCTGTACGTGTTTTTTGAATAACAGTCGCCGAGTGTAGGCGTAGTCCCTGCTGATAGCTCCAGGATTGAGAGTGTTTTTCCGTTCAATATATTTGGATGTGTCGAAGTCCCAAAACTGCATGAGGTAGTCCGTTAGTGTTTGGTCCTCCTGCCTGTTGAATACAATTCCTTTTTCCAACGCTTCCTGGCAGATTCTGACGGCTTCGTCCCTTCGTTTTATAGGTTTGTCCGTATGGTTCCCCAGTTCCTTCCGTAACTTTTCCACGCTTTTTTTGTTCAAGCGCACGCCGGTTTCAGGGTCCCTGTACAATACGTACCAATAGGTCCGTTCCTGTCGTGTCAGCCTGCAAAGTGTGTAGGGTGCGCTATTGTTCATGCGTGGATCGTCCTCCTCTTCGTTTTTTTACTTTGTTCAATCATATGTTCAATAACGCTATTTTGTTCAAGCATAGCTTTAGTATAATTAATAATATATTTATTTGCAATATAAAAAGTAATATCATTTTTTACTTGTATGTTATATTGGTTTCATTCCTACCATTATAAAGTAGGTATATAATTTTGATGTCAATGATTTTGATGTGCATAATTTTAGAATATACTATAAATATTCATATAAAATACGATAAATATATAGAAATATATGATTGAATAATATTGATATTTTTGATGAAAAAACAAAGTTAATTTACATTATATGTTTAATAATATTGCATTAAATGAAATTTAATTAATAAGTAAACTACTTAATGCATTTATTTAACCAGTTTAGTAGATATATATTATTATAAACTAAAATATACAAAATATCTGTAAAATCATGAATATACAAAAATACATGCAATAAAACTAGTAAACAAAATTGATATAGTTTTTGCTGTGGAACAGCCATGTAGGTTCTTGCGGACGGATTGGATTTGATAGAGAGCGTGCAATCAAAATCTACCTTTACGGTAGGTGGCTGCTTGTCCTATGTCGTGTCATGCTTTGAATCGGAGACTTAGAAGCAGACACCTTCAAATTTGTTTCTGTATTGACACATAGAAACAGACGGGAGCGTGACGCTATGATAAATTTTTTGATTTTCTCTCTACTTTCTCTCTTAATGATGACAGGATGTAATGGCGATCCCAATTCCGGACAAGGGACGGGAGCCGGTGGTGGTGACGTTACAAATCCTGGTGGCACCTTGCAAGGGAATGTTGGAACTGTCCTTTCGTCGAACGATGCGAAGACGCTTCTGTATCTCAGCTATGTCGAAAGAATGAATCCTCGTCCTTCCGGATACACATATTGGACGGAACAGACGTTCAGTATCTCATCGAGAAAATCATCCTCAATAAAAAAAACTCAACGTCGGGTTGAGCGATGTTCAGAGTGCCCAATCCTCATTATAGTCTGCGGCGAACACGACTTAACGCTCTATTACAGCCTCAAAACCGCTGGTGCCCCTGTACAAATAGTAGAATGCAAAGTTATTCTGAACGGCACCGACTGGACGGACGGCTACGAAGAACTGATCGGATTCTTACGTAGAAATGAAGACCATCGAAAGTCGGTTTTGCTTGCGCGAGCCGGGACATCGGTGGACGACCTTTCCTGTGTTTCTGTGAGAAATCAAGAAACGGCGGCTGACAATCTTGCCAACGGCCGTACACGTCATTTCACAAAATAATCCACCGCCCCCTTGAACATCCTGTCATCGTAGACGAACGGTGTATTCTTGTACAAGTTCGGCTGGGTACGCTCCGCGTGGGACATCCTGCCGAACACCCGACCGTCGGCGCTGGTGATCCCTTCGACCGCCAGGACGGAACCATTGGGATTCACACTGTTATCCATAGCTGCCAATCCGTCCGCGTCGACATATTGCGTGGCGATCTGGCCGTTCACGATAAGACTATCCAGCAAATTCGGCTCGCAGACGAACCGTCCCTCGCCATGGCTGATCGGAAGCATCGTCATGTCTCCGACTTCATGGTACATCAGCCACGGGCTCTTGACCGAACACACCCTCGTCCTGACCAATGCGGACTGATGCCTGCCGATTGTATTGAACGTCAGGGTGGGGCAGTGGGCGTTCATCGGCCTGATTTCTCCATAGGGAATCAGACCAAGCTTGATCAGCGCCTGGAAGCCGTTGCAGACGCCAAGAATCAAACCGTCCTGCTTCTGGAGCAAATCGATGATACCGTCGCTGATGATTCCGTTGCGCAGGAACGCGGCGATGAACTTACCCGAACCGTCCGGTTCGTCACCTCCTGAAAAACCGCCGGGGATGAACAGTATCTGGCTCTGCTTCAATGCCGACGCGAAACGTTTCGCGGAATCCTCGACGGCATTCGCACTGAGGTTATTGACGATGAATATCTCTGTTTCCGCTCCGGCGTCCTGAAACGCCCTGGCACTGTCGTATTCACAGTTCGTGCCGGGGAATACGGGGATTAGTACCTTCGGTTTTGCGATTGGCCTTTTCGCATGGCGGGCGAATGTCCAGGGACCGCAGGATAACGTAGGAACGTCATCATCCTGTACCGAAACCGTTTCAGGATAGACCGAAGCGAGGACACCATCGTACCAGTCTTGTGCCTTGCGGAGGTCGAGCGAGAAGCCAAGGCGTTCTGATGTAAGTCGCCAGGCGTCGGTTGTCACACCCAGAAGCCGCCCCCCAGTCACGTCCGAAGGAACCTCCAGGAGCAAAGAGCCGATTTCCTGCGAGAACAACGACGCTTCGGTACAAGAGGCGTCCAGGCATGCGCCGACGCGGTTGCCCAAACTCATCTTGACCACTGCTTCCGCGATGCCGAATCTCCCCAACGCCCAGGCGGAACGTACCCTGCCCGCAGACATCAGGTCGAGAGCCGCTGCTATGACTCGGTGGAAGCTTTCCGGTACGGGCCTGCCGTCGGCGAGCCTGTCCGGACCGAGCAGTATGAGCTTCGAGTCGGCCTGCTTGAATTCGGGACTGATTATGGAATCTACCGATCCTGTGGCGATGGCGAAACTGACAAGCGTCGGCGGTACGTCAAGCTGCTCGAACGTGCCGCTCATGGAATCCTTGCCGCCGATTGCCGCCACGCCCATGTCCAGTTGTGCGTCGAGTGCGCCAAGCAACGCCGCCAACGGCTTGCCCCAACGCCTGGGATCCTGTCCGACACGTCCGAAATACTCTTGGAACGTCAGATAGGCATTTCGAGGATCTATCCCGCATGCCGCAAGCTTTGCGAGTGAGTGGACGACGGAAAGGTATGCGCCGGAATATGGATCCGCTTCGCAGAGGTACGGGTCAAAACCATAGGACATGGCGGAACAGGTTGTAGTTTTTCTTCCGAGAACAGGAAGCAACGCCACCATGCTTTGCGACGGAGACTTTTGGTAGGCGCCCCCGAAGGGCATCAGCACGGACTGTGCGCCGATTGTGGAGTCAAAACGGGAGGCAAGGCCTTGTTTGGAGCAGGCGTTCAGGTCTTCCAGCATCGCCTGGAATCGTTTCTCCAAGGATGGCGAGTCATTGTGTTCCAATGCCGGGACGGGTAGAGGGGTTGGAGCTTCGACCTCAATCGAAATATGCTTCGGAGCACCGTTTGTATTGAGAAACGCCCGGTCGATATCCACCACCTTGACGCCCTTGTAGAACATCGTCAGCCGAGGTTCTTCGGTCACTGCGGCGACAATCGTCGCTTCAAGATTTTCTTCGGTGGCCAAGGTGATGAAATGATCGACATCCTTCGGAGCCAGGACTACCGCCATGCGCTCCTGGGATTCGCTGATCGCTATTTCCGTACTGTCCAGACCGTCATATTTTTTCGGTACGGCGTCCAGGTTGATGCGCAGCCCGTCCGCGAGTTCCCCGATTGCGACAGATACGCCTCCGGCTCCGAAGTCGTTGCAACGCTTGACCATTGCGGCCGCTTCGCCGTTACGGAACAATCTCTGGAGTTTCCGTTCCTCCGGCGCGTTTCCTTTCTGGACCTCTGCGCCGCACTGTGACAAGGAGCCGAGGTTGTGGCTTTTTGACGAACCTGTAGCGCCGCCGCAGCCGTCGCGCCCCGTTTTGCCCCCGAGCAATACGACGACATCCCCCGCTTCCGGTATGGACCGTCTGACATGCGAGGCAGGCGTAGCACCGACGACCGCCCCAAGTTCCATATGTTTCGCCACATAGCCGGGATGGTAGATTTCATCGACAAGACCAGTGGCGAGCCCGATTTGATTGCCATAGCTGCTGTACCCCGCCGCCGCGCCGGTAACAATCTGGCGCTGGGGAAGCTTTCCTTGTGGAGTCCGCTCCAAAGGTAGCCGCGGATCGCCAGCTCCCGTTATGCGCATCGCCTGATAGACATAGCCGCGTCCGGAGAGGGGATCGCGGATAGCTCCTCCTATGCAGGTCGCGGCACCGCCAAATGGCTCGATTTCCGTTGGATGGTTGTGCGTTTCGTTTTTGAACAGCAGCAGCCAGTCTTCGCTGCCGCCATCTACATCGACCTTCACCTTGACGGTACAAGCGTTGATTTCATCGGATACGTCGACATTTTGGACGATGCCAGACCGCTGGAGGTGTTTTGCGGCGATGGTGGCGATATCCATCAATGTAGGCGGTTTCTTGATGCCGAGTCCATCTCTCAGGGCGTTGTAGCGCAGCCAAGCCCGCTGTGCCGCCTCGTGGTCGAAACGAACTGAGTCGATGCCGGTCAGAAACGTTGTATGACGGCAATGGTCCGACCAGTAGGTGTCCACGACCCGAAGTTCGGTCAAGGTGGGGTCGCGGCGCTCGTTTGAGAAATATTCACGGAGCAAGCGCAGGTCGTCCACATCCATGGCAAGTCCCATCCTTTGGATGAATGACGGCAGGTCCTTGTCCTGCATTGAAGTGAAGCCGGCGACTATAGGAACACCATCCGGGGCTTCCGAGCTGAGACGGAGCGTATCGAGCGTCCCCAGGGACGCTTCGCGGCTCTCCACAGGGTTGATCAGGTAGTTTTTGACCGCCTGGATATCGGCGGCGGACAAGTTTCCAGTCAAAACGTAGAGCGTGGCCGTCCGTACCCGCGGGCGGTCGCATCGTCCTATCAGTTGGATGCACTGTTCGCAGGAGTCGGCCCGCTGGTCGAATTGGCCCGGCAGGTATTCTACGGCGAACACTGTCTGGCGTGGATCGTCCTTAATCATTAGAGTGGAATAACACGTATCGACCTGCGGCTCTGAGAACACAGTATCCTTGCTCTGGTCGAACAACTCCCTGGACAGTCCCTCTACATCATACCGGAGGATGATGCGTAGCTTTTCCAACCCCACGACATTGAGGAATGAGCAGAGGTTCTTCCGCAACGTTTCAGCCTGAGTCGCGAACTGTGGACGTTTTTCCACATAGAGACGATATATCATACAACAACCTCCATGGCCTTTGCGCCGATATCCGACCGGAACATCGCATTATCGAAATGTATGGTGGAGACGCCCTCATAGGCGGCATCGATGGCTGCCTTGAGGGTAGGGCGTACAGCGACAACTCCCAGCACCCGTCCCCCGTTGGTCAATATACGTCCTTGGTCGCGACGGGTACCTGCATGGAAAACCAGACGACCAGTGTCAGTGAAGATGATGTCCTTACCTTTTTCATACGATGCGGGATAGCCACCGCTCGCCATGACGACGCAACAGGCGCAATCTGAACTGAAACGGACCTCCGTTTCCGAGAGCGTTCCGTTCTCCACCGCCTGCATCACCGTCAGCAGGTCGCTTTCGAGCAGGGGAAGCACGACTTGGGCTTCTGGATCGCCGAACCTACAATTGTATTCTATGACCTTCGGCCCGTCTGGCGTCAGCATCAACCCGAAATACAGGCAACCGGAGAACGGGCATCCTTCTTCCCTCATCGCGTTGACCGTAGGGAGGAATATTCGTTCCATGCAGAGATCCGCGATATCTTGTGTGTAGTAGGGATTCGGCGCGATCGTCCCCATGCCTCCGGTATTCAGCCCGGTATCCCCGTCCCCCGCACGTTTATGGTCCATCGAGGATACCATCGGCACAATGGTTTTGCCGTCGGTAAACGTCAGTACAGATACTTCCGGCCCGGTCAGGAAATCCTCAATTACCACTTTGTTCCCGCTGGAACCGAACCTGCCTTCCAGCATCATGCCCCTGACGGCTGCATCGGCTTCGATCACGTTTTGGGCGATGACAACACCTTTGCCCAAGGCGAGGCCGTCGGCCTTGATCACCACTGGATACTTGTGGGTACGCAGACAGGCGGCGGCCTGTTCATATGTATCACAGACTTGGAATGCGGCGGTCGGGATTCCATGACGGTACATCAGGGCTTTCGCAAACGCCTTGCTGCTTTCAATTCGCGCCGCTTTCGCGCCAGGGCCGAAGCAGGCTACGCCGATATTGTGGAGCCGGTCTACGAGTCCGAGCGCCAACGGATCGTCGGGGGCGACGATGGCGAAACCTACGTCATGCGTCTGGGCGAACTGTACGATTCTGTCAAGCTCCGTCGCGCCGATAGGTACGCAGGTGGCGATTGTTTCAATACCGGCGTTGCCGGGAAGCGCCCAAATGGTTTCGACCGAAGGGTTTTTCCTCAGACTCCATGCGAGCGCATGTTCGCGACCGCCGCTTCCTATCAGCATGACATTCATTTTCCGTCCCCTTTCTTGTCCGTCTGTATAGCCCGTAGTGTCCGTATCGTCAAATTCCGTGGCGTTTTTTTGATATCCTAATGATGGAACAAACGCAGTCCGGTGAACGCCATGACTACGCCATGTTCGTCACAGGCCTGGATTACCAGGTCGTCCCTCAGAGAGCCGCCTGGTTCGCTGATGTATTTCACGCCGCTTCTGACTGCCCGGTCGATATTGTCCCGGAACGGGAAGAATGCGTCGCTGGCCAACGACACGTCGCTGATTTTTGAGAGCCAGTCTTTTTTTTCATCATGAGTGAGCGTCTTCGGCTTTTCGCTGAAATAGCGTTCCCAGATACCGTCCTCGCAGACCGAGGTTTCCGCATCGTCTGACAGATATTGTTCAATTACATTGTCCTTGTCGTTGCGGCTCAAGACGGGGAGGTAGGGAAGCGCAAGTACCTTCGGGTGCTGGCGTAGCTGCCATAGGTCGGCCTTGCCCGCCGCGAGGCGGGTGCAGTGGATTCTGGACTGCTGCCCAGCCCCGACGCCGATGGTCTGTCCGTCATAGGCGTAGCAGACGGAGTTCGACTGCGTGTACTTTAACGCGATCATCGCCACCAGCAGGTCCCTGACTGCGGATTCCGTCAATTCCTTTCGCTTCGTCACGATATTCGCCAGCAATGAAGCGTTGAGCTGGATATCGTTGCGCCTTTGCTTGAACGTAACGCCGAACACAGTTCTGCGTTCAACGGAAGCTGGTGTGAATGAAGTATCTATCTGGACGACGGTATATGCGCCTCTTTTTTTGTTCGAAAGGATTTCAAGGGCTTGCGGAGTATAACCGGGGGCGATCACTCCGTCGGAGACTTCTCTATTGATGCATTTTGCAGTGCTTTCATCGCAGACATCGCTCAGCGCTATGAAATCGCCGAAAGAAGACATTCTGTCCGCGCCTCTGGCCCGTACATACGCTGTCGCCAACGGACTGAGGGTGCTTGCCTTGACGAAGTACATCTGTTCCTGGACAGGGGAAAGCGGCAGTCCGATCGCCGCACCCGCCGGGCTGACATGCTTGAACGAAGTCGCGGCGGGAAAACCTGTGGCGGTTTTAAGATCCCTGACCAGCTGCCAGCCGTTGAGGGCGTCGAGCAGATTGATATAGCCGACTTTGCCGTTCAGCACGTTTATGGGCAAGTCCCCATTTTCGACATAGACGCATGCCGGTTTCTGATTCGGGTTGCAACCGTATTTAAGTTCCAGTTTGTCCATGATATTCCTTATCCTGTCAGTTATTTCGGTTGATGATGTAAGAATCCCTGCTTCCATCTGTATGGAACACCGTAGTATACAAGGAAACCCGGTTGTCCCTGTCCAGCGCATCCCAGACGCGCAGGCTCCATGCCTTGATAGTTCCCGCGACCGAAACAGCCGCCGGTTCGCCATGGAAGGCGGGCAGCGGATTCCCGTCGGTCCGGTAGGTATGGATCAGATGTCCGACCCCTCTTGACGGGCTGTCGTAGGTGTAGTAGTGGCGAGCGCATCCGGCTTCGGTTTTCTTGAGGATACTGATTTCATACCATGCGGGACACGCCATATGGAGTACCGCGCCGATCCGTGGCGTATAGTTGGGGGCGTCCGGCTCATATTCGCGTTGCGCCAAGGCGCAGCGGACGCTTTTACCGGAGGAAAGCGCATCGGAAATCGTATCGGTCTGGTCTCCGTTTGTGACGATCAGGTCGGAGCCGACCGTCCGTACCGGACTGTAGATGATCAGCGACGGATCGACCATCTTCGATGGATCAAACGCTTCCGTCCTGATTCCGTCGGGGGTCTGGACAAAAATCCTGTTGCGGCTGTTCACGCTGCGCCCCATGATGAAATACGTGGCGAACGCATCGCCCCCGTCCGTCAGACCGACCACTATCCCTCTGCCTGGATACGGATTGCCTTTCAACGCCTGTTCAATGTCCTGCATCTCAACCTCATTGTTCAATCATTCATTTCTCGACAGACCTTTTCGGCTGCCTGCCAGAGCAACTGCCATTCAGCTTCCCTCATGATACGTTCTTGTAGGCTCTGGGGGGTGTCATCGTCAAGTACATCGACCGCTTTCTGGAGGATGATCTCGCCTCCATCGGGGATTTCGTTGACGAAATGTACCGTCGCTCCGCTGATTTTCACCCCTTTCGCCAACGCAGCTTCATGCACCTTCAGCCCATAGAACCCTTTCCCGCAGAAGGATGGAATCAGGGACGGGTGGACGTTGATGATTTTCCGAGGATACTTCGCCACGAAATCGGCGCTGAGAATCGACAGAAAACCGGCGAGGACAATCAGGTCCGTTCCCCGACTCTCAAGAATCTGATTCAACTCTTGTTCAAATTCAATTTTCGTCGCATAGTCCTTTTTTGAAACCGTAACTCCCTCTATGCCAGCTTTCTCCGCCCGTTCCAACGCATACGCCTTTGGAGTATCGGAGACGACGACGGCGATCCTTCCCGCGGACAGCCTGCCTGCGGTCTGTGCGTCTATCAGCGCTTGGAGATTCGTACCGCCGCCGCTGACCAGCACCGCGATGTTTCGTTTTGGACGTGCCGTCAGCATAGGACCACTGGCTCCCGTCCCGATTCGACATGTCCGAGCCGATAGGCGGCGATACCGTTTCCATGAAGCACCTTCAATGCCTTCGCTTCATAGTCCGCTGGTACGATGACGCACATGCCGACGCCCATGTTGAATGTATTGTACATGTCATGCTCGTTGATATCGCCCGTTTCCTGAATCAAGCCGAAGATGGGCAGGGGCCTGACGTCCGATTTGGCGATCACCGCGCTTTTTCCCTCGGGCAGGCATCGAGGGATATTCTCATAGAATCCACCGCCGGTGATATGTGCCACCGACCTGACGGGGATTTCATCGAAGAGCCGCAGCATCGGTTTGACATAGATCTCCGTAGGCTGGAGCAACGCCTCTCCCAACGTCATGCCCAGCTGATCATATCTGACATGCAGTACCGATGAGTTCTCCTTGATGCTGAATACCTTCCGGACCAGTGAAAAGCCATTGGAATGGACGCCGGAGGAGGGAAGGGCGAGGATGATATCTCCGTCTTGTACCCGCTGTTTGTCCAAAATCCGGTCTTTGTCCACGATACCGACGGAAAAACCTGCGAGATCGTATTCATCGACTGGATAGAAGCCCGGCATTTCCGCCGTTTCACCGCCGATCAGCGCACAGCCGGCCTGGACGCAGCCTTCCGCTACCCCCTGGACAATTTCAGCTACCTTCGCCGGAATATTTTTCCCCAATGCAATGTAGTCGAGAAAGAAAAGAGGCTTCGCGCCACAACATATGATGTCGTTGACACACATCGCCACACAGTCGATGCCGACGGTATCGTGCTTGTCGAGCAAAAACGCGAGCTTGAGTTTCGTACCTACGCCGTCGGTACCGCTGACCAGCATCGGATGCCGGTAATCTCCCATGCCTGGGTCAAAAATACCGCCGAAACCTCCGATATCCTCGCAGACTCCAGGGACGACCGTCCGTGAGATGTGCTGTTTCATCAGTTCCACAGCCTTGTATCCAGCGGTGATGTCAACGCCACTTTCCCGATAGCTTTCACTATAACTGTTTTTTTTATTCATAGTATAATCCTCTCGGCATCCTTATGTTCTGATGTCCTTATAGGCCCTGGCTGATGGGCATCGGGCAAGACGCTTTCAACCATTGAACTGGATTCACTGGTCACGGACCAAGGTGTTGATGACAGGCTTATACCTGTCAATCCGATTATGTTCGCGCTAGGTTCAGGTCCTAGTGCGGAAACAGCTTACAACCCGTCTTGTTCAACTTCGCCGCATGGAAGCTTTTGGGAGTATCGGTCCTTTCCGGTTCGTTTAGGCGGTGCGCAAGGGTAGCGACCTGTAAAACATGCGGTACAGAAACCTGTCCCACTTGGTTTTGGCGATAGCTTCGTTACATTCTCCGTACCTAGAAAACCCAAGGAATCGACATCGAGCAGCTTCATCATCTCCTCATCGGTATATTTGTAGGCGAACAGATTCTCACTGGAATCGATATCCGTGCCAAAATAGCAGGGATGGAGAAATTTTGGCGCCGATGAGCGAAAATGAACCTCTTTCGCCCCCGCATCACGAATTAGCTTGACGATACGATGGCTGGTCGTCCCCCTGACGATTGAATCGTCAATCAACACAACCCGTTTTCCCGCGATAGTCGAAGCCACCGGATTGAGTTTGATCCTGACCTGATTCTCCCTGTCCTTTTGCGTCGGTTGGATAAACGTCCTGCCGATATACTTGTTCTTGATCAAGCCGATACCATAGGGGATTCCCGATTGCCGGGCGTAGCCAATGGCTGCGTCGATGCCGGAATCCGGTACGCCAATCACTACGTCGGCCTGAACCGGATGCTCCAAGGCGAGGAACGCGCCCGCCCGTTGACGAGCCTCATGGACGGAAATATCGTCAATCGCGCTATCCGGTCTGGCGAAATAGATCAGTTCAAATACGCACAGCGCGCTTTGGCGAGTTCCGCAATGATCAGTGATCGACCTCAGACCGTCCTTGTTGACGATGACAATCTCCCCAGGACGTACGTCACGCACATATTCCGCTCCTATGGCGTCCAATGCGCAGGTTTCCGAAGAGAATGCATAGCTGTTTCGAAGCCTGCCGATGCACAGTGGCCTGAACCCCCAGGGGTCTCTGGCTGCGATCAGTTTGGTGGGGGACATGACCACCAGGGAATAGGCCCCCTGTATGTCATCCATGGTCCGGTTCACCGCCTCTTCAAGGCTCGCCGATACCAACCGATGTTTGGTAATCGTATATGCGATTACTTCCGTATCGCTGGTGGTATGAAAAATAGAACCTTTCAGTTCCAACTCGTCACGCAGGTCGGCATCGTTGGTCAGGTTGCCATTGTGTGCGAGGGCGATACGTCCGTTACGGTGGTTGATTACCAGCGGCTGCACGTTGAGCCTGGCGTTCGCTCCCGTGGTCGCGTATCGGACATGCCCCAGCGCCATCCGTCCTTTGCCAAGCTTGTCCAGGACGTCGCAGGTAAATACGTCCCCGACCAGGCCGGAATCCTTGTGGGCCGTGATTACGCCGCAATTGTTGATCGCGATTCCACAACCCTCTTGGCCCCGGTGCTGCAACGCATACAGGCCGTAGTAGGCGAGGGAGGCGACATCCAGGTCTTCGTTGGCGTAGACGCCGAATACACCGCATTCTTCGTGCAGCTTGTCGAAGATGTCGCTCATCATTCCCCCATCAGACGTCTGAGAATTTCCTGATATGCGTCCTCGACGCCGCCGAGGTCCCTTCTGAACCTGTCCTTGTCGAGTTTTTCACCGGTCTTTGAATCCCAGAACCGGCAGGTGTCGGGTGAGATTTCATCGGCAAGGATGATGGTTCCATCTGAAGTCCTGCCGAACTCCAGCTTGAAATCGATCAGTTCAATCCCCTGGTCCTTCAGGTAATCGGTAAGGATCTCGTTGATTCTGAACGAATAGTCGTCTATCCGCTTCATTTCTTCTTCGGTGGCGAGGCCCATCGCCTTGATATGGTAGTCGTTGATCATGGGGTCGCCGAGTTCGTCGTTCTTATAGCAGTATTCCAGTACGGTGGAGGCGAGCTTCGTACCTTCCGGCAGGCCAAGTCGTTTTGACAGCGAGCCAGCGGCGATATTGCGGACGATCACTTCTATGGGGACGATCCTGACCTTCCTGACCGCGGTTTCCCGGTCGGAAAGCTGGTGTACCAGATGAGTTGGGATTCCTCCGCTTTCCAAAAGTTTCATGAGATGGTTCGTCACTTTATTGTTGATGATTCCCTTCCCGACGATGGTTCCTTTCTTCAGACCATTGAACGCAGTCGCATCATCCTTGTAGTCCACGATGTAGATTTCCGGATCGGTGGTTTCATAGACCTTCTTGGCCTTGCCTTCATACAGCTGTCTTGTCTTCTCCATGATATGGCTCCTGCATCCTGCGGCTCTGTCGTTTGACAGGTCGTTTCGCTGGTACGGTTCCCGTTGTTTCTTGACGTTGCCGTACCCGCGTATTCTTTCATCCAAACAAGCAACAAAATAGGAAAGCCGTCGTTTTGGTCGCTAGACCTCCACGGCGGCTTGCAATGCTGCGTCCTTGCGCAATACGGACTGTTCCATATCCCGCTTCATCTGCTTAAGGCGATCCGAGATCGTCGGCTCTCCCAATGCGAGGATTTGGGCGGCAAGAATCGCTGCGTTCGTCGCTCCATCGATCGCCACCGTCGCCACAGGTACGCCGGAGGGCATCTGCACGGTCGCGAGAAGAGCGTCGAGCCCACCCAAAGAAGCGCTGACAGGAATCCCGATCACCGGAAGTATCGTATTACCGGCAAGGACTCCCGCCAGATGCGCCGCTTTGCCTGCCGCCGCGATAATTACGCCGAATCCATTCTCTTGTGCGTCGCGAGCGAAATCCATGGCTACGTCGGGTGTCCTATGCGCGGAATAGATGTGCGTTTCAGAGGGGATCCCAAGGTGTTTCAATTTCTCGATAGCCCCCGTTACAAGAGGCAAATCACTATCGCTACCCATGATGATGGCGACTTTCTTCATTACATTCCTCAAAATGCAACATATTCCGAGAACGTTCTGCAACATAATGTCTCGGTATCACATACATATCATTTTTCGAGAAAACAATCAAACGGTTTTTGAATAATTGGGATAGTTTTATTTGTAATAAAACGAATTACAATGACAATAGCAAATGGATTCTTTTATGTCAAAACGAGATAGCGCTATTCTGCCAAAACGATCAATTGTTGCAAATTATTCTGAATATGAAATTTCATGCAACGGTTTTGTTGCGTATTTGCAATCCATGGCCCGAAGAATAATCTGTTTTAGTCCAGGTGCTTGCATCCCGGTCCTATCAATGTACTTTTTCCACCGGTTCCTTTGATGATTTCTATCTGGGTCGTGATTCGTTCCCGTAAGGCCGGGACATGGCTGATCAGACCGATCAGCTTGCCATCGTCCCGTAACGTGGAAAGGGCGTCGAGCGCAGTGTCGAGCGTCTGTGCGTCAAGCGTGCCGAAGCCTTCATCAAGAAACAAGGAATCGACGCGTACTTGTTTACTCGCCATCTGAGAAAGCCCTAGCGCCAGCGCAAGGCTGATCAGGAAACTTTCACCACCGGAAAGGTTCTTGGTCGAGCGGATTTCACCTGCCTGATAGTTGTCGATGACGGCTATGTCCAGCGCTTCCTGCTGCGACCTGACGAGCAGATATCGGTCGGTCATGGACGTCAGCTTCCGATTGGATTGAGCCAGCAGCATGTCGAATGTGATGCCTTGGGCATAGTTCCTGAATTTTTTTCCGTCGCTGGAACCGATAAGGGCGTACAATGAATCCCATACCTGCAACTGCCGCCGTCTGGTTTCTATCGCCTGGATTACCGTCTCCTGTCGTTTCCTGAGGGCTTCATCGGATTCTAATTTCTGTTGCAACGAACCAATCTGCCGCAGGGATTCTTCGTAGTCGTTCCGAGATTCCGATAAAAGTACCTCGACTTTGGTTTCGATGTCATATGGAGGCTGCGGAGTTTGTGCATCCAGCTCCCGTTTTTGCCGTTCCAGCTCCTGATGCTCTGATTCCAATCTGAGACGTTGGCCTTTCAGAATCTCGGCGCGGTCTTGCAAGCGCTTCAACTCCTGATCGGACAACAGTGCGTCTTGGAAATCCTCCCGGCTGGAAAATCCTCTGTTCGCAAGTTCCCGTCGGAACGCATCTTGTTTGTCATCAAGGATATTCTGCTGTCCTTCGCATTTTTTGCGCAGTGCTACGAGCCTATCAAAAAGGGATGTCCGGGTCGTGGTCGTTCCATTCAGTTGTTCTTTTGCTCGATTCACCGCCGACTGCGCTTCGTCCAGCCGTCTTTGCATCGTCGCTTCTTCTACGTCGCAGTCCTTGGCGCCGAATACGGTCAGCCGTTCTTTTCGCAGCGTATCGAGGTACGTCCCTGCGGCGAGAAAATCCCGTCGGGCGGCTGACAGTCGGTCTTCGCTCTGCTTCAGCAAATGACTTGCACCTTCAAGCTTGCCCTCTTCCGCCGCCAGCCGTTTCGCAGCGTCATTCCGACGGGTTTCCTGCGTCCTGTACTCATCGCAATTGGACTGCAACGTCTGTTTCAACCTGCTGACGCTTGAATCGGTCGGGAAATCCTCGGGAAGGTTGATTCCTGATTCTCCGCATGTCTTCCGCAACTCCGAAATCTTGTCGTTCATGGAATCGGAAACCTGCTTGATTTCCTCATCCGTATGTTGAAGAACCTGTTTCTCTTGCTGGAGTTTGTTTGTTTCTTCACTTTGAGCCTCGCGCGCTTCCGACATCCTGTCGTTCAAGGCGTCCAAGGCGCTTCTGGCGTCCGAAAGTTCCCTGTTCAGTCGTTCCTGCCGCATAATGTCGGTTTGCAGGCGGCCCTGCTCGCCCTTCAACCGGGCAAGCGTCGCCTCATAATGTGAAACAATCGAGGCTGGCTCTTGCGCGAACGATGGTTCGTCTGAAATCATCGTGCCGAAATGTGCCTGCGCTTTTTCAATTTCAGTGCGCAAGGACAAAAGCTCGTCCACTAGGTTCTGAGATACCGCTTCCATTTGGCCTTTTTCCCGAAGCGATTCTTCCAGACGCATCTTCGCCGCGTCAAGCTGGTTCGCCGTCTCTTCTGCATTTACGGGTAAAATGTCGGTGTCTGGCGTGGAATGTCCGGCGATCTTTGCATAAGGATGTTCAAGGGAGCCGCAGAGCGGGCAGGGGAGTCCCCGTTCAAGTTTGTCGCGGTACTGGGCGAGGTTTCGGTTTTGGATTGCCAACGAAAGTTCTCCGTCAAGGGCCTGAACTAACTGACGTTGCGTTGCGATGGAATTCTCAAGTATCTGGAGCTTTTGTTCAGCTTGTTGTTGCTTTGCAACCGTAAGTGTTTTATCTATGAGGAATTTTTCATACTGTCTTGCTAAATTCAGATCTTCTTTCGCTTGGCTGATAGCATCGGACAGTTCGCGGGATTTTTCGTGTACAGACTCGGCATGTACGCCGTCGGTCAGTTCCTGCAATTCCTTCTGAAGCGTCGCGCATGTTGCCTTTTGGTTCGCGTGTGCCTGTACGATGTCGCTCAGTGCCGAAGAATGTTCCTCAAGTTTCTCCGCTTGCGATGAGACGCCCAGAGATTGATTCTCTCGTCGTTTTTGCAATTGGGAGAGGTGTTCCGAATAGGCTTGGATGGTATCAATCCTGTCGAATAACAATTCCAATATATCGCTGAGTTCGGCGTACCGCCCATTTGCCCGTAGGTACGTTTCCGCTTCTTCAAGCTCACGTCCGATTTCTTCTATCCTGTTTTTGAGGTCTGTCAGGGCCGCTTGAGCGGAAGCCTGCTCGACCTCATACGATGCTACAGCCGCTTCACGTACATCGGTATCTTGCTGTGCATGGACGATTTTTGCGTCCTGTCCTCTGACTTGCCTGATGGTGTCGGCCAGGCTGTTCGCCTGCGTAAGCGTCTCATTGTAGAAAGCGGCTGCGACATCCTGCGCGGTTTTCGCCTGCTCGACCAGTTCCTCTTGCAGTCTGATGCTTACTTCCAGCTCTGTGGCCTCTTTTTTGCTTTCGTTCTGATTCGTTTCAAGGACTTGAAGCTCCTTCCAGCCGGCAAGCAATGGACGAGCCGTTTCATAACGCGAGAGCAAAGCCCTGCCTTGCGTGAATCCGGTCTCGTCTTCATGAAGTTTTTTCAATGATTCCAGAAACTGTCGTTCCCGATGTTCCGTATCCTTCTGATCCGCATACCACCGTTGAGCGTGTTCCGCCAAAGAAATTCGCCGTTTGAATTCGTTTGCTTTGATGGTCAGTGAACCGATTTCCCGTTCTGTACTTATCGTTTCCCCTGCCGTAAGCAATTGAAGTCCTTCGACCTCGCTTTGCAACGACGCCAGATGGTCCTTCTCTTCCTTGTAGCGTTGTTGGACGGCGATGGATATTTCCGAGTAAATTGCCGTTCCCGTAATCTGTTCAAGAATCGGGGCGCGCTGGTCGCTGCCGGCCTGTAGAAACGCTGCGAATTGTCCTTGAGCCAGCATGACGGATCTGGTGAACTGATCGAAATTCATCCCCGTAATATGTTCAATGCTTGTTTCCGCCTCTTTAAGCGTTGAGGCAATGATTTTTCCAGTAACGGCGTCGGAAATTTCCCTTTTTTGGTCTTGGAGCATCCCAGCGGCAAGCCCCCTGGCCCGCCGTTGGCTGAACAGGCTCCGGTAGGTTCCCGTGGTAGTGGAGAACGTTACTTCACTGAAACATTCCCCGCATCCCTGCGTCATGATGTCGTTTGTCGTTTTGTTGATCCGTGGGAGTCGGGGAGTGCGTCCATACATCGCCAAGGCGATGGCATCGAGAATCGTCGTCTTGCCGCTTCCGGTAGGCCCGGTAATAACGAACAGACCGTTTTGTCGGAACTGTTGCGCTGTAAAATCGATATTCCAGACGCCTTCCAAAGAATTGAGGTTCTTGAACCTTAAGCTGAGTATCCGCATCGTCTCTATTCCTCGTCGGCGGTCAGAATTGAATGGTATATCTCATCGAACGCCGCTGACAATTCCTTGCGTTGCGACAGGATGATACCATTCTCTTCCATGCATCGAGCGAAAACTTCCTGGGGTGTCAGGCTTTCAAGGGTCCGGGCATCTTCCTGCTGCCGCAGTATCGCCTGTGCCTTGCGGTGATTTCGTATCGCTACGACCTCCACCGAAGTCAATGGACGGGTCATCTGGTCAACGCGTTGTTGCAGATCTTCAAGTATTTCTTCACCATCATAGTTGATTTCCACCCAGGTCGGACGACCTTGGACGTACGTATCCGACTCTGATTTGTGAGAGTCGGCTTCCAGTTTCGACAGCCCGTCCTGGATATGTTTCAAATCCCCTTTGAGCTGGACCAGCTTACGGAAAATCGGCACAGGAACGCTTTTGACCGTCGGAACGTCGTCGCGGCTCAAATCCACGATACATACCTGCTTGCGCCGGTTCGCCTCGCCAAACCCCATGGGAATGGGAGATCCGCAATATCTGATGCTTTCTTGTCCTCCGACAGTCTGGGGGACGTGGAGGTGTCCCAGCGCCGTGTAGTCGGCGACTGACGGAAATATCGACGACTGCACATGGCTGAGAGAACCGACGGAAAGATCCCTTACACCGTCACCTTCGACGGTAATCGCACCCATAGTGAACAGATGTGCCATACAGACGACCGGTACTTTTCGCCCTCCGGTCAGGTGGATTATTTGCCTTTCTGCTTCCAGAAAATGTTGTGCGACCGCTTCTTGATACGCATGATCCTTGTCTGCAAGGCTTTCATTTTCCTGAGATATCCTGATATCGCGGTCATGGAGGAACGGGACTGCGATTACCCCAAGCTCTGGCTTTCCCGTGGCATCGGACAGAATCAGCGTCTCATTATCGACAATCGCATCTGTCACGACATGGATGTTGAAATGCCTGAGCAGGGAGGAGGAAGCCCCAAGCAAGGTGGGGCTGTCATGGTTTCCCGATATAATCACTGTATGGCAGCTCTTGGGAAGCTTTCCAAGGAAATCATAATACATCCGTTGCGCCGTACTGCCCGGTGTTGTCGTATCGAAGATATCTCCACTGATAAGCAACGCCTGTATCCGTTCCTGTTCAATCAGGTTAAGCAGCCAGGCGAGGAACGCTTCGAACTCCCCAGTCCTTCTTCTGCCATACAGCTGACGCCCCAAGTGCCAGTCCGATGTATGGAGTATCCGTATCCTGTCCGTCGTTCCATCCATATATTGATTCCTGTTGTGCGCCTGTATACGCTGTCCTGCGGGGTGTTCCGGGGAGGGGGACGTACTGTCCCCCGGCTCCCCCTTGCGTCCTCGTCGCATTCCTAATAGTTCAACTGCTTTAGTTCCCTTCTTGCGTCGCGGTTCATGTCCCGCTCCTTGATGGCGTCGCGCTTGTCATGCAGCTGCTTGCCACGGCAGAGGGAAACCTGGACTTTTACGAGATTTCCTTTCAGATATACCTTCGTAGGCACCAAAGTGAATCCTTTTTCATCGACCTTGCGCCTGAGTCTCTTGATTTCTTGCTTGTGTGCGAGAAGCTTGCGGTCCTGGTCGCTCTTGTGGTTGAAGATGCTGGCGTGGGTATATGGCTGGATGGTGAAGCCCACCAATACCAGACCATCAGGAGCGATTTTCACATAGCTGTCCACGAAGCTGAACCGTCCTTCGCGTATCGATTTAACCTCGGTTCCGGCAAGCGCAATGCCGCACTCAAGATCTTCTACGACCTCATAGTTGAAATAGGCCTTCTTGTTGACTTGGAGAACCTTTATGTCGGTTTTTGAAAACTTTGCCATGCTTACTCCCAAACAATACGCATTCCGGTATATTCGCCGCATGCACGCGCATCCGCGGCGCCAACCGTAGCTACGCCGATGTCGTTCGGACTATTGATGTACGAGCCGCCTTTGACGACCATGTCCGTGGAAAGCCCGAAATCTTCAGCCAGCTTCTGTAGTTCGTCATAAGCACCGCTGACTCTGGTGAGGGGGATGAACCTCGTGCCGGTGAACTCCCAGACTCCGCCCAGCATCGCTGAAGGTGACGACGTATCGGTATCGACGGTGAGCAACGCCTTCGTATATTCCTTGCCTTGGGTACTGAGCGCCGCCATCGTCCATTGTTCTTCAGTCGGCAAATGGACGTTTTTTCCACTTGCGGCGCCGAGCCAGTCGCAGAAGGCGCTCGCCGCATGGTAGCTGATGTTTCGGATCGGTCGCGAGGACTGTATCGCGGTAGAGGGGAATAACCCGGCGAGATAATACTCATCGACCATACCGTCCTCGATCAGCTGCGACAGGTTCGCCTTGCTCCAATATGGATTCTGCTCAATGAACATCGCCCACTGGTATTCCGTCACTTCCGTTGCGGCGATGGAGAACGCCGAAGTCGATACTTCGACGCCCGCCCCGGTGATGGCCGGCCAGATTTCAGGGACCGCTCCGCCCATGACGAAGTGCTCCGGCGGATAGGTAAAGCCGTCTATCGACAGCCCCGCGCCGGTCAGCGTCGTCGGACGGATTTCTCCCACGGTATTTTCACTGGCGAGTCCAACCGTACCCGTCGGACTTCCCTGGTCGCTGAACAACCGTCCTGCGATGCCGAGTAGTTCGTCCGCGACCGACGTATCTACGGAAAAGCCCGCCACAGAAAGCGTTTCTTTTGCAGACAATGCGTTGTCTAGCAACGTCTTGCTGGTGATATGGGCGCAGGCAAGCATCCATGCGTTGGAAATTTCCCGGCGCAATTCGGAGAGCGTTGTGGTATCGCCGGAAATTTCAGATGTCAGGACGACCATATCCGTCGCCCAGTTCGTATAGAGTGGCGGAAAGTGGTATCTGTCGTCGTAATCGGTTACCGCCGACCAACCGGCGAGGTCATCAAGGAACTTTTTCGTCAACCGGGAGATATCCTGTCTCGCGACGGTCAGAGAATCGTTTGTTATCGTCTGCTTACGCGGGAACAGCCAGGTAAAGAACACTGGATGCCCGACCCGCACATCCTTTGTCTGCAAGACGATTCCATCCTTGGAGAATTCAATTTCATGCTCACCGCTTTCAATGAATGCTTCGAACGGAGTTGCTCCCTTGTAGACGCCATCGACGGAAACCGCGACAGTGGTCACGGGGCTAGTAAACGTGACTTTCTTGCCGCCATTGAGAATTCCGGGCAGAAAACCTATCAGAAACACCGCCAAGGCGACCAGCAGGACGCCGAGGATGAGGATATAAAGTCCCGGACGCATGCCCAGGATGGTCGGCAGCTTCACTGGTTCGACGTTCGGTAGTTGGACTGGCTTTTTCATGTGGTAAAAGGTACTCTCCCCGCAGTAACTTGTCAACTCGCTCCGATTGTGATACTTTCCAGAACATGGACGAATTCTTTTCAACGATAGAACGGCAGGCGGAGCGCTATCTGACCGTTCGCAAGGCGAAGAAAGCCGCGGAAGCGGCCGCACGCAAGCCCCGGACCTTCTGGGGCGAAGTGAAGGGCTGGATTGATGCGATTGTCTTCGCTGTATTCGCCGTCCTGTTGATCAACCAGTATCTGTTTCAGCTATTCGTCATTCCGTCCCCCTCGATGGAGAAGACGTTGCTGACTGGAGACCGCGTATTCGTCAACAAGACTTCCTATGGCATTGAACTTTATCCCGGTGGGAAGAAAATCCTTACGAAGCATCGCCAACCGGAACGGGATCAGATTATTACCTTCTACAATCCGAACTACGCCTCCAGAGGCCCTGTATACGACGTTCTCGCCCAGATTCTCTATATGGGGACGTTCTCATTGGTGAATATCGATGTCGATGACGCCGGCAATCCACGTGAACGCCTCTACGTCAAGCGCGCGGTGGGCATGCCGGGGGACGTCATCAATTTTTCCAACGGGGATGTGATGATCAATCCCGCGGGAACTGACGGCTTTATCAATGAAAGCGTATTTCGTTCTGACAACGGGCTTGCCCAGGGACCGAACCGGTTGGTGGATCCCGATATCTACGATGGGCTCAAGGCTTATGCCGCGCTGACTGCGTATGAGGACAAGGGGTTGACTTCCGCGCCGCAGCATTTGCTCAATTCCTACCAGAGCGTCAAGAACTATTCAGGGCTTGGCGACGACTATCAGGTTCACTCCAGCAAGTACCGTACCGAACGGTTGCTCGACCCGTCCGATTTTTCCGCCAGAAGCAATGCCGCCCGATATGAGCGGGGTATCTATGTTCCCGCCCACCACGTGCTGCCTTTGGGGGACAACCGGGACAACTCGTTCGACGGCAGATACTTTGGGCCTGTCGATACCGACGATATCAATGGCCGCGTTATCGCCCGCTTCTGGCCGTTGAACCGGATGAAGGTCCTCACTGACGACTGATGGCGGCCCCCGTATCGCTACCCGAAGGTTTTTTCGCCGCTTCGCAACCCGTCTCCCTATATGTCCATGTCCCATTTTGTACTTCCAAATGTGATTATTGTGCGTTTTATTCGCTCCCCTCGTCCCGATGGAAGGGCGGGGACGGAGCGATCGTACAACGTTATTTATCCCGGCTTCTTGAAGAAGTCTCCGCGTGTACGCAGGCGCTCGGCCGTCCCTATGAGACGATATTTTTCGGCGGTGGCAATCCCGGTTGCCTCCCTGTCGATGGGCTTGAGTCGTTGCTGGCGGCTGCGAATCGCTTCGGTCGTTCCAGGGAATGTACCGTGGAGATGAATCCCGAGTCGTTGACCTCCGCCCATTTCCCGTTGTTCGAGCGGTATGTGGACCGCCTGAGCATGGGTGTGCAGAGCCTGGATGGTCCGACGTTGCGGATATTGGGGCGGAACGTCTCGTTGCCGCGGATTCTCGCAGGAATAGGCGAGGCGTCCCGTCTTCGGGAGCGTTATGGGACGAGGCTGAGCTTCGATCTGATGACCTGCATCCCCGGTCAGAGCAAGGATGCCGCCCTGTCCGACATCGATTCTCTATACGGTATCGTGGCTCCCGAACATGTTTCCCTCTATTGCCTGACGTTGGAGGAGGGGACGCCGTTGTATTTCCGTCTTCGTGAACGGGATGAAAGCTGGCAGGCAGACATCCTGTCCGCCTGCTGGGAGCACTTGGCTGCATTGGGCTATGAGCATTATGAAGTCTCGAATTTCGCGAAACCCGGAGCAAGGAGCCTGCATAACGGCAGGTACTGGAAACTGGACCAATATGTGGGGCTCGGTCCCGCCGCGGCCGGGACGGCGTTCTCACCCGCAGGACTGGTCCGTTGGGAATGTCCGGCGGATCTCGACAGGTATTGTTCAGGAACCGCTTTTGCCGGATACGCCGGAGAAAGTCTGTCGCGCTTGGAAGAACTGGAGGAGTACCTGCTTGTCGCCCTGCGTGTGAAGGACGGCATCGACAAGGCTGTATTTCAATCTCGTTTTGGTTTTTCTTTCGACCGTCTACTGTCTCCCCGCTTCTTGCGCATCGTGGATTCTGGGGCGTATTGCAATACCGGCCGGTCATTTTCTTGTTCAGAAATCGGTTGGATGGTTTTGGACGATATCGTGGTTCAATTGGCGATGGAAGCGGACAGGATGGCACTATGTGATGATATCCGATTAAAACCTCCCGATTGTCCCGTATTGTCGTCCGTAGCCCCTTGACACCGTTTTTTCCACTATGGTAACGTGATAAGGATTCATATACCAAATCAATCGCAATCTATTTCTATAAAGAGGTTCAATATGTCCGGCCACAGCAAATGGGCAACAATCAAACACAAGAAGGGTATCGCTGACGCAAAACGCGGTCAGAAGTTCACAAAGCTGATCAAGGAAATTTCAGTCGCCGCCAAAATGGGTGGCGCCGATCCCGAAAGCAATGCCCGCCTTCGTACAGCGGTCCTCAAGGCCCGCGCCGAAAACATGCCGAAAGACAACATCGACCGCGCCATCAAGAAGGGGTCCGGTGAACTCGGCGCTTCCACGTTCTATGAATTGACGTATGAAGGGTATGCTCCCGGTGGTGTCGCCATCATCATTGATACCTTGACCGATAACAAGAACCGTACCGCCGCCGATGTGCGCAGTACATTGACCAAGCTCGGCGGTTCCTTGGGCGCGACGGGCTGTGTCTCCTACATGTTCCAGACCAAGGGTATCATTACATATGATGCGTCCAAGTATTCCGAGGACGATATCCTTGAAGCGGCTCTTGAGAATGGCGCCGAAGATGTGAGCAACGAGGACGGGACCATTGAAGTCTCTACCAGCGCCGCTGACTTCGCCAATGTGCTCGAAGCTCTTCAGGCCGCCGGCTTCGAGCAGGAGAGCGCCGAAGTCGAGAAAATCGCCGACACTACCGTTCAGCTTGATACTGAGCGTGCACGCAAGGTCATGAAGATCGTTGACAAACTTGAGGAACTGGACGACGTCCAGCAGGTTTCCACCAACCTCGATTTGCCAGACGATTACGAGGACGAAGAATAACTGCATGCGTATCCTGGGAATAGATCCAGGGTTTGCTCAGACAGGCTGGGGCGTGGTCGATGTGTTCGGCCAGCGTTACCGGCCTGTTTCTTTTGGTGTGGTAAAGACCACGACTGAATCGGAGCAGGCTGAGAGAATACATGAGATCGCTTCATCGCTCGGCGAAATTGCCACCAAGTTCGCGGTCGAACAGGTGGGTATGGAAGATATCTTCTTCGCCAAGAATGTCAGCAGCGCCATCACTGTGGCAAAGGTGATTGGGGCGGTCACGCACCAGATGCTTTCTCAGGGGTTGCCCGTTCGGCTGTTCTCTCCGCCGCAGATCAAGACGACAGTTACCGGCTACGGCAACGCGGAAAAGAATCAGGTGCAGGAAATGATGCGGCTGATGCTTGGTTTGGAGGCGATTCCCAAGCCGGACCATGCTGCGGATGCTTTGGCTGCGGCGATTTGCCTCGCTACGTATAGCGCTACGGAAGCCCGGGTATTGCGTTGACGGGTCTCGATGGAGGATATGATGATCAATGCTGTTATCGGTGACATAGTTTACGTATCCGCGCAGGAGCTGGTGCTTCGTTGCGGTCATATCGAATATTCGCTCATTATTTCTTCGCAGACCGCTAGCCGCTTGTCTCAGCTTCAAGGGGACCAGCGCAAGAACCTGCGCATGCTTACGTGGCTCCAGCACCGGGAGGACTCGATGACGCTGTTCGGTTTCTCGGACGAACAGGAGCGTGTCGTTTTTAATCAGTTGCAGAATGTTTCAGGTATCGGGCCGAAGCAGGCCTTGAAGATTCTCAGCGGTATCAGCGTCGTCAACCTGATCAAGGCTCTCGACGCCGGCGATGTAAAGACGCTTTCGCGAATTCCCGGTATCGGCAGCAAGACTGGGCAGAAACTGATTCTTGCTTTGCGCAATGTTCTGGTTCTGGATGATGATGTTTCCGAGCCTGGTTCCTCGGCTCGCAAAAAGGGTGATGTCGACAAGCGTTGGTCCGAGCTTGCCGAGGCTTTGGTTGAGATGGGATATGACAAGAAAAAGGTCTCAGAAACGTTGGTGAAGCTTGTTGATGAGCATGCCTTGTTGCTCGAACCGATGGAACAGCATGAAGCTGAAGAGACGCTTTTCCGCTATGCGATCATCGCATTGGGGTGATAGATGGACAAAGATGGATTTGATGATTTCGAAACATCCTTGAAGGATCTCGATGAATTGCAACAGAATTCTCCCGTGTCCACTTCATTTCAGGGCGAGGCTGACGCCCAGGAAAACTTGCTGCGGCCGAAGATGCTCTGTGATTTTCAGGGGCAGGCAAGGATCAAAGACAACCTGTCTGTATTCATCAAAGCTGCCCGCGAGCGTCAGGAGGCGTTGGATCATGTGTTCTTGATTGGTCCTCCCGGTCTTGGCAAGACCACCTTGGCTTCCATTATCGCAAACGAGATGGGCGCCGAAATCCGTATGACCAGCGCTCCCGCATTGGACAAGCCGAAGGATCTCGCCGGTATCCTGACCAATGTAACGGAAGGCAGCGTGTTTTTCATTGACGAGATACACCGCCTGAAGCCGGCGCTTGAGGAAATGCTTTATATCGCCATGGAGGACTTCGAGATCGACTGGGTCATCGGCCAGGGACCGGCGGCACGGACGATGCGCATTCCATTGCCGAAGTTCACGTTGGTCGGGGCGACCACCAAGGCTGGACAGGTTTCTTCACCATTGCACAGTCGTTTCGGCATTACCTGCCACATTGAGTTCTACAATGAACAGGAGCTGTCCAGTATCATCACCCGTTCCGCCCAGATCATCAATACGGATATAGAGCCGGATGCCGTCGCTTTGCTTGCTAAATGCGCCCGTGGCACGCCTAGAATCGCCAATAGGTTGCTGCGGCGTCTGCGAGACTTCGCGGATGTGTTGGGCGACGGAGTGATTACTCCTGAAATTGTACATCACAGCATGGATCGTCTGGGCATCGACCTGAACGGTCTTGAGGAGCAGGATCGCAATATCCTGCGCACTATCATAGAGTTCTATGGCGGCGGGCCTGTCGGTGCGGATACCCTTTCCATTTCCGTGGGCGAGGCTATTGAGTCGCTGGAAGACTTCTATGAACCATACCTGATTCAGAAAGGATATCTGAAACGGACGCCACGGGGTCGCATGGTCACCATGAAGGCCTATGATCTGCTCGGGCTTCCATGTCAGAGGAATGTAGATGAAAACCAAGGAATTCTCTTTTGATCTTCCCGAAGATCTGATAGCCCAGACACCGGCCGACCGTCGTGGTACGAGCCGGTTGCTGGTCATAGACCGCAGTACGGGTGAATGGACCGATTCTTCCATGTCCGACTTTCCGTTGTTTCTGGAACCAGGCTCCCTGCTCGTCGTCAACAACAGCCGCGTCCGTAAGGCCCGTGTCTATGGTGAAAGCGATACTGGCGGACGTGTCGAATTCCTGTTCCTTGAAGAGAACCTCGACCATTCCTGGCAGACGATGGTTACGAAGAGCAAGAAGCAGAGGCCTGGCAAGCAATTCGTCTTCAAGGATTCCGATGGTAATCCCGTCCATGAGGCGGAAATCGTTTCGGCCAATGACGATGGTACCCGTACCGTTCGTTTCGACCGTCCTGTCGATGAGTCTTTCTTCCATAGTTGCGGGCATGTGCCGTTGCCGCCCTATATCAGGCGTGATGACAACTTTACCGATGAAACCCGTTACCAGACGGTCTATGCCAAGGCCGAAGGCTCTGTCGCCGCTCCGACGGCGGGACTCCATTTTACCGATGAGATTCTTGGTCGTATCAGGTCCATGGGTATCGATGTCGTGGAGGTGACCCTCCATGTCGGACCAGGGACGTTCCTTCCCGTTCGTACCGACAGCCTTGAAGACCATCACATGCATTTTGAACGGTACGAAGTGTGCCAGGCGACCGCCGACGCCATCAACAAGGCGAAGGCCGAAGGACGCAAGGTCGTCGCAACCGGCACTACTAGCGTCCGGACATTGGAATCGGCGTGGGATGCCTCGGCGGGACGTCTCAAGGCGGGGCAGGGGCGGACTAACCTGTTCATCATGCCTGGCTACGAATTCCACGTGGTGGATCAATTGCTCACCAACTTCCATACACCGGAATCGACTTTGCTCGTCCTCGTCTCGGCTTTCGCCGGAAAGGAACACATCCTTGCCGCCTACAGGCATGCCGTTGAGGACGGATATCACTTCTTTTCCTATGGCGACGCTACTTTTTTGAAATAAAGGTTTTGCTAGGGTTCGCTCGGTGTTCGCTCTGGATTTACTACAGACAATACTTGGGAAGCGAGTGTGCTGCCCGAATACAATTCATCAGGCCGTAGGAACGTATAAAGAGAAAACTTTGCGCTTGGCACTTTGAATATCTCTTGTTCTTTTGAAAGGTCGGCGGGAATCAATTTGTTACGCTGCTCTATCCGGACGTCATCATCAACCAAGAGATATTGATGTAAATCTTGGGGAGTCAGTGAAAATAGCTTCGCAATGCGTACAATCGCATATGTATCTGCAAACTCGAAATACTTTGTATGGACGCGGATGCTTTGCATAGTAGCGCAGACGCATGGAATAGGATATATTCGTCGCTCGTATCGCCTTAATCAAAGGTTCCGATCCATTTTGAGTCAAGGCAAGGAAATGAACATGAGTTCCCATCGTCATATATTCGACAAGCTCACAACCATATCCGTGTAGGTCGTGCCGTAGTTTTTTCCAGTAATAATATGCGTCGCGATGATGAGGAAAAATACTGAATCGAGTATCGGCGACTTTGACCGTCACTTGACAACTGGTGTACTCATTGAGATATTCGTAGGGATAGTCCCTATTCCACGTCGGGTTGTCCGGTGTGTTCATGCCCCCTATAGGCATGAAAAGGTCGCTGGTGATTCAAAACCTGTGGGCAATAGCCCAAAACGTTGTTTTTTTCATGTGATGAAAGAAGGGGCGGGCATGCCAGCGGGCTGTCAGTTGATATCTTGTACAAGATATCCCGGCCAAAAAAAATCCAAAGGGGCGTAAAATGCAAACCTTAAGTGAACACCGGTTGACCCTGGAGTGAACCGAGAGAGGACACTCGGCAAACCTAGAGCAACTAACTCAACACCCCTTCTTTTTTCAGGACTTCGGCCACTTGTCCGGCAATGTCTTCCCGGGATAGAGTTCCATCGAGCCTGACGAAACGGACGCCCTCCGGCAACGCACTGAAAACACGTTCATAGCTTGATCGGACTTTCAAGAGGAAATCTCTTTTTTCAAATAGCTCTTTCTCATTGCCTCTGCGTTCAATGCGCTCCATGCAGACATGCACGGGCGTGTCAATATAAAAGATGTACTGGGGGGCGGGATATTGATTGAGTTGGTCGACCCGTTCAAAACCACATTCCACCGACTGATAGGCGAGTGAAGAATAGAGGTATCGGTCGCAAATGACCAACTGCCCGGCTTCGAGCTTGCCGATGAGGCCTGTGACCGGATTGTGCAGATGGTCTTCCCTGTCCGCGGCATAGAGCATGGCCAATGCGAGAGGCGTAGTGACGACCTGCTTTTGCAGAACGCTCCGGACTAGTCGGCCGATGGCGTTTGAAGTAGGCTCAAACGTGGCATGACAACTACGCTCCTGTTTGTCGCAGGTCTCCGCCAGGAGTTTCATCTGAGTCGTCGTCCCGGCCCCATCCAGTCCTTCAAAGACGATAAAATTCTGCAAAACGGTATTCATGATATGTCAACTGCCTCCGTGCATCTCGCCTATATGATACACAGAATGCGACCGCTGGACAATGGAAACTACGTAAAGAAACTACATATAAAATACTGTCAAAACGTGATAATAACAGTATACTGATATTTGGAAGACTGTCCCTTGACCCTTGTGGGTGAGCGCTGTCATTGCCATGTAGCGAAATAAGGAATCCGTAGTCCTGATGAAATACCATACGACGCCTATGACAATCATCATCTCCTGTTTATTGTTGGCGCTATCCATCGTCCTCGTATGGGCTGGTATGTTTTTTCTTGGACTGCGAGACCCCGGTGCCGTCATCGCCTCGGATATCATCACTTCGTTTGCTAGTGACGGCGCTTCCGATTTGCGTATCGAGTTCTCATCGATTGACAGGACGATATGGAAGTCTATCCAATTAAATGACATAGCGTTTTCAGTACGCGACGGCGAAGGTCGTTGGCACAAGGCGCTGGAAGCTGATGTGATGACCTTTTCAATGTCGGTACAGCAGCTCGTATTCTCGTTTTTCATGGGGAATGACAGACTGTCCGTCGATATAGCTGATTTTTCATTGGTACTTGATCCTGAGACCTTGCCGGTTCTTCTGAAAACCTTATCACCGAACGCGGATGCGGATTCAGCGTCCGGCGATGCTACCGGGAAGCGCGACCCATTGCGGCTTTGGCTGGCAAGGACCGCTTTTTCTGTACGCCTCCGCAATGGGAAGGCCGCCTTTATTGGCGATGGCGACAGAATCAATGCAACGGGGATCGCCGGAAACGTCAATCTGGGGGCGGGTCTGACCTATGAAGCCGCGAGCTTGCGGGTCGCCGCTGTGACCGGCGCGATCGGTTCGCTGACAGCGGAATTCGATGCGTTGTCAGTCACGTTGGGGAAAAACGCTACGGGCGGCTATCGGGTATCCGCTGCCATGGACGCTGGTAGCGTCGGCAATGACATGGGAGCTGTGGACAGTCCGATGCATGTGGGTGTCAAAGAATTGCGTTGCTGGGCGGATTTAGCCGATCTTCGCGCCGAAACGATCCGCGATGCCAGGTTGCAATATGTTTTTGGGAGCGTTGATGCGAAATATGCATCCTCCAGCGTGGCCTTGCCCTCTGCCAATGGAACAATCGCGCTGGGGGAGGGTGTCTCATGGACCGCGATGTTTGATATTCCCGGTATTGACGCCGACATCGACCTCCGTGGAAAGAAACTCATGGTGCGGTCCCCGGCATGGCGCATTGATGTGACAGGCGACGCTTTTGAAAAGTTCGACATATCGGCCTATGCCTCGGATTCTCAGTCCCTGTCCCTCCATATGGATAACGAACGTCTTTGTTCTATTTCTGGACTGCAGGGGCGGTTTGAACTGGATATGCGACAGGAATCCATGACCGGAGGTGTGCGGTGGGGGCGCATGGATATTCCCAGACCTTCTTTGGTTCGGTCACTGTTGCCAGGCCAATTCGGACTTCCCGTAAATTCCATTTCCAGTACATCAACCCAGATAAATATCGCTTTTTCGAACAAAACAAAGGATATCGTTGCGGAACTGTATTCGGAGCTGGCAACCGACCTGACTTGGTCGGTGCCTTCCGATGCTTCATGCATATTGACGGCGAGCGTTGACTATCATGTGGACCAAAAAAGCTACGATGTCTTTGCCGACCTTGAATCCCTGTTTATAGATTCCGTGCCCGGTGAGACGTCGGTTTCCTATTCATGGCTGAATTCTGCCTCATTGAACGAAATGAGGCTTGACCTTCGCAATGAGAAAGCCGGTGTCAATATAGGCGCGATCTACGACCTTGACCTTGGAGGGACGCAACGGCTTTCCGCAATATTGCGTCTTGATGAATTCGCTCCCGCCGCCTTCCGCCCGTTGATCGGCAGCTATGTACCTGTCATGGAAGCCTATATGGACGATACGACACGGCTTGTCGGCAACCTGCAGCTGGAGGCTGTCCCGGGAACGGGAGCTGTGTTCGGGTGGGACGGACGTGGTTCGTTTGAACTTGGCATCATAGACCTGAAGGTCGGCGAACGGTTCTTCAACGGCGCCACGACATTCGTTGGTTCCTTGACCTCTGACCATCTTGACGTGGAGACCTTCACCGCTACGACGGAAGGATACCGTTTGCAGTACAATGGCGGGCTTGTGCTGGATAATTTCCTGCCTGAAGGTGAATTGACCTTCGCCCGGGCGGAAGATGGCCGCCAACTGGCGAGAATCGACTTTTCGTTGCTTCCTCCCGACAGCTATTCCTTTACGATGGATTCTGAATTCGTACCGGATGTCATGATATCAGGCCGAATGAACTGGCAATCGAGACGCATCGTCAACAGTGAAGCCACTCTTACCGCATGGAATATGGTCTATCCCTTGTCGATGACGATTGATTTCAACACCTTCACATTGGAATTCTCATCCCACGGACTAGCGTTGTCTTCTGTATTGAACGACGGTGGACACAGCAGGATTGCGCTTGTCGCCGAGAGTTTCGACCTTCCCAGATTCTCGGAACGGCTCCCTGAGAATTGGCCGCTGAAATTCTCAGGAACGTTCGCTTTGGATATTCCGCTCGATACCTATGATTGGACGGTCGGGATTTCCGGCTTGCAGCTTGGAAACCTCCCTGCCGTCGAGGGTGTCGGTTCTGTCGGGTTTGACTTTTCCGCTAATGACCGCGGATTTGTGTTCACTGACTTTGCATGGGATACGGGAAAAGGAGAACCGCTCAAAGGTTCGCTTGAAGTGGAAAGCGCTTCGTTGCGACGGTTGTTGTCCGGGGATTTTGAAGATTTCAAGGGAATGCTGCATCTGGTCGGAGAACCATCTGAAAACGTTTCTGTGTCAGTTTATTCCGACGACCTGAATAGAGCATCCATCAACGGTTTGATTGACTTGACTTCGTTGAACCTTGGCCGTTTCTATCTTCCGCTGGGCGACATGTCGTTGAATGTTACTGCCGTCGGCTCTTCCGATTTGAAGGACGCACTGGACATTGATGGATTTGCGAGCCTGGTCAGCCGGGATTTCATCGACAACCCGATTCACGTCCAAAGTTCGTTCCATATCGATGACGAAACTTTGTCGTTGAGCGACGTTTCCTATATCAACGGCAATTTGCTTCTCCAGAACGGAAATGTCGGCGTTGATTGCGTGACGGGAGAGACATCGTTGTCGATTGAGCCTTCCTTTATCGTCAACAATGCGGACAAACCTCGGGAATATAGCGGCGGGTTCACGCTTTCTGCAAGGCTTCCGCTGTCTGGCGGCGTATTCAACCTTCCCGCATCGATTTCCGCGTGCGGAGCATTGTTTACGTCGCTCAGGAATCCCGCGGAGTCAACTGCGGAGCTTGAGCTTGCCTTGGAAATCAAGGATGTCGTCCTTGGTTCTGAATATCATATTCCTGACGCGACCTACCGACTCTCGCTGCATGGCGGTCTGGCGTCGATCAACGGCGGGCCTGCCGGGGAGCCTGAGAATATCTCCGGTACGTATCGCTTGAGTGATGGAACCCTCGATCTCTTGCTGGATCCTTCGTTCCTGATTGGATTCCATGCGACCGGTACCGTCACGCCCCATGCGATTTCTGTGGAAGTGGCCGACATCTTCTTCCCGTTGCCGTTGATTAACATTACATTCATGAAACCCATCGTCTGGTTCTTGGAAGGGGATATACATGGCAATGTCCGAATCGAGGGAGAGCCGCTTTCCCCCGATTTCTATGGCATGGTGTGGGCCGATAGAATCGACGCGACGACGTTCTGGTTGCCTGACGACATCCTTTCAATGAAAAATCCCGTTGTGACGATAGAGGAAGGGTTCGCCAGCAACAGCTGGACGGTCATGACATGCACCAACCTGCGTACCGGTAAAATCGTTCAGACGATGGGCAAGGCTTCATGCAATCTGGATGGCTGGTTGCTCGACTATTATCAGCTGGAGACGCATATTCCGAATGATCCCGTATTCGTCTGGGTGCCGCTCCTCGGCCCCGACATAGACATCAAAGGGTATGTTTCTGGTGACTTCACTGTATATGGGGAGGGTGTCGAGTGCTGGCTGTCCGGTCCTATTGCAATCAGCGATACTACGATTAGTTTTGGTATCTCCGGTTTGCCCGCTTGGTATACCAAGGGAGACGTGACGTCCACGAACATGCAGGTCACTACCGGCAAGAACGTCAATTTCTATTTTCCGTCGGAGGATTCCCCGATCATTTCCGTTACGTTCGACGAGGGCCAGCATGCGGCATACTCATTCGACCATAGGTCAAAGCAGATGTCCGTAGACGGCGAGCTTGGCTTCCGGACCGGAGAGATCTATTATTTTCAGAAGAACTTCTATGTGACCGAAGGATCCTTCAGATTCCGTACCGATGCGTTTACGCAGCAGATCAATCCCGTCATCAACCTTCGTGCGCGTATCCGTGATTTCGACAGTAGCGGAAACAAGGTGGATATCTATCTCGTGTTGCAGGATTCCACGTTGGACAACCTTTCTCCCCGGTTTGAGAGCGTTCCGTCACTGACTACCAACGAGATTCTCCAGATACTCGGACAGAGCATCCTGCCTTCGACTGCGTACGGGCAGGTGAACGTCTCATCGGTAGTCTCCCTTGCCGCAACCGCTACGGATGTTATCTCCCGGCTCGGAATCATCGATACAGGCTCTTCTGGTCTGGCTCGTTCTATCAAGGGTTCCTTGGGACTCGATATGTTTACGATTAGGAGTAACATTGTCCAGAATATTTTGTTTGACGTATTGCCGGGGACGAGCCTTGTCTCTTCCTCGGCCACTCCGCTCGCAAGATATCTCAACAATACCACTGTGTTTCTTGGGAAATACTTTGGCCGGGATTTCTTCTTGCAGGGGATGATACACTTTTCCGCCGCCAGCAACGGTACCGGTAGGAGGGGCTCGTTCCTCGCTGACGATCTGGAGGTGGACATGGAGTTGTCGGTTGAATGGGCCAATCCAATGTGCACGTTCTCGTTATTTACACAACCTGAAGAGTTGTCGCTCTTCAACATTTTGGATACTATTGGATTCAGCGTTACCAAACGCATCGAGTTCTAACGAGTGTTTCCAAAAAAGAGATTCCAAGGAGATCGCATGGTAAGAAAATTCCTTTCGGTGGCTTGCGCCGTTCTCATATTGGCGAGCGGAGCGCTGTTCGCCGCTCCTGAAGATTCGACGGACCAGTCTACCTGGTGGATTGGCCGTCCCATCGTGAAGTTCAGCTACGAGGGGCTTCGGAACGTTCCCGTCACCACGGTGGACGATATCACGTATCCCTATCTTGGCAAGGAGTTTTCGGACAGCTTGTTCAATGAATTGCAGGCGAATCTGTACGCTTCCGACTATTTCAGCTACTTCGAGGCGGAAGCGTTGCCTACCGGGGAATCCGGTCGCGAGCTTGAAATCCTGTTCCGTTTTTCTGAGCTGCCCCAGGTTGCGGAGATTCTGTTTATCGGACAGAACGGTATCAAGGATAGGGAGCTTGCCCGTGCGATTTCATTGAAGACGGGCGATTTCGGTACCAGGCAGCAGTTTGACTTGGCGACCAATGCGTTGCTGGCTCATTACAAGGAAAAGGGATACGACCAGGCATCCATCACCTCGGACTATCAGATCGATGAGACCGCGAACAAAGTCGTCGTCACGTTTACCATTGATGAAGGGCTCCAGTCAAAGGTCGCGGAAATTGCGTTTGAAGGGAACGAGCATATTCCTGCGTCAACCCTGAAGCGGCAGATCAGCAGCAAGGTTCAGTCATTGTTCAACTCGGGAAACTTCAATGAACAGACTGCGAGGACCGATGCGGTGTCGATTGAGCAGCACTATCAGAAAAACGGGTATATCGATGCGAAGGTTTCTGATATCAGGTTTGAAGATATCAGCGCCGCCGAGGACAAGACAAAGAAAATCCGCATCGTGTTCGTCATTACTGAAGGCGAGCAATGGACGCTCGGGACAATAGCTGTGGAAGGCAATACCATTTTCAGCGATGAGACGGTCCAGTCCCAGATCAGCATGAAGCCGGGCGCAGTGCTGGATATCCAGTCCGTCAATAGTGAAATATCCAAGATCGCCGACCTGTATTGGAACGATGGATATATCTACAACAGCATCAATATCGCCGAGAAGCGCGATGAAGAAAAACATGTAGTCGATTTTACCGTCAGCATCACCGAGCAGGGGCAGGCCGTGGTCGAGGATATCCTGATCAACGGTCTGACCAAGACCAAACCGCATGTGTTCGAGCGCGAGCTGACGATCAAGGTCGGCGATGTGTTCAGCAAGGCGAAGATGATCCAGAGCGGGCAGAATATCTACAACACCGGTCTGGTCACGGATGTTCAGTTCGATATCCTCTACGGAAGCGAAGAAGGCAAGGTCGTCCTTGAATTCCGCGTGGTGGAAGGCAACCAGATGGACATCCAGTTCGGAGCGACCTTCGGCGGTAATGTCGACGGGTTCCCCGTGTCCGGGTTCGTCCAGTGGTCCGACAAGAATCTCGGCGGTACCGGCAGGAACCTTTCCATAGCGACGAACATCAGCCCCGATACCCAGAGCCTTCAGTTCTCCTTCAGCGACGGGTGGGTGGGCAACCGCCGTTGGTCCAACGGCCTGACCCTCAACCTGGAGCGGAGCGTCAAGAGCAGCGTCATGCAGCGTGGAGCCGGTTCCGATCAATATAAGGGGCATGATGATTTGACTTGGCCGCTGGGGTACAACAGCTATCTTGAATACGCGGCCGCCGGCAAGGCTACTCCGTCCAGCCAGTACCTGATGTCCTACGACTATTACCGTATCGCGTTGGGCTACACCACTGGCTATACGTTCATGTTCAATACCGGTCGCCTGTCCCTGTCTGTCGGCGCGTCCCTCGGGTTGAACCATGCTGTGTACGATGCGAACAAATATGACCCGTATGAATTGCTGATTCAGCGATATCACCAAAAATGGCAGTTCTCGAACCGCATGTCGCTGTATCTCTCGTGGGATGGCCGCGACCTGATCCAGAATACCACACGCGGGTATCTGCTCAGTCAGCAGTTCACCTATGCGGGCGGCGCTTTGTTCGGCCTGTCCAACTACATGCGTTCCACGACCAGCGCGAGCGGATATCTGACGCTGTTCTCCATTCCCGCCCAGAAGCCGTACAACGGTGTGCTGAGCCTGACTTCCAGCGTGAGCTTCATGTTGCCCCAGTACTCGAATCTTGGCGGATATGAAGGATGGGGGTGGCATCCTGCGAAGGAAGGCGCGACGAAATATGAGATGCTTTACATCGACGGCATGAACATCGGCCGCGGCTTCACGCCGGTCTTCGACCTTTCGTTCATGTGGGACAATGTGCTGGAATTCAGCATTCCCGTCGTTCAGAACGTTTTGGCGGCCGAGGCGTTCGTCAGCGCCACCGGCGTAACGAAGAACTTGAGCGATTTGGAGCGTTTCTCCAATATCAACTGGTATTTCTCGATGGGCGCGGGCATCAAGCTGAAGATTCCCGGTTTCCCGTTGGGGCTGTATTTGGTCAAGAACGCGGCCTACAATGTTCCTGATCCCTATACGGGCGAGGGGCAGTTCTCCTGGGTCGGCGGAGATATCTTCAAGGGAAGCTCCACCACCAGCGGAATGAAGCTCGTCCTTGCGATCACCACCAGCTTGTTCTGACAAAAAAGTCCGTTTGTGGTATACTAAGCCCGTCGCGCTGGCTTTTGATCAACCTGTCGCGACGGGTTTTTTATATCTCTATGACAGATGATTCGTGTCTCAGTTTTGATCTATGTTGGAGGGAAGATGTCGGAAGAACGGACGAAGGAAGAGAAGTTGACGCCGATGATGCAGCAGTATCGCGCCATAAAGGCCGAGCATCAGGACAAGGTGCTGTTCTTTCGGCTAGGGGACTTCTATGAGATGTTCATGGAAGATGCGATGGAGGTCTCTCGTCTCCTCAACCTGACGCTTACCCAGCGTGCCGGCGTGCCGATGTGCGGTATTCCGTTCCATGCGGCGAAGAACTATATCAAGCGGTTGCTTGACGAAGGCAAGAAGATCGCGGTTTGCGAACAACTTGAACTTCCCGATTCGCCGCGCCAACTCGCCAAGCGCGATGTCGTGCAGGTCATCACTCCCGCTACGGTCGTCGACGATGATTTGCTGGATTCCCATTCAAACAACTATTTGCTGGCGATTTCCTGCGTGGCCGACGCATTGTTGGTCAGTTACGCCGACATTTCCACGGGAGACTTCTATCTCCAAAAGCTTCCGCTTGAATCACGTTATATGGCGTTGCGGACGTTGTTTGAGCAGATCGGTCCGCGTGAAGTATTGGTCAACGAAGACGATTATTTCACAAAAGAGGAGTTTGCCAAGGTGGCGGACGAATCCATGGCCATGGTCACGAAGCTTCCCCCTTGGTTTTTCTCCGTTGCCGAAGGTTTTTCCCTGTTGTGCGCGCAGGCCGGTACAAATACGCTCAAGAGTTTTGGAATTTCCAACGATGAGCCGGCTCTCGCCGCTGCGTCGGCATTGATGCGGTACCTCCAGGATACAGCCAGGACCAGCCTCGGCCAGATTACTTCCTTTGTGCTGGTCGATGACGCGGTCAGCCTCCAGATCGATGAGTCTAGCCGCAAGAACCTTGAAATCCTTGCCAACCTCCATGACGGTTCCGCTCATTTCACGTTGTTTGAGGCAGTGGACAGAACTCGCACCGCCGGTGGCGCGCGGATGTTGAAAAGCTGGTTGTCCAATCCTCTTGCTGATCGCAAGTCAATTGAAGCCCGTCATGAATGGATTGCCTGGTTGCTTGCCGACCGGCAGGAACTTGCCCGTGTAAGAAAGATACTTGGAGTGACGCTCGATCTCGTCCGTTTGACCAGCCGTGTCGCGATGAAGAGGGCGATGCCACACGACCTTGTCTCGATCAAGCAGACGGCTTCCTGTTTCTTTTCCCTCGTCAGTGAGCATTTTGAGCAGTATGCGACATTGCTTGATTCCCATCTGTCCCAACAGAAGCTGGAGGCTGTGGTAGCTTTGACTGACTTGATCGGAAGGGCTGTCAATGAACAGTGTTTAGGGCCGTTCGTAGAGGGGGAGGTCATTGTAGACGGTTTTGACGAGGAACTGGATTCTCTCCGCTCATTGAGGGATCATGGCGCGGATGTCCTCAAGGAGTATTTGTCCAAGGTTCGGCAAGAGACCGGCATCACAACCTTGCGGCTTTCCTATAACAAGATCATCGGGCATTTCCTCGAGGTATCCAAAGGGCAGGTGGACAAGGTTCCCGCTTCCTTTTATAGAAAGCAGACATTAGTCAACGCCGAACGGTTCACCACCGACGAACTGATTGAATGTGAGACGAAGATTCTCCGTGCGGCGAGCGACGCTGAGAAACGGGAACGGTATCTGTATGACCAGGTTGTTGACCGGACTGCGGAATCGCTCGATGATTTGGTAGCGCTCGGCAGATTCCTCAGCGAGATTGACTGCTATCAAGGATTCGCGACTGTGGCGTCTGATTCCAACTATGTTCGCCCGGAGTTCGTTGACGAGGATGTACTGGAGATAGAGCAGGGAAGGCATCCTGTGGTGGAGCGGCAGCTTCAACCTGGCGGGTTTGTCTGCAACGGAATATCCCTTGCGGGACCCGGCACTCGCTTCTGTCTGATAACCGGGCCTAACATGGCGGGTAAATCCACCTATCTTCGTCAGAATGCGCTGATTGTCCTTCTCGCGCAGGCCGGTTCCTATGTTCCCGCCGCGAAGGCGCGTATCGGCCTTGTCGACAAGCTGTTCTGCCGTGTCGGCGCTTCGGACAATCTCGCCCGCGGGGAGTCGACGTTCCTCGTCGAAATGCAGGAGGCCGCCTATATCCTTCGGACTGCGACTTCCCATAGCTTGGTGATCATGGATGAGATCGGGCGCGGCACCAGTACTCAAGATGGAATGTCCATCGCTTACGCTGTGATGCGTAAATTGATTGCGCTTGACGCCAAGACCTTGTTCGCAACCCATTATCATGAATTGACCATGCTTGACACCACAGGCATCCAGCTATTGACGCTTGATGTCGCGGAACACCGGAACAACATCGTGTTCCTTCGCAAGATTCGCAAGGGTGTGGCAAATTCTTCCTATGGACTGCATGTCGCCCGGTTGGCTGGCGTTCCCGCCGACGTAGTCAAAGAGGCTTCCGCGTTTCAGAGACAGCATTTCGCTGACTATTCTCTGGCGGGCAATGACCTCCAGCTTGATTTGTTCATAGGGGGGGGTGAAACCTCCGGTTCTTCTGATTCCCCCGCTGGACATGCCGTTGACGATTTTTCGCCGCCAGGTTCTGTTTCAGCCGAAGTTTCCGAGGTCGGGCGCTTGTTCGACTTGGCGAAGGACAATGTCCTGTATCCGCTCGCAGAATTCCAGTTGGAGAAATCGACGCCCCTGCAAGCGATGCTCTTGCTTGGGGATCTCCAGCCCAAGGCTTCGGAATTATTGCAAAACGATTGATTTTTCCTGTTTGTTCCAAAGGCGGCCTGGCACAAAGCTGAATCATTGGGCGGTTTTTTCTTCTGGGATGGTATGAAACATCCTTTTTTTTCTGTACCGACGGTCCAATGCGTCCTATGCGGCGAATTTCTGGTATCAGACGGTCCTGCCGATGGTCCGTCGATCGTTTGCGTGGATTGCTGGAAGCTCTTGTCGCGATGGCGGTATTCCTCCTATGCCCTGCGATGCCCTCATTGCGGTGAGGTCCGTCTTCTGTATGCGGTTCCCTGTCCGAGGTGTAGGAACATTCAAGAGGATGCGCCGGCGAAAGGCAGTGTCATTTGTTGCGGTCCGTATCGGGGCGATGGCAAGACGTTGCTGGTCGGCTATAAGTTCCATGCCCGCCGTTCTCTGGCATCCCTTGTTGCGTCCCTGTTGTCGTTGGAGCTGTTTGAGCGATACGGAGACGCCCCGCTGTTTTTGATTCCCGTCCCATCAAACAGGAAGAATCGGCGGCGGCGTGGTTGGGATCAGATGCGCTTGGCCTGTCGATGGTTGGAGTCGGCTTCCAGGAACGTCAAGGTTCTTTCCGTTCTCATCCGTATCGGGAAGCTTGAACAGAAGGCCTTGGGGCGTGAGCTGCGGCTTGCACATGCGGACGCCCGTTTCAAGCTCGGTCGAGCTGGCGGAAAAATCTTGTCCAACACACTTGTCCAAGACCCTCTGGCGCGATTCATTGTCGTCGATGATGTCTATACGACGGGTTCTACCGTCAACGCGTGTCGCAAACTGATCCTTTCCGCTATCGGAGACGTTTATGCTGATAGAGTGGACGCGCTGGTGCTGTGCAAAGACTGACATCGGAGAATATGTGACGGAATGAAAGAAGCCGGGTCGAAATTGAAAGGAAAGGCATGGTTCTGGGGCCGGAAATATCCGGAAAGCACTCCCTTCCACATCTGTTTATCCCCGTCATCATATATGATGTGACCCAAATAGCAAGAAAATGTGCGGGATGATTGACAAAATAGAACCTATAGCGTATCTTTCCACTAGATTTAGTTGTGTTTTTTAGGGATCGCGATTGTCGATCCCTTTTTTTGGCCCGAACAATCGCATTTCAAGTCAGATCCCCCGGAAAGCACAGCGGTACAACAGGACAGGTATGTTACAGAAAGGAATTGAGAACACTCCGTTGTTCCAGGAGTTTAAATCATTACTGGATCCGCTTGGGATTACGATAGTGGACATCGACCGCATGGAACAGGGAAGAACCAGTGCCGTCAACATCGTTATCAAAACCGCTGACCATGAGGTCAATGTCGATGATTGCGCGAAAGTATATAATCTGGTATACCCCCGGCTGGAGTTGACGACCGGGGAGAGGGATTTGCAGCTTGAGGTGTCGACTCCGGGACTGCAGCGCAACCTGCGAGACATATATGAATTCGGATTGTTCGTCGGACGGCGGGTTCGCGTGTATGATACTTCCAGAGGTGCCTGGATTTCTGGTATCATTGTCCAGGCAGATGATGCTGGCATAACGCTTGACGGGACGACGGTCGAAGATCAGACGGAAAATCTCGGGATCTGTAAGGTTCCGTATGAACAGATACATAAAGCAAAATTAGAATACAGATGGGAGGATGTTCCACATGTCCAGTGAATTAGGAGAAGCGATCCGCAGTATGGTGGCGGAGAAGGGGATTTCTCAGGAACTCGTGATCAGCACCATCGAGGACATTCTCCGGGCCGCATACAAACGTAAATTCGGAACTGATGAAAATGCCGTCATCGAATTCAATGACGATTATAGCGATGTGACGTTGAGCGCCCGCAAGACGATTGTGGACGATGACGACTATTATAACGAAGTGACCGAAATTCCCATGAGCGATGCTGAAGAACTGCATGAGGGTTGCGAAATCGGTGATGAACTGTTGGTTCCCATTAGCTTGCAGGAATTCGACCGTATCAGCGTACAAAGCGCTAAGCAGCGCGCCCATCAGTCCTTCAGGGACATCCAGAAGGATACGTTGTACAGTGAATTCAAGGCCAAGGAAGGCCAGATGATCATTGGCTATTATCAGCGGGAGTCCAACGGGGACATTTTCGTCGATCTTGGCACTACCGAGGGCATTCTGCCACGCCGCAACCAGAGTAGCCGTGAAGTTTACCGCAAGAACGACAAGATCAAGTGCTATGTCGAACGGGTTGAAAAGGCTGAGAGGGGTGTGCGCGTAGTGCTTTCCAGAACCAGTCCGGAGTTGGTTCGCTTGCTTTTCGAGATGGAAGTGCCTGAAATCTATGACCATAGCATCGAGATCTACAAGATAGTCCGTGAGGCCGGTTACAGAACCAAGATTGCCGTATACTCGCATCGCGACGATATCGATCCCGTCGGTGCTTGCGTTGGATTGAAAGGTATCCGAATCCAGACTATCATGCGCGAAATCGAGGGGGAGAAGATTGACATCCTCAAATACGATCCGAATCCGACGACCTTCATTCGCAATGCACTGTCTCCGGCTGAGGTCCGTAACGTCATCGTCGTCGACAAGGACACCTACCATGCGCTGGCCATCGTTGACGAGAACCAGCTTTCTCTTGCGATCGGCAAGCAGGGCTTGAATGTCCGTTTGGCGAACAAACTGTGCGATTGGCTGATTGACGTAAAGACTGAAGCCCAATTCTCGGAGATGGATATCGCTACGGACGCTCGTGAACGTGCCGACGCCCTCTTCTCCGATGACGGATACGTTGAGGGGAGCGAGGCGGAGCCTGAAGTAGACGAAGGCGAAATCCAGTTGTCCGATCTGCCGATTGACAAGAATTTGCTGAACAAGTTGCAGTTCCATGATATCTATACTGTTGAGGAATATGTCAACCTGTCCGAAGCGGAGATCAGGGAGCTCGGTGATATCACCGATGATGAAATCAAGCAGCTTCACGATATACTTGTCCAGTATGTGGATATCGTTGAAGAAGAGCATGTTGAAGAGCCGGAGATGCAGTTCACTTGTCCCGAATGCGGACATCCTGTTACGCCGGAAATGCAGACCTGTCCGAATTGTGGGGTGGGCCTGAGTTTTGAAGAGGTCGATTACGAGGAGTAAGAGTCTGTTGACTACTAAATTCGGAAGGAAAGAATGACGGAAGATAATACGAAACCTAAAGCTACATTGATCAAACACGTGAAGGCGCAACCTACTGCGACCGCGGCTCCTGTTCAGGAGCAGAAGGAAGAGCAGTTGCGAACCACCGAGAAGAAAAAAGTTGTAGTCGTCAAGAAAAAGGTTGTGGTCGTCAAGCCACAGCCCCGGCCTGTAGAACCTGTCGAGGTTCGTAATGCCGAGACCCCTGCACCTCAAGAAACTTCCGTCCCTGATTCCAGCTCCATGACACCTAAGGTGGAGGTTCAGGCTCCTTCCTCAGTTCCTAGGCCGGTGCAGCCGGGGGGGAAGCCCTCCGCGCAGCGTGCCGATGCATCCGTGCAGAAATCCGGAACGGTGTCTGTGCGACCTGTGGCGAGCCGTCCTACGGACCGGCCTAGCTCTCCATTGCACAACGGTCCCGTCGTGATTCGGCCAACCAATCTGCCCCCAGTTCCCAACCAGGGTCAGACGGCTGCCGCGCATGCGGAATGGAAGAATAATCCGAACAATAAGGAATCTCAATCTACGTCCGTCCCCGGCAATGGGCCTCGTGTGGCCGGTATGGTCGGTGGACGTCCCGCTCCGGGAACTCGGCCGCCCTATCAAGGTGGCCAGCGTACCGGTGGGTATCAGAGCCGTGAAGGCGGTTACCAAGGTGGCCAGCGTCCCGGCGGATACCAGGGTCGTGAAGGCGGCTATCAAGGTGGCGGCCAGCGTCCCGGCGGATACCAGGGTCGTGAGGGCGGCTATCAAGGTGGCGGCCAGCGTCCCGGCGGATACCAAGGTCGTGAGGGCGGCTATCAAGGTGGCGGCCAGCGTCCCGGAGGGTACCAGGGTCGTGAGGGCGGCTACCAAGGTGGCGGCCAGCGTCCCGGAGGGTACCAGGGGCGTCCCGGACAAGGTTCTGGACGTCCTGGTTTTGGTGGACAGGGTGGACGGCCTGGATTCAACGGCCCCCGTTCCGGTGGACGGCCCGGCGGCAATGGGAACGGATCTGGTGAGACGTTGGATTCGCTTGCCCAGAAGCCTACCAAGAAAGTATTCAAGAAGAAGGATGCGGCTTCCTACAAGAAGCGTGACGCGGAGCAGGAGAAGGAGTTCCAGATCCAGCGCCGCAAGGAACAGTTGGCGAAAGCCAACCCTATTCCAAAGTCAATCGATATCGTTGACGTTATTACTGTCGGCGACTTGGCTAAGAAGATGAATCTCAAGGCCAGCGAAATCATCTCAAAGTTGTTCAAGATGGGGATGATGGTCACGATCAACCAGCAGATCGATAGTGATACGGCTACAATCATCGCGTCCGAATATGGATGCGAGGTTCATCTCGTGTCGCTGTATGACGAAACGCTGATTGCCAGTGAGACGGATCAGCCGGAGGATATCGTCCCCCGTGCTCCGATTGTGACAATCATGGGCCATGTCGACCATGGCAAGACCAAGTTGCTCGATGCGATTCGTTCTACGAACGTTGTCGCCGGGGAATTCGGAGGCATCACCCAGCACATCGGTGCGTACAAGGTGTCGATACCCGACAAGGGTGATGTCGTTTTCCTTGATACGCCGGGACATGCCGCGTTCACGATGATGCGCGCCCGTGGCGCCCAGGTGACGGACATCGTGGTTCTTGTCGTCGCCGCGAACGACGGCGTCATGCCACAGACCTTGGAAGCGATCGACCACGCCCGCGCGGCGAAGGTGCCTATCATTGTCGCGATCAACAAGGTCGATTTGCCCGAAGCCAATCCTGAACGTGTCATGCAACAGTTGTCTGACCATGGGCTGATGCCTGAGGAATGGGGCGGACAGACGCTCTATTGCCAGATTTCTGCGTTGAGGAAGGAGGGAATCGACAATCTGCTCGATACAATCCTGCTTCAAGCTGAAATGCTTGAGCTTACCGCCAACCCGAATGTCCGTGCGGAAGGCAAGGTCCTTGAATCAAGGATCGACCAGGGACGGGGTATTGTCGCGACGGTGCTTGTAGAACGCGGAACCCTCCATCAGGGGGACTACTATGTTGCGGGTATCTATCCCGGTCGTGTTCGTGCGATGTTTGACGACCATGGCGTAAGGATAACCGAAGCTGGGCCGTCGACGCCGGTCGAGATCATCGGTCTTTCAGATATTCCGTCGGCGGGCGATCCGTTCCAGGTTACTGAGGATGAACGCCAGGCTCGTCAGGTCGGTTCGAAACGGCAGGAGCTTGAACGGCTTGGAAGCGGCAAGAACGCCAAGAAGGTTACCCTTGAAAACCTGAACCAGGCACTTGCCAGCGGTGAGATACAGGATTTCAACGTTGTTATCAAGGGCGATGTCCAAGGTTCAGTCGAAGCGTTGCAGAACTCGTTGGAGAAGCTTTCTACCGATGAAATCCGCTTGAACGTCATTCGGGCGAGCGCTGGTGCGATTATTGAAAGCGACATTACCTTGGCGAGCGCCTCAAACGCGCTGGTCATCGGCTTCAATGTTCGTCCGACACCGAAGGCCCAGGCTTTGGCTGAACAGGAAAAGGTCGATATCCGCAAGTACAATATCATTTACGATGTCGTTGACGATATTCGGCTTGCGATGGAGGGCATGCTTACGCCCGATACCAAGGAAGTCGACATCGGCACGGTCGAAGTGCGGGACACCTTCAAGGTTCCGAAGGTCGGCGTGATCGCCGGTTGTTACGTTCTGGACGGCAAGGTCAAGAGAAACGCCTTGGTGCGTGTCATCCGTGACAGCATCCAGATCAACAAGAGCCTGATCAAGCTTACTTCGTTGAAGCGGTTCAAAGATGATGCGAAGGAAGTCGCGGCAGGATACGAATGCGGTATCGGCCTTGAAAACTTCCAGGACGTCCAGGTCGGCGATATCCTTGAAGTAGTCGAGACTATCGAGGTCGCGAAGAAATTGGATGCGACACAGGCGAAGATATGAGTGAATATAGTCAGAAACGGATAGAAAGCAAGTTGATGGAGGCCATCAGCACGTTGATTGTCACCGGGGAGATCAAGCAGCCGAATCTGAGTACGCTGTGTTCGGTAAGCCGTCTTGAATTGTCCAAGGACAATGCCTATGCGACAGTCTACATCTCATCTGTTCTGGGCGATGATTCGCTGGAACGAAGCGTGGCCGCACTGCAAAGCGCCGCTGGCTTTATCCAGAAACGGGTAGGGGCGTTCCTGAAAACCAGGAATACCCCCAGACTGACGTTCAAGGCGGATTTCTCCATCAAGGATGGGCAGCAGGTCAATGAACTGATTGACAGCTTGGTAGAGAACATGCGTGACAAGCCTGTGGACCCTGATATCCTAAAGGAAGATGATGGGGAATAATCCGTCGATTCTGCTCTTGTCCAAAAAACCTGGTCTTACTTCATTCGCTTCACTCTACCCAGTGAAGCGAATGGTGGATCCGAAGGTCGGGCATGCGGGAACGTTGGACAAATTCGCTGAAGGGCTCATGATTGTCCTGACTGGTTCGATGACCAGGCTTAATCCGCTTTTTTCCGGTATGGACAAGGAATATGTCGCTACAATTCTCTTTGGGGAGGAGACTGACACGTTAGATCCTGAAGGCGGGGTCGTCGCTACGGGGACGATTCCTCCTTTTGATATGATTTCACGGCAGATTGAGACTTCCTTCCTTGGTGAATGCGTACAATACCCTCCGGAGTATTCGGCAGTCCACATAGACGGACGCCGTGCCTATGCGCTCGCCAGAAGCGGTAAATCCGTCGACATGCCGGAACGAACCATCCGTATCGATGCGTTTGAAGTCCTATCCTGGGAACCTCCCCTGCTTGTCGCGCGAATCGTAGTAAGCAAAGGAACGTATATTCGCTCCATCGCGAGGGATCTCGGGCGGGCGTGCGAGTCTTGTGCAAGGCTTGACCGATTGGTCAGGACGAAGATTGGTCCGTATTCCTTGGATGAAGCGGTCGATCCTGAAGATGCGGGAGCATTGCGGCGCTCCGTGGCGCGTACGGCATCTCTGTTGGACAGATTGCCTGGTTGTGGTAGAATCGTCCTTGATGACAAGGCGTTGTTCCCTCTTGCGAATGGCAGGGTTCCCCGTCCTTCCGATATCATATCGCGGTCGGTCGCCATAAGTGACCGCCATGCATGCCTGTATTCTCGAAGCGGAACGTTGCACGCCGTCATCGCATTGGATTCAGATGGAGCGCTTGGGAAAATCGTCGCCCAGATTTCGCCTCATCCGACTTGCGTGTGATTGACTTGGAGGGTAGGATGCGGATACACGATTTCCTCTATTTGGTACAAAATCCTGTTCTCTGGAGTACTCCCATGGTTATTTCCATCGGAGTATATGACGGGTTGCACCTCGGACATCAGAAAGTGCTGAAAACGCTCGTTGATCTTGCGCATCACCATGCTTGCGAGGACTGGGAATCCATGGTGATTACTTTCGATTGCAATCCGAAGATGATCAAGGGCGCCCGACCGCAGTCGAAGCCGCTGGCGACCAGACGCCAAAGTGAAGATTTCTTTGCAAAACTTGGCATAGATCATCTTGTGGTGATTGACTTTTCTGATGAATTCAGTAGACTTTCAGGTGAAGAGTTCATCGCTCTCGTCTGCGGCTTGTGCTCAGTGAAAGCGATGGTAGTCGGAGGAGATTTCCGCTGCGGTGCCCCGGTTTCTGCTGCCGGTCCTGTTCAGCTGCAGGAATATTTGTCCCGACTAGCCCCAGGCGCTGAAGTGGTCGTTCCGCCGTTCGTGCTGAACAGTGAAGGAAAGATCGACAGCAGTTCCCTGGTGCGTGAAAACCTTCAGAAGGGCAGGCTGATAGCAGTCAGCGAGTTGCTCGGCAGAGATTATGAGGTGGACTTGGCGCCATATCCTTCCAGGACCACCGAATCTTCACTGTTATATCGCAAAGGTTCGATCATGCAGCTCCTGCCGCCACCAGGTGCGTATGAGACGTGCTTGCGATTCGCGGATGGAACAGCGTTCACTTCTCGGACTGATGTCGATGAAGAGTTCCTGGCCGTCTCGTTCGGATCGTTGGACATGGAGCCTATGCGGCCGGATCGCTTATGTTTTATCAAGGAGTTTGAACATGTTGACCAAGGAACAAAAGACTGAAATCATCACCAAATTTGGTGGTTCTGAGACTAATACCGGTTCCAGCGCCGTCCAGATCGCGTTGCTGACCGCCCGCATCAATGACTTGCAGGGACACTTCAAGACAAACCCGAAGGACCATGCCGGTCGCCGGGGCTTGCTCAAGATGGTCGGCCAGCGCCGGCGTTTGCTCAAGTATGTGAAAGAGACCGATATCAACCAATATCGTGAGCTTCTGCAACAGCTTGGCTTGAGAAAATAAGTGGGCGTCGTATTGAACTAAGACCATGATGAAGCTCCAGATTTCTCCTGAAAGGAGGTTTGGAGCTTTTTGTTTTTACATGATTGTGTGTTTCGTAGAAGTAATTTAGCAATAAAGAACTTAAACAAAGAACTAAAAGAAGAAGAAAGGAAGATTGCATGTCAGACGTACAAAAAGTTTCTGTCAGAATCGGCGATCATGACCTGGTGCTAGAAACCGGCAAGATTGCGAAGCAGGCAAATGGGGCCGTCTATGCCCATTACGCTGGAAGCGCGGTCATCGCGACCGTCTGCTGTGGCGAAGCGCCCAGCGAACCCCTCGACTATGTTCCCCTTCAGGTCGAGTACAATGAAAAATACTATGCCGCGGGAAAGATCCCCGGTGGCTTCCTCAAGAGAGAGTCCCGTCCGAAGGACAAGGAAATCCTCGTCAGCCGGTTGATTGACCGCCCGATGCGCCCGCTGTTCGACAAGGCGTTCGGTCGTGAAATCCAGATTGTTCCGACCGTCGTTTCCAGTGATCAGTCCAACACTCCCGACATCATCGCCATTGTAGCGGCTTCCGCCGCCGTCACTATCAGTGACATTCCGTTCGCCGGTCCTGTCGCGGCTGTTCGTATCGCCTTGATCGGCGACGACTATGTGGTCAACCCGACGTTCCAGCAGATCGGTCAGGCGAAGCTTGATATCGTTGTCGCTGGAACCGCCGACGGCATCACCATGGTTGAAGGCGGGGCGAAGGAAGTTTCCGAAGAAGTGATGCTCAAGGCTATCGCTACCGCCCAGCCGGTGATTACCGAGCTGTGCAAGGTGCAGCTTGAATTGCAGAAGATCGCCGGCAAGCAGAAGCTTCCCGTCATGGAGATCAAGGAAAATCTTTCCTGGATGGAGCCCGTCCGTGAAGCCGCTTATCCGCTGATCAAGGAAGCGAGTTTTGTCAAAGGCAAGATGAACCGTTACGCTGCGCTTGACGCGGCCAAGGTAAAGATCAACGAGCAGTTCGCTGACTTGATCGCCGAGGACTCCAAGCGTGCCGGACAAGTCGCCGCCATGTACGATGACCTTGAGTACACTATCCTCCGCAAGAGTATCCTTGACGATGGAGTTCGTACCGATGGCCGTACTGTCGAACAGATTCGCCCGATTTCCTGTGAAGTCGGCCTGTTGGATCGTACTCATGGAAGCGCGTTGTTCACTCGTGGTGAGACGCAGAGCCTTGCGGTGACCACGCTCGGTACTACCAGCGACGAGCAGATGTTTGATACCATTGACGGGGAAAAGAGCTACAGCTCGTTCATGCTGCATTATAACTTCCCCCCGTATTCCGTAGGCGAGTGCGGCCGGTTGACTACCGGTCGTCGTGAAATCGGCCATGGACACCTGGCGCAGAGGGCGCTTGAAGCCGTTGTGCCACCGAAGGAAAAATTCCCGTATACGATACGTGTCGTCAGTGAGATCATGGAATCCAACGGTTCCTCATCCATGGCTTCCGTCTGTGGCGGTTGTCTTTCCCTGATGGACGCTGGCGTTCCCATTCGCAAGCCCGTCGCCGGTATCGCCATGGGGCTGATTACCGAAGGCGCCGACTATTCCAAGTACGTCGTCCTTTCCGACATCCTCGGAGAAGAGGATCATCTTGGTGACATGGACTTCAAGGTCGCGGGTACCGAAGATGGAATCACCGCGTTCCAGATGGATATCAAGATTGCCGGCGTTACCAGTGAAATCATGAGCAAGGCGTTGCAGCAGGCCAAGCGTGGTCGGATGCACATCCTCGGCATCATGAAGGATACTTTGGAGGCTCCGAAGGGTGATATCTCCGAATACGCTCCTAAGATTCTGACACTTAAGGTCGACGAAGACAAGATCGGCGCCGTTATCGGTACTGGCGGAAAGACTATCAAGGGTATCGCCCAGCAGTCCGGCGCGGAAGTCAACATCGACGACGACGGAACCGTTACCATTTATGGCAAGAACAATGCCAGTGCGCAGATGGCCAAGGAACTCGTCAAGTCTATCGTCGAAGAGCCGGAAGTCGGGCGTGTTTATCAGGGGACTGTCAAACGCATTATGGATTTTGGCGCGTTCATTGAGATTCTTCCCGGCAAGGAAGGACTCTGCCATATCTCCAAGCTTGCGAAGACCCGTGTGAATAACGTCAACGATGTGCTGACTCTGGGGCAGGTCGTTCCCGTGAAGCTGATTGAGATTGACCGGATGGGGCGTCTCAACCTCAGCTACATTGATGCGATTACCGAGCAGGAGCAGAAACAATAATGAGCGATTCGGGTGCTGTCGTCAGAATTCAACTGGAAGCGGGGGCTACCGCCCCCGTCTATGGTTCCGCTCAGGCGGCCGGTGCGGACATCCGCGCTTGGCTGCCTGATGGCGACTTGACGATTGAACCCGGCGCCCATTGTCTTGTCCCGACAGGTATCAGCATTGCTTTGCCTGTCGGATATGAGGCTCAGGTGCGTCCCCGTTCCGGGCTTGCGGCGAAGTATGGCGTTACCGTACTGAATGCCCCCGGAACGATAGACGCCGATTATCGTGGTGAGGTCAAGGTCATTCTGATCAACCATGGTTCTGAGCCGTTTGTGATTCATCATGGCGATAGAATCGCCCAGATGGTGATAGCGCGTTACGCCCAATGCTTGTTTTCTGAAGTGCCGGCGTTGGACGATACCGCCAGAGGCGCCGGAGGCTTCGGCTCCACAGGCATCTAGAAAAGGGGAGCCGCCGATGAGGGATAGAGCTTCTCATGGTCTGTTGTCCCGTTACGTCGGGAAGGAATATGTTTTTTCCTTCGCTGTCGCGTTTCTTTTTTTCTTCTTCATATTCTTTATCAATCAGATATTGTTGTTGGCGCAGAAGATTCTCTTGAAGAACGTCGACGTGTGGTCCGTCCTGCACCTTGTCGTGCTGGCGATACCTCAGTTCCTGCTGTATACAATGCCGTTCAGTTCGCTGACCGCAGCCAGCATGGTGATAGGGGATCTGTCTTCCAGAAATGAAATTCTTGCGCTGCGTTCGGTAGGAGTGGCTATTCGCCATGTTTTTTTGCCGATTATCGCGTTATCTCTGGGAATGTCGCTCGTAACATTCGCAATCGCCGACATTCTGTTGCCATGGAGCGCTGTACAATATAAGGAGATGTATAGTTCCCTGATGAGGGAACTTCCAACCATAGAGCTGCAAAGCTATGCGGTGAATACTGTCGGCGACAAAGTGATTGCCAACGGCCTCGTAGAGGATTCCGTCGTCCATGATATAGTGCTGTTCGATATCAAGAACCGGAGTGACAGCCAGGTCGTAAGCGCCCCTTCTGGGCAGGTGGAACTGGTCGATATCAACAAGTTCATCTATCGTCTTGTGCTGGACTCCCCATTGATCCTTTCCTCCGACGCATCAGATATCCAGTCCTGGGGACTTGCCGATGCGGAAAGCGCGACCTTCTATCTCGACTTTTCCAACCAGATTCCTGCCATGACCGACATGAGTCCTTCGCAGCTCTCAACCAGGGATTTGGTCTCGGCGATCCGTTTGCGACAAAGCGATCTCGACGCTGAGTACGCCTCAATCGCAAAGGATCTCCGGGCTGTACAGGAGGAGAGGGCCATTTTGCAACGTAAGTTGGATGGGCCGTTGATGGATGAAGACCCATATCAAATTTCCCGGCGTTTGCTTTCGTTGGATCGGGAGGCGGAAGAACTTGCCGCCCGTTGTCCGATCAACTTCTATCATCAATACTATAGGGCGGAACTACATAAGAAGTTCGCGCTGTCAGCTGCCTGCTTTTTTCTTGTATTCATCGCCTTCCCGATATCTTTCTTCAAAGTAAAGCATGGCCGGCTGATTGGGTTCGGGCTGTCGATGCTGATCGCCTGTACCTATTGGTTCATGCTTTTTTTCGCCCAGCTGAAGATTTTCGACATTTCCTGTACTCCCGCCGTGCTGATATGGGCGCCTGACGCAATCATCTTTCTCGCAGGCTGCCTGTTGTTGCTGAAAATGAGGCGCTTATGAGATTGCTGGACCGATATATTGCCTGGAGCATACTAAAGGTCGCCGTCGTTACACTTTTGCTGTGTACCTTGATGCTGGTCGGCGTCGATCTATTTTCAAACTTGGATAATTATTTACAAAACAACGTTCCATGGTCCAGAATTCTGATGATGTCGTTATTGTATGTCCCTGAGTCCATGTTGCTTGCGCTAGGACCTTCACTGTTGTTTTCCACGACGTATTTTCTATCAATGCTACAGGCCAACAATGAGATGATCTCACTGTTGAACGCTGGCATCCCGTATCGTCGGATCCTCATCCCCTGCATGATCTTGGCTATCCTTATGAGCGCCGGGCAGTTTCTGTTCAATGAGACTGTCGCGATCAAATGTTCATTGCGACGCGACGTTCTGATAAATGAATTGTTCGGACAGCGTTCTACGTATGACAATCGGAATGTCACGCTTTCAGACTTGGACGGGGGTTTTGTCATTCATGCGTCGCGCTACCTTTCCGAGGAGCGGCGCATTCTCGACGTGGTGCTTGTCATGAGGGATGACCAGGGAAGAATCCGTGGCCGTGTGGATGCTTCCCGCGGTGATTGGGATGCGGAGCGAAGCCGCTGGATTTTCAAGGATGCCACCGTCTACAGGATCGATGCCGAAGGGCATGCAGTTGATTCCTTCCATACTGCATTGTACGATGAGCTTGCCGTCGATCTTGAACCGGAACTGTTCAGAAACCTATCGGCGGATATCAAGACCATGGAGCTCGAGACGGCAATCCGTTATTTGCAACGGATGAAGTATCTCGAACCGTCCCAATGGGCGGTCTCCAGCACAGAATTTTGGGAACGGGTGCTCAATTGCGCCAGTCCGTTGATCCTGATGCTGATCGCCTGTTCCATCAACTATAAGTTCAAAAAAAACGTGCTGCTGTTCAGCATCATCACCAGCCTATGCGTGGCGGTCGTCTACTACGTAGTGCAGATGCTTACCCTGATCATGGCGAAGCAGGGGGTGATTCCACCAATCACAGGCATGCTGATACCCATGTTCGTCATATTCCTGTTGCCGGTGCTTGCCGGACGGATGCTGAGCGGGTAGATGGACGGTGCCGGCATGGGGGGAATGCCATGGAATTGCAGGCGTGTTCTTGCGATAATAGCGATTCCCCTTGGAAAACGGATGATAGTACGGTATAACTGAATGTCGGCACTGCTCGGGGACTGACAGTTCTCAGGATGATTGCAAGTGAGGTAAATATGTCCGGAATATATACGTTGACCCATCAGGATTTGAATTCTCCCGCCCGATGCGGCATCGTTTCCCTGCCACATGGAGATGTGGAGACACCCGCCTTTATGCCGGTCGGTACTAACGGGACGGTCAAAGGTATCTATCATGACAAGGTTGAAGAAATCGGCTACCGGTTGATTCTCGGCAATACCTATCATCTTTACCTTCGTCCTGGTTGCGAGGTCCTTGAGCATTTCGGAGGACTTCACAAGTTTTCCAACTGGAACCACAATATCCTGACGGACAGCGGAGGCTTCCAGGTGTTTTCGTTGTCCGGCCTTCGTAAGATCAAAGATGAAGGAGTTCATTTCCAAAGCCATATCGATGGAAGCAAGCATACGTTCTCTCCTGAGAAGGTCGTAGATATCCAAAAGGTCATCGGCAGTGATATCGCCATGTCGCTGGATGTATGCACTCCTCCTGATATTGAATACCGTGCCGCTCAGGAAGCCTGGCGGGTGACGAAGCTTTGGGCTGAACGTTCATTGGCGCATAGAAAGGAACTCGGCGACAGCTTCCGAGGCAATCTATTCGGAATCGTGCAGGGGAATTTCTATAAGGACCTGCGCAAGGAGAGCGCCGAAACGTTGAGTGAAATGGATTTTCCCGGTATAGCGATCGGCGGTTTGTCCGTGGGGGAAAAGCCTGAGGTTTTCAATGAGTTCCTTGCCTATACCGCCGAATACGTCACCAAGGAAAAACCCCGGTATGTCATGGGGATTGGCAGTCCCGACTACATTCTGGAAGCGGTGGAAAACGGAATCGACCTATTTGATTGCGTTCTCGCCACCCGCATGGCCCGCAATGGGGCGGTATTCACCGACGATGGTGTGCTTACCTTGAAAAAAGCTGTCTACAAATTCAGCGAAGAACCGCTCGACGCGGACTGCGTTTGTACTGCGTGCAGGAAATATTCGCGGGCCTACATGCATCATATGGTCAAATGTAATGAAATGTTGGGTGGAATGCTTGCCACTGAACATAATCTGACGTATCTCCATCATTTGATGGAACGTACCCGCCAAGCGATCCGTGAAAATCGTTTCCGGGACTTCAAGAAGGAATATCTTGCAAGATTCTATGGGCGTTGATGTTGCGAATGATGAGACGACGGTAAAACGTATTCCCTGCCGACAAGATGGCGGAGCCGGAAGTTCTGTGATGATCATGGTCTGTACGCTCCTGTCCCGTCTGCTTGGAATCGTGAAGGCCAGGGCGATCAGCAGTGTCTTTGGAGCGAGCGGCACGGCAGATGTCATAAACTTTACTTTCAATATCCCCAATAGCTTTCGCAAGTTGTTCGCCGAAGGGGCGTTGACGTCGGCCTATATCCCCGTTTTCGCGGCGAAAATCGAGGATGATCCTGTACAGCTCAGAGAATCCCGAAAGCTGATGGCGACGTTGATTGGTTTCCAGTTGCTGTTGTTCATTCCTTTGGTCGTCGTTACGTGGTTCTGCGCATCTCATATTGTATCGTTTCTATCTGATTTTTCCGACCCATCGCAGATAAGGCTTTCCGCTGGGCTGCTCGGCTGGTTCATGATTTTCCTTGCCACGATCAGCGTTGGTTCCATTTTCAACGGGATGCTGCAATGTCACGGCTCTTTCTTTACTGCCGCGGCGGCCCCATTGCTGTTCAGTCTCTCTGTGATTTGCTCCGTCCTCTACGCATCGCGATACATCGGGGCGTATTCAATGGCTTTGGGGACTGTGGTTGGCGGCGTATTGCAGGCTGGATGTTCCTATGTCCGTCTGCGCAAATTCGGCTATCGCCTGCGCATCAGTTTTGACTTTACATTTTCCGCGTTCCGAAAAGTCCTGGAAGGGTGGTGGCCAGTGACTATCACCGCTCTTGTCGCCGTGGTGAGCCAGCAGGTGGCGTTCTATTTCGCGTCCAGTCTTCCTGAGGGGAGTATCACTGCGTTCAACAACGCAATCATCTTTTGGCAGACTCCGTACGGTATTTTCTTTACCGCTATCAGCACTGTATTCTTTCCCCTGATGAGCCGCTATTATCATGCGGGTGACAGGCAAGCGTTGGCAGACAGCATCAACAGGGGGCTTCAGTATCTTGCTACGTTCCTGGTTCCCAGCGCCATATTGCTAATCGCTTTGCGGAACGAGGCAGTATCCGCGGTATTGCAGACGGGACGCTTCACCGTCGGTGATACCCTGCTGACCGCTGATGTGCTGCTCTGGTATCTGGTTGGGATGCTGTTTGTAGCATGGTACGGGTATTTACAGCGATATTGCTATTCGATAGGGAGGTATGTCTCGACATTGACGGTAAGCATCATTGTGGCGGTCATGGACATCGCTGTAACTTGGTTGTTGATCGCAAAAGGGGTAGGGATCGTCGCATTGCCGATTGCCAATTCATTGTCATATGTAATCGGCTTTCTCGTCCTCTACGAGATGTCGGTTCTTCGGTTGCGGGAGTTCTCCCATGCAAAATTGTTGCTGTCCATCGGCAAACTCCTGTTGGCGAACATTCCGCTGGCTATGGCCTGCTACGGCTATAAGTCGCTTGGAATGACTTGGTGGCAGACTGGCTCCACACTGGTGAACCTGTTGCGGCTCGCAGGCTTGCTCGTCGCCGCCATGCTGATCGTCCTTGCGTCCTATCTCCTTTGCCGCATTGAATTCATGTCGGTGCTGCTAAGGCGGCGCAAGGGATGACCCGCGCGTCGCGCCATCCTGTACTTCTCGCGCACCATTGAACAGGATAGGCGATGCCAGGCCTGCTGGTGACCAAGGGACACCGCGGAGTATTTTCCAGTTGCCGTATCCGTATCGGTAGTTCGTTGCAATAGAAAAAAACATGCATGCAAGACGGAACCCGGCGCATTCCTTGTCAGTCGTTCAGCCGGCTGACGATTTCCCGAGTTTCGGCTATCGGCAGCTTGAGGACCTTCCGATCATAGGTAAGGAAACCGTTCACTTCATCCTCGACGTCAGAAAGTTGTGTATAAACGGTGGCCGCGAGACCTCTGGCTTTCGCCGGGATAATCCGTTGTTCATACAATTTCCTGTATTGTTCAAAAAGCTTTGTTGGTGTCGGGAGCTTTTTGTAGCCGAAATCCTTGGTATTGTAGCAATGTCCCGCGACAGGGTAGGAATAACCTCCGAATTCCGTCAGGATTACGGCTCGGCCAAGCTTGTCCTTCTTGAACCGATAGGGTTTGAAATAGACGTGCCGACTCTGGAATTCCCCGATCTTCTGGTCATGCCAACCACTCGCATGGTCGATTGTTCTGGATTTGTCGAGGGACTGTATCTGGGCGACCGCCTTCTCCGCATCGAACTGTCCCCAGCCTTCGTTGAACGGCACCCACATGGCGATACAGGGGCAGTTGTACAGATGTCTGATCATCGTTGTGAGTTCTTCGGAGAATTCTTGGCGACCGGCGGCGTCCTGCCGTGCGAACCAGCGATACCGGAAGTCCTTGAAATGGATATTGGTAATCAATGGGGATGAAATGGTCAGTAGCGAATATCTTCCGCCCCCGTTGACCATGTCCTGCCAGACGAGCATCCCCAGACGGTCGCAATGATAGTACCAGCGCAGCGGTTCAATCTTGATATGCTTACGCAGCATGTTGAAACCAAGCTGTTTCATCATCTGGATATCATAAACCATCGCTTCGTCACTTGGTGCCGTGTAGAGCCCGTCGCTCCAGTATCCTTGATCCAGGACTCCGTTGTGGAAATATGGACGGTTGTTCAGGAATAGCCTTCGCTTTCCTTCCGCATCCACACCTACTGAAAACTTGCGCATGGCGAAATAACTGGTGACTACATCATCACCCAAACTGATTGAAAACGTATAGAGCCGCGGTGTTGCCGGCGTCCAGGGCATGGTGTTCTTCATGGGGATGATTTCCCGACGGTTTGTCCGCAAAGTATGGGTTTTGCCGTCTTCGTGTTCCATAGACACTGTACAGTCGGTATCAGCCGCTGAAATTATTGTCAGTGCGACCGCTGAATCATCGAATAGCGGTTCGATTTTCAGGGAATCTACCGCGATTCGCGGAACGCTCTCCAGCCACACCGTCTGCCAGATGCCGCTTTGGGGTGTATACCAGATTCCCCCGCGACGGGTTTTTTGTTTCCCACGTGCATGATAGGACGTGTCGGTTGAATCATGTACGAGGAGCTTGAGTGTAAATCCGTTCGCTCCCGGTTCAATGTATGAGGCTATCTCCATGGAGAAGGGAAGGTATCCTCCTCGATGGCATGTGGCCTCAGTTCCGTTTATGAATACTCTCGTTTCCTGATCCACCGCACCAAAATGGAGTAACAATCGATTTTGCGGCTGATGAAATCCTTCGGGAAGCATTACTTCCCTGCGATACCAGAGTGTCTCGGAAGGAAGCAACTGCCGCCGGACTCCACTGAGTTCGCTTTCCGGCGAAAAGGGAACCAGGATGTCTCCATCATACAAAACCGGCTCAGTATCATTTGCGGTGATGGCGTATTTCCATATCCCGTTGAGGTTGAGGTAGCTGCCCCGCTGAAGCTGAGGTCTCGGATATTCCTGAAGGACCCGGTCTGTGTCAAGCCGTTCGCCCCATATGGTTTTCATTCCATCCCTCCTTTTGGGGAGGTTTCCTTTTGCAGCGCCCGCAATGGCAGGATTGTAATCAGCGACACTGCCGCCGCCGCAAGGAAGATCTTCGGCGTAGGCACAGTCTTGACGACACCTAGCTCCACATAGGTTGGACCATTGCTCGAAATGACCGCGGAACCGATGAACGGACCGATTATCATCGGGAGCATGACGGCGAAAATCATCCGGATTCCCTGAAAATGACCGACCTTGTCCGTCGGGGTCAAATCACGCACCGTCGCGGAAAGCGCCGCTTGCACAAGCATGTATCCGCCCATCATGACGATACCGCTAAGAATTACGGCGACCATGGAACGGGCGACGCACATCAGCGCAAGCCCGGTCGCCATAACCGCCAGGGCGGGAAGCGTAAATTTGAGTTTGCCTATCTTATCGATGAAACGGCCTCCTACCACGCTGATTACCGACGCGACGAGCAGTACGATGCCGAGGACGACGGCGTAGTCGTTCATCTTTAGGTACTGCTGCAGGTAGATAATGAGATAAGGGAAGAATACCTGCACCGCGATGGAGAAGACGCCCAATGAGGTGAGGGCGAGGTACAACCTCCTGTGTTCACGTATTACTGACGGACGCATGCCGTAGACGATGTTTGCCAAGTACGGCTCCCGCCTCGGTTCCTGGGGCTCATCTTTCAGCAGAAATACACCGAAAATGCCGACTGCGGAAACGGAGAGTCCGAAAATCGTAAAGAATTCCCCCCAACGTCCCTGTCGGGTCATTGAGTCGAATAGTCCGAATATGATCAGCATCGATATCAGGGGGAGGGTAGTCAGCACCGCCTCCACTTTTCCCCTATTGCCGTCGTCAGTGACGTCGGTGATATACGCATTGAAGGCCGCGTCGTTCGCCGTCGATCCAAAGAAGGTCATGACACAGTCCATGACGACCACCGCCATGGCCGCTGTGTTCACCGCATTCGCAACGGGAAACCATGCATGTATCCGTTGCAGGTCAATGAACCGGAACGCCATGGTGGACAATCCCCAGAGGATATAACCCGATACGATCAGCGACTTGCGTTTCCCGATTCTGTCGGACAACGCCCCCATGAGCAATGTCGTCAGCGTAGCGACGACCGCGCTGGCCGCCACCATAGCCGCGATATAGTTCGGATTCGTAGATATGGTATTGTAGAGGAACACATTGAAATACATGTTCTCGATCGTCCAGGCGAACTGTCCGACCAGACCGATAACTATGAATGAAATCCATGTCCGTGCTGTCAGTTTGCTCACGTGCGTACCTCTCCGCCCTTCTTTTGTTTCTTGGGCGTTCATTATATCCATTATACAACATCCAGATATTCTTCGGTAGGGATTTCTAAACGACTTCATGGGTTCTTGCGAGGGGGGCGAGGTATTTTGTCCTATGTTGAATATACCGACTGCATGAAGGCGAAGTCCTATGACTGGACCCCGTTGAAGGAGCCGGCTGAATTATTCTGTCGGAATGTAAAAACGGCCGCCGTATCCAAAACCGTGACTTGTACGACGGCCGCGCATAATGAACTTGTCGTGAAACTATCCCACAACCTACCAGGTCAATGCATTGATCCCTCTGACGGTGAAATCATATTGCTGCTCATTGATCTCGAACTTGATTGTATCTCCGACCCCATGGTTCAACAGCTTCGTGCCAAGCGGGGCGAGGAAACTGATGACATTGTTGCTTGGGTCGGACTCCCAAGGCCCCATGATCCTGTAGGTGATGTCCGTATCGTCGAGATTATTGTGCAACAGGACATTCGTGCCAAAACTGATCTTGGTGGAATCTACCATGTCAGGCGTAATCACCTGCGCACGGTCAAGTTCTTCGGACAACTTGCGCATCTGGGTGTTGAGCAACCCCTGCTTCTCCTTTCCATATTTGTATTCAGAGTTTTCCCTGAGATCGCCCATTTCACGTGCGGTGCCGATTTCCTTCGCTACTTCGGGCAGGTCTACGTTCATGATATGGTCGAGTTCCCTTTTTTTCGCATCAAGGGAAGCTTGCGTGCAGAGCAATCCAGTAGGTATCAGCGAATTGCGATCGACACGTTCCTCTTCCTTGAACAAGCCGGGGAATTTCTCACTAATCTGGTGCTTGACTTCGATTTTCTGCCCCATGTCCAGGCCGACCATGTCCTCAATCAGGGAGTATACCTTTCCCGCGGCGGTTTCATCACCTGCGTTGATATATTTCATTACGGCCTTTTCATCAAACAACATAGTCATGAGCAGTTTGGAGTACTTGCGGTTTTCCGATACGGCCTTGCCGTTTTCGATACAACGGAACGCATAGTCCAGCAGCTGCAGTTCGGTGAGCAGAAGTTTTTCATAGGACACCCCAGCCTTGTCCCACTGTTTCTGGCCATAGGCGCGTACCAGATAGAGGAACATTTCAGGATCCTCCTTGTAACTGTCCGCACTGTCCTTGAGGATCTGGAGCACAATCTTACCCTTGCCCTGTTCCCTGAACGTTTCAGGAATATAGCTGGTAAGGTAATGGGGGAACAGCTTGAGCAGCACACCCTGCCAGTTGTCCGGGTCAGCTTCGACCACTCCGTCGATAAACGTCTTGTTGAGCTCTGAGTCCTTGATCGCCTTGAACGTCGCGACTTTGTCGGTCAGCTTGTGGTAGAGGTCGGCGAACGTCACGTCGCGCGACGGCTGGATGAACGACAGGTGATACTTGCCGGTACGCAGGTCGTTGATCAGCATGTAGCTACTGATCGTTATGTCCCCGCTCTTGTCCTGCGATGCGAGCTGGTCGTTGAAGTACTTGATCATCTCAATGAACGAATCGCTCTCAAGGTCGCCTTTATTGGAGATGAATTCTCTCAACAGGCGGATCTTCTCGTAAAAATTCTTCTCTGCCTTGAAGATGTTCAGTTGTTTCTCTTCATAGCTGATCGGTGTCGTCCGCACGGTAAAAGTGTCGGCGTCAGTCGCGGAGATATCGAACAACGGATTGCTCATCAGTTCCTTTCGGGCGAGAGGTGTCCATTGCGTCCATTCAGTCGCACTGAGGATTGACGGGACTATTTCAGCCTTCATTGTCTTGAATGACGCACTGTCCCCATTGCTGCTGATCAGCGTTCTCAGCGCCCATGGAATGTCATTCTTGATTTTGCTCGCCAACTTTTCATGCGGTACGGCGCTCTTGAGAACCCAAATGTGCGTCTTTGGCAGGACCTGCAAGGAATTGAACGCCATTTCCATGGACATTTCATGCCCTCGTTTGGAGGCGAAGTCAATGACGACTTTCTCAGTGCCGATTTCCCGAATGCGTCCAATCCCCCAGCTTTTGTGGTATACGAACGTCCCCCGGTCGAAAGCGATGTTCTTTTCGAACACTTCGATGGCCGTATGGATGTCTCGGTAGCCCTGAGTCAGTCCGCTTTTGTCGATACATGCGGAGAGCCTGCTATGATCCCGGTATTTTTCCCTGTAGCAGTCGACAAGCATTTCGCGTGCCTTTGCGTCATGCTGGTCCAGGTCGAGTATTCTTTTGAGGACTGTGATCTTCCTGTCGATATCTTCGCCACAAGTATCATACAGATTGCCAAGAAGAGAAATGGCCCTTTCTTCACCAAGCTTGGCTGCGACACGATCGATGATTCCCATCAGGTAGCCGAATTCCTCACTGATCATGCTGAGGAACTTGGTCCAGAGCGTCTGCACAGGGGAAAAGTCCTTTGCGTTGATGTAACGGAGCATGGCGCGTTTATAGTAGAACATCGCGTTTTCCATGTCGCCTTTCGTCTCATACCATTCGGCTATCGCCTTGACGACGTCGACCTCCTCGTAGTCGACCTTCACAAGCCGTTCCCAGACCGCGTATTTGTCTTCCTCTCGGTTTGTCGCGGAATAACATTCGGCCAGCGCGCGAAGGGCGTAGCGGCTTTCGTTGTTGGCGAGGATTTTCTGGCACAGGAACTCCACGATGTTCCATTTTTTGTTTTCTTCAAACAATTCTACCAGTTGAAGCAAACTTGAGTCATCCAACGGATGTCTCGCAATAGATAACGCTCCGGAGATATACAGCGCCATGATGCTGTTCTTCGTATGGGCGAGGTGTTCGTCGCAGATCAGTTTGATTTCATGCTCATCGTCTTTGTCCACCGATGCGAGAAAATCGTCCAGATCTTGAAAACTGGTAATGGTATAGTTCGCTATCGTCGAGCGGGTCCATTTCTCTTCGGTCAACATCGTTTTGATTGTATCGACGTTATTACTCATCATTCACTCCTTGCCAAGGCTTGCCGCAATCCGTTCTCTTTTGAAGATCGCCGCCATGACGCATACATGTACTGATGCCGGACTAGAAGGCCGGCGGTGTTTATCATTATTTCCTTTCCGTGAATTCGCCACTTGAAGAAAACTGTGTAGCCGAATTGCGTAAAAGAAAACCGGGCAGATATAGTCCTTCATAAGAAAAGATGAATCTGCTCGGAATATGACCGTCTATCTGCGCTGACGCGCATGCATAATATCTATCTATATAATAACACAACCGGCGGTAGTTTGCAATGGAGATTTCTTTTGAAGGTTTGGGGAGTGGGGTAGTGTCTTTTGGATTGGCTTAAGGACGGGCGGTTGCGACAGCCATGGTACGTTTACGTTGGAATCGAAGAAAATCGATGAGATGAAAATATCGGGGAAGCATGTCGTCGTCTCCCCATATGCTTTGGTAGGTGCTTGATGGTTTCTTGTTTGCTTGGATTTTCCACCTAACAACCGTCTTGCCGGTTCCGTAAACCTGTTTTGGTTTGCAAAAGCCCATGTTTACTGTTATAACTATGGCATGGATACACTGAATCAGGATTTGTTTGAACCACATGCTGAGCCGGCGGTCATTCCTGACGTAGTCCGGAAGCGTCGGCTGATTATCGCGCCTTCGGTCCTGTCCGCTGATTTTTCGCATATCGCGGAGGATGTCACCACGATCAAGGAAGCGGGGGCGCAATGGGTCCATCTCGACGTAATGGATGGACAGTTCGTTCCGAACATCACGTTCGGTCCTAAATTTATCAGGGACATACGGCCTTGCAGCCCTCTGGTCTTTGATACGCATCTCATGATCGACAAGCCTGAGCGGTATATCGAGTCTTTCGCATCGGCGGGAAGCGACTACATTACAGTCCATGCGGAGGCTACGGTACACCTTCACCGCGTTCTGCAACAGATTCGTTCCTACGGTTGCAAGGCCGGTGTGTCGATTGTGCCATCGACTCCTGTGTCCGCCATAGAGCAGGTGCTGGATATCGTCGACCTTGTCCTTGTCATGACGGTAAACCCTGGTTTCGGGGGGCAGCAACTGATTCCCGCTACACTGCGCAAGGTAGCCCAGCTCGCGGAACTGCGGGAGGATGAAGGGTATGACTACTTGGTCAGCGTAGATGGCGGCATCAACCTCAGGACCGTAGAACAGGTGTTTGACAGCGGTACCGACGTCGTTGTGGCAGGGTCGGCGTTTTTCGGCGCGGAGGACAGGGCCGGTTTTGTCATGCAGATGCAGGCGGCTGTGGAAAAGCTGTTATGAAAAGTGTCGTGCAGCGTGTTCGCAACGCCAGTGTCGTGGTCGATGGACAAACCATCGGCGCGATTGAGCATGGACTGCTGGTATATCTCGGCGTGGAACGTGGCGATGATGCTTCGTTGCTTGAGCCGATGGCAGGCAAGATCGCCCGGCTTCGTATATTCACCGACGGACAGGACAAGATGAACCTCAGCGTCAAGGATGTGGGAGGCAAGGTTCTTGTCGTGAGCCAGTTCACGCTCTGCGCGGATCTCCACAAGGGCAACCGGCCTTCCTGGGATCCCGCTGCGCCGCCTCAGGTTGCGGAGGAGCTGTATGAACAGTTCCTTGAAGCGATGCTGCGTCAGGGGGTGGAGGTCGAGCATGGGATGTTCGGTGCGCATATGCATGTCGCCTATGAGAATGACGGGCCTGTTACGATTCTGCTGGATTCCTGCTCAATGGGCAGGGGGCAGCCCGTGACTGGGCGATAGGGGGCTTCCGTACTGGTCGGGCGTGTTTTCGGCTGGTGCCGGATTGGATTTTCTTTATATCGGATTCGCAGATTCTGAATCATCAGGAGCTTTTTTTTGTATATGGGATGGTACATCTATCTCACAAGGAGCGTTTTGTATGGCAAAAAGCAAGGATTCAGTCGTCATGCCGACTGACAACAAACAGAAACGCGACGCATTGGAAGCGGCGCGTCAGCAGATTGACAAGCAGTTTGGAAAGGGCTCTCTGATGAAGCTTGGGGACAATCCCGCGAACTTGGATATCGCCTGTATCTCCAGTGGTTCATTGCTGCTCGATGAGGCCCTGGGTGTCGGCGGGTATCCGCGTGGGCGCATCATCGAAATTTATGGACCGGAGTCCTCCGGCAAGACTACATTGGCGTTGCATGCCATAGCCGAAGCCCAGAAGGCCGGCGGTATCGCTGCGTTCATTGACGCGGAGCATGCTTTGGATCCGACCTATGCGAAGAAACTGGGCGTCAACACCGATGAGCTATGGATCAGCCAGCCGGATACCGGAGAGCAGGCCTTGGAGATCGCTGAAAGTCTCGTGAGATCCGGTGCCGTCGATATCATCATCGTCGATTCCGTGGCCGCGCTGACACCCCAGGCGGAAATCGAGGGCGATATGGGCGACAGCCATATGGGGCTTCAGGCCCGTCTGATGAGTCAGGCGTTGCGCAAGCTGACCGGTATCTTGGCGAAGAGTAATACCACCATCATCTTCATCAACCAGATCCGCATGAAGATCGGCGTGATGTTCGGCAATCCTGAGACTACCACCGGAGGCAATGCGCTGAAGTTCTATTCCTCGGTCCGTATCGACGTCAGGAAGATCGAGTCGATCAGCAAGGGCGCGGACGATATCGTGGGCAATCGCGTTCGTGTGAAAATCGTGAAAAACAAGGTTGCGCCACCGTTCAAGAAGGTGGAGCTGGATCTTCTGTTCGGTGAAGGAATTAGTTATACCGCCAGCATCCTTGACGCTGCGCTCAAGTACGACATGGTTGAAAAGAGTGGGTCTTGGTACGCCTACAATGGCGAAAAAATCGGACAAGGGCGCGAGAATGCCATCGCTTTCCTCAAGGATAACAAGGACATCGCCGATGAACTTGATGCAAAGCTGCGTGCCCTGATGTTCCCGTCCAACAAGGATTCTGCGGCGAAGGAGCCTGTGCTTGAAGTGAATATGGAAGGCTGAGCAAAGTCTGCATCAGAAAAATTTCTGTCGTTGTTTCTTTCCGCAACCGGGATTTTCGACTTGTTCGGAGATCCTGGTTTATGTATTGTCACTACCAATTGCCACGCTGGGCGCAAGTACTGTATATTTTAGGATTGTAGGATTCGGAAGGAGGTGCCGTCCCGTCCATGGCTGATACTGACGACAAACCATTGCTTGAAGAGATGGCGCAACCCGGCAAGAGTTTCAAGACGCCCGTATTTGAAGGTCCTCTTGATTTGTTGCTGTATCTAATCCAGAAATCCGAAATCAACATCTACGATATCCCGATCTCGGAGATAACCGACCAGTTTCTGGAATATCTCAACCAGGCGGAACAACTTGATTTGGGCGATCTGACTGATTTCTACAAAATGGCCGCCGATTTGCTGTATATCAAAAGCAGGATGCTGCTGCCTGTCGAGGTTGATTTCGACGAGGAATACGCAGATCCCAGGCAGGAACTTGTCGAACGACTGATTGAATACCAGAAGTTCAAGAAATACACCGATCTGCTTTCCAATACGGAGCAGAACGGTGAATTGTATATTTCTCGTCGCCCGACCCAGTTTATGCTTCCATTCGACGACCAGGAGCTATGGAGCAACGTCTCTGTGCAGGATTTGCTGCATACTTTCGCAAAACTACTCAAATCGATTACACCGAGCAAGGTATTCAATGTCTACGAGGAAGTCACCGTCAATGAAAAGATTACCTTGATGACTGAGTTGTTCGAAACGCACGAAGTTATTCATCTGATTGATGTGATCGTCCATCCAGAGGAGCCATTGCATATCATCTGTGCGTTCATGGCCATCCTCGAATCGACCAAGTTCAAGATGATACTGATTGAACAGCCCGAACCGTTCGGCGATATCGTCATCCGTAGACGTTCTCAAGATTTCGATCAGAATCTGGCTGATGAATATGATGAGGAATATGACGACGCGGTTGAGCATGGTTTCGACGATGAGGATGATAAAGATGATTTCTCCATTCTTCATGATCCTGATGAGGCTGGAACGGATGATGAAGAAAATGCTATAGTGTATGAGTATGGTGAAGAGGACGAAGAGGATATCCTCGTTGGCGACGATGAAGGCGACGGAGATGGGGAGGATGATTTGTGAAGCGTAAGGCGAAAGATGAACCGGAATCAATCCAGATGGCATCCGGCCCTTTGTTGTCCCAGGATGCCCGGCTCGCCGAAGTCGTTTTGTTTCTTGAGAATGAGCCCGTTTCCTTGGACAAGCTCCAGCGCATGACCAGTTTTTCCAAGGAGCAGGCGGAAAAGGCGTTGGCGGAGCTTGACGAACATTATAATCTCTTCATGCATGGACTCTCTCTTTCCGAGAAATCCGGAGGCTGGCAGTTCATTCCTTCCGGGGATTTGCATGACCGCCTGCGTGGTTGCTATGGTAAGAAGGTCGATCGCCGGTTGTCCCGTGCCGCGTTGGAGACGCTTTCCATTGTCGCTTATAGCCAGCCAGTAACAAGACGTGAGATAGACAATATCAGGGGTGTCGCTTCCGATACTATCGTCAGGTTGTTGCGGGAACGGGAATACATCAAGGTGGTGGGGCGCAAGGATGTTCCTGGACATCCTTGTCTGTACGGAACGTCCAGGAAATTTCTTTTTGAGTTCAATCTTCCGAGTATCAGCGCGTTGCCTAAGTTGTCGGAAATCGACCGCGCTCGCTTTGACAAGGATGAAGATGAGGAGTTGTTTGATGAAACTTGAATATCCCATACGCTTGCAGAGTTATCTGGCGAAAAGCGGATGCGGTTCTCGCCGTTCCTGTGAGCAGCTGATTTCCAGCGGCAGGGTGAAGGTCAATACGAAGCGGGTGACGGAGCTTGGGACGAAAGTCACTGAAGAGGATGTCGTACAGGTTGACGACCAGCTTGTCGAGCCGAGTGACCGTACCTATTATTTCGCGTTGAACAAACCGAAGGGATATGTCTGCACAAACTATGATCCCAACGAAGATCGGTACGCCCGCGACCTGATAGACATACCGGATAGGAACCTTCTGTTCCATATCGGCCGTCTGGACAAGGAGTCCACAGGCCTGATCCTATTCACAAACGATGGCGATGTCGCTCAGAAAATCATGCATCCTTCCAATGAAATCGAGAAGGAATACTTGGTGAATACTGGCGATACCATCAGGAGGGAGGATATGGAGGAGGCTTTGCGGGGCGTCTATATCGATATCCCGAAACCTTATCGCATCAAGCGGTTTGAATTGCAGACGAAACGGTGGGCGAGGATTGTCCTGACGGAAGGCAAGAACCGGGAGATCCGCAAGATATTCAGTTACTATGGATATGACGTGAAGCAGTTGACCCGTGTTCGCATCGGTTGCATTGAATTGGGCGACTTGAAACCCGGTGAATACAGGCAACTGACGAAAGATGAGGTTGCCGCGTTGTTGAGCGGTGCCCGTGAGAATCCGCGAACAAGAAAGCCCGCTCCGCGAGTTCCTAATAGGAAAACAGGGAGAAGGGCGACTTCCTCCAGCATGGAAAACGCTATGAATACGGAAGAGGGAACTCGCTGATGGTAGTCGCTATTGATGGTCCTGCCGGCGTAGGCAAAAGTACGATAGCCAAGATGATAGCCGATCGCTGCGGTTTCTATTATCTTAACTCGGGCAGTTTCTATAGGGCGGTCGCTTGGAACTATCTGCGTAAGTACGGAGAGCCTGCTGATCGCGAAAAAGTGCTGGCCTCCGCCAAGGCGATCCGTTTTTCCATCGTCGAGGGGCGTCTTTGTGTCGATGGCGTGGATGTCGAGTCGTTCCTGCATACTCCCGCCGTGGATCTATGGGCGTCAAAGGTTTCTGTCGATCCCGCGGTCAGGCAGGTGGTGAACAAAAACCTGTACGAAATGTCGAAGGGCATGGATGTCGTCGCCGAGGGGAGGGACATCACCACTGTGGTTTTCCCTGATGCGGAATGCAAGTTCTATTTCGACGCTTCTCCTGAAGTACGGGCCAGAAGGCGTCTGGAACAGCATCCTGGCGGGCTTCAATACGAGAGGGTGCTGAAAGAAATCGTCGAACGTGATGAAATCGACCGGAACAAGCCTGTCGGCGGGCTAAAGATTGCGTCGGATGCCTGTTATATTGATACCTCATACTTGACCATTGAGCAAGTTTGTGAGAAAGTGGTTACTGCTATATTTGCGCGTAAAACGCTTAGTAATAGGAAAAATTAGGATCAGGAGAAATCAAGTGGCTGAAGAGAAAGAAATGGAAGAAAAGAAAACCGACATGCAGATGTTGCTGCAGGAGGAGTATCTTAAATCTCTTGATGGAATCGAAGACGGTCAGCTCGTTACCGGTACTGTAGTTCAGGTCAACAACGAGTATGTGTTTGTGGACGTCGGTTATAAATCCGAAGGGCGTATCCCTCGTGACGAGTTCACTACGATTCCTGAGATTGGCGACCAGGTCAAGGTCGTCATCGTAAATAAAGAAGGGAAGGGTGGACAGGTCGTCGTTTCCAAAAAACGCGCAGATGTGAAAGAACGTACTGACGTTCTCAAGGCCGCCGCTGAAGCCCGTACTCCCGTTGAAGGCAAGTTCGTCAAAGTTATCAAAGGTGGCTTTGAAGTAGACCTCGGCGGAGATTACAGAGGATTCTGCCCGCTGTCCAAGGCTGATGTCGTCCGGGTTGAAGATCCTGAAACCCTGATTGGTATCACGGACTATTTCGTCATTGACAAATTCCATGGCGGCACGAAGCTCAAGAGCGTCGTTTCCCGTCGTGAATACCTTGAAAAGAAAATCAAGGAAAATAAAGAGAAATTCTTCTCCACAGTCCAGATCGGAGACGTCGTTGAAGGTGTTGTTAAATCCTTTACGTCCTTCGGTGCGTTCATCGATCTTGGTGGTTTCGACGGTCTGCTCCATATCAATGATATGAGCTGGGGACATGTGACCCGTCCGAAGGATTTTGTGAAGAAAGGGCAGGTTGTTCAGCTTCGTCTGATTAACATCGATCCTGAAACCCAGAAGATCAATCTCTCGCTCAAGCACATGCAGGAAGATCCTTGGACCACTTTTGAGGAGCGGTATCATGTCGGTGATATCGTCAAGGCTCCTGTGACCAAGCTGACCAGTTTCGGCGTGTTCATTGAGATCGAGCCTGGAATCGAAGGTCTTGCTCATATTTCCGAACTCTCATGGACGAAGCGGATCAACAACCCCAAGGAAGTCCTGGATATCGGCGATGTCGTTGAGGCGAAGGTCCTCGGCTACGATCTGGACAAGAAGCGGGTGTCTCTCGGTCTTAAGCAGCTTGAACAGAATCCTTGGGATACTATTACGGAAAGGTATCCTGTCGGGATGACGCTTTCCAAGCCGGTGGTCAAAATCACCAATAGCGGCGCTTTCGTCAACCTTGAGGAAGGAATCGACGGTTTCCTCCATATCGATGATATTTCGTGGACCAAGAAGGTAAAGAACATGTCTTCCTTCTGCAATGAAGGCGATGTGATTGATGTCGTGGTCACGAAAGTCGAGCCTGAGAACCGCCGTATCCGCCTTGGTGTCAAGCAGCTGGAGGGGAATCCCTGGCAGACACTCCGGCATGACTACCCGAAGTACAGCACCATCAGCGGCGAAGTCTCCAATGTGACTGATTTCGGCGTGTTCGTAAAGGTGCTTGGTGGAATTGAAGGACTGATCAGCAAATACAACCTCGTTGGTCCTGATGAGGAGTATACCGATGCCGTGCTCAGCAAGTTCAAGGTAGGTGACCCGATTACCGCCATGATCGTCGAGTGCAATCCGACTACTCAGAAGCTCTCCCTTTCCATCAAGGAAATGGTCAAGCGTTCCCAACAGTCCGAAATTGCGAAATACATCCAGGACGATGAGGATGATGGCGACACCTTCACCTTCGCTGATCTAATGCGCTCCAAGGATGAAAAATAAAACGTTCTAGCTATAGAGGCGGCTATCTAAATATAGCCGCTTTCTAGTATTAATCCTTGAAGCGGAGATGATCGAAATGAGCAATAAAAAAGAACAGAAGGAAGTTGCGACGAAAAGCGAAAAGATGCAGAACGGCCTTTCCAATTTCATTATTGGCAATCGCAAGTTGTTGATAATTATTGGATGCGTCCTCTTGGCTATCTTGGTTGCTTTGGGAGTAGTGCTGTATGTGAACGACAGGAATCTGGAGAAGCAGTTTGCCCAGATTGATTCGTTGCAAGCAGCGTACACGTCCTTGATGGCTGAAGACGCATCGGGGGAAGGCTATCAGGAAAAGCTGGACTCGCTGATTGCCGGTATGAAGGCTTTATCTGTCTCTGGTGGCAAGAAATATCCTGGTGCCCGTGCTGAATATGCGTTGGGGCTTGTGTACTGGGATCAGGCCGACTACCAGCAGGCGATGGAGGCGTTCCTTGATGTGCATTCCCGTATGTCCGGCACTTATCTCGGTTCCTTATCGTTGTTCAATGCCGGAGCTTGCGCTGAAGAGCTTGGCGATGATACCAAGGCGATTGAGTACTATCAGCGGATTTGGGACGATTACGGCAATCAGGCCGCGGAAAGTCCGAAGGCGTTGTTTGGTATCGCTCGTTTGAATGAAAAGGCCGGTAATACTGAATTGGCACAGGCTACGTTCCAGCAACTCGCTGATGAATTCCCGTCATCGGAATACGCTAAACTAGCGCAAAACCGCTTGCTTCTCCTGTAGGGCCGGCGATGAAGCGGTTTTCCGCTTCACTGAGAGAGGTCTTGTATGAATGACAGACGCCAAAGGTATAGTTTTAGTTCTAGACTATCAAAAAGGGCGTCTGTCTTTGTATTTCTGTGTGTGTTCGCTGTGGTTCTTATGGGATGTGGAATTCCCCAGTGGTTTTATGTGTATGATTCTACCACGGACTACATCTGGAGCTTTCTGCCTCACGATGATAAGAGCTACTATACATTTAAGCTCAATTTTACAGAATCCGCCGCATCCTCATTGAGTAAGGTTCATTCAGAGACTTCGCCTTCAATCATGTTATTCTATATCATCGATGATGTGGTGCAGCTGTCAAATTCTTCATCGATCATATCGGCGTTTCGGACTACATACAAGTTGAGTGGGGCAGGTGCTTCGTTGTCGGCATCTTCTGAAGACGGCAGTGTCCTGTCCGTTACGGATTCTTCCGACAGTTCTGTGAAATATAAACTGTTCCCGTTCCAGTTCGATAAGAAGGTCGTCGGAAATCCTGGTTATCTGATAAATCCTGGTCCGGGAAGCCTGGGCACAGGAGACAAGACCTCGCTTTCCGCATATCTCGAAATGAATGCTTATAACTACGACCCCGATGACACGACGGTTCCTAAGAGATCGTTTACCTTGTACAAGGATTCGACAAAAGCTAGTTCTTTAGGGGCTGTATCCCGATGGAACGGCGAAGATTTCTATTTTCGGCGTTCAGATATCGATAGTCTGACCGACATTGAAAAAACGGACTACAATCTCATTACTGGAGGAAGCGCGGATGATATCTATCTCCATATTTTCGCCACCTTCAACGTTTCTCCAACTGTCAGTGCGGATGCCTTCAACAATATCTTCTGGGGTACTTTGCAGTATGTCGGAAGTATCAAACTGACTCCCTAATGCGTACGATAACAATGTAAAAATGAATATATCTTTTACTATATATAATATATATTCTGTCTACTAGAATTTTTATATATTATTATAATATAAAGAATTATTACAATCTACTCCACGGTGACAGACTTGGCCAAATTTCTCGGTTTGTCAGGATCATTCCCTCGTTGGATTGCGCAATAATACGCATACAGCTGGCAAGGAATGATTGACAGCATCGGAGTGAACTGGTCCGCTACCAGCGGAAGCCGTAGCGTCTCGTCGGCTGTCTTGTCAAAGAAATCAACATCGTCGAACGTTATCGCAAGAACGGTAGCGCCACGGGCTTTCACTTCCTTCATGTTTGAATCCATCTTGTCGAACAAGTTGCGCTGTGTGCAAAGTGCGACTACCAAGGTTGAAGCGTCCACCAAGGCGATTGGCCCGTGCTTCAATTCTCCCGCGGCAAAGGCTTCGGAATGCGTATAGCTAATTTCCTTGAGCTTGAGTGCGCTTTCCAAGCTGATTGCATAGTCAAACAGACGTCCCATGAAAAATACCTTGGTCTTGTTGAAATTCCTGGCTGCGAAACGCTGGATATCGTCCTGCATGTCGAAAATCTTGGCTGCGGCTTCAGGGATACGCTCCAATTCCTCAAGCCGACGGTCAAGCTGATCGGCGGACAGATGGCCGCGCAAACTGCCCAGCTTCAATGCAATCAGATAGAGACAGCTCAACTGAGTCGTGAAGGCCTTCGTCGACGCGACGGCGATTTCAGGACCGGCCCAAGTATATAGAACGGAATCGGCTTCCCGGCTCAATGTGGAACCTACGACGTTTGTGATCGCCAGAATCTCAGCGCCTGAGCGTTTTGCCAGCCGCATCGCCGCCAAAGTGTCGGCGGTCTCGCCGGATTGACTGATTACGATGAAAATGTCCTTCTTTCCACAGATGGGCTGTCTGTACCGGAATTCGCTTGCTATGTCAACTTCGACGGGAATCCGTGCGAAATGTTCAAAGACATATTTTCCAACGACGCCCGCATGCCATGCCGTGCCACACGCAATGACGAATATTCTACTATCTGGAGCGCACCACCGTTCCCAGTCCTTCACTTCGCGCAAGCTGACGGTACGTAACCCGGTATTATCATCAACGACGACCCGGGAACGTATCGTATCGGTGATCGCCTTGGGTTGCTCGTGGATTTCCTTGAGCATGAAATGTTCATAACCGCCCTTTTCGGCTGCTGCGACATCCCAGTCGATATGGACGACCTGTTTGTCTATTCTGTCGCCGTCTTCGGAATAGTATTCAACATGGTCGCGGAACAGCACTGCTAGTTCATAGTCGTCAAGATAAGTCACATCCCGGGTGTGTGCCAGAAGCGCAGGAACATCCGAGGCTATGAAACTGCCATTTTCTCCATGTCCAACGACCAGCGGGCTGTCCTTGCGGGCTACGATGATTCTGTCCGGCTCGTCTTCACAGATAACGCCGAGTGCATATGAACCTTCGATTCTCAGCATTGTCTCGCGTACCGCTCGCAACAGGTCTCCGTTGTAATGGAAGTCGATTAGATGCGCGACGACCTCTGAATCGGTCTGACTACGGAAAATCACGCCATGGTTTTCGAGCCATTCACGAAGCTTCGCATGGTTTTCAATGATTCCGTTGTGGACAATGGCTATATTGCCCGAAACATCGGTATGAGGATGCGAATTGATATCGCTTGGTTCTCCATGCGTCGCCCAGCGGGTATGCCCGATTCCGGCGGTTCCCTGGATCGTTTCATGGACAAGGAGTTCTTCAAGTTTGGCCAGCCGACCCTTCGTCTTCCGTACCTTGATGACTCCCTGATCCAATACGGCGATTCCCGCGGAATCGTACCCCCTGTATTCCAGTTTCTTCAAAGAATCCAGCAACAACGGCGTGGCTTGCTCTATACCGATATAACCGACAATTCCGCACATGCCCGTGTCCTCCTGAGCCTCTTGAGAGTTCCTTCCCCATTCCAATACACGAGATGCTATCGATAGTATCAAATTCAGTTGGTCTCATGCTATGGCGAATGAGGAAGATTCAATACGTTTTTTCAATAAATCTGATAATTTCCAGAAAATCCATGTAGTAGGAAAGCCCTGCGGAGAAAAAGATGACTTTCGTTTGTATTGGAACGGAGTGGACCTAAAAAAGGACCGTTGCGTAGAGTCTCTATGCATGACTCTCTCCACAACGGCCACAAAAAAAGTATCTTGTACACACCAACACCATACAGTACTGAACAGGACGCCGAAGTCTCCGGTATTTTTATTTCTCCGACCTAGATCCTGAGCAATGCTTCGGCAATGGAGAAATAGATGACCAGACTGCAAGCGTCGACAATCGTTGTAATCAACGGCGCCGCCATGATCGCCGGGTCGAGTTTGCATTTTTTCGCTATGATCGGCAGTATCCCGCCGATTGTTTTCGCCATGAGAACCGTAGCGTACAACGCCAACGAAACCGTCATGGACAGCATCCAGTCGCCGTTCTCCGTAATCATCAACCGAACGAAATTGACGCCCGCCAATAAAAATCCCACGATGACGGCGACTCGTATCTCCTTCCAGAGTACGGTCAGCAGGTTTTTCGTCGAAATTTCATTGACCGCCATGCCTCGAATCACCAGCGTGGAGCTTTGACTGCCGGCGTTTCCGCCGGTATCGGTGAGCATTGGAATAAATGTGACCAATATCGGCAGGACGGAGAAGGCCGCCTCGTAGTGGCCGAGGATTTTTCCAGTGATCATACCGCTGACCATCAGCACCAGAAGCCATACTATGCGATTTTTCGCCAATGAAAATACGCCTGTTTTCAGGTATGGCTTATCGCTGGGCGCCATGGCGGACATTTTCTCGAAGTCCTCTGTATTTTCTTCCTCGATAACATCAAGGACATCGTCGACCGTTATAATACCGACTAACCTGTTTTCTTGGTCGACAACGGGAATCGCAAGCAAATCATAACGACTGATGGTGTCGGCGACATTTTCCTGGTCGTCGTTGGTCCTGGCTGAAATAACATCCGTCTCCATCAACGTCTCGATTCGTTGATCGTCGGTCGCGAGCAATAGCGTTTTGACGGTAATCACTCCCTCAAGCGCCCTGTTCACGCCGGTCACATAACAGGTGTAGACGGTCTCCTTGTCCTCGCCCACCGTCCTGATGTGGTTGATAGCCCGCCCTACCGTCATTTCACGTTTGAGTTCGATGAATTCAGCGGTCATGATGGACCCCGCGCTATTTTCCGGATATCTGAGGAATTGGTTGATCAGTTGCCTGTCCTGGACGCTTGTATGCTTTAATACACGTTTAACGACACTGGCCGGCATTTCCCCCAGCATATCTACGGCATCATCGACCATCAGGTCGGACATGATCGCACGGAGTTCATCATCGGAGATGTTCGTAATCAGCTGTTGCATCTGCTCGGTCGAGAGATTGGAGAATACCTCTGCCGCGATGTCCTTGTCCAGCGTCCTGAAAACCGTAAGCGCCTGGTCGGCGGGGAGACTTTCGATGAAGAAAGCGATATCGACTTCCTGCATATGGGAAAGCTCCTGCTTGAGGGCGCGCCAGTTGCGTAAGGTGACATAGTCACGCAATAATCCGAAATTAGTTGCCATCTTCTTAGTTGAGACGAAGAGATGCGGTGGAATTCAAAAATGCAAGCCGAGACCCGCCGTCAGGCGGAAAAGGATGACCTTCTACTTAGAGGATCATCGGAAACGCTTGCGCAGTTGCCACATTTGTCCACGACTCATTCCTCCTGGTAGATTGAAAGTATACCTATCGTTGGTACCTAGTTAAGAAATACCTCTTTATCGCTTTTTTTTCAACCCGTTTTTGCGTATAGTGTCTGGCAGGAGTATAAAAATGGTTGATTACACATATGTCGAGGCTTCTGATTTCGATGGAGCGCTGCATAATCTATATGAGGTCGTCACATTGTTGCGTAGTCCTGGTGGGTGTCCCTGGGATCGTGAGCAACATTGCAAGGATGTCGTGCGTGCGTTGCAGGATGAGTGCTATGAATATCTTGACGCCCTGCAGGATGAAGAACCCGCGGAATGCCGGGAGGAGATTGGGGACGTATTGATGAACCTGTTCCTCTTGCTTCGCATCCATGAGGAGCAGGAGGATTTCAAGCCGGTCGATGCAGTCAATGAAATCTGCCGGAAGCTGATTCGGCGTCATCCCCATGTCTTTTCTACGGAGACCGTCGCTGATAGTTCTGAAGTCCTGACGCTCTGGAACAAGATCAAGGAGGATGTTGAAGGCAAGAAGGCATCTGAAGGTGATTTCTTCAGCCGCGTTCCGAAAAGCCTTCCCCCTGTTGAAGAAGCTTGGGAGATTCAGAAGAAAGTCAGGAAGGTGGGCTTTGATTGGCCGGATACGCAAGGCGTTATCGACAAGGTGTGCGAGGAACTGGACGAGGTGCTTGACGCTCTCAACGCAGTCGAGCCGGATCAGGAGCAGGTTGAAGAGGAAGTGGGAGATTTGTTGTTCGCCGTAGTAAATCTTGCTCGGTTCCTCAAAGTATCGCCCGGCAATGCATTGCACCGTTCAAACAGAAAATTCCGCGCCAGGTTCAACTTGCTTGCACAAAAGTGCGGAGATCGGGGAATCGAGCTGACCAAGGAAAATTTCTCATTGATGGATGAGATATGGGACGAAGTGAAGCAAGAAGAACGGACCTCCCGCTGACACCGGGTCCCGGCGTCGCGCTATCGTCCCCCTATTGACGCTCCCTCATTTTGCGGAGGAAATATTCTCTGTACCCTGTATTCATGTCACCGGCGTACAGTCGCGTCCTCGTGATGTGGCAATGTGAACAGAGTTTGAATTTGTCCACCTCATTTCCGAACAGCAGTTTGACGAGGTTCTTTTCACCGAATATCTCTATGTGCCATGTTCCCGTTCGTCCGTCCTTTGTCAGCGCATAGTCGGATGTCCGGGGGCATACAACAAGAAGCCTCTCTAATGTCTGTTCTATTTCAGGGGCGGTGATATGTTCAATCGTAAAGCCGCTGCCGGCAAGGTGCTTCGCCAGCGTAGTCTTCTTGCCGAGGTCGAGGATCATCATGTCATTGATGATGAATCCTTCCGACAGGCTTTTCTGCAAACTCTCGCAAATATCCTGAGGGTCAGCCTCGTCAGGAAGGTTCAGTTCCGCCAGAAGAACCTCTTGGTCTCCCGACATTCCCACCGACAATGGGTTTACGAATTCCAGGCGGGGTTTCGGGTTGTAGCCTTGCGTGAACAGTACGTTCAATCCGCTTCGTTGAAAGGCCATCTCAAAGATTCTCATGGCCGAGATGTGGCTGATGTACAGCGCCCTGCCCTTCTTTCTGTAAGTAAAGAGAACTTGGCGTTCCACGCCTTCCGGTACCACATGCTGGTTATGCTGTATCTGTTCGTCTGATTCATGGGACTCCCGTAGGCTTTGAAGAACAGGATCCCTCCCGTCGATATCTTGAATCTGGGCGTATTTGCCGCATACGCCGCATTTGTGATCGCAATCGGCTGTACATCGCGTGGTCAGCAACGCATCCTTCGCCCGGAGGTGTTCTTGTTTGAGAAAATCCTTTCCGACACGCATGGAAACATTGTCCCAAGGTAATGGTTCATCTATGGAATGTTCCGTGAAGATGAACTGCTCTGGATCATAATCCATCTCTGCTATCGCTTCGCGCCAAAGCTCCTTTTTGAGATGCTCGTCCCAAGCGTCAAGCCTGCATCCTTTTTGATAGGCTCGTTCAATCAGCTCGCAAGTCCGTTCATCGCCGCGGCTGATCAGTCCTTCGATATAGCTGATATCAGGTTCATGGTACGACACTTTGCAGCCGCGGACCCTGTCGCAGATTGCACGCTTGATTGCGCGCAGATGTTCTCCAGCGGCTTCTGGACGCAATTGGGCGTTCCACTGGAACGGCGTGTGGGCCTTGGGGATGAACGTACCGATGTTGATGTTCATCTGGATGCGCGTCGAGTCGTATATCTTGCCAAGGAAATCGACCATCGCCTGCTGTTCACATTCCTTGTCAACGAACGGAAGTCCGACCATGAAGTAGAATTTCGCAAGCTTCCAGCCCCGTCGTTTCGCTTCCCTGATGATATCGATGACTTGTTCCACCGGTACTTCCTTGTTGATGGCATGCTGCCATTGGAGCAATGGGGTCTCAATCGCAAACGTCAGTCCGCTTTTCCGCACTTCCGACAACTGCTCCAGAATACCAAGGGAAAAGGAACTCACCTTGAGGCTTGGCAAGGAAAACGAAATGTGCCGTTGTGCGTAACTGGCGTTCAGCTGTTCGATCAGCTCCTTGATATATGGATGGTCGCCGGAAGATAGCGATGAGAGCGTCACCTCTCGATAGCCGAACCCATGGACGTTCTGTTCAACCTGAGCGGAAATCGTTTTGTATGATTTCTGCCGATAGGGTTTGTAGTATTGTCCCGCATGGCAGAACCGGCAGCTGTTCGGACAACCTCGCATGATTTCTACGACGCCATTATCCTGAGCCACCTTGAAGTTCGGTACGACATAATGCTGATAGAGGTGGTTGTCCTCAGCTTCGTCAGCGAAATGTGCATCAACTGCGCGCAGAGCTAGATTCCTGCCAGGGTACCAGAGAAAATCGAACTGTTTCAAAGCGTCTATCCGCTCTTGCCGTGAAGCATTTCTCAGTTTGCAGGCCCTCAGCGTTTTTGCCACCTCAGTCAACCCATTTTCAGCCTCTCCGATATATACGAAATCAACAAAGCGGGAAAACGGAAGCGGATTTGTTGCCGCAGGCCCCCCACAAATGATAATCGGCGCGTCATCATTGCGATTCTCCGCATGCAGGGGAATTCCGCCCAGATCGATGACTTGCAGGATGTTGGTGGCGGCAAGCTCATAGCCTATGGAAATGCATAGGAGATCTAGGTTTTTCAACGGAATATGGCGGTCAAGCGTATACAACGGAATATCCCGTTCTCGAAGCAACCGCTCGAAATCATCCGCCACAGAAAATACCCGGTCGCAAAATACATGTTCGTCCCTATTCAAGATATCATATAGAATTCTGACGGCATTGTTCGACATGCCTATCTCATAGAGATCCGGAAAGCATATCGCGGTCAGAAAGTCCACATTGGAAAGCTCCTTCCGTCCATAGTGGTATTCTCCACCAATGTATCGAGCCGGGTTCTGTATCTGTAGCAAGGCGTCTTCCAGCCTATGCGCAATGTCCAAGGTTGTATGTTCGGCAAGTCCGTTCATCAGTATCACTCCAAATGATTTCAAATCATAATGCGGCAAGCCGTCCTTGCGCTGTAATGTTGCCATTCAGTTTGACGGCTTCGTTCCAGAAACGTCTGGCAAGCACCTTCTGTCCACTTGCAGCGTACAAGTCTCCAAGGCAGAGCGCTACAAGTGAAGCGTCCCGGACGTCCTGGTACAGACCACTGTCATGGACCAGCTCCCCGACAGCGAGCAATATGCCGCCGTCGCTACGGAAACGGACGAGTTCGACCGCTTGTGCATAGGTCGATAGGAAGAGCGCCGCATCCTCTTGCGCAAGTCCATCGAACCACATTTCAAGACTCGCGGCAAGAAGAGAAGTGGCGGCCTTGGCATCTACCGCCAAAAGGCTGAGCGGCTTCGGTGTGAGCGTTGTCGCCAGCAAGTCATTCAAAACTTTGTCCGCCTGTTCCTGTTCATTCGTAGCAATCAACGCTTTATACAGTTCCATCCTGCTTTTTTGCGTCCCCTGTCCAATATCCTCAAGCTCGTAGGCGACGGAAACTACCTGCTGGTACTTCTGTGTTTGCGTAGCGACATCCAATAGGGTGCGCAGGGCGAGTGGCCGCCCCTCGTCGTTTTCCGCCGCCATGGCGAGATACAGCTCAAGACAACGGGACGACTCATCAGGAAGTCCTAGGAAAGACGCTGAGACACCCTTGTAGAGCAGGTATCCACATTGCAGGTCCTGGTGCAAGTATTGCGAAGCCATCTCCATCGTCCCGGCGTAATCTCCGGCCGAGAATACTTCATCGAGTTTTTTCAGGTTTGACGCAGTATGCGAACAAGAGGAGAGGCAGACGATAAGGCTGAAGAAACAAAAAAAGGAGAACAACATGAGTACCGCCCTCTGTCGAAGATGCATCGTCATGTCGTTCTCCTCATATACATCAAAAAAGAGGCTCGCCATAAGCCGGGTTCTGTCGTGGGCGATCATCTATCCACTGATCCTGTCTCCAGAATCCTCCAGCAGTCTACCCGCAGGCTTGAGCGGACCACCCGACCTGCTGCTTGACTTTGCTCCTGACGAGGCTTGCCCTGCCGTCCCTGTCACCAGCGACGCGGTGAGCTCTTACCTCACCTTTTCACCCTTGCCTGCCGAAGCCGGCGGTATGTTTTCTGTGGCGCTTTCTATAGCGTTGCCGCTCCCGGGTGTTACCCGGCGTCATGTCCTATGGAGCCCGGACTTTCCTCATGCGGCATTATGCCGCATGCGATCACCAGGCGTGCCTCAAATGCACCTAGATAAAATCGTCGAATTCATCCTTGTCGACGAAATCGGCAAGACCGCCTTCCTCGATTTCAACATCGTCATGCTTGATGAACTGCGCCTCCGCACCTTCAAATGTTTCATCGAAATACAAAATTCTGCTACAATACGGGCAGAACTCAATATCTTCAGCCTTTCTGACGTCGTTGACGAACTGAATAGGCAACGTCATGTGGCATCCTTGACACACAAGTCCATGGATGGGAACGATACCCTTGCCGGCCTTGTTCTTGATGATCCTCTCGAACTTGAAAATCAATTCATCACTTAAGCCTGGAGTCAATGCATCGCGCTGTCCCTGCAATGACGTAAGTTCCTGTTCCTTTTCTGCGATACGGGCGTCCTTCTTTTCAGTCTCAGCCTTGACCTCTTCCTGCTGATACGCCATCAGGGCTTCCTGCTCTTCAAGCTTCTCATCCAGTTCTCCGCAGTATTTTTCCTTTGCCAGAAGGCTCTTGCGAAGCTGCTGCTCTTTGGCCGCCGCATCCTTTATCTCTTTCTCTAGCGATTCAAATTCCCGCTGAGTCGTAATCAGCTCCATCTGTTTCTCGGAATTTTCCCTTGAATGTTCCGCATCATCAAGCTGGATGCGCAGGCTCTTCAAGTCATCCTTTGCCTTTTCGCTCTTCTCATGCAGTTCAAGGTACGCCTTGTTGGTTCGAGTAAGCAGCTCCTGCTTGGTCTCCAATGCCTGGGGAATCTCCGCGATTTCCGCTTCGACCTCGAACATCTTGGCAAGGACCTCCTGAAGGTCACGAAGTTTTTCAAATACTTCCTGCATCATATTCTCCTGGTGATTATTTAAATGAAATCCTTAAGTCTTCTACTACGTTTAGGATGCCTCAGCCGCCGCAAGGCCTTCGCCTCGATCTGTCTGATACGTTCCCGCGTTACTTCAAAATACAACCCTACTTCTTCCAATGTCAATGAGTAACCGTCGTCAAGACCGAATCTCATCTTCAGAACTTCCTGTTCACGCGCCGGCAATGTAGCCAGAACTTCACGAAGCTGTTCCTGCAACAAGGTGAAGGCGGTCTGTGTCGCCGGATTCTCAACATCCTTGTCCTCGATAAAATCGGAAAGCAACGAATCCTCTTCCTCGCCTACCGGTGTCTCCAAGGAAATCGGCTCTCTCGCCACGTTCTTCACGGCCTTGACCTTCTGCGCGGTCCATCCGAGCTTTTCAGCGACTTCCTCATCAGTCGGCTCACGACCCAGGCTTTGCATCAGCATTCGGCTTTCCCTGACGACTTTATTGATTTGTTCAATCATGTGGACAGGAACGCGGATTGTCCGGGCCTGGTCGCTGATGGAACGCGTAATGGCCTGCCTGATCCACCAAGTCGCATAAGTTGAGAACTTGTATCCTTTGCGGTATTCAAATTTTTCAACGGCCTTGATTAAGCCGATATTGCCTTCCTGAACCAAGTCGAAGAAATGCAAACCACGGTTGGTGTATTTTTTCGCTATGGAAACGACGAGACGGAGGTTGGCCTGTATCAAGCGGTCCTTCGCGCTCTTCATCATCACTCTGCCACGTTTGATTTCCTTCGCATGTTCCAGGATGACATCGCAGGATTCCTCGAATTCGTACTCGATGTTCTTCAGTTCTTTTTCAGTGAGCTGGATATCCCGTATCTGGTCCTTGATTTCATCGGCGGAAAGCTTCAGCCGGTCTTCAAGGACATCTCGCTTCGAGGGAGTCACAAGATCACGTCCCATCTGGCGCAGCTCCTTGGAACAGGAAACGCCAAGACGGCTTTCAATCGCGGTCTTCTTCTCTTTCAGGGCGATGATCTTCTCCTCCGCGTTGACGAACTTGTCGGTGAAGCTTGTGATTTCTTCCGGTTGCAACTCAACTTTGGAAAGCTTCTTCAGCAATGTCGCCCGCCTTTTCGTGAGGTTTTCGTCATGCAGGACATCCTCGCCGCTACTGATCATCGACTGTTTCTGAGCGATATAATTCCTCAGGGGAGTCTGTACGTCCTTCAATTGTTCTTTATAGTACTGGGAATAACGTTTCTGTTCATTGATCAGGTCCTTGAGGTCCTTCGCGGAAAACTCCATCTCGGTTTCGTCTACCTTGATATTGAGTTTCTGGAGAATCTCATTGAAACAGGTAACCATGATCCCGCTCTGCTGAATCACATCCTTGATAATCCGGGAGCCTTCCTCCATTTTCTTGGAAAGCTCCACCTCCTGTTCCGCGGTCAACAGGTTCTCGCGGCCGATTTCTCTAAGATAGAGCCGGATAGGATCGTCAATCGCCGTATCACCCTTGTCAGTACCGAGAATCGCACCATGACGGACATGCTCGACATCGGCGTCCCGGTCAAGTGCGTCAAGATCCATGAAGCCGTCACGGCCGTTGTCAAAATCGCCACCTTGGTCATCGAAAGCCAATGCCTCCTTGCCCAAAGAGGCGCCGTCGTCTAGTTCCTGCTCATCCTCGTCTTCGATTTCATCATCATCTTCAGGCTCTTCTTCGTCATGGGGTTCGAGCATTTTCGATTCATCATCGGGTCCGGGGATGTCTGCAAGGCCGAACAAATCATCAGCCTCGTCCTCCGGGACCGCAGAGATTTCATCGTCCGGCTCGTCGGCGTCTACGTCAAGTTCACCTTCATCCAAATCTTCCGGAGATGGTTCTTCGTCGAGATTGAAGGCGGTTTCCGCGACCGCCTCGTCAGGATCGGTTACTACCAGGATATCTTGATCGGCGAGGGTCTGGATAACTTCGTCAAGAGTTTCTTCTGAAAACTGGTCGGCCGGAATAGTCTTCTTGACAAAATCCTTTGTGACATGACCTACCCTCGCTGCTTCAGCGATAATTTCAGTGAAAAAAGGTTGAGATTCGATATCTAGCATCCGTTATGCATCCTTACCCTTGGGGGGTTGTCGTTTCCGCTGTGGAAGCGAGACGTCTTCTGGTTTCCGCGATATCTCGGTCGATTTCCTGCTTTTCAAGCAGCAAATCGATGATTTCAGAAGATTCACCGCCTTCACTCTCTGCCATTGTCAGTAAATTGACGTTGTTGCGCTGCCTCTTGAGCAATTTCCTCAAATGAATCCTATCGATCGATTCGGTGAGTACCCCTTGCGGGTTCGCCTTGAATTCCTCTGTTTGGAAACTGGCGGCCACCAATTGCCGTAATTGATCGTTCTGAATCATTTGAAGTACAACTTCGTCCGTTTTGCCGACTCCTTCCCTTGTAGCATCCTCCAGTACGCTGTACAACTCTACCGCGGCCCCGTCTTCAAGATCCTCAATCTTCAGGAGCCTGCGGAAACTCTCGAACAGCTGCCTGTTGTTGACTAACGCCAGCATGGCATACAAATCGAGCGTGGCCTTGGCGGGGTTCAGCGGCATTTCTTGCGGTGCGTCCTTCATGATGACACTAACCGACGAACTCACATCCCCCTTCTGCTGATAATCGCCAATAATAGTCGATTCGTCAACTTTCAGAATATCCGCGAGATGGCGGATGTAGCTTTGTCTCTCTATCTCAGAGTCGGTTGCATCTAAGTACGGTTTTACCGCGGAAAACACTGCCGATTTACCCTTGGGCTTCTGTATATCATACTGATTTATCGCATTCTGCACAAGATAGTCAAACCCTTGCAAGGAACGGGAAAGCGTCTGTTTCAGCGCATTCTCGCCTTGCTTCTCCACGACCTCTGAAGCATCCTTTCCCCCGTCGATGTGCAGGACGTAGTTCTCGAGACCAAAGGACTGGCAGATGACCAACGCTTTCCCCGTAGAGGCCTGACCTGCGCTATCACTGTCAAAAACAAGGTTGGCCCTGTCGCAATACCGCCGTACCAGCTTCGCCTGTTCGTTCGTAAAAGCCGTGCCTAACGGGGCCGCCGCTGTATCTATGCCACTCTGATGCATGGCGATGACATCGAAATTGCCTTCGCACAACGTGATTTGTTTTTTTGCTTTGAGTGCCGGCAACGCCTCATACATGCCGAACAGCACATGTTTTTTGCTATAGATCGGCGTGTCAGGGGTATTGATGTATTTGGGTGCACGTTCCGATCCTGATAAATCCCTGCCGCCGAACGCGACCGTTTTTGCCTGCCAGGTCCTGATGGGGAACATAATCCTGTCGCGGAACATGGGGAACTGTGTGTTCCTCTTGCTGAACAGGCCGCTGACCGCCAACAGTTCATCGCTGTATTTCTTCTTAGTGAGAAAATCATACAGCCAGACGGAATCCGCGGGCGCATAGCCCAACTGGAATTTCTCAATCATCTCACCGTTGACCTTTCTGCGTTTGAGATACTCGCGCGCATGAGCGGCTTGAGGGCTGTTGAGCAGGATATAATGGAACGACCCGGCGAGCCGTTCATAAAGTTCATAGAGTGCGTCAGCTTGGTTTCGATGCTTCTTGTCCTCTTCCGTTTCCTCCTGCAATGCCACGCCCGCTCTTTTCGCCAGCGCCTGAACCGCCTCCGGGAACGTCAGATGTTCCATCTCCATGACGAAGTCAAAGATAGAACCGCTTTTCTTACAACTGAAGCAGTGATAGAAACCTTTTTCCGGCAGAACACTGAACGACGGAGTCTTGTCTTCGTGAAACGGACATCTCCCCCAGAACCGATCCCCTTTGTTCGTGAGGGTCATGTATTGGGAAATAATATCGACGATGGAGAGACGGCTTTTTATTTCTTCTATGACCGATTCAGAATATTTCGCCATGTATACCCTATTGCATTTTACATCGTGGTAGGGTTTTAGTCTACCATTAGGGGCTCTTCGCCCCGGCGCATGGACAACAGGCGCTCAATCTCCCGTTTTGTATGGAGCCTGCCTTTGCCAATACCGGGACAGGACCTCGCCTCTTCGTCCCAGCTAGCCCGATCTTCCATGACGGAGGCCCAAAATGGATATGTCCGGCATTGCTCAGGCCTTGCATCGTATACGGAACACCCTTCTTCGGTGAGAAATATGCAATCGAAATTTTCCTTTTCCTTGAGACTGATGAGCTTGAAGGCTCCCATGTCGACCTTCCTGCAATAGACCTCAATGAAAGCTTCAAGTGCGAGGCCTGTCGTCTCTGCCATCCGGATGGCGTCTTTTTTTGAAAGAAATACATAACCAGGCTCACAGCTGCAACAATAGCGACAACCCGTACATTCGAACCGAAGTCCTTTTTCGTAGAAGCATCCCATGCCAGTCCTCTCAATCAAAAAAACGAAACGGACAAGAATCATACTTGTCCATGAACCGATAAAAAAGGCCTTCCTCATACGAAGAAGGCCTTTCGGATGGAGAGAGAAGGATTCGAACCTTCGAAGGCTGAGCCAACAGATTTACAGTCTGCCCCCTTTGGCCACTCGGGAACCTCTCCAGTTGTCAAAGACAAGCGTGAATTTAGCTGTTTTTGCTTTTTATGTCAACCCTCTGGGAAAATCTTATCAATGGTCTTGGAGAAGCATCCGTTTGAACCGTCCCAACTCGCAGCAGACGCTTGTATAGTTTTCGCCGCATATCCCAAGCAATTCATCCAGTTCCCTTTTCGCTTTGCGGTAAACAGCCGGCTGAAAATGTACCGTCACATATCGGGCTTTGCAAATCCTCTCATGATACATTTTGCAGAATTCCCTGATGGGCGCCGCTATGGAGAATACCCAGATCGGCGTACAGATCGTCACACAATCATATCGTTCAACGGGGATGTCGTTCTGGTTGATCGGCATGGGCCATTTGTGCATTCCGAACCGGCCGCACCACCAGAATCCCGCGGTTCCTTCCGTAAGTTCCTCAGTAGTCAGCTCCAATAGCTCGCCGCCGCAAGCATCCGCGACTTGGCGGGCGATTGCCCGGACATAGCCGCGTCGTGAGAAATACACGACAAGTTCCTTCGGGTTCTTGCCTATGTTCCGATAGATTTTTGACCGGGACTCCTCCAAAAAACGGTCCTGCTTGAAGGAAACCCAGCAGACATACCCGGTGACGGCCTGTGCCATGCCAAAGAAAAAAAAGGTGGTCGACATGAAGTTCAATGGGAAAATTACAAATTGGATGCAAATCCACGCCATAAGCGTAACTCCGAAAATCGTACCAAGAATGATGCCTGACGTCTTCTTCCTCAATAACAGGGCTGCTGCGACCAGATTTGTAATGCCGTTGACGCAGAGCAGCGCGATACCCGGAAATACATAGTCCTTGTACAGGTATTTTGACAACGGCAGCACTTGAAAATACGGCAGCATATCCTGCATCCCCATCGCGCTACCATCTGGCGCCACGAACATTCCTGTCGCACCCGCGACCGCTCCTATTCCGATGAACAAAGTCCAGAAAATCAACAGCCGTCTAGAAATAACATATCTTCTATTCATTTTGTCCCCCGTTTCCATGTTGATGACACCCCTCTGCATCCTTGCCATATAATTCGCTGAACTGTGTGATATGCCGGCTGATGATTTCAAGCGCTTCGGGTTCCCGTTCAGGGCGGTTGTCGCATAACGCAAGCAGGAGGAACACCGGACTGTAGAAATGAAAGGCTGCGATTTGCGGGTTCATGGTTTTGAAAAAACCTTGCCGCATGAATATTCCAAACACCGAGCCTTGGAACTGTATCGGCGCGTCGATGTATTGCTCGACGAACAACCGGGCGATTTCTGGATTCCTGAAACTTTCCATCGCCAGCAGACGCCGAAATCGTGAAGCATATGGGTCATGGAGGAAATACTGGAACAGGCTGTAGGCTGCGGCTACAAGTACTTCAATGTCCATAGTGGCATATTCGGAAGCGGAAATGGCTGGATCAACGCCTTCCAGGCTGTTCCTGTCGGCGAAATCCCGATAGCGAACGGCCATTTCCCTGAGCAACGACTCGAAGATATCACGTTTTCCCGCATAGTGCTTGTACAACGATGGAGCCTTGATGCCGAGTTCATTGGCGATATCCGACATGGTGACCGCTCCGTATCCCTTCTCAGCGAACAGCGTCAACGCAATTTCCAGTATTCTTTTTTTCGTTTCATTCTTCTTCATGTTGACGTCTCTAACGCGAATGCCCTTTTGGCTAATTTGCGTTAGCTAAAGTAGTCCAATCCCCATTCTTTGTCAACTATGGGACTGCGGTATTAATGGGATTTACATTCATACCCTGTAAAAATTGCATGGCTACCCCCGTTTCGGACTGTTTCAGGTGTGTGATGGAATCGATGGTACATGCGCTTCAGGGGAGAGCGTGACTACGGCAAGGGAACAAACGAGGCGTTGACGGGGACTTACGGTTTTGCAGGCGATTCCATGCAGGAGGGCTTCATGAACTCGGCATAAAAAAAACTACCGCAGCCCCATGATGAGTTGCGGTAGTTCCTTCCAGCCACCTGTCAGATTCGAACTGACGACCCCGAGATTACAAGTCACGTGCTCTGGCCAACTGAGCTAAGGTGGCGTACAAAGCGCACTATAGAGGGTACTGGCGACGAATGTCAAGATACCGTTCCTGAATGAACGTGGTTTTCCGTCCAGGAAACGGAGGCCAAAACTCTCATGCATGTCCCATCTGACGGCCCAGAAGGCACGCGGCGTGTCAGTTTCCGGCGACCGTTTCATAGGGCCATGAGGTTATGCCCCCGATATCATAGACCCTGGTATACCCCATCGCCACAAGTTTATTCGCGGCCTGCCTGCTTCTCACTCCGGTTCTACAGTATATCAGGATTTGCGCGTCGGGGTCGGGAAGCTCCTTTGGAGGAACGTCCTTGATTGTTTCATTGGGAATCAGTATCGCGTTTGGAATATGCCGCTCGGTGTATTCGGCGGAAGTACGGACGTCCACGAGCGTCGGCGGCGATGAAGAATCCAGCAAAGCCTTCGCTTCATCGGAAGCCAACGTATGATAGACGGCTTTTTCCGTCCGCGATATGTCTGACGCGCCGTTCTCCGCTGTTTTCGTCGAACATGCGATGCCAGTGAAACATATCAGGGAAATCCCCGTCAACGCCAACCATAACTTGCCTAGGTTCTTGCACATTCCTTGCTCCTTTGTCACGTATACCGTACCACGGTACCGGCGAGGAATTCAGTGATAATGTCACAGTACCATTTGCCATTCTCTCCTAACGGCTAATGGACATCCTGCGAATCGCCATGAGACCCTGTGCTGTCATCTGGTGAGGGGTTTCCGCCGTCCGGTGGGCGAGCTGCTACGCCTTTTGGGGCGCGAAATCCGGCCGGAGCTTCTCCGCGCCGTCCATATAGACCGGGACGGCGGGACGGTCCAGCGGCGAGTTGGTGACGAGCATGATTCTGACTACTCGTTCCAGCATTCCCGCGATCTCCAGTTCCTGCATGCAGAACAGAGGTGTCGTGATGGCATGTCCCCCATGGCGCAACCCCGTAGCTGGATTCCTGCTTGATAAATCTCCCGTCTGGGTGATTAAAATCATGGCTAATTGTGCTTCAGTCAGTTCATTTGCCTGCAGCAAGGCTTCATATAGTCTGTTTACAGCGCAGTCAATCAGTTCCGGCTTGTCCTCGGCAACTTGAACAGCGCCCCGCAATGCCACAAAAAGTGGCGATGAATCAACCTGTTGTTCCATTGTCATTTCTCCATTAGGAAATTACTATGCCGCCGGTGACGAGCTGATTGACCAGCTGCACTACGATCGAGCAGAAAAAGACCAACGCTATACGTATCAATGACAGGAGTATGGCGCTTACGGGAAGCACCTTGTCCTTGAGCCACGTAAAAAGACTACAGACGATGATGGCGAGTCCGAATGCGACGACAATCCAGGCTATGAACGTGCATATGGAAAGCAACGCATTGACAAACCCTTCCTGTATTGGAAAATACCCACAGGCGAAGAAAGCAAAGAGAAAAAATATATACAGCAACAGGAGATAGTTCTGTATTCTTCCCGAGAATGCCAGTACCCGACGTGTCCTCAACATACCCGTATGGTATCATGCAAGCCCGTCTAGGTCTATACGGCCACAACGGAAAAAAAGACAGGATCACCGTTAGCCCTGATGGTAACGGTACAGCGGTCGCAGCGATTGGAAAGGCTGATTTGAGTCGCATCGATCAGATAGTCCGAAACATCCCAATGCAATCCTTCCGTCGTGATTCTGGAACGGCCTGTCGCAAACGCGGGAACGACGCTGACCGTAGTGCCTGGAACAAGTCCTGTGAATGTCCTCACACTGTCTACGCGGTAGAGCGTTTCACAACGGGTGTACCATGCGACCGGCGGCCTGTATTTCAGAAAGAGGGACTGGATGGAAAGCAGATGATCGTACCGCCCTTCCCCGCCGCCCACGAGAATCCAGTCGGAACATCCTCTGTCGAACGCATGCCGCAATGCGACTTCCGTATCACTGTCCGCCTTGTCTCGCTCAAGCTTCAGATGCGGAAGTCTCAAGATTGCATCGACACACTGCGAGGAGTCAAGATCGCCTATGATCAAGTCCACATTTACCCCAAGACGTTTGGCGGTATCGAAACCGCTGTCGGCCGCACAGGTGAAAAATTCTTCCATACGCAGGTTCGATGGCAGGCCAATCGGGGCGCTGGAACCGGCAAAAATCATTGCTTTGCTCATTTTTCTACACTTTATCTTGCGAAATTTGCAATATCATCATACAGTATTACTACATCCTTCAAAAATGAGGTCGTAACAATATGCAAGAAATTAAAGAACGTCTACGTCGGGTCGGCGTTGGCCTGCCTGACATACTGATTCCCGCAGAGGGGATCGACCTGGAGAAATGGGCCGTCGTCGCCTGCGATCAGTATACATCGGAAAAGGACTATTGGGAAAGTGCCTCCGAACAAGTGGGGGATGCGCCGAGTACTTTGCGGCTGATTTTCCCTGAATGCTACCTTGAAGATCCTGAACCTCAAAAACGCATTGTCGCCATCAATAAAACCATGCAGGAGTATATCGACAGGGATATATTCACAACCTATAAGGATTCGTTTTTCCTCATCCACAGGACTACCGGCAAGGGACCTGGAAGATGGGGATTGATCGTCGCCCTCGATCTTGACAGATACGACTATGCAAAAGATTCCAGAAGTTTGATTCGTGCGACTGAAGGGACGATCCTGAGCCGTATTCCGCCAAGAAAGGAGATTAGGAAGAATGCGCCGCTGGAGCTTCCGCACATCATGGTTTTGGTCAGCGATGAGAAACGTTCCTTGATTGAGTCGCTTGCGGAGCGCAAAAACTCCCTGCGAGTCGCCTACGACACACCGTTGATGAAAAACGGCGGACATCTCACCGCATGGGTAGTGGACGGGAAACCTGAACTCGATTTGGTAGTGAATGCGCTGGAGACGATGTACGGCAACTTGGATCCCAAGAATCCTTTGCTGTTCGCCATGGGCGACGGAAACCACAGTTTTGCGACGGCGAAAAGCTGTTGGGAGGATATCAAAAAAACTTTGAGCGTGGATGAACGGGAAAAACATCCCGCCCGCTATGCGTTGGTCGAACTTGAAAACATCTTCGACCCCGGACTTGAATTTGAGCCGATCCACCGGGTTTTGTTCAAGACCAGGGCGGAGGATTTCCTGAATGAAGTCTCGCATTGCTGCGCATCATTCAGGACCTACCCTGTGGAAAACGTCGAGGAGCTTTTGAAACAAGTCAACGAGGGTGACGGGCAACGTTTCGGCTACTGCGATGAATCGGGGTTGAAGCTGTTCGTCCTGACTTCTCCTTGTGCGTCGATCGCGGCCGGTACGTTGCAGGTCGTCATCGACAATCTGCTTGCCGCGGGCAAGACGAATGTGGACTATATCCATGGCATCGACGTTACTTGCTCTCTCGGCGGGCAGCCAGGCAATATCGGCCTGTTGTTGCCAGACGTATCCAAGGATACGTTCTTCGACACCATCATAGCCGACAACGCCTTGCCGAGGAAGACCTTCTCCATGGGGGAAGCCCATGAGAAAAGGTACTATATGGAAGCTAGGAAAATCCGGTAGGGATTCAGCTTCGCCGCCAGTCAGTCTGAGAACGACCGACTAGACTCGATGCATCGAAAGCCCCTTGCCGGAGAACGACATAGGGGCTTTTTGTACAATCGACCAACGTGGACGCTACGGTACCCTGGTTCGCCGCTCCCCTGACCATGAGTTCAACCTTCCCGTCGAATTCTCCAACGATTTCCTCAAAACTCAGGAGCGCGGGTTCCCCGGAAGTATTGACGCTGGTGGAGTATATAGGCGCTCCACACCCCTCCAGTACGGCTTGAAGAAATGGATCTTCCGGCACTCGTACCGCGGTCGTCCCTCCCCGCTTGTCACGTATGATTGCAGTCAGCGGCGCAGGCCAGGTTTCCGCCAGACCCGCTGGAAGTTCACCCTGACAGATTTGTTGCGCCATGGAGAATGTCGCGAGCAGTATGAACGGCTTTGTTTCAGGGCGCCGCTTTACCATACGCAGGCGTGCTTCCGAAACATCGACAATACCGCTCAGGCCGTAGATTGTATCGCAGGGCAATACGGCCAGCTCTCCCTGTTTCAGTACCCGCACGGACGCATCGACCGCGGCCGGATCGGTACGGTTAATCACCAACGTCCTAAAACTCATAATACCCTCCCCTTTCATCCCCGTCCTTGCGGAATTTCCTGATACGCAGATGATGCGTCAGCATGGCGAGCAAAACGACGAACACCGCTCCGATGAGGGAAATACCAGCCAGAATCAACGTCGGAATTCCCTGATACACCTGTATGCCGTCACTATCGCTCCGAGATGGTTCGTTCATCGTTGGTCCGGTAGTCTGACCTTCCGAAAAATAGAACACTTGGTTGCCGTCCTGGTTGTAGCCAAGACGCAATGCGACATCCCTCAGCTCATCGACACTGTTGACCGATTCCTTTCGGCGTTCCAAGGAAAGCACTTGGAGACGGAGTAATTCTTCTTCGTGCAACTGTTGTTCAAGCTGTTTCTTCAATCCCAAATTCCGTAGATATCCTTGTTCGCCAAAGATACCCGATGAGATTGTAAAGAGAAAAACACTAGTAAATACAAACAATAACGTATATTTTCTTGTCATAGATGAACACAACAGATATAATGTCGTTAGAATGATGATAGTGTGCGCAAGGATTTGTGTAAACCCTAATACATATTGTGCACGCGTCAGGGATGGAGGATGCGCATGGCTGGAAAGAAGCATCATTACGGACGGCAGATACTGGTTACCTTGTTGGTTACCATCATTATTTTACTTGGACTCTCATTTGTTTTCGCTAGATTTCTAGTACCGTTGTTCAATGTCCATCAGGATCAGGTATATTCAGTTCTCATTAAACTGTTCCCATTGCTGATCGGTCTGGTTCTCATAGAATGCGGCGTACTGATTGCGAAAAGACGTGACGAGGATTATGCTGACCAGGTCGATTTGCTTCCTCCCAACGCATACGACAAGCCGTTGCATCGGCTTCCTGGGGACGATCCTGACCATGCGGTGCTTGCCGCCGGGCCTGAAATTGCGCAACAGGCGTCGCAGGAGGCGGTTGAACGGGAGCTGCCCGTTGAACCCTCCGAAGCCGGCCATATTGTCATGGCTCCGTCGGCTCCGGTCGTCGCGCCAGTCGAACCGAAGGTCATTATCAAGGAAGTCATCAAGGAAGTCCCCGTTGAGGTTCAAGTTCCTATCGAGGTTCCAGTCGCTGGAGAATACAAGCCGGAAGAGTTCGAAAATTCCTTCAATGTCATTATGGACCAAGAATTACAGAGTTCCATTGATATTGGCTATGACATTTCGCTGACGCTAGTGGAAATCACTGCGGGAGATAGGGCAGCCGTCTCCTCCTTGCTTTTGGATTCCACTCAGGAAAATTCCTATAGTTTCCTGTTGGACAACGGCAAAATAGCGATCATCCTCCCCTTCTATCAGTATGAGGAGGCGAGGAGGTATCTGCTGGAACTGTTGGATTCCTGCAAGAAGCAACTTGAAGGGACTGGCTTGCAGATGGGTTTTGCCAGCCGTAACGGCAGGGTCGTGGATGTCGATCAGCTGTACCATGAAGCGGAAGTCGCCTGTTCCCTCGCGGCGCAGGACGACGAAGTCATTGGCTTTGCAGAGAACATCGAAAAAGAAGCCTGATGCATTTGCATCTGACATAATGAACCGCCGGGATTTGTTTTTCTTGACAAAATTATCGAAGAGTCATGAGCGGAACGATGACTTGAATGACTTGTCATCGATGGCCCTCATAGTGGCGAGAATACCATCGAGGTGGTCGCATTCATGTTGTAATAGTTCAGACATGTCACCTTCGAGCCTTACCGTATGTTCCGTCCAGTCCCTGTCCCTATAGATTGCGGTGCACCTCGCATGTCGCATGACCCTGACCAACAAATTCGGAAAGGACATGCAGTCGTCCCAAAGCTCAAACATATCGTCATCCCCGAACAGGAGCCTCGGATTGATGAAAATCGTCTCGATACCATTGAGATTACGATAGACAACTCGTTTTTTAATACCAATTTGCGGTGCGGCGATAGCACGTCCCGCATGATACCGTTTCCTGAACGCCAGCAAGGTGTCGCGTAAATCTTCAACCCAGTCGTCAATCATGGGAACCTGTTCAAGAGTTACTTCACTGGAAGATTCATATAATGCAGGTTCACCTAACAACAATATGTCCCGTTGCATGCTTCAATCTTTCAGCGGTATGTCAAACGACATGCGGTCGCGTGTAAGAATCGTTCCAGGGAAAATCTTTCTCGCTTCCGTAACCAGGTCCTTAAGGTCACGGTCAGTATACCGGGGACTATAATGAATCAGTCCCATTTTCGCGACCTGCGCATCTTTCGCAATCATCGCGGCCTGGGTCGCGGTCATATGCTTCTTTTCAATCGCGCTGTCAATCAGGTCTCCGCCGAACATCCCTTCGCACAGCAGTAGGTCGGCATTGCTGACATGCTGTGCGATTGAATCAAGGTACAAGGTATCGGTGACATATGAAAACTTACGTCCCTGTCGACCGCCGCCCATAACCTGTTCCGGAACGATGACTCGGCCGTCGGGCAGCGTTACCGTGGAGCCGCTTTGCAAGCGTCCCCACATTGGGCCTTTCGGAACACCGAGCGCAAGCGCGTTCTCCGGATGGAACAGCCCCGGCCGTTCTTTCTCCCGCATCGTATAGCCGACACAGGGTTTCGTATGGTCGAGCTGGAACGCTTCAACAATGAACTCATCGGTCTCCATGACGATCCCCGGTTCAACGGTCCTGACGATGATTTCATAGTTGATGTACATGTCGAGAATCCGCCTGTTCGCATCGACGTACTCCTTGAGCCGTGGAGGCCCATAGAGGTATAGCGGTTCGTCCCTGTCGACCTGGCTGGAAAGCATCAGTATGCCGGGAAGACCGGTCACATGATCAGCATGCATGTGACTGATAAAGATGGCGGAAATTTTCTTCCACCTGATATTAAGCATTTTCAGCGAGACCTGGGTTCCCTCCCCGCAGTCGAACAGAAACAACTCACCTTCTCTTCTGACCATGGCGCTGGTGAGAAAACGACCGGGAAGGGGCATCATCCCGCTGGTACCAAGAACAAAGACTTCGAAATTCATGCCATTACTATAGCCTGTTTCGGGTATGAAATACCACCTCTACCGCAACAATTCCATCGGGGATATCTTTTTGATCCGGCGCAGGGAAAATTGTACGGAACACATCGATACCAGTATCAGGGCCGCGACAATGATCAACAGTTCCTTCCAAGGGATGATTACGGTGAAATCGAGCAGATACCAGGACAAAACAGGCAGCCTTCTGGCGGCCAGCAACGAAAGCAACGGTCCCATGTTGACGCCAAGCAACAGGCCAAGGGAAAGTCCGATGCATAAGGATGCGCCAGTCAGGGACAGGACGACTGCGAAGTAGATTTTTCGGATGATTCCGTCCGTAGCGCCCAAGAGCTTCATGGTTACGATGGATGGCTTGTCGTCCTGCATAAATTCCTGCGCGATGCTTGCTACGAAGAATCCTGCCAGCATCGCCACGACGATGAATACGCCGAGAATCATTTGCTGACTGACTTGAAGGTTCGCATACAGTGTGGGTTGCGCTTCATACCATGTACGGAAGATGTGCGGCTGTGCAACCAGCTTGCCCAGCCTGCCTTTCACTTCCGCCAAATCATCGGCATGCAGTTGGTCAACCAGAATCTCCACATATTGGCTTGACGCCGTGCCAAACAGGTTCAGCGCATATTCACGGTCGATAAAGCATAGCTGTTGATCAAGCTCCCGATAACCGGAATCAAATATGCCCGCTACCGTCACGAGAATCGGGCGCACTACAGTCGCGGCGGTATCAGGCACGACCATCAAGGCGAGGGTATCGCCCGAAGATACCTGCAACGCCTCCGCCGTCGCCGAGCTTACCAACATACCTTGCCTGCTCCCCTTCTGAATGCCATCGGATCGGACATGGAGCTGCGACAACCTTCCGGAAGTGAAATAATCGGAAGAAACCCCTTTGAGCCTGATCATCTGGGTTCCCGTGGTGGAATAAGCCAGCGCATTGCCTTGGACGACCCTGTGGATTTCCGCCACGCCGTCATCTTCCTCCAACGCCTCAAGTAAATCGTCGCCCGGCAATGACGACGTGAAAAGCTGGACATGCCCATTTGAAAGCAACGCATACTTGTCTATAATTCCTTTGATCATCGAGGATACGAACAGTTGGGCGACGACGAGAAGAATCATCACCAAGGTCAGCAACATGCCTTTTCCCAAGATTCTTCGACGAAGACGCGACGCCCGGTCTATTCCAAGGCGACGCAACACCCACAGGGAAGTCAGTTTACGGTTCACCGCAACACCTCGACTTTCCTGTGCTGCAACAATAGGACTCCATCGCAACTTTTTGCAAAACCACTGTTGTGCGTGACCAATAGCAAGGCGCAGCCTTCTTCCCTGACAAGGCCCAACAAAAGCTCTTCAACTTTGGCGGCATTTTCTTCGTCAAGGGAACCTGTCGGTTCATCTGCGAAAATCAATTCAGGGGAATTCATCATGGCCCGGGCGATAGCGACTCTCTGACGTTCGCCGCCCGACATGCTGTCCGGTCTATGGCCGGCTCTGTCCGCCACGCCTACCTTGTCCAGGAGCTCCATGGCGCGGTTGCGGATGCCTGCGCCATGTTCACCCGCGATCATGGCTGGCATCATGACGTTTTCCACCGCGGTAAAATCTTCAAGCAATAGGTTCGACTGAAAGATAAAGCCCATCTTCTGGTTCCATACCGAACTTCGTTGCGCATCGTCCATCAGGAACATGTCCTCGCCTTGAAAACAGACTGTACCGGACGACGGCCTTTCCAACGCTGCGGCAATGTGAAGCAACGTACTTTTTCCACAACCACTTTTGCCTGTAACGGCTAGCGATCTGCCGCTGTTCAGCGTGAAGCATATATCGTCAAGAATCAGCAAAGCGGGAGCGTCTTTCATCGGTGCGTCGAAGCTTTTTGCAATTCCGGAAAGATTAAGGATTGTGGTATCAGTTGTCATGCAGCAATATCTCCATAATATCGTTTGACAGTAGTTTCCTACTTCCAGCCCAAGCGAGGATTCCCGACAAAACAAGAATAACCATGGCTACGATTATGATTTCAGCTGGATCAAGCGTCAATGTCAGCAGATTTTGCGACAATTGCCCGTGTCTGCCTCCGACGTAGGACATGACGGCATCGATTAGCCTCGCTATGGTCGGGGACTGGTAGACCAACAGCAGAGCCAAGCCGATCCCCAGCGATATACCCAGCCCTGCGATGAACAAAGCCTGTAGCACGAATACTTCACCAAGTTCCTTTCGACGGTATCCCATGGTCCTGAGGACGGCCAGCTCACGTTGCTTGACACGGAGCAATCGTTCCGTGGAGTTTTTGAGATTCGTGATAATAACCAGAATCATGATTCCCATCACCAGATACATCATGTATTTTTCCAGCATCATCGCCGCATACAATGAACTGTTTGCATCCTGCCAAGTCACAATCCGGCTTGGAATGCCGATGGCCTCGATTTCCCGGATGATGGCATGCTGGTTGTCTGTATATTGGCCCGACAGAAATATCCCTATCTTGATATCATTGTCAGGTACTAGTCTACGTATTTCCTCCAGGGACATCAGAACGGTCCGCTGATCATATTCAGGTAGTCCTGTCTGGTAGATTCCCGCGACGACGCCATCGAACAGATACGGTATCATGCGAACCGTCTTGCCTGGCCGCAGAACTGTCAGTTCCAAGGAATCAGCCATGGACAGCGAAAGGGCACGCATCAGCGAATAGGATGGGGCGACTTCTCCGCCGTCGTCCAGAGGAATGGAACCCAGGACGATGGACAGCCGACTGGAGAATGGTCCTTGCCGATAAACATCATTTGAACATCCGCGAAGTCTGACAGCGGCGCTTTTCCCACTGGAAATATCTTTGAGTATCGCCGGGATGTCCGCGAACAGGAATACTTGTTCAACTCCTGCGACACCGGCGATTCGCGTTGTATACGCCAGCAAGTCTTCATATGAAAGGTCCATGGCGGAAACCTGCAGATGGAAGGATTCGATATCCTTGATCTCTCCCAGCCTTTTGTCCTGGGAAGCTTCCATAAAGGAGATGACCATCAACAATGCGAGCATGCTGAAGCAGATGCCGAGCATGATGAGAATGCTGGAGGACCTATGCCTGTTCTGGCGGGAGAATGCGTATCTTGCGGCTATTCTGAACAATATGTCATTTTTGTTACGCACCATTGACTCCTAACGATAGGAAACCGTCAGAACCCGTTTTCCATCTTGAGCGTATCTGACGTCCGCATACGGGATATCAGCGTCATATAACGTTTCGGTTCTTGTCCCGTCGTGATGATATGTAGTCAGCTTCACTATGGCGTTTCCTTCTTCCACCCGTTCGCTTTCCAGAACTCCGTCCGAGAATGTCTGGTAAATCGTCTTTCCCAGAATCGCGTCAGAACATATTATGGTAGAGATTCCACCGGCCGCGTCATACGTGTAGTCCATTGTACGAATGGGCGAGTCCTGATGATACAGAATCTCACGGAGAATATTACCGTTTGCTGAATATGTCGTTTCACGCTTTGTGCCATTCTCCTCGCTGATGGTGACGGTGAGGTCGTTGGTATCGGCGTCATGGCCAATCTCCACGTTGTTCAGCAACGGTTGTTCACCGATATAACTATCCTTGACAATGACATTTCCTGAAAGACGTGTCATTTTGACGGACATATTCCCATCACTCCGGACATATTTGTTTTGCTCAAGATACTCCCAGAGCGAATCTCCGGTCAGGTCAATCGACCGTATCGCCGCGATTGAACCGTCCGTCGCACGGAAGTAGCCGACAATCAGGACGACAACGCCGTTTTCAGAAACGGTATAGCCGCAAAGTTTTCCATCGTCATCATATGTATAGAGTATATTTCGGGAGATACCAGGCAAAACGGTGTTTTCCGACACGATCCGGGAATTTTCATAACGTCTGACAATGGTATTTCCCTCATTGTCCACCGTCTGTACCTGCCCGTCGCCGACACTGGTCGTACTGACGAGTTCGCCGTCGTGATATAACAGTCTGTCGGCCTCCTCGACCATGACAAACCATCCCTCCGGCTGGAGAGCTTGGACTGGATCAAGCAATTGCCCGATACTGTTGGAACGGTACATTTCTCCCGCGAAAGCCGGTATCAAGAGCGCTGATACCAATGCCAACAGGAATGTGACACATTCCCTGGGGCGCATTATGCAAGCCCCACCAATGTATCGAGGAATTCATCTTTGTCAAACGCCTCGATATCTCCGTAGCCTTCTCCCGTTCCGACGAACGCGACGGGAAGCCCTAGCTTTTCACCGATCTGGATCAATGCGCCTCCTTTCGCCGCGCTATCGTATTTTGTCAATATCAAGGCGTCGAGTCCAACCGCCTGATTGAACAGCTCTGCTTGGCTAATCCCATTCTGACCAGTGGTGGAATCGATTACGAGGAATTTTTTATAGCAACATTCAGATATCCCCTTCGCCCTAATCACTTTGTCGATTTTCTGAAGTTCCCGGAGAAGATTTTCCTTGTTATGCATGCGTCCCGCGGTATCTGCGAGGATCAGATCCTCCCCTTTTGCGGCGGCGCTGCTGATGGCATCATATATCACTGCGCCGGGATCACTGCCGTTGTCCTGTTTTACAATCCTGCAACCAGTACGCTGCGCATGCAGGTCCAGTTGGTCGATCGCGGCGGCTCTGAATGTGTCCGCCGCGGCGAGCAGTACATGATGGCCTCTCTTTGAGTAATAGGTAGCAAGTTTTGCGATACTCGTCGTCTTGCCAACGCCGTTGACTCCGAGAATCAGGAAAATATTGACCGCATTCGGCTGAATTTCCGGTACATATGCTTGTATCCTTGTGGACAACAGCCGTTTGACCAAACGTTGCAGATCCTCCTGCGTCTTCGGCTTTTCGCTTTTTGCGAGTTTGCGGACTTCCTCTGAAACTTCCATTGCCAAATGTGCGCCCAAGTCCCCTTCAATCAGCATATCCTCAAGCTCTTCATAGAACTCTTCATTGAACGTCTGGATTCCAAACAGCGCCTTCAATCTGGCGCCAAAGCTTTTTTTCATGTATTTCACCTCATTGTCCCATCAGGGAGTACTATACCGTGTTCCGGTGTAATATGCTAATAAACCGCCTACCAGGTCAACCACCGAGACGACCGCGACGCCGGCAGAAAGGAATATCCATGGCTGCCAGAGCGGATCACTCGTTCCTGAGTCGCTGAACGTCGTCGCCATCGATTGCAACCCAATCCACATGCCGAATGCTCCGAGAGCTCGTCCCATCGCATAATAGAAAGAATCCCTGTTCCTGGCGATTAGGTTCTCATCCGACATCCATTCAGGCTTCAGGTCAAAGACAATAGTTTTCATCGGAGTCGTACTTTGAATGGCACTGGATATGAAACCTTGGCGAGAAGCGACGATATTGAGCGGCAGCATCTGATTCTGAAACAGGATTGGAAGACCGTTCTGACGGATACCGTTGACAAACCAATCCACCTTTCCGGTCGATGAGCAAATGGACAGCGGCCCGAATGCGGCCAGCTTCAGGCTACCGTCCACAGTTATGTTTTCACCGGCTTCCGAAACAATGGAAACCTGCTTCGGTTCATAGCCAAACGCGGCAAGTTCCAATACATTTTCTCCTGCGGGAACTATGATTTCATTTTCAATGATCGGATAGTCTTTGTCTGCGATCTTCACCGTCAAGCCTGGCGCCGCATGTTCGAAATTCAAGAGGGAGACGTCCGTACCGAAACTCAATGGCAAAAGGGACAAAAGCAGTTCTTCCTGCAGTTCCTGCGCATCCTGTAACGCTACAAGCCGGTCAAACAGAGTCTCGTGCCCACCCGTCACAAGATCATGGTAGACGACTCTCAGCCGAAGGAGATTTTCCATCATTGAAGGCCAGATGACCAGCACTCCCGAAAGTCGTTCTCGTTTGCCCAGCGTCGATATGAATTTCTGGTCGCCCCGCAGAAACAATGCGTCCCAGACGGGGGTCGTATCAAAATGCACATATTCCATTGGCAGTCCGGCAGAAAAGCGCTCACTGGTTGACGGAGGTTCCATGAGCTGGGAAAGTCCCGCGACTTTTGCCTTGTCCTCTCCAGTCCATACCGCATGGTTCTCCGTTTGAATTGTCTCGATGGTGGAAAATGTGTCAAGGCCATTGACATATTCCGCCTCAAGCGTCGTGAGATTGGTTTTGAATGTAAGGCGTTCAGTAACCATACTCAATATCCAATCAAAACTTTCAGACGGAATAGTCGAAGTAGAAACCTGATATATGCCGATTCTCCAGTTCGGCGTCGTCTCCACGGCGTACAGCGGGCTGGACAGGCAAAGCGAAGCCACGATCAGCAAGCAGCCGCACATGCCCGTCCATTTTCCCGTAGGCATCCTAAGCCTCCTGCGCCCAATGCAGATACGCTTCTATGAACTGGTCGATGTCTCCATCCATGACGGCCTGGATATTACCTGCCTGAATATTCGTCCGGTGGTCCTTGACCATGGTGTATGGTTGGAATACATATGAGCGAATCTGGCTGCCCCAGGCGATTTCCTTTTTCGCTATCGCATTGGCCTGATGTTCTTTTTCCCGTTCCCGCTGATAGTATTCGTACAGACGGCTTTTGAGCATCTTGAAGGCGACGTCCTTGTTCATGTACTGGCTGCGTTCATTCTGGCACTGAACCACAATGCCAGATGCGAAGTGTGTAATTCTGACTGCGGAATCGGTCTTGTTGACGTGCTGACCACCCGCACCGCCCGCACGATAGGTATCGAGACGGTAATCTTCCGGTTTGAGTTCAATCTCAATGTCATCGTCGATGACAGGGGATGCATAGACGCTGGTAAACGAAGTATGTCGCCGTTTCTGGGCGTCGAAAGGACTGATGCGGACCAGCCTATGGACTCCCGCTTCACCTTTCAGATACCCGAAAGCATACAAGCCGCTTACTCGAATCGTAACGCTTTTGATTCCACCTTCATCTTCCTGGAGGTCCAGAATCTCACTCTTGAAGGAATGACGTTCCACCCAGCGGAGATAGAGCCGCATGAGCATCTGCGCCCAGTCGCAAGCTTCCGTACCTCCCGCTCCAGCATGAATCGAGAGAAAGCAGTCGTTCTTGTCGAATTTTCCGTTGAGTAGGGTCTTCAATTTCAGAGGCCGATACATCTCTTCAATCGCAGTGATCTGCTGGTCAAGTTCGGTTGCATAGGATTCATCGGTTTCATCCGCGTACAGGTCGATAAGTTCCTGAGTCTCGTCTATCTGACTAATGATATCCTGCCAAGGCAGCAACGCATCTTTCAAGTTGGATATCTCTCCGAAAATCCGTTCCGCGTTGGCTTTGTCATTCCAGAAATCTGGAGCAAGCGTTTCTTGTTCCAGTTCCGAAATTCTATTTTTCATTGTAACGGGGTCAAAGACGCCTCCATACGTTGTAGGCTTCTTCCTTGATGGTCTCAAACCGGGCTTTGTTCTGGATAAACATAATTACTCCTTGGAAATATCTTTACATATTGTATAGCAACTTATAACGTTGTCAACGCCGTTCAATTCTTAGCGCAAGCTTAAGGGTGGCTGACTCCTGGGAATTCAGGTGGATTGGCAGGTGCGGTAGCAGAATCGTGTGATGATAGAGCAGTTCTTTTCCAAGAACCGTGGGGGCATCCGTATAATAATCTTCCTTAATCAGGGAAAAGCGGGTATCCGAGGTCAGTGAAATGATTGTTTTATTCACCTCGTCGAACAACCTGATGTTGCGAAGGTTCTTGATATTCGCATCATGTTCGGAAAGCAATTCCGTATGTTTTGATTCAAAGGCGTAGAGCGGTATGGCACCAGTTCTCGTTCCGACTGAAAGATTCAGCTCCGAACCATAGATGAAATCCACCGGTTCTTCCGCTAGGTTTGTAAGTCTCATGTCCAGGATAATCGTATTCTGTCTGAACTTGTACCGCTTTTCAATCATGAGCGTAAAAGGCACTGGGATTAAACTTTCATACAGGTAGGAGGCTCGGTATTCCGTGCCTTTCCTGTCCAGGCGATCCAAATTGTATCGTTCCGCTCCGAGATTGACGCAGGAGGATGAATCGTATTTCCTATATTCTGAAAAATCGTCCGCTACAGGAAACAGCAGATCTTCAAAGACTTTCTGTTTTTTCCCAAACATGACTCCATGGCATTGCGTCGCATCATCAACAGGTCTTCCGCTGAAAGTGTCGGCATAGTTCCACCCGGCGGGAAGGTAATTGAGCTCAATGAGAGCCCCCCCCTTTTCATCAATCATCGCACTGATGTTCTTTCCAAGGGACAGATATTCCTCATGTTGGTCGAAATCGACGTCGAACTCTATCGGATATGAGAAATCCGGTTGTGATACAAGCAACTGCTCCACTTCGTTGAGATACTTGTAGACCAGCTTCCGGTACATGGGCTGGACGGAACCCCCGCAAGAATCCCTAATGAACGCGACGCCGCAAGACGCCTTTTCCAGCAACGATTCCGCACGTTTGCGTATATCCTTGTTTTTCTTGTAGTTCCGTACCGCGTCCTGGATAAAAAGCAACCGACCGTACAGTTGATTCAGTTCTTCGCTATGCACAAGGATGTCGTTGAACGAAGCCATACGTTTCGTCTGCCTGCTATCCCTGCCATACCAGCCCGCGGGAAGGTAGTCATAGCCGACGGGCGCGGCCTCTTCGTCGTACTCGTTCAGCAACAGCATCCGCCATTCCTGGCGGATGCACTTGTCGTACAAATCGGACAGCAGTTTCCAGACTCCGACCTGTTCCGCTTCGTGCCCGCACAAGGAACTGCCTTGGCATAGCTGATCGGCGTTGAGCATCATTGCAAAATAATGAGTTTCACCAAGCTGAGAGAGCCGCTCGTCAAATTTGCCCCGGATATCATTGAAACTCAGCAACCCCGCGGCGTAGTCTGATACTAGCTGAGAACAAAAATCGTCAGTAGGATACACTTCGATTGTTCTACCGGTTTCCTGCATGATGAACGGTTCCGTCCGAAGCTGCCTGTCATGTAGTCGATCATATGTACTGATCATCAGCCTGTTCGTCGAACACAGATACATGGCGCTGATATATGAGGGATTCCAAATCTGGTCATAGCACCAAAGCGTTTGGCCCCGCGTACCGTATCTCCGGCGGATATAGGTCGTGGTCTTTTCAATCTGCGCTGAACGATCTTTCATCTGGAGCAGTTGCAGGATCGGTTGGTAATATCCGCCGGTCAGCAATTCCAGTTGGTTTTTCTTGACGAGATCGGTAATCAGCATATTCACTTCGGGATGGTTGCATTCCAACCATTCCATCTCCGCCGTCGTCAGGTGCAGGTGAATCTTCGCTGCTGGATGATTGTAGAGAAACGTAAGCATCGGTTTGAGTACGCAGGAAAGCACTCGTTCCAAAACGAGTGCTCCTGTTCCCGAGGGAAGCTGACTGTAAAATCCGGCCAGTACCTTCATTCAGTTCCTTTCCAACAGCCAATCACTGTTCGCTGGAAGCTTTTTCTCCTTTCGCGGGGATGATACACTTCTGCGGACAAGCAGCGGCGGCTTCAACAATTTGAGTCTGCGGCAAGGAATATTCAATTCCAGAAAGGAAATTGACGACCTTGCACCCAGATTCTGGGAATTTGTTTTCGCATATCTTACACCCGATGCACCCGACAGAACAAGCCTTTCTGACCTTTGCACCGCTTTCGTGGTTGTTGCAGGCCACTACATAGGTAGCGGAGGCGGGAATCATCTTGATGACGCCATTCGGACAAACCGCCGTGCATTTCTTGCAGCCAATGCAGAGCATTGGATCGACAACGATTCTTCCATCGTCCTTCTTGCTGATTGCGCCAGCCGGACAGACTTTGATGCAGGAGCCGAGATGCAGACAGCCACTCTTGCAACTGTTGTCGCCGGCGAACAGGATGGACGCCGCGTTGCAATCCCCCATGCCTGTGTAATTATAATCCTTGCCGGTCGTCCGGGACGTACCTTGGCAATGAACGAACGCGACCATTTTTTCCGCGGAAACATCAGCGACCACACCCATGATTTCCGCCATTTTCTGATTGAGCGCGGCACCGCCGGGCGAGCAAAGTCCAATCTTGGCTTCTCCCGCGACAACGGCAGCCGCATATCCCGCGCAACCGGGATAACCGCATCCGCCGCAGTTGGCGTTCGGCATTACGGCTTCCATGGAGACCAAACGGGAATCCTTGGGCACTTCCAGTTTCTTTGCGGCGAACGCCAGTCCGAAACCAAGCAATAGGCCAAGCCCCGTCACTACCAGAAACGCAAATAAAATGTTGATCATGTTCCGGCTCCTCCATCACACCAAATGCAGATTCGTCAACAGGGACTTGTCAAACGCCATGAACGCCAGCGCCATGAGTCCCGCTGAAATAAAGGCGATGGGAACGCCCCTGAACGCTTTTCTTACGGGATACAAATCCAGCCGTTCCCTGATATTGCTCATCAACACGATGGCGAGGGTAAAGCCCAGACCCGCAGCGAGGCCCGCGAAAAAGCTTTCCAGCAAATTATATCCTTCTGTGATATTGATCAGGGCGATTCCGAGGACTGCGCAGTTCGTTGTGATCAACGGAAGGAAGATGCCAAGTGCGTTATACAGGGGCGGACTGATTTTCCTGATAATCATTTCAACCAGCTGAACCAATGCCGCAATGACGAGTATGAAGGAAATGGTCTGCAGATATGTCAGAGAGAGCGGAACCAAGATGAACTGGTAGACGCACCAGCAAACTACGCTGGCTATAGATGTCACAAATGTGACCGCCATCCCCATGCCCAACGCGCTTTCACTGCTTTTTGATACACCGATGAACGGGCAGAGGCCGAGGAACTGTACAAGGATGAAGTTACTGATAAAGATATATGTAATTAGTATAGCGATATATGTCATTGCCCTATCCCCTCTTTTGTTTTCGTTCCGAGAACCACCCGAAGAACGCCTTGAGATAGCCCATCAGCAACAAGGCTCCGGCGGCAAGGGTCATGACACGTACCGGCCACTTGCTCAGCACTGGAACGGAGATGACGCCGTTCCAGTCGCCGACAGGAAACAACGTAATGGTCCCCGCGCCAAAAACTTCCCTGATCAGAGAAATCAGTGTCAGCGCCAAGGTAAAGCCGATGCCCATGCCAATCGCATCCAACGCAGAATCCAGCACGGTGTTCTTGTTTGCGAAAGCTTCCGCCCTGCCGAGGATGATACAGTTGACGACGATCAATGGCAGATATACGCCTAGCGCGCTGTAGACCGCCGGTACGAACGCATGCATGACCATCTCGACAATTGTGACGAAGCTGGCGATTACGACGACATAAGCGGGAATACGGACGCTGTCCGGGATGATATTCTTTAGCAATGAGATGAATATATTACTGCACAACAATACGAACAGGACGCCGGCGCTCATACCCAGCGCGTTGACGACCTGCGTGGTGACGCCAAGCGTAGGACACATGCCCAGCATAATGATGAACGTGGGATTTTCCTTGAAAATTCCCTTGGTCAGTTCCTTCATATGATTTTTTGACATCATCGACCTCCTAGCCGTTTCACATAATCAGAACCGTAAGCAAGCGCCTTTGCGATACCGGTGAATGTCACTGACGCACCACTGACCGCTTGAGCGTCCGCCGCGGAAAGTTCCGATTTGCTAGTGGGAATGGAAATCCGCCCACCGGTCCCAAGGAATTTGTCCATGTAGCCCGCCGCTTCGCTTTTCTTTCCCAATCCAGGGGTTTCTGAATTGGTGAGCATCTTTACCGCGAGAATTTCGCCTTCCGTATTGAAACTGGCAACGAAAGTCATGGCGCCGCCATAACCATTCGCATTCAGTTCCAGGATGTACCCGGAGATGCTTCCGTTCTGCGTCAGGGGAATCAAATAATTGACGCTTGAATCTGCGTCATCGTACCTTCTCTCCCCAATATCATAGCCCGACGCAACGGCTTTCAGGGCGACGAGAGTCTGTTTTGCTTCGTAGTCTGCGATACGTGGCGCAGTCACTGCGTTCACAAAGGCTAGGATTACCGCGGCGACCGCGCAGATGATGCCGAGAATCGCCGCAACCTTCAAGTAGTTCTTCATGCCTTGGCCTCCTTCTGAGGCTTGACCGCCCCGAATCTCTTGGGCAGTACGTATCTCTCAATCGTTGGATTGATGATATTCATGAGCAGGATAGCCAATGAGACGGCTTCAGGAAGGGAGCCAAAATACCTGAATAGGAACGTAAAGAATCCACAGCCCGCACCGAAGATGATCTGTCCCTTGTGAGTCGTTGGAGACGTAACCATGTCGGTCGCCATAAAGCAGGCGCCGAGAATCAGTCCGCCGGAGAAGATCGCATTGCCGAAATCTCCTTGGAAAAAACCCAGCCCTGTCCGCAAGCCGCCAAAAATCCATACGAACGCAGCGAAGGAACCGATGTAGGAAACGGGGATATGCCACGTGATGATTTTGACGCACAGCAGGAACACCGCGCCAACCAACAGCAACAAGGCGGAAACCTCGCCAATGCATCCGGGTATATTCCCGATGAACGCATCAACCGTATAAGCCGAGACATGACCGCCCAACAGTTCCGAAACCTTCTGGGCGAACCCCGTAGCGGGATAGCCTTGGCTTGCGAGCACCTGCATGGCATCCAGTCCGTTCGCAGCCCCCGCCCCGATAGTCGTTTTGACCAAGCTGAGCGGTGTCGCACTGGCTATTGCGTCGGGTACGGATGATGCGAGAGTCCTCGGCATCGTGAAGGCGCTCATCGCGCTGGTAAAGGAGAAGAACACAAATACACGTCCACCTAAGGCTGGGTTCATCCAATTCGCGCCTAGTCCGCCGAACGACCACTTCACGACGAAGATCGCGAACGCCGAGGCCAGGATTGGAATGAAGACCGGTATGGCTGGAGGCATGTTCATGCCGACCAATAGCCCGGTGAGGAATGCGGAGCCATCGGACAGCGTATTGACTTTGTCAATCCTGCCCAACAGGAATTCCACAAGTACGGCGCTTGCGACGGAGACCAGCAGGACGAGCAACGCCCGAAAACCAAATGCATGGACCCCCCAGATCGCAGCGGGAGCCAACGCGGCGCTGACCGCCCACATGATAGGAGCTGTACTTGCTTTCGCATGGATATGGGGAGACGTCGATACTGTCCTAATCGGTTGATTCATTTTTTCTTCCTCCCCATTTTCTTTCCAGTCTTCATGCCATGCACGAGAGGCAGATGCGCGGGACATACATAGGCGCAGCAACCGCATTCCTTGCAGTCCATCAAGCCAAGCTTCATTGCGGCATCATAGTTCTCATGGACGATGTTGCGGTACATCCTGTTCGGAACAAGCCCCATGGGACATGCGGCGACACATCGTCCGCAGGAGATGCAGGGCGTTGTAACGGCAGGTCGGGAACCGGGCAGGGCAAGAATTCCGCTGGTTCCCTTGGCTACCGGCGTCTGGTCGTCATAGAACGCGAAGCCCATCATGGGGCCGCCGGAGATGAGTTTGTCCGGTTCGCTGGAGAAGCCGCCACAGAATGCGATGAGATCCGCCACCTTGGTTCCAATCGGAGCGAGGATGTTCTTTGGCTGGGCGATGCATTCTCCAGTAACGCTCATGACACGTTCGATCAACGGTTTGTGGTAGGCGCAGGCTTCATGGATTGCATAACAAGTACCGATGTTGCAGACGACGGCTCCGATATCCAGTGGAAGTTCCCCCGAAGGAATCTCCTTGCCGATCGTCGCTTTCAGCAGTTGTTTTTCATCCCCCTGGGGATATTTCATCTTCAATGCAGTTACTTCAATGGGATAGCCGAGGGCCGCGACACGTTCCTTCAGCTTCGCAATCGCGTCCGGCTTGTTCATTTCAACACCGATGATGATACGTTTTGGATCGGTAATTCTGGCGGCGATCATGATTCCGGCCAGAGCGCCGTCCGTCCGTTCCAGCATCACCCTGTGATCGGCGGTCAGATACGGTTCGCATTCGACTCCGTTGATCACCAGCGCATCAACGCTTTTTCCTTTTGGAACGGAGAGCTTGACATGCGCGGGGAAAGTCGCGCCTCCCATGCCGACGATACCCATGTCCTTGACAACGGCAAGCAATTCTTCCGGACTTTGCGACTGCCAGTCTATCCGCTGATAGTCATCCTCCGGCTGTTGGGCGTCCGGTACTATGACGTAGGCATCGCAGCTGACGCTATTGGCGAGCGTGACACGTCTGATTTCCTTGATCATCCCTGAAACCGGACTATGCACATCCGCACTGATGAATCCGGCGGCGGTTCCGATTTTTTCACCACGGACTACCGTATCGCCCTTCTGTTTCGTGGGGGCGGCGGGCGCGCCAAGATGCTGTGACAAGGATACTATCAGCTCACCAGGGATAGGGAGCTTTTCAATTGCCTGTCCACAGCTCAATACCTTCTTATCATCAGGGTGGACGCCACCCTTTCTGAACGTGGGTATCCTCTGCATCGAAGACTCCTTTATTGTAACGCAAACCACAACCACACCCCCTTGGTCGCTCCAAGGGACGGACGGAGGCGGTTACGAAATGAACTCCGGTAATTCTAGCTGAAAAGTTCCTATCAAGTAAAGAGAAAAAACCATGATGACTTTTGCACTTTCACCGGACGATTAAATGGCGGAGCCGGATTGTTGTTGTACTGAAATAAATCATTGATGTGATTCTTTGTTCATTTATTGATATTGTGCGATGAGTTTAAGAGCGAAATCGGGTGTTATCCTCCAGGAAATACCTTCCGGGACTTTTTCATTGATGCTTTGCGTTATCTTTTTTTTTCGTTTTTTAGCGGCAAAGCAACTGTTTTGCCAGTCGTTGTGTGGCCGGACATCAGCGTTTTTGTCGGCATTCGCCGGAATCCTTTTGTAAAAATGGGCGCAATTGATCGCTATCGGCATCCGACTAGTACCCAAAACGCCTAAATCAGTATATCATATGATGTATGAATCGAATCTTCCGCTATGCGTTCTGGAAAATAAAAGGGGTCAAGGTCTATGCCCTCGTTGGTCGAAGCGGCACAGGCAAGAGCTTCCGTTCCAAGCTTGTCGCGGAAAAACACAATATAGAACTCATCATCGACGATGGACTGTTGATCAGAGGCGACAGGATACTGGCCGGACGTTCTGCGAAACGGGAAGCCAATTTCCTGACCGCAGTGAAGACCGCGCTGTTCGATGACGATGAGCATCAACGTCAGGTGATGGATGCGTTGCAGCGGGAAAAGTATCACAAGATCCTGATTATCGGAACCAGTGAGAAGATGGTGCACAAAATTGCCATGCGGTTGAATCTCCCTGAGCCGGATAAAATCTACCATATAGAGGATATCGCCACTAAGGAAGAGATTGAGACTGCGATGCGGATCCGATATACCGAGGGGAAGCATGTCATTCCCGTACCGACGATAGAAATCACCAGGAACTATCCCCAGATCGTCTATGACTCAATGCGAGTGTTCTTCAAGAACAAGGCTCGTTTTCCATGGCAGAAGAACAAGGTGTTTGAAAAGACCATCGTCAGGCCTGAGTTTAGCAAGCATGGCAAGATAACGGTCAGCGATGCGGCGCTGACGCAGATGGTAGTGCATTGTCTTGATGAATTCGACAACATGATCAAGGTCAAAAAGGTTCAGGTAAAGGTAAATCCCGAAGGGTATGCGCTGACAGTCAAGCTCCGCGTCCCGTTCAAACACCAGATTTCCTCCACCTTGGCGGAGTTACAGGAATATATTGCGGATTCACTTGAAAAGTATGGTGGAATTTTTGTTACTTCTGTAAATATCGAAGTTGAAGAATGGGCTTGAATCTTCTTCCTCCCTCTCCGACGACCACCTGTCATGTCAACCGCATTGTCAACGCCATGTTGTGGTTTATGAGGTTTATTCAAATTTCATCCGCATAGCTTTGCCGCAATGCACTCAAGCCCTCCGGCTGGATAGTTCCGACGGGAGGGCTTGATAATTCTGGATTTTGGATGGGGCTAGAGGTCGTGAGCTTCCGCACTGGTCATCGGTGTATTAGGAGTCTTGATCTTCTCCTTCCTGACCGTATCTTCTTGTGGCTTTTCAATCTGCGCATTGTGCTGTCCGACGGCCACGCCCCCGCTTTTTCCCCGGCGGCTTCGCGTTCGTCGCCTACGTTTCGGCGTTGAAACCGGCAACGTAGCGGAGTCATGTTCATTCACATTGGAAATTGCCTGTTTCAGTTCAGCGAGCCCCTCCGCATTAGCCTGTTGCTCTCCCCCGGCGGAGACTCCCGGCTTGTTGGTCTTCTTATTGCGTTGGCGGGCGGGGGCGCCGTCAACGCGCGGAGTCCGCCGTTTGACCGTCGCAGGTTTGCCAGTAGAAGGCCGTGGCTGTCGGACGCAGTTGCGCGGTGTCTTGTACCCCTTCTCCGACAATAAATGCTCACAGGCCACTTCAATCTCATAATTGCTCGGGGTCATTGGGCTGATCAGCACCTTGACCTGCCGAAAGGTATCTTTGAATCGGTCATCGGAAGACGTGATGGAATCATCAAAAACAATCAACGGGGCGACCAAGGCCTTGATCATGTCCCCCCTTGCCATTTCCCCATGCTCACCGGACTTGCTTGCCATTACCTGCTCATCAAGCTGGCGCAGGGATTTTCTAACCTGAGGAAAGTTGGAATACACGGAGAAACAGGGCAACATGAATACAAGCAACTTGTATTTCTGCAATTCACTGAAAATCTCCGCGGAACAACCGGAAGCGAGAATCTTGTTCACCTCTTCCGTCAGGCGGCTCGTAGAAGTTCTGGAAAGCTCGTTCGCATATTTCCGAATGGACATCCGAACATCCAATTTCAGTTTGAAGCCGGTCGTCACGGAATATTTGACGGCGCGAATCATCCGCACTGGATCTTCTTTAAAGGTTGTGTTCAACGGAATCAGCGATCGGATGCGTTTTTTCCTAAAATCCTCCAGCGCATCGTTGAAATCGAGCAACTGTCCGGAAATGGGGTCGTAATAGAATGAATTGATCGAAAAATCTCGGCGTTTCGCATCCTGTTCTATCGTTCCGAAGATATTGTTGTTTCCTTCATCGGCTTCTTCCCCGCTTCGGAATGTGGAGACTTCCAGAATCTTGTCGCGGAACACCAGGTGAACGAGTTTGAACCTCTTGCCGATGATTCTTGCGTTCCAGAACATTCTTTGTATCTGACGCGGACTGGCGCTGGTTGCGATATCGAAGTCCTTCGGCTTGCGTCCGAGCATCAGGTCGCGGACGGCACCTCCGACGATATATGTTTCCGCACCGGACTGCTGAAGTTTCTTCACGGCCCAGAACGCGTCATTGTCAATCAGAGCGGGATCTATGCCATGTTCATCCGGCGTATAGATCTTTGCGATGGGGACGCTGCGTCCCTGGTCATCTTGTTTGTATCGTATTAGCATGTATCACTCAACGTAATGCAACAGGAGCGCATGCAGCCTTATTGCAGTTTCTACAGGATTTGTTTACTATGATATGGTGTACATCAAATAGAGTGAAAATGCAACAGGAGCTCCCTTGCCATGAACAATAATTGCCCCAAGGAATCCCAGCCGGTCGTACAGACTCCCGCGGGAGGGAACATTAGCGTGAAGAAAACGATCATCGAACCCAAAGTACTCAAGGGCTTCAGGGATTCCCTGCCCGCCCAGGAGATTCAGAAGAAAGAGATCATCTCCAAGCTTGAAAAAAATTTTTCCTCCTACGGTTTCGTCCCCATCGACACCCCCGTTCTGGAATATACGGAAGTACTGCTCGGCAAAGGCGGCGGGGAGACTGACAAGCAGATATTCCATTTCCATGACAACGGCGGACGAGAAGTCGCCATGAGGTTCGATTTGACCGTCCCGTTCGCAAGGTTCCTCGCCGCGCATCAGAATGAACTCGCCCTTCCCTTCAAGAGATTCCATATCAACAAGGTGTGGCGTGGCGAGAATCCTCAGAAAGGTCGTTTCAGGGAATTTTTCCAATGCGATTTTGATATCGTCGGGGTCGATAACGCCGCCGCTGATTTTGAAATTCTTTCCATGATGCAGAATTCTTTTTCAATGCTTGGCCTGGACAAAGTGACCTTCCATGTCGCCCACAGAGGGCTTTTCAATGCGTTCCTCGAACATCTTGGAGTGGCGGAACAGTCAGTGGAGGTTCTGAGAACCGTTGACAAGCTTCGCAAGATAGGCGCGGAAGCCGTGCGAACGATTCTGACTGAGCTGACCGACAGTGACGGCAAGGCCGATGCGATTCTCGCCTATATCGCGCCGGAGGAGGGAACCGGTTTTCTCGAACGGCTGGAAAAGCTCAGCGAGCTGGCTGGCGGTGAGACTGTGCATACCGCAAGGATGAGGGAAATACACGCATTGCTTTCTGATGCGGGGATCGCAGCGCAATTCATCCTCGATCCGTCCATCACCCGTGGCCTGGACTACTATACGGGTATCGTCTATGAAACCTTCCTCGACGATCTGCCGACCATCGGGTCGGTCTGTAGCGGAGGACGGTACAACGACCTGGCTTCGCTCTATACAAAAGACCGCATTCCGGGGGTCGGCTCATCGATAGGTCTCGACAGGTTGCTTTCCGCGTTGGAAGAGTTGCATAGCCCGGTATTGAAGAACGGAGCTTCCGCAGATGTGCTGGTTATCGTCATGGATGAAGCTCTGCGCCCCTGGTATAATTCCATCGGAATTGAATTAAGAAAGCGAGGCGTTCGGTGCGATGTCTATCTCGCGGATAGAAAAATGGCGCAACAGTTCAAGTATGCGGAAATGAACCATATCCCGTTTGCCTTGACTTGTGGCGAGGATGAGAGACTTTCCAGAACCTATGCGTTGAAGAACCTCTTGACGCGAGAGACTTACAAAGAGCTTTCATTGGATCAGGTTGCGGAACTTATAACAAAGGATTGAATTTGCAGAATATGAAGAGCTTGCCGGTATATCAACATCGCCGGCAGATATTGGACGCACTGGAAAAGAACCAGGTGATCGTTGTAGAAAGTCCGACCGGCAGCGGAAAAACCACGCAGTTGCCGATTATCCTCCATGAGGCCGGATATACGTCAGATCTCAACGTCGGCATCACGCAGCCAAGGCGAATCGCCACATTGTCGGTCTGCGACTATATCAAGCGTCAGCTCAACGATACGGACGGTTCTTTTGTCGGCTACAAGATGAGATTCGCCGATACTACGGATCGCAATACCCGGATCAAGGTCATGACGGACGGGATACTGCTTCAGGAATTGAAGGCGGACCCCCTGCTTCGCAACTACGGCGTCATGTTGGTTGACGAGGCCCATGAAAGAAGCCTCAACATTGATTTCATCCTTGGTCTTCTTAAACGAGTTTTGTCTGAACGGCCCGATTTCAAAGTCATCATCAGTTCGGCCACGATCAATACCAAGGTTTTCTCACAGTATTTCAACAATGCGCCGGTCATTAGCATCGATTCACGCGTCCATCCCGTCGAGGTGTTCTACATGCCCCAGGTCCATCCCGGCAATGTGGACGAGATGATGGACCAGATCGTTCAGATTGTGACGAAACGTGTCAGGGACAAGGCGGGTGATATCTTGATTTTCCTTCCCGGGGAATTCGATATCAAGACCTGCATGCAGCAGCTCTATGACAGTGAAGTCAAGCGACAGCTTGTCATCTATCCGTTGTACGGACGGCTTTCCAAGGAAGAGCAGGAACGTGTGTTCATTCCTACGCCGAAGGACAAGACCAAAATCGTGGTTGCCACGAACATCGCTGAAACAAGCGTCACCATCGACGGGATTACGACGGTCATCGATAGCGGCATGGCCAAGATGAATTTCTACAATCAGAAGGATTTCACCTCTTCCCTGGTGCCGCTCCCCGTCAGCAAATCCTCTTGCGAGCAGAGAAAAGGACGTGCTGGCCGTACAGCTCCGGGAGTCTGCTACCGTTTGTATGAGAAGCATGATTTCGAAACTCGATTTACCTATACGACGGAGGAAATTCTCAGGACGGACTTGTCTGAAGTCGTCCTGCGCATGAGCGATCTCGGCATCTATGATTTTGAGAAATTTCCCTTTATCACCAGGCCGAAGTCGGGAGCTATCGCCAGTGCCGAGGAAACCTTGAAGTTTATCAAGGCGATCGGCGACGATCGGCATCTTACCGGAATCGGGGAACTCATGGTGCGCTTTCCGTTGCTTCCCAGGCATTCACGGGTCATCGTCGAGGGGATGCTGAACTATCCTGACGTCATCGATGAAGTACTGGTCGCGGTTTCGTTTCTCTCGACCAAGACTCCGTTCGTCCTTCCTCCTGGAGAAGAAGACGCCGCAAGAGTTGCCCACAAGGCGTTCAACAAGACGGAATATGGGGATTTCCTCACCTACTTGGCCATTTTCAAGCAATTCACAGAGCTGGGTTCAAACGAGGCCAAAGAGAAATTCTGCCGTAGAAACTATCTGGATATGCAGAGCATGTCCGAAATCCAGCATGTCGATGAGCAGCTTTCCGAAATTGTCGGTGAACTGGGGTTCCCCCTCAGTCACGGAGGCACTGTTCATGACTATCTGTGCTGTCTCGCCGCGGGATTGCTCCAGTACGTCTGCTGCCGTTCTCGGGGAAATATGTACAAAAGCCTGACGGCGAACCAGATATATATCCATCCGGGTTCCGCTTGGTTCAGAGAACCCCCTCAGTTCATCCTTGCTGGAGAAATAGTCCAGACGAGCCGGATGTACGCCCGGTCTGTCAGTCCGTTGAAAAAGGAATGGATTGACCACATCGACCCCACGTTGCGCAAACGGTTGATGGACATCCGCCAAAATGACGCGGAATCCCAACGCAAGGAACGTGAATCCCGTCGCGACGAGCGGCGCAAGGATGAAAAGCGCGGGCCGGGTGATTTGGGTCGTGAGTTTTCCTCCGATGCGCAGGTTCCATCCGCGACCATATTCCGCAGGACCTATCCGATTGAGATTTCCGGTAAGAAGAGGCTCCCGGTGGTGATCATTCCGCTTACCGACTTGTCCTGGCTGTATACGCAGAACATGAGCGCGGGCCGACGGCCCAAGAACTTTCACGCCGCCCTTGCCTACCATGGCGCATATATACATTATGGCGACAAGTTCTTTACATTGCTTGAGTTGAACGGCAAGGTCGATACTGATAAGGGAATTCTGGAATCGGCTCCCGATGGCCTGTTCACCCCCGAAGACCCTTCGCTGCTTATCGACAACCTCATGTGGATACTCGCCCTCGCCCGGTTGAAGAAGGAGCGAGGTCAGCTTGGTTTCGTTGAATTGGACACGAACGGCAACGGTGTCTATACGTTCAGAGTCAACAAGAACTGTTTTGAGGCATTGGACACTTCCATCTATGCCTTGGGGCAGCTGCTTGAGGAACTGGATAAAACCAGACATCCGAACGAGCTTCGCGTGACGAAAAAAATCTATGAGCGGCTGATGAAATTGTTCAACGACTGATGATTCAGTTACAGTATCTTGATGAACATTGTGTCGGTGGATGTCTCAATTCCAATCGCGGAACCGCAGGTGACGATTACAAGGTCTCCTTCTTTGACAAGCTTGGTTTGCATGGCAAGCTCGCAAGCGTGGAGGACCGTATCGTCCACCGTAGGCTGAACCGTAGCGAGGATCGGCAGGATACCATAGGACAGTTTGAGTTGACGACAGGCCATTTCATCGGTGACTGCGGCGATTACTGGACATGCCGGTCGATAATGGGACACGACCCTCGCCGTCCGTCCTGTCATGCTTACGCAGACAATCGCCTTCGCGTCCAGGAAATATGATGCGTCGCAGGCGGAACTCCCGATAGCGTTGATGATGTCGCGGCCAAGGTTCAGCCTGTTCTTCACGAAACGCTTTTCATAGTCGATTTTCGACTCCGTGTATTCGGCGATTTCCGCCATGGCGCGTACCGCTTCCACGGGATACCGCCCCGCGGCGGTCTCTCCTGAAAGCATGATCACCGTTGAGCCGTCATAGATCGCGTTCGCCACGTCGGAGACCTCGGCGCGGGTAGGCCTTGGATGGTATGTCATTGAATCCAGCATCTGCGTCGCAGTGACGACATGTTTGCCGGCTTTGTAGCATTTCGCGATGATTTCCTTTTGGATCGGCGGCAGTTCCTTGAATGGTATCTCCACGCCCATGTCCCCCCTGGCCACCATGATTCCATCGCTGCATTCAATGATCTCGTCCAGATGGTCGACCCCGCAGGCGTTTTCAATTTTGGAGATGATCTGAATCCGCTTGCCGCAGTTCACATCAAGCAGCTTGCGCAGTTTTCTGACGTCGTCGGGCGTTCTGACGAATGAAGCAGCGACAAAATCAACCCCTTGTTCAATGCCAAAAAGGATGTCGCTCCGGTCTGTCGCGCTGATATAAGGCATGTCGATAAACACACCTGGAATATTGATGCTCTTGTGATTGCTGATTTTGCCGCCGTTCCTGACCACGCAGACGACATCGTTTCCATCGAGCGCGGCGACATCGAGCGCGATCAGCCCGTCATCGATCAGTATGGTGGTTCCGATACAGATTTCCTCTGCGAGGTACGGATATGTTACGGCGACACCATGGATATCCCCAATTTCGTCAGGATTGGAATACAAGACGAATTCGGCTCCTGGTTCCAGGACGACGAAGCCCTCGCCGAAATTCTTTATACGAATTTCAGGACCTTTCGTATCTAGCATCAACGCCACGGGCTGTCCCAGTTCAGCGCTGAGACGTTTGACACGGGATATCCGGTTCGCATGTTCTTCATGAGTACCATGGGAAAAATTGAATCTTGCGCAATCCATCCCGTTGAGAATGATTTTCTTCAACGTTTCATCATCGTCAACGGCAGGTCCCATCGTACAAATAGTTTTCGTTTTCCGCATATGTCCGTCCTTCTTCCATAACCACTTGCACATATAATGCTACTGGAAATGGACTGTTTCGGACAGTATTCACGCATTAAAACAGAGTTAAGGATATATTGCTTCAGATTGGTTTGCTAATGACAAGATTCTGGACTAAAGAGGAATCAAGCGGTTTCAGCACTGGAGTTCCCTGTCTTTCCAACAGAACGAACTGAACCTTGCCATCCAGCTTTTTTTTATCTTTCGACAAATTTTGTCTGAATATCTGCCAATCTCCCCGACCGATACGGTAGTCGATGTCATAACCATACATCGCGAACAACTTGGTCGCGCCGGACGCATAATGCTCGTCGGTGACACCAAGCCGCACTCCCGCTTCAAGCGCCCGGCAAGTTCCCCATGCCACTGCGGCTCCATGGCTCCAACGAGAGAACTGGCCGCAGGACTCCAACGCATGGCCGAAAGTATGCCCTAGATTCAGTGCCTGCCTGATGCCCAGCTTTTCACAAGGATCCCGTTCGATGTAGGAGCATTTGACAGCCAACGAAAGCGCTACGAGGTTTTTCAATACAGAGGGGTCTCGGTTGACAATCTGGTTTTTTTTGAGCAACAGCAGCTTGTACAGGTTTTCATCCTGTGACAGCAACGCATGTTTGATTACCTCCGCAAGCCCGTTCAAGTATTCTTTGTCTGAGAGGGTTTTCAATGTATCACAGCAGACCAGCACCTCGTCGGCAGGATAGAACGTTCCCACGAGATTTTTTCCACCCATAAAATCGATGGCGGTCTTTCCACCAAGAGATGCGTCGACCATTGCGAGCAAGCTCGTGGGGACGAGCGAAACCCTGCATCCACGCATATAGAGCGATGCCGCGAAGGCCGTCATGTCGCAGACTACTCCACCGCCGAACCCAATGAACCGTCCGTCTCGCGCCAATCCCTCTTCAACGGCCGTACGTAGGATACGCTCTACGCTCTGCCAATTCTTGGCCGTTTCACCGGCTTCCAGGATAATTCGACAAGGTGGAAGCGGCCGTATCAACCGGGATGTATTCTCGTCCAGAACCCAAAGTACATTGTTTCCGTAACCACTGAGATGCGACGACAAATCCATAAAGTCATCCGCAAGAAGGACTGTGGTTTTCTGGCCTCCGGCCAATGTAGCGCTACAACAGGTTTTCATAGGTTTTTTATACAGCAAAGTGCTTGTCTGGAGCAAGATGATGGATGAAACATATCAATGTATGCCTCATATTTCCAAATATCGCTTCAGCATTTTGCGGAGATCGTCTGAAACAACGATTCCAGCTTGGTTTTCGATGCTGTTACATGTATTGTGTCGATTCAAATGCGTTTTGGACACGTTTCCCTTCCGATGGCTGGACAGCCTTTGATAATAGAGCGCCGATTCCATTGAAAGTAGTGGATAACGCCCGGTATGCCACATCTTCAATACTGTCTCCGCTTGCAAATCATATCGATTTAGACCATGATAGAACGTGTTATGGACTATCAGGGATATTTTGATTGGGCGGCGACGACGCCGATATCTGAACTTGCCGCTTCTGTATATATAGGTACAGCACGCGAGTATATTGGAAACCCATCCTCAATCCACAGAGAAGGACAACGGGCTTCCCGGTACCTGTTGGAGTTGCGTCAGGACATTGCGCGGCTGGTGGGCGCTGATGCAAAATCGATTACGTTCACCAGCGGAGGAACGGAAAGCGACGCGATTATCCTCAATTCATTGTTGAGGAACAAAGCTCCCGGACAGGTCATCATCCCCCGGTTTGAACATGCGGCGGTAACGCAATATGCCAAACTACTCACCGATTTTGGCTGGGAAGTACGGCAACTCCAGACCCCTGGCGGATATGTCACGCCGCAGCAGATAGCCCAGGCGCTTACGGAAAAAACGCGGCTTGTCTGCTGTATGCTGGTCAACAATGTAACGGGAACGAGACAAGATGTCGCTTCAATAGCAGGGGTATTACGCGAATATTCCCGAAAGACCGGTCGAAATATACATTTCCACTGCGACGCGGTGCAGGCGTTGGGCAAGATTCCCATAGATCTGAAGAAACTTGGCGTTGACTCCGCAGCGTTCAGCGCACACAAATTCTGCGGTCCTCGAGGCGTAGGCTTTTTATACAATACGAATTCTGCGGTTGTATCGCTCAGTCGTGGTGGTGGACAAGAAAATGGCCTGCGTCCGGGAACTGAGAACCTTGCAGGTATCGCTTCGATGACCGCGGCCCTAAATGACGCCACGATGAAGTTGGATGAGCATTTTGCGAACGCAGTCGCCATCAAGCGGTATTTTGAGCAACGGTTCGCAGCAGAAGCTCCCGGTATCGTCCAAATCTCCCCTTCCGTTGATTCTGAGTATTCCGCAAGTCCATATATCCTCTCTTTTTCAGCCCAAGGGCTTCCTTCCGAGGTGTTTACACGCATGCTGTTCGACCAAGGCTTTTGCGTTTCATCTGGTTCGGCTTGTTCAAACAATGCAAAACAGAAAGGCGATGGAATCCTTCAGGCGATGGGTTTCGACGCGAAACTGGCCAGCTCCGCCGTTCGGCTCTCCTATGGATATGGAACGACTTTGGAAAGTGCCGAACGTCTGGCGGACGCAATTATCAGCACTTACCTACGACACGCGCCGTCTCGATTCACGGCATTGAAATAATCGTTATGGAGTAATTATGGAAACAAAATTATATTTGGTACGCCTTGGGGAGATTTCATTGAAAGGACTCAACAGGGATTTTTTTGAAAAACGCCTCAGACACAATATCAAAGACAAGATCCGACCATGGAAGAGCATGTGTACTCGTCAAAAAGGGCGGTTGTATTTTGAAATTGACTCGGACTGTCCCGATGATATCGCAGACAAGGCGTTCTCGACCACGTTTGGCGTGGTTGGTTTCTCACGGGCGGTACGATGTGAAAAGACCTTTGACGCAATTGCCGCCGCTGCTGAACGCCTGATCTCGGAAGAACCATTTTGTGCCGGTACAGGTAGTTTCAAGGTTGAGGCATCCCGTAGCGACAAAAGTTTTCCCCTGACCAGTTATCAAATCGCCTGTGAACTTGGAGGGGTCGTTCTGGATCGTTACCCTGATATGCATGTCGACGTCAAGCGTCCTGAGAAAACCTTGTTCTGTGAAATACGCAACGAAGCATACCTCTATGCTTCTCCGCAAAAAGGACTTGGCGGACTGCCTGTAACCTGCGCGGGAAAAGGCGTGTTGCTGCTTAGTGGAGGCATCGACAGTCCTGTCGCTGGCTGGAGAATGGCGCGAAGGGGGCTCAAGCAGGAATGTATCTACTTCCATGCCTATCCGTATACTTCTGAAATGGCGTTGGAGAAAGTCAAATCCCTTGCCGCGATCCTGTCGCCATATGTCCAGGGAACCCGATTGCACGTGGTTCCATTTACTGACTCACAGCTCTGGATTCGCGATCATAGCAATGAAGAAGAACACACTCTCATGATGCGCGCCTGCATGATGAAGGTGTCCAACGCTATTGCGGCGAAAGCGGAAGCCATGTGCCTTGTTACAGGAGAGGCCCTCGGACAAGTTGCGAGCCAGACTCTGGAAAGCATGTCGTTCACTGACAGCATGTCTGACAGGGTCGTGCTTCGGCCGCTCGTCGGTATGGACAAAGAGGAAATCATCGCCACTGCGAAAGCTATTGGTTCGTATGAGACGAGCATTCTGCCCTATGAAGACTGCTGTGTTATTTTCAGTCCGAAGCATCCGCTGGTTCGACCTGACAAAACTGTGGAGACGGAGCATTTCCTCGCAATGGGGATTGACGACTTGCTGGAGAAGGCTGTTGCGGATACTGTAACGTATGACTTTGGCGTTGATGGCAAAATATTGCGTTCGGCAGAACATCTCAACGCGGACTGACCGGACTTTGTGTTTTTCCCATGACCAGAACAAGGAGCGACCAGCATGAGGAATCCTGAACAGACCATTGGCGACATGATTGACAAACAATCCGTCGCATTTGTCGCTTCCGTTGATGGTGATGGCTATCCAAATCTCAAAGCGATGCTGGCCCCCCGTCGTCGGGAGGGCGTCAAAGTATTCTATTTCACTACCAATGTTTCGTCCATGAGAGTTTCTCAATACCGGGAGAATTCCAAGGCGGCGATTTATTTTTATAGCAAGCGGTTCAGGTACCAGGGCGTTATGCTTAAAGGTGCAATGGAAGTACTTGACGACGATGAAACAAAGCGAATGATCTGGCAAAACAGCGACACCATGTATTATCCAGGTGGAGTTGCCGACCCTGATTATTGCGTACTGCGTTTTACCGCGAAAGAAGGTCGATATTATACAAATTTCAAAACTGAAACCTTTTCTATAGGTAGCATTACAGCCTGACGAAGCCCCCCTGTTCTCCCATTGCCGGATAATGTCTGCTTGCATTGCGTATTCCGGTGGATGACATGACGGCTTGTCTGTGTTGAGATATCGTTAAAAACCTAGTGTGTATAGAATAACGTTCGTTGTTAAGATTTTGCTATAAAATAACACATTTTGCCGCAAGTGTCTAAAAAAACATGCAACGTGTTTGACCATTTTCAAATAAACCACTATGTTCTGTAATAACTTCGCATATTATTCAATCAAGCGCTGGTTATCAGGTATTCAAGGGAGAGTATTTCGGTGAAGATCGGGCTGGATGTCGGTTCAACTACTTTGAAATGTGTGGTTCTGTCCGATTCAGGAGAAATATTGCATTCTTCATATGAACGGCATTATTCACAGATTCCTTCGAAAACCGCGGAGGTCCTGCGCGTGATACTTCCCCTAGTGGGAACGGAAGTTCCACAGCTTGCGATTTCTGGTTCCGCCGGCATGGGGATGGCGCAGTCATGCAATATTCCGTTTGTCCAAGAGGTTTATGCGACCAGACTTGCGGCAAACGCTTATATACCGGGTACTGATGTAATTATCGAGTTGGGCGGTGAAGACGCCAAGATTCTGTTCCTCGACGGTGGTCTGGAAGTTCGCATGAATGGTTCTTGTGCCGGCGGTACAGGCGCATTCATCGACCAGATGGCGACTTTGCTTGGCGTGACGCAGGACGACATGGATCGGTTGGCCGCCCAGTCCCATCAGATATACACTATAGCGTCGCGTTGCGGCGTGTTCGCCAAAAGCGACATACAGCCTTTAATCAACCAGGGCGCGAAGCGGGAGGATATCGCCGCAAGTATTTTTTCCGCGGTGGTGAACCAGACGATAGCAGGTCTGGCTCAAGGACGACCGATCAAAGGCTCCGTCGCCTATCTTGGCGGTCCGTTGACTTTCATGGCCCAGCTTCGCAGGCAATTCGATGAAACGCTCCATGTCACGGGACTCTGCCCTGAAAATTCACTATATTATGTTGCGCTCGGTGCAGCGAACTATGCCCATGGTGAAGGTGTGGAGCTTTCCCAACTGATTGCACGCTTGGAAAACTATCATAAGCAGGCCTCTTTCCTCTCGATCGACCCCTTGTTCTCCGGTGAGACTGAATATATGAAATTCGTCCATCGCCATGAGCAGGCGACCGTTCCCATGAAATCGGCCAAAGAGTATTCAGGTCCGGTTTTTCTCGGTATAGACGCCGGTTCCACTACAGTCAAGGCTATCTGCATTTCTTTCGATGGGGAAATCCTATATCAGCGATATCAAAGCAACACGGGGAACCCAGTACCGATTGTCAGGGAATATCTCCAGACTTTCATGGCGGAGAATCCCCGACTTGCCGTTTCTGCGGCGGCTGTTACAGGATATGGTGAAGACATCGTCAAAAACGCATTTTGCATTGATTATGGCGTTGTTGAGACTGTAGCTCATTTTACGGCTGCGAAACGTTTCATGCCTGAAGTGGATTTCATTATCGATATCGGTGGACAGGACATCAAGTGCTTCAAGATACACAATGGTACGATAGACAATATTTTCCTGAACGAAGCCTGTTCCTCCGGTTGCGGATCCTTTTTGCAGACCTTTGCGAATACTTTGGGATATTCCATAGAGGATTTCGCCAAGCTCGGTCTGAAAGGCAAACATCCCGTAGACCTTGGAAGCCGCTGTACGGTCTTCATGAACAGTTCGGTCAAGCAGGCGCAGAAGGATGGCGCGACCATAGAGGATATTTCGGCGGGACTGTCCATCAGCGTTGTCAAGAACGCCCTCTACAAAGTGATTCGTGCGACAAGCGCCGAGGAACTTGGACGGCATGTAGTGGTTCAGGGGGGGACATTCCTTAACGACGCCGTTCTCAGGGCGTTTGAAAAAGAACTCGACGCGGAAGTCGTACGTCCCACCGTCGCAGGACTGATGGGGGCTTATGGAGCCGCATTGTACGCCAAAGAGCAGTATCTCAAGAGACAGGATGGAAAAACGAGTACCCTGCTCTCTTTGGAACGGATTTCTTCCTTGAGGCATGACGTCCGTTCTGTTCGTTGCAATGGATGCAGCAACCATTGTCAACTGACCATCAACATCTTCGATGAAGGACGTCGGTTTATCAGCGGCAACAGATGTGAGCGACCTGTGACGAAATCCGCCACCGTGGAGGATGTGACCTTACGGAATATCTATGCATGGAAGCAGCGCAGGCTCTGTTCCTATGTACCAACGCAAAACGCCGTTCGTGGAGACATCGGGATTCCTCTCTGCCTGAACATGTTTGAACTGCTCCCCTTCTGGCACACGTTCTTTACGGCGCTCGGCTTTTCCGTTCGACTTTCACCATTTTCAAACAGAACATTGTACCTTGACGGTCAAGCGACGATTCCTTCCGATACAGTTTGTTTTCCGGCGAAGCTCGCCCATGGGCACGTGCAATACCTGGCGGATCAGGGCGTCAAGCGCATTTTCTATCCTTGCATGAGCTACAATGTCGATGAACGAAAGGGAGACAATCATTTCAACTGTCCGGTCGTAGCCTATTATCCCGAGGTAATCAGCGCAAACATGGGAGACCTCAAGGAACGCGGCATAGACTTTATCTGCGACTATGTGGGATTGAACCGCAAGGGAACGTTCGCGAAGCGCATGTTTGAAATTTTGAATCCCCGTTTTTCAGACATCTCGAAAGCGGAGATTCATCATGCCGCGAACAGGGCGTACGAGGAACTTCAACGCTATATGGATGACCTTCGGCATTTCGGTGACGGGATCATCACAAGGGCCAGGGAAGAGAATCGTCCGATAATCGTGCTGAGCGGACGCCCATATCATGTCGATCCAGAGGTAAACCACGGGATAGACCAACTGATTCTTTCCTTTGGCGCGTCGATTGTCAGCGAGGATGTCGTCAGCGTTCAAGCGATAAAGGACAACCGCACTGTACTGAATCAATGGACATACCATGCGAGACTATACGATGCCGCGAAACAGATTCGCATGGAAGATGACATGCAGCTCGTGCAGCTGGTTTCTTTCGGGTGCGGGCTTGACGCCGTCACTACCGACGAAGTCAGGGAGATTCTCGAAAACGCCGGCAAGATATATACCCAGATCAAGATTGATGAGATTACGAATCTTGGCGCCGTCAAGATTCGGTTGCGCAGTTTGTTCGCCGCGGTGGGGCTATAGATAGGTACGGAGGTTGGTCATGGGCAACGAGCGGAATAGGGTCGAATTCACAAAAACGATGAAGAAGGATTATACCATCCTGATACCGAATATGGCGTCCATCCATTTCAACTTGATCAAAAACGTGTTCACCAACCATGGCTATCATGTCGTGTTGCTTGAAAACAATGGCCCGAATGTCGTGCAGGAAGGTTTGAAATATGTCCATAACGACATGTGTTATCCCGCTTTGCTTGTTATCGGACAGATGATCGACGCATTGCACAGTGGACAGTATGATCCGGACAAGACGGCCTTGGTCATTAGTCAGACTGGAGGCGGATGCCGGGCCTCCAACTATATCTTCCTGTTGAGAAAGGCCCTGAAACGGGCCGGATTTGGACAGATTCCCGTCATTTCCCTGAATCTCAAAGGTCTGGAACGCAATTCAGGATTCAAACTTACGGCACCGATGCTGTTACAGGCGTTCGCCGCGCTGATTTATGGAGACATGCTGATGCTGCTCAAGAATCAGGTGCGTCCCTATGAGCTTCATGCCGGCGACGCCGATACCTTGGTATCCGCTTGGAACGAGAGGTTGTCCGCCCAGTTCAAGCGTGGCCGTGGATGGACTATGTCCGCCATGCGCAGGAATCTTAATGATATCGTTGATTCTTTCGCTGCCGTCAAAGTTGAATATGTTCCGAAAATAAAGGTTGGCATCGTTGGCGAGATATATATGAAATACGCAAGTCTCGGCAACAATAACCTGGAACAGCTGCTCTACGATGAAGGGTGCGAGGTGATGCTGCCCGGCATCATCGGGTTCGTCATGTATGGCTGTGATAATTCGGCGACTGACCGAAAACTATACGGCGGTCGTTTCTGGATAACGCTGGGGACACGCTTTGTCATGCGGCTATTGACCAAGATAGAGACGATGACCATTGACGCGGTACGACGATATCCTCAGTTCACCCCTCCCTCGCCCTATGCGAAGACGAAGGCGCTGGATGACGGGGTGATAGGACATGGCTGCAAAATGGGCGAAGGTTGGTTGCTGACCGCTGAAATGCTTGAGCTCGCGGAAAACGGATATGCGAATATCGTCTGTACACAGCCCTTCGGTTGCCTTCCCAATCACATTTGCGGCAAAGGCATGATCCGCAAGGTCAAGGAATTGGTGCCGCAGGCGAACATCGTGCCGATCGACTACGATCCTTCCGCGACCCATGTGAACCAGGAAAACAGAATCAAGCTGATGCTTGCCGTCGCGCGGGAAGAACTTGAGAAACAGATGGACGTGCCTGCGCCGGGCATCGAACGAGACGTCCCGGCGGATGCGCCGCTTGCCGTCGATACGGACCGACAGCAAGCTGTAAAGTCCGTTATCGGCATGTAGCGTGCGACCCACGAACCGATTTACCCGGCCATCGACAATTCAAACAGCTGCCGCTTTGTATTGATTCCAAGCTTCTGATAGATGTTGTTCTTGTGCGTTTTCGCCGTCCCTGTCGAGATGTAGAGGTACTCACCGATATCGGCCACTGTATAGCCCTTGAGAATCAGATGCACCACTTCTCTTTCCCGTGGAGAAAGGCTCTCGATAGGACTGTATTTGCTTTGGACTTCCCGTTCCAATGACGCTGCTGCGCCGGGTTGAATTTGCGCGATGACAGGAGGAACTGGTTTCCAGTTCATGCTGAGAAAAGGTTCATAGTAGAGTCTCCATACTTGCTGATGTTGCATTGCCCCCCCCCTCTTGTCTGTGTCGTTGGACCTAGTGTCCGATTTGCGTTCCCGAGTCCGCTGATACTTCATCCTATGCCTGGATAGGAACGTTGTAATCACCCCAAGGATGATTGAAAGGGTGATTATTGGGGTGATTTTTTACTTTTAACTGTACATTGCGGTGAAGATGATGGAGAATGACATATCATGCTTGCGGGAGAGGTTGGTATGATGCGAAAAATCATGGGGTCCGTCTGTCTACTGAGCTTGACGCTTTGCATTCTGTCGTTCACCGGTTGTTCCAAGGACAAGGTTCTTGACCCGTCACATCCAGTGACTATTACTATGTGGCATAACTTCGGCGGTCAGATGCAAACTACCATGGATAGTCTTGTCGGTGAGTTCAATGCAACAATAGGCAAATCAAATGGCGTTATCCTCAGCGTGACATCCATTTCCAGTTCGGTCTCTTTGCAGGAAAAACTGCTGGCGGCCGCGAATGGAGATCCAGGCTCTCCCGCCCTACCGAACATCGCCACTTGTTATCCTAAAATCGCTTTGCAGTTGATGCGCAAGGGGTTGATTGTCGATCTTGACACCCAGTTCTCCGATGCGGAGCTAGACGGGTATCTTCCCAGATTCCTTGAGGAAGGCCGGCTTGAAGACAACGGCTTGTATGTTTTTCCCATTGCAAAATCAACGGAAGTACTGTTTGTGGACAAGACGCTTTTTGACCGTTTCGCATCGGCAACAGGAGTTGATTTCGAAGCTTTCAGAAATTTTGAACAACTTTCTCTGATGTCCCTCAAATACTATGAATGGACAGATTCCCTTACTCCCGATATCCCCGACGATGGGAAATCCTTTTTTACTACCGATTCCATATTCAACTATTTCCAAGTCGGGTTGATGCAGCTTGGTATCGACCCGATTGACAATGAGCGTTTTACCTGCGACGTTCCAGAATTCCGTAGAATCTGGGACAGCGTATACGAGCCTGCGGTACGTGGTGGATATGCCGTATTCGATGGTTATTCCAGCGATCTTTCAAAACTTGGCGAGATTGTCTGTTCCACTGGTTCGACTGCGGGAATCCTATTCTACGGGTCACAAATCATTTATCCGGATAATACCGCAGAGGATGTTACCTATACGATTCTCCCCTATCCAAAATTTGACGGTGGGAAAAACATTTCAATCCAACGTGGCAGTGGCATGTGTGTGATGAAAGCGACGCCTGCACAGGAATATGCTTCCGCATTGTTCCTCAAATGGTTTACAGCTCCAGAACAGAACATAAGGTTCGTTTCTTCGACCGGATATCTGCCTGTCACGAATAAAGCGTTTACGAATAGCATGGAACAGGAAATCCAGCAGGTGACGAATGAGAATATCAAAAAACTCCTGCAAGCCGCCGTTACTATGCATTCGGAATATGATTTCTATATTCCACCGACGTTTGAGAGTTTTGACGCGCTAGGCAAGAACATAGAGAAAAGCTTCAAAGCTTTTGCAAGGGCCGCCAGGGAGAAATACCTGTCGCTTGTCGGCGAAATGTCTCCGGACAATGCTTATGCGATTGCTACTCAGGGTGATTTTGAGTCATTCGTAACACAATACCGCTAGATTTTGGGGTCGTGATGAAAAAACTCTTCAGCACGCTGCGTCGGAATTGGTCATTCTTCAAAAAAACGGAGAAGCATAGCCGTTCCATGCAGTTTCGCCTGATACTCTATTTTGTCCTTTATCTGATATCGATCATGCTTGGTATTGTAATCATTCTGCTGGCTACCGGTGTCTTTGGTTTTAGTCGGGAAGAGAATTCCTTGCTTTTCCAACGGGAGCTTTCCTATGTTTCATCTAACCTCTACAATGATTTCGGAGATATTTCCGTTCGGACGGTAGAAATGGCAAAAGGACTTGCCGATACTATCGAGGCAGAGCTTCATGCTCGCGGGTTTCGGCCCAAAGACATGGAAGATCACCCCCAGTTGCTGGAGTCATTGCTCCAGGATTCGTTCTACACCATGATATTTGCACTGGAGAAAACGAAAAGTAGTGGTGTGCTGTTGGTTCTGGACGCTACGGTCAATCCATTGTTACCGAATGCCGGTACTTCCAGAGCGGGACTCTTAGTCAAGAACATGGAGCCAAACGCAGTAAACGCTTCTTTTCCGAATTTCCGGTATTATCGAGGGCCGTATTCCATCGCTCGAAACGCCGGTATGAATATGCTTCCCCAATGGAATCTTGAATTTGACATCAGTTCTTCAAGTTATTTTAATGAAACCATCGCGAACACGAAGAATCGAACGGTTCCTCTTTCTCGAAAATACAAGTGGGTCGTGGACGACTCTCTTTCCGCGGGTGGAGAAAACCTTCTGCTTTGTCTCGCCCCCCTGATTGCATCGGATGGAACCGTCCTCGGTGTATGTGGTTTTGAAGTGAGCGCGATGCTGTTCAAATTGGCCTATTCCCCGGACAGTACGACTTATGTGCGCATGTACGGTATGTTCGCCCCGGTTCTGGCGAATGGAGATCTTGATGTTTCAAAAGCGTTGTTCTCAGGAAACTATCCAGCCTATCCATTGAATCTTGCCGAAGAGCCACTGGCAAGCTCTCCTGACAATGCCTTGAACCTCTATCAACAAGCGGAAAGCATTTCAACATATATGGGCGTTGATATGCGGCTTGCGCTCTATCCTTCCGATTCCATCCATGTGAATGACCAGTGGGCGCTAGCCCTATTGGTTCCATCACAGGATGTCACGAAAAATATTTTTTCTAGAAATCTCAGGACATTGGTTCCATTGGGGATATTCATGGTATTAAGCATATTGGGTACCGCCTTCGTCAGCAGGAGGTATATTAGGCCCGTCGTCGGCATCATTGACCAAATCAAAACGAATGGAGTGACACCGGATTCAAAGACTCGGATTCTGGAAATAGATGATTTGATTGAGTTCTTGTCAAAACGGGACGATACTGTTGACGGCGAAGATCGTTCGATGGAAAGGCCGCCGGCTCCCAACGTACCGAGCAACGTCACCTTGTATCAGAGTTTCCTACGAAACATCAAGACGCTGTCCGCGGCTGAAAGATCTGTGTTCAATCTGTATATGAAAGGATATACGGCAAGAGAGATTGCCGATATCCTCTGCCTGAGCATCAACACGATCAAAACTCATAATAAACGTATATATATGAAGCTCAATGTATCATCTCGAAAGGAGCTGATGGTATTTGTAACAATGATGGATGAGGACGAATCCCTCCGCAAAATGTAATATACACCTCTGTGGTAGATAGTACTACGTTTCATATGATGGTATGAACATATATGGGACGCAACGATGGATGATTGGTTGATGGGCTTCTGGTCGCCAACGTGCGGACGCAACGGGACCCCCAGTTATCAAGACTGACAACTCCCTGGGGGTCCTTCTTGTTTTATTGTCGCCAGCGATGTTTTTTTATCAGCTTGCGTATTTACGATGTATTATGAACCGTTTCAGTTTTCTCGTGCTTGTTTCTTCCAGACGCTCATCCACGACATCGACTTTGGTGATTTTCTTATAGCTTTGCAGAGACTTGTTCACTTCGGCTACCAAGGTCTCCATCCGCTGTTGCATGGATGCCTCGTCGGTATACTTCTTTCGAGCCGCATCAGAGGGATATACCAGAGCCCTGATGCCCTCAGATTTTTCCTTCGGATCAATCTCATAGGCTACGATGCAAATCTGTTCAATTTCTGGATAAAGTTGGAAATGATCTTCAATTTCCTCTGGAAATACATTCTTTCCGCCTTCAGTCACAATGACATTTTTCGCCCTACCGGTCAGATAGAGGAAATCCGCGTCATCTACATGGCCTACGTCGCCGGTATTGAGCCAACCATCTTCGGACAGGACTTCATCCGTCGCCTCTTGGTTGTGGTAGTACCCTTTCATGACCATAGGCCCCTGTATATGTATGATTCCATTCCCCTCGCTGTCGGCGTCTACGATTTTTACCCGAACCTGCGGCATCGCCCGTCCTACGGACGTCACCTGATATCCCCTGACTGGGTTGAGGTGCGTGATGGGGCTTGTCTCGGTCAAGCCGTAGCCTTGCACGAAATCTATTCCCAATTCATTGAACATCTTGAATGTCTCCGGTGGCAAGGGACCGCCGCCACTGATACAGATACGATTGGTTTCCAAAGAAAGTTTTTTGAGCAGAAACCGGAACATCTTTTTGCCAAGATTGATTCCAAAGATTTTTTTAATCAGACCGGAAATGCCCATCAATCCCCTGATCAAGCCATAGACGACAGGACCTTTCTTACGGACGCCGTCGAGCAAGGCGGCAAGCATCTTGTTGAACAGCATGGGGACGGCGAGAAACATCGTGACGCCGCCCTCACGGAGCTCCTTGAGTATCTGCGAAACCACAAGCCGTTTTCCGAAAACCAAACCAGCGCCGACACTGATCGACTCATAGAATACCGCGAGCATTGTATATGCATGATGAAGTGGTAGAATCGCATAGAATACATCGTCTGGACGCAACGGCATATAGCCCTCTTCCTGCACCAGATAACAGTCCGACACAAGGTTGTCGTTGGTCAGCATGACGCCTTTTGGCGTCCCTGTGGTACCGGAGGTAAACAGGATGGCCGCTACGTCATCGCCTTTAACAGTATCCGGCACATACTCACCGTCAAGTCCGATATCCAATATATATGGGAATGCCCCTCCTCGCTCAAGACATATCTTTTCATTGAGCAATCCATGTATGCGCGCAATCCTGTCGGCATCGACAAATAATTTCTTAGCTCCGGCAAATTCGATGAAATGCTCCATCTCGTCATCATGCAGGGTAATGTCAAGCGGAACGACTACTGCGCCGGCATAGAGTATCGATAGATAGGCAAGCGCCCATTCAGGACTGTTCTTGCCTGCTAAAGCGACTCTGTCCCCTTGGGTTATTCCTGTAGACCGGAGATAATTCGCCGTACGTTTGACTATTTCATTTGCTTCAGCGTATGTAAATGTGATTTTTTCCGGCACAAACGCCTGAAAGCACATATTGGAAGGAAAGCGTTTGCAAGTAATTTCAAACATCTGACGGACCGTCGGCCATTCTCCCTCAAAATCCGTTCCCCTGAACGCATCAAGAAAAGAGTACGAATGCCGTTGTTCCGTACTATCAACATTGCGCATTGCAAAGCCTCCTGCTGTAATGCAATGAATACTCATTGGCGATCTAGTCAACTCTCTATATGCAGTGAACTTCAACAAGCTCTAGGCATATACTACCATAATATGGTCATAATTAACTATATATGTAGAATAGGCAATCAGATTGATGAAAATAAATAAAAAAGAGGTTTGTTGATGAAGTTCCATTCTCAAAACATCGAAAAACTTTTATATAAAACAAGACCGTCGAGATAGGATGATTTCCATACCCGACGGTCTGAAACCTGTGAAGTCAATCAGTGACTAGATCGTTACGTGCATCTTTTCCTTGATCGCCGCAAGATTGGCATTCCCTATCGCGTTGGCCTTCGCTGTTCCTGAAACAATCAGGTCCCGGACAACGGACTTGTGCTCTTCGTAATAATGACGTTTCTCACGTATCGGTTCGAAGATTGAATTCATTTTTTCAGCCAGAAGCTTCTTGCAGGCAACGCAACCGATTTGGGCGTTCTTGCACATGTCGCAGATATTTCCCGCTTCTTCCTGGTTGAAAGCCTTATGGTAAGTGAAAACGGTGCAGACATCGGGATTACCGGGAATCTTTACACTGATTCTGTTCGTATCAGTCACGGCGTTACGCACCTTCTGGGTCAGTATTTCCGCAGGGTCGGAGAGATAGATCGCATTGCCGAGGCTCTTGCCCATCTTCGCATTGCCATCAAGCCCGCATAGTCGGCCAACGTTGCTCAGCTTAGCCTCGGGCTCTGTAATGGAAGTTCCGTACAAATCGTTGAACTTCCTGACAATCTTGCGGGAAAGCTCGATATGTGGAATCTGATCCTCACCCACCGGTACCAAATCCGCATTACAGAACGTGATATCAGCTGTCTGACTTACCGGATATCCAAGAAAGCCATAGGTTAAGTCTGAGTATCCATAATTCTTCGCTTCTGTCTTGATTGTGGGATTATGCCGCAACTGGTTTACTGTGACAATCATAGAATAGAAGATCGTCAGCTCGGCTATCGAGGAAACTTGGGATTGCTGAACCAACGTAACCTTATCGGGATCGAGCCCTACAGCAAGGTTGTCCATGGCCACCTGATAGATGCTGTCATTGATTAACTCCGGATTGCTGAAATGGGTGGTCAACGCCTGGACATCGGCCAACAGGATGAACGTATCATAGGCTTCCTGCAATTCTACACGCGTTTTCAGACTCCCGACATAATGACCGAGATGCAACCGTCCGGTCGTGCGGTCGCCAGTAAGAATCCGTTTCTTGTTCTGTTCCATTTTCGACTCCTGATAGTTCAATGGTTGTGTGCGCAGGAATCACAGGAACAACCGCTTGATTCCTTGTCTGTACAATAAAAGCCTTTTCCTTTGAAAATAATCCCGGCACAGCCATATACCCGATGCAAAGATGTACTTTGGCAATCGGGACATTTTTCAGGCTGAGAATCTCCATATCCTTGTATCACCTCGAAATGATGATGACACGTATCACATTCATACTCATATGTAGGCATGCTACATCAAGCCTCCAAGATTTTGCAACAGAGTATCGAACGACGCCGTGACGCTCTCCAACTGAGTCGTAGTCAACGGCATCGAATTGATTACGAAGAATTCTTCGTTGGTCACGAAAAGATCCTTCAATTCAGACATATTGAACTGCACACCGTCCCGGCGCAGCTGCGCGACATACTGGGACCGTATCAGCATCGAAAGAGAATTCGCCAGTTTGCTGGATTTCATCTTGAGACTGGCATCCAGCACAGGACGATCTTGTTCGTCGTAAGAAACCAAAAACAACGCCTCATCCATCTGCAATACAACGGTAATCGGGATGTCGAAACCCAAGCTGATCATAGTTCTGGGTGAAGAAACATAGATTCCCAATACAGAACCTTCCATTCGTGCCGCCATGTCCACAGGAATTCGTAACTGACGATCCGCCCAAGTTTTCTGATAAACGGTTTTCCAATCATCGGAGGAAAACAGAATCAGCCCGTTTTTCGGCATGCCCAGAGAAAAGCCGCCATCATTGCTTTTGAAATATTTCACATCTCCTTCATATAAGGTCGTGAAATTTTTGGCGTACATCAAGGCGGTATTGATGATGAACTTTGAGTAGTCTCCTTCAATCCCTCCGTACAGGTCGAAACTCGAAAGTTCAGCAGGGTACGGAAGATCCAAAGCGTCTTCTTCGGTCTCGGGTTCCTGCCGATGCAACGCCACGGAAATCCTCTCGGCCTTCCCCACCATATCCGCGGCGACACCCTGCATGGCGCCGGCGGCATCAGCATACAACGGCTGGGCCTTTTCCATATCAACCGTCAATACGAATTCCGCGGGATCACCCATCGCCTGGAAGTACGTTTCTTCTAGCGAAACGAACGGACTGCGATGGACGCAACCAGTACAAAGCATCACATAGAACGTGATACAGAACACCGAAATGCGCAGAAGCCGTTTCCTTACTTGTATCTGGCGGTCGATTACCATATTAGAGTTTCTCCACCTTGAGCTGCACAGGATGATCTCCACAGTCCACCGGCTCAATTGCACAATCGAGTGATTCCGCATAGTCAGCCACGTCAGCAAGCGTCTCGCCCTTGATATAGTCGCCAAAAACCTCATAGACCTTACGTACGGTATCATCGCCACTCAGCGTAAGCCTGATTCGGTCGGCCACATCGAAGCCACTCTCCTTGCGGAGATTCTGAATTGAGCGGACGATGTCACGGGCGATACCCTCGAACAGCAGTTCTTCAGTTACTTCCGTGTCGAAACCAACAGTCAAGGCACCTTCATTGACGACCTTGACATTGTCCACCTCACGCCTCTGTACGACGATATCACCTTCGGAAATCGCTATCACGCCATTGCTGTATGTGATCTCCTTCGTCTGTCCATCAAGGATATCCGCGATTTCAACACCGGACAACCGCTGAATGGATGCAGCGACTTCCTTCATGTCCTTCCCGAGTTTCGAACCGAGGACCTTGAAGTTAGCTTTAGCTGAATAGTCGACCAAACCGTTTTCGTCCGCTTGGATATGCACTTCCTTGACATTCAGCTCCTCTGCGACGATATCCTGCATTTCAGCAAGAATCTTTCTATCGTCGGCGTCACGGTCGACCAAGAACAATTTTTGCAACGGCTGACGGATTTTCAGATTGCCCGCACTACGCAACGAACGCCCCATGGCTATCGCCTTCATGGTCAACGCCATCTGCTTCTCCAAAACATAGTCACGTTTCTCCTCGTTGTAAACGGGATAGTCGCATAAGTGGATACTCAACGGCATGTCATCCGTCTTGAGATTTTGGTAAATCTCTTCGGTGATGAACGGTACCACCGGCGCGGCGACTTTGATAAAGGTCATCAGTACTGCGTACAAAGTATCATAGGCCGCCTTCTTGTCTTGGTCATTTTCACTTCTCCAGAATCTTCTTCTGGACCTGCGAATGTACCAATTGTTCAAATCATCGATGAACGTTACAATCGCCCCACAAGCCTTCTGGATATCATAGGCGTCAAAATACGCAGTGACATCCTTTACCATGGATTCCGCACAGGACACAATCCACTTGTCCAGCGGATTGTTCAATGATGAGAACGCCGTCGCACCAGGCGCATACCCATCGATATTTGCATAGGTGACAAAGAACGAATATGCATTCCATAGCGGTATGATCAACGATTTGAGTACATCCTTGACCAGATCTTCGCTGAATTTCATGTCTTCGGCGCGGACTGCGGCGCTGTTCATCAAGGCGAACCGCAATGCGTCGGCGCCATACTTGTTGACGACCTCCATGGGATCGGTGTAGTTGCGCTCGCTCTTGGACATCTTCTTACCGTCGGCGGTCAGTATGATGCCGTTGGTGATGCAGTGGAGGAACGCAGGTTCGTCGAACAACGCGGCGGCTATGACGGTAAGCGTATAGAACCAGCCTCTGGTCTGGTCCAGGCCTTCACAGATGAAGTCGGCGGGGAATATCTGGTTGAAACGCTCTTTGTTCTCAAACGGATAGTGCTGCTGGGCATAGGGCATGGAACCGGATTCAAACCAGCAATCCATGACATCAGGGACACGTCGCATCGTCCCCTTCCCGTCAGGGCTGGGCCAAGTCAGAGTATCGACGAATTGCTTGTGCAAATCATCAACCTTGACGCCGCTTTTCTCCTCAAGTTCCTTTTTGCTTCCAATGACCTCGATATAGTCGCTGCCGTCGCATTTCCAAATTGGAATGGGGTTGCCCCAGAACCGGTTACGGCTGACCGCCCATTCGCGGGCGCCTTCGAGCCATTTTCCAAACCGACCGTATTTCAAGTGATCGGGCATCCAGGTGATTTTGTCATTGGCTTTAAGCATCTTGTCGCGAATCTTAGGAACATCGACGAACCAGCAGCTCAGGGCGCGATAGATCAGCGGCTTTTTCGTCCTATAGCAGAATGGATAGCTATGCAGGTAGTTTTCCCGCTTGATCAGCTTGCCATGGTCTTTGAGCCAGGCGATGATGTCCTTGTCCGCGTCTTTAACGAACACGCCCTTCCAATCAGGGACCTCGTCGGTAAAACGGCATTCAAGGTCAACGGGACAGACGGTTGGGATTCCCGTCCCCTTCAGCACTTGGTAATCTTCCTCGCCGAAGCCAGGCGCAGTATGGACGATGCCGCAACCGTCTTCCGTAGTCACATAATCCCCAAGGACGGTAACGAACGCACCCTTCTCCTTCAGGTTCGCAAAGTATGGGAACAACGGTTCATACGTCATGCCCTTCAACTCGGTTCCCTTATATTCAGCTACAATTTCATATTGGGATGGTTCCTTGTAATAATGTCCGAGGCGAGCTTTTCCGAGAATATAGAAGTCTCCGCCTTCGACATCGCGGACCTTCACATAGTCGATATCCGGTCCAAGAGCCAGCGCAAGGTTGCTGGGCAACGTCCACGGCGTCGTGGTCCAGGCGAGGAAATAGGTATCATCCTCACCGTCCACCTTGAAACGCACGGTAACGGCCTGATCCACGACATCACGGTATCCTCCGAGATTGACTTCAAAATTGGAGAGCGGACACGCCAATGCGGGGCTGTACGGAAGAATGTTATATCCTTCGTAAATCAGTCCCTTTTCATATAGGCTCTTGAACACCCACCAGATCGATTCCATGTAATCAGGATCCATAGTACGGTAACCATGGTCGAAATCCACCCAGCGTCCCATCCTGTTGACGGTATGTTTCCATTCGTTGGTATAGCGCAGGACAATCGACTTGCAGGCATCGTTGAACTTGGCGACACCATATTCCATGATGGCTGCGTGGCCGGAGACACCTATGCTTTTCTCAATTTCGAATTCAACGGGCAGGCCATGGCAGTCCCAGCCGAAACCTCGGTAAACACGCTTGCCCTTCATGGTCTGATAGCGAGGAATGACATCCTTGATCGTACCGGCCGTCAAATGGCCGAAATGGGGCAAGCCCGTAGCGAACGGAGGTCCGTCGTAGAATGTAAATTCATTCTCCGCCGGCCGGTTCTCGATCGACTTGTTGAAAATATCCTGCTCATTCCAGAATTTCAGGACGTTCTCTTCCATCTGCGGAAAGTCCGCTTTTGTACTCACTGGACGAAACATAGTGGCTCCTGTATTGTCTGCACCGTCGCAAACGGCTTTCTACCAGTTGCTTGCAACGACAAAAGATTTCAAAATATTACTTCATATAATAGTCATAAAGCAATCTCTGTTCAACCTGGTCAAAGTCGAAATATCGAGCTTTATGGAGACTCAGAAGTCGATGGAAAACACCCTATGACCAGTCCTTTCTCACAATCGCCTCGCAAGACAGTAATTCACATTGTCGAGAGCCGCTATAGGATGCTGGCTGTTCTTTCCGTTGTAGTCCGAAAAAAAACGCTCGGTCAATTCTTGAGGCGTCAGATTTTCTAGGATATAAAAACCTGCGTCGGACAACAGCATGCGCAACGAGTCCCGGGAATAGCTTGCCTGCATCGTTTCTTTCGCCCCTTCAGCGAGTAGATTCTGGCGTCTCGCGCGGTCCCCGCCCATGGCCGTCCGAGACAGTTCATCAGGATAATCGAACACGACATGGCTTCCCGGCGCAAGGACTGCTGAAAGCTCCTTGAACAATGTTCGAAACGCAGTCTCGGAAAGATAGTAGGACAATCCAAGCATGCTGCAGAATGACTTTGCACTTTTGTCGAATTCCGAATACCCGGCCAATGTCTTTTTCCAGTTCGGAAATGAAAAATCCGCTTCAAGCAAATATGTGTTCTTGGGGATGGCGACTCCCGCCCTGCTCAAGCGTATCCGTTTATCCTGCGACATTTGCGGAAGGTCAAGCTCAAACACCAGGACCGTCTCCGCCCAGTCAGGCCGCCGGTAAGCAAACGTATCGTACCCAGCGGCGCAGACAACGTACTGCGCCACCCCATCATCACGTATTACCCGTTCCAGCAGTTCTTCCGTATATGCTGCGCGCCCCAGCGGAGATGGCGACAATTGATTGTCTACGATCCAACGCAACGCAGCGTCTTTGCTTCCGATAAAAGTCGGATTAAAGAAGGAAATGCCGTCGGACATGTTTTCTGATATGGACGTATATTCTTCGTCGGAGAGCAAAGACCTGGCGATTCTATCCGCAAAAATTGAATTGCTCTGATTTTCCTCAAAGTGATACGCACGTGAGAACAGGCTGATCAAAGCCGTCATGCTTGTTTGTTCCATAATTAGCGCCTCCATTCATTACAACCGAATGTTCTATACACCTTATTCTTTAACAGAACAAGACTTGTTTTTTTCGTGATTTTGTGCTAATGTGTATCAAGCGGTTGATGAAAAAAATTGCATTCCGTGCTTCTTTTTTCCAATCCCTTGACAGGATGCCGATGCTCGGCTAGTTTTCATTTGTGAAGAATTCTTTACATAACAAGATATTTCCGATAGACGTGACCATCAGGGAATTCGCCTCGGTCTTTGACGCCGCAGGTTTTTCCTTGTATGTCGTGGGCGGGGCCGTCAGGGACTGGTTGCTGGGAATTCAAAACGACGACTATGATTTCACGACAGACGCGACGCCTGAGGAAGTCATCAATCTCTTTAGGAAAGTAATACCGACAGGAATCAAGCACGGGACGGTTACCGTCCTGTTCAGAGGTTCCCAGTACGAAGTAACAACCTTCCGTACCGATGGTGAGTATCATGATCACCGGCATCCTGACCAAGTGTATTTTGTCCGTAACCTCGAAGAAGATTTGAAACGCAGGGATTTCACAATCAACGCATTGGCTGCGAACGCCAGTACTGGAGAAATCATCGACATGCACAACGGAATCGGAGATTTGCGGCTACGAATCGTCAGGGCGATCGGCGATCCTCTTGAACGTTTTTCCGAAGATGCGCTGAGAATCCTTCGCGCCTGTCGATTTGTAACAAAACTCAATTTTACCATCGAACCCCAAACCTATGCGGCGATGCAGTCCCTTGCACCAATGCTCAGCCATATCTCAGGGGAGCGTATCCGTGATGAATTGCTCAAGATCCTTTGTAGCCGAAATCCTCTGCGTGGACTTCAATTGATGGAAAACCGCGGAATCCTGTCGATTGTCCTTCCTGAACTTGCTTCTGGAAACGGTGTCGGGCAACGGGGATTCCACGAACATGATGTATTGACGCACAACTTGCTCGCCTGTCAGTCGGCGGCTGAGCTGGACGCCCCAATGGTCGTACGAACCGCGGCATTGCTTCATGACATTGGAAAACCGAACGTCAGAAAAGAGAGTGAAGACGGTATATATACATTCCACCGCCATGAGCTTGAATCTGAAAGACAGGCTGGACGAATTCTTGGACGATTGAAATTTTCCAATGATGAGCGCGATCAGATACTCAACCTGATTAGAAATCATATGTTCCATTATACTTCCGATTGGTCGGACGGAGCTGTAAGACGTTTTGTCGCCAGGGTTGGCACGGATGCGATTGAGAATCTGTTCCTGTTGAGGTTGGCAGACCAAAAAGCTATCGCCGGCACTTGTGACTATGAAACGCTCCGGGAGCTGAGTGAACGAATTGAAAAAATCCGTCGGGACGGGGACGCCCTGTCCGTCAAGGATTTGGCGATCGACGGCAGGAACCTCATGGCGATAGGCGTTCCCCCCGGACCGAAAATGGGAGTGATACTTGGTCAGCTGCTTGAAACAGTCATGGACGACCCAAAGCAGAATACCAAGGAACAGTTGGAGCTGATAGCCAGCAAACTATTTGAAAAACTCAACTAGCCGGTACAGCCGCATCTAACAGCAATGCGCGTTGTCCTCACCCGCAAGGGCGTCGAAAGCGATTTTTGCGACATTCTGTTCAGCTTCCTTCTTGTTGCTTCCGCTGGCAGGACCATACACAGTGCCTTGAATCGACACCTGAACCCAGAACGTATTGTCATGTTCCGGTCCTGTACGTTTCATCAGCTCATAGGTCGGGTATTTCTTATATTTCTTCTGGACATATTCTTGCAGAAGCGTCTTGTAATCCTTCTTGTGCTTATTCTCCAGAACGCTCTTGATTTCCGGCACCAATAGGCGAAGAATAAATTCCTTCACGCCGTCGATTCCTACGTCAAGATAATAAGAACCGAAAATCGCCTCCATGCAATCAGCGAGCAACGCCTTTTTTGTTCGGCCCCCGCTGTATTCCTCGCCCTTGCCGATCAAAATGAAATTGTCCACGCCAAGGTGCTTTGCGACGCCGGCAAGACTATCCTCACTGACAACATAGCTCCTGATTCTGGAGAAGTCACCCTCATGTCTCAGGGGAAGATTGCAGAACAGCCAGTCGCTGACGACCATGCCAAGCACACTGTCGCCAAGGAACTCCAGACGTTCGTTGTTGTCCACCGATTCATGACACTCATTCGCATACGAACGATGGGTGAACGCAAGATTCAAAAGTTCTATATCGTGATATTTTATACCAGCCTGCCGTTGAAATAATAAAAGCTCCCTACGTCTCTCCGAAGAGATAACAGGAGCTTTTCCGAAATCAACGGAACGATTGAAAAAAGCCATTTGCGTATAATCAGGAAGCGGGAAACTTACTTCAACAGAGTTGAGAGATAATCGACGGCATCCTTGACTGTTTCAAATTCATTCGCCTTCTCGTCAGGAATGGAAATCCCCAGTTCCTCTTCGATAGCATAAACCAATTCATAAGTATCAAGACTATCCGCGCCCAAATCCTTGCGGAAGGAAGCGTTCATGGTAATCTTGGATTCATCGATCTCAAGTTTTTCAGCGATCAAGGACTTCAGCTTGTCGAAAACTTCTTTGTTATCCATAGACGTGTACCTCTCCTACTCTCAGTTAGCCTCAGTGGTGTCAATTACCTGGACGCCACGGTAAAAACCGCACTTGGGACAGACACGATGAGGAAGCACCAAGTTACCGCAGGTACCACAGATGCTCAGCGTCGGCTTCGCAAGACGCATATTGGCGGCCTTGCGGGACGCTGCCCTGGATTTAGACGTCTTATATTTAGGTGTAGCCATATTTTAACCTCTTATAAACATTGATTTCACGACACTTGACGTAGCATAACGAAAAAAGTTCATTACGTCAACAACTTAACTCGATTTCTCATGTTTTCCGCGACAAGCGGAGGCACCATAGAAGTAATGTCGGCGCCATACGCGGCCATCTCCTTGATCGCGCTGCTCCGCAACAAGAAATAATGGGGATCTGTAGGCATGAACAGAACCTCAAGCTCCGGGAACAACTGCTTGTTGGTCATGGCCAGTTCAAATTCATATCCGAAATCGACCAATGCGCGAACGCCTCTAATCATTACCCCGATATTATGCTTCCGGGCGAAATCAACCACTAGCCCCTGCCAGACGAACACCTCTACGTTCTTATATTCCACAAGCAGCTCAGCCAGCATGTCCTTACGTTCCTCGGCTGAAAACAGGCATTTTTTCTGGATATTGTCAGCGACGACGACGTATAGCTTGCCATAGAGCGCGGCGGCCCTCAGAATAATGTTCAGATGGCCCAAGGTCGGAGGATCGAAAGAGCCTGGCAGCATAGCTACATTGCGGTTCAGGACACTGCTCATTTTTTGTTTTCCTCAACAAAGCGCTTCATAGCTGAAAACGTTTCCGCCGATTCATAGACGATACGTTTCTGGATGACGAAAGAACCATCCTTTTGCATTTCAATGACGGCGAACGTTCCGCGGCCTATATACGATACCTTGCACGGCGCCTGTACATGTTCATCCGCGGTGATCTTTTCAAGCACACAGTCAAAATGACTGTAGGTTTCAGGCTGGGGTCCACTCACCGCGCTTGCGATGTTCTCTATCGGGCGGCCGCAGATCGCACAGACCGGCAGGGGTTCCTGAAGATGCGGCACATAAACCGACGGCAAGGTGCTGCGGCGTGGCGGAGAGGGTTTACGTTGTAGCGAAAAGGCAGGCTCAATCGATTTTGAAACCTGCTGTTGGTCCTGCGGCCTTCCGTTGCGCTGCTTATGACGTTTCTTCTGGTCCTGGTTCTTTTTTCGCCGCTGTCCATCCTGCTGGTTTCCATTGAACTGTCTTGTCTTGTCATCCATATCTCAGACCCCTTGAAAATGCGACACCCGCCCTTGTCGGATACAAATCGCATCAATTCTGAACGAATGATACTCTAATTGGGGATGACATGCAAGAAAGTCGGAAAAGCTCCTGTGAATCTTGATTCGCTTATACGGGGGAATGGCGTACCTGAGTTCATCAGCATCCCATGAGGGCGCCCACCAAGATTTTACTTCCACGGCGACCAAAGTCGGATCGCCGCCGTCGCCGGGATCACATGCGAGGATGTCAATCTCCCCTCTCCGGCTTCGCCAGTTTCTCGCGACAACCGACCAACCTTTGCCGACAAGGAATTCCAACGCCATCGTTTCACCAAGGAGTCCTTTTGTTTTCGTTCTGTTGCGCATGATTTCTTCCATTCCGTTTCCGTGTCCGATTATAAAAAAAGGACGGCTACAAAAGCCGTCCCATTTGAGAATATCGAATAACAACTACGCGTTCTTCTTGCGAACGATAAGCTCTGGCACCTTCGCCGCCTTGCCGATCTTGTCACGGACATAATAGAGCTTGGCTCTGCGGACACGACCACGGCGGATAACCTCGACCTTCTCCACACGAGGAGAATGAAGCGGGAAAATCCTTTCCACGCCGACGCCATAGGATATCTTCCTTACCATGAATGTGCGGCGAATACCGGAATTGCTCTTGGCGATGACCAATCCCTCAAACACCTGAATACGCTCGTTCGCACCTTCGACAATCTTGAAATACACCTTTACGGTGTCGCCCACGCTGAAGTTCTCAGCATTCTCTTTCAACTGTTCAGCTTCAATAGCCTTGATCACGTCCATCTTTTAGATCCCCTTCGCAATATGATCTTTCTTTCAATTCATTCAGCAACTTTCTGGAGTCCACATCCAAAGATGCCGTCTCCAACAGCTCCGGTCTGAAAGACAAAGTCTTCTCCAGCCGTTTCTGCAACCGCCATTGACGTATGTTGGCATGATGACCCGACAATAATACATCAGGCACCGAAATTCCGCAATAGGTCTCAGGCCTCGTATACTGGGGATATTCAAGCAATCCATCGGTAAAGCTCTCTTCTTCAAGCGACTCTCCGCTGATAACGCCTTCTATCAGACGATACAGCGCGTCGATAATCACCAAAGAAGCGACCTCACCGGAACTGATCACGTAATCCCCGATACAGATCTCGTCATCAACATACAGGTCAATGACACGTTGGTCAATACCTTCGTAGTGCCCGCAGATGAAGACCAATTCGTCTTCCCCGCTGAGCTCTTCGGCATATCGCTGTGTAAACAGCCGACCGGACGGCGAAGGGTAGATGACCCGCTTGTGTTTCGCATCAATCGATTCCAGCGCCTCACACAAAGGCTCCGGCTTGATCACCATTCCCGCGCCACCTCCATACGGAGTATCATCACAGGTATGATGACGATCGGCAGCGAAATCCCGAAAATCGACCATGTTATAGGTAATCGCATTTTTTGCGACTGACCGCGCCATGATCGAATTCGTAAAGAATCCTTCGACGATACCGGGAAACAGGGTTACTATATCGATCTTCATGACAGCAACCAAGGAGCTAGAAGCTCGATGGTACCAGACATTAAATCGACTGCGCCGAGATACTGGGCCATATACGGCACCAAGTATTTCCTTGCATCAGGAGTCTCGACCTCAAGCAACAGCGCCTGCGGACCGTCAATAGCGGATACCACCTTTGCCACCGCCAGCCCGCCCACTGTAAGTGAACATGCGCAGAGATCCTTGACATAGACCTCCCCGTCGCACAGCTGCGCGGCTGAACTCCGGGGAATCCATATTTCCCAACCGGCGAGAGCTTTCGTAGCCTCTGGAGAATCAATCCCCTGAAGCTTGACGAGAAGTTCACCGCCGTTCATCCTGAATCCTTCGACAAGACAAGTTCGCTCACGTCCGTCCTTGTTACGAAGAAGCAATTTCTCCAGCTTGAAGAAATGCGCGTATTCGTCACTATAGGAATGTACCTTCATCTCCCCGCGGACACCGTGGGATGACTTCAGCAGACCGGTAGCGAGCAAGTCTTCCATATCAGTCGAGGATCTCCAGCACGGCACGTTTGCCGCTCTTTGTCGCGGAGGCGCTCAAAATGGTTCTGATAGCCTTCGCGATGCGGCCCTGCTTGCCAATTACCTTGCCGACGTCGTCAGAGGCGACCTTCAATTCAAGGATGGTGGATTTCTCACCTTCAATGACATTGACGACCACTTCATCCGGCTGATCGACAAGGGACTTTACAATGTATTCAACAAGATCTTTTTCCACGACTCGCTCCTAAGGACTTAGTCCTGGACGGTCCTAGTGATAGTGACACCCTGTTTGTTCAGCAACTGACGAACGGTATCGCTCGGCTGAGCACCCTTGGCAAGCCAGCTCTTCACCTTCTCAACATTGAGAACGACCTGGTTCTCCTTGCTTTCAACAGGATGATACTGCCCTACTTCATCGATAGTCCTGCTGGCCGGCGCGGCATGCTTGTCCATGACGACGATCCTGTAATAAGGTCTCTTCTTTGATCCAAACCGCTTGAGTCTCATACTAACGCTCACAACAATTCCTCCTACTCGAATTTCAACTACATACCCATCTGTTTCAGCATTGCAGCCTGGTATTTTTTATTTTTTGCGAACTTCTTCATAGTAAGCCGCATTTTCTCAAACTTTTTCAAGAGCCTGTTTACATCGTATACCGTAGTACCGCTACCTTTGGCAATACGCTTTCGGCGGGTTGGGCCTACAATCAATGTGTTTTTTCGCTCAAACATCGTCATGGATTGGATAATGGCCTTCTCACGCTTCATTTCCGCAGTGTCGATGTCTTCTTCGCTCACTTGTCCTTTCGCGCCAGGAATCATCTCCAGTATCTGGTCGACGCTCCCCATCTTGGTCATGCGATCCAGTTGCTCCAGATAATCTTGCAGGTCGAAAGAGTTCTTCGCCATCTTCTCCTGCATTTTCTGTGCTTCCTGGATATCCATCGTCTCCTGCGCCTTTTCAACGAGGGACACGACGTCGCCCATGCCGAGGATGCGGCTGGCGATACGATCAGGATGGAACGGCTCCAGGTCTTCAATCTTTTCCCCGACTCCGATGAACTTGATCGGTTTGCCGACGACGGAACGAAGGGAAAGCGCCGCGCCGCCTCTGGTGTCGGAATCGAACTTGCTCAAGACAACGCCGGATATGCCGACCTTTTCTTCAAATTCCTGCGCGATCGTAACGGCGTTCTGACCAGTCATGGAGTCCGCGACGAACAACGTCTCGTCCGGCTTGATTGCGGCGGCTACACGCTTGATCTCGTCCATGAGCTGTTCGTCGAGGTGCATACGGCCGGACGTATCAACGATCAGCGTATCATACAATTCACGTTTCGCCTTGGCGAGACCGTTGGATGCTACCTTTACAGGGTCTTTTGAATCGAGTTCCGCGTATACCGGGACGTCAACCTTCTCTCCAAGCACCTGCAACTGGGTGATGGCGGCGGGACGGACGAGGTCGGCGGCGACCAGCAGGGGCTTGCGGCCTTGCTTTTTCAACCGGCTGGCGAGTTTCGCCGCGGTTGTGGTCTTGCCGGAACCCTGCAAGCCCATCATCAGGATGACGGAAGTGGTGTCCGGCCCCTTGAGGTTGAGCCCCTGATGTTCTTCGTCACCAAGGAGCGCGACCATACGGTCGTAGACAATCTTGACGAACTGCTGTCCGGGATTGACGGACTTGAGGACCTTCTCTCCAAGGGCCTCTTCCATCGTCCCATTGACAAAACGCCTTACGACACGAAGATTTACATCAGCGTCCAGCAACGCGACCTTAATTTCCTCGACCGCATCCTGGATGTTCTTCTCTGAAATCTTGGACTTTCCGGACAGCGTCCGCATAATCCCGGTGAATTTTTCGCTTATTGAATCAAACATTACCAACTCGAGTTATAATTATTGCAACTAGCAACTTATACAGCATCGGGGCGGGGCGTGTCAAGGTGATGAAACATCAGAATCCATGGTAAGATATGAGAGAGCCGGACAAAATATCCTGCTCTCTCACAATTGATTTAAAAACTTCAATTGCAAGGCATCACTCTTTGAATTCTTGAAGCATAGCTTGTTTCAAGTTGGTAAATGCCAATCATCAGACTCAGCAAGAATTACGGAATGTCATCGCACAAAATATCAAACATGCTCGCAAACGCTTATTTCTTACCCAATAGACACTTGCCGAGAAGTCTGGTCTTGCTGTTCAGACGATAAACGCAATCGAGGGGTGTCGGCTGGGACTCAGCGACACTACAGCCATCAAGCTTGCGGAACGTCTGGAAATCGAAGGCTATCAACTATACGTACCACTGGAATTGCAGACCGCTCCCACAGAAGCGGAATTGGACGAATTGTCAAAACTGATACAAGAGAAAACACAGAAAGCGCTATCCCAATGTTTCCGTGATTATCGCAGGAATAAAGCAAAAGCTTGATATGAGGTTCTCAATCTTCATTAATTACTTTTAGAAATGATAAATTAACTCATAACAAGAAAAATCACACTTTTATAATGAATAATGTGATTTTGGACGTAGATACTGAGGATTCCATCTATCGGAGCAGCTAGTCGAACAGCCCCTTGCTCTGCGACAGGTCAATCACAGTATCGTCGTCGTTGAGGATGACGGGAGCGCCCTTCTCCCTACCGATCTTGTAACTGACCGTGGTGGAAACGCCCGCTTCCTGCTGCGTCACGCCAAGCAGCGTCTGCGACCCCATGACGGTATGCTTGTTGTGGGTGATGATGATGAACTGGCTCTTCTCCGCGAAATCCTGCAATACGCTGAGGAAATAACCGATGTTCCGGTCGTCCAAAGCGGCGTCAATCTCATCGAGGATACAGAACGGTGACGGCTTTACCATGTAGGTGGCGAACAGCAGCCCGACGGCGGTCATGGAACGTTCACCGCCGGAAAGCAATGCAAGGTGCGTCAGCTTCTTCCCCGGCGGCTGGGCCAGGATGTCGATGCCCGTCGTCAGGACGTTATCGGGCTCGACAAGCTTCAGCTCGGCGCGCCCGCCGCCGAACAGCCGACGGAACATCTCCTGGAAGTTTTCCGAAATCTGCCGGTAGCTTTCCAGGAACATCTGTTCGCTGCGGGACTTGATTTCGGTGACTACCTGCTCCAAGTCGGTCTTGGCCCGGCTGAGGTCATCGAGCTGTTTCGTCAGGAAATCGTACCGCTCCTTGACCTCCGCGAACTCATCCTCCGCCATATGGTTGATATATCCCATCCCCTGAATCTGTTTCTTGACCTCATCAAGCCGTGTCTTCAGGACGGGCAAGTCGTTGAGTTCTTCGTCCAGCCGGTTTTCATATTCCTTCAGGCTCTTGCCGTAGGAGTCGAAGAAATTTGTGTACAGCTTCTTGATTTCCTCCCCCATCGACTCAATCTGGAAATCAAGCTTGTCCGAGGACGAACGCAACTCCTGCAACTTGTTGAACGCTTCCGTCTTGGCCTCACGCTTGCTGCCGATACTGGCCGACTGCTGTTCAATTTCTTCAACCAGCGTCTCCAGTTGCTCATTCAGCTCTCGCACTTCATTCGCTATCTGTTTCTGCTCCGCCTGAACCCCTCTGATATTCTCCTGTGTGTCGGCGATACGTTCCTCAGCGAGCTGCTGCTCGCGAACCGCGTCTCCATGCTGATACTGGGCTTCGGTCACGGAACGCTGAAGCACATCTATGGAGCTTTGAGCGGCCTCGCGCTTGCTGGCGAGATCTCCAAGCAAAAGCCTAAGCTCCTCCAAATGCTGACGGAAATTCTCGACCTGAACGCTCAAGTTCCGATTCTCCTCACGGAGGGTCGTGATACGGTCTCGATTGCGGACGACCTTCGCACGGCTTTCATCCATGTTCTGGTCTACATGGCGCTTGCGGGTGATGATTCCCTCCGGAGCGAGGAATTCGTCAATAAAGGTCGGGATAGTCCCGCAATATTCCTGAAACAGGCTCTTCAGTTCATCGACCGATTCTTCAAACGCACCCAGTACCTTTTCCTGCTCATTGAGCAGTTCCAGGGCGGAAAGCCCCGATGCGGATTTCAGCTTCCGGGTAAAGTCAATCCGTTCCGTCAACGCACCGCCAAGCCGTCCAATCCTGTCGAGGAACGCTTTTTCCGCATCTTTCCTCGCTTTCGCCGAATAACCGCTTTCCTGGAGTTTCTGCTCCAGCTCCACAACGATGACATCAGTTATTTCTTTCAGTTCCTCGGTAAGCTGGGTCTGAAGCCGTTCCTGCCCTATGTTGTCCAGCTCCCTGTCGTTGATCTCCCGCTCCTGCCGGGTAATCAATTCCTGAGTAGCGGTCAGATTCGCCGTAGCGCCCTTGATCTCCCGTTCAAGAGATGATTTTTTCTCTTCAAACTCATCCATGCGGACATGCAGCTCATCAATTTCGGCCTTGTCGCGGTTGATACGTTCCAGGATCTGTTCCGCGCGGCTTGAAGCCTCGTCCCTGGAATGACAAAAATCCCGGAACCTTTGGGTCAGCAGCTCCAACTGATCGTTCTTTCCCTTCTGTGCCTCGTCCAGCCGCTGGAGTTTCGTCTGGATGTTGATGCGTACCGAGGCCTGCTCGCGCATCCGTTCCTGTTCTTTCTCGATATCCTCGTCAAACTGCTTCAGGGATTCGTTCAGAGCGACCAGATCCCTTTTCGCCTGTTCCAACTGGGCGGTCTTGTGATCCCTGACCATCAGGTAGGTCTTGAGGGTGGACAACTGGACGTCGACTTCCAGCGAGAACTGTTCCTTTACCAGTTCACGGTACGACAACGCCTTGGCCGCCTGCGCCTTTCGGGAATCGTAGGTACGCTTGACTTCCTTGAGGATGTTCTCAACCTGCTCAATATTTTCCGCGGTCTTCTCCAGCTTGCGCTCGGCGTCAAGGCTCTGAGCCTTGAACCGGCTGATTCCCGCGGCTTCTTCGAAAATATACCGGCGGTCTTCCGGTTTGCTGGAAAGGATTTGGTCAATCTTTCCCTGTTCGAGAATCGAATAAGCGCTTTTACCGACGCCCGTATCAAAGAACAGCTCACGGACATTCTTAAGCAGCACACGATTACGGTTGATGTAGTATTCGCTTTCCCCTGTTCTATATATGCGACGTTTGATCTCGATCTCCGCATTGTCCATCGGAAGGAAATGATTCTCATTGCAAATGACGAGGGTGACTTCCGCGATATTCAGCGGCTTGCGCGTGTCCGTACCATTGAATATGACATCCTCCATCCTCCCCGCGCGCAATGTCTTGGTCGACTGTTCGCCAAGAACCCATTTGATGCTGTCGACGATGTTGCTCTTGCCACAGCCATTCGGTCCAAGCAGACAGGTAATGCCATCTGCGAACTCCAGACGGGTCTTGTCGGGAAAAGATTTGAAGCCAAAAATTTCAAGACTCTTCAGAAACAACGGAAAACCTCACATGGGACCTGACCTGGCAAGCCCTTGACGCAATATGCCTGGGATTATAGCATAATCGGCAAGTTCTTTTCCAGTGAAGACCAAAAGGGGGTGTCGCGATGGCGTCAGTGCAGCAGGAGTTGTTTGAAATCGAGCCGCTACGCAACATATGCGGAATCGACGAAGCGGGCCGCGGTCCGTTGGCTGGTCCTGTTTGCGCCGCCGCTGTCGTGCTTCCGCCGGACTTTGATTTTTCACTCCTGGGGGATTCAAAGCGACTTACTGCGAAACAACGTGAAAAAGCCGAACTCTACATCAAGGGACATGCCATAGCCTGGGCGGTCGCATGGGCGACGCACAAGGAAATTGATGAACTGAACATACTGCGGGCAACGATGCTCGCCATGCGGCGGGCCTACGACAAGGTGGCGGCAAGAACGCAAGTCTCCATCGTATTGGTTGACGGGAACAAGGAGCCGGACCTGCCCTGCCCCTGCCAGGCCATCGTCAAGGGTGATGCGAAGGTGCATGAAATCATGGCCGCGTCCATACTGGCAAAGACGGCTCGTGACCGCTTCATGGAATACGCTGACAAAAAATGGCCGGCCTACGGATTCTCGGGGCACAAAGGATATCCCAGCGAAGATCATCGCCGGATATGCATCGGGCAGGGGCTTTGTCCGATTCATCGCAGAACATTCAGGATAGCTCCTCCGAAGCATTGAGGCGAAATATTCAGAGCTTGATGAACATGGCGGAAGGACCAGATATGAAAAAAGTGAAAATTACCGTTCTGAAAACGACATTGGATACCGAACTGGCCGCGGAATATGGCGCGGAAGGGATACAAGCCTGTCCCATGCTGCGAGCCGGACAAGTGTTCTACGCCGATTATGCGAAGCCTGAAGGATTCTGCGACGAGGCGTGGAAGGCCATCTATCAATACGTATTCGCCCTGGCCCATGGGTGTGACACCGAGCTTTTCTATTATGGCGATTGGATCAGGAAACCGGGCGTCGCGATCTGTAGCTGCAACGACGGACTGCGCCCTGTCATCTTCAAGCTTGAATCAACGGAACGAGAATCTGAAATCGACTATACGCCAGTGCGATAACGCCTCCCCGTTTTCCCCGCCCGCCCAGAGGAGGCTATCGCATGAAACAGTTCCAATGAAACGACGGTGCCTGGCCGAAGATACAAAAAAAAGAGCGCCGCACAATAACGGGGCGCTCTTTCCTAGCGGCAACAAGCATCAAAGACCTGTGTCTTCCTGTTTCTTCGCATGCTGTTTGATAAAGTCCAGCGACTTCTGGAATTCATGGATGAACTCCCCCAGATCTTCCTGATAGACGACGATTGACTGGCGGATATACCTGTCAGCGTCGGGAGTTCCCTTGCTCTCCACGAGATTGAGGAACATGTCCCCATAGATATTTTCCTTCACATTGAAAAAATACGTCCTGTCATTCTTGATCAGTCTTGTAGAATAGACCTCTCCGCGCTGTCCCATCGCTATTACCCTCGTATGTCAAAATTCATATCTCCCTTCGCGGGATGATGATTCTAGTATCGACATTAAACAGGCAACCCTCCCTTTGTGTCAACGGTACCGCCGTCTCTTCTGAATTTTTTCACTTGATGGGACTTGACCTTTCGCCGAGTTTTCTATATATCTATCTCACGTTGAATGACCTTGCGCCTGTCGTATAATGGTATTACCTCAGCCTTCCAAGCTGAAGAAACGGGTTCGACTCCCGCCGGGCGCTTAAAAAGCAGTTCTGTATCCTATAAGGAATTGGAAGCCTCGCAATTTAGTTGTGAGGCTTTTTTGTAACTTACGGCCTCACGACATACATCAGTTTCTACATGTTATCTTGCTCTTCACCATCTGCGGTGATTCCAATCACACAAAGGATGGTGTATCATGTACGGGCTTTTCACGGAGGATTCATGGAAGATCTACAACATAGATACGCCCGTCTGATTCTTGAGACGATGGTACGGATACAGGAAGGCGATGCACTCTCCATCAACACGGAGGATATCACGCTCCCCTTCGCCAAGCTTCTGGCTGCGATGGCCAGCGAGATAACGATGCAACCGGTGAACATCGTCGTCATGAAGCATGGTCAACCACAGGGAGTAATCCCGGTGGAACCGATCGAGCACGACGTATTGAGGCCACAACCGACCGGGGCAGCCATGCTCCGTATCGTCGATACGGAGAACTGGAACTGGAAAGAACCGGAAGACTTGGCGGCGGCGTGCGCCGACCTTGTGCAACTCCAGCGGTACGAACACTTGGCCGAACCGCTGATATTCGACAGGAGAATCGCCGTCCCTTGGGCTGTAGTCCATGTTCCCGGACCAAACTGGACGAAACACCTCTTGGGCGAGGACAATCATGAAGACGCGCTATGGAACTTGCTGCAAGATATCTGGAAACTCGATGAAGAACAGGCTGACAAGGCTTGGGACAATCAGATACAGCTCCTCCACTATCGGAAACGATTGTTGGAGTCGCTACATATCGAACGACTTCTGTTCCGCACACAAGGAACTGAGTTGTCGGTAGGCGTCGCCGCCAATGCGCACTGGGAAGGCGGACTACAGACATTGCCGAGCGGACGGTCGTTCATATCCAGCCTCCCTCTTGAAGAATTGTTCATCGCCGCCGACAGAACTACCGCCAAAGGCGTGTTGACCGCCACCCGACCGATGAATCTGTTCGGAGAGCAGGTCCTAGGGGCGACGTTCACCGTACAGAACGGAGAAGTCATCGCTTGGAACGCGGAACACGGAAAACACCTGCTCGACGCTTACTTTAAAATTGATGCCGGAGCGCGGCATGTCGGTGAACTTGCCTTGGCCGACGAGAACACCGCGATTTCACGAGCCATTGATCGATATGGAGTCTCCTTGCTTGACCGGCACAGGACGACGAGAATCAGATTTGGCGCAGCAAACCCCGCATGTCTCGATGCGGGTGCGGAAATTGACAACGAGGAACAGCTACAGTCCAGGACAACCTTCAACATTTCGAATGTCGTCTGCGACTGCCCCATAGGCGATGGAGGACTTGTCGTGACAGCGGTCACATCAAAGGGCGATGAAATAGTGCTTATGGAACATGGCGTATTCATCGATTGATGAACAAGGAGATCATATGAACAAAAAATACATCGAAGGATATGCAAAACTCGTCCTTGCGAAAGGCGTGAACCTGCGCAAGGGACAGAGCGTCATGATCAAGACAGGACCGGGCACCTATCAGTTCGCCAGGGAACTTGCGAAGACCGCGTACCGCATGGGTGCGCTTCACGTTGAAATCACGTTGGACGACCTTGACATTCTGGCGGCTCGACTTGCATCCCAAGATGCGGCGCAAGTGCAACGTTCTCCCTCATACGCAAGGATGATCGACTATGAAATGGTCAGCGAGGACTGGGCGTTCATCAGAATCGACAGTACCGAGGAACGTCTTGACCATGCGCCCTTCGATCCGGAAAGCTATGCGAGATACCAGCATGCGGCCAGTATCGAGCATGACACCATCCAGAACAAACGGATGCGCCATCAGCTCGCTTGGTGCGTGATTTGCGCCCCCGGCCCACGTTGGGCGAAACAAGTGCTTGGCGATACCGCGACGGAAGATGACCTTTGGGATGAGATTGCTCCAATACTTCTTCTCGATACACAGGATCCTTGCAAAGCTTGGGATGATCATGACGCCATTGTAAAGCCCCGTGTCGCGAAACTGAATGGACTGGGAATACGCAAACTGCATTTTATCAGCCCGATTACTGACTTGAAAATTGGATTCCGCCCCGAACATGTCTGGAAAGGAGGTTCCAAGCTGTTGCCCGATGGCCGGCCGAACATATGCAATCTACCCACCGAGGAGATTTTTACAGTTCCCGACATGTATGACGTTGAAGGTCATGTGACGACGACCAGACCGGTGCCAGTCATGAACACCTTGACGGAATCAGTACGTTTTACATTTCGCAAGGGGCAGGTGGTCGATTGTACGGCGAAACAGGGAATGGGCGTGCTGGAGCGATTCCTTCAGATTGACGCGGGGTCTTCGCGGTTGGGGGAATGCGCGTTGGTCGATGAGACTAGCCCGATCGCCCGGAGCAGGAAGATATTCAATTCCATCCTGTTCGATGAAAACGCATCTTGTCATTTGGCGCTGGGAATGGGTTACCCCGACAGCCTCGCCAACGGTGGTTCGCTAGTTTCCGACGAGCAACTGCATCAGTTCGGCTGCAATACGAGCCTCAACCATACCGACTTCATGGTTGGGTCCGATGACACCGACATCGTCGCCCTCTGCGCCGATGGAAAAGAAGTCCGGATTATGAAAAATGGTCGTTTCTGTTTCTAGTCTTCCTGTGGAGCAGTATGATTCGAGGCTTTTGGACGTTGTTCCAAAAGCCTCGGTTTTCCTAGAGATAGATCATCAACAACCCGACCATCATGCCGAATGTAATTGAAAAGGTCGGGAGTTTGCTACGATACATCAGAATCGCCTGCGGTAAAATTTCCCCGAACACGACATACAGCATGGCGCCACTGGCGAAACTCAGGCTGAGGGCGAGCCCGAAAGGACCGATGTCGCCCAGCCAGTATCCGAATATCGCTCCGAGTATCGTGGGCGCACCGCTGATCGCGGTAATCAAAATGGCGTAGCGGCGTTTCATGCCTCCGCTTATCAAGGGAACGACTACAGCCATCCCTTCCGGAATATTGTGCAATCCTATCAGAACGGCTAGAACCAAGGAAGTACCGGAAAGCACATGGTCCGTCCTTACGAATGATGCTCCGATAGTCATTCCTTCCGGGACGTTGTGCAATGCTATCGCACAGGCCATTACGATTCCAGCTACAAACAAGGACGCCTTGGAGTCGTTCCGCCTGCGCCGTTCATTCAAGGAATTGGCATGAGTCAATTCATCCAATGCATCCGCGGTCTTTGGATGTGTCTGATCAATGTGGGGGATATGCGCGTTGGCCTTTCTGTCTATCAGATAATTGAGCAGATAGACGACGGCGATTCCAACGCAGACACCAAACACGACCGTGACGATGCCTGAACCAGTGCGGATCGCCTCCTCAATCAGGTCAAAGCAAACAATGCTAATCATGACGCCACCGGCGAAACTCAGCAACAGACTGACGGTACGGTTGGAATCTTTCCGAAACAACGCGCCTACAACACCGCCGAGACCGGTACCTACGACACCGGCCAAAGTCGTAGACAGAAGCAGATCACCCATAACAAAACACACTCCAATAGCGTCAATCCAGGATTGTCACCGGGAGGCATTATATCTGGGATGAGCGGGAATGTATATTCGTAGGTTGATGAAATTCGCTGAATTAGTTCAGTTCCGCCAGTAGCTTCAGCCCATCAAGCGTATGCATCGGAGAGATTTCTTCAATACGGGGAATCAACGGCGCGATAGTGGCGGAAAGACCCCCGGTTGCGACAATCTGTAGTCTCTCCCCGATTTCCTGCTCTGTCTTTTCAATGATTGAACTGACCATGCCCGCATAGCCATGCATGATGCCGGCACGAATCGACTGCACGGAATCACGCCCCAGAACTGTGTCCGGCAATTTCAGCTCAACCTGTGGCAACTGGGCCGTATTGCCATAAAGCGCATTGACGGCGGTAATAAGGCCAGGAGCTATTGCGACGCCAAGCACCGCTCCGTCACGATCCACGGTACTGAACGTCAAAGCAGTACCGAAATCAACAACCATGCAGGCTCGATCTGGATACTGATGATGCGCTTGCGCTAGATTGCACAACAGGTCTGAACCCAATTCTAGAGGGATACTCGTTCTCTTCAGTCCGGTTATGATGTCATGGGATACCATCAATGGGTCAACATCGAACAATCTATTCGTATTTTTCTGCAACGACCGGGACAGGTTTGGAACAACGGAACTAATCACGGCTTTGTCAACGTCGACCGCATGAAGCCCCGCATGGGTGAACAGACTTTCCAGCACGACGAAATACTCGTCGCTCGTTTTCTTCTGGTCGCTATAGATACGCCAATGTTCGACCCATTTCTGGCCATCATGGATGGCTAGGACAATATTTGTGTTACCGATATCTACGACGAATAGCATACTCAGTCTCCTTCCCGGCATTGCGGTCTTGGCTACGTCCCCGTCTCTTCGGCCACATAGCGGCATGACGCCCGTTCCTTGTCCTTTGCCATTGCCGCAAAGACCGTCGAACTTTTCTCAGACAGCCTTGCAAACGCATTGTCGCGCCCAGACCGTCCACTACCACTACAAGGCAAGAGCCTGGTGTTTACCGGCGTACATTTCGTCACGCAGCGCACGGACGCCGGTATCGGAGAGATACTCATCGAATTTCATCATCCTGTCGATGATTCCATTCGGAGTGAATTCAATGATCCGGTTGGCGATTGTATCGACGAACTGGTGGTCATGGCTGTTGAACAGAAGAACCCCGTTGAAGTCTATCAGCCCGTTGTTCAACGCGGAGATGGACTCAAGGTCGAGATGGCTGGTCGGTTCATCGAAAATCAGCGCATTGGCTTGCTCAAGCATCATTTTCGCCAGTACGCACCGTACCTTCTCTCCTCCAGACAGCACGGTGCAGCTCTTCAGGGCTTCATCGCCGGAAAACAGCATCCTGCCAAGGAAAGAACGCACATATGTATCGTCCTTCTCCTCTGAATATTGCCGTAGCCAATCGGTAATGGTCAGGTCCTCCGTGAACATGAAGGAATTATCTTTCGGGAAATATGAAAGGCTCGTCGTGACGCCCCATGCATAGGTACCGGAATCCGGCTCCATCAGCCCAGCGAGAATCTGGAACAGCACCGTCTTGGCATAATGGTTTGGACCCACGAACGCAATTTTGTCGCCGTTGTTGACCATCAAGGAAAAATCGTCAAGCACTTTTTCCCCGTCGATCGCCTTCGTGAGATTCTTGATTTCAAGAATATTGCGTCCAGGCTCCCTGGCCGGCTTGAAGGCTACGTATGGAAAACGGCGGGACGATGGTTTGATATCGTCGATAGTCAGCTTGTCGATCAATTTCTTCCGGCTCGTCGCCTGTCGGGCTTTCGCTACGTTGCTTGAGAACCGCTGGATGAATTCCTTGAGTTCCGCGATTTTCTCCTCCCGGCGTTTCTTCTCGTCCTTCATCTGTTTCGACGCAAGCTGACTGGAAAGATACCAGAAGTCATAGTTGCCGACATACATCTGGATCCTGCCGAAGTCGATGTCCGCGATATGGGTACAGACCGTGTTGAGGAAGTGTCGGTCGTGAGAAACGACAATGACTGTATTGTTGAAATTCTCAAGGAAATCCTCAAGCCAGTGAATTGACTCAAGGTCGAGGTGGTTGGTCGGTTCATCAAGCAGCAGGATATCGGGATTGCCGAACAACGCCTGGGCCAGCAGTACGCGGACCTTGATATTGTCCTCGATGTCGCTCATCAGCTTGGAATGCAGCGCTACGGGGATACCCAGTCCGTCGAGCATCTGCCCGGCCTCCGCTTCGGCTTCCCATCCTCCAAGTTCAGCGAACTCACCTTCCAAATCTGCGGCGCGAATGCCGTCTTCCTCAGTGAAATCCTCTTTCGCATATATGGCGTCACGTTCCTGCATGACCTTGTACAGGCGTTCATATCCCATGATGACGGTCTCCATGACCGTATAGGTATTGAATGCGAAGTGATCCTGGCGAAGCACCGCCATGCGTTCCCCCGGAGTAATGATGACCTCGCCTGTATCAGGTTCGATTTCTCCGGAAAGGATTTTCAAGAATGTGGATTTGCCCGCTCCGTTCGCTCCTATGACGCCATAGCAGTTCCCCGGCGTAAATTTGATGTTGACTTCCTTGAAAAGAACTTGAGTTCCGTACGACAGTGAAATATTCGATGCAGTGATCATATGTAGATGCTCCTTGCAGGTGATTGACGCTTTAACAGTATCGCAAAAAAAAAGCAGCCTAGCAAGGCTGCCTCCGGTTTAGTCCCTAGCGGAATCGAACCGCTATTTAGAGACTGAGAATCTCCCGTCCTAACCGTTAGACGAAGGGACCGAATCGTTGACTGGGATGGAGGGATTCGAACCCCCAAAGGCAGAACCAGAATCTGCAGTGTTACCATTACACTACATCCCAATTGCAAAATCCTGTCGAAGGATACAGAAACAGGTTGCTTTTGTCAAGGGGAGCGAATAAAAAACTTGGCCGCCCTTTCCGAGGCGTCAGCCAATGGCGGGAAAGGAACCGTGGCGTAGATAATTATTTTTTAGTTTTTCCAATCGGCTGCCATGCGCCGTTGTTCTCCTGCGCCGCTACCAACGAATTCATAAACGTGGTCTCCAACATCGGCTTGGAATAGTAGAAGCCCTGCACATTCCGCACGTTCAGATTTCTCAGGTATTCAACCTGCTCCGCCGTTTCGACGCCTTCGACGACTACTCGTGTCCCCAAATGGGCGAATCCTTGTACAAGATAGCCAAGCATCTCATGCATCCGTTGCTGCCGTTGCGAATCAGAAAGAATCGACTGGTCGAACTTAATGCATTCAAACGGCAGGGACATCATTCTGGAAAAACTTGCGTATCCTGTACCGAAATCATCGAGATAGAAACCTAGCCCCATCGATATCAGTTGCGTCATGACAGTCTCAACCCGATAGAAATTTGCGATGAATGTGCTTTCCGTCACTTCAATCTTTATCTTTGAAGGATCTATATTCCAACGTGTAAGCAATGTCTTGACATGTTCAATCAGTGAATCATTATAGAACTGCCGCGTCGAGAAATTCACGGAAATGGGCGGTACGGCAATTCCCTGCTCCTCGCACCGATGTATGAACCTACAGGCATTTTCAAAGACTTTTAGTCCAATCTGCGGAATCATTCCGGAAGCCTCGGCGTATGGAATGAATTCACTGGGAGGTATCGTCTTGCCTGTATCCAAGTCTTTCAGCCGCAACAGGCATTCGGCGGCCTGTATATGATTTCCCGCTATGTCCATGATTGGCTGATACACATAATAGAAGCAGTCCTCGACCATCGCCTTTCGCAGCAAAGTAACGATTTCTTCTCTACGCAACATCTTGTCACGCATTTTCGAATCGCAGATCCGTATTTCGATTTGGGATGGAATCTGGTTTTCATCCGACACCTCAGGTGGCAGCGCCAAGGCATATTCCAAAAAAGAAAGAATCTCATCCGGGTCGCTGGCAACCTGGGGGCACATCAAGGTGACGACATCGGCTTCGAGGCTGATTTCAACGTTGTCGACAATCCAAGGCGCGCATAACTGTTCCGTCAGGTTTTTCAAGATATCGGAAACCGTGCCGAACTTGGACGGCTGGCAAATCAGCGCGAACTTGTCGCCGCCAATCCTGAATACTTCGCCGGAAAACGGAAGCGCCCTCAAGGCTTCAGCGATGTTTTTCAACAGGTGGTCTCCCGCAAGTGCGCCAAGTTCTTCATTGATTCTTTTGAACTGGCGGAGATTGACGGCGATGACCGTCAGCGCCTGCTGATGCTTCATGTAGTAGTCAAGAGAATTTAAAAACACAAGACGATTGCCGCACAGCGTCAGGGAATCAGTGGTCAGCTTCGATGATTGGAAATTCAGATAACAGACCAGGCAACAGAACATCGCGGCAGTGCCGCTGAGTTGCACATTGGGAAACGCGACTTGAACGCCAAGAAGGATGAGGGCAAAGAACGGAAACCATTTCAATACTCTGAGTAATTGCGGACTAATGAATTTTCTCAGAACCAGACAGAGCAATATTCCACTCAGTACATAGAAGAGCGTCAAACCCATGGTCAGGAAATTAAGCGGCCCACGGATATAGTTCAATTGTCCATCAAAACGGTAGAGGAGTCCAGTGAACGGAGTGGCTAATACAATGATGAAATTGAAAACGAGGGATGCTCCAAATATGAAGAATACCCAGGTAAAGACATGCTTGTCGTAGAATTCATCGCGGACTTGGAGCAGTATATAACTTACAATCGATGCGGACATGATTGGTGTCGAGGTAAAGAACAGCAGCTGCAGCGCGTTGTTCAACCAAAGTGGAACAGCATGAGGAAAGACGAGAAAACTGGTCGCGACAATATTTATGGTGATACTGGCAACGCTAATCCACAACGTCCTATAGAAAGCGCGAGTATGCCGGATGGCTACGGAATAACTGTCGCGCATGTAGAACAATAGGACGAACAGGACAAAAAGCGCGACAAATTCGGGAGCGAAAAACCACTCACCCATGGGAAACCTCCTAGCAGGTCAGATATACCTACTCACCGGCGTATGTCTGTAAAACATTGATTTCGTAGGGTTCCAGGACTTTTTCGTAGTCAAGGAACGGAAGTCCGATGACACCGAATACTCCGGCGACGGTCGCACCGCATTCCTCCAGCAGGTCCGCGGCAGCCCGCAACGTTCCTCCAGTTGCGATTAGATCATCGACAAGCAGTATCCGCTCCCCTGCCCTGACGTCTATTTCCTGAACTGCGATTGTATCCGTCCCATATTCCAGGGCATAGCTTTTTTCCCGCGTCTTGCCGGGATGTTTGCCCTTCTTGCGGACCAGAACAAGCGGAACGCCCATCTTGTATGCGAACGGCGCGGCGAAGATAAACCCACGAGCTTCGATGCAGGCTACAGACGTGAGGTTCTTGTCCTTGTAAAGCTCGACCATCTTGTCGATGCACCAGGCATAGGCCTCAGGCACGGCGGTAATGCCGGTGATATCATAGAACAGAATACCTTCATGGGGAAAACTTGGGATTTTTCTGATTACTTTGTCCAAATCGTAAGGCTGCATTTACTTTCCTCCTCAAGCTTGTTTTCAGGGATACGATTTCTTGAACGCCGTCACTCTCGCGGAAGCGTTCAGGTCATAGGGACTACTTACCCCATCCGAAAGATATCGGTATCCAAGGCCGGCCACCATCGCTCCATTGTCAGTGCATAATTTCAATGAAGGAAAAGAAACTGCGATTCCATTGTTTTCCAGATTTTTCAGCTCGCTGCGCAGCAAAGAGTTCGCAGCCACACCGCCGCCAGCGGAAAGCCGAGTAAGGCCGGTATCCTCCAGCGCCAACCTGACCCTGCGCATCAGCAGTCCAACCGCGCACCGTTGGAAGCTGGCCGCGATATTTTCCGGCGTTTTTTCACTTACACCATCCCAGAACTTGTCCAGCTGGTTGATGACGGCGGTCTTGAGCCCGCTATAGCTCATATCATAGGGATGTTCGCCTTTCTGCAATGCAGGTCCGGGAAACAGGAAGGCCGTCGGATTTCCCGATTTCGAGAGCTTGTCGATCACGACGCCTCCAGGATATCCCAGGCTATAATGCTTCGCCACCTTGTCGAACGCCTCTCCAATGGCATCATCTATCGTCGTACCGAGAACGACGATTTCATCATAGCCGTTTACTTTGCAAATAACGGTATGTCCGCCGGAAACCAATACGCCAAGGTAAGGATACTCAAGCGGCCGTTCAATTTGGGATGCATAGAGATGCGCTCTGATATGGTCGATCCCGATGAACGGAATATCAAGGGTCGCGGCCAGCGCCTTGGCGAAATTCAAACCCACCAATAGACTTCCTAGCAGTCCTGGACGGCAGGTGACGGCGATAGCGTCTATGTCAGACAATGTCATATGGGCTTGACTGACCGCGGCTGAAACCACTTGGGATATCCATTCGGTATGAAGCCGGCTAGCTATTTCCGGCACTACACCTTCATACGGTTTGTGGAGTTCGATCTGCGTCGCGATCACATTGCTCAATATCTCATGTCCGTCCCGCACCACCGCGGCGGAACATTCGTCACAGGAAGTTTCAATACCAAGTACGACCATCGTCCCTACCCTTAGAAGTTTTCAAAGGAATCATCGGAAGAAAAATCATCATCCAGCGATAGCGGGAAAAGTTCCTCCAGAGAATCTCCATACTCCAGCACCCCTGGAGCGACATCAATGAGAAACTGCGCGACCTCAGGAACCCAGCTCGGGCCGACAACCGGCGTCGCCTTCGGCATCCGGGCGTTCAGCATGACCATGCATTCCTGAGGAACGGCGTTGAACTGTATCACGGTCTTTGTTCGTTTTTCCAGGATGGATTCTCCTTATGCGATGAAAAGGTGATAAAACACTGTGCATAGGGTATCGTTATGAAGCCACTTGGTCAAGTTGCAGTTTCATCAGTAAATTTGCCGACGACTCTTGCAATTCAATGAAAAATCAGCTAGATTCTATTCGTTCATGTGAATGTATGCCAAAGTGGCTCAGCGGTAGAGCAGCTCACTCGTAATGAGCAGGTCCTGGGTTCGATTCCCAGCTTTGGCTGTCGATGGAAAGCCTTAGGGAACTGAGGAAAACTTGATAGGTTTGACACATCGGTTATAAGGCTGGTTCAAAGGCTTGTTTCCTAAGTTGCAAAGGGGGACGGGCCTTTTGTTTTTGTCTCGTATTTCCATTATTGCTACCGTTCTACGCGGTCATCGACAGTTGCGGGGGCGGATATAAAAACCGCCCCGAAAAAGGACGGGGCGGTTGGAGAAAGTGTGATAACGGAAAACTATCAGAACCTATAGCCAAGGGCTATTCGTGGAATTGGTATGAATAACCAGAAACCACCGATGATTCCGGCGTTCGGCGCAGAGGTGAAGAATGACATCTCCAATCCTGAGGAAAGTCTTAGAAAGAAATCAGGGAATGGATAAAATTCATAATGAACCAGGATATCCATACCCATGCTGAAAAGCCTTTCCTGGAACAAGAACGTCGGTCCCGCCGTAAACATCAGATCCATTGTTTCATTCAACGGCAGTGTATAAGCCGCCGCAGGATACAACTCAAACATTGTGTCAGGAATATTCATCCCGACTCTGATGTATGGTCCGAAATTATTGCTGAATGTCGTTGTAAAGTCTCCATTTATCGCCAATGCATATAGAAAACCATCGCCCCCGCCGCCCAAGCCGAGATTGGCATATCCAGTGTTCAGCGTTACGGCGGTCTTGAACGTCATGTTTTTCGACTCTTGCGCAGCGCTGACCGCCACACAGCACAATGCCGTCAGTAACAGACAAGCCACAAGCATTCGTAACCAAAGTTTCATTTCTTCATTCCCTCCCGATTTGGACATTGCATTTGGTAGGATCACAGGGGAACCCTTTCATAAACTTGATATTATTTTTACATGAAAACAGTCAGTACGAAATCAGGGTGTCCCGCTCTGGCAATGACAAAAATGATTGTCACAAATGAAAAACAATGCCAAACTACATATGGTGGAAACGAACATGAAATCCTGCAACACAAAATCTTGTAAGAGTCGTCTGTTCGCCAAAAAACTTGACGCAATCATGAAGCTCACCGAAATGTCGAACAGCAGAATGGCGCAATTGGCTCCTCTGTCTTCGTCGTACATCAGCCGCCTTCGAACCGACCGTCGGCCATTGCCTTCCCAGCCCGTGTTCCTGCCTTCCGTTGCACAGGCTCTCGCCTCCGTCATCTTCCGTACTGGCAAGACGCAGGCTGTAGCAAAACTTTTGGGAGACCGGCCCGACAAGGTCTGGAATGATGAACGGGAACTCGCCAACGATATCGCCGAGTGGTTCATCGATGATACCCCTGTTCCCGAAGAACCGCCGAAAATACCCCCTCCGGTCTCCGCGGGACAGTATCTCGGCAACGAGGGCAAACGAGCCGCAACAGAACGGTTCCTGTTGGAAGTGATCGAGGCTCCGAAACCGCGGACACTGTTCCTGTATAGCGACGAATCTATGGAATGGATGATAGAGGATCCAGAATTTATACGCAGATGGTCTGAGCTAATGGAAAAAACGGCCCGCAACGGTAACAAATTTGTCATCATCCACACAATCAAAAGAAATTTTGATGAAATTTTCCATGCGATATCACGTTGGATGCCTTTATATCTTTCTGGGGCCATAGAATCCTACTACTGTCCGAAAGTCCGTGATGGAATTTTCCTGCATACGATCTTTATCGCACCGGACATCGCCAGCGTCATGTCTTCTTCCGTGATGGGGAAAAACGCACAAGCTCTCAGCATATATCTGTCGAACAAGGAAGCTATACGGGCCATGATGCGTGAATACGGAAATTTTTTGGAGCTTTGCAAACCGTTGTCGCTCCATGAACAGGGAGAATCGTTTGGACGGAAAATCCTGGCCTCAATGCCATCCGCTGCGGACAGTCTGTTTGTGCAATATCCCTTCTCCGCCTATGCGATGCATGATGGACTGTCTATTGGACGGCTAGCTGGCAATGGTATTGATAGAATTTCGCAGTGGCTTGACCTTGTAGAAGATCAGCTCAGGGCCGGTATGACTGTCTGGAATGCGTTACCGCGACTTTCGATAGATGAATGCGTCAGATTGCAGGAAAAAATGTCCACTGAAGAACGGAAGAAACTCAATGGACTGGTTCTTCGCATGCGTGGCCTCGTCGCACAATATCAAAACTACCATTTGCTCGTCCTACGACCTGAGCTGCTTCCATATGCAATCGCGGTCATTCGTGGACACCAGGTTTTCGTCGCAAAAGATATTGAATCGCCAAGTGTGTTCCACGCCAGGGAACAGACCGCCGTAGAAGCCTTCTGGGACTACTATACATACCTCATCGTTTCTGAATACAGGAAGGATGAATCGCATACCGCCCTTCTGAATAATTTGCTCTCGGTCTTGCAATAGCGGGCGGATTCCGTCAAAAGCCGTAATATAAACGCCACCCCCGCAAGAGGATGGCGTTTATTAAAAAAGTTCTCCAGCGAACTGTTGAAACAATCCGTCGACAAGACAACGGACTATTATTTCTTCACTGAAATTGCAGCCTGCGCAGCGGCCAATCGGGCGATAGGCACTCTGAACGGTGAGCAGGAGACATAGTTGAGTCCAACCTTCTGACAGAACGCAATTGTCTTGGGATCGCCGCCATGCTCGCCACAGATGCCAAGCTTGATGTCGGGACGGACGGAACGACCAAGCTTCGCCGCCATCTCGACCATCTTACCGACACCATCGACATCGATAGTCGCAAACGGATCGTAATCGTAGAACTGCTTGTCGGTATCATTGACATAGTGGCCGAGGAACGAAGCAGCGTCGTCACGGGAGAAGCCGCAGGTCATCTGAGTCAAATCATTGGTACCGAAGCTAAAGAATTCGGCTTCGCGCGCAATCTCGTCCGCAGTGATCGCAGCTCTCGGGACCTCGATCATCGTACCGATTTTATATTCGACATGCAGGCCTTGTTCAGCGAATACGCTATTGATAACTTCCAAGGCATATTTCTTACAGTAATCGAATTCCCTGTAGTTCCCTACCAACGGAATCATGATTTCAGGATGTACGGAGATACCGTTGCGCTTTACATTGATTGCCGCCTCGATAATGGCACGTACCTGCATCTGAAGGATTTCCGGATAGACGATTGCCAGACGACAGCCACGGAACCCAAGCATCGGGTTGAATTCATGCAGTTGGCTGATTTTCTGCGCAATCTCCTCTACTGAAATCCCCAATTGCAGAGCCATCTCATGGCGACTGGTATGGTCATTTGGGAGGAACTCGTGCAACGGGGGATCAAGAAGCCTGATTGTGGCGGGCAGACCGTTCAATGCGGCGAATATCTCTTCGAAATCACCACGTTGCATCGGCAACAGTTCCGACAAGGCAGCTTCCCTCTCCCTGATATTGTTCGCAAGAATCATCTTCCTGACACTGATGATGCGGTCGCCGCCGAAGAACATATGCTCTGTACGGCACAGGCCAATGCCTTCAGCGCCAAGCATGACGGCCATCTTGGTGTCAGTGGGAGTATCGGCGTTAGTACGGACTCCCATGGTCTTCAGTTCATTCACATACCCCATGAACTTCTTGTAGTTCTGGAACAACTGGGATTCACTTTCAGACATGTGGCCGTTGAGCACCTGCACAATTTCGGACGGCTTCACTGGAATTTTCGTCGCATAGATGGCACCGGTGAACCCGTCGATCGACATGTAGTCGCCTTCACATATTTTGGTTCCATTTACTTCAAGATAATTCTTTGCCTCGTTGACAACGATTTCACCCGCACCGGAAACGCAAGGACACCCCATGCCTCTCGCGACTACCGCCGCATGGCTTGTCATTCCACCGCGACAGGTGATCACTCCCCTGGAAACGGCCATGCCGCCAATGTCCTCGGGGCTGGTTTCCGTCCGCACCAAAATGACGTCTTTCCCTTCGGCGGCCATTTCCTCTGCTTTCAACGCAGTAAAATAGACTTGCCCACAAGCTCCACCGGGGCTAGCGTTCAACCCATGAGTCACTTCCTTCAGGTTCTGGTCACGAATGACCTTCAGGTCAAGGATCGGGGCAAAGAGCTTGCCGAACTCATTGGCCGGTACACGGCCGACCGCGGTCTCCTTGTCGATCAAACCTTCCTCCACCATCTCTACCTGGCTTCTGAGCCAGCTGAAGATGGTCCGCTTGCCATTTCTGGTCTGCAACATGTACAGCTTACCTTCTTGGATGGTGAACTCAATGTCCTGCATGTCATGATAATGCTGTTCAAGACGTTCACGAATCCCAACGAGCTGTTCATACACCTCAGGGTTCACATTTTTCAACGTATCGATGGTCTGGGGAGTACGGATACCCGCCACGACATCCTCGCCCTGCGCATTCATCAGGTATTCGCCATAGAACCGGTTCTCGCCGGTAGATGGATCTCTTGTAAAAGCGACGCCGGTTCCGCTGGTCTGCCCCATATTGCCGAAAACCATGCTCTGCACGTTTACCGCGGTTCCCAGAAGTCCCCTGATGTCATTCATCTGCCGATATTTGATAGCTCGATCATTGTTCCAGGACCGGAACACCGCGTCGATCGCCTTGAACAGCTGATCCAAAGGATCCACAGGAAAATCCTCGTGGGTGAAGCGACGATAGATACGGGAATATCGTGCGATGACTTCCTTCAGGTCTTCGATATCCAGCTCGGTATCGAACACTTTGTGCTTCTCGTCTTTCACATCCTGAAGAGCGCTTTCAAACTCATGATGGGGGACGTTCATTACGACATCACCGAACATCTGCATAAAACGACGGTAACTGTCCCATGCGAAACGCTCGTTGCCGGTCTTCTTGATCAGTCCATTGACAGAATCAGGGTTCAGCCCGAGATTGAGAACAGTATCCATCATGCCGGGCATGGATTGAGCGGCTCCTGACCGAACGGAAACAAGCAAAGGATTCTTTGCGTCACCAAGCTTGGCCCCCATTACTTTTTCAAGTTTCGCCAAGTTAGCAAGGACTTCGTCGCGGAGCCCCTCAGGGTACGCCCCGGCGTTCGCACTGAAATATGCGCAGGCCTCAGTACTAATCGTAAAGCCCGGAGGAACCGGCAGACCGATCGAGGTCATATCCGCGAGATTCGCTCCTTTGCCACCGAGCAGATCCTTCATCTTCGCTGTTCCTTCAGCTTTCCCATCTCCAAAGAAGTAAACATACTTCATTGACTTTGCAGGCATTTAGCATCCTCCGAATTATGGTTCTTGTGTGTCGCTTACCGAAGCAATGTAGACAAAAAAATACCAGCTGTCAATGTTAAAAAATACTCGCAGGACAATATTTTCGAAACTTTGGCAAAATTCACAACTTTTTATTCAACCAATATTTATCGAATAGCATTTTTGAAACATTGTTTCAGTTGAAACCCCAACAATGTCGCCCAAGGACCATCAGACGGCGAACGCTTTATCGGCATTGGGAAGAAAGCCAACTTCACTACTTCCTACTAGTAATCGCGGGGCGCAAGGAACCGACAGCCCTCATCCAGATGCCGGGCAAATGTCGTCCATGACTGCAAAGATATAAAAACGCCGTCGGCAAATATTTATTTTCACCGACGGCGCCATTATCTATATGTATCAGCTCACGCTTTATGCTGTGTAGCTTTCCAGCAACTTTGAACGGGAGGGATGCTTCATCCGCTCAATCGCCTTTTTCTCGATCTGCCTGATCCGTTCCTTGGTCAAATTGTAAAGCTCGCCGATTTCCTTGAGGGACATCGGGTTCTGTCCATTCAGTCCATACCGAAGCTCAACGATTTCACGTTCCTTGTCGCTCAAGGTGTCGAGGACCTGATTGATATCCTCTTTCAAGGAACGGTCCATCAACGCATCGTCCGGCCCCTGGGCTCCGTCCTCAATGAAATCCCCCACGTTGCTGTTGCCACTGTCGCTATAGACAGGAGCATCCAGGCTGACCATCTCCTTGCTGATCGCAAGCAAGTCCGCGACATGGGAAGGATCGAGCTGCGTCAACGCGCCGATTTCCTCCATGGTGGGTTCTTCGCCGTTTTCATGCATCAATTCCTTCTGAGCCTTCTGTATCTGCATCAATTCATTCGCCCTGTTCAGAGGAAGGCGGACTGTCCTGCTCTTTTCACAGATTGCCTTGAGGATAGCCTGCCTGATCCACCATACGGCATAGGAGATGAAATGGTAGCCTTTGTCAGGATCGAACTTTTCAAGGGCGTTCATCAACCCGATATTGCCTTCATTGATCAGGTCAAGCAGTGGCAATCCCTGATTCTGATATTTCTTTGCGATATTCACGACGAAACGGAGGTTCGCCTCGACCATACGGGTACGTGCGAATTCATTCCCTTGGACGGCAAGTTTCGCAAGCCGATATTCCTCCTCGCGAGTCAGCATCGGTATTCTATTGATTTCTTTCAAATACATGGAAAGGATGTTGGCGTCTTCGTAAAGATCGGTTTCACTAGCATTGTTCAGCATCGTCTGTTGTTTGGACATTAGTATAATCCTCCTTGGGACATTATCATACAAGCAATATCCATGCCAATTTAGACAAATGCGGCTTTTTGCTTAATTTTATTTCTTTTATATATAGTCAATTATGCAATGCAAAAAAATGCCATCATCAAATGATGGCTAGGAACATTTCATATTTCCGTCTCATAGCAATATGTTTTTCGAGTCAATTTGACACAGGCAACGAAAACAGGTCGATTACCGGGTCAAATTGACACTTTTTAGGAGATTAAGCGGAGAAACACCGCAAGCCGCGGGTCGTTGTGTCCCATTGAACGCAGTCTGAAAGACAACGGCATCAAGCTCTTCAACGTCAAGCTCCCAAGGGAAATCAATTTCAATAGTACGATACCAGGCACATCTGTCATCAGGCGCGAATGGAAATGCGGAAGTTCTGACCGCCTCCTGCAATTCATCCCATTTCATGCGTATCACGTCATGAATCATGTCCCCTTCCGACAAGCTGACGCACAACCGTTTTTTTCCAAGCACATATATCGCGAACTGTATGTCGTGGAATTTCTTCCATTCGCAATTATCGTCTTGCACAAAGTCTTCTCCACGAACAAGAAAGGCATCATTCCAACAACGAATCGCCTGCTCGATGTCACCAAGCTTGGAAAATGTATTACCTAACCGATAGAACCATTTTCCAAGATCGGCGAGCGAAGCTCCCGGGCACATCGCCTGTTGCTCCGAATATACCGCCAGCGCATTGTCTGTGATCATCACTCCTACTCCTGCATGACCGCCTTCGTCATTACGACTGTAATATACGTATTCAAAATAGATATGACAAATGTTTTTTGCAATTTTTTCACATAGTGTATAAATATTTCACACCATGACGGTCTTTGCACTCTATTTCAACCATTTTGGCTTGCCAACAAGTTTGTATTTTACTATATTACACCAGGAACCGGGGAAACTGATTCGTCAGCCCCCATGATGTCCAGCTTGAAACAAATTATATATATAAGGAGCAATGGATATGAAAATCAGACCTTTGGCAGACAGAGTACTGGTAAAGACGGAAGAGGTCCAGGAGAAGACCGCAAGCGGGATCTTCATTCCTCAGACCGCTCAGGAAAAGACTCAGATCGCGACCGTCATCGCAGTGGGCGACGATACCGAGGCGATCAAGGTTAAAGTCGGCGACAAGGTGATGCATGACAAATATGCCGGAACCAGCGTAAAGGCCGACGGCGAAGAGTTCCTGATTCTTGCCATGGGTGACATTCTCGCTGTAATCGAGTAAGCGGGAACGTACGCCTTCTTGATGCGAAGACCGTCCTTTCTGCGATGAATATCGAAAGGACGGTCTTTTATTACACCTCTCACTTTTCACAATCATTGATATCTGGAAACTTCATCGCCCCATCCCGTCAGTCAGGGCGATACAGGGAACGGCGCCGGCGGTCCCGGGCAAGAAAGCATCACGAATACAAGAATGATTCAATCTTATCGGGGATTGATGAAGTAATCGTTTCTGGATGATAGCTTTCCGGCAATGCGTTCAACATGTAGACGCCATACCCCTTGCGGACGACCCTGCTGTCCAGAATCAGTACAATTCCGGTATCCATGGTACTGCGCATCAGCCTTCCGAACCCTTGCTTCAGCTTCATGGTAGCCTCCGGCAACGCGAGGTGAAAGAAACCGCTGCCTCCTTGCGAGTCCAACAACTCCTGTCTCGCTCGGAACACTGGATCGGAAGGAACCCGGAACGGCAGCTTGACGATGACGACCAACCGTAGCGTATCTCCGGGAGCGTCCACTCCCTCCCAGAAACTATCAGTAGCGAACAGGACACTGTCCTTGTCTTCCTTGAACTGTTTCAGGAGCTGGAATCGATCCGATTCCCCTTGGGCAAGAAGCGTGAGGTTCTGCGCCGCCAGCACAGGAGCGACACGTTCCCGCACCATGGAAAGCATCTGATAGGACGTAAACAGTACCAACGACCCACCTCCGGCGGAAATAATCGCCTTGGAGACCGTATCGCTCGCGTATGCTATGAACGCATCGCTTTCGGCTTCGGTGAATACGGGGGCGTCCTGGGGGGTCAGGAGCATCAGCCGATGCTTGTAATCGAAGGGAGAAAGAAACGTGGCCTTCAAGAACGGCCTACCGTTGCGCAATGGCAGCCCCACTCTGCCCGACCAATACTGGAAGCCATCGTTCAAGTCCAACGTGGCGGAAGTGCAGACGACCGTCGTTAACTTCTCATACAGCGCCTGCTGGAGCCTCGGCGCGATGGACAAGGGGCTGATCAGCACTTCGACGACCCGCTGCTGCCCCTTCCCGTACGTCTCGACATTGAACCAATGGACATCATCGCCCCAATTGGAAAAATCGATAAATTGGCGGAGTACCTCAGCCGCGCCATCAATACGATGGGCATGGACACCCAGTTCGTGTAGTTTTCCTTCCAACTCCTCAGGTGCCTTGTTGTGTTCAAGCAACCGCACGCAGCTTGCGGAAAGCCGCCCCGCGGCCTCTTCCGTATCCTTGGCGAGACGCACGAAATCACCCAATACCCGTTGATGTTCCGACTTGATCAATGCGGAAGTCAGATTCTTGGACTGCATCCATGACAGCAGATACGTATCGAAATCACCGACCTTCTCAACCAACAGGGATATCTGATCCAGGATACGGTCGATCAGCTCCGGCTCAACGGAATACAACGCCAGTTCCTCAATCAGGTTCTTGTTTGCGCCACGTTGCCTGCGGTTGAGGTATGAAATCTGCCGAAGCATTTCCCTGCCGCTGTATACACCAGTAAAGAAATCAGTCGCGTTCTTTTCAATGTTGTGGGCCTCGTCAATGATCAAACTATGGAACGGAGGCAAAATTGCCTCTTCATCGTATTCCATCTCATCGTCCAAGCGCATCCGGGCGTCGGTAAACAGCAAATGGTGATTGCTGACAAGTATCCTGGCGTCGTTAGCCTTCTTGCGTGCCTTCATGAGAAAGCAATCCTTCGCATACGGGCATTTGTATCCGAGACAGAAGTCGGCGTCGGAGCATACGTCAAGCCACAGGTCGCCGGGCAATCTCCAGTTGAAATCGGTGCGGAGCCCGGTTTCCGTCGTTCTTGCCCAAGTGGCCAGACGACCGATATCGCTCGTCGGATCCTGGACAAGCAGCGCGGAAGCAGAAATGACTTCCTCAAGCCGATGCAGGCACAGATAGTTGCCGCGCCCCACGACGAGAGCGACAGGGCATTCCTTGCCTAAGGCCGTGAAAAGCTGAGGAATGTCCTTCTCGAACAATTGCTTCTGAAGATTGATGGTAGCCGTAGCCACTACGGTCCGGTCCTCCGGTTCTTCAAGCGCATGGAACAGCGCCGGGACGAGATATGCGAAGGACTTGCCGATTCCCGTACCCGCCTCAATGGCGCCAAGCGCATGATCCTCGTAGGCTTGCCTGATCATGTCGGCCATCAACAACTGCCCTTCCCTGTATTCGTACGTACCGAAGGTCTTGCTCAATACGCCGCCTTCGTCGAATACATCATAAATGTCATTCTTGGTCAATTTGATATTCCTGAAGCTTGCGATGCAAGGTCTTGCGGCCTATACCGAGCACCTCCGCAGCTTTCGTCTTGTTGCCGCCGCAATGGGCGATCGTATTCACAATCAATTCCTTCTCCGCCTGCTGCAATGTGATTCCCACGGGAAGATTCAACTCGGCTTCCTGTTCGGCACGGCTGATGGCGGGGGGAAGATCCTCCAGCTCGATCAGCTTTCCTCTGGCCATGACCACCGCGCTTTCAATACAATTGCGTAGTTCCCGGATATTTCCAGGCCAGTCATATTTGTACAGCGCGTTCCTCGCCCGATTGCTGAACCCCTCGATCTGCTTGCCGTTTTCGGTGCAGAACGTCTGGAGAAAATCAGTCATGAGCAAGGCGATGTCTTCCTTGCGCTCCCGAAGCGGCGGCACCTCTATCTTGACCACGTTCAGCCGATAATAAAGGTCCTCGCGGAACTTGCCTTTCGCAATCTCTTCCTGGAGATTTCTATTCGTCGCGCTGATGACACGGACATCCACCGTAATCGTAGTCTCCCCGCCAACACGTTCAAACTGTTTCTCCTGCAATACTCGAAGCAACTTGACTTGGGTGGCAGCGTCGATCTCTCCAATTTCATCCAAGAAGATGGTACCGCCGTTGGCAAGCTCGAAACGCCCTTTCTTTTGGGCGATGGCACCGGTGAACGCGCCTCTCTCATGGCCGAACAGCTCACTTTCCAGCAGGCTTTCAGTCAAGGCCGCGCAATGGACTTTCACAAAAGGGCCGTCGGCACGGCCGGAGAGCTCATGGATCGCATCGGCGACAAGTTCCTTTCCCACGCCACTTTCTCCAGTAATCAAGACGGATGCTTTCGTAGGCGCAATCTGCTGGACGATCTCCATCAGCCGGACGACTTTCTGACTTTTTCCGATAATCCTGTCGTATTTCGTCCGTTTTTTCAACTGGTCGAGTTCTTGCTGGAGCTGCTGATGCTGGTCGTAGAGGTCCTTGTTGGCCAGCGACCTCTTGACCAACATGTTCAGGCGGTCCAGGTTGACCGGCTTTGTCAGAAAGTCAACAGCGCCGTCCCGCATGGCGTCCACAGCGCTTTCAATCGTACCGTGGCCGGTCAGTATCACCACCGGCAGCGTGGGATAGGCTCCGCTGATTCGTTTCAGCAACTCCTCGCCGGACAGTCCCGGCATCCGCAAATCGGAGACGACCAGATCAATGGGCTGCTTGTTGATGATGTTCCATGCGTCGAGTCCGTCGGAGGCTAGTACGCAGTCAAAGCCCTCAAGCTCAAGATCCATCGCGAGCCCCTCACGAATGTTCTTTTCATCGTCAACAATCAGAATCGTCCGCTTCATCAGCAATTTCCTCCGCATTGAGTTGTATGTCGTTCGTACCGTCTTCATTTACCAAAGCGAGCCATTCTCCCTTTGGTACAGGCAGTGAAATGGTAAAACAGGTTCCCTCACCGACCTTGCTGACAACCGATATATCGCCTTCATGTTCTTTGACCACCTTGTACACGACCGTCAGTCCAAGGCCGGTCCCGGTCGCCTTCGTGGTGAAGTACGGCTCAAAAATCTTGCCCAGCGTATCTTCAGGAATACCTTTTCCAGTATCGGCTATCTTGACCAGCACGTGGTTTCCGTCAAGTCTCGTGGTGATAGTCAATATACCGCCGGCATCCATCGCAGCCATGGCGTTGTTGACGATATTCAGCAATGCCTGCTTCATCAGGTTTTCGTCAAGCTGAACCTTCGGGATGGAACCGAAATCCTCAAGCAACGACATGCCGTGGGATTCGTATTCAGGCCGAACAAAATCGCATAGCTCTCCCAGTAATCGGTTGAGGTTTTGCAGTCGCAGGTGAACGTCCATGGGACGGACTGCGAACAGAAAATCCACGACAATGCCATTCAGCCGATTGATTTCCTCGTCAATCACGTTGATATAGCGCGAAGCGTCCTGCAAGGTCAGCTCCCCTTTCCTCTCGAATGCTTTGCGAAGCAACTGCAAATGAATTCCTATGGAAGCCAGCGGGTTCTTGATTTCATGGGCGACACCGGCGGCCATGGTCGTCATCGAAGCGAGGCTCTCACTTCTCCGCAAACGGGATTCAGCGCGTTTGCGCTCAGTAATGTCAGTCAGCAGGATGAGTTCATAGATGCCGCCGTTCTGTTTCGCGGCTTCCCCTGCGCATTTGAACGAAGACAGCGTTACGGTAATCGTCCGCGTCGTATCGCCCCTCTGAAAATGGAATTCATTGCTGGCTGTATTTTCCTCCCCGTGTTCCCAGCTTTCCCTCAAATATGCGACTACGTCAGGATCGGAAATCAGCTCGTCAACACGTACATCGTCGTAGGAACGGGGTCGCCGCATGGGGATCAGCATCTTCGCAACGCTGTTGACGTAGATGAGCTTGTGGTTGGATTCTGTAAGGATGACTCCGTCACGAAGGGAATCAAGCACCGATTCGTACAGCTCGGTCTCGGCCAGCTGCTTCTTGATCATGTTTGCGACAAGGCGGGGGTCCAACTGGTCGATTTTGTTCAAGGCGCGTTTAATCAACTTGCTCATTGAACGTTCTCCTTCAGCCGATAATACAGTCCTTCAATGGAGAGCTTGCGGTTCTGATTGAACGATGCGGCGCGGTTGAGCGTCCCGCTGACCAATCCTGAAAAACGTTTCGCCTTCGAAGCGTCAATATGACCGGATAGATATTCCTGTTCTAGGCACAGCAACAATTCCCTGAACACATAGGCGTGCTGGCCGCTTTCATCGACCCACGTAGCGAACGCCGCGAGATCTTCATGGGAATATGGAACAAGCCCCAGCACACCATCGAGGAACCGATGGGCAAGAGAAAGCGCTTCCTGGCAATCAAGACCGCCGCTAGAAAGAAAATATGTTTCCAGTGAGTCATACTGCCGGGAATCTGCAAAAAAGCAATCCTGAAGCAGTCTGGCCCGTCCCTCTTCGCTGACCACCGGGATGTAATACTTGCGAACTCGGGACAGTATTGTCTGCATGATACGGCCGGGGTTTTCAGTAATCAGGATGTACCAGACGTTCTCAGGCGGTTCTTCAAGCATTTTCAGAAGACTATTGCGGGCCCCCTCCGTCGCCTGTTCCAATGCTTCGATGATAACAATGCGCGGCGCGCCGTCCATGGCGGTCAGTCCAATCCATTCCTGTATAGCACGGACCTGAGCTATGGATATGGACGTATTCTTGCGCGATGCAACGAACAAAGGTTTCAAGACCGCCCGAAGGTTCTTGACCATCTTGTCTACAGCCGTGGCCGGAGAATCGTCATTCATTGCGGCAAGATCCAGCAGGAGCTCACTCGCCTGGGCTGCGCAGTCGTAAGAGGTCTGACTCTTCTGCGCAGCCTGATCCATCAAAGCTCCATGGTATTGTAGCAACAATATCCTGACGCTCCTGAGCAGGAACAGTCGGCTTGCCTCGTTTCGCTGCCTTTGGTAGTTTGACAAAGCCGTTTCGATGACGCTCTGATGATCCCTGGCCGATATGACGATCAGGTTCGTATTCTCCAACGGACGAAAGGCCTGACAGGATGAACAACGACAACGCTCATTCCCTTTTTCACCTTCGGCGCGGCAGGAAAGTACGCGGGCGATTTCAAGCGCAGCGGTCATGCGGCCGCTATACCGCGAACCGACGAGCAGAGAGGCCTGGGGAAACGTCCCCGCCGTTATTTCCGAAGAGAATCGGGCTGCCATGCCGGCCTGCGTTCTCGCAAGTTCCCTGAACATCACACCAATCCTGATACAAGGCTAATCGATTCAGGAACCAACGGACGAACGAGACGGACGACGATTTGGCTCTGGTCAAACCAATAGGACAGGTCAAACAAGGTTTGCAGGTCAAGCAAGTAGATGATGACGCTCAACACAATCGCAGCTTCAACAACGCCCCAGAAAAAGCCAAGAAGATGATTGATCACGTCAATGCCAACCGCTTCCATGATTCCTTCCAACAAATTTCCAATCCCACGCAGTACCCCATATCCGATCAGAAACAGGACGATGAATACAATCATCACCGCCGCGAACTGCGGCAGGGATGGAAACGTATTCATGATCAGCAAGGAAAGGCGCCCGGTAAACATCAACGACACGAAAAAGCCGACGATATATCCCGCACTGCTGGCAAAAGCATCGGCGAAGCCCGTTATGGCGCCCCCGATGCCGCCGAACATGCATAAAGCGAACACAATAATGTCTATCGAACTAAAATATACGGAACCTATGGTAAATCCCCAGTCCATCGTCACTCCTTCTCGGTCTTTGCGCCCTGGGCTGCGTCGCAGCGTCCGCTCACATAGAAGTACTATGCTCGCTTCCCGCTCCTTGCCCATGGCGCAAATCCCTTCGACAACTTTTCTTTGCAGCCTTTGTATCCATGACTGCGTCGCAGCGTCACTCACATGGGAGCGTTCATCACGCCAAGACGGCGTTTCCGCGCAGCCCAGTCGTCCCTTCCTGTCCCAATGCCTTTTCCTGCTCCAAATTTTCATATGCTCCCTATAAGGGAGAATACGCTATGCGAAGCATGTCCCGCAAGTGCCTCGGTACGACATCGCCGTATCCATGAACAACTTTGAACCCGTCAAGTACCTCTTACTTCATTTTCCCTGAACTTGCAAGCCGACAGCAACTCCGCGACAATCCGTATAGCTCCGCAAGTATCGGCGATACGCCCACAAGCCGCTGACAAGCTTTCCCGTCGCTTACGTTCCTGCAACAGGCGAAGCAACCGGTCAAGGAACGCACGTTGGGAAGCGTCTTCCTGGTACAGCACTTCGGCTGCGCCAGCTTGTGACAACCGCTCGGCGTTGAGTATTTGATCCCCGCGGGATGCGTTGGTCCCCAAAGGCAACAGCAACATCGGTTTTCCCAACGCCACAAGTTCCGCCAACGCACCGGCTCCCGCACGAGAAACAACCACAGTAGCTGCGGCCAGCAAATCGGGAAGCTCATCATGCAGATACGGAACGCCTCTGTACCGGTCATGCTCAACCGCCCGCCAAGTCTTCTTGCCGGTCTGGTGAACCACGAACGCCTGCGCACACAACGCATCGAGCCCTCCCCACACCAATTCATTGATCTGCAAGGCTCCAAGACTACCGCCAAGAACCAATATCAACGGTTCGTTCTTTCCAATGCCAATCAATGCCCTGCCCTTTTCAGGATCACCCGCAAGAATTTCCTTTCTGACGGGATTCCCCGTGACAACGACTTTCTCCTGATACCGGTTTTGGAGTCCCTTCGCGGCGTCGGCGGAGGATACGCAGACCTTTGAGACAAAACGGGCATTGATCCGTGTCGCCAAACCGACCGAAGCATCGGACTCGTGGGTGATCGCGGGGATCCTGAGCAACCATGCCGCCATAACGGGAGGCACGGAGACAAAGCCGCCTTTTGAAAACAGGACGTCGGGGCGCTCCTTCCGCAATATCGTCAGCGAGCGAAAAACACCGCCCATGATTCTAAACACATCAGTAAAGTTTTTCATAGAGAAATAACGGCGCAACTTCCCGCTGGGGATTCCATAACAGCGAATACCGGCGGCCCTGATCAGGGCCTGTTCACTTTCATCCTTCGATCCAATCCAAAATGCATCAAGAGGCAATTTCTCGGAAGCCAGTTCCGCACGAAGAGCATCCGCGACAACGAGCGCGGGAATGATATGCCCCGCCGTACCTCCGCCCGTATAACATATCTTCACAACTTCGGACGCCTCCTTTTGTAGGAAGCATATCATAATCGGGCCGTCTGACGGAACTACTTTAAATCCCTAATTGAGTCAAAATGATACAGTCAGTCGTATGTGGTACAGTGCGCCATATCGTTAAAAAACCGTTCACAAGCATTCCAACAGGACAAAACGCTATGCATCGTCACTTTTTTTGAGTATACTTTGCCCAGCCGGAATATGGAGGGAATGGAAGATTCCCGTTTTTCCTTACTTTATGCATATGCATATCGGAACGGACGTTGCTTTTATGCGTGCATGCAATCTCCAGGATATGCAAAGAGGGCGTTTTCAATGGGCAAATCAATTTTTAGCAAGATATTCGGTACGAAACAGGACAAGGATCTCAAGCGTCTCTACCCGCGCGTTGAACAAGTCAACGCAAAGGAATCCTGGGCGCAGTCGCTGAGCGATGAGCAGTTTCCACAACAGACGATGTTGTTCAAGCAACGGCTCGCCAATGGGGAGTCATTGGACGACTTGTTGCCGGAGGCTTTCGCACTTGCCAGGGAAGCTGCCCGCAGAGTACTCGGCGAACGTCATTACGATGTCCAAATCATGGGCGCGGTCGTTTTGCACGAAGGATGCATCCTTGAAATGAAGACGGGCGAAGGAAAAACGCTGACATGCGTACCGGCGGCCTATCTTAACGCGCTTGAAGGCCTGGGAGTCCATATCGTTACTGTCAACGATTACCTTGCCAGCAGAGACGCGGGCTGGATGGGACCTGTATTCAACTTCCTTGGCCTGTCGGTAGGGGTAATTCTCTCCAATCTCGACAATGAACAGCGCCGTCAGTCATACAGCTGCGATATTACCTATGGAACTAACAATGAATTCGGGTTCGACTACCTGCGGGACAATATGAAATGGTCCTACGCGGAAAAGATACAGCCGAAGCACCACTACTGTATCATTGATGAAATCGACTCCATCCTGATTGATGAAGCCCGAACGCCGTTGATCATCAGCGGACAGGCCGACGATGATTCAAGACAGGTCTTGGCCGCTGACAAAATCGCCCCGCTCCTCATTGAATGCGAAAAAGACCCGGCGACCGACGACTATTATGAAGAAGACCCCCTTGCCCGTTTCGACAAGAACGCCCAGCCTTTCGATCCGAAGGGGGACTACAAGATCGATGAAAAACAGAAGCGCATCACCTTCACGAACCAAGGCATGCAGCATATCGAGCAGCTGTTGCAGAAGAACCATGTTATCGATGGTTCGCTATATGATGATGAAAATTTCGAGTATGTCCATTACGTTACACAGGCGGTCAAGGCCCACAAGCTGTTCCATCTTGATGTCGATTATGTCGTCGCTGACAACCAAGTACAGATCGTCGATGAGTTTACGGGACGAATCCTCCATGGCAGACGGTATAGCGACGGCCTCCATCAGGCCATAGAAGCAAAAGAACGCATCAAAATTCTTGGGCAGAACAAAACGCTGGCGACAATCACATTCCAGAATTTCTTCCGTATGTACGACAAAATCAGCGGCATGACCGGCACGGCCGATACAGAAGCGGCGGAATTCCAGAAGATATACAATCTGGACGTTGTTGTCATTCCGACCAACAAGCCCATCCAAAGAAAGGATATGCACGATGTCGTCTACTTCAACGAACCGTTCAAGCTGAAGGCAATTTGCGAGGAAATCGCCCGGGTGCATGCTACGGGACAGCCGATTCTTGTCGGTACAGTATCGATTGAAAAATCGGAGCTCCTCTCCACCCTGCTGCGAAAACAAGGCATCCGGCATGAGGTACTCAATGCAAAGAACCATGCGCGCGAAGCTCTGATCATCGAGGACGCCGGTGCGAAGGGCGCGGTGACGATCGCTACGAACATGGCCGGACGCGGTACGGATATCAAGCTTGGCGGTTCCCTTGAAGGACGGGCCAGGAAGTTGTGCGGAACCGATGCTACGCAGGAGGAATTCCAGCAGGCTCTCAAAAAAGTCTATCCAGAATGGAAAAAGAACTATGAAGAGGTCAAGGAGCTGGGGGGCCTGTATATTCTCGGTACGGAACGGCATGAATCACGTCGTATTGACAACCAGTTGCGAGGACGAAGCGGACGCCAAGGCGATCCTGGCGTCAGCCGGTTCTATATTTCGCTTGACGATACGTTGATGCGGCTGTTCGCCAAAGACAACTTGAAGGCGATGCTCGGCAGGGTCGGCATGAGCGAAGGCGAGCCAATCGAGCATTCAATGCTCAGTAAGGCGATTGAAAAAGCCCAGATGAGGGTCGAGGAACGGAACTTTGAAATCCGAAAGCACCTGCTTGACTTCGATGATGTACTTAATGAACAGCGTAATTTCATCTATGAGCAGCGTGATCAGATCCTTACCGACGCTGATCTCGTCAGTCGTGCGCTGAACGCCTGCTATGAAATGGTCGAGGATATCGTCGACAAAACATTCACCGACAAGGAGACTCGGGAAAAACCTTGGCAGAATCTCAGGGATTCCATGATGGAGCAGTTCCACTTGGAGCCAGAAGTCACTGACGAGGATTGCAGGAAACTGTCCGCGGATGATCTCAAGCAGAAGCTGAAGGCCCAGCTTGAGCATGAAGTCCGTTCAAAGGTTGCCTTGACCGGTGAAAAACCGTTCAATGACTTTTTGCGATTCAACTATCTGAGACAGATCGACATGCGCTGGCAGGACCATCTGGATCAGCTTGAAGAACTGCGCGACGCAGTCTATCTGCGTTCTTACGCACAGAAGAATCCGTTGGTTGAATACAAGGTGGAAGGCTTTGAAATCTTCGACAGGATGCTGGAGGAAATCAAACATGCGATCGCCCGTACAATCGTCCGGGTTCAGATCCGCCCCGCAAACGAGAACTACACCGCCCGTAGGAGACAACCGGTCAAAACAGTGGAGCAACACAACGGCCCGACCCAGTTTGGCGGTGGGCAAGCCGGCCCTACACAGGGCGCTTCTCAACCGGAGAACGCCACGGTCCGACGGACCTACCCGAAGGTCGGGCGCAATGATCCCTGCCCCTGCGGAAGCGGGAAAAAGTACAAGCATTGCCATGGAGCGAACCTATAGGCTGATGGGGGGATATCAGAGAGCGGTCCCCCGCTAACTCCACGACACGCTTCTAGCGACAACAACACACCTATACCGCCGATACCGGCTCATAAGGACGAAGTACCGGCGTTTTTGTATTCATATCGTACCAAGTCACATGGACATCTCCCGCCAGTTGGAGTATTGATGCCGATGCGCGGGAACATGCATTTAACTTGAGCGTTGTTTCAGCAACATCGAAAATATATAATCCCCGAACCGCATGCCAAAGATATCCGCCAGCCTGATTAACGGGGAATTCTTGATGCGATATCCCAGCCGAGGACGGGTGGTTGCCGAAGCGACATAGACTTTTGCCGCGAGATAGTCTGGCGAACACCCACGCAACAGGCTTTTTTGCAAAAAGCCCCTGAGTTTTGATAAATTCCGTTTGTAATGGTTGGTTTTCGCCACCAACTCATCGAATCCGTCCATCGTATGAAGCAACAAAGGGGTATCGACCCCGCCGCTCTCTATCTTGACTACCTTTACGCCGATGCATCGTAGTTCTCTCCGCAAAGAATCGGCATACGCTTCCACCGCATGCTTGCTAATGGAGTACGGCCCGTTGAACGGATGCGAGCTTGACAGCCCTACTTCGCTTGAAAACAATACAAACCTACCATGCGACGCGACAAGATCATCGGCGAAACACCTTACAACATGCATCATGCCAAGAAGGTTGACCGCGAGGATACGTTCGGTCGTTGCAACAGGCTCTTCAATCAGAGAAGCCATTTTCAACAGGCCAGCGCAATAAATCACCACATCAAGCTTCGATATGGTGCATTCCGACCTTGCCTTGACGATCGCTTGCTCGGAAAGCAAATCGCAAGGGCAATGCCGTAAGCCCGGATCTTTGATCGGATTGTCGTTGATATCCAATGAATAGACATACCACCCCTCGCTGAGAAATTTTCTACAGAGAGCCTGTCCAATTCCACCACTGCCACCGGCAATCAGAACTTGTTTCATATGCATGAATGTATCATGCCCGACAATCGTCTGAAAAGATACCCGCGGAACTTCCTGCGATAGAGGGAACTATCACGAAAGCCGATATGCGAGTGTATTCCGGCATTACCGGAACAGCATCGCAAGCGTACCTGCGACAATCAAAGCCAGCCCGACCGCCGCCTTACGGGTCAGTTTTTCATGGAAGACAAAATAGGAAAACGCAATCGTCACGAGAATACTGAGTTTGTCTATCGGTACGACGACGCTTGCGGGGCCCTCCTGCAAAGCGCGATAGTAGCACAGCCAGGAACCGCCTGTCGCAAGCCCGGACAAACAGATAAACCAGAATTCCCTGCGGGGAATCTCTTTTACGGCATGTTGTTTGCCGCTTGCGAAGACGACGACCCATGCCATGGCCAGGACGACGCCGGTGCGAATCGCGGTACCAAGGTTCGACTCCACTCCACTGATACCGACTTTGCCAAGAATCGCGGTCAAGCTTGCGAACACAGCGGACAACAGCGCATAGACCATCCATGCCTTGCTTGTTTTTTCCGGCTGTCCGACGACATCCTTCTTTTGAAGCATCAGATACGTGCCTATCGCGATTGCGGCAACGCCAAGCCCCTTGGAAAGATTGATCGGTTCTCCAAAGAACACGAAAGCGAGGATGATCGTCAGAATCGTACTCGATTTGTCGATAGGGACGACCTTGTTGATATCGCCCAACTGGAGAGCTCGAAAATAGCAGAGCCAGGAAGCTCCAGTAGCTAACCCGGACAGCACAAGGAACAGCAGCGTCCTGCCTGAAATATCACCAATCGTAGACTGCGAACCGACGATGAATACCATCATCCAGGAAAATATCAGCACAATGAACGTTCTGATAGCAGTCGCGATATTGGAATTAGTTTGTTTGATGCCACATTTCGCCAAAATGGAAGTCAATCCAGCGAACAGGGCGGAAGCGAAAGCAAATACAACCCACATGGAGTCCTCCCCTGATCAGGGCATATCATACAACTACAGGTCGAAATGTCAAAGCTATGAGTACAGTTTTGAAACTTCTCGCTTATCATTTCCTCAGAAAATACACGCTCATCATATCTTTGATTATACTTTAATGGTGGAGAACTTCATGCAGAAAGTCAGGTGGACAATGAACGACATGGAACAAAACAGACAATATTCCATCTGGGTTGTCGTACTTGCGGTCTTGGCGATGGCTCTTTCGAGCCTTGTCATGCTCAAGCTGGAATTTACCTCTGCTTGGTGGTATATAGCAGTAGAAATCGGTATCCAGCTTTTTTTTATCGTGGACTATATCGCCAGATTCGTACATGCCGAGGGGAAATGGCTATATGTGAGGAAAAGCATGTTCGACCTTGTGGCTCTTATTTCCCTACACCCCTCATTGACATTTTTCCGTATTCCCCGGATCGCAAGGCTTGTCGGCATCGCGTCAATATTCAATAATACGGCGGCAGGTACGCTGGTACGGAACATCAGGAAGAAATTCAATGCATTCCTCGATACCAACGGATTCGTCCATGTATTGTATATCAATTTCTACAGCGTTATCTTTGGCTCCGTCCTAGTCTATTTATTTGAAAAAGGAATCACCTTCAAGACCTTCGGGGACGCGGTATGGTGGGCGTGCGTAACGGTGACAACCGTAGGCTATGGCGACTATGTTCCCAAGACAACGATGGGCAGGCTGGTCGCAGTCATCCTGATGATCGTCGGCATCGGGCTGATTTCCATGCTTACTGGTACTATCGCGACATACTTTACTATGACAAGGAAGACTGAAGAACAAAGGAACGACATCGCGGAGCTTCGCCAGATTACCAGCGACATGGACGAAACGCAACTTGACGCGATCGTCGCATACGCAAAAAAGGTGAAAGCGGGTATGATACAAGGACGGAATGGAGACGGTTCAGAGCAAGATTCCCAGTCCCCCTTATCCTGACGGCACCCACATTCCTTTTATCCTATTGGAAGAATCCAGTCGGATCCAGGGCGATACCCCCCTGCTCAATCTTGAAGAACAAGGTCGGTTCAGTGAATTCAGTCCCGGTGGTACCCATGCTGCCGAGGGGCTCGCCCTGACGTACCTGGGAACCGACTTTGACGCCAACGCTTTCAAGGTGTTCATATGTCGTCTTGTACCCGCCCTCATGGCTGATCTGGATGAAACGCCCTCGGCCCTTCGGGTCGTACCCCGCATCGACTACCATACCCGCTGCCGCGGCGTTGACGGCGGCGCCGACACGCCCCTGAATCCTGATTCCATCAAGTACGACTGTCGCATTCGTCGCAGGATCGGCCACGGCCTGTCCGTAAAGCGCGACGATACGTCCCGTCGCAGGCTGGATGAACCTCGTAGTCGAAACCGTCGGGGAACTCGTAGCGGTACTGGATGTATCGGGAATGAATAGAACCTGCCCGACCCTGATGTTCTCGCTGGTCAGCCCGTTGAGTTCCTGAAGAGTCTTCCAACCCAAGGATGGGCTGAACTTGCGGCTGATCGTACTCAGCATGTCGCCTTCCTGTACAACGTACAACTGGCCGTCCCTGTCAGGGATCCGCAATACGCTGCCAGCGGTAATGGCCGCGACGTTCTTGATCTGGTTTACGCTGATGATGGTCTGGGGGCGTAAGCCATAGGTCGCGGCGATGGAAGCGAGATCCTCCCCTTCCGCTACGACATGATCGGCATACTGGATGGTTTTTGCCGTGCCGGTCGCAGAAGGTCTGACTGCGTCAAGCGAACGTGCCGTCGTTCCGCTGACCGCGTCGGTCGGTTTGGACGAAGAAGACGCCTCTGCCGGTACCACCGGTGTCGCAGGTGCCACGGCAACCGCCGGGGACATTTGAACATCTGTCAATGAACCGGCCGTGGCAGGAAGCATCGCTGCGCTATCCGTCGTCTCTGCGACCGGCATGATTGGGTTCACGACCGTTGTTTCAGCGGGTCGCACAGGCAAATCGCCAGGATCGACCGCGGCGGGTTGCATGGCGGTGACCGCGGGAACTGGAGAACGGGCCGTCTTTGTATCCGCGGGGAATAACTTCAACCACAGGAATACGGCGATGGCGCACAAAAGCACACCAATCACTACCACGACGAGGATCAGTCGACGAGATCCGTTTCCATTGTCCCCTCTGTGGGGCCTACCGTTCCGGATCGGTCCGGTTGTCATATCATCATAGTTATCTCTGCCCATCTCGACATTACCTTGACTACATACTAATATAAATTCATCATGGTATCCAGTCCAAAACGGCGATTTTATTGTTTCTTCCTCTCCTGCATCATTCTGGCGCAGCTCTTGTTGCTCTCTCGTGTTGTATATATCGTCATGACCGAAGATCAGCAACGCAGGGTATATCAGAATCCGGAAATAGCCTCGCAGGTAGTCAGGGGAACGATTTACGATAGGAATGGCAGAATTTTTGCAATGGAAACTCCCTATTGGTCCTGCGCATTCCTTCTGAAAAACATCCCCGACCTACAAATCGCCGCGGAACTTGTATCGCCATATACGGGATTGGCTCCGCAACAGGTTCTTTCCATTTGTGGAAACTATTCCACTTATGCGATGATACAGCGCAAGCTCGATGACGATCAGGTGGAGCCGTTGCGACAGGCCATACGGAAGGCGAAGCTCGGCGAAGGAATCATCATTGAGAAAAAATACGGAAGGAGCTATCCAGCGACATTCCATGGCGTGCAGACCGTTGGATTCACCAATGTCGACAACCGAGGCATCGAAGGCATTGAGCTGGCCTATGATCAGGAGCTTTCCCCATACCCGCGATTGGGAGAAAACGTCTCCTACGGTGATGACATCTATTTGACGATTGACTTGGATATCCAATACCTGTTGGACTTGCAGGTGCAACGGACTGCTGATCGGCATAATCCCGACTATATCATGGCAGTCGTGATGGATGCTGCAAGCGGGGATATCCTCGCGACAACTTCCTATCCGTGGTACGACCCCAATAGATTCAATCTGTCCGACGCCGAGCAACGGCAGAACAGGCTCCTGAGCTACATGTATGAACCAGGTTCCGTATTCAAGATATATTCTCTCGCAGCCTGCATGGAGGCCGGCCAAGCAGATTTTGACGAACCTTTCCATTGTGACGGCAGCTATACGTTTTCCCTTCCCAGCGGGCAACGGGTAACGATCAATTGCGTTTCTCCCCATGGAGATATCGATAGAGCCGGAATGGTGAAGCATTCCTGCAACGGAGCGATCGTGCATTGGGCTTTGCAAACGGACGACCAGCGGTTCTACGACATGCTTCGTCTCTTTCATTTCGGACAACGCTGGAATATTGGGTTGCAAGGCGGCATAACCGGGTCTCTGCCGAAACTCGATAGTTGGTCGGGAAGAACGAAGGCGACATTGTCGTTCGGACAGGAGCTAGGTGTCAATGCTTTGCAAATGACCGCGGCTGCGACGGTATTCACCAACGATGGCGTGTTGCTCCAGCCGAATCTGATCAAAAAAATAGTCAGCCACGATGGAACAGTCGTCAGCCAGAGTAGCCGTACGGAGGTTGAAAGGGTACTTTCTCCAGGTATTGCGAAAGACATATTGTCGTACATGGTTTCAGCGACTGAGCCGGGTGGCACTGGGGTATTGACCGCAGTAGAGGGCTTTACCATCGCGGCAAAGACCGGTACGGCGCAAATACTCAATCCTGAAACTAATAGCTATTCAGATGGTTCCGTCCTGGCGTCCACGCTTGCGATCGTTCCGGCGGAACAGCCCAAATACATTATCTACATGGCGGCCGCGCACCCAAAAGGAAACACCATCTGGGGCAGCAATATCGCCGCACCCGCTATTTCCCAAGTAATACAGGGGCTTGCCTCCCAAGGGAAGCTCACCAGCGAAAAGGCGACGGTTATCTGACCTTAGCGGTAAAAACGTCACATTGCTGAGCAATCAGTGCATAAATGTCGCATAAGATGTATGTTGCTACAATCCCGCCCCCTCCTCCAGTAACTTAGGCAATCCCGACATACAGGACGAAGGCGAGAGGTAGCTCCGTCATAAAGGACGTAATCCCGACATAAAGGACGTAATCCCGACATAAAGGACGCAATCCCCACATAAAGGACGCAATCCCCACATAAAGGACGCAATCCCCACATAAAGGACGCAATCCCCACATAAAGGACGCAATCCCGTCATACAGGACGTAATCCCATCATAAAGGACGTAATCCCGTCATAAAGGACGTAATCCCGTCATAAAGGACGTAATCCCGTCATAAAGGACGTAATCCCGTCATAAAGGACGTAGGCGACAGGTAGCTCCCACATACAGGACGTAATCGATAGATACTGAGGGATTTGCCCCGTATCAACGGTGATTCAGGGGGCCTTGGAACTGGATATCGCCATCCCCATCGACATACCGACAACTAGTAGTCGCCACATCCGGTCAGCGGCATCCTCAGTCAACTCCAGTGAATGGGACATCGCTTCACTGAGCGGCATGGCACGACTTGTCGTACTGAGAATGGAGTCAAGCCCCAGCTCATACAGTTTCTCAACGCCAGGACCGATATCACCCGCCAGAACAACGGCTGGTACGCCGTATCTCTTCGCACGGGCGGCGATACCTACGGGAACCTTGCCCCGCTTGCTTTGTCCGTCGATACGCCCTTCACCGGTAATGACTAGATCTGCATTTTTCAAAGCCTTGTCGATACCAATGACATCAAGTACCAGTTCTATTCCGCTGACGAGATTCGCGCCACAAAATGCCATCAACCCGAATCCAAGACCACCCGCGGCACCGGCGCCGGGAACATCCCGAAGCATCCCGCAACGCCTTTCATTCGCAGTCTCGACGATCTCCGCGACATGGGACAAGGCGTCGTCAAGCAAACCGACCATCTCAGGCGTAGCACCTTTTTGCGGGCCATAAATCGCACTGGCTCCCTGAGGACCGCATAGCGGATTGTCCACATCGCATGCGACCCTAATTGTTGCGGTACGCACTTTGTCGGATAGTCCTGCCGAGTCGATACGGGATATTTTTGACAGCTCACCTCCGCAAGGGGCGACCTCTCGACCGTCGGCATCAAGGAAACGCACACCGAGCGCGGCGGCCATTCCAACCCCGCAATCATTCGTCGCACTCCCGCCGATACCAAGCAGAATTTCAGTACATCCGCGATCCAATGCATCGAGCATCATCTCGCCTGTACCATAGGTGGTGGTGAGCAAGGGGTTTCGTTCGCCCTCGGCGACCAAAGGCAGGCCGGAAGCTTCGGCCATCTCCATGATCGCCATGGTGCCGCGGACAATGTATTGCGCAGACACAGGCGTCCCCAACGGCCCGCGCACGGACAAAGTGACAATCTGGTCGCCTTCCTTCCGCAGAGCCTTCACAAGCCCTTCTCCACCATCGGCAACGGCGAATTTCAGACATTCCACAAAAGGATCGCTCCGATGTATCCCCCGCTCCACAGCATCCGCCACAGCAAGGCTTGTGGCGGATCCTTTGAAGGAATCGCTGGCTATTACTACGCGCATATGAACTTCCTCAAATAACTGACGGCCCGTTGCGCCGCGATGTCAGGCTCAGGATACGGTAGTATCTCAACCGTGGCCCAACCATTGTATCCGATGTCGTCCAACGCATTGAACACATCGGTAAAATCGAGATGTCCATCGCCAGGCGCATGACGGTTGCTGTCGGCGAGGTGGATGTACCTGACGTACCGCGCGTTCCTACGCAGGGAGTCTCCGATGCGGTCGTCTTCGATATTCATATGGAACACGTCGGGCATCATCGTCAAGTTGGGGATGCCGGCCTTGTCGAGTAATGCGGCGCCTTCATCGCAGTTGTTGATGAAATCAATCTCGTACCGGTTTACTGGCTCAAGGATCAGCTCAACGCCTTTCCGAGCGGCATATACGCAGAGCTCGCCGGCCATGTCGAAGAACAACTGCTCGCAGAACGCCTTGTCGCGTCCTTTCAGGGAACCGCGCACACGGCCGATATTCACCAGTCGGCCAAAATCCGCCGCGAGGTCGATAAACCCCTTGAACGTTTTGTCGAGTTCCTTCCGCCTTTCAGTATCCTCATCGGTGAACGAAAGCCCGCGTGCAGCGAAGACCTGTCCGGAAGAAACCGCCGACACTTCCATGCGGTTCCGTTCCAGCAACGTCCTGAGGTCGGACTTTCCAATCTCATCAGGACGCATCAACGCAAGCTCCACTCCATCATAACCAAGTTCCGCGGCCCTGACGATCGACTTCTCCAACCCCCTGAAAACAACGAATGCGCTGGGTAACGCTTCCGCGCCCGCTATTGCCACCGATAATTTCATATACAACCTCTCCTGTTCACTTATAGTATCAACACCAACGCCACAACCGCATCATCGGGTTACGGCAATAGATTCTCCGTCCGGGGAATTACATATGGCCCTTCGCTGACGTAGGTAACTTGCAAGGAATCAAGCGGCTTGCCTTCCTGTCGTTCGATATATGCGAGCGCGGCGTCCACGACTTTGGCAAAGCAATCCGACCCAGGAGCGCTACGCTCCGATTCGGGCAGGAACATTTCACCGTTGACTCCCGGCAGACCCGGCCACCATATCTTGTCGAGCTTCGGACTATAGAAAATCATATGGTCCATCGGTATCCGCTCGAATACCTTTGCCCATTGCTGCACCTGCCATTGGTCCGGAATGAATGTCCAGTCCGGGGAGCAAATCGTCTTCAGAAAATTCCGTGATCCGACCAGCTTGAGCAGCGCAAGCGTGGTCCGGTATGTAATCGCCCCCACTACATTCCCCTGATCGGTCGTGTCCGCGATAACCACAAGCCAGCCATTCTTTTTCAGAATGCCGAGGCTCGCCACTGCGCATTTTGCCGTCTGATAGTGATTGATGCCGACGAAGCCGCCATGAGTGATGACGATATCCGCAGCATTGGGGACAGCCACGCCAACCGTATCCTTGATCTGCGCGACCGCCGCCAGATGGGCCTGTTCCAGATCGCCACAGAACACCCCAGTGATATGGAAGTCGTGGTCAAGCGTAACATTCACCAAAAAATCGACCGAGGCCATCTTCGCCACTTCAAGGCTTTCCGCATGGACGAGATTTCCATCCAGATTCAAGTCGCGTGAATTCTTGTCCGCCATGAGTTCTGCGCCATGAAAGACATATGTAGACTGCTCCCCGATCAGTCCAGGGCAGATGGCCTTCCGTCCACCGGATGCGCCGGCCATGAAATGGCTTTCCACCAAACCAGTCGCAATCTTCAAGTCAGCGTCGACATAGTTCCGATCTATCAGGACTTTCGTTCCTCTTTTTGTATCCCCCAGATAGACAAGGGAGGCTGCATCGCGGCAATCATGGTTGATGACACGAATCCCCAAATCGAGAATTCTTGCGTCTATCATCTTCCTTATTTCCAATTCCGACATGGCCCGGTGCGTCCCGGTAGCAATGATGATGGTCACGTCTTCGGCACGATACCCCTCGGCAAACAGAACTTCCAGAATCGGAAGCAGGATGCCTTCTTCCCCGGTATAGGGTACCGGACGGGTGTTGTCGCTGACAACCAAGGCGACCGTCGGATACGATTTACCACATGAAGCTTTCTTCGTACGTGCGATGGTCGCAAGAGATTCACTAGCGATTGGATGTTCCAAAGCGTCCTTGATCGCCACCGCGGGATTATCGAGAACCTGCGGGGTATTCATATGGACGACATATGCATGTTCCGGCAATATCAACGGGTCATACTGTTTGCCCAAAGGATTTACAACCGTAAATTTCCTTTCTGATTTCATATTTTACTCCCCAATGTCGTAATATGCGGAAAACGGCATCGTCCGACAGTTCAATCAGCTTTCGGGACGATGCCGTATAATGAGCCTTCCGATACATGCTGCGCATTACGCCAGATACCTGAACGGCAATATCCATGCCTCCGCTTCTCAGCGAACCAGTAGCTCCGATGTCAGAAAAACTCCCCTACATCTCTTTGATGAGGGACATGTCCCCCGTTGCGGCGGCCCGAAGAATCGGTTCCATGTATTCATCGACATCGGCGGCCGTCATGGGAACCGGCATGTTGCGCAGTTTCATTTCAAGCTGAGGGTCCTTCGCGGCTTCCAATGCGCGATGGATGTGCTGTTCGCCAAAACCAGGCAAATCGCCGAGCTTGGTCGGAGCGTTGATACTCTTGCCGTAGGCGACCATCGCATCGGCGACTGCGACGGCGAGCGCCCTGCCTTCAAGCTTGTCGATATCCGCGTCAGTATAACCGTATTTCTTGAAAATACTTCCGACAACCTTCAACTGCGGTTGAATCGCCTTGCTGTAGAATACCGCGTAATAGGGATTCATGATACCGCAGGCAGTTCCATGTCCGACAATGTCCACCAACGAAAAACTTGTCAGATGAGCGCCGCTAGTGCCTCCGATCATGATCGCATACCCACCAAGGTCAGTGGCAAGCCCGATGGCTTCGCGGGCCTTGAGGTTCTTCGGATCCTTCACAAGTTCCTTCGCATACTCGGCGCAAAGGCTGATAGCGCACTCAGCGAGAGTCTTCGCCTTGTCATACGCATCCCCTTTCGCACCGCAAAAGACTTCAAACGTATGAGCGATGGCGTCCAATGCTCCGTCGATAGTAACTTTCACCGGCATGGATACAGTCACTTCATAGTCGAATAAAGACATGGCCGGAACAATCGCGGGATCGACGATCAGCTTCTTCTGTCCGACAACAGGGTCGGTGATATTCGAATACTTGGTCAGATGGGCGCCGCTTGAAGCGGAGGTCTCGACGGCTACAAGAGGAACAAGGTTTGAACCAGTTGCTTCCAGCGCTTTTCCGACTTCTCCGGTGCCGAAATAGTGATCAATTTCCGGTGTCACCTTCGCACCCAGCGTAGCGAGTGCGTTGGCCGCTTTGCAAGCGTCAATCGTCGAACCTCCGCCGATGGCGATGATACAATCGGGCTTATGATGGAGAATATATGTCTCCAACCGATAGACGTCCTCCCTCGGCGCATTGGGCTTGGCGTCAGGAGCAATCATTCCACCAGCCAGTTCAACGCCCGCCCGGGCGAGATATCCGACGACTCTGTCCACCACCGGTTTCATATACGTTGTGTTGGAGACTACCAACGCCTTCTTGCCATATTTCGCGGCGATAGTACCAATCTGGTCCAGCACACCAAGACCGAACACGTAGTTGTCTCCCTTCCACGCCTTCAAAACATCATATGCTCTCTTTACTTGATCCATAGTTGTCCTCCTGTATCAGTTTTATCGACAAAGCGCTTTCGCACGCCGGGCGATGTTCTTTCCACTCAGGCCATAGGCGGCGAGCAAATCTCCATACGGCCCGGTTTCCCCGAAGCAGTCCTCAAGTCCAATCGCATCGAATTTGAACGCCCTGCCGGATTTTGCGATTACTTCACTAACCGCGCCAGAGAATCCTCCGGCCAGGACATGTTCCTCGACCGTAACCAAACGACCGGTCCTGGCAGCGCTTTCCAGAATACCAGCTCCATCCAACGGTTTTACGAATGGTACGCTCAGCACCTCGGCGTCGATGCCTTCTTCCGCCAGTAGTTGAGCAGCTTCCATAGCCATGGAAGCGGTAATGCCGTTCGCCGCGATGGTCACGTCCTTTCCCTTCTTGCAGAGGATGGCCTTCGCCTGCGAGAAATCCGCGGATTCAGGGAGGTCGGGCATCGCATTGCGGTTCAACCTGATATAGACCGGTCCCTGTTGGGACAGCGCATATTCCAAAGCCTGTTCCGCCTGCCTTGCATCGGATGGAACAATCACCTGCATGTTGGGAAGCGCCCTCAGTATGGCGATATCCGTGATGGCCTGATGGCTCGCACCGTCGAAACTGTCACTCAAACCGCCATATGCACCAGCAAACACAATCGGCAGATTGTTATAACAAGCCACATTGCGAATCTGGTCGGTACTTTTCAACGCCAGGAAAATGGCGAATGCGTTCACGACAGGATGATAGCCGCAAGTCGCCAAACCGGCGGCTACATCAGCCATGTTGCCTTCCGCCACGCCGCAGTTGAAGAACCGCTGCGGGAATTCCTTGCCAAAGAGCGCACTCTTGGTACTGGAGGAAACATCGGCGTCCAATACGACGAGTTCCGGATGCGTATGTCCCAGTTCAGCCAGTTTCTTGCCAAAGGCTTCTCTCATTGCGATGCTCATAGCGCGGCCTCCTTTTTCGCAAGATCGTCGCACAGTTCGACGATACCCGCCTCGAAGCTCTTGTCGTCGATCACTGCGCCGTGCCAAGTGTTCTTTCCCTCTGTAAACGAAACCCCTTTGCCTTTTGTCGTATCATATATAACGGCCTTCGGCCAGACATCGTCCCCATCCATCCAGGCGAAAGAGTCCATGATATCGGAGGTGTCGTTGCCGCAAAGCGGCTTCGGACAGACATGCCAGCCGAATGCGGCAAGCTTGTCGCGAAGCGGCTCAAGCGGCATGATCTGGTTTTCCGTACCGTCCAACTGCACTTTGTTGTAGTCAATCATCAGCACCAGGCCGCGCGGGCGATATTTTGCGGCACACATCAGCGCCTCCCAGCTCTGACCTTCATTCAGGCACCCCTCTCCAGTCAAGACATACGTCCAATAGTCCTTGTTGGAAAGCCGGGCGGCCAGAGCCATTCCAAGGCCGATGGAAATTCCATGCCCGAGAGCGCCGGTGGACATGTCCACGCCGGGAGTCTTGTTCATTGCCGGATGCCCTTGGAGGTGAGACCCCAACGTCCTGAATGTCGGCAGATCCTCGACAGGGAAGAAACCACGGTGGGCAAGTATCGTATAGAGGTTCACCGACGCATGCCCTTTTGAAAGGATGAATCGATCCCTGTCGTCCCAACGCGGATGAGAAGGATCAATATTCAGACGATTGAAATAGAGTGAAGTCGTCAGTTCCGCTGCGGAAGCGGCCCCACCCCAGTGCCCGGTTCCGCGTTGATGGAGTATGTCGAACATCTCCATGCGGAAGCGTGCCGCGAGTACCGCGAGTTCTTTCGCATTGAACTTGCGGTTCACATCAACCAGAAGATCCTGAACGGTCTTGCCCATGTGCAGCTCCTTATTCATTTGTCGGATGGTGGCGAAGTCAAGCGCCGCGACGACATCCGGTCCATAGCGCTCCAACGATTTTTCAATACTTGTGATGTGTGTTCGATCCCGCATTACAATCATTGTACATCGTATACAATATACATATCATGATGTCGCACGACTGTCAAATCATTCTTGCATTTTTTTTGTATTTTTTGTATTTAGCATCTAAATCCAACAGTATAAGGGCAATTTTCAGGCCTATTAATCTCAATCTGCCTATATGGTAAAAATTGTATACAATCATATTTTTTCATGTCGATATCGGTAGTCGCTCAAGAAAATTCCATTGACTTATTATTGTTTATTGCATACAGTTCATTTGAAAGGAGCAATATGAATGGCCACAAAGATTGTACAGAAAAGTCTTTCCGACCAAGTCTATAGCCTGCTGAAGGATCAGATTCTCTCAGGAGAGTTACAAGGCGGTACAAATATCTCCGAAGAACTTCTTGCGGAACAGTTCGGAGTTTCCCGGACGCCAATCAGGGAAGCGATCCGACGGCTGGCGGAATACGGCTTGCTGATTATTACGCCGAGAAGCCATGTCTCCGTCTATACGGTAACGGAAAAAGAAGCCGCAGATATCGCAAAAGTCCGCGTGAACCTAGAGATGCTTGCAATTGACAGTATAGACGAAGAAGCATACCAGCGCAATGTTGAGGAGATCGCCAGATACGCCGCCGACTGCCAATATGCGATGAGCGTCGGAGACAGGGCTTCTGTGTTTGAAAAAGACAGCCTGTTCCATCTTGCGCTGGTCCGCGCCGCGGCCAATTCTGCGTTGTACGACATCTGCCAGCGCATGGACGCCAAGATACAGTTGTTGCGAATTGCGCAGAACCTTCCGGAAGATGAACTGTCGTATTACATCAACCAACATGTCCAGCTCATGCAACTGCTCAAGCAGGGGGACAAGGACTCCTGCAAACGGTTGCTTTATGAACATATCACCCATGATCTTGGCGGCGGATTCAAAGGATAAACGGAATGAATAGAAAAGATATCTTCATTACGTACGGAACCGATGCCATGGACATGACGAGGAAATTGCTTGACGCTTGCGATATCGGAGGATTGATTCCGTCAACTTCTGCGAAAATCGGGTTGAAGCCGAACCTCGTCGTCGCCGTTACGCCGGATACTGGCGCGACGACGCATCCTGACATCGTTGTCGCTGTGATTGAATATCTCCAGGAACGAGGGTATCGCGATATCAAAATCATAGAGAGCGCTTGGGTCGGCGACAGCACGAAACGTGGGTTCAAGGTCAATGGCTACGACAGGATATCCACGCGCTATGACGTCCCGCTCGTCGATGTAAAGGATGATGATTACCAGCGGTGCGAGGCGGACGGCGTTTCAATGGAAGTCTCGCGGGAAATACTCGATCTTGACTTTCTGATCAGCCTGCCCGTTCTGAAGGGGCATTGCCAGACCGCTATGACCTGCGCACTGAAGAATATGAAGGGGTGTCTTTCCGATCGTTCAAAACGGCAGTTCCATTCCTTGGGACTCCATAAGCCGATAGCGGCGCTGAACAAAGTGTGCTGCGCAGATCTGGTGATCGTGGACAGCCTTAACGGAGACCTCGATTTTGAAGAGGGTGGCACGCCCGTCCAGACCAACAGGATGTTCGCCGGCATGGACAGTGTGCTGATAGATGCGTTCGGCGCTTCCCTGATGGGTTTTGAAACCTCTGACATCAAGTACATCGGCATGGCGGAACATCTTGGAGTCGGCACATCTCATCTCTCACAGGCGAATATCATCGAACTCAACCAGGCCCGGGAAACCGCGGCAATCCCTTCAGGAAGAATACGCGGGCTGGAAACATATACGCTCCCCTCCTCCGCATGTTCCGCCTGTTACGGCAATCTGATTCATGCGCTCGCCCGCATGGAGGAAGCTGGTACGTTGAAACGGCTCGATGGAAAGAAGATATGCATAGGGCAAGACTATCGTGGCAGGACAGGTGGCGAAATCGGTGTCGGCTCATGTACTCGCGGGTGTCGGCGTTCGTTGGCGGGATGTCCGCCCAAAGCCATAGATATCCTTGAATTCTTGAATGCCTAACTATTGGTAGCCATCGGTTTTCAACGTATCGTCAGGCAGTCATGAATCAATACTGACACCTGCATGGAGAAGGTTGCACCCGCGTATTGTCGTTCCATGCGTCGACAATGTTTGCTGACGCCTTTTTTCACGCATGTCGAGCCACATAAAAAGGGTCATTGGTTGGAAAGATATCTCTCCCCAACCAATGGCCTCATAAAAACCGGTGAATTTCGTTATTTCGATTTGCCAATCTTTTTCAGGTAGTCAGCCTGATAGTCCGCCATGAATTTCGTGGCTTCCCCCTGGTTCATGAACTGGGGAATCAGACCATTCTTCTCGATATAGTCGGTCTTCCAGGCATCGGTTCGGGAAACCTTCTCCAGCATGTCGCTCCAGTATGCGGCGGCTTCGGGCGTCATGTTCTTGGGGCCGACGACACCACGCCAAACTGGAACCTCGACGTTCTTGTAGTCGCCGACTTCACTCAAGGTCGGCGCGACCGACAATTCAGCGGAATCATACCGTTCATTGGAAAGCGCAAGAATCGGGATGAGCTTTCCTGCCAGTACGTACTGCGCCGCCGCGGCTGGTTTTGAAAGGACGATATCCACATGGTTGCCCAACCCGGCTGTGATGGCGTCCCCGGTCGAACTATGGGTGATGAACGCAATCTGGTTCTCCGTAACTCCAAGTTCGGCGATCAGCGCTTCATAAGTTGCGATATCATCACCCTTGGAACCGGCGATCACGACCTGAGTTCCATTCTTCGCGGCTTCAATAGCCGAGGCGAATGTCTGGTATTTGGCCTGCGGGGTGACGAACAGCAGCTGCTTGTCAACCGCCATAACGGCGATTGGCGTGAAGTTCTCAACACGATTGTTTGTATTCAGACACATCGGCATCAGATCGCCACTGTTGAAGGTAAGCAACGTATGGTTCGCCTGCGAACCAGCGCGGGTCTGGCTGACCTGGAGTCTTCCGACCTCACCGCCGCCATCAGTCTTATTGTTTACCAAGAACGTCTTGGTCACAAGCCCTTCACGAGTCATGATATCGCTGATCATCCTGGTATAGATGTCGGAACCGCCGCCGGGGCTAGAAGTGACAATCCATTCAATTTCTTTCGATGGTACAAAGCCCCCGTTCGCAGATGCATCCTCAGCACCGCCTTGAGCGAACACAGGTACAGCGACCAGGGACAACAACAGGCACACCGATAGCAACGACAACTTTTTCATTCAGTTTCTCCTTTGTGACTATTACGGGCGCAAGCCCGCATATGAACTATTTTTTCTTCGGCTTGACAACGCCGAGCCTAAGCAACAGGGACTTGATCAGCGGGAACAGCACGATTGCGAACAGGATAAGTATCAGCACGCAGGAAATCGGCTTGATAAAGAAGATATCGAGACTTCCCTGGCTGATGATGAACGCCTTGCGCAGATTACTTTCCAGCATCGGAGCCAATACGAACGCCAGCAGCATGGGCGCGGTCGAATAACCGCTCTTGCCGACCACATATCCAAATACGCCGGAAAGGAACATGACGACGACGCCATACAATGAGTTCGACGTACTATAAGCGCCTACGAAACAAATCGCCGTAATGCATGGAATCAATACTTTCGTAGGAACCGACAGTATCTTGATCAGGAATGGAATCACTCCCCAAGATATCATCAAGGTAAGGATATTCGCCAAGAACAACGAAGCGATCAGGCCCCAGGCGAAATCGGGTGAGTTGGTGAACAACAGCGGCCCGGGGTTCAGCCCCCACATCATCAGGCCGCCGAGCAACACCGCGCCGGTTCCCGAACCGGGTATGCCGAGCGCCAGCAACGGGGCGAACGCACCCGCGGCCGCCGCGTTGTTCGCAGACTCGCATGCGGCGATTCCCTCAACGGCACCTGTGCCAAGCGGTTCCTCGTTTTTGAAAGCCCGTTGCGACGCATAGCCGAGGAAAGCGCCGGTCGTAGCGCCAGCGCCGGGCAATACCCCTACGAACGTCCCGAGCAATCCCGCGCGTATCGAAGGGAGCAACAGACGTTTGAATTCATTGCCGGAAAGCATGCTGCCGCGCAAAGTAAGCTTGTCGGTCACAGCCTCTACCTTTTTCTGGCGTTCCTCCATCAAGGAAAACACCTGTGCGAAACCCACCGTACCAATGACGAACGGAGTGAACGGTATACCGCCGAGCAGATAGATGTTGCCGAAATCGAAACGAGGGCTGCCAGAGAGCGTGTCCATGCCCATACTGGCGATCAGGATCCCCAATGCGGTCAAAGCGACTCCCTTCGTCGGATTTTCGCCGACCAGCCAGCCAATCGACGTCATTGCGACAAGCAACAGCGAGGTCATATCTGCCGGTCCGAACTTCAGTCCGATGTCGGCCAAGGCCGGGCCGGTGAACGTCAGGATGATCATGCCGATTACGCCGCCGATGAACGAAGCGAAATTCGATACCAGCAACGCTTGTCCCGGACGTTTCTTTTTCGTCGCCATCGGATAGCCGTCCAGCGTCGTCATGACCGCCGGGCTGTCGCCGGGGATGTTGAGCAATATCGCGCTGAACGCCCCGCCGTACATGTTGGCATAATACAACGCGCCCAACATGATGATCGCCGTCGTCGGGTTGAACTTGTAGGTCAAGGGAAGCAGCAATGCGCAACCCGCCAATGAACCGATACCCGGCATGGCTCCGACAATCAGCCCCAAGACCGCTCCGAGAACCGTAGCCCCGATATTCTGGAGCGTAAAGACAATACTAAAACCATGAAATAGCAACGCCAGATTTTCCATATTAGTTTCCTACCCTCTTATCGCGTCGACGATAATCCCTTTGGGGAACGGTACGCCAAGCCAGATTACAAATGTACCGATGATAATCGCCATGATGACTACGAAAGAAATCAAAGTGAGTTTCCAAGTACATTTCTCGTACACCTTCAGCCAAAGCAATACGTACAATCCGATTGACGGGATGAATCCGACGATGAAGCTCGCCGCCAAAATACCGATACCACCAAGCCCGACAAGCCAATTTTCCCTTGGATATTCCGCTGGTTGTTCCTTAAAGGACTGGATAAATGCCAAAATACTGACACCGACCAGCAATGCCGCCATGATCACTGGGAAAAAGCCAGGCATAGGGCCTTTCGTATCGCTCCAGAAGCCATATTTGCTTAACCCCAACACGAGAAAGACAATGCCGGCGATTAACATGCATACAGGGATTATCTGCTTTGCACCGAATCTCTTGATATTCACAAATTCCCTCCTTTATCTATTCTGTTGAGCGAGGTGGTTGGCCATGCGGGAGGCCATCCTCACCGCGTTCTCGAACGCGCTCGTCCTCACCACGCCCCTGCCCGCGATGTCGTACGCCGTGCCGTGCGCGCACGTCACTATCGGAGCGGGCAGCC